>Ga0209347_1000139_pt1 | contig 207483 bp, 209 predicted proteins | sample AutmiccommuBRH23_FD_187382 | JGI IMG/M metagenome (GOLD analysis project Ga0209347, IMG submission 187382) | Deep subsurface microbial communities from Mt. Terri, Switzerland - Autotrophic microbial communities BRH/23 (SPAdes) (version 2) | ecosystem: Environmental > Aquatic > Deep subsurface... | reverse complement strand
CGTCGCTGTAGATGGTGACTTGGACCCGGTCTACGATGGCCGAAAACTCGGACTTGAACTTGGCAAACAGGATCTCGCCGATATGCTTTAAGCGGAAGCCCTTGGCAAAGGCATCTTTACTGATCCTAACCCACATGATATCCCGCTGAGCCACGTGCCACAGACCTTCGCCATAGTTGGTGAAGTAGTGGATGCGGCGTTCCAAAACGGGCTCGAAATCTTCTTCCATTTTGCGGCCGTAAACATCAACCACGATACCCAAGGCCATCCGGCTGCCCGGCTCCACGCTGTCGATGTCGGGGCCGATGACTTCAACTTTACCATCTTCAATGGTATCGTCGCCCATGCGGACCAGCTCGAAGCCCGGGGTCTTGGTGCCGCCGAACTCCACGTACATTTCCTTCTTGCGGATGGACTCGCCTTCAAAGGCGGGGCCGATGGTAATGGGTACGTCAATTTCAATGGCGGTAATCTTAATGCCGCGCACTTCCAGGCAGGTTTGGACGATTTTGTCGTAGTCCGGCTCGCTGACGAACCAGTCTTTGATTTGCTTGTCTGCGGGCAGTTCCTGGTCGGTGATGACCGGGAAGCCTACGTTGATCGCGCCCATAGCGGCCGCGGTCTTGACCATGTCGTGCTCGCCAAGATACAGGATGAAGGCCAGCACGCGACGGCGCTGGTAGTCACGCTGGGCGTCATAGTTACCGGCGGGGATGCCGCCGAACATCATGCCTGCACGCAGCGCGTAGTTGGCGGCGTGTACTACTTGGGTGAAGTTGCCCAGCGGGTAGGCGATATAGTCGACACCCAGCTTGACGCCTTCTTCCATCAGTTGCTCAATTATTTCGTCGCACAGGAACAGCATCAGACCTTTGGCCATCAGGCTGTCGATGAGCTTCTTGGCATCTTTACTAGTCTTGGCGCGGCCCAGAATAACGGCCTCGCCGGGAATGGTCCAGTCCACCATCTTGGTGCCGTACTGGCGCACTACGGGGTCACCGATGAAACCGGTCCAGGGGGTCTGGTAAAGCGGTTGCTCAGTGGAGTGCTCGATGTACTTGACAGCCTCAATGATATCAGCGGCGTACCAGGTGGCCTCGCCCCACTTGCGGGCGTTGGCGAAAGTTTTCTCTTCTTTAACAGCGGCACGCATCCGGTTCAGTATGGGTACCATATCGCCCAGAGTCCTGACTTCTTCGCCGCTTAAGCAGCGGATTACCGGCAGGTAATAGGCGGTGTCGGGGTAGCTGACCGGTTGGCTTTTGCCGTATTTCCGAATGGCCTGGTTTAAGAGTATTTCCGCGTAACTGAGCGCGGTGATGGTTCCTTCATAAGCTTCCTTGAACAGCTTTTTGGGTTCGCTGCCCGGCTCGATGGCTCCTTCGAAAATCTGATCAAAATTAATGGTTTCAGACATGCTTTTTTCCCTCCCTTCCTCTGCTGTTTACCAGTTCTGGCATAGCGGAGTTTCTAAGTCTTCAGCGATGCTCTTGTGCACGCCAAGTTTCCAGGTTCTGTATTCAAGGGCGCCTAAAAGCTTCTGGATGGAAGCTTCAATATCTGTTTCCAGGATAAAGTAACCACCGAAAACGTCTCCGGCTACCTGAGTCAGGATGCTGTATATGAGGTCGCAGCCCTCAACCGGCGGCATGGTACCGACTTGAGTGGGCATGCCGATGGCAACGGCCCAGGTACCGATGCTGGTGGCTTTACCGCTCATGGCTTCTGGAGCCGAGGCAACAAACGGAACCTTCGGGGTGTCTACGCCCAGATCATTGGCCATGTCCATAAGGAGCTCGGCGGCCCGGGAATTATCCACGCAGGAACCGATATGCAGAACCGGCGGTAGGCCGTATTTGAGATCGGCCTTTGCGGAGATGCGCTTGTAGAAACTCTTTAGACCTTCACCACAGTACTTGTCTACGAAAGCGGGATCCATCAGGCCTTCTTTGGCGCAGGCTTGGGCATTGCAGCCGGTGGAGACGACTAAAACATCGTTCTTCAGCATGGCCTTGGTTATTTCAAGGTGCGCTTGATCCTGGAAGGTCTTTAGGTTGTTACAGCCTGCCATCAGAACGACACCCTTAAGTTCGCCGCTGGCGATGGCATCGTTAAGCACCCGTACGGGGTTTTCCGGGTTAACGGAGCCGAAGATTTTATAAATAGCTTCCAGGCTAAAGCCGGCCACTACTTTGTTAACCACGTTGGGGATGTGCACCGGACGGCTACCGCGCTCTTTGAAAGCTTGGATTCCTTCGCGAATAACTTCCTTGGCGCTGTCCATTGCGGTGGCTTCCTGGTAATCAAGGTGCATGGTGCCGGGGTTTTTAACAATATCCGAGGTGGTGATTAGCCGGGTGCCGAAGCACTGGGCCACAGTGTTTAAGGATGGCATAATGCACTGGACGTCAACTACCATGCAGTCCACGGCTCCGGTGCAGATGGCCAATTCCTGGGACGAAAAGGATGTGACCAGGGGCACGCCCTGGCGCATCAGCACTTCGTTACCAGTGCAGCAGATACCGGACAGTTGAATACCCTCGGCGCCGGCTGCTTTGGCTTCGCCTTCCAGTTCCCTGGCCGCAGATACGATCATCTCGCTGAGCAGCGGGTTGTGGCCGTGCAGGATAATGTTGACCTTTTTCGGTTGCAGCACGCCCATGTTGGCTTCGCTGGCTACCGGTTCGGGGGTGCCGAAGATAATGTCGGACAGATCGGTGGCGATCCACTTGCCGGCCAGGTCGGCCAGACCTACGCGTACCGCGCTAAACACCAGGTTTACCGGGTCGTTATCCATACCCACGTGAGCCTGGGTTACCAGGTCGGATATGGTAGCGTGGATGCCGTGAGGCATAACCATATGGCTGGAATACTTGGCATTTCTGTCTTTGGTTACAGTCTTGGTAATCCAGGCCGAGTCTCCCTCGCCTTTTAAACGCCGGAAATCATCAAGGGCCAGTTCGGCCAGTTCCCTGGCCAGAGCATTGTCGTCTTTGCCTTTAGTTTCAATACCCATCTTATTGCAAATGCGCTGTAATTTGGCCGGATCCTTGATTGAATAATCAGGTGCATGGCCATCGGCGATCATGTGCATCACATGACTGATATGGTTGCCGTGCTGGGCATGGGAAGCGCAACCGGTAAGAATCATCAAGCCTACGCTGCGGGCCACAATGGTCCAGGCGTTAGCGCCGCAAATACCGCGACTGGCCGGGCCTTCATCAGCCTTAATCCGGCAGGGGCCCATCATGCAGAAGCGGCAACAGATGCCCTTGTAACCGAACTGGCACTGGGGCTGTTGGGCCAGAACACGGTCAAAAGCGGTAATCACACCTTTTTCTTTAGCTACGTCAAACATTTCCAGCACTGCCGGGTCTACTGACCGCTTAATGTTTTTAGGTTCTATCACTCGCGGTGTCTTGTTAGATGGCCGGCAGGTCAGGCTGGGGTCTTTGTACCTTGGCATTAATTCAACCTCCTTAAAATAATGTGTGTTGGTTGGTTAACCGATTCTTTTGTTTATCACCATCCTTTTGCTCTTATTTATTTCAAACCGTCTTTTTCCCAATCAAGAAGGTATGGATAGACAATCTCACAAATACTATACTAAATAATTCCTGTTTTGAGCAAATGTCAAAAACAGTGTGCGAGCCAGAAAAAAAGCATGTACTAATGAACTATAGCTTTAAACTAGTTATTTGACATAATTTCATATCTAAAAATTATTTTGTAAACTTTTTAACACCGCTTTGGGGATGGCCGGTTTATAATAGAATGAATATTTAAATATTTAATGGAGGTGGATATTTATGGTAGAAGTTGACAGGGAGAAAATTTTTGAAACTAATCGGGATGCGGCCGGGATAATTGAAAAATATATTCGGCCGGCTAGTTTCCCGGTAGCGGTGCGGATTTCGGAGCATCAGGATCTCCCGGAAGGCACCAGACGTCCCCTGGAGGCCCTGGGACACCCGATTACCATATGCCAGGGTATCTCGATGGCTCGAAACATGGGGTGGGCGCTAGGTTTTTTGCGTGAAGACCACGCCTGCGCCCCGTCCTTTGTATCACTTGGTTTGGTTGAAGCGCCCGAGGTTTGGAAAAATGGTGCTCTAGTCCATCCACTATATGGAGAAACACAGGAAATCTGTGCCCGGACGCAAGAGGCGCTGCCTGCGCTGCCGCTCGGGAGGGCGGCAAGTATCTTGCTGGCGCCTCTGGCTAAGGCCGATTTTAAACCAGATATTATATTGGTTTATGGCCTGCCGGCCCAGGTTGCACGCTTGGTTCACAGTGCCTTGTACCGGCGCGGCGGTGCGTTTTCAACCACCTATGCCGGGCGTAACTCGTGCACCAGTGAACTGGTGGCGCCATTATTGGATCAATCATGTCACTTGGTGGTGCCGGGTTCCGGTGAGCGCCTTTTTGCCCACACCCAGGACCACGAGATGTGCTTCACTTTCCACCGGTCCTGGCTGGATGATATCACTTTCGGCCTGGCGGCCACGCACAAGGCGGGAGCCATGCGCTTCCCCACGCCTTTCTCCGGTATGCGCGCCAAGGTCGATTTTCCCAAGAAATATAAAGAGTTGGAGAACCAGTTCGGCATCAAGTAGCAGGCGTAAAGAAAACGCCCGGCAATTATACCCGGGCGACGATAAAAATTGGCTTTTATAAGTTTACTGGGGGCAGGCCTTAACACAAATACCGCAGCGTTTACCGGCATTGGTCACGAAAATATAATGGGCGCACTTTTCCTTATTAATGGTCCAGCCGGTGCGGTGTGAGTAGTGCTCCTCCCATTGATCCAGCGCGCCTGACGGGCATTGGTGCACGCACTGCTGGCACTGATCACAAGCCGAGACCGGCAGCAATTCATCGTATACCAGCGGAGCGGTGGTAATTACACTGGCCAGGCGCACCCGGGAGCGGTGTTTGGGGGTTACCAGCAGGTTATTAACACCGAAAGTGCCCAGGCCACAGAGTACCGCCGAATGTTTGTGAGAAAAGTCACCTTTTAGCCTGGCGTAATCGCCAATTGATGCTTCCGGGCCGATACCCATGCTTTCGTAACCGTCTTTTTCCAGGCTGCGGGCAAGCTGATGGGACATGCCTAGTAATATCTGGTTGACCGCGTCAAATTCCATGATGTATTGGTTCCTGGAGCCTGGTAAATTATTGAGCGGGCCGTCGTTTAGCCTATAGGTAAATGTGATAACGCTTTTGGCCCCGGGCAAAATTTCACCGGGTCTGTGCCCCGGGGGCGCCTGGTTATACCGTTCGCTTGGTGCCGTACCGACTTCGTCGGCACCAAGTTCCCGGGCCAGGTTTTTTAATTTGCGGTCTGTAGAAGCATTAGCTTTTTACCTCCGTGTAAGTTACAATTGTTATTGCACTATTATTTTAATTATACATTTAATTGTCTGTATCTTCTGTAAAAAAGTTTACAATAGCGGGGTTGCGCCTGTGGAGAGGGAGGATACCGAGTGGAGATGAACCGGCGTTTCTGCCTGTGGGATTTACCCCTTTTTAACGGCATGGAGAGGGGCACATTCAGCCCGGTTTGCCGGGAGGCAGCCGATAAAAAGCATTACAAGCGGGGGGATGTATTGTTTAACCAGGGTGATCCTGCCGAGGCGCTATACTTAATTAAAGAAGGGCGATTTAAGCTGGTGCGGGGCAACGAGGAAGGCAAAGAAGTGATTCTACAGATGGCCGGGAAAGGAGAAGTGCTGGGTGAGGCCGCGCTTTTCCAGGTTGGGGATCACCCGGTCACCGCCGTGGCCATGGAGGATTCCCGGGTATGCTCGCTTAATCGCCAGCGATTTGAGAGTGTGCTGCGTGAATCGCCGGATTTGGCACTTCGGGTTATCTTCAGTTTGGGCAGCAGTCTTTACAGCACCTGGGAGCAAGTTACCGAACTGCGCACCGGAACCACCCGGGAGCGGGTACTCAACCTGTTGCTGCGCCTGGCCACAGAACACGGCGAACCCTGCCCGGAAGGTACTATGGTGAAGGTGCACCTGACCCAGCAGGATATTGCCGATTTTGTCGGGGTGTCCAGGGTAATGGCTGCTCGCACGGTTAAAGAACTGGGTGATTGTAACTACTTGGCCAAGAAGAATAAGTATTATATCCTTAAAGACCGCTGCTTTTAGGTGCCGGGCAGGCATACTTCTACCCGAGCGGTATGAATGTTAGATCCAACAAAGTGTAAACTAATTTACAGACAAACCTTTGCCCGGATTGCTATGCTAGTGTAAATCTGGTAAAGGAGTGAAGAAAAATGGGATGCAATTGTTGTGGATCTGGTTGCAGCGGGATATTAACACCGGAAATCAAGGATGTTATTGGGCAAACCGCATTTGTTGCTATTACCACTTTGTCCGGGGGCGGGCAACCGCACTTGATTGTAGTGGGAAAGGTAAAGGATATTCCCGATGATAATACTTTAATCTTTGGTGTTTATAAAATGGAAAAAACCAGCCGGAACTTGGCTGAAACAGGTTTAATGCAAGCCGCTGTAGTATCCGGGAAAAAAGGATACCGGTTGAGCGGTAAAGCCAGAGTCGAAGGCGACAAAGTATTCTTCACCGTCGAAAACGCCGACCCCCTTCTATAGGGGCACCCCTTGCGGGTGCCCGCTTGTAAATAAGAGCCTCCGGGCTCTTTTTTTATGGCATGGGATAACCATCAGTTGTGGTTCAAACCCAGAAGTGTCATAATGTAGGGGTCAGAGTTAAACAAACTATAATAAATGCTTATTAAGATACGTTTTAGGTTATTATAGTTTGTTTAAGTCTGACCTTGTTCTGGAAAGGAGAGGCTATAATGCAATTACCGGATTTTAAATTGGAGCGTTATTTCGACAGGTACGAGTTTAACGTGCCGTACTTGATGTGTTGTTCGGACTGTGAATCGTTTAGTGTGGGAGAAATACTGGCGATGGATGGGGAAGAAGCGGTTGATGCTTTTATGAACCTGCGGCTTTGTTATACCGAGGCTCGGGGTAACCCGGAGCTTAGGCATGGTATCGCCGATTTTTACAGCACAGTAGGGCCGGATGAAGTATTGGTGTTTTCAGGGGCCGAAGAAGCCATATTTGTTTTTATGAACGCGGCTTTAAGCAAGGGCGATCATGTGATTGTGCAATACCCTTGCTACCAATCACTCTTTGAAGTGGCCAGGGCGGTGGGTTGTGAAATAACTGAGTGGGCAATTAAAGAAGGTAATCAGGGCTGGGAAACAGACCTGGACAATCTGGCCGGCAGTATTAAGGACAATACCCGGGCCATCATAATCAATAGCCCCCATAATCCCACCGGTTACCTGCTAACCCGGGGCGAAATGGAAACAATAGTTGAACTGGCCCGCGAGCGGGACATACTGCTATTCTCAGACGAAGTGTACCGGCACCTGGAGTATGATGCCAAAGACCGGCTGGAAGCCGCCTGCGATGGATACGAAAACGCGGTCTCACTGGGGGTTATGTCCAAGACATACGGCCTGCCGGGATTGCGCATCGGCTGGATCGCCACCCGTAACGCTGCTGTTTACAAGAAGATGGCGTCTTTCAAGGACTATACAACTATCTGCAACAGTGCCCCGGCCGAATTCCTGGCCACGACGGCTTTAAAACACCGCAAAAAACTGGCCGGGCGCAACCTTGGTATTATCAGGGACAACCTGGTCCTGCTGGATGAATTTTTCGCTTCCCACGCCGAGCTTTTTTATTGGCCCCGGCCCAAAGCCGGCCCCATTGCTTTTCCGGGCCTCAGGTGGGGCGGTGATGCCGAAAGCTTCTGCCGGGATTTGGTGCGGGAAAAGGGAGTGCTTCTTTTACCTTCCGCTTGTTACGAATTTGGGCACAGACATCTAAGGCTTGGTTTTGGCCGACGCAGCATGGCGGATGGATTAGAAAAATTGGCTGAATATGTTGAGGAGAAACTTTAATCTTGACAGAGTCATGCTCGACTGCTTATGGCTCCGACCGGGTCGGTACAGGTTTTCTTTCTCCGGTATGAAACCACGCTGATGCTCCTGGCTAATAGGTTAGCTCCCTGCCACACCGTATTCAGGCTGGCGCAGCCCAACATCATAAAGTTGGCGAAACCGGCCGGTGCTACGTTAAATAGTATCGAAACGTCACCCACTGGCGGGAGGTTCTTCTTCATCGCCGCGCCCGGGCGAAGGGGGCCGTTAATAAAACTGATGCGGCCTAATTCTTTATGGCGTCCCATAGTAGCATCAATAGCAACAACAAAGTGATCCCCGGGCACTTGCTCAATTCTATTGGCCATGTTTTTAGCATGTACGGTGTCATCAAGCGAGCCAAGCACGCCGGTAATACCCATCCTTTTAAGCAGGGTGCCGGTTAATGGTCCGAATGAATCACCGGTACTCAGGTCTGAACCAATACATAGGTAGGTGACTTCTACATCTTGGGCAGGTAATATGACTTCCAGCGCCCGGATGACCTTGTTTAGTCCAAATCCTTCAGAATAATGCACGTTTTCTGCCAGGAGTTCTCTGGTCATAAGCTAAACCTCATATTTGTTTATTTAATGTTAAATATTAGCATTTTGAGATTGCTTTATATATCATCCACTGGAACTAAAAAAAGTTGAATTTTCATTTGATGTGTTATGTTTTACTCATACTTTGGTATGATATGAAGCTATCTATTGAGAAAAAAAATTGTAGGGGCAACCACCTGTGGTTGCCCGGGCAGGCACGGGGGCCTGCCCCTACGAATGTCGTTACATAATAATTCCGTGATAGGTCAAGATTAATCATTATGGAGACAAAATCACGGAAAGTATCAAGTTTTCAAATCGGGGCTACTTATATTGGTGTTACCATCGGGGCGGGGTTCGCGTCGGGGCAGGAGGTGCTGCAGTTTTTTGCATTTTTCGGCCAAGACAGTTTCCCGGCGCTGTTGCTGACCACGGTGATGTTTGTTTTTTTCGGCTGGCTGGTGCTGCGCCTGGGTGCGCTTTTAAAAGCCACCTCGCACCGTGAGGTAATTATGCATGCCAGCGGGAAATCGCTGGGAGTAGTGGTGGACATAGTGATTACCTTTTTCCTTTTTGGCTCCTTCACGGTCATGCTGGCCGGGGCGGGAGCATCAGTGGAACAGCAATTCGGCATATCGCCCCTGGCTGGAACACTGGGCATGGCGGTCATTTCTCTGGTTACCGTGTTGTTCGGCCTTACCGGCATCGTGTCGGCCATGAGTGTATTAGTACCGGTGATGGTTATAGGTGTGCTGGGTGTTTTTGTGGGCGTACAAATTGTATCGCCCTTAACTCTTCAAGAGGTTCTTGCTTTTAATTTACCCAATGCGGCCGTTATGCCGTCTTGGCCCCTGTCGGCGGCTACCTACGTATCTTACAATATGCTTGTGGCGGTGGCTGTGCTGTCACCACTGGGTGCGTCGGCCGGGATGGGAAGACGGCTTAAGGATGGAGCCTTGCTGGGTGGTGTAGGCCTGGGGCTGGGGATATTGGTAATCAATCTCGTGCTGATGTCTATCCCGCAATCCGCTGGTTTTCCCATTCCGATGATTTATATTGCCAATCAGATTTTTCCGCTGGCCGGAGTACTTTATACCATGGTGCTGGTAATGGCTATATATACCACAGCTGTTGGCGGCTTGTACGGTTTTTCGGCCCGGGTTGCAGATGTGCTGGGCAAGAATAACTTCAGATCCGGGGTATTAGTTACTGTTCTCTTAGCGGTAATTGCCAGCCAGGTGGGTTTTACAATCTTGGTCAGGTTTTTATACACCGGTTTGGGTATTGGCGGATTCCTAATGCTGGGGGGGTTGTTATACAATTTTTTCCGCGGTGGCCTGCGCCGCCCGCGACCCGATCCAGTGCACTAGTGTAATTGAAGAGGGAGGAATTGAAGCATGGTGGTAGGGGTGCTGACCCTGGAATTGTACCTCGGGGAAGCCGATTCCTTAAAGGGGAAGCGGAAGGTCTTGAAAAGCCTGTTGGAAAGACTGAAACAACGGTTCAATGTTTCGGCTGCCGAGGTGGGGAGACAGGATAGTTGGCAGTACGCCACAGTGGGCATATCAGCCGTCAGCGGGGAAACCGCCCACATGCAGCGGACGCTGGATACGGTGGCTCGTTTCGTGGAAAATCACAACGGAGTGGAAGTGCTGGAAATAAGCCGGGAGTTGTTGTAGACATGGGGTCAGGCCCCTTTAACTTAACTAACTTATTGGCTGATTTATGCCAATAAGTTAGTTAAGTTAAGGGGCTGCCCCCTGTCCTTTAAACTCGGCTACCAGCATCCCGGCCAAGATTAGGATGCAGCCTAGTGCCTGGGCGCCAATGAGCATTTCCCGGCCCAGTACGTGGGCGGTAAGAGCCGCAAATACCGGCTCGGTAGTGAATATAATAGCGGTGTGGGTTGGCGAGGTGTACCGCTGCACTGAGTTTTGAATCAAAAATGCCAGGGATGTAGCTGGGATGGCGGTAAACAGGAATGCTGTCCAGACCGGGGCGGTTATGCGCTCGGGAAAGGTTTCTGTGCCCAGTGCAAAAAACAAGCTGATTGCCGAAACGGTGGTTATTTGGATAATGGCTAACAAAACCGGATCATAGCGACCGGCGAAGCGCCCGACCATAATAATGTGCATTGCGAAACACACGGCACAGCATAGTATCAGCAAGTCCCCAAAGTTAAGGGACATGCTGCCGCCCCGCAGAGTTAAAAAACCTAAACCAATGGTGGCACAGGTAACCCCGGCCAGTAAGTACGGCCCCGGCAGGCGTCGGTAAATAAGGGCCGTTAACAGGGGTACCAAAACTACCGCCAGTCCGGTGATAAAACCTGCGGTGGCAGGTCCGGTGTACTGCAGGCCTACGGTTTGAAAAGCATAGCCCCCAAATAGAAATAACCCGATAAAAACTCCGGTTTTAATTGCTGGTCGGTTAAGGTTCGGTAGGTGGCGCCAGAAAATGATGGCCAGAAAAGCCGCAGCCATTAAAAACCTTAGGGTCAGAAAATAGTAAGGGCCAATTCCGGCCAGCGCGTCCTGCACCACCACGAAGGTCAGCCCCCAGGAAAAAGCGACAAACAGAAGTGACAGGTCTGCTTTGACCTGTCTTTTTTTAATGGCGTCCATCTTAAAGTTCCCTTTCCGTGTTGTCGCTGCAACGTTTAAAAATAAATAAAAAACTGCCTATTGCGCAGCAAACTAATTTTGCCATGGGGCTGCAATCCTGTCAAGAGACAACCCGGTATGGAGGGATAAAAATAAAATCTTTTTAAGAGGCAGGAATATGCTGCTATTTAGCGAAATTTAAGCAGTGCTAAGTTTTCCAGGGGATGTGCGGATCAAGCCCGCTGGGGGGTTAGAAACAATGACAAGTAAGAGGAGGAATAGCTTTGAAGAAAATGTTTAGAACTGGATTGCTACTGTTTGCTGTTCTGGCCATGGTATTTGCGCTGGCCGGGTGCGGCGGCGGTGGAGAAAAGGCCGAGCAAACCGCCGGCGAAGGTGAAAAGCAAGCTGCGGAATCACAAAAGCTTATTTTTGGCTCCGACACTTCATACCCGCCCTTTGAGTCCTTTGATGCCAACGGCGAGTTGGTCGGTTTTGACGTTGACCTGATTGCTGCTATTAACGAAGTGGCCGGCCTGGATATTGAAATCCAGACTTACGACTTCAAAGGTTTGATTCCGGCCTTGGAATCGGCCAGTATTGACGGATCGATTTCGGCGATGACAATTAAGCCGGAACGGGCCGAAGTGGTTGACTTCTCCCTACCGTACTATAAATCAGGCTTATCCGTTGCTGTACGCGCCGATAACGATACCATCAAAAGCTTCGATGACCTTGACGGCAAAAAAATAGGGGTACAAACTGGAACCACCGGCGAACTTGAAGCCAAAAACGTGCCCAATTCACAAATAGTTTCTTTTGATACCATAGTAGAAGCGTTCATGGATCTTAATAATGGCGCTGTGGATGCAGTGGTTAACGATTACCCCGTTACTGCATACTACATTACCACTGAGGGCGAAGGCAAAGCCAAAATCGTTGGCGACATGAGAACCAGTGAGTTTTACGGTATCGCAATACCCAAGCAAAAACCAGAAGTGCTGGAGCAAGTTAATGAAGCACTCTTAGCCTTGAAAGAGAACGGCAAATTCGACGAGATTTATAAAAAATGGTTTGGCGAAGCACCTCCCGAATATCTGCCTGGCGATCCGCCCCAGAGCTAATCACCTATGTAACATGGTACCGGAATAATAAAAATATGCGTAATGCCGCCCTGGTATTACGCATATTTACTGTTTCGGCAAAAGGGGTGTAATTTTTGGAAATTGCGATTAATAGTCTACCACAACTTTTAAAGGGAGCATCTTTAACAGTTACTATAACGGTGCTTTCCGTTACCTTTGGTTGTATAATCGGTCTAATCGTAGGTCTGGCCCGTTTATCCAAGAACAAGTTGCTGCGTTTGTTAGCCACTGCTTATGTTGATTTTTTTCGCGGCACTCCGTTGTTGGTGCAAATTTTAATTGTTTACTTCGGAACCCCCATCTTGCTACAAGATGCACAGGGATTTTTAGTTGACAATTACGGGATGCCCCAACTGATTAGCAATTATGCCATGCCCAGGCTGGTGGCGGCGGTTATTGCCTGCAGCTTAAACAGCGGGGCTTATATTGCCGAGATATTTAGAGCCGGTGTCCAGTCTATTGAGCGGGGGCAGATGGAGGCCGCCCGTTCGCTGGGTATGTCCCCGCGACAGGCGATGCGGCATGTTATTTTACCCCAGGCTTTTAAAAGGGTAATTCCCCCGCTGGGCAACGAGTTCATTGCTTTAATGAAAGACACTTCGTTGCTTTCGGTAATCGGTATCATCGAGCTAACTAAGAGTGGTATGCTTATCGTGGCCTGGTCATACGAAGCATTTGCTATCTATTTGACCGTTGCCTTCATCTATCTAGTGATGACCTTTACCTTGTCCCGTGTTGTAGACTACCTGGAGAGGAGGCTGAAGACCAGTGATTGAAGTACGCAACTTAGATAAAAGCTTTGGCAAACTGGTAGTGCTCAGGGACATCTCATGCCATATTGCGCTACAGGAAGTGGTTTGCGTTATTGGACCCAGTGGTTCTGGTAAAAGTACCTTCCTGCGCTGCTTAAACCTGCTGGAACAGCCCACTGCGGGGGAGATCTTCATTGACGGGGTTAAACTTACCGATAATGATAATACAATCAACTTAGTGCGGCAGAATGTGGGCATGGTATTCCAGCGCTTTAACCTCTTTCCACATAAAACTGCCCTGCACAACGTATCTATGGGACCGGAAATTGTACAAAAAACGCCCAGGAAAGAAGCTGAAAAAATAGCCAACGATTTATTGGTTAAAGTTGGGCTTGCGGATAAGGCCAATGTTTACCCGGATCAACTTTCCGGCGGTCAACAACAGCGGGTAGCCATTGCCAGGGCGCTGGCCATGCAGCCCAAGATAATGCTCTTTGACGAGCCAACTTCGGCACTGGATCCCGAAATGGTGGGTGAAGTATTGGCGGTAATGAAGGACCTGGCCCGGGAGGGTATGACCATGGTGGTGGTGACCCATGAAATGGGTTTTGCCCGTGAAGTTGGTGACCGGGTTATCTTTATGGACGAGGGCCGCTTGGTGGAGGAAGGGACTCCGGAACAGATATTCGGTAACGCTGAAAATGAAAGAACTAAAGCCTTTTTAAGCAAAATACTATAGTTGGCTCCCCCTAAAAAAACAAGTTCCATGGAGTTTGTGTTATGGGAATCAACTAAAAAACATAAGCCGCCATGCGGTCATTAATGACCTCTTAAGGCGGCGTTTTTTTTGGCTGTAAAAATGACTGGTAAGAAAACCTATTGGTACAGTGATGTTATGTTCAGGATAGTCCTGCCGCATCACCGAAACGGTTTTTGAATTTCATTGCTTCGAACAATGAAATATCTTTTTTGGCAACCTTGTGACCGATGCGAGCCATTAGCACGTTAGCCGGATGTTCAATAATGTCCGGGTCGTCAGTGGGAATTCTTTTCATGCCAATAGTGCCGAAAAGCTTGGTCAGTGCCTTTTGATAGGACCAAAGATCCAACTTCGTATTTGACGTATCCCAATGCCAGCAAATTTCCATGGTAATTAGGATGTAATTCTCCATAATAGGGTTGGAGAAGGCCAATTGCAACAGGTTTTCGGCAATTCTACAGCGACGCCAATCGGCGCTGATTTCGATTCCACCCAGCTCAATTACCCGGGGATGCTTAATCCAACGGGAGCATTCGTCAGGTTCATGGAATGTGACATAACCTACAATTTCTTTATCATCACGAGCGATGTAGATCATGCCTTCGGGCAGGTCCGCGATCATCATCAGGGCTTCTTTTTGTTTGTCTGGCGGGCGAAAGTTGGTTAGTTTACTATTCATTTCTATTTCCGCCAGGTAAGAAGAAGGGCAGGGGCCTTCGATAAAAATCACGCCCTTGGGTGTTTGATGAGCAACCTGTTTCATCATGCGATAACCTCCTCGGGCCTGTTAAAAAACCGTTCAAGTTTGTAATTCAACCGCTTAACCTATTATAGCTACTGCTTAATCAGCTTTGCAATAGCTGGAAAACAAGTGTCTAAATTAAAAATTTTCAGTTATTTGCCCCCTACTCACTTATACCCAGTATTCATAGAAACGTAATTTTAGTTCTTTAAGTTTAATTGGTCTGGTGGAAATTTTATTTAGAATTTGTGCTGCTGTATCTAGAGCATATACACTGATGCCAATGCTCCGGGGATCGATTTCGTCCAGATCCAGTTCGTGGCCACCCCGACCTGCTGAACGAATCCGGCCCCACAGCCCGGGCAGGATGATGCCTATATAGGGCCTGTCCACAGGCACTAAAATTACTTCATATACTTTTTTATGGACGCCGTCAAACACAAATTCTTCTTTCATGACCGGGTCTACCCTCGCTTCATAGTTATCCCAGTCAATAATATCTTCATAAATTAAAAGACCAATACCAAAGTGTCTTACCATTCCTATCATTGCCGATCTCCTTATATTTATTTTAATTTTATTAACATATTATTGCCATCCATAACACATCTTTACGATACTAACCAGAAAATAGACGTGCCGAATGCCAACTGATTTTCTAATTCTAGCATGCATTTAGATATGTTTCTACCGTCGGCAGGAAAATAACACAACTGGTTTTTAAATTTAAAAGGAAATGGCGAACGTTTTTTTAATTGGTGTATAATGATCAAAACAGCCAGGAGCTTAAGCATGAAAGATACAGTAACGGACGGTGTACAAGAAAACCAGGCAGAGTTTGTTACACCGGGGACGGCGGAGTTCAGGCGCGCCTCCCTGGCGCTTTTTATAGCTTCCTTTATTACATTTGCCAATATACACCTGACCCAGCCATTACTGCCGGTGCTGGCCCGGGAGTTCGGCGTTTCCCCAGCCGCTTCCAGCCTGACGGTTACAGTTACTATCTTTTCCATTGGTTTCGCCCTGTTTATTTACGGGCCTATATCAGATGCCGTGGGCCGTAGGCCGGTGATGCTGTGGACTATGTTTCTGGGGGTGATCCCGGCCCTGCTGGCCCCGTTAGTCACCACCTTCGACCAGCTAATTTTAATCCGCATCGCCCAGGGGTTACTGCTGGCCGGATTGCCCTCGGTAGCCATGGCTTACCTGGGCGAGGAGATATCACCCCGGGCGCTGGGATTGGCTTTTGGGTTATATATCAGCGGTAATTCCATCGGTGGTATGAGCGGGCGTATTATAAGCGGTACGGTGGCAGAAGCTTATTCTTGGCAGGCGGCTTTCGTAGTTCTGGGGGTTATCGGCTTGGCGGGAGTGGTACTGTTTTATTTTCTGCTGCCCCCATCACACCATTTTACCCCCCGGTCGGCGGGCGTGCGCTCCGGTGCCGCCGCTATGCTGGAACACTTAAGCAATGTTACTTTGCTGAAGGCTTACGGGATAGCATTTATGCTTATGTTTGCCTTCATGGGAGTGTTTAATTACATCACCTTCAGGCTCAGCGGGCCACCCTATGACCTTTCACCGGCGGCCCTGGGCTGGCTGTTCCTGGCTTATCTGGCGGGAACGGTAAGTTCCACCCTGACCGGACGGATTGTGGATGTCGCAGGCCACCGGGTGGGGGTAATCCTGGGCGTTTTCGTTGCCCTGGCAGGAGTGGCGTTAATGTTTATGCCTGCACTATGGATAATTATAACCGGGCTGGTGGTCTTCTGTTTTGGCTTTTTTGCCGCCCACACTACGGCCAGCACCTGGGTGAATAGCAAAACCAATAAGTCCCGGGCCAGTGCGGCAGGCCTGTACCTAATTTTCTTTTACGCCGGGGGGAGCTTCGGTAGTACCGGCCTCGGTTTCATCTGGCATCCCTGGGGTTGGCCGGGGGTTACGGCCGGGGTTTCAGTGACCCTGATGTTAGCGCTTTTGTTCGGACTGACTATGCATGGCACCAAAGTAAAGAACAACAGTTAAAATATAAGGTCAGAATATAATGAAGCAAAACGGGGGTGTAAACAATGCCCAATCAGTTGCCCGGCGACGAAAAAATACGGCCGGAACAGGGCCGACAAACTGAGTTTACCGGTAGTGAGAGTTTTCGTTTTTTGTGCCATGAAGGTCTGGAGTGTTTTAATCGCTGTTGCCGGGACATCAATATATTTTTATCGCCCTACGATGTATTGCGGCTGAGCAGGAAACTGGGTCTGGAAACCGGTGCGTTCCTAAAGCATCATGCCCTCCGGCTGCAGCCCGAGGGCGGCTTTCCGGTGGTAATAATAAAAATGCGCGAAGACGCTGATTTACAGTGCCCGTTTCTTACCGGGCAGGGGTGTTCGGTATATAACGAGCGCCCCTGGTCGTGCCGGATGGCCCCGGTAGAAATAAGGGGCGACAACCGGTACGGTTTTGCCTTTGACAGCAACCATTGCCGGGGGCTGCTGGAAACGCGGGAGTGGACTGTGGATGAATGGATGAAAAACCAGGGCAATGAACATTACGGGGAGTTGGAAACAGGTTTTAAAGATATCCCGAACCAACTGCGTTTCTCTGGCCTTTCATCCCTGGACAGCCATATTAGGGAATCTTTTTTCATGGCTTGCTACGACCTGGACAGGTTCCGTCGTTATGTTCTGGAGAGCAGTTTCCTGCAGGTTTTTGAGGTGGAAAACCCCACCGCGGAAAAACTCGGAGCAGATGACCTGGCCCTTTTGCAGTTCGGATTTCACTGGCTGGCCAACGGTTTCGATCTGCGCCGTTCCATGGAAATAAGAGACGAGGTGTTCGGTAAGTGAAAAAAACCTTCCGCACCGCCTGCCCAATGGACTGTTTTGCTTCCTGTGGATTGTTGGTGATCACGGAAAACGGCAAAGTAGTGGATATCAAAGGGGATCCGGAGCATCCGCTGACCAGGGGGCGGGTTTGCGGCAAAGCCCGGCGGCATCTGGATCGTTTGTACCACCCGGAGCGCTTGCAATACCCGATGGTACGTTCAGGTACCGGCTGGCAGCAGGTTTCCTGGGATGAGGCGCTGGAACTTTGGGCTACTAAACTGGAAGAAACCAGGGCCGGGTTCGGCACCACGGCGGTATTGCACGCTGACGCCAGCGGCTCCAACGGGCTGCTGCGCGGCCTGGGGGAACGTTTTTTTAATGTCTACGGCGGGGTGACCAGACCTACCGGGAGTTTGTGCTGGGGTGCCGGACTGGCGGCCCAGGCGCTGGATTTTGGCGGGCACCAAATCCACGAATGGGATGACCTGGTAAACTCCCGTACCGTGCTTCTTTGGGGCCGGGACCCGACCCGCACCAATATTCATTTACTGGAACATTTAAGAAGGGCCGCCGCGGGCGGTGCCGAAATAATATCCATTAACCCGGTACAAGTGCGAGGCGTGCCGGGGGTGCGGCACGTTTGCCCGCGCCCCGGTACCGACGGCGCTCTGGCCCTGGGGATGGCGCATGTGATTATAGCCGAGGGACTGGTTGATACTAATTTTATAAAACAGCATGTGCAGGGCTACCAGGAATTTGCCGCCTCCTTACGGGACTTTACAGCGGAGCAGGCGGCGGATATCTGTGGAGTGCCCGCGGGTGTAATCAGTGAACTAGCCCGCCGTTACGCCGGCTCAGGACCGGCAGCGATTGTGCTGGGCTTCGGTTTGCAGCGGTACACCAACGCCGGTCGTACGATACGCTCCATCGACGCCCTGGCCGCCATCACTGGTAATGTAGGCATGCCCGGGGGCGGTGTCAGTTACACCCACCAGTTGTGGAAACAGTTTTTCGCCGACCTATCCGGAAGTGAGTTTGCCACAGGCAGGCGCACCTTTCCCTGGCCTGCGCTAGCCCGGTACATCCTGGCGGCGGACGAGCCGCCGGTACGTTGCATTGTGGTGACACGCTGCAACCCGCTGACCCAGTTGCCCGATACCAGCCGAGCCCGGGCTGCCTTTAGGTCGGCCGATTTCGTGGTGGTGGTAGACTTTTTCCTTACCGATACCGCTGCTGAGGCCGATTTGGTGCTGCCCTGCACTACCTTTCTGGAAAGTGAAGACCTGGTATACTGTTCGTTAAACAACTATCTGTCCTATATGCCGGCGGTGGTTGAACCGTTAGGCGAGAGCAAGTCGGAGTTGGAGATATATACATCCCTAGCCCGCCGCATGGGGTTATCTGATTTCGGTTTTTTATCTAACCGTCAATGGATCGATAAAGCGCTTGAACCAGTGGCGGATCAAGGCATCACCCTGGAACGGCTTAAAGAAGGGCCGGTACGTAATCCCGCCGCGCCTCAAGTGGCTTGGGCCGACCGGAGATTTCCCACCGACAGCGGAAAATACGAACTGTTTTCGTTGCGGGCTCAGGCGGCAGGCCTGGAGCCGCTGCCTGTTTACCAGCCACCGGAATCCTTGGCCGAGGGGCTGCAAACTGATTACCCGCTGTACTTGCTGACCCCGCATCACCGGGACTATATCCACTCCCAGTTCTGGAATTCGGCCTGCGAAGGGCAGTTGGAGCCTTTGCCCGGGGTGGAGATGCACCCCGAGACGTCGGCAGGTACGGGCCTGGAGGAGGGGGACATGGTATGGGTAGAAACCAACCGCGGCCGTTTGCAGGGTATCGTGAAGTACGCCAACGAAATTAGCCCCGGGGTGGTGCGTGTATACCAGGGCCGCTGGCACAGCCTGGCGGGCGGGGTAAACTTGCTTACGCCGGATTATATTGCCGACCTGGGAGGCGGTTCCTGTTATTATGACTGCCGCTGTCGGGTGTATAAGTCATAGGAGTCAGTAGTCAGGAGTCAGTATTCAGGAGTTAAATTTAACAATAATTGTCATTATGAGCGTAGCTAAGAATCTGTTTATTAAAGCGGTGCATTATGTCCATTCTCATAGCTTACCTTATTTAATAGCGAAGATTAAAGGTTATTTTTCCGTTGCCGTTGCTGAAACTGGTTATGGAAAGCTTGGGGTAATAGCGGGTAATATCCCAGGTTAAATCGCTATTGTCCAGGATAATTTGCAGCATGTTTCCCTCCAGGGTGTTTTCGTTCACTGTGATGCTCCGGGGTACGAAGATAATTTTTTTCTTGTCCGGGGTAATTGCGAAATTTCCTTTTACGTCAAAGCTAACTCCCTGGTTGCCGGTGCGGCCGGATATAGTGATCAATTCGGGTTTAATGTGCACGTTAATACCGGTTGCCGGGTCTGGGCTAACCATTTTTACAGCCCGGTTGATGGTTGCATCGCTGTATTCCAGACGCATACCACTGAAGCTGAACTTGATCCCGTCGGGAGAAAATTCTTCCATGGGCAGGGTACTAAGGCGGTGGATAATGCCGGAAGTGAGGCCGGTAACCTCAGCCCATTGTTGTGACAGTGCGTTGAGCCTTGCTTCCAGTGCAGCGGATTGGTTTCTTAGGTGGGACAGAAACTGCGCCAAATCTTGTTCTGTCCTTTGCAGTTCAGTTACCTTTTTTTCTAATTGTGACATGTCCCTGGCTATGGTGTCGTTGATGGTGCTGATTAGGTTAAGCTTTTCTTCAACCTGGTTTCTGAGGGCGCGGTTATGTTGGAATGCCAAGGATTGTTGATCCATAATGGCCCATAAGAGGTAAGAACGGTTGATAAAATCGTTAAAATCGGACGATGAAACCAGCACGTCAGTGATGCTTACATACCCGTAACGGTAAGTAAACTCAACCCACTTACCCAGTTCCTTGCTGCTAACGGCCAGGTCAGCCCTTATTTGCAGCAGTTCCTGCTCCTGCACAGCTTTTTCCCGAAGGTTTATTTTCGTGTGTCTCTCCAGAGATTGTATCTGGGTCTGGGCAGCTTCAATCTGCAGTTTCAAAGCCACCAGTTCGGCCATAATTTTGTTTTCGTTGACGCGCAGTTCCTCTGGGGTGGCGGTGCTTTCGGCTTTGTGCCAGGCAGTAGACAAAATAATCGCACAGCAAATAAAAACTAATATAAAACTAAATGTTAGCTGTCTATTAAAGGAAAAGGAAAATTTCACTGCCGCCACTCCGTTCGCTTATTAACACTAGAATTCTGTCTCCACCCCGTTTCTCCTTCCCAACCTGAGCCGTAGGGGCACCCCTTGCGGGTGGCCGGTTCACCATGCCATCGCATTATTAACATTATTAATTCGGGCACCAAAGGAATGCCCCTACAGGGTAACGGTTCGTAAAGTCATTTTTATGCCAACTAGGCGACAAATAAAAAAGCATCCCGGAAGCCGCAGAGGCCGGTTTTCGGGATGCTTTTCTTATGCCTGTTTTCTTATTCTTTTGAGTTGATATAAACCTTGTTGTCTGTATAGTTTACGTCACAATTCAGCGCTTCGGCCACGAAACGAACCGGTACAAAAGTGCGGCCGTCTTTGACTACCGGCACAGTGTCCATTTGGGTTTGCTGGCCGTCTAAAATGTAACTGGTTTCACCTGCGAACATGGAGATTACCTGATCGCCCCTGGTGATGCGGATTACGTTGGGGTCAATCCAACGAACTTTGGCGTTTAGGGACTCGCTGACGAACCGGACGGGAACCATCATGCGGCCGTTTTGCATAAAGGGCTCCGCGTCGGTAGCTACTACCCGATGGTTTACAAAAATGGGTGTATTCCCTCTAGATACCACCTCCACCGTGGTGGGGCCCGAGGAACCGCCGATAACACCAATGCTTGTGTTCATATACTCTTCTATATTGAGGCTGTTGGAAGAGGTCAACGCAGGTACGTTAATCACCATGCCGTCTTCCACTTGCTGGGTTGATTGACCTGAGATGGCCACATCAAATTCAACTTCCCCGGTAGCCTTTTTGGCGGTGGCGTAAAAATCCAAATCCTGAGTTATTGTGTTGTCGCTGGCCTTCACGCCGACTTCCAATGCCCCGTTGACAGAGGTTCCGCCGGGTTCAGTAAAACTCAGCTTAAATTTGTATATGCCGGTCAAATTATCCGTTTTGCCCTTGGATTCCGAGGTGATATCCATTTGGCCGGATCCGATTTCCGGCTGCAGGGCTATAACAGCGTCAAAATTCCTCTGGCCGCCGGGGATTATGGAAGACTGATACTTAAATTGCTTTACCTGTATAAAGCTATTGATCATCTGAAGTTGCTCTTTGGTCGGCCAGGTACCACTATTTACAGCATCATCAATACCTTTAATTATTTCAGCTTTCATTTGCTGCGGGTCGCCCATGGTGCCGGTAGTGTCATAAGTGGTGGCCAGGGTGACCATAATTTCTGCAAAGCGGGTCTTTTCATTCTTCACTTTTTGTAAAATGGCATAAATTGTATCTACAAAACCGTCCTGGTCAAGTTCCAGCGTAATAGTGCCGCCCGATGTGGAAAAGTATTCTGCGGGTATTGCTTCCACAAAGAACTTGATTAAATCCTTGGTCTCCTCGGTAATTTTGGCGTTGGGGTAATCAAGCATGGTTGTCCATACCTGAGTCATCATCGGGGTGCTAAAATAAAGGTATTCCGGGTATTGACTCAGGTCGCCGATGTCACTTTGCGGAGCCAGTTCCTTGATAGCGGTAAGAAAACTTTTAGTAAAAATTAGCTTGTCATCGGACAAGAACATTTGTCCCGGGTATGTCTGGTTATTGTATTTAAGTTTCAGGTCGATTGCAGACTTCTTGCCGGGTACATCCAGTTTAAAATCGCAGTCCAGCGTAGTGCCGCCAGGAATGCTTACTTCCTTCAGGCTGTTGCCGCCGAACCTGTTGACCGTATAGGTTATGTTACCAGATGACTGGTTATAAAACTTTTGGCTGAAATCCAAATCCATGTTGTCAATGCCTGTTAGTACCAGGTCTTTGGGTGACGTGGTGGCGGCCAGTGTGGCAAAGGTAAAGCTAAAACACAGGATAATGGCTAAAACAGAAATTAGCAGAGTTTTTCTTTTCATTATTCCACCTCATGTTGATAGATTAGTTGATTTTTTACTCAACCACCTAATAATATCAGAAAGTCAGTGTAAAATATATCATCCGTTAGTCCCATGTTGATTGTGACCTGGCTTGTGCCAAACAAGTTTTTTATTGCGCAAACTGCTAAAAAAGGATATCTTTATAAAAAAGCAATATGTTTTTTTAGGCACAACGGTTAGCGTTCTTGATGCCAGGTTTTAAATCTCAATTAGGGGGCAGGCCCCCGTGCCTGCCGGGCTACCACAAGGATCTGCGCCATGATTTTTAATGGGTAAAATTATACAAAACGGGGAGGTTTAAAAATGAACAAAAATGTTGAAGAAATTAAAGACGCGGTGCTTAAAGCGGCTGTGGAAGGCAAACTTAGCTGTACCAATGCCAGGCGGTTGGCTGAAGAACTGGGTGTTCCCACCAGTGAAATCGGGCGAGTTGCAGATGAACTGAAGATAAAATTATTTGGCTGTGAGCTGGGCTGTTTTTAAAAGCTGCAGGAGGTTATATATATGACTGAACTATTTCAGGCCCGTACGGTGCGGGAGGCCAGGGAACTGCTGGCCGGGCACATCAAGCTAGACGGCACGGTGGAAAAGGTGTCGCTGCTGGATGCGCTGGGCCGCAGGTTGGCCCGGGAAGTGACGGCCGTTGACCATGTACCTGGCTTTGACCGTTCAACCATGGACGGGTTTGCGGTGCGGGCCCGAGACACCTTTGGGGCTTCTGAAAGCCTGCCCGCTTACCTGGACGTGGGGGGCGAGGTTTTGATGGGCTGTGAACCGGCGGGGGGAATAGCCGTGGGGCAGGCCTGGCACATACCCACCGGGGGCATGCTGCCGCCGGGCGCCGATGGGGTAGTAATGGTGGAACACACCGAGGAATTGGACGACCGTACAGTCGGGGTGAATAAACCGGTGGCGCCCGGGGAGCATGTGGTGCGCGCCGGTGAGGATATTATAGCCGGTGCTGTTGTGCTGCCGGAAGGACACTTAATCCGGCCCCAGGACCTGGGGTTACTGTCGGCGGTAGGAGTGACAGAGGTTCCTGTCACCAGGCGGCTAAGGGTGGGGATTATTTCCACCGGTGACGAAGTGGTGGAGCCCACCCAAACGCCAAAACCGGGACAGGTACGGGACATAAATTCCTATGTACTGTATGGCCAGGCCCTGGCCGCCGGTGCCCGGCCGGAGATCCGGGGCATCGCCTCGGACGAGTTTGAACTGCTGCTGGACATGCTGCAGCGGGCGGTGGATGAATGCGACCTGGTGCTGCTTTCAGGCGGCAGTTCAGTAGGTACCAGGGACGTGGCTTCCCAGGCGCTGGATACTCTGGGTACACCCGGGGTGCTGTTCCACGGCATTTCCATTAAACCGGGCAAGCCCACAGTGGGTGCAGTGGTGGGGGGTAAGCCGGTGTTCGGCTTGCCGGGGCACCCTGTTTCGGCTGCCGTGGTATTTGAACTGTTTGTGACCCCCCTGATTAAATACTGGGGTTATGTCGACGACCCGCTGGAATTTCCCGTGCGGGCCAGGCTGATGCGGAACATGCGCTCTGCCGCCGGGAGGGAGGACTATATCCGGGTTCAGCTGGCCCGGAATAACGGGGATATAACCGCTGAACCTGTGCTGGGCAAGTCCGGTCTGATTAGTACCATGGTGCGGGCCGACGGATTGGCCCATATACCGGCCGAAAAAGAAGGCGTCGAGGCCGGGGAATATATAAACGTGAAACTATTTTGAAACGGAGTGAAACCATGAAACGGGACGTTTACCTGGATGACAAACCGTTGGAGCAGGCACTGGCAGAATATCTGGCCCACTTGGCCGGGGTAGGTGCCCTGCAGCCCGGGCCCGGTGAAATGATACTGGTAGAAGAGGCGGCGGGGCGGGTGACTGCGGCGCCGGTTTACGCCAAAACCTCATCACCCCATTACCATGCCTCGGCCATGGACGGGGTGGCAGTGCAGGCCGCAGACACATTCGGAGCCTCAGACGCCGCGCCCAAGCAGCTTAACCTGGGTGAATACGCATTAGTGGTGGATACCGGCGACCCGCTGCCCCCTGGCTGCGACGCCGTAATCATGATTGAGGATGTCCATTTCATAAACGAGAATACCTTTGAAATTACTGCCGGGGCAGTGCCGTGGCAGCATGTACGGGTCATCGGCGAGGATGTGGTGGCCACGGAAATGATTGTGCCTGCTAATCATCGACTACGCCCGGTGGACCTGGGTGGCATTCTGGCGGGCGGGGTTACCTCGGTTAGTGTATACCCCCGGCCGAGGGTGGCGCTGGTGCCCACCGGCACCGAACTGGTGCAGCCCGGGGCTGAACTAAAACCCGGTGATATTATTGAGTACAACACCCGGGTGCTGGGCGCCCTGGTGGAACAATGGGGCGGCCAGCCTGTGCGCCGGCAGATTACCGCTGATGACTACGAAGCGCTTAAAGCAACTCTGCGCGGGGCACTGGAAGAATGCGATATGGTGCTAATTAATGCTGGTTCCTCAGCGGGCCGGGAGGATTTCACCGCTCATCTAATCGGGGAACTGGGCCGGGTGCTCACCCACGGGGTGGCCATCAAACCGGGTAAACCAGTGGTGCTGGGCGAAGTGAACGGCAAACCCGTGGTCGGGGTGCCGGGCTATCCCGTGTCGGCAGTGCTAGCGGTAGATCTATTCGTTAAACCGGTAATTTACAGCAAGTTGGGCTCGGTACCCCCGGCGCCACAGAAAACCAATGTGGTGGTGTCCAGAAAAATTGTGTCCCCTATGGGCACCGAAGAATTTGTGCGGGTAAAATTGGGTCAGGTGGGCGAAAAGATTATTGCCACGCCCATATCCCGGGGTGCCGGGGTAATCATGTCCATGGTGCGAGCCGACGGGATGCTGCGGGTGCCCCGATTGTCCGAGGGTTTTAACGGTGGGCAGGTGGTACCGGTGGAACTGATGCGCCCGTTGGAAGAAGTGCGGGAGACCACTGTGGTTATCGGCAGTCACGATATTACCCTGGATGTGCTGGCCAACCACATGCGTAAAAAATTTCCGTACGCTGCTTTGTCCTCAGCCCACGTCGGCAGTCTGGGTGGTCTGTCCGCGCTGAAGCGGGGCGAGGCCCACTGCGCCGGTACTCACCTGCTGGACGAGGAAACCGGCGATTATAACGTTTCTTACATCAAAAGACTGCTGCCCGACCGTCCGGTGGTGCTGGTGAATCTGGTGCACCGGGAACAAGGCTTTATTGTGGCGCCCGGTAACCCGCACGGTATTCGCGGGGTGGAAGACCTGAAGGAACAAGACATTCCTTTTATTAACCGGCAGCGGGGCGCCGGCACGCGCATCCTGTTTGACTTCAAGTTAAAGCAGCAGGGGATTGACCCGGAACAAATCAAGGGTTACGAGCGGGAGGAATACACCCACATGGCGGTGGCGGCGGCAGTTGCCTCCGGTTCTGCCGGCGCCGGCATGGGTATCCGGGCCGCGGCACTGGCGCTGGGGCTTGATTTTGTGCCCGTGGTGGAGGAACGCTATGACCTGTGCATACCGGCGGAATACTTCGATACCCCCTATATTAGCAGGCTGCTGGAGGTAATGGCCGAGCCGGCTTTCCAAGATGAGGTGCGTTCCCTGGGGGGGTACGACCTGCGGGATTGCGGCAAAATAATGGAACGGGGACAAATCTGAGGTGTGTCCCCGTTCCTTACGTAGGGTATTCTGACTACTGACTACTGACAACTGAATAAGGGTTAAATAACCCGGTAGCCATGGGTGTATACATTCATCCGCTGATTCCGAGCGAATCCCACCACGGTAACATTCAGTTGTTCGGCCAGTTCCAGGGCCAGGTCGGTGGGGGCGGAACGGGAGACAATTAGCGGTACACCCAGTCGGGCGGTTTTCACCAGTATTTCCGAGGAAACCCGACCCGAAAAAAGGAGCATTTTATCGCTACCAGTCACTTTATTCATCAGGCACCAGCCAGCCAATTTGTCCAGCGTGTTATGCCGGCCCACATCTTCAAAAAAGGCCAGGACGGCGCTGCCGTCGCTGAGGGCTGCCCCGTGGGCCCCGCCGGTGGCGGTAAAGAGTTCCCCCCGCTGTTCCGTTTGGGCCAGCAGTCTGGTAACGTCGCCAGCGGAGATGCGCAGTTCTGACTTAACAGGTTCAATCCCAGCATCGTTAACAAAATAAAAGGATGCCCGGCCCCGGCCGCAGCACGAAGCGATGTGCCGTTTAAGAAAACCTGCTGCCGGCTGGATCTGGTGGACGGTTTCCACCCAGGCCAAACCATCTTTATCGTGGCTTACAAAACTGCTGACTTCACTGGCAGTGCTGATCATCCCTTCGGCGTACAGGAAACCAAGGCAAAGCTCCTGCAGGTGAGTAGGCGAACAGACCATGGTGACCAGTTCGTTTCCGTTAAGGTAAAGAGTGACGGCAGCTTCATGTACTACCAGATCTTCCATACGGGTACGGTTTAGCCCCGTTATCTTTTCGATAATTACAGTTTTCCTGTCCTCCAAGCTATTTACCCCCACAGTGTGTCATTGACCAAATTGTACCTGGAAAAGGGCCACCAAAGCAAGGTAAAAACGCGGCCGTTAGGAGGTTTTGCAGGGATGTTTAGTGTGGCTATATTAACCATGAGTGATAAAGGAGCCCGGGGTGAGCGTGAAGACCTCAGTGCCGGAGTAATTAGGGCCCTGGTGGAACAGCAGGGCTGGCGGGTTGGGGATTACCAGGTTATATCCGACGATTACAAAGGGATTAAAGAAACGCTTGTGGACATGGTGGATCGGGGTAAATATGACTTAATCGTAACCACCGGGGGTACCGGTTTAAGTCCCCGGGACAATACGCCCGAGGCTACCCGGGCTGTTATTGATAAGGAAGTGCCCGGCCTAGCCGAAGCCATGCGCATGGAAAGTCTTAAGAAAACCAACCGGGCCATGCTGTCCCGGGCGGTGGCGGGTATCCGGGGCCGCACTTTGATCGTCAATCTGCCGGGGAGTCCCAAAGGAGTACGGGAATGCCTGGAAGCAATCATGCCGGCGCTGCCCCACGGACTAGAGATCCTTACCGGCCGTGGCGGCGAATGCGGCTCGCACTAGGATTAGTATATTTTTAGAGACAAATAAAAAATATACGATAACATATTTTTCCGGCAGTAGTTGTATAAAAACCTGGATCACGTGGGAAAATATTTCTAGGCATAATTAGGAAAACCAGGAATGGCCCTAAGTGAAATATAGAAGGAGATATCAGGAGCAAGAGCGGAACAATTTGCACTAATAGCCCAATTATGGTCAAATTCCGCCTGTTAAATACTTGCTTTTGATTTGCTCGTTCTATATTATATTACTTGGGTGTTAGCACTCGCCTGCAATGAGTGCTAACAGCAAACAAACCAATTTGGACTTACCAAACATTAAAGGAGGGGTTTGTGTTGATCAGACCTTTGGGTGACCGCGTGGTTGTAAAACCACTGGCCAATGAAGAAGTAACCAAGAGCGGTATTATTCTTCCGGATACCGCGAAAGAAAAGCCACAGGAAGGTGAAGTCGTGGCCGTGGGGTCGGGGCGGATACTGGATAGCGGCGACCGTGTGCCCATTGATTTAAAGACAGGGGACAAGGTTTTGTTTTCCAAGTATGCAGGTAATGAATTTAAGAAAGATGAAGTGGATTACTTAATTTTACGCGAAATGGACATTTTAGGAGTCATCGAGTAACGAGTAAAAAAACCATTTACCAGGGGAGGTAAATTCATTGGCAGGTAAAGATATTGTTTTTCGTGAAGAAGCCCGCAAAGCGCTGGAGAAGGGCGTTAACGCCCTAGCGGATGCGGTTAAGGTAACGCTGGGTCCCAAGGGACGTAACGTAGTGCTGGAGAAAAAGTTTGGTTCGCCCATGATTACCAACGACGGCGTAACCATTGCCAGGGAAATCGAGCTGGAGAATCCATTTGAAAACATGGGTGCACAGCTGGTTAAAGAAGTAGCAACCAAGACCAACGACGTAGCCGGTGACGGTACCACCACCGCTACCTTACTGGCTCAGGCCATCGTACGTGAAGGCCTTAAGAACGTGGCGGCCGGCGCCAACCCCATGATGATTAAACGCGGTATTGAAAAGGCTGTGGAGAAGACTGTCGACGCCATTAAGGGCGGCGCTAAGACTGTGGAAAGCAAGTCTGCCATCGCTCAAGTTGCTTCTATCTCCGCTAACGACGACTCCATCGGTAACTTGATTGCCGACGCTATGGAAAAGGTCGGCAAAGATGGCGTAATCACCGTTGAAGAGTCCAAAGGTACCGGCACCACCTTAGAAGTGGTGGAAGGCATGAACTTCGACCGGGGTTATATCTCCCCTTACATGATTACCGATACCGACAAAATGGAAGCCAACCTGGACGACCCGTACATCCTGATTACCGACCGTAAGATTTCGGCAGTGGCTGATATTCTGCCGGTGCTGGAGAAGGTTGTGCAGTCCGGCCGGGCCATGGTTATTATAGCCGAAGACGTTGAAGGCGAAGCACTGGCTACCCTGGTGCTGAACAAATTGCGTGGTACCTTCACCGCCGTGGCCGTAAAAGCTCCCGGCTTTGGCGACCGCCGTAAGGCCATGCTGCAGGATATCGCCATTCTTACCGGCGGCACCGTGATTTCTGAAGAAGTGGGCCTGAAGTTGGATAAGGCTGACATCACCATGTTGGGCCGCGCTTCCAAGGTGCGGATTAAGAAAGAAGAGACCATCATCGTGGGCGGCACCGGCAATACCGACGACATTACCGCCCGGGTGTCTCAGATTAAGAGACAAATTGAAGAAACCACTTCCGACTTCGACCGGGAGAAATTGCAGGAGCGCCTGGCCAAGCTGGCCGGTGGCGTGGCAGTTATCCAGGTGGGCGCTGCTACTGAGACCGAGTTGAAGGAAAAGAAACTCCGTATTGAGGACGCCTTAAACGCCACTCGCGCTGCTGTGGAAGAAGGCATTGTGTCCGGTGGCGGTGTGTCTTATGTACAGGCTATTCACGCTCTGGACGGCTTCGATGCCGCCAACATGGACGAAAAAGTGGGTGTCGACATCATCCGCCGGTCCCTGGAAGAGCCCCTACGGCAAATCGCCAACAACGCTGGAACCGAAGGTTCCGTGGTGGTTGAAAAGGTACGCAACTCTGAGCCTGGTGTAGGCTTCAACGCCCTCACCGGCGAATATGTAAATATGATTGACGCCGGCATCGTGGACCCGGCTAAAGTGACCCGTTACGCGTTGCAAAACGCAGCCAGCATTGCAGCCATGATATTGACCACTGAAACCTTGGTGGCCGATAAGCCCGATGAAGACAAGGGTGGCGGCATGCCTCCTGGAATGGGCGGTATGGGCGGCATGGGCGGCATGATGTAAAAAGTTAAATTAACAGGAAGCCTCGCGATGTAAAATCGCGGGGCTTCCCTATTACTACGACCGGTTTTTGACCGGGGAAGACTTTTTAATTAATTTGTTAATTATTAAACAGGTTAATATTAAAACCATTGTTATTACGCTGCCAAAAAGGACGATATTACTGATAAGATTCAGTATTTCCATAAACTGAACTTTTATTGCTAAATGTCCTGTATCGACCAAATTAACCGGGATGCTAAAAGCCCGGCTAAGGGCCACCATTCCGACAGTTATGGCCATAATAAGCCTAATTTGCAGGTCGGTAACAATCTTTGTGGCTATCGCTCCAATGTTAATACCAATTAGGGAGCCCAGATATAGTAGCAGTACTATTCTAATATCAAGGTAACCGTTTAACGTGTAAAGGTAAGCCCCGTAGGCTCCAGAAAAAATAGCCAGAAACAGTTCGGTGCCGGCCGCGACATAGGGAGAAATCCCAAGCAAGTAAATCATAGCCGGAACGCCAACAAAACCCCCGACCCCAACGGTGCCAGCCAGATAACCGGTAATTAGACCAACCAGCAAAACAATCCAAAGCGAAACCCGTACTTTAGCCACGGGAAAATAGATAACGGGAGGAATGTTTAGCAGCAGACTGGGTTTCATTGCTTGGTTGGGTTTCGAAACGGCTTTTTTCCTTTTGGCAATATCGTAAGTTATCAAAATAGTCACAAAACTTAAAACCAAAACAAACAAGGAATTGATATAAAGATTGGAATACGCTTCGCCTAATTGTTCCATAATTCCACTGTTGGCGTAATAAGCCATTCTTACGCCGGCAAATAAAGCCAAGAACATAATTAACCCCAGCTTTTTGTCAACGTTACCTAGTTCGTTGTGTTTACGCGCACCCTGAATGGCTTTACCAAACTTGTGCGTTATATTTGCGGCTACGGCCATAATACCCGGGACGCCCAAACTCATCATGGCAGGAGTCATGATAAAAGCCCCGCCACTGCCTAACAGACCGCTCATGGTCCCGCCCAAAAAACCAATGCCAATAAGCATTGTGATATTTTGGGGTGTCAGAGTAATCAGGTTTAAAGTATCGGAAATTGCCGGTATCGTGCTTACCATTAATGATCATTCCTTTCCTGCCGCGGATCATCAAGCTTTCTTTCCAGAGTGTTTTTCAGGAAGAGAGATGCCGTGTTACCGTAAAGCCCTGATGCACAAACAACAATTAGCAACACCAGTAAAGTAGCACGTATATCCTTATTTTGCGTTATTTGTGTTATATGTTGGTTAAAAAAGAAAACAAGGTAATAAAAAGCCATACTGGTCAGGGCATAAAAAAGTACCCATAAAATGAATTTATTTTGGGTTTTTACGCTCATTAGCTGTTTCATCTCCAATCCTGAAATGTTTATTAAAAATAAAGTACCACTATAATCTTATATAATCAAATTACTATCTGACATAACTAACATACCTAAATGCTATACCGTGGCCAAATGATAGCCTCATTCAAACAAGTATGCTGCTCATAAGGTTGGGTTATAATTGTCGAAATTTGTTGACAATGTGATATAATTATTTAAAGCGGGGTTATAAAATTTTTACACAGGTTGTTTGTTGAAAAGCGGGAGAGAGAGGGGTAGCATGAACTTAGAAAGACTGAAGGTTTTTAGTACTGTGGCCAATCTTAAAAGTTTCACCCGTGCGGCCGAAGAGTTATATATGACACAGCCTGCCATATCAAAAAATATAAAGCAAATAGAGGAATTTTACGGAGTAGTTTTATTTCGCCGTATAGGTAACCATATTGAACTAACGGAAGCGGGTAACAAACTGCTGCAGTTTGCCAATGATATTTTGAAACTGGCGGACGAAGCCAAAGAAGCTTTAAATGAAGGTAAATTGCAAGCTGAAGAGAAAATAGTATTAAGCGTGGGTTCAACGGTGGGGGTTTATATTTTACCGCTGGTGTTAAAAAAGTTTATAAAGAAATACCCCAAGGTTCAATTTACCATTGAAATCAGTAATGCCCAAAAAATTCTTGATCAGTTTGTGGAAGGTACCATTGATATGGGTATTATTGGAGCGCTGGTGCACAAAACTAGTTTAAATTACCAGCCCTTTATTTCAGAGGAATTAAAACTTATCGTGGCTAATAATCATCCCTGGAGTGAGCTAAATCAAATTTTGGTATCAGATTTAAAAGGTCAGTCTTTTTTCTTGCGTGAGAAGGGTTCCGGCTTAAGGTATGTGGTTGAGGAAAGGTTAAAGAAAGCCGGTCTTGAGTTAGATAACGTTATAGAAATGCCTAACAACGAAGCCATTGTTAAACTGGTGGAAGCGGGTCTGGGGGTTTCCATAGTTTCCGAGTATGCTATTGCCGAAGACCTGGAATTAAACAGGGTTAAAACAGTAGGAATTAAAGACCTCGATTTGCACCGGCATTTTTACCTAGTGTACCAGGAAGAAAAATTATTATCTAAAACATTTAATAATTTTATGAATTACCTATTGGAGATTAACAAAATATAAACTATTTAAGATAATAACCCCATAATTAGTGATAAAAGCACGTATAGCAAATATACGTGCTTTTTCATTTTTACGGAAGACTTAAGACCCATCCCCAAAAGATGTTGGCCGTTGTTATGACTACTATTCCATAAGGTAATGAGGTTATTCCCGGTGGTAATTTGTATAACACAGGCCGGTATGTTAAGTTGGTCTTAAGTTCAAGTTCGTACTAGTACAAGCTACGGAATGTTATGCCAATATTTAGTTAAATGTAAGCTTAAATCCAAGAGGTGATGTTTATAGTTGTGATGTTTATAGTTCTTGTGTGACAAGAGTGTTATTGTTTGTTAAATCATTTTATTAAGATTATGCATTAGGTGTTTCTTCTTTAGGTACTTGCGTTTTGGCTCGGCGGATAATAAATTTTGCAAATAGTAGTAAATTGTTAGTTATATTAAAAGTAAAAAATATATTATCTTGTTGAATTAGGGAGGCAATGATATGGCAATTAGGTTAAAAGAGAAACCAATCTTTGTCATTGGTAACGAAAGATCCGGGACTACACTGGTAATGGTAATGTTGGGGCAACACACCCGCATTGCTGTGCCTGAAGTAGGTTGGCTGTTTCCTCGGTTTTACCCCTATCTGCACACGTACGGCGACTTAAATAAAGAAAAAAACCTTAGAACCCTTGCTGATGAAATGCTATTTGGTCTTAACCGTCATCTCTGGGGCATGGATTTAAACCCCAGAACCGCCGTGGATGAGCTTTTAGCAGAAGTTAAGGAAAAAAGTTTTGCCGGTGTTTACTGCGCTATGCATGAAATGTTCGCCCGCAAAAACGGCAACAAACCGCGTTGGGGACAAAAGACTCCACACAATCTCTACTTTGTCGGTCAAATTAAAGAATGCTTTCCCGATGCCCAGTTTATCCACATTGTTAGGGATGGACGCGATGCTAGTGTAGATTACCTGGAATCTTCCTTTGGCCCGGCTAATATTTTCTGTGCAGCGGAAAACTGGAAAATGACCTGGAACGCTGTTAAACCGTGGCGCGAAAAACTTAGTGCCCAAGAATGGATGGATATCACTTATGAAGACCTCGTCCGTAAGCCTGAAGAGGTGTTGAGGAGCATTTGTGACTTCACAGGAGAAGAGTTTGAACCCGCCATGCTGGACTTTTGGAAGGGCGATATTGGACAAAAGCGTGGTACCACCCGTGATCACAAGCCCCTGGGCCATGCCGTAAGCGACAGATACATTGGCATTTATAAAGAATTGCTCAGTATTCGGGACCAGAAAATATTTACGGCTGTAGCTGGTAAAGAATTGGCAGAGGCCGGTTACGAGAATGTGGTAGAGCCATTGGAAATCACCCCCGCGGATGAAGCTCGCTGGAGAGAATTCGATGGCCGCATCAGGGCCGCGTTGCTTGATGCCCCTGAAGGACATATCCTGTTTGAAAGTTACCGCGATTGGGTGGTAGACCAGCGTGAGGTTAGAAAAAGGGAAGGTATCTGGAGTGAAGCGGATATTCCCAAAGATATGTTCCCCATTGGTCATCCCCATGAAGAGCTTATCGTAGGGTTCCGGGCCTGGAAACAATGGAAAGACCACTTCAGTATTAAAAGACAGTATACTGCCAAAGGCATCGTATACTAAAAAACGCAAGACCCCCATTAAGACACTGTACTTGTGGGTAATCGTTAATGATAAGGGGGAACAACATGGATACCAGACAACTGCCCAAGATAATGATCGGGCCGCTATTGCTGCTAATTGCTTTAATGCTGCCCTTTTTCGGAGAATCACTAACAGCCCGGTTGGGCTTTGGCATACTTTTTTGGATGGTCTACTGGTGGGTAACTGCGGTTGTGGACATGAAAATTACCTGCCTGGTGCCAATAATTGTAGTTGCTTTTTACCCGTTTATACCTCGTGAAGACGTCCTTAAGCTATATATGCACCGTGATTTATTCCTTATTGTCGGCGCATCTTTAATCACTTCAGCCTGGATTAGATGGGATTTGGCTAAAAGGGTATCACTCAACTTTTTAAGCTATTTCAGTAATAACACCCGGGTACAGGCTGTAGGCTGGTTTTGGCTTTGCGGTATAGCCAGTTTTATCATGGGTAATACACCGGTGGGAGCAATTTTTGCCCCCATCGCCGTCGCGGCATTGTTTTACGCAGGCTACAAGACATTTCAGCAAAGATACGATAGCAAGGCGGCATCAAATGTTCTTGTGGCAGTTGCCTGGGGTGCTTCTATAGGCGGTATGACAACGCCTTTGGGCGGCGGGCAGGCTATGGTTACCTGGAGTTTCTTCAATGATTATCTGGGTAGGGAAATATTTTTCCTGGATTGGACTCTGCGGATGCTACCTCTTTCCCTATTGGTTATGGCGGCGGTATCACTGGTTATTTACTACGTCATGAAGCCCGACCCGGAAGAAGAAAGATTTAAAGGAACCCGTGACTTTTATAGGCAAGAACTTAAGGACATGGGCCCCATGAGTTTTGAAGAAAAAATTTGTGGCTATGGTTTTTTAACTATTATTATTCTGGCCATTGCCCGACCGCTGTACGTGGATATTCTAACGGGCCCCTCGTTTCAATGGATGCACCCGGCGCACATGTTCTTTATCTTTGCGATGTTGCTTTTCGTAATCCCCTCTAAACAGGAAAAAGGGGAAGCGCTGCTTTCCGTTCCTACCGTGGTGCAGAATTTCCCGGCTGCCATTCTATTCATTTGGCCAGGCGCGGTTGCTCTGGGCAGGGTTTTATCTAAAACCGGTGCCGATGTGGTTTTGGCCGGGTGGATTCAGCCCATTATTGATGCCGGCACCATAACTGCGATTATCGGCATCAGTGCGGGCTCCACCCTGTTGTCACAGTTTGCCACCGATACAGCGGCAGCAGGGATACTAATTCCCATTGTCATGGAAGCTTTTAATGATTGGGCCGGACTGGAAAAGGGATCCGTTGCCTTTATCTGGATTGCCGCAGCTTCCTTAAGCTGGAGCTTTGCAGTGGTATCCGCTACCGGTGCCCAGGCCATAGTTGCCGGATTTGGTTCAAATATTAAGCGGATGTTCATCTACGGCATGCTGGTAGCCTTTGTTTGCTCAATAATTACGATATTGTACTTCGTAATCACGATTGGCATATTGAAGTTACCTTTCTACACCATGCCGCCCGGTTTATAAATAATGCCTTGAATCTAATATGCTATTCAATAATTTAGTTATTAAGTTATCTACCTCCTCTTCCCATAAAAATACCCCTTTCTTCCGGGGAAACTGAAATTGTATTGATGCCCGAAAGGTTTTAATATCTTATCGGGCAATATTTTTTAAGCTTGGATAATAATTTGTTAGAGGTGTTAGCCCATGCAACAGTCAAGAACGGAAGTGCAACGCCCGCCACGCAACTGGGTGCGACCGGTAGTAGCAGCCGGCTTTTTGCTGGTGTTTTTTATAACGGCCTGGTTGCCCGGAGGTTTTTTCTCCCGTGACATCATAGAATGGGTGCAAGATTACGCCCCGGTGGGGGGGAATCTGTATATTTCGGCTTTGCTGGCGGGCGTCCCAATTTTTACTATGTTTTTACTGCTGGGTGGTTTAAAAAAACCAGCCCACGTGTCGGCATTAATCTCCCTTACCGCAACATTATTAGTTGCTATCATGGTGTGGAAAATGCCTGTGGGACTGGCCTTTAATAGTACGATGTTGGGGATGCTTGTAGCGGTGTTCCCTATTTTATGGACACTATCCAGCGCGGTATGGATATTTAATATGACCGTTGAAAGCGGTTATTTTGAAGTGGTTAAGAGCTCACTGGGCTATGTCAGCAGGGACCGCCGGATACAGACTTTGCTGGTGGGCTTTGGTTTTACGACACTCCTTGAAGGTATTGCCGCTTTTGGGGCACCAATTGCGATAGTTACCGCGATGCTGCTGGGGTTCGGGTTCCCACCCTTGACGGCCGCCACTGTGGCGCTTCTTGCCGATACCACGCCCAGTGTTTGGGGTACTCAAGGTATGCCCGTAGTAGTGCTAAGTTCGGTAACCGGTTTGGATATTAATGAACTTTCAGCGATGTCAGGAATGCAGGCCCCGGTACTTACAGCCTTTTTCCCTGTCGCGCTGGTCATTTTAATCGCGGGCTGGAAAGGCTTCAAGGAGATCTGGCCTTTGACTATTGCGGTCGGATTTAGTTATGCCATTGTCGGTATCCTGGCATCCAAGTCCGGACCATATATTGTTGGCATTTCAGCTTCCCTGGCGTCAATTTTGACCATTCTATTAGTGCTGCGCTTTTGGCGTCCTAAATCAACCTGGCTTTTCCCGGGCGAAGAAGAATTACCTGCTGCAAAAGGCTCGGAAAAAAGAGTACCTATTAGGGAAATTATTCGGGCCTGGTCGCCTTACCTGCTATTGATTGGTGTTATTGGATTGGTGACAGGAACACCGCTGAAAAAATGGCTGACCACTATCAGTACCGTAAATATTGAATGGCCAGGCCTGCACAATACGGTCTGGAAACTGGCGCCGGTTGTACCGCATTCTGAACCTTACGCCGCTGTTTACAGCCAACCTTTACTGGTGGTGGGGGGCTCGCTGGTATTCTTAGCCGGGGTTATTTCAGTGTTTGTGCTGGGCATTAAACCGGCCAAGGCAGCGCAGGTCTATATCGCCACGATTAAGAAACTGTTGCTGCCGGGCGTGACCATTGTTAGTATCCTAGGCATTGCTTATCTCATGAATTATGCCGCCATGACTTACACCATCGGGTTGGCATTTGCAGCCACCGGTTTTTTGTTTCCGGTGGCCGTAGCCCTGATGGGCATGCTGGGTTGCACGCTGGCCGGCAGTGTGGCTGCTTCCAATGCCTTGTTTGGCAACCTGTCTGTGGTTAGCGGTGCTCAGTTGGGTATCGACCCGGTATTCTCGGCCGGCACGCTGGCGTCAGGTGGAACCATGGGTAAAGCAATTGCATTCCAAGATCTGGTTATTGCCAGTGCAACGCTGAATAAGCCGGGCATTGAAGGGGAATTATTACGCCGGGTATTTGGCATTAGTTTAATATTTGTCCTGTTACTTGGTGCCCTGGCGATGCTGCAATTGCACGTTTTGCTAAAGTAAAAGATTATCACTTTTTTTAAATCTTCAAGTGGTATACTTCAGTGACAGACACCTATTTGTTTTGAGGTGCCTGTCACTTTTTATTCTTTTTATATCTAGGCAAGTGCATTATAATATGGAAGGATTGTTTAATAATGATGTAGAAATGGGAAGAATAGCTTTACATCAATTGTAACCAAAGTTTAACGATGCCATGGAGGCATTGCTTAATGAAGAGTTTTTAGTACCTAAAAGGGAGCCGGACATATGACAGACACAAACACCATGACAACCAATTTTATTAAAAATATTATTAATGATCACAGACGGATTAACAGGTTTGACAGCCGTGTGCACACCAGGTTTCCACCCGAGCCAAACGGTTATCTGCATATCGGCCATGCCAAATCTATATGCATTAATTTCGGTATCGCCGGTGATTATGCAGGCCTGTGTAATTTGAGATTTGATGATACCAACCCCACCAAAGAAGATGTGGAATATGTGGAATCAATCCTGGAGGATGTCAGGTGGCTGGGCTTTGACTGGCAAGAGCGGCTGTTTTACGCCTCTGATTATTTTGAGGAATTATACCAGTGTGCTGTTCAGCTAATCAAGAATGAGAAGGCTTATGTCGACGACCTGAAAGCCGATGAAATTAGAGAATATCGCGGCACATTAACCGCTCCGGGTAAAGAGAGCCCTTATCGCAACCGTTCCGTAGAAGAGAACTTGGATTTGTTCCGGCGGATGCGGGAAGGCGAATTTGAGGATGGTGCCCGGGTGCTGCGGGCTAAAATTGATATGGCCTCACCCAACTTGAATCTGCGGGATCCGGTGCTGTACCGGATTCAGCATGCCAGACATCACAGAACCGGGGACAAGTGGTGCATTTACCCCATGTATGATTATGCCCACCCGATATCCGATTCTCTGGAAAAAATAACACATTCTATTTGTACTTTGGAATTTGAGGATCACCGACCGTTATATGATTGGTTGTTGGATGCACTGGGGGTGTATCACCCCCAGCAAATAGAATTTGCCAGGCTGAACCTCAGCCATACCGTAATGAGCAAACGCAAGTTGCGCCAACTGGTGGAAGGTGGCTATGTAAGCGGGTGGGATGACCCGCGCATGCCTACCATATCCGGCCTGCGCCGGCGTGGTTATACACCTGAATCAATCAAAGACTTTTGCGACCGCATTGGAGTGGCCAAGGCCAACAGCTTTGTCGACAGAGCCTTCCTAGATCACTGCATCCGGGAGGATTTGCATCTTAAGGCCCCGCGTGTTATGGCGGTGCTGCGGCCTCTACGGGTAGTAATCGAAAATTATCCCGAGGGCAGCGTGGAGATGCTGGACGCAGAATATAATGCGGAAAATCCGGAACTGGGTTCCCGTCAAATGCCTTTTTCCCAGGTGGTGTACATAGAGCAAGATGACTTTATGGAAGACCCGCCTAAAAAGTTTTTCCGCTTGGCCCCAGGCCGGGAAGTGCGCCTGAAACATGCGTATATCATTAAGTGTGAACGGGTGGTCAAGGATGAGCAAACCGGCGAAGTAATTGAGTTGCGCTGTACATACGATCCCGATACCCGCAGCGGTATGTCCCCCGATACCCGCAAGGTGAAGGGAACGTTACACTGGGTGTCGGCTGAACAAGCGGTTAAGGCCGAGGTTCGCCTGTATGACCACCTGTTCCTGAAAGAGCATCCGGAAGAGGATGCAAACTTTACCACGAATCTGAATCCCAATTCGCTGGAAGTGTTAACCGGGTGCATGCTGGAACCTGTTATGACCGGTGCGGAAAGGGGTACCAGGTACCAGTTTTTACGACATGGCTATTTCTTTGTTGACCCGTTGGATTCCCAAACAGGCGCATTGGTATTCAACCGCATTGTGTCATTAAAAGACTCCTGGGCCAAAATCCAAAAAAATAAAGCTCAAAAGTAGCGTCAATGGATTGATTTTATGATGCCAAGCCCCGGCTCAGGCCGGGGCTATAATTATTATTGCGGGGGTTAAGGATCCTTTTATCGGGTCCATTAACGCCCGGTTTTGTTGTTTGATTGACACGCATTAATGGCGGTGATAAAGTGAATAATAGCTGTAAATTCTGGTTAACGGACGTGATTCAATGTCACTATTTGAATATACAAACCAGTTGATCGGTAATACGCCGCTGTATGTTTTAAAACGGTTTGGCGCCGGGTTGCCGGGTCGCATACTGGCTAAACTGGAATTCTTTAACCCCGGCGGTAGTGTTAAGGACCGCATTGCCAATGCCATGATCGAGCACGCGGAAAAGAGTGGCATCCTGCGGGAGGGCGGGGTGGTTATCGAGCCCACCAGCGGCAATACCGGCATCGGATTGGCCATGATTTGCGTCACCCGGGGTTACCGGTGCATCCTCACCATGCCCGAGACCATGAGCATAGAGAGGCGCAATCTGCTAAAGGCACTGGGTGCCGAGGTTGTACTAACCCCCGGTACCGAGGGTATGTCCGGTGCCGTGCGCCGGGCCGAGGAATTAGCAGCAGAAATTCCCGGGGCTATTATTACCGGGCAGTTTGTCAATCCGGCCAACCCGGCTGCCCACCGGCACACCACCGCAGAGGAGATTTGGCGTGACACCGGCGGTGAAGTGGATGTACTGGTGGCGGGAGTTGGAACCGGTGGTACCATCACCGGTATCGGTGAAGTGTTCAAGGAGAGGAAACCCGGCTTGCGAGTGGTGGCTGTAGAACCGGCCGGTTCACCGGTGCTTTCAGGTGGTCAGCCCGGACCGCATAAAATTCAGGGTATTGGCGCGGGTTTCGTGCCGTTGATATTGAATCAAGCAATCCTGGATGAAATTGTTCAGGTGACCGATGGACAGGCCATTGAGGCTGCCAGGCGGCTGGCCCGGGAGGAAGGCCTGCTAGTAGGTATATCATCAGGGGCTGCAGCGCATGCGGCGTTGGAATTGGCCGGGCGTGAGGAGAACCGTAACCGCAACGTGGTGGTTATTTTCCCGGATACCGGTGAACGGTACCTTTCAACAGAGTTGTTTCAACAAAAGTCTAAAGTCTAAAGTCAATGACTTTCGACCTTAGACTAACGTTACTATAAACAGCTATATTCAAGTCAATAACCGTCCCCGACTTGAATGATGGTAATTGACCAACTGACGAGGTGAAAACTACAAATGTCACAACCGGCAATAAATCCCCACCTGGCGGTTGTTTTAAGCGTGTTCGCCGTATCTTTCGGCGCCATTTTTATTAAGGCCGCCGATGCACCCCCGCTAATTGTGGCCGTTTATCGCCTGGGCTTTACCGTGCTGCTGCTGGCGCCCATTACCCTGGCCACCGGTTGGCAGGAATTACGCACCATGGGGCGCCGGGATCTATCGTTGGCTTGTGCGGCCGGTTTGATGCTGGCATTACATTTTGCGACCTGGATTACATCGTTAAGTTATACATCAATTGCTAGTTCCACCGTGTTGGTAAATATGCACCCCCTTTTTGCTATTGCCGGTGGCTATCTGTTTTATAAAGAAAAGGTAAGTGTAAAAGGCATGATTGGGGCAGCCATAGCACTGGCTGGGAGTTTGGTAATTGGTTTTGGCGATTTTAACATTGGTGGCCAGGCACTTTACGGCGATTTCCTTGCTTTTGCCGGGGCTTTTTTCGTCGCCGGTTACATGCTGGTGGGCCGCGGCATCCGGGGCCGTCTTTCTCTTTTTCCTTACATAATCGTTGTTTATGGTGTGGCTACGCTATTTCTTATCCTTGGTGCACTGGCCTACCGGCTGCCGTTTTACCCATACCCTCCGATGACCTGGCTGATGTTTTTACTACTAGCTGTTTTTCCCACCATTTTCGGGCATACCGTTTTTAACTGGGCCTTGCGTTATGTAAATGCATCCGTGGTATCGGTAAGTATTTTGGGTGAACCGGTGGGCGCTTCAATTCTGGCCTATTTCTTTTTTCAGCAGATTCCTGCAGCGCCCCAAGTTATGGGCGGCTTACTGATTATATGCGGTTTGGTTGTCTTTATCTTTTCCGTCACCGGGGGTAATCGCCAAACTTAGCTTTAAGTGAAAGGAAGTGGACTGTGATGCGCGCCTGGATGTTTCAAACCAGTGCTGGTTGGGTGGCAGCGGCTTGTTCAGATGCCGGCCTGACCAACCTGACATTTCCGGAGGAAAATGAGAGTGTATGTGCCCGGCAGTTGGTAGATATCCTGGATCAAAACGGCTGCGTCAATCAACCGCCCGAGCCGGGCGATGACATGGATTCCCTGGGACAAGCACTAAGCGAATATTTTTCAGGTCATCGTAAAACGCTGGATTTTGCAGTGGACTGGTCTATCTATACACCCTTTCAACGAGATGTGCTTAAAGTGGTTCAGGAAATCCCCTGCGGTAAGCTGCTTACGTATGGACAGGTTGCTGCTATAGCCGGCTACCCCCGGGCCGCCAGGGCCTCGGGCGGTGCCCTGCGGGCCAACCGGGTGCCACTGGTTATCCCCTGCCACCGGGTAGTGCAGAGTGACGGCTCTCCGGGTGGTTTTGGTGGCCGCCCCTGGATAAAAATGCGGTTACTGGCTCTGGAAGGAGTTAACCCCGGCCCGTCCGGACGCTACATGTTTAACTATAATGCCTAACATACACCCAGCATTATTGATTCGGGCACCCGCAAGGGGTGCCCCTACGGTGCATTCCTCATGACAGTTGAAGTAAAATAATGGTTATGCTTTTTACAGAAGAACTTTTTTACCGGAGTAAAAGTAATGTCCAGGAACCTGTTAAACAAACAAACGATGCTGCAGGGAGCACTCATCCTGACGGCAGCAACAATAATAATCAGGATCCTGGGGGCCCTTTACCGGGTACCCCTGGGGCGTATGCTGGGTGATGTAGGCCTTGGTATCTACGCCGTGCCCAACCAATTTTACCTGCTCTTTTTTACGTTATCCTCGGCGGGAATTCCGGTAGCCCTGGCTAGCCTGGTATCAGAAAAAATGGCCCTGGGCCATTACCGCGACGCACTGCGTACATTCCGCATCGCCCGCACTGCCATGGTTGGGCTGGGTCTTTTCTTTTCCCTGCTCCTCTATGGCGGTGCCGGGTGGCTAATTAGATCCGACCTAGTACCCAATCCCGACGCCTACCTGGGGATGAAAGCCATAGCCCCGGTAATTTTCTTCGCTGCGGTAACTGCTGCTTACCGGGGTCTTTTTCAGGGAATGCAAAATATGCAAGCGGTGGCCTATTCCCAGGTAATGGATCAGTTTATGTTGGTGGGTGGCACATTGCTGTTTAGTTACCTGCTATTACCCTATGGCTTGGCTGTGGCCGCCGCTGGGGCCAATTTAGGCGCCCTGCCCGGAGCGATGGGAGCCACCCTAATGCTGGTTTACCTGTACCACACGCAGCGCCGGGAATTAATTGACCTGGCCAACCGGGACCTTTCCGGAGTAAGGGAGAGGACGCTTACCCTGTTAAAGAGGATCTTCAGCACGGCGCTGCCGGTATCATTTGCCAGCGTAGCTATGGCTGTAACCGCCATCATCGATCATAAGCTGATTTTGGACCGGTTGCAAATGGTGGGATACTCCCGGCTGGAAGCTGTGGCCTTGTTCGGGCAATTTAATCAAATGGCTATGTCTTTTATTAATATATCCATTGCCCTGGCCATTTCACTGGGCGCCACTCTGGTACCCGCGGCGGCGGAATCCTTGGCCACTAAAAACGTACAGCGGATAAAAACCCAGCTCTCCCAAGCTGTACGCCTGGCCCTGGTTTTTGCTTTACCCGCCGCCGCAGGCCTGTACTTGCTGGCCCAACAACTGACCCTGCTGGTGTTCGACGTTGGTGACGCCGGGGTGCCGCTGGCCGCGCTGTCCGCCGCCGTTATTTTCTGGTCGGTGCATCTGGTGACTACTGGCGCGCTGCAGGGTATCGGCCGACCCGGCATACCGGTGCGCAACTTGGTGGTAGGCATTGCTATCAAGCTTTTAATCACCTATTATTTCACCCCTACCCCGCTTGGTATCCAGGCGGCGGCCCTGGGCACAGTGGCTATCTTTCTTGTCTCGTCGCTGTTGAACATAGCTTATTTGTCCCGTCTGGTTGGTTTTGAGTTTAGTATTGTAAATACGTTGCTGAGACCGGGATTGGCCACGGCGCTGATGTCGGTTTGTGTTCTGGCTGTTTATCGGTCAGCTTTTGACCAATGGGGAGGTAACACCTGGCCTACATTACTGGCGGTATTCGCGGGGATGGCGGTATATCCGGTGGTGCTGTTGGCTTTAGGAGGCATCAGGTCCGACGACGTGCGCCGGTTGCCGGTAATTGGGGGGCGTGTGGCGGGTATCCTAAAAAGGATAGGACGTTAATATAGTTCAAATGAAACTTTTACACAAAAAGAAGCCCCTTCCGTAAGGAAGGGGTCTCTTTATGTCATGGGCTCGCAACGACCTTTTTAAGGGCCGGGATAACACCGGTTAAGAAGCATTAAGCCTGCCCGGTAACTGCGAACCCGATGTTTGTAGTATTACCTTTGACACGGGAAATATAATGCCAAATATTTAGTTGAAGTTACAATTTTTGCAGAGTATATCTTTTTAAAACAACGCATTTGAGTCAAATAAAACCTACTATGGTATACCTTGCGTGGACAGCCCGCAGTTACCCTTGACAATACCTTGTATTATCGTTAATATATAAGATGCGTTTTAATTCTGATATATGCTTGCCGACGTGGCTCAGGGGTAGAGCAGCGCACTCGTAATGCGCAGGTCGTCGGTTCAAATCCGACCGTCGGCTCCAATATTACCAAGGCCTCCAAGGTTTATCCTTGGAGGCCTTTTTGTGTTTTGGGAGTCTACTTTCATTCCATCTAGAATTATAAGGGAATGCGCGTAATTTTTCTTTTAAGTTTCCAGTTCCCTCACGCACACTAGTGTAACGTTGTCAATGAGTACGGCACTGGTGTTAACGGGTGCAGGTGCAGGCGCAGGCGGTTTAGGCGATACTGGTGGTACATGTGGGGGCGGTACCGGTGGTACATAGGGAGGCGGAATTGGTGGTACATGCGGAGGTGGTACGGGTGGTTTACATGGGGGTGGTATGCATTTTCTTGTCCCACCGCCTACAGCATTAAGGGGTTCAAAACTAAAGCGAACCAGTGCTTCCCTTGTTTCCTCAGGTGATACAGCATTTAAACAGTAGTTGGAGAACCTTTCGTCTGAAATTTGGCTGGCATTCCAACTATTTGTTTCATTGACAAGAACATTACCAAATTCGTCAAGAAAAGAAAGTTCTGCTATGAGGCTATAAGATGTTACACCTCCATGTGTTTTCAGGTACCGGGGAATTTCTTGCGCATCAAAACATAGGCGGTACTGGCAGTTGGGTGAGACGTTAGGAAATTCCCGTTCAATAATTTGAAATAAAGCTGCCGGCTCGCTAGGTATAGCTCCCATCAGTGCGCTACCTTCCTGCAGAACGTTGCTGGCACCCCAGAATATGGGGTTGGTGTTGTTGCCCCAAAATTGAAAGCTGCTGTCCCTAATGATATTAACACCGCGTGGACAGGTTTCGTTTAGTTGCGGGCAAACCTGCACAAAAATTTGCCTTTCTTCTACCACTTTAACCTGGATAATCATAACCCCGGTTTGCTGAAGCCTGGAATTTCGCTGTAAATCCCAACGCATGTCGATTTTCTTTTGGTGCAGTTGTACAATGACGTCATCCTCGTTCACAACGGGCTGGGCTACAGCCAGGGTCACGTCCTCGGCAAAGGGTATATCTTCACCAACGTGCTTGACGTGGTCATTTTTATCTACATAATAAATTTGCTTATGCAGGGTGCCGCTAACCAGTAATTTTTTCACCACTGGTTGGCGGTGTTCGTTCCAGTGCCAGCCGAATCTTTCCCATCCTGCTTCTTCTATTACGCTAATCCACCGGTTTCCGTTTTCATGTACGAAAATTGGTCGGGCCTCAAATTCTTGCAATAGTGCGTCGATGTGGTCAATCTTTTGGGCCAATTCGGGAAGAGTAACGGTGTTGTCAACAATAATTTGCACTTCTTCTTCGGCTAGAACCACGGGTACCTTAATTTTTACACATAAAACATTATCAGGCTCATTGTAGTAATATTGAATTGGCATACTCTAAAACCTCCTTATTTTAAAATTAACTCCCTTGCTCAGCAGGGGAGTTTATAAGCTTTTGAGCAATCTTTTATTTGCTTGAGTAAATCCCTGGGTAAAGAATGTCCTCCTCTCAAAAAGACGCTTTAGTCCAATATATGCTTTAACACAAAAATAGTTAATGACCACTGACAAGTAGTGATATTGATACGGGGATTCTTAATGGTGCATTGAGTGATTTGCGAAGTAATATGAAGGTAGTTAACCTTTTAATAACGAATTTAGAGTAAGAGTTAAGAGTACGGAGGTGAGGAATTGAAATCCCAGGAGCTTGGCAGCCTGCTAATTACAATATTTGATGGGTACTCGTTGAAGGAAGTGGTGGCCTACGGCAGGGACGACAGTTTTAACAAATTGCTAAAGGAAAAACTAGGTGAAGATAAGTATACGGAACTGGATCGGTTGGAGCCGCTAATCTGGTTGGATGCGTTGCGTTCCCTCTACTTTCATTACCTCAACAAGCAAAAAAGCTAAAAAGAGAAAAAAGCCGCCCCTATTGGGACGGCCTTTTTAAGGTTGGAATCAGCGGTCAACTGGGGTCGACTTCATCATAAGACAGGGAAGTCACTCGAGTGAAATTTTTTTTGGCTTTATCTTTTTTACTGGCGTCATCTTTTAAGAAAACGTCATCTCCTGCTGCTGCCGTGGGTTCAAGGTCGTCCATCCCCGTAGTTATTTCACCAATCCGGTCTTTAAGCATTTCCCCAAGGCTCATCCCTGCTTCCGGTCGGTCATCTGGTGGCGGAGGTATTTTCCCAAGCCTGGGTAGCGGTTGCGGGGACTCTTCATGATTATTAGCGCTGGACATTATAATCACCTACTGTTTGTCAATGTGTTTATATTATGCGCTGACAAAAGAGCAGTTATGCGATGTAATATCGCGCGCGCAAGTTAGTTGGCGTCCCAGGGATTTTTTTAAGCCTCGTCTGCTTTAACGCGCTTAAAAAATTTCTTCAGATCATCTGGTTTACCGGGACTTTTTTGAATTGGTGTTCTTAATAAGTGGGGATAGTCAGGCACCTCGCAAGCGTAAATTCGGAAATCTTCGGCGAACCATTCCTCTATTAGAAGGTCCTTGTTCATGCCGGGATCTTTCAAATCATTATGGTATTCCATTGTTTTTTTTCCGTTTACTAAAGCCCGGTATTCCGTCTTATCTTGGTCTGTAAGAATATAATACCAAACCCAGTGGCCTAATTCGTGGCTAAAGCCGTACTGGATGGTTTCTTCACCCACACTGGCAATGTCCCATGTTAATACAATAGCGTTGTACTCTATATCAAACCATGCCAATGTATTTACTGAACGCCCCTGTTTAACTATTGTTATGGGTGTTATTTTGATTTTGGGGATGATGGGTTTACCGTTGCGGTAAGCAGGGAAAGGCTTTAGTCTGGGTGAAATAGTATCTAATGTGTGCTGCATATTTTCCAGCGCTTTGGCCTTGTCTTTGTTTTTAATCTGCACCGGTTTAACAACCCAGGTGCCCTGGTTGGTAAATACATAGGGGAGTACTTTGGGTTGTAATTGGTTGAGGGAGAATGTTGAAATGTTTTCCGATTCTGTGGAGGAAGCAGAGGTATTTTCGGACTTTTCGCAAGCGGTTACTAAGACGGATATAATCAGTAATATTAAAGCTAAAACTATTTTTCCGGGCATCATGGATTTCACCCCATTAGCACCGCTTTTATGCAGGCTTAAAAGAGAAAACATAAGCAATGCTCTTGACACTATTATATTGGATTTGAGAAAAATTTACAACAACGAGTGAAACCGCCGCCGGTGCTTAACCGCGTATATTTGGTTCTTATTCAGGCCAAGTTAATTTTAGCACAGGGGGGGTGATTAAATGGTTAATACCAGCGATAAAGCGGAATTGCAAAACTGCATCGCAAATACCCAGGAAATTATTCGGCAGATAGAATCTAGGGCCAACCGGCTTGTTGGGCAGGCTGAAAAAGAAGAGTTGCATAAACTTACCGGTCAGGCGGATATATTGCTGCAGGAGGCAAACGAAAGGTGTAATAAACTTTTTTAAATACCAGCAAGGGCCGCAATAGCGGCCCTTAATTACGACTTCTTTTCTGTAACAGGTTTTTAAATTTGACCACCGTGTGCGGTGATAACGTTTTCAGCCTGGTCGGCTTTTTCTTCACTGGTTACCAGGGTAAGCAGAAAAGCCCTCCCGCCGGCCACACCGTAATCCTTATCGCCAATGCCGCTAGCGGACGGATCCGCGGCCAGTAATACCCGTTCGGATTCGTTTCGGTTTTCAGCGTTACTGTCCGAATAAATAGTGGGCCCGCTTATAGTTACAGCACGATTAATGGGATTATTATAGTGGGCGTCTAAATTCACGCCATATCGGGATATGCGATCTACTTGCACCGTTCCGAGCTTAGCTTTTTTTAATTCCTCCGCAGCCTGCTCCGCTGCTTTGGAGGTTGGGAAATAAGCTAAAAATGATTTTTCACCGGGTTCTAGCTGCACGTTAACACCTCGCTTTAGCCACTTTACAACAACATATTTGCAGTTACGGATGAATCGCTTACCTCCAGGTATGAAGACGCGCAGAGGGATGTTAACATTAAGGGCGTTCAAGGTTCTGTGTTTCTATCACCGGAGCCGGCTTTCAAAGCGTTTCTTACTCCTGAAAATACTGCCCAGTAAATGATTAACCCTAGGACAGCGACGGACAGTAGCATCATAACCAGTCCCCACAGGCCGAAGCCTCCATAACCGAACATCATGGGCATAATACCACCCTTCCTGTTTTAAGTGAACAATCGTAATTTGAAATTGTGACGTGTATATTTTGCGCAGACAGGTTTTAATTATGCTAAAACAGCTTTTACGTGGATGAATATAAATTGACACATCCGGGCTGGTGGGATTGAACTATAAGTCTGGTCATGGTTTTTTGAATATTAACAAGAACTCATGTATTTTATTAAGCCGAAAAACACTGGGGTATCCCAGCGGCCTCAGGTTGTTGTATTCGTGCCGGCGATCCCAGATAATGATATCGTCAAATATAAAGCCGATTTTTTGCATCCTTTGGGCCAGGTCGCTGTGCAGCGGGTAAAACATACTCTTTTTTCTAATATCCATGACATTGACAATGCAGTATCGGCTGCTCTTTAAAACCTGAAAAACGTTGCAAAAGACCTGTTCCAAGGCTTCTAGAAACCGTTCGTAATCGTTGATCCGGCCCAAGTTCTCGGGTTGATTCCCGTAGTCCCGTTTTTGTTTGCCATCAGCAGTACGTTTTTGAGACAAGATATCCCAGTATGGTGGTGACGTTACGCAACAATCAATTGAATTTGGTTCAATAATTGTGATTAAATTTCGGGCATCGGCTTGATGTATTTCGTACCCGTTTTCTTGTTGCCGGGTAGACTGCTCCAAGCGCGCTCGGGTCAGTTGAATATATTCGTCAACCAATTCGAAACCAATGCCATACTTACCGAGTTCCCTGGCAGCCATAAGTGCAGAGCCGCTGCCCGCAAATGGGTCTAGAACACGTTTATCACTCTCGGTGGTAAAACACATCAGTAACCGGGTAACAAGCATTTGAGGGAACATTGCCGGATGTTTCAACCGAGTTTCGTCCCTGCTTTTCCTAATGTCGTTCCAAACGCTTATGGAATATCTGGACCAGGCAGTGCCATCAAGTTCATTGGCCCTTTTTTTAACCATAAAGATTGTGCTCCTCATATAGGATTGATACTAGTTAATTATATCATAAATGTAATTAAATGGTATATATGATTTTGTCTATAGAAGGATATTGGGTATTTCACCTAGAATTAGATTTTGGATTGTTTAAATGGTCTTTTTGATTGATATTGACAACAAGGGGAGAGTTTCGGGTGAAATTCCTTCATCATCAGGCGGCAGTGCTGGAGAACAAATATCCTGCAGGATTAAACGAGCTTACCGATGAACAATTGGTGGCACTGGGCCAAAAAGGCAATTCTGATTCGGTACTGATTCTATTTTACCGGTATAAGTTGCTAATTAATGCTTTAGGCAGGAAATACTATATTATCGGGGCCGATAAAGAAGACCTGATTCAGGAAGCTATGTTGGGGTTTTACAAGGCCATCAGGGACTTTGACCCGACCCAAAAGCTATCGTTTAAAAATTTTTCAGTTTTATGTGTTAAAAGGCAAATTATCACAGCTATCAAAACGGCCACCCGACAAAAGCATATACCATTAAATTCATTTACTTCTTTAGATATGGATATTAATGAGCAGCCCGGAAGGAATTTGTTTCAGGTCATTAAGAACAGCGAAAGTATGGATCCGGAACGCCAGGTAATCCTGAATGAAGCTTTAAATCAGGTTAAATCAACATTACAATTAATTTTGAGCCCATTAGAAATGCATTCCCTGGTCTTGTATTTGCGTGGTTATACATACATGCAAATTGCAGATGAAATTGGTGTACCGAACAAAACCATCACTAATTCCATGTACCGGGTGCAGAAAAAACTAAAAAAAATATCACCTAGCTTTTTGGATATTTTAAATTAAATTAGAGGGGGTTTTAATTTGGAAGAAAGGGATCTATTTGAAGCAGTCCGGCAAGTTCCCGTATATGTGGTCGATGCGCTTGACGCGCTAAAAGATAAAATTGAAACTTGCACTTGTTGTGCGGAGCAAACGGATGAAAACCCGTATATCAAGGCTTATAGACACGGTATGTTAACCGATCCGGTATTTCTTGGGCAATTTATGATGATGCTTTTTGAATATAATGATTTGGCATACCAGTACCTAATTCAGGAAGACGGTCAGGAAGTTGATTTCGATAAATTACAGTACGCTATAGTTGCGTTGGATATGAAACTGAAGGGCGCTTAATTGCGTAATTTGCTTAATCGAAGGTTGCATAAACCACCCGTAGCAAGCAACGGGTGGTTTATTTTGTTCATTTGGAATAAACATTGATGGGTTTCAAAAACTTTGCATGATATTAACCGCGGCAAAATAAGTTTAAACATAGACTTAGTCTGGTTTAAGTTTGTTAAATTAGAATTAACCAACAATTAACCCTTATTGCTAGGGGGGATTATCAGTTGTTGTCGCCGAGTCTTGAAGATTACCTGGAGGAGATTTACCGTTTTTCTCTGCATAACGATGTTGTCCGGGTAAGCGATATTGCCACATGCCTGGATGTAACCATGCCATCGGTAAATAATGCCATTCGCAAGCTAAGTAATGAAAATTACTTGGTATATAAAAAGTACAGAGAACTGGTGTTGACTAAAAAGGGACGCAAGCTAGGCAAGTTTCTGGTGGAAAGAAACAGTATACTGCAAAAGTTTCTAAGGGTTATTGACTCTGATTGCGATATCAAAGCCGAAGTTGAAGCAATGGAGCATTATTTAACTTTGCCCACCATCAGGGCTATAGAAAGTCTGGTCGATTTTTTTAAAAACAACCAGGAATGTCGCTTAGAATTTCTTAAACACTGTGACCAAAGAAAGGAAAAAGGCCTGGGTTTAATTGACGGGTATAAAGACTAAGATTCACGTATTTGGTAAACCAGGTTTTTATAATCGTTCCGAAAATAATAAAAAATTGCAAGGCCTGGCCGTAGCCGGGTCTTTTTGTTTATTCAAAGCAGGCATAAAGTTAGCAAACATTGCATCATGAACAGGCTGGTTATGCCTTGTAACACAAAAAGCTGCTTAAACATATATTTTTATATATAATGTTAGCTTCATTTAACAAACTAAAGCACATTAAAGTTTAGGGGGCCGAAAAATGAATAAGAGTACGCCGCTAAACCGCCTGGGCAATGGTTGCTGTGCTCTGGTTACAGAGCTAAACGCCCAAGGTCTAACCAGAAGACGGTTGCTTGACCTTGGTCTTGTGCCCGGAACTAAAGTGGAAGTTATACGCAGGAGTCCGTTGGGCGACCCCATTGCTTTTAATATTAGGGGGGCCATTATTGCTTTTAGAAAGGAAGAAGCTGAGAAGGTGCTTGTGGTTCAGGTTTCTTAATTATAGGCACTTCCAAAGGAGGAGCGGAATGGGACTCACTTACCAATCGACCGGAAGGTCAACCACCAGAGAAATATTTAATGTTCCAAATGCCGGGAGCGAATTGGTGATTGCGCTGGCCGGGAACCCAAACACAGGAAAAAGTACTGTATTTAATGCACTAACAGGGCTGCGGCAGCATACCGGAAACTGGCCCGGTAAAACGGTGCTGCGTGCTGAAGGAAGTTTTATTCATGGTGGCCGCAGGTATACTTTAATAGATTTGCCCGGTACTTATTCACTGCATGCCAATTCCGTTGAAGAGGAGGTGGCCAGGGATTTCCTGTGTTTTGCAAATCCGGACGCTACGGTTGTGGTAGCCGACGGAACTTGTTTGGAGCGCAATCTAAACCTGGCTCTTCAGGTAATGGAAATTACCGACAATGTTATTGTATGTGTTAACCTTATTGATGAAGCCAGGCGCAAAAAAATGCACATAAATATCCAAAAGCTAAGTAAAGCACTGGGTGTTCCTGTTGTACCCACGGCGGCCCGCAGTGGGGAGGGGTTGTCTGAATTAATGGATACCATCAGTGATGTAGCTTTGGGGCGAGTAATGCCCAAACCAGTGCTGGTGCGCTATTCGGATGAAATGGAAAAAGCGATTGCCCAAATGGAGCCCAAAGTGCGAGAAATAATTGGTACCCATATAAACACTCGCTGGGTTGCCTTGCGCCTAATAGATGGTGATACGAAACTCGTGCAGGCTATGGAGCGATATTACAAAGAACAGAATCCAAAACAGGCGGACCTGGAGGTGCTGGCGTGAATTCGGAAGCCGCCGTGGGAAACCTGCTTGAAGAGGCCAAAGGCATTATCGGCGACCAACAAGCCGGCATCAGGGATGGAATAGTTAAAAGCATTTACGATACCTCGGAAAATATAACCAAAGACGTGGTTAGCTACACGTCAGTTCACAGAGTTGACTGGGACCGTAAGATAGATAATATTATTACTTCCCCGATCTGGGGATTTCCCATCATGTTCGGCCTGCTGGCCGTTGTATTCTGGATCACCATTGCCGGTGCCAATTACCCCTCCGAGTTTTTAGCAACGCAGTTATTTTGGGTGCAAGGCAGGTTAACCGAACTTTTCTTAGCTTTAAGTGCACCGGAATGGCTGCATGGTTTCCTGGTGCTAGGGGTTTACACCGCGTTGGCTTGGGTTGTTTCGGTAATGCTTCCGCCGATGGCTATATTCTTTCCCCTTTTTACTTTGCTGGAAGATGCGGGTTATTTACCCAGAGTTGCTTTTAACCTGGATCGGTTCTTTAAGAAAGCCGGCGCTCATGGCAAGCAGGCTTTGACCATGAGTATGGGGTTTGGGTGTAATGCTGCCGGTGTGATAGCTTGTAGGATTATCGAGTCCCCCAGGGAACGGTTAATAGCTACGCTGACTAATACCTTTGTGCCCTGTAACGGCAGGTTCCCCACCATCATAGCCCTGGCAAGTCTGTTTATTGCCGGTTCGGTCTCGGTAACCCTGGGCAGCTTCATTGCCACCCTTGGAGTGGCTGGTCTGGTGGTCTTCGGCATAGCGGTAACGCTATTTGTATCCTGGCTTTTATCAAAGACCCTGCTGAAAGGTGAGCCTTCGTCCTTTACCCTGGAACTGCCGCCATATCGGAAACCGCAGGTGGGACAGGTATTGGTTCGCTCGGTTATAGATCGCACCATATTTGTGCTTAGCCGCGCGGTTGTTATTGCCGCCCCCGCCGGTGGGTTAGTCTGGATCATGGCCAATACAACCATCGGGGACAGCACTATCCTCGCCGCCGCCGCTAATTGGCTGGATCCCTTTGCGGGGTTGATGGGGTTGGATGGTTTCATCCTGATGGCCTTTATCCTGGGTCTGCCGGCCAACGAAATAGTGTTTCCCATCCTGATTATGAGTTATGTTTCCGGTGGTACCTTGGTGCAAATGGAAAGCCTGGCCGACTTGCGTCACCTGTTGATCGATCAGCACGGCTGGACTTGGCTAACGGGACTATGTACCGTAATATTCGCGCTGTGCCACTGGCCCTGCGGGACAACGCTTTTTACCATACAAAGGGAACAGAAAAACTGGCGGTGGACTTTATTAGCTGCCATAATCCCGGCTAGTATTGGAGTTATAATCTGTATCACCATAACCACTCTGGCGCGGGCCCTAAATTTAGTTTGATTTTATTAGCTTTCTGGAAATTTAATTGACGTTTGCAGAGGGAAGCGCCAGTTGTTAAAGTGGCGCTTTTTATTGCGAAGAATTACCAGCCACTATAATGAATTGTGTTACTCATTCCCGCAGAGAATTAAATACAACATTAAATCAAACCCTAGGGGAGAGGACGCACATGATTAAGGACAGGTTTCTGCTGGGTATAGTATCCGGCCTCACCGGCAACGCAGTTAAAATTGCATTAGGGTCATTAGCTATGAAATATAACCTGTCCGAGTTCGATGGGCCGGTAAGGGCATCAAGTATGTTACTACCAGCTCATAAAATAACAGGAAAAAGAGGAAAAGTTGTCGGTTATTTGGCCGATAATATCATTGCCGCCACGCTTGGGATTGTCTCGGTATATGCTCTGTCGATAACCGGCAAAGACAGGGCTACGTTAAAGGGTGCTTTGGCCGGTGGCATGATGTGGACAGCCTTATACGGTGTATTTGGAACTATGGGAGCAACCAGAATTCGCGCTGCCCTACCCAAGACCGCGCTTACCGAGTTTTTCGTTCAAACGGTCTATGGTGCGGTAACGGCAACAGTTGCAAGTAAGTTGGGTGCCTCCGGGTTGTTTGAAAACACAATCCCTCTATCAGCCAGTGCTGTAGGCCGAGCGACCACTAAGAACGAAGACCAAGAGCCTGAAGAAGTGAATTATACTTTGTATGAACCGAACCACCCGGGGCAACCGAGGGTTCATTAACTATGATTGTCCATAGGCATGATAAGCTAGTTAGCGTGCTTCAATAAAGTTTTGTGCAAATTCATATATTTTTTGGCAAGGTACTGCCAGATTAAGATTTTGTCCTTTATCAAAACCTGCCGTAATCAATCCCACTAGTCTTCCAAACATATCCAACAGTGCACCGCCAGAACTTCCATTGGAAATCGGAGCAGTGAACTGGATCATGGGTATCCCATTAATATCTCGGAAACCGGAAACAATGCCATCCGAAACGGAATTAAACAACCCTAAAGGACTGCCAATGGCAACAATTTTCTGTCCCCGCACCAAATTACCATCAGTTTTAACAATGAGCGGTGAGCAGTTTTTATCAATTTTAATAATAGCTAGGTCATATTCCTGGTGATATTTAATTAAATCAGCTGTGATATATTCTTTAGTTTCATTTTCGTAGAGCACAGAAAAAAGATGTCCACCCGCAACTACATGTAAATTAGTTAAAATATACCCGTTGCTATGAATGACAACACCGGAGCCGCTGCATAAAATATTATTATGATCATCATAAACTTTAATCATTACAACAGAGTTTGAAAGCCCGGCCAACTCCTCATAACTGTATTCTTTAGCGTTGGATAGATTTGAGGACATTTTTGCAGTATTAGGTATGCTAGAGCGGGAAATATTATCCGGCATTGAGGCCAAGGAAGGATGTCCTAGGTGCGGTGTAGGTAAAAAATCAGGTATTGTTACTTTATCTAGATATAGAGTGCTGCACTTATATAATGTTGAGTATTTTTTTACTTCAGGGTACAAATTGACAATGTCCTCTTGGGGGTTCATATAGCATATGTCACAGCCAAGTCTAGATAAGAAATACAAAAATAATAATTCATGATGTTTAATCTCTCCGATAAAAATAACTTTCGGGGAAACACTGATATTTATTGGGGTATAAAAAAGCCTTGGCAAATAAAGTTGCATCCAATTCATAAATTTAACAACAAAGTTTTTTAATGCAGTCGCATTGGAATTTGGATGTGTATCTTTGTATATCGAAATAATTTCTTTAAAGGTAATTTTCATAGTCCATTCAAGGGTATCGTTACCTAATTGTATGCCCAGAGGTGTTTCATAAAGTGCAAGCGAATCATTGAAGGAATTATGAATAATATTTTGCCAATTTGCCCACACATTAGCTAGCCTGTCAACATCCTGTTGATTTGATAATTTCTCGAGCCTATGCAGCCGTAAGTAAGGAACGGTAGACATGCTTGAAGAAAAATGCCGGTCTATATTTAGAATACTTTCTATGTAAAGCTTAATGGAATCAGGAATACCAATATATCTTACAAAAAGAACTTCTTTAGTATGGACATAATAATTATCATTTTTGTTGATGAGCATAAAATCACCGAGAGGGTTTTTTGTTTCTTTAAGTTTAACCTTTAAAGGTTTAGTGCTCACTATCATATCCATGCTCCCGTACTGAACAATTCTTCTAATGCAATTATAAATAAAGATTGAATCAGTGCATAGTTAAATTTTTAACAAGTTAAAGTACGGTGACCAGGGGTAGATGAAGGTGGGAGGGGTGCACAGGTGTACTGCAGAACGACACAACAAAAAAGGCTTCACAGGAACCTGTGAAGCCTTTTTTGTAATACTTTTGGTGCCGAAGGAGGGAGTCGAACCCTCATGAGTTTCCCCGCACGATTTTGAGTCGTGTGCGAAGTCTAGCACCCTACATATCCAGGTATATCAACGGTTTTCTCTTCATGGTTTAATTTAGACTTACACGATTTCTCTAAATGGAAACATCCCAAATCAGTGAATCGTGTAAGGTAATATTAGCATGATTGGCAAAGCCAAACAAGGTATGCAAAGTCCTCTTACCTTCAAACGTGTTAATTCTTCCTTCTATCTTGACTGCTGACTAACCCCACTCCATAGACAATGGGCATCTAAATTTTTGCTAGTAAACTATCCCCTACCCTCACATATGCTCACCGTGTTCAGGAGTTTAACCTTTCATAGGGATGTGCAAATCCCCCCTTCGCATTATTGCTGACCAAACACTAGTATATAGACAAGCCTTTGTTTAAATTAAGTTTGTAAAGGTGGAGGGTTCCCGCTTTAACAGTACGAAGGAATTTTATACCTGTTCGTTGAAATATGCTTTAAGAATCAAGTCAGCAAGGAGAACTCCTTAATGCAATGTGAACATTACTTTTACAACTGTTCCAAGGAATATATAGATTCTATTAACCACAACCTATATCAAGAAATCATAGATGCATTAGACAAACTTCCAAAGTTGGCAACCCAATCAGAAATCAATCGGCATTTATTCCGGGCATTGCTCAATAAGGGATGGTCTTATGATACATGCCCGCCTGGTGTAAAGGGTTTATCTTCAGGGGTATTGGATGCCTGTGGTCAAGGGAAAACTTCAAACAATCAGCGTTCCTTATGTTTAACTTCTTCAACCCTTGGTGCTAACTGGCATACTGATTTTGCAAAATCTATTAACGGTAAACTGATTCATATCGAAGCCCAATTTGGTAAAGTGGAATCTATGTTTAAAGACTTTTGTGGATTCAGAATAGCTTATTTTGAAAGACGTTTAGCTTTAGGAATTAAAATCGTTATTTCTGAACCCTATAAATACTTTTCTCATAGAAAAGCTTCTATTGGCGGGATGGCATACTTCGATATTGCTAAAAGAACCTTGTCAGCAATTGGATTAAACTGCCCTATTTGGTTGATTGGGCTAAAGGAATAGAATAATCAATCATCTGTAAAATCTTGAACTCTTTCAAAATAAAGATATAGAGGTTGCCTATCAACCCCTAAACCTTTCTGTATCATAATATCAATTATGCTTTCACCATTCATAAGGATTATCGGTACAGCACCCTTTTTTATGGAAGCTTCTTTTGCCTGTTGGGTAAAGTCCGAGGTCGTAAAGAAAATGCCTTGCTCATACTCCCCTTGAATAGCCCCTCTAAATTTATCTATTTCAGGTCTACCAACAACCCCTTGCCAGCGTTTGCATTGAAAGGCTACATACATAGATGCAAGGCCGACTTTCAGTTTTCCAAATCCATCTATACCACCATCGTTTGAAATCTTTGTGTTTTCAAGGCTTACAAACCCATACGCTTGCAAAAACTTTTTAGAGAATGCTTCAAACTGAGCGGGACTTAGTTCAAGCAAACGTTCAAGAAGTTGGGTTCTTATGCCTTGTTCATAATCTTCATATAGTTCAACTAGGTTTTTAGGTTGACTATTAGGTTCCTTATTAGATATACCTTTGATACGTTCGATGCCCTTTGCAGTTATTTCCCATATACCATATTCAGGAGAACACATTTCACCTAGGGATACTAAACGCTGTCTAACCCACTGAATTCTGTTATTCCACTTATTGCCACCAGAAGACAATGTCTTCTGAACATCTTCTTGAGTTAATTGCGGGAATTTTTTAGAAACTAAGGGATATATAATTGATGGTTTACCCTTACCCCCTATTTCAATTAGAACTTGGAGCAAGGGAAACTCAATTTCAGATTGCTTGGGCATAGACATGGGAAAAACCCTCCATTTGCTTTTGAGCATTATACCACGCTTGCTCATTCAAGAAGCGTATATCTTGACTGCTGGCTAACCCCGCTCCATGGGCATTAACCTTTTTTATTTCAAGTTAGTAAACCCCTGCCCTTAACTTATGTTCACTGTGTCCATAAGTTAAGTTACTTATATAACGAATTAAAGTTTTAATTGCATTGATAATTAAATATCAGCTTCTGTAAATGTAGGGAAATAGCGGTAGACTTGTGCATATCGTTCTATATCTCTTTTCGGTACACCAGGAGCATCTAGTTCTTCAAGATTCGCAGTTGGGAGCTGGGCATTAAGCTGACGTATTTCACGTAAGGTTAAATTAGGTACTTCTATGAGATAAGGTTCCTCATTATTTTTTATGAATGGAAGACTTCCAAAAGCACAACTTTCCAGTTTAGGCAACTGGCCTTCATCATATAATATTCCTCCAACGGTAAGCATTTTTGCACCATCAGAATAATGAAAATTAAACAGCTGTCTATATAGAATCTTTTGCCCTGAAGGTCTAATTGCATTTCTATCTGTTAGAGTTTCATCTATTTCGTTTTGAACAATCCTTCTACTTATTTTTGCTAGTCCCCATGAGTTTAAATCTCCTGGTGCTACGTTTGCTGGAACTTTTTCAACGCCGACATACTCCCTTAGTGTGTCTAGCCTTTCAGTTGGAAGTTCTTTATATTGATATGGGTGAGCATTAACAGAGATAATTATTAAGCTCCCAGGTGCTGAATTGGCTGTAATGTGTTTAATATCTTCTAAAACACTATTGTTTAACGCTCCATCGTAATCCAACCATGTTAAGGTACATATATCGCCCCACGGCAATTGCGGTAATATTTCATTTGATTCCCCAAAATTTATTTCAATACATTTAAACGGTCTATTAAATAAAAACCTTTCTGTGTTTTCAGTATCGTGTTCAATGCTATTCATCGCACATATATTTAACTCTTTATGAAAAAGATTAAAGTCACTGAAATAAGGGGAGCCAAATCCTACGTATCTATATGATTCTACCAACCTGAAATCCGATAAGCGTCTAAAGGCTTCACATAACATTTTTCTTTCAATGCATTTAGCTGGTCTTAAGGCATAATTAATCCTCTCATAACTCCCACTCATTATTCCTCACACTCCAAATCAAAATAATACTCAAATGTTTTTTCACCAACCTCCTTATATGTGTCTACGTTTAGAATTTTTTTAATTTTTTCTATTTCCTTAAGTGGTTTAGCATATGAAATACGACCCATCTGTGGTTTGTCCTTTCCTTTTAGACGGGCTGGTGCAATAAAAATCTGTGGTTGGTTGTACTCAAAGCGTTCAATAATTTCTGGTTTAGCATCATTAATAAATAATTCGAGCGGTGTAGGGTCTTCCTTTTCATCTTTATTCTCTTTTTCTGATTCAACTTTTTTTAGAAACTCCAATATTGGACGCATCAAAGTAATCATTTCTAAACGCACTGAACGGAATACTGAAGAACTATAATCAACATCACTTTTGGTAGTATTCCATGGAAGAAATTTTGCTACGTCAGAATCAAAATATGCATAACCTCTAAACCTTGCGTATCTATTATGAAACTGAGGGTTGCCGTCACCCCACCCTGTAGTTTGAGTCTTATCTGCTTCAAGAATCAATCTACCGTTACAAAATATGTGCCAACCTGCTTTAGATGGTTCTGATTTAGATAAGCCTGCAAAAATTTTTACCTTTACTTGATTATCCTCAACAGAAATTGAGAGTTCTTTATGTGCTGGCTTAAGGTTGCTGGACAATAATAACTCAGCTGGCCTATGTTTGAGGGGTATTCCATTTAAAGTAATTGCTAATCCTTTATCTAAACTAGATTGATGAGCAGCTTCAATTTCGGATATAAGACGGGTTTGGAAATTTTCTAATCTAAATTCATCAGATACAGTTTGATGAAGTTCTGTAACCGTTATTTTTGTTCCACTTTCTTGCCCCGCAGGCAATTGCCAATTATCATCTATATCACTAAAATGAAAATCCCAATTAGATTTATCTTTTGCCCATTCAAGAACGTTTTGGGTTACGACAAAACGGGAGTTTTCTGTTTGTGATTCAATGCTAAAAACGTTACCTAACTTAAATAATGACCTTTTCATACCTACACCAAACTGTCCAATGGAATATGGCATATCAGGCATACCTTCAGCCCTGCCGAACCGAAATGCATATTTCCTTGCTAAATCAACTGAAATACCGCCACAATTATCCGCTATTATAAAGTGAGCCTTATCAATTTCTATTCTTATACTTAAACCATCATATTGTCTATTTAGTCTTAACCTTCTTGCACCGTCTACACTGTTATCAACTAAATCTGCAATTGCACGAATTAGTGATATATCCTTTGTAAGCATAAAAATAAAGAATTCTTTTGTTGGGGAAGCATCTATTCTTGTTCTGCTCACTGGTTCTACCATTTTTATCACCTCTCAATCCATATTTCTTCCTTTACCGATGTTTTTCCTTTTTTTTCACATAGAGTAAAACTTAAACTATGACCACAATAATTGTTCGTAAAATACCATTTAAAACAGATTAAACGGTTAAGTTTTCTAGCAACATAAGCTAGCAACACAATGAGAATTATGTTGCTAGTTGCATGGTTATTTGGTATAATAGTGTCAACAAGTAACCACTTAGCAGGTGTAAATCCAGCAACACAATTATTTAAAGCACCTAAAGGAGGATTTACAGTGGAACATGTTGACCAATTCAGAGAGGAATTAATCAGGCAAGAGAAATCAACTAACACCATATCAAATTACATAAGGACAATTGCTGACTTTGCTAAGTACATTGAAGGCAGGACAGGTAAACAATTTGACCCCAAAGAAATGATTGAACTGGATATTAGAGAATATAAATCTTACCTGCTTAGCAATGCCAAGCAGAACCCTGCCAGCATTAACAATAAGCTTTCTGGTTTATCCAAGTTCTGTGATTACCTGTCCGCAATTGGTGTTTTATCATCCAACCCTGCCAAGGCAGTTAAGAAGGTTAAAATACAAGCCAAGGATACCGCTCCCAAGTCTTTGTCAAAGAATGATTTCTACAAGCTAAGAAGGGAGTTCCACAGAAGCGTTAATCTAAGGGACATAGCCATCATTGAAACCCTATATAACACTGGATGCCGTGTCAGTGAGCTTTGCAATATTGAACTAGATGATATTCAAATCAGTGAAAGAAAAGGCACATTAACAATCAGGTCTGGTAAGGGTAGTAAATACAGAACAATCCCCTTAAATGCTCCTATCAGAAAAGCTATATCAGATTACTTAGGGGTTAGACCCTTAACCAATGATAAAAGACTGTTCCTAGGCCAACGTGGAGCTTTAAGAAGGGAAGCTGTTTTCCGTATCCTTAACAGGTATGCAACCAAGGCAAATGTTGGAGAGGTAAGCCCGCATATGCTAAGGCATACATTCTGTCGGGAGTTGCTTACCAGTGGGGTAGATATTACAACTGTTGCAACATTGGCCGGACATGCTAACATTAATACCACTATGGTATATACCCAACCGACAGAGGATGAGAAGATTTCAGCTTTGGGTAAGTTGTAACTTGATTTTTAGCTTATCAGAATGATAAATAAAGGGCTTAAAATTACGGGGTAGGGGTTTATTCCTACCTCGGTTCCTTATGAATTGCATACAAATATTCTGACCATTGCAGGGTAGTATACGGTAGCAAACTGGAGCTAGTTTAAAAATATAAGGAGTGGGGAAAGCTGGTTGTCTAACATCAAACATTTTTAAAATACGCAATAAGATTTGCTGTGAAGGTATAATTAAACTAACACAGAAAATTTACTAAAGGCGTAAGACCAATCTCACCAAGAAAGGAGTTTTCTTTTTGGATACTTCAACAGTGGTATGCGGAGCCAATCACTTAGATGTCAATGCACTTACCTGTCCCGTTTGCGGGAAACCTGGTAAAGAAGTGCGGTCTGAAACAATTAAAAATATCGTTAAGGAAGAATGTCTTCCAACCGTAAATGAAGGCTTTTTTCTCTGCCTTTCTAAGGATTGTAAGGTTATATATTTTGGTAATCAGATTTACTTCAAGCCCGATGTTAAGGTTAAAGTGTGGTTTAAAGAGGAAGATAATCCTTCAGTACCATTGTGTTATTGTAAGAATGTTTCTAAAGAAGATATTTGTAACCATATTGCCTTTCAAAAATGCTGTTCAGATTTAAAAAACATTCAGGAACATACTGGTGCAACTACTGGTAAGGAGTGTCTGACTAAAAACCCAGCGGGCACATGATGTAAACCTGCTGTGCAATCGGTGATTGCTAAAGCTCTGAATATAAGATAAAGGCTATTTACAAAATCCAATGGTTTAATATTGTTGAAAAGCTCTAAGCTATTAGATTAACTGGTTTTAACTTAAGGACACCGTGTCCATGTGTAAACAATATTAGGCTTTACAATATGTACCAGGGCAACGGGGCATCATACGATGTTTTTATCGTTGATAAACTTAGCCTTAGCAGGCCTTGTTGCAAATTTCACATACGGATAAATGTTTGGCAAGAGTATGCAAGAAGGGTGGTTTATTGGGAAAGTATTTCCTTGTCAGTGTTGGAACCTTGTCAGTATTGGAGCAGAGTTTGAATACTACTTTTCCCACTGAATGGCAGGGGGGTCAGGGGGGACGGTTAGTCCCCCAAGCTATTAGGTAAGGTTACTTTCCAATAATAAATCTTCCCCAAATCATTCACAACTATTGAATGATATTGGGTAATATTGAAACATATTGAATATCTATAGTTCCAGTAAAAAATAGCTATTACAGAGTAAAAAACAATGAAATTAGAGTAAGAATTTAAATTATGTGAGTAAAAAATCTTACTCATAATGCATACCTTTTTTCTCTTCTTTGTCTACTATCATGAATAGATTTACTTATCCTTTTAATTTCAACATTTTCTTTGACCTCTACAACCTCATTGCACCAATCATAGGTCAATTCATCTAATGGTGGTAAGCTTATTAGTTCCTTAGATAAAAATTCTAAAGTTTCTTTTAGGGATATTAAGTGACCAATGCGTTTTTGGGTAAGTTCAAATATATCAACGGTAGTCACAGTGTAAGGGTAATTATGTTCCTTAAGTAGTTTAATAATTGAATTTGCTCTATCATTAAACACTTTATTGTGTTGCTCCTTAATTTTAATAACTTTAGGCATTATATCAGTAATAGACTTCCTGGTATAAGTAAATATTTTATTATGTCTTTTATCTTAAATAAGTTCCCGGCATATTCAATGCAATTTTTTATTTCGTCGATTGAAAAGCCCATTGATTGCATTTGTTTAATTTCACTATTTGCTATGGATGTGTTAATATCAGTTAATTTATATTCCTTCATAACATGATTGATAAGCCCAATTGATGGTTTGTCTTTTGAATCACTTGTTAAAGTGTCTTTGCTTTTAAATGGTATAACCTTGTCAGGATATTTGTTTTTAAGGTTTCGTTCATCCTGCTTTTTGTCTATGGCTGGAAACAAAATTTTATATTTGTTGCTGTGTCTTTTGTGTTTGTTACCATCTCCACTTGGTATGATTTCAATCAAGTTGTTTTTTACCAAAATCTTATTGGAACCTGAGATTGTGTTATCAGAAGGTTCTTTATATTGCAGTATCCCATCTTTGTTTACTGTGTATCTTAAGCGTTCCTTAAGTTTATGATACCCAATCCAGCAAATGACACCCTTAATGGGGTCTTTCCTGTCTGCTAGGGAGTTTAACAGGCAGAATTGAGTAAAGGCTTGCTCGCCAATGTCTTTTAACTTGTCCAGTAGTACCCAAGAATAAATTAAGTGATACCCTTTGTTGCCATCTGGTAGATTGATTATTATTGCATGGCCTTTTCTTTGGATTAGTCCTTTATCCTCAAGTTTTTTTAGGCTACTACTCGTTTTACCGCTCCTAGGTTTCCCATCCTTGTCTACACTACTTATTAGTCCAGTATCATACCTCAACTGAATGACATCCTTAACCCTAATATCATCCATGTTGTTTTTTACAGGGTGGTGAAATCAAAACCAGATAGTCCCAAATTGTGTAAGCTGTTGGGAATCAATATTTTTTCTGTGTCCATTCATTTACCTCTCATGTACCTTGTTTTTTGAGTTAATCACTTCCAACTTCAACATGATAATCAGCCCCTTAGAAGATAATTGTGCTTTTATGTTTTCAATACTATTATCGTTTTTTGCTAGTAAATTTCCTAAATAACTTTGCTGGTATTTTATGACTTTAATATCCCCATCTATTACCAAATAGTTCTTTAGGAAAAACACACCCCAAATACGATAATAAAAGTGAAAGCCTTTTTGACAGGGCTTTCATTTCTTTTATAAAGGGGTTGTTGGGTTGGAAAAACAGGAGCGGTGTTGTGTTAATTGCGGTAAGCCTTTGACAAAATCTCAGAGGAAATGCTGTAGCCTATCTTGCAGTGCTACTTATGGAAATAAAAAATCTACTGGTGAGAATGCCCGTCATTGGAAGGGTGGAAAAAGCAAGCATTCAGAGGGTTACATTAGGTTTTATATGCCTGGTCATCCTTCTGCCTGTTCAGCTGGTTATATTTATGAACACCGTTATGTAATGGAACAATTAATTAGAAGGTTCTTGCTTTCTAATGAGGTTGTACATCACAAAAACGGAGATAAAAAAGATAACCGGATTGAAAACCTTGAGTTATTAAACAACCAGAGTGAACACTGCAATTATCATAATAAATTGCGTAAGACTGGCTAAAAAAGAACCTTCCCCTTGGTTGCAGTTTGCAAGAGAATAAAGGGGAAGGTCATATCACTAACAAATCAAATGCTGATCTTCCTAATTCTGTCTTTCTTCTTTGTTACTATTAGTTTATTCAATGGGCTTGCTTTTGCATGGGTATTCTTTAAGTCTTGCCCAGTTAAATTAACATAGCGTTTGGTCATACTCATATCTGTGTGGCCTAAAGATTTCTGAAGAGCAAAAGCATGTCCACCGTTTCTAAGGTATAACAGAGCAAAAGCATGGCGAAGGTCATAAGGGCGGATTTTAAAACCCAATTTGATACTATACATTTCAATTCTATCACCCCATGTATGACGGCTTAAAGTTGTTCCCTCACAACTACAAAAAATAGGAGTATCAATTGCCCATGCAGGGTGTCTTGCCCTAATTAGCTTGTTTAATGCTTTTGCTGTTGGTGGGAGAATTGGCAAACTACGGGTAACTCTTGTTTTAGCTACTTCCTCTGGTATGGTAATAAAGAAGTGTTTTAAATCAATGTCCTGTGGTTTTAAGTTAAATGCTTCTTTAGGTCTTATTCCTGTGTCCAAGGTCAATAATATCAAGGTGTAATCTCTTAAACCTGCAAAGGATGTTTGGTCTGGAAGTTTTAACAATGATTGCAACACATCTTCTGGTATGTTCACAATACGTGGTTGAGCCTTTCTCTTCTTAAAATCACTCAAAGGATTAACATCCAGGTAGCCTTCTCTAATACACCAATCAAATAACGCCCTCAGATAAATAAGTCTTAGGTTATAGGTTGCTGGTTTAATATTATCTGCCATGTGTTGAATTATGGAGTTTCTCAATTTTGCTGACTGCCAGCAATATGGGAACCGCTTGAAGAAGTGGGTAATAACATTTTTATAACCAGTTATAGTCGTAATGCTTAATCCCTGTGCCTGTTTCCAAAAAACAAAACCTTCAAAAGCTTCTTCCCATGTACATTGCGTAAGTTTTGCTGTGGTAACCTTCATTTTGCGAGCCATAATGAACCCTCCTTGGTTATTTACCACGAAGGGAAAATCGTGTGTGTTTCACAGAATCGTGTGTGTTATAAGCTAAATTTTAGGCACACACGATTTAGCAAAACAAAAAGGGTTTGATGAAGATTTCATTCTTCATTCAAACCCTTGATATACTTGGTTTTGGTGCCGAAGGAGGGAGTCGAACCCTCATGAGTTTCCCCGCACGATTTTGAGTCGTGTGCGTCTGCCAGTTCCGCCACTTCGGCCTGTAAAATTTTGTTTGCCGGAGTTCCCCAACCCCGCACATCAGATTGTAACACAGTGAGTTTCCGGTTGTCAACGACCACAAATTGTCGCTTAATTTAGGCGGCAGGAAGTGTATATAGGAATGTCGAATTATTATGCCGGGGTATACACTCGGCTTATTTTTATTATAAGAAATTTATGGTTAAAGCGATTATGATGTTTGAAAAAGCGCGCGAGGGTAATGACCAGGGCGCGCTTTTTTTAGGAGAGGATTTAAGTTGCATTATACGGACGAAGATTTAGTCCAAAAAATAATAAATGGCGATATTGACGCCTTTGACCAACTGGTACAGCGCTACGAGGGTAAAATATACAGCGTGGCCTACCGGTTTATGGGCAACCACGCTGATGCCGGTGACTTGGCCCAGGATACGTTTATCCGTATGTATCAGGCCCTGCCCAGCTTTCGTGGCGACTCTTCCTTTGCTACCTGGTTGTACCGGGTGTCCGCTAACGCCTGCCGGGATGAATTAAGAAAGCGGCAGAGAAGGCGCAGCGTTTCCATGGATGAGATGATTGAAGCATCACCGGCCAATATGCCCGCCGCTGCTAGTGACTACTCGCCGGAGGAGACTGCCCAGCGGCATGAAACACAGCGGCAGGTTCAGGAATGCTTGAACCAGTTATCTAACGATCACAGGTTAATCCTGGTAATGAGGGAAATACAGGGCCTTAGTTACGAGGAAATAGCCAGTGTAATTGACTGTTCCCTGGGCACTGTAAAATCGCGTATTAGCAGGGCTAGGAACGCACTAAAGGAAAAGATAAAACAGCAAGGGGAACTTTTAGATTGGGGCTGTCGTCAAAACGAAAAAGGAGGGAAGCAAAATGCGATGCCATGACACCTGTGAAAACTTATCAGCCTACATTGACGGCATGCTGGATCTAGCTGATGCTTCCCTGGTCGAGCAGCACCTGGAATCTTGCCCCGATTGTAAATCGGAATATGATGACTTGCTGGCCACGGTAGAGTTGGTCAGGGAATTGCCCCAAGTTGAGTTGCCGCCCGGTTTTCGAGATGAATTGAAAAAACGCTTAGTCACCGCCGGGGGTCTTGAAAGAGCGCCTAAACCGGTAACCAGTCGGTTGTTTGGGAGGCGTTGGATGGGTATGGTGGCTGCGGCAGCCGTAATATTTATTACCGTAGGCGTCACCGCTCTTTGGTACAACGAAGGAATGCTGCCCTTCCCGGGTTTTGGGGGTAAAGTAGCCGGAGAATCCGACCTGGCCCAGAATCAAGTAGCCGACCGGGTTGAGGTGACCAGCGAACCGGACGCTAACATGAAGGCGCTTAAACCTGCTGATGGTGTCGGTGAATTGCGCATGGAATCAGACCCTGGGGCTGAAGATAGTACTTATTCAGGGGTGCAGGAAGATACAGAAGCACCGGCGGACCTGGATCTCCAATTGCGTACCGGCATTCCCCGGGATGATACGGGGACATTGATGGATGCTGGCGAAACCCCATCTTCCGTTTCAGCAGTCCCAGAATCTGAAAAGAAAGAGGAACGAGAACCACTTTATTCTATTACAGCCCTGAACGATGCAGAAATGGCGGCCCGGGATGCGGCACCGCAAGGCATGGGCAGCGGGCCAAGCCAGTTGGTTGAATATAGTTTAATTTTACAGGTTGACGATAGGCAAAAAACAATTGAACTGGTTAGTAATGCCGTGGCAAAACATGGTGGTTTTGTAGATTCGCAGCAAGGTCAATCTAATAAATACATGTTGGTTACAGTTCCCTTTTACAATACCCAAACATTGATCGAAGAAATTGGGCAACTGGGGACAATAACCGACCGGCAGTCTATAGAAAAAGACATGAGCACTAAAATAAAACAACTTGAAAATAACATTAGTGAGCTTAAGGCCCAAGAAAAGTACCTGGTGGCACAACTTCAAAACCAGGCCGATAAGGCAGTGGAAAAAGAACTGGCCAAAGTGCGGGAACAAATTACCGGCCTGCAGGCGGAATTGGCTACCGTAAATACAAGCATCATGATGAGCAAGGTGGAACTGACCCTTGTTGACCGTTAACAATATTTTAAGGCCTATAACCACCTGGCTTAACACAAAATAAATATGCTACTGCTGGTTTGCATTTTATAAAAATTGCTGAAAAACCCCGGTTCACTCCGGGGTTTACCCTTGCTTCGCTGGTAAATTGCGGTTAAAATAGGGAGAGCCATTTTTACCCGGCCTACATAGAGTCGGTGAGTTGCTGTATATAATAAGACAAAGAAGGGAGGTCAGATACTGTGCGCGAAAAAGTACAAGCTGCTTTGGATAAAGTACGTCCCGCTTTGCAGCGTGACGGCGGTGACGTTGAGTTAGTGGATGTAACAGATGGTGTGGTTAAAGTCAAGCTGACCGGAGCCTGTGGTAGTTGCCCGATGTCCACCTACACCCTTAAACAGGGCATTGAGCGGACACTCAAGCAAGCGATTCCCGAAGTGAAAGAAGTTGTGCAGGTTTAAATTCTGCGCACCCTTGCGCCGGCGGGGTTTAAATATACTTCATGTTTATACCTTGCCAGGTTTTATTAACGGATAAGTAAAGTATGTAAGGCGCGCATCAGGTTAACGAACATGACGCGCCTTTTTGTTTTAATAAAATGAACCGCTATTTTATGAGGACTTGGGGGGTGTACTGGTGAGCATGGAGTATAACCTGGCTGTCTGCCAGTTAAAGGTTTCAGTTGACAAGGCAGACAATATTGCCCGGGCGGAAAAGATGGTTCGGGAAGCAGCGGCCATGGGCGCCCGGGTTGTTACGCTGCCGGAGATGTTTAACAGTCCCTACCAAACTGTCCTGTTTCCCTCGTACGCCGAGTCCTACCCGGATGGTGAAACGGTACGCATGTTGGCCCGGGTGGCCAATGAGGCGGGTATCATACTGGTGGGTGGCTCAATACCCGAGAGGGACGGGGCGTTTGTTTACAACACTTCCTTTATTTTCGGGCCGGGAGGCCGGCTGCTGGGACGGCACCGCAAAATGCACCTTTTTGATGTAGACCTGCCCGGCCTGAGCATCAGAGAATCCAGCACCTTGGGACCGGGCGCCGAGTATACTGTTGTTGATGCCGGTTTTGCCAAACTTGGGGTATGTATCTGTTTTGACGTGCGGTTCCCTGAACTGGCCCGCCTGATGGCCCTGGCCGGGGCTCAGGTAATGGTGGCACCAGGGGCTTTTAACATGATTACCGGTCCGGCACACTGGGAATTGACCATGCGGGCTCGGGCGGTGGACAATCAGTTTTACGTGGCGGCGGCTTCACCAGCCCGGGATGAAAATGACAAGTATGTGGCCTTTGGCCACTCAATGATTGTAGATCCCTGGGGAGAGGTTCTCCAAAAGGCGGGCACAGATGAGGAAATAATTATCGCCGTCATTGATCCGGCCAGGATTGATGAAGTGAAGGGCAGACTGCCCCTGTTGCCCCAAAGGCGGATCGACCTGTACGAACTGGTGTGGAAAAAAGAGTAATCTTGACGGCGTTAAGGCCTGCGGTGTATAAATATTCTTAGTAATGCTGGATGTGGAGGTTATTATAAATTGCTGACGAGCGGAATAGTTGGTCTGCCCATGGTCGGGAAGACCACTTTCTTTAACCTGGTAACGGGTTCCGATTTGGAAACGTCCAATTTTTTAACAGGTAAAACCGAAATCAATATGGCTATGGCCCAGGTTCCCGATGCTAGGATTGACTTTTGCTCCAAGTTATATAAACCTAAGAAAACCGTCTACGCCCAAATTCAGTTTAGCGATGTGCCCGGCCTGGTGCGCGGGGCTAGCCAGGGCAAAGGTGTGGGCAACCGTTTTCTGGACGGTATTCGTAATGCCGACCTGTTGGTGCACGTGGTGCGGGCGTTCAATAACCCCGACGTACCCCATGTGGACGGCAGTGTGGATCCCATGCGGGATTTGGAAACCGTGAACCTGGAACTGCTGCTGTCGGATATGGACCTGGTGGAGAAAAGGATTAAGCGGATTGAGGAAGGTAAAAAAATTAAAAAAGAGCAGGCCGACGAAATAGCCGTGCTGCGTAAGTGTCTGGAAGCCCTGGAAAACGAGATTAGTGTACACCAGGCGGATCTGACGGACGGCGAGCGGGCGCTGCTGGTTAATTACAGCTTTCTTACCGACAAACCCGTTATTCTGGTGGTCAATATTGATGAAGACCAACTAAGGGCCGGTGATTACCCCGGGCGGGATCAGGTGCGGGAATTTGCGTTAACTAAAGGCATTATATTACTGGAAATAAGCGGCCAGATTGAAATGGAAATCAGCCGCCTGCCCGATGAGGACAGACAGGTATTTATGGAAGACCTGGATTTGACCGAGTCCGGCATTGATAGGTTGGCCCGGGCGGCTTACGAAACGCTGGGTTTAATCTCCTTTTTCACCGTGGGTGAAGACGAAGTGCGGGCCTGGACCATTCCTACCGCGCTGGACGCCCGGAGCGCCGCCGGCAAAATTCACTCCGACCTGGAGCGCGGTTTTATTCGGGCTGAGGTAACGGCCTACCATGACCTGGTGGAAGCGGGCAATATGAACAAGGTTAAGGAAAAAGGACAGGCCCGCCTGGAAGGTAAAGATTATATTGTTAAAGACGGGGATATTATGAATATCCGGTTTAATGTTTAACCAGCCGACAGCCTACCGGGACGTGCGACCCAGTCCGTATATTTTGGTAAAAACTCTTAAAAAATAACAAAAATGTATATTCTATATAGACAAGGTCTTACCGCTTGGCGGGAGGCCTTGTCCTTTTTTATGGCCGAAACCGGGTACATGCTTTAAAAAACGGGGTAGATGGTCCTAGGACATAATAAGACTATACCCGCTTTTTTTTTGAGACCTGAGGTTCATGTAAGATGCTGTCAGAAGATTTAAAATTAAAACTACCAAAAAAAACCGGAGGTGTAACTTAGATGACTTTAGTCAGTAGATTATGGAATGAAGAGAGCGGACAAGGCATGGCGGAATATGGTCTGATTTTGGCACTGGTGGCGGTTATATGTATCGTTGGATTTCAATTTTTAGGTGATAAGATTAATGAAAAAGTTGATGCCGTGGGTGATGAAATTATCAAGGATAGGCCAGCAACTACACCTACAACGTAAATACTTATAGAAATGTGTGTAGCTAATGTTAAGGAATTTAACGCTCGAAGATAGCGGCCAGGGTATGACAGAATACGCATTAATAATTTTTCTTATAGCCATTGTGTGTGTGGTTGCTTTTCAAACCTTACCCTCGCCAATTACAGGCTGGCTTGATAAGGTGGCCGTTGAAATGGAGTAGTTCACTTTTTTAAATAGGGACCCTGCTTAGGCCCGGCTTAAGTGGGGTCCTGCTTTAGAAGAAAGGCCGGAATATACCATGTCCATGCTAAATTTTGAAGTACACAACCCCACTTTGATAGACTTTCTGCTGCTGCTGGTACTGCTGTTTTGCTGTTATACCGACCTGCGTACACAAAAAATTTACAATTATGTACTGCTGCCCGCGGTACTGGCGGCCATGTTGATAAACTTCACTACCGGGGGTTTGAGTCTTTTGGGTAATAGCCTGGTCGGACTACTGGCGGGGATGGCACTTTTAACGCTCCCCTTTGCCGCCGGTGGTATCGGTGCCGGAGACGTCAAGCTGATGGGTGCCGTCGGCGCTTTCAAGGGCCCCGAGTTCGCGCTGATAGCCTTTTTGGCCGCTGCCATTGCCGGCGGAGTTTTTTCAGTTTACCTGCTAATCAGGCAAAAAAAGATGATGCTAACCTTAAATAAAATTTACTATTTTTGCTTCAGTAAATTGTTTCATATTCCGGTTACTGTAAATTTTGGCCAACTGGATACTGCGGCTCGTCAAGATAGTTTTCCATACGCCCTGGCTATCAGCGCCGGGGCGATTCTGGCCTATTTTCTGGGGTGATGCACGTGAGGTTATTTAACAAATTGCGCCGAGACAAAAAGGGGCAAGCCATGGTTGAGTTTGCTCTGATTCTTCCGTTGCTGTTGTTTCTGTTAATGACCATTTTTGAGTTCGGGAATATATTCCATTCCTACCTTCTGGTTACTTCGGCATCCCGGGAAGGGGCCAGGATGGGTGTAGTGGGCCATACTGATGCCGAGATAACTAACCGGGTGCAACAGATTTGCTCCACGCTTAATACCTCGCGGCTGTCAGTAAATGTTGATCCTGCGGATTCTCTTAATCGAAACAGAGGGGTTGCTTTAACGGTCAACGTTGATTATGACGTTGCCTTAATTACCCCGTTATTAAACTACGTGCTGCCCGACCCCTTTCCCATTAAGGCTACGTCGATTATGAGAATTGAGTGATAGGTAAAGTGTGAGGTGTGCGGTTAAATGTTCGGTTTGGGGAAAAAGTTATTTAAGGAACACAAAGGTTCCGCAATGATAATGGTATCTATCGCCATGGTATCCTTAATCGGTTTTGGCTCTCTGGTGCTGGATATAGGTAATCTTTTTTTAACCAGAAACAGGTTAAACAACGCTCTGGATGCTTCGGTTTTAGCTGCTTGCCAGGAACTGCCCGACTCAACGACCAGTGCTGGTGAGGTCGTTAAAGAATACTTCGCCAATCACGGTTTTGATGTCGGCGCCTTAACCAACTATCACATATCAGAAGACAAAAAGAAAGTAACCGCAACCGGGCAGGTAACGGTTCAGTACTTCCTGGCCAGGGTCCTGGGGATCGAATCGGCAACGGTTAAATGTACCGCAGCGGCGCAGATTATGCCGCTGACAGCGGCCAGGGGTGTGGTACCTTTGGGCATCCAAGACCAAGAATTACTGTACGATGTCAAATATACGCTTAAGGTTGCCAGCAACAGTAATACAGCAGAGTTTCTGGGGCCCGGTAACTTTGGTGTGCTGGTGCTTGATTCCACGGGTGCGGACAGTTTTGAGGATAGTTTAACGTATGGCTACGACGGAGTAATCAAAGTGGGTGATACGCTTAATACCGAATCAGGCAATAAGAGCGGTGCCGCTAGGGACGGGGTTAATTACCGGGTGGCCCAGTGCACGCACGCCTGCACCCCTTCAAATCACGATCCTTCCTGTCCCAGGATTATCATCTTGCCGGTTTATGAAACCGTGGATGTACAAAACAACAAGGTCTTTAGCGTAAAAATTGTCGGATTTGCTGCCTTTCTAATGGATATCCCCGGGGATAAGATGGTTGGTAACGAGTGCTACGTGGACGGGTATTTCATAAACATGGTTGTCGAAGGGGAAGGCGAAGAAGACGCCAAGGATTACGGAGCTTACGCCGTCAAATTAATTGTTTAACAATTAACGCAAGGGAGAAACAGGTCATGAAAAAAATCAAGTTTAACGTGGTTATTCTCCTGGCCGTGGTTTTTGGTGCGGCTGCGGCATACGGGGTCTACCAGTACCTTAATAACGTTAAGGATGCTTACGTTGAGCAGGGCAATTTTGTGCAGGTGGCGGTGGCATTGCAATATATCCCAGCCAAAACGCCAATTTCACCCCAGATGTTTGCGATGAAGGAAATACCTGCCCATTATGTAAATAACGATGCCGCGGTGGACCCCAAAGAAGTCTCTGGTAAATTGTCCAAGACCCCCTTATACCAGGACGAGCAGATTTTACGCAGCAAAGTAGCGGGGGCGGGGGATCCACCAGAAGAGCTTGCCTTTATCGTTCCGAACGGTCAGAGGGCGGTTACTGTGGCTGTTAACGAGGTCTCAGGGATTGCCGGGATGATTAGGCCCGGGGACAGAATTGATGTGCTGGTCACCTTCGAAGAAGAGGTCGAAAAAGAGAAGAAAATGACTTCTTTGATTCTGCAAAAAATAAGGGTTCTGGCCACGGACCGGTCAATGAGCGCCACGGTGGGGCAGGGTGGTCAGGAAGGAATTTACCAAACCATAACCCTGGCAGTCACCCCCCAGCAGGCGCAACCCCTGGTCTTGGCCACTGAACATGGAAACATGAGGATGATGCTACGGTCACACGCCGACGAAACAGCAGTAAACATACCTGCTGCCAGGGTTAAAGACCTGGTTAGATAAAGAAAGGAGGGCTGACAGTGCAACAAATCAGAGTTTTTATTGTAGACGACGCGCAAAACACCAGGGAAGATATTAAAAGGTTTTTGTACTTTGAAGAGGACATGGAGGTTGTAGGTGAGGCTTCAACCGGGGAAGAAGCGGTGAGCCTCTGCAAGGACGGCAAGCCTGACGTAATATTAATGGATATCAACCTGCCGGGTATGGATGGCATCCAGGCTTCCGAACAGATATCACTTTTATTGCCCGAGGCCGCCATTGTGATTATTTCGATCCAGGGCGAGCAAGAGTACCTTAAAAAAGCGATGGCTGCCGGTGCCAGGGATTACCTGGTGAAACCTTTTACCAGTATGGAACTGGCGGAAACCGTCCGCCGGGTCTGTGCCTTCGCTCGTAAAAAGCGCCTGCATTTGGTGGGTGAGGAAAAACCAAATGCCAAGGTCAGAGCAAAAAACGGCAAAATTATAACCCTCTTCAGCACTAAGGGGGGGGTGGGTAAAACCACAGTCGCCTGCAACTTAGCCATCGCTATTGCCGCGGAATCTCTAAAGGACGTGGTGCTGGTGGATTTGGATCTGCAGGGTGGCGACGTGTCTGTAATCCTGAATTTTAACAACGTGCAAACCATAGCCGACCTGGTGCAGGAGGATATAGAGAACGACCCGACCGTTACCGATACTTGCCTGTCTGCCCATTTTTCCGGTGTTAATGTACTTAGCGCTCCGGCCAGTCCCGAACAGGCGGAATTGGTGACGCCGCAGCACATCAATTCGTTGATCGGTTATCTGAAAACGCGATTTGATTTTGTGGTGGTTGATACAGCCCCCCATTATAGCGAAATCAATTTAAACGTGCTGGAAATGAGCGACAGTGTAGTGGTGATGCTGGCCCAGGATCTGCCCACCTTAAAGCATACCCGTTCAACTATTGAAGTATTAAGTGCCCTAAACCACAGGGAAAAAATTAATCTGGTACTAAACCGTTTACGGAGTGACGGTATCAGCGTCAAGGAACTGGAGAAAAGTCTTGACCTGGCATTGGCCGCTGCCATTCCCACCGACGACCGGACAGTGCTGCAGTCGGTGAATAAGGGACAGCCTTTCGTTCTGGGGCAGAAATCAAGCCGTGTTTCAGAGTGTATTTTTGAGCTCGCCAAAATGATGAGCCGGGAAAAAAAGACTGACCAAAATACCTCAAAAATTACAGCCCCGATGAACCCAATTAAAAAGTTGTTTAGCCTGTCGAGGTGAAATAAAGTATGTCTCTAATGGAGCGATTGGAGAAAAACGTCTCCCGGGTGGCGCCGCCCTCCCTCCCGGAAATGCCGGTTAAAGACACCTACAAAGAATTGCGGGCGGCATTGCATAAAAAAATTATCGCCGAGTTTTCCGGATCCATATTAGAACCCGGCCATGATGGTGAGGTAGCCCAAAAAATAGAGACGCTGGTAATGCAGCTATTAGCTTCTGAAAACGGTGGTCTATCCAGGGCGGAAAGGGATCGCCTGGCGGATGAAGTGATTAACGATGCCATCGGCTTTGGTCCCATTACCCCGTTGTTGGAAGACCCGGATATAACAGAAGTAATGGTGAACGGACCAGACACGGTATACATGGAGCAAAAAGGCCACCTAAAGTTAGCGGGGGTAAGGTTTAGAGACGAAGACCATGTTTATCACCTGATTGAAAAAATTGTGGCTCCCATAGGCCGGCGTATTGACGAAAGTTCACCCATGGTTGATGCCAGGCTGCCGGACGGTTCCCGGGTGAACGTAATCATTCCCCCTTTGTCATTGACCGGACCGGTAATTACGATCAGGAAGTTTTTTCGGGACCCTTTAAAGGTGGATGACTTGATTAACTTTGGCTCTCTTACCGAGGAAATGGCTGACTTTCTAGATGCGTGTGTCAAGGCGCGCCTGAACGTAGTAGTATCCGGCGGTACCGGTAGCGGTAAAACTACAACTCTGAACGTGTTATCCTCTTTTATTCCGGCCAGTGACCGTATTGTCACCATTGAGGATTCGGCGGAACTACAGTTGCGGCAGGGCCACGTAGTCACCTTGGAAAGCCGGCCGCCGAATATTGAGGGTAAAGGGGCCATTAACATCCGCGACCTGGTACGTAACAGCTTACGGATGCGCCCGGATCGGATAGTGGTGGGCGAGGTGCGCGGCGGTGAGGCTCTGGATATGCTGCAGGCCATGAACACCGGTCACGACGGCTCATTGACCACCGGTCACGCCAATACCCCCCGGGATATGTTGTCCCGCCTGGAAACCATGGTGCTGATGGCAGGCATGGAAATCCCGGTCCGGGCCATCAGGGAACAAATTTCCTCGGCCATTGACTTGATCATCCAGCAGGCCCGGATGCGCGATGGTTCTAGAAAGATTACCCATATCACCGAGGTGCAGGGGATGGAAGGTGAAATAATCACTCTGCAGGACCTTTTTTTATACAAACAAACCGGGATAGACGAGCAGGGTAAGTTAAAGGGCAGTTTCGCCGCCACCGGCATTAAACCGAGGTTTATAGACCAGTTTGAAGCGTACGGTATCACCCTGCGCCACGACTTGTTTGCCGGCGATTACTGGGGATAAAGGCCAGGGATAGCGAGGTGATGTAAGTGTCTTTAGCATACATAGCGGGACTGGTGTTCACCACAGTTATATTAACTATATTAGGAGTTTACAGCTTAAAAACTGTAAGCGAGCAGGAATTTTCCCAGCGCATGGCCCGGATTTTAAAGAAAAAAGATGGCAAGCCGGGAGAAGCGGGTGTCGACCGGTTGAAGGGTGCCGGTGGTGGTTTATACCGGGGTCTGAAAAAAATCCTCAGTGCTACCCCGCTTAAAAGACGGGTGGAAAAAGAACTCACCCGGGCCGACCTGCCGCTCCGGGGAGAAGAATTTATGGCCTTCACTGTAATCGGGCTTGGTGGTGTGTTGCTGTCCGTGCTGATATTCACCGGCAGCTTACTGACGGTACTCAGCGCTATGGTTGTTATGCTGCCGGCACCCTATGTTTTTATTAGCCGGGCCAGGCAGAAAAGGCTGCAGCTTTTTAACAGTCAGATTAGTGATGCCCTGGTTATTATCGCCAACTCGCTGCGCTCAGGTTTTAGCTTTCTTCAGGCTATGGATCTGGTCAGGCGGGAAATGCCCGATCCCATCGCCAAGGAGTTTGGCCGCGCTTTTCAGGAAATCAACTTGGGGACACCCACGGAACAGGCGCTCACCAATATGGCTGAGCGGGTGGACAGCGACGACCTGGACATGGTAATTACAGCGGTTCTAATCCAGAGGCAGGTCGGGGGTAACCTGGCCGAGGTGCTGGATAAGATTGCTCACACCATCAAAGAGCGAATCCGGATTAAGGGCGAAATCAAAACCCTGACGGCTCAGGGTAGGATTTCAGGCATAGTTATCGGGTTGATGCCGGTGGCTCTTTGCCTGTTCCTGTATGTGTCTAATCCTGAATATATCTCCCTGCTTTTTAATAACCAAGTTGGGCTGATCATGGTTGGCGCTGCTCTAATTGCCCAGGGCGTAGGTTTCTTTGCGATTAGGCGGATAGTGGACATCAAGTATTAAAGGAGGTGTCCGGGTATGGTTTACATTTTAGTGCTTGTTTTTATGGCGGCATTTTTTATATCGCTGATGGGTTACGCGTTTATGTTCGGCGAGCGGCTTCTGTTGGCCAGGCGGGTGGACCAGGTGGTTGGGGCGCCCTCTATGACCATCAGGGAAAAAGAACTGAGTGTACCCCTGGCCACGAGGGTTTTAAAACCACTGCTAACAAAAGCGGGTTCAGTGATGGTCAGAGTCCTGCCTTCGGAAAAGGAAGAGGCCCTGGAAAAAAAAATCATTATGGCCGGTTTCGCAGGCCGGCTGACCCCGGTGGAACTGATGGTGTACAAGTACCTGGGAGCTGTTTCCTTGGGTTTGGTTGCCTTGTACGCGGCCGGGACATTCCAATGGGGTCTGGTAAATTCCGTGGTGGTTGTGGCTGTTGCCTTGCCGCTGGGGTTAATGGTGCCTGAGTATCTACTTGGATCCAAGGCCAGGAGAAGGAACGCCGACGTGGATGAGCAGCTGCCGCATATCTTGGATTTACTAACCGTCAGCGTAGAGGCGGGACTTGGTTTTGATGGCGCCATGTACAAGGTGATTGAAAAAACCAAGGGTACTTTAATTACTGAGATGAAACAAGTGATGCAGGAGATTAAGGTGGGCAAGCCCAGACGGGAAGCCCTCAAGGATCTGGGGAACAGGTTTAATGTCAGCGACCTGAACAATTTTATTAGTGCCGTAGTCCTGGGGGAACAGCTTGGCATTAGCATTGGCAACGTCCTGCGGCGGCAAGCTGACCAAATTAGAACCCGTAGACGTCAAAGTGCCGAGGAAAAGGCGATGAAGGCCCCGATTAAGATGCTTTTTCCGCTGATTTTCCTTATCTTCCCGGCTCTGTTCTTAATCATTCTCGGTCCGGGGGCCATTCAGATTTACAACCTGATGTTAAAATAATGGACACGGCTGACGGGGGAGAGTACATGATACTGGTCAACAAGTCAACTGGTTCCGTCATCGCCGACCAGGTTGAAGTGGCAGAGAGTTTTGCCCGGCGATTAAGGGGGCTCATGGGCAGAGGTTCCTTCCCTGAGGGGTCGGCCCTGGTACTAGAACCTTGCAGGCAGGTACATACCTTTTTCATGCGTTTTCCTATAGATGTAATTTTTGTTAACGGGCGTGGCGCAGTACTGCATGTCATGACCGATGTACCACCCCGCAGGATCAGCCCGTATGTTCGCGGGGCGCAGAAGGTTGTCGAACTGCCGGCGGGTACGCTAATTGCCACGGACCTGGGCAAAGATCATATTTTACAATTAATCGAGCGGGAGGGTTGAGGATGAAAAAGCTGCCATTGAGCAACATGTCCATAACATTTAAGATTGCCATCAGCCTCGGCATGTTAATAGCCTTTCTGATGCTTACACTGGGTATTATCACCGCTTACCAAATGAATGAAACTGTTCAGGTCGGCGAGAAGGACAAGGGCAGTTATCTGACCGAAGCTTTGTCGGGTCAGATAATAAACCAGTTGCAAGCCGGCAATTATCAACCGGTAAAACAGAACATCAGACAGTTTATATCGGAATTTGGTATGGAAGGCGCGATAGTGGTAAATGCCCAGGGTAAAATCGTAGTCATTGAAGGTTTAACCAGGGCCAACCACATGATGGCCATGATTGGGGATCTTAAGGGCTTTGACAGTACCGGTTACAGCGCCAAGTATATAAAGGAACAAGACGAAGCTAATTCCGCCTTTTTATTCATCAGAGCCATCAAGGATGAGGCAGGACAGCCAATGGGGTACCTGGGGTTGTCCTCCAGCGCCGGTTACCTGCACCGGAACACCAATAGCCTTGTGTATCTCCTGGGGGGCATCACGATTGCCGCGATTATTGCCGGCATCTTTCTGTCCATGATTATCAGCCGCCGTATTCTCAACCGGCCTATTATTGCCCTGGCTGCGGCTACTGAAAATATCGCCACCGGTAATTTTTCCATGAAAGTTAATTCCCGAAACCAGGATGAGCTTGGCAACTTGGCCTCATCATTTAACACGATGACCGGTTACCTGTCCAATCTTTTTCGATCCATCACCACCTATACCGGCGAACTGGTCAAGTCTTGCCAGTCGCTCAGTACCGCTGTAAAATCTTCGGAAAGTGCATCTAAAAAACTTACCGAATCTATGCAAGAACACGCCGGCAGAACCGGCGAACATATATCCATGCTGCGGGGCTGCGCGGACCTGGCCCAAGGCCTTGTGGAGCGGGTAGAACGATCCGGACAGGCGCTCAGAAGGTCGGCCAATGAAATTGCGGCCATTGCCGGCGATGCGCAGGAACCGGCCCGGTTGATGTACGGTGCTGCGGACTCAATTGAAGACGTGCAATGTTCGCTGGAGAGATTGAAAAACTTTGCGGGCGACAATCTGGCCGCTTTTGATGAGATGAAACAATTGGCCTTGGTATTTTCCGATTATCTTGACCGCAGCAGAGCCTTTAACTTTAACCTGGCCCTGGAAGTGGCCAAGCTGGGCGGTCAGGATCTGACCCGGGAACTTAATGACCTGCAGCAAATGTCCGACGAAGGGATGGAGAAAACCAGGGGGTATATTGCTAGTATTGATAATGCCGGCCAGTCCGTTGAATCCATGCTTAAAGCGCTGGATGATAATCTGGGCACGGTGGAGCAGGGTAAAAAGGCCCTCGTTGAAGCCGGTGCGTGCTGGAATTCTTTAGGGGGGAAATTGGTTGCGGAAAGTGATGTCATTGACGGTTTAATGGACAGTATGGCTGAAAATGAGAAGCAAAGAGGACAGTTGCTTGAATCTCTTGGTTACTTGATGGAGGAACTGGATAAAGCCCTGAGGGAATTTAACGGCACCGGTGAGGCCGGTGAAAGGCAGACAGAGCAGTTGGGCCAGTTGGAATCCACGATGCGCAGGATACTCAGAGTGTCCAATGCCCTGAACAATCTGTGTCTGCAATTTAAGATTTAATCAACAAGAGAAAAGCGGGGTCAGGTTCTCTTAAGAGCCTGACCCCGCTTTATTTAATGTATCTCGACCAGTTTTTCCTTAATCGCTATTAGCGCGGCTTGAGTGCGATCGGTAACGTCAAGCTTTTGAAAAATGTTGGTCAGGTGATTTTTAACTGTTTTTTCACTGATAAAAAGCTTATTGGCGATGATGCGGTTGGAGTCGCCGTTGGCCACCAATCGCAGCACTTCCACTTCCCTGTCTGTCAGGCCCAGAGGTCTGTTATCCTGGGTTTTGGTGGAAAGCTTGTTAATCTGCCGGAATACCTTGTCCATTAGTGACGGAGAGATAAAAGAATGTCCCTGGGCTACCTGCAGCATGGTACTAATTAGTTGATCGGGACTTACGTCCTTGAGCAGATAAGCTGCAATACCGTTACGAATCATTTCTACGATATATTCTTCTTGGTCATGAATAGTGAGGGCGATAACCCCGGTTTCCGGAGACTCCTGCTTAATGGTTTTACATACTTCGATACCGGTTATATCGGGCAGGTTGATATCCAACAAAACTAAATCGGGCCTCAGTTCGCGGCAAAGCTTAACGGCCATTGTACCGCTGTCGGCTTCGGTCAATATATTAAACTGCGGTTCCAGGGAAAGTATTTTTCTAATTCCCTCCCTGACGAGGGCATGGTCATCTACAATTAGTACCGAAATTTGTTCATTCAACCGTATCCCTCCCATCTCTAACGCCGGGTTAAAGGGGAATTACGATGGTAATCACCGTACCCTTGCCGGGCGAACTGGTAATTTTAAATTCCCCGTTCAATATCTGGGTGCGCTCGCGCATATTAATCAGCCCGTAACATTCACGATTTTTGCTTTTAGCGATTGTATCTGTATCAAATCCCCCGCCGTCATCACGGATCGAAACAGTAATTTTAGTGCTGAGTTGCTCCATTTTAACCATTACCTGGTGTGCCCGGGCATGTTTTTGTACATTATTCAGGGCTTCCTGAACCACCCGAAACAATGCCACCTCAATAGTAGGGGATAATCTTTCCTGCTTGCCGAAGAATACAAACTCAGCATTTATCTTAAACTGTTTCTTATAATCATCGATATAACGGTGTAGGGCCGGCACCAATCCCAGGTCGTCCAGCACCATGGGGCGCAGGTCGAAAATTATCTTGCGTACATCCTGCAGGCTTTGCCGAACCAGTTCCTGCAGTCTGACTAATTCCGCTTTAACGCTGTGGGGTTCTACTTCCATCAGTTTAAGGATGTATTCAGCCCGCATTACGATGTTGGCCAGCAGTTGCGCCGGGCCGTCGTGGATTTCTCTGGCGACTCGCTTGCGTTCTTCCTCTTGGGCCTTTATAATACTTACACCCAATTGTTGGATTTGCTTGATCTCCTTCAGCTTGGAAAAAAGGTTTTCCATGTTGTTACCCAGGTAATTAAGCACCACGCCCAGGTGGGACATCATGTTCTCGGCTTTTTCCAGCATATCCTGCATGCGGCGCAGGCTCTGTTCCAGGTTATCGCGCTTATACCGGACCAATTGCTCCTGACCCCGCAGGGTGGCCAGTTCCAATTGCAACTTCTGGGCCTTTTCGTACGCATTTTTAATATCATCTTCGTTATAGCGTTTAAAGTTCTTGCTCACTTCCGCCAGGTGGACGCGTGCCTTCTTCTCTTGGGTCGTTAATTGATCTACCCGGTCAATCATTTCAGCTACTTCATTTTTGATGACGGTTAGTTCATTTTGAATGTTCTTATATTCTTTTCGGCTGTTTTCAGCGATATCATAAATTTGTTCTTGGGATCTTTCGATGTGCATTAAAGTTTCATTGATTATTTTATCAAGCATGGCTGAATCAAACATTTGCCGTTCACCTTCCACTACCTGCTAAATGCTTTATAAATTCTCCTTTACATGGGGTTATCCCTGCAGAGATTGTCTAAAAAGTTGCCTTCTGGAAAATAAAAACCGCGTCTTAGTGTTCATTGTCGCAAAAGCAGTACTAGGTTAGATTTTTAGGGGTGACAGGTATGCCGTTCAAAAGTTTGACCAGGGATGAACTACAGAGCAGAGCCCGTAAAGCGGCAGCGCTGCTCGAAAAGTGCGCGGTGTGTGCTCACTGCTGCGGTGTGAACCGTCGGGCGGATGAAGTGGGGCTATGCCGGGCCGGTGGGCGGGCAGTGGTTAGCAGTTACGGTCCTCACATGGGTGAAGAAAGCGTACTTACGGGCAGCCGCGGCTCGGGAACCATATTTTTTGGATACTGTAACCTGGCCTGTAAGTTTTGCCAAAATTACGAGCTGAGCCACCAGGGTGAAGGTGATGAGGTTACCGGCGGTGAACTGGCGGAGATTATGCAGCAGTTGCAAAGGATGGGCTGTCACAACATCAACCTGGTGTCCCCCAGTCATTATGTGCCTCAGATCCTGGAAGCATTGGTGCTGGCGCTGGATGGCGGCTTAAGGCTGCCGGTCGTCTATAATACCGGTGGATACGACGCCTTGCCAGTTCTGCGACTGCTGGATGGGCTGGTGGATATATACATGCCGGACATTAAGTTTGGCGATGACAAAACTGCTGAGAAGTATATCGGCGCGCCCGGGTATTTTACCATGGCGCGCCGGGCCGTGCTGGAAATGCACCGGCAGGTGGGAGATCTTAAAATTGACGGGCGAGGCTTGGCGGTGCGTGGCCTGTTGGTGCGCCACCTGGTTATGCCGGACGGACTGGCCGGCACCGCCGCGGTAATGAGTTTTCTGGCTGATGAAATATCCCCGGACACCTTTGTCAATATCATGTCCCAGTATCACCCGGCTCACGAGGCTTTTCATTACCCTGAGCTTAGTCGCCGGGTAAATAAAGAAGAGTTTCAGGCTGCAGTGCGCCTGGCCCGGGAGGCGGGCCTGCACCGCTTTGATTAATCCGGTACACAAAAGTCCTAATCCGTTGCATAAATGGGTTAGGGTTAATCGCCATGGGCGTTGGTAAACGTTAAGCAGCGTGTTTCCTGTTCCCAGCGGACTTCTGTATTGGTTAAGGTTTTTTGCCATAAAGAGATGGGCCCGTAGGCAGTGCCGCCAACTATCTTTATGACCGGCCCCTCGGCCACTGTTGAGCCGGTGGTGACCTGACGGGTGAGATAATCAACGGTGATAACTTGATTACCTCTGTGCAGGTTAACCCTGGAGGTGTCGGCGTCCCACAATACACTGTATCCCAGTAGCTCGAACACATTGCGCAATGGCAGCAGCGGGTGCCCATCCCCGTTATTAAGCGGGTTATTAATTTCTACCCGGTGCTCCCCATATACAACGGTTATTGGTACGGGTTTGGGAGCAGGCTTTGCAACCACCCTCGCAGATATTATGCGCACCGGTGTACCCGTAGGTGTATGATCATAAAGCCAAATAACGTCATGATTGTGCATCCGGATACATCCCGCCGAGGCGTAAGTGCCGATGGAAGACGGATTATTGGTGCCATGGACACCGTAAACCCCGCCACCGCCGATACTGAGCCCCAGCCAGCGAACCCCCAGAGGGTTATTGGGACTGCCGCCGGGAATCCCTAGCTTGGAATAATAAGGGTTAACCAGTTTTACCACTACGGCAAAGTTACCTTCGGGCGTATAGGAAGGGTGCCGCCCGGTGGCCACCGGAAAGGTCTTGACTATGTCGCCATCCTGTAAAAATTGTAACTGGTTAGTTGCCTTGTTGATAATAATTTGCGAACCGGCCAATGCCAAATCAGCCTGACAAAAAAACAAAAACAAGGTTAATATAAGTATGGTAACACTTTTGCCCACCGGCGTACCTCCCAGAAAAATATTCTTATTAATATTACGGGCCTAACTTCGGTTTGATGACCCGCTGGACATGTGGTAACTTAAAGATAACAATAGAATTATTTGGAGGAACCAATTTGCACGAAGTAAAAGGTGAAAAAAAAGAACGTGTTATCCTTGCTGCTCTGGAACTGCCGGGCATGGAAAGCGAGGATGTTGAGGAGTCACTAATCGAATTGGCCGGGCTGGCCGAAACCGCCGGCGCCGAAGTGGTGGACAGCGACGTACAGCGTAGGCAGCGCCCTAATTTTGCCACCTATTTCGGAAAGGGGAAAGTGGAGGAACTAGCGGAACGGGCCCGGCAGTTGGAGGCCGACCTGTTAATAGTGGACCGGGAACTGCAGCCTGCCCAGCGGCGCAACCTGGAAGAGAACATGGAACTGCCGGTGGTGGATCGGACCCAGCTAATTCTAGACATTTTTGCTCGCCGCGCCCGCACCAGAGAAGGCAAAATGCAGGTGGAACTAGCCCAATTACAGTACCTGCTGCCACGCCTTACCGGACTGGGCACCCAGTTATCTCGGTTGGGTGGCGGCATTGGTACGCGCGGACCCGGCGAGACTAAGCTGGAGGTGGATCGCCGGAGGATCAGAAAGCGGATCACCGACCTGAAAAATGAAATTGAAGAGGTACGCCGGCACCGGGCCCTTTTGCGCCGGGGCCGGCAAACAGTGCCCCTGCCGCTGGCGACTCTGGTGGGCTATACCAACGCCGGTAAATCGACGCTGCTAAACGCCCTTACCGGGTCTGATGTTTTGGCTGAGGATAAGCTGTTTGCCACCCTTGACCCCACCACCAGGCGGGTGGTTCTGCCCACTGGTGATGCTGTCCTGTTAATTGACACCGTTGGTTTTATCCAAAACCTGCCCCATCACCTGGTAGCCGCCTTCAGGGCGACCTTGGAAGAGGTGGTGGAGGCCGACATCATAATCCATGTAGTGGACACCTCACATCCCCGGATGGATGCCCAGATGAGCGCTGTGGAAAAGGTGCTGACCTCGCTGCAGGTCGAGGGCAAACCGCGCCTAACCGTTTACAATAAGGTTGATAGGGTAGACGGAACCACAGGTGGGCTGCAGTCGCGCAGCCTCCCCGAGGGAGTAGCGGTTTCCGCGCTTCGCGGCGGCGGGTTGGATGAGATGCTGAAGAGGCTTTCAGTAATGTTGGCTGCGGGGCGGGTAACAGAGACTTTTTTCGTGCCCTACCACAAAAGCAGTGTACTGCCGCTAATACATGAAAACGGACGGGTATTGGAGGAAGAACATGGTCCGGAGGGGTTACTGATTACTGCCGAACTGGGCATGGTCTGGGCCAGCCGGGTGCGGGTCAAACTAAAACAGTAGCTTACCCGAACTTCAGCGGGTGTGTCCCCTGACTGCTAACCAATTATAATGGCGAGTGGCATCCTGGAGATAACACCAAACCCCAAGCAATGCAAATGTTGGCTGGTTATAATCTACTATTATCCGGCACAATACATTAGATAAATTTTTTACAGGTAGGGCGTGATGCTATGGCCAACCAGGCAATTATGCATGAGATCATGGAAACTATAAAAAAGTTGCCCCCGGAAAATCTGGGTAATGTCCTTGAATTTTTAAAAACACTGTCCCAGGAAACCGATGATTCGGGAGAAAATGAATCCGATATTTTAACCATGGATTAAAGATTAACTTAAGCAATTTGGCAAATGAGGTTTTTTAATTGGTCCGGGTACAGCCCGGGCCTTGTCTTATTTTACCACACTTGTTAATACATAAAATTTCGTCCAGGCAAGAAAATAGCTAGGAATACAGATTCTGGGGGAGGTGATAATTTTATGCACATGGGGAGACTGACGGAAATGGAAAGGCTTGTTGTTGAGGAACAATTACGGGCTGAAGATATTTGTGCCAAAAAGATTCAACTGTATATGAGTATGAGCCGCGATCCATCCGTACAAGCCATCCTGCAGCAGATGGCGGAAAAAGGCCAGCGCCACATAAGTACTCTCAACAGTCTGATGCAGGATGCGGGTATGCCGCTTAGCATGACCCAGCAGCATTAGAGGAGCAAAGGAGGTGTAATTATTGCAGCTTAGTGACAAGGACATCATGACTGACCTGCTTTTGGGAACCAAGTTTATTTCCTCTCAGTATCACATGGCTGTTCTAGAATCGGCTAATGACCGGGTACGCAACACTTTGATTCAGCTCAATAATGATGAAATAAACCTGCAGAAACAGATGTTCAACTTGATGCACGACCGTAATTGGTACCAGGTACGGCCCGCTGCCAGCAGCGCCGCCTGGCAGACCGGCACGACTGCCGGTACAACCGCCGGTCTGGGTGCAGGTGCAGGAACCACGGGTACTAGTGCCGGAGCCGGAACTATCGGTATGCAGCAGCAAATGCCTTACTAGAATAGGCAGATTAAGCTTGTCATCCTGAGCGTAACGAAGGATCTAATCTTTAAGATTCTTCGCTGCGCTCAAAATGACAGATTCGTTGTATTCATAACAATGACATAGGCCAGACTTTTCAGTGTATCTAGCAGTCCCCTTTTCCGGGGTCAGGCTGTTAACTGGTTAACTTTTTAGTATGAAGAGTTTTATTTTTTGTATCAGGTGTTAGGCTATGCTCAAGTTGGCGAATTCTGTGCCGATAATTGTAACGTCTAAAACGCCCGGCACTTGTTTTTTCCCACCGGAAAAGAATGTCGTTCTGTTAAAGGTTTAGCGGTTGCTGCGGCGAATAAATATTTCAGATATTTTACTTACAGCGTGTGATTTAACAAGGGGGAATTTTAGCCTTGCATATATTTTCCTTTGACGGAGAACAGTTCAAATTTATGCTGGTGGGCGGTGCCAACCAACTGGCCGAGAATAAGGCCGATGTGGACGCTTTAAACGTATTTCCGGTTCCCGACGGAGATACTGGCACAAACATGTACCTCACGGTATTGTCCGGGGTCAAGGAAGCCCGTCAAGTGGAAAGTGGCCGAATAGACGACGTAGCCGCGGCTATGTCGCGGGGTTGCCTGCTGGGTGCCAGGGGGAATTCCGGAGTCATACTGTCTCAGATATTTAGTGGATTTGCCGTGGCGTTGCAGGGTTTGGCAAGAGCGGGCGCAACCGACATTGCCCGGGCCCTGGTCAGTGGCTCGGAGGTTGCTTACCAGGCGGTGAGTAACCCGGTGGAAGGTACCATTTTAACGGTGTGCCGCAAAACAGCCGAAGCCTGCTCCAGGGCAGTGACCCGGAGTAACGACCCGGTTCGCTTGATTCTGCTGGCCTGCAGGGCTGCATCTAAGGCGCTGGCCGAGACACCTGCCCAACTGCCGGTGCTGCGGGAGGCCGGAGTGGTGGATGCCGGGGGTAAGGGACTGGTGGTACTGCTGGAAGGGATTATCAGGGCGCTACGGGATGCCGCGGCCCAGCGTAATGTGGAACTGTTCGACTTGGCGACCAGCCAGCAAAAGGAGTTTGCCAGCAGTCGGGCCAGGGAATTTACCGCAGATATCGAATTTACCTACTGTACAGAATTCATTCTGACGGGTAGTCATGTCCCCCTGGACACCCTGCGGGAAGAATTGGGGCCCTATGGCGACTGTTTGTTGGTGGTAGGGGACGATCGGACAGCTAAAGTACATATTCATTCCAATCATCCCGGACTGGTGCTGGAGTGCGGGCTTAAGTACGGAGCTCTGCAGCGGGTTCAGGTAAACAATATGGAGGAACAGCACCGTGAATTTAGCCGCAATCCGGTCAACGAAACCAGGCCTCTGGGTGTTGTGGCCGTGGGCATTGGCGAAGGTATAGTCACTATCCTGGAAAGTCTGGGTGTGAACGTGGTGGTGGAAGGCGGCCAAACCATGAACCCTTCGGCGGAGGATCTGGTTCGGGCGGTTAACGAGATTAACGCTGAAGCAGTTATAATTTTACCGAATAATAATAATATATTACTGGCGGCCCGTCAGGCAGTTTCTCTGGCCGAAAGGGAGATTTTGGTGGTGCCTTCGGTCAGTATTCCCCAGGGTTTCGCCGCTATGCTGTCATTTAATCCATACGATTTGCCCGCAGCAAATGCGGCTCGTATGGAAGACTCCATGGTGGGCATTAAAACAGGAGAAGTGACCCGGGCGGTAAGGGACACCGTGATTGATAACCTGGCGGTAAACAAGGGAGATTTTATCGGGCTGGCAGATGATAGGCTGGTGGCGGTGTCAGGGCGGTTGAATGAACTGGTGCAAGACTTATTGGTAAAAATGATTGATCAAGATTCCAGTCTGGTCACCTTTTATTATGGGGCCGGGGTGACTGGAGCAGAGGCGCGTGAAATAACTGAAATAGTGCAGGATAAGTTTGCTGACCTGGACGTTGAGGTACATTACGGCGGACAGCCGTTATATCATTTTATAATATCCGTAGAATAAGGAAGGTGAATTCCACATGGCGAAGGTGCGCATTGTTACTGACAGCACCGCTGATTTGCCGCAGGATCTGGTGGACAAGTACGACATAACCGTGGTGCCACTAAAAGTGTTTTTTGGTTCGGTTTGTTTCCAGGATGGGATTGACCTGACCAAGAAAGAATTTTTCCAGCGCATGGCTTCCAGCAAGGAACTACCGACCACTTCACAGCCTACGCCGGCGGAATTTGCCGAAGTGTACCGCCCCATGATGGAGGAAGGTGCGGAAACAGTTTCCATCCACATATCGTCCCTCATGAGCGGGACTGTACAATCGGCCCAGTTAGCCAGGACCATGCTAAATTACGAGGGATTGGAAGTCATTGATTCCCGGGCGGTTAGTGTTGTGCTGGGAATGGTTGTGCTGAGTGCGGCCAGAGCCGCCCAAGCCGGTTATTCCAGATCCGAAGTGGTGGCTTTGGTACATAGTATTATGGCCAACCATAAAATTTATTTCATGGTCGACACCCTTGAATATTTACAGCGTGGTGGTCGGATTGGCAAGGCACAAGCCTTTCTAGGCACAGTACTGAATGTGAAACCGGTATGTACAATTAAGGAAGGCGTCATATACCCGCAGGAAAAGGTGCGGGGCCGTAAAAAGGCTCTTGGACGGATGGTTCAACTGTTGTCCGAGGGATTCAACGACGAAATTGTTTTCTGTTTTCTGACCCACGGAAACGACCCCGAGGGCTTGGAATATACTAGGGAACTAGTGCGTGACCAGCTAAACTGTGGTGAGATTATCGAATGCCAGATGGGTTCCGTGGTAGGTACCCACGCCGGACCTGGAATCCAGGGCGTGGCGCTCTGCCGGATAAATTTCATGCAACCGGAACAATAAATTTTTAGGTCTATTTAATTAAATGATTACGGACATATAGATGCGGTGGCGCGATAGCGCCTTTTATTTTATGCCATGTAATTTTACAGTAGGGAGTAAGGGTAATGTATTTAATCCTGTTAAGCCTTGGTTTAGGCATAGCGGTTGGTTACTTGCGTCCATTGTCACCGGAAAAAGCCCGGTTGGCCAACGCGGCTACCACGGTTGGCTTGTTTGTGTTGCTAATGTCTATGGGCGCGCAGTTGGGCAGTAACGAGGATGTATTGGCCGGACTAGGGCGGCTGGGGTTGCAGGCCGTTATACTTGCGGCTTTCAGCGTTTTGGGCAGCGTGATTATGGTTTACCTGGCCAGGGACTATATATACAGGGGCTTGGAACAAAGACTTAGCCGCCGGCAGGGAAGGGCATCCCGATGACTATACTGGTGATTTGTGCTATAGCGATTGGCGCCCTGGCCGGTTTCTGGCTGTTGCCTCAGGAGGCCGTAGGTTATCTGGATACCGTCACCACTGCCGCCTTGTGCCTGATGTTGGTGGGCATTGGTTTGGATCTTGGCAGCCGGCGGGAGACCTGGGCCCGGTTGCGTGCCCTAGGCTGGAGAGTACTGTTAATACCGCTATTGATAGCCGTGGGAAGTCTGGTTGGAGCAGTGGTTGGTGGTTTCCTGCTAGGTCTTCCGGTAAACGAATCCTCAGCCATCGGAGCGGGGTTTGGATGGTACAGCCTGTCCGGAGTATTGCTGGCCAAAATTTACAGCGTAGAAACCGGCGCGCTGGCTTTTATGACCAATGTGAGCAGGGAGGTTATTGCTTTCGTGCTGATACCGGTGTTGGCGGTTAAGTTGGGTTACCTGGTAGCCATATCACCTGGCGGGGCCACCACCATGGATACCACACTGCCTCTGATTTCCAAGGCCACCGATGCGGACACCACTATTATTGCCATGGTCAGCGGGACTGCTTTATCGGCTATGGTGCCACTACTGGTGCCGCTTTTAATAAGGATATGATAAGACATAGGAGTCAGTCAGGAGTCAGAATAAAAGTTATAAGTTTGAATGTCTGCCTGTTCATTTTGAATACTGACTCCTGACTCCTGAATACTAGTATTTGATTTATGACAGGCCGAGTTCGGTAAGTTTCTCTAATGTGGGGTGGCCGGTGGCAGGCTCCCAGCCCCGGGCGCGATAATATTCGGCCAGCGTGGCTTGCACTTTTTCCCGCTCCAGTTTACGGCCTGATGCGGGCCCTGCACCCACCGGTTCATCATAAAACCGGGCGGGGTAGTCGCTGTCCGCCGGCTTTTCGCCGTGCCGGATATTAAATAGTTTCTGCAAATTCCAGGTTCGTTCCCCGGCCTGCATAACTTCCTCAGCAGAAATTTCAAGGCCGGTCAAAGATGAATACAACTCGGCAATCAGGGTGGGACCCACAGTATGCAGCACCGGCGGCCGGATGCACAGACCGGTGGAGTTGTAAACTGAAATTAAATCCTCGGACCACTTGGCCATTTTAGGTATGTCCACATCTTTGGTTTGCGGGTCGAATACCGCCTGCTTTAGTTTTTCAGGCATGTCCAGTTTTTCATACATTCCGTCCGGCAAGCCGAATTTTTCGGTGCGGTAAGGCACTGGGTTGTCATTGAAGCGCAGGTTTTCTACCGGGTTTCTGGTACGCAGGTGGTCGCCTCCGCGAATATTAGTGATGTAACCCAAAATCCAGGTTGACCAGCGTCCCCGCGGATCCATCAAAAATGGTTCCAGACCTTTAACGTGCACAGCTTTATCAGCCGCGCCGGGCAACTGCCCCGATGCGCGTCGGGTACCTTCAGCCAGGGTGTCTCCAAGACCACGCCGGTGGGCGATGTCGTCCAGCAGCCGGAAAGTCCCTTCTTCGCTGCCCCAGGCCAGTTGGTATCCCAGTTCTTTTTCGCCCACGTGGCCATCCTGGTATAGCTGCATAGTCATGGCTACCGCGGCGGCAGCTGAAACCATGTCCAGTCCCAGTCGCTGGCAAATTTCGGTAAGCTTGGCAACGGCGGGCAGACCGCCTATATCACAGCCGGCCCCGAAACCAATTACCGGGGTGACTTCCATGTCTTTCATCTTCAGACCGCTATAAGGGCCGTCTTTAACCTCTACCCAGTGGGCGCAGGCAATGGGGCAGGCGATGCAGGCCACGCCACGGTTGCTGTAGCGGGGCACCTGCTTGCGGCTGCGGGTTTCCACCCAACCGTCGATAACGCCGGTTTGAAAGTTTCGACCTGGTAGGATGCCGAATTCTTGGTAGGGCAGGGTGACCAGCATCGTGCCGAAACGTTCGAAGGGGCCGTAAAAAGGTGATGCGAATATGGCTTCACGGGTTGCAGTGACTGTTTTGATAAATTCTTTGACCCTGGCCACCCGGACAGGCCCGGTGCCGCGAACAGCAATGGCCTTGAGGTTTTTGGAGCCCATTACCGCTCCCAGACCGGTGCGGGCCCAGGCGTCGTAAGGCCCGTTTTCAATACTGGCAAAACGAACCAGGTTTTCACCGGCTGGCCCGATGGTGGCCACTTGGATATCCCGGTCGCCCAATTCAGTTTGCAATGCCGCGATGGTTTCCCAGGCGTCTTGGCCCCACAAGTGGTTGGCGGGGATAATACTAGCCTGATTATTGGTTATGGTAATGGTGACCGGTTCGGCTGCTTTACCCCGGATAATTATCCCGTCATAACCTGCGTATTTAAGCTCACTGCCCCAATAGTTGCCGGAATTGGCGGTGCCAAAAAGGCCGGTGGCGGGGGATAAGGCTGAAGCTTCGGAGCGGCTGGCTGTAGGGACATTGGTGCCCACCAGCAAGCCCACGTTAAACGCCAGAACGTTATCCGGACCGAGGGGATCGGTACCCGGTGGTATTAGGTCGTAAAGCAGCCGGGCGTTAAAACCCGCGCCGGAAATGTAATTACGCTGCATTTCTTTATCTGGTGTAATCACGCCAATGTGTCCGCTAGTCAGGTCGATGTCCAGTATCTTGCCGGCGTATCCGTAAGTAGTTGTCATCGTTTAGTCACCTCGCCTGCATTTTTTGCCTCATCGGATGGTATATCCACCAGTTGCAGCGCACCCGATGGGCATACCCGGGCGCACTGTTTGCATCCGTTGCAGGTGGAAGAAAAACGTAGCTCATAAACCCCGGCCAAGTCGTCCCGGTGCACGCGGATATTAGCCCGACCGAGGTCGAAAACCCCATGATGAACCAGCGAACAAGTAAGCGCACAGGTGCTGCAACCGATGCAGCGTCCCGGTTTGATAATCATTTCGGTAGTCATATGCATAATCACCAACCTTGTGCAAATATTCTAAAAAATTTATTCTATGTTTAGTTTAATATTTAATTGGTTTGATTGAAAGAGCTTAATCAAAATAATTCGTACCACATAAGTGTGTCGATACCATAAAATAGTAATTATTTACTGGAAATCTTTGTTGTTGCAGTTTATTTTATATTGGATTACGATAAAATATATAACCGAGGAGGGATATTTTACCTTGAAACTACCAGAATTACAAATAGGCCATTTAAAACCCAGGTATCCTATAATTCAGGGTGGAATGGCTGTGCGGGTATCTACCTCATCGCTTGCAGCTGCAGTGGCCAATGCCGGGGGGATTGGAGTAATTGGGGCTTCCGGAATGGGTGTGGACGAGCTTAGGGATGAAATTCGGACAGCGCGGCGGCTTTCCACGGGTATTATTGGTATAAATATTATGTTTGCCGTGCGTGATTTCGCCAACATGGTCCACGCGGCCATGGAAGAGAAAATAGATGTCATATTTACCGGGGCCGGTTTTTCCCGTGATATATTCGGTTGGGGTAAGGAAAGCGGCACACCAATTGTTTCAATTGTCTCCAGCGGCAAAATGGCAGCTATTGCCCAACGCTGCGGTGCAGCTGCGGTTGTGGCCGAAGGCGTAGAGGCGGGCGGACACCTGGGCACCAACCTGCCTGTTTCCGAAATATTAATCGAAATTAAAAAAGCTGTTAAAATTCCGGTTATAGCCGCCGGCGGCATTACCGACGGGTTCGGTGTGGCCCAAATGTTCAAAATGGGCGCAGACGGGGTTCAGATGGCCACTCGGTTTGTGCTTAGCAAAGAATGTGCAGTAGCCGATTCGTTTAAGCAAATGTATCTTAATGCCCGGGCTGAAGACGTGGTGCTAATCGAGAGTCCGGTGGGTATGCCCGGACGCGCGTTACGCAATCCATTTGTGGACAAGCTGCTGCTTGACTGCCAGCCTGAACCGGTACGGTGCCAGAAATGTCTTAAAGAATGTTCCAAGAAATATTGCATTATTGAAGCCCTGGAAAATTCACGCATCGGTAAGGTGGACGAGGGTGTGGTTTTCTGTGGACAAAACGTTTATAAAATTAAAGAAATTCTTTCGGTACCGGAAATTTTTAGTAATATTTTAGCCGAAGTGGAATCGGTGTCGTAACGTATAAGTAGCAATTGCAGTTTTTGGAGGGAGTATTAGTGACAGATCATAAGACTTATAGTTACAATAATCGGCAGCCATTGTTACACGAACCGGTTTTCGTGGCGCCGGGCGCCCGAGTCGTGGGCCGGGTGGAGATAGGAAAAAACTCAAGCGTGTGGTATAACGTAGTGATTCGCGGTGACGTAGATGAAGTAAAAATCGGCTCCGGCACAAACATCCAGGACGGGGCTGTGGTACACGAAGACGATGGCTACCCCTGTGTTTTAGGCGATAATGTACTGGTAGGGCACAACGCTATCTTACACGGTTGTACCATCGGCGACAACGTAGTTGTCGGGATGGGCGCCATTGTCCTCTCTGGCGCTAAAATAGGTGCCAACAGCGTGGTGGCTGCCGGAGCACTGGTCCCCGGTGGCAGAGAAATACCGCCCAATTCGCTGGCGGTGGGATCGCCGGCCAAGGTGGTGCGGGAGCTGACACCAGAGGAGAAGAAGTCATTTAGTGAAGTGACCAAACGCTACGAAAAGCGGGCCATGTTCAACCTGGGACTTGGTGAAAGCCCCGATTTCTAAAAGACAGACAATTATTTGGCCCTAGCCAAGCTTAATATACATATCTGCTTACCCGGAGTAACAGCATTGTTTTGGGTTTAATTGTACTCTGGCTATTATTGTTTTATAATTTAATTAGTGATACAATTAATAAGCCGACGTTTATAATTCAACTGTACCGGGAGGCATCAAGGATGCACGGAAATCCGGCCGGGGTTGACGCAGGCCTTTTTATCAAATCGTGGCTTGTTTCAGCGAAAAATTATATTGAAGTGACCAAGCCAAGGTCGGTTTTTTTGCTTGTGTTTACTGCCCTGGGAACCATGTTTTTGGCTGCGGCCGAGTACGGCTTGAGCATGCCGGTTTTTATTAAATCACTTTTGGCCATTACCTTCGCTTGCTCCGGTGTTAATGCCGTTAGTTGTTACGTGGATCGGGACATCGACGCGATTATGGAACGGACCAAACACAGGCCCATACCCTCAGGTAGAATAACACCGCCTGTAAAGGCGCTAGTCTGGGGACTGGCGCAGTTTCTCGTTGCTTTGGCCATTGCTTACAGTCTTAACCTGGCTTCTTTCGTCTGCATCATCCTGGGGATGCTTGGTTATGTCGGCATTTACAGCCTGTGGTTCAAACGCATAAGTGCCTGGAATATTATTTTGGGTGGTTTTAGTGGTGGTTTACCGGCTTTGTTCGGTTGGACGGCGGTAACCGGCAGGGTGGAAACACTACCGATACTGATTAGTCTGCTGGTGGTACTGTGGATCCCAAATCACATTTGGAATTTGGCCATATTCTACCGCAACGACTATCGTAACGTTGGTGTTCCCATGCTGCCGGTGGTTTGCGATGTGAAACGCACATTATTGTATATCTTTATTACCGTATTGGCCATGTTCGCTCTTTCCATAGCTGTTTACTTAACAGGTGGGATGGGTACTATTTACCTGGTAACTGCTATTGTATGCGGATTGGCGGTAACGGTTGGAAACCTGTATCTATTTTTTGGGCCGGATCACAAACATGCCTGGTTTTTGTATAAACTATCCAGCCCATACCTGTTTCTTCTTTTTCTAGGCATGATGCTGGATAGGTATATTAAATTTTGACCAGAGGTAATACCTGAGCCTGAACTTACAATTTTTTTTGTGCCAACTACTAACACAATAACAATCGATACAACAAAGGGGGTGTTGGCTGTGCATGAAGACGTTCAGGATATGATTGGTAATAATCAGAGTAGTCTTCTCCGATCTGACCCTATGCTTAATGATATGGAAAAGGTGCTCATTAGGCAGGCAGGTTCCACGGTTCATTACCCTAAGGGGCACGTTATTTTTGCCGCCGGCGATATTTCTGACAGGGTATACCTCATCGAAAGCGGTTGGGCTAAGATATACCGCCTCTCCACCGACGGCAGGCGGGTAACTGTGGGTAGCATACGCAGCCCAGGGGAAATGATGGCCCTGGCGGAAACGCTTTTACACGTTGAGAGGACATGTTTTGCCGGGGCCTTCAGTGATGTGACCATGGTGGTAATGACCAAGAACAGGTTCGAGGAACTTTTAGCCCAGCACCCTTTCTTGGCCATTAAGGTGGCTAAGCTACTAGGAGCCAGGATGCGTGAAGCCGAGGCCATTATACAAGAGATGGTATGTTGGCAGGCTCCGGGCAGGTTGGCCCTGATGTTGATGAAGATGGGCGAAAAGATGGGTGAACCCACTAAAAACGGGATAAAAATTAACTTGCACCTGACCCATGAGGAAATAGCCAGCATGGTTGGTACATCGCGGCAAACGGTAACCTCGTTATTGAATACTTTTAAACAAGAAAAAAGCATCAGCTACGAAGGCCGGGTAATTAGGATCGAAAACCCGGACAAATTAGCCAAATGGATGGTTTAGTTTACTCGTATATTTTTTCGTCTGCTGCAAAAGCTTCTTCAGCGTCCAATTCGTAATCCCGCTCATTGCGGGATTGCGTTTTTTTATGGTATTCCCGGTACCATTCGTGGGCAATAATCATGGACATCACTTCGTTGGAACCGGTCCAGATGGAGGCCAGTCCCAGATCCCGCACGATGCGTTCCACCGGGAATACGTTAGTATAACCAATGCCGCCCATCACCTGCATTGAAATACGGGCAGCATTTTGGCAGGCTTCCGTAACAAATTTCTTTGTTTCGCTGACCGCCCGGCGCACCCGGTTTTCCCCTGCCCCCGCGTCAACGGCCCGGCAGGTGGTATAAACCAGAGATTGGGCGGCATCCAGCAACATTACCGCTTCGGCCACCTGGAAACTGACGCCCTGGAACTGGTTGATTACCTGTCCGAAGGCCTTGCGGCGGCTGGTATAGCGGGTGGCTGTATCCACCGCCGGGCGGGCGGCCCCAATGGTCATAGCCGCGGTGCCTAAGCGCTCGGGGATCATCATGGTATTAAATACAGTGTAAGCCCCGTTAAGTTGGCCCACGATGTTTTCCTTTGGTACTATGACATCTTTAAATACCACCCGACCTGCGCCGCCGCCCCGGCAGCCCATAAGCCTATAGATATAATCCACGTTAACCCCCGGGCTCCGGTCCACAATTAAACAGGTCAGGGCTTTGTGGGGATGCGTTCCGGGCTCGGTATTGGTGCGGGCATAAACTAGGAAGTAATCTGCGGCCTCAGCGCCTACGATAAAGCGCTTCTGGCCGTTAAGTACGAAATGGTCGCCTTTGTCTTCGGCCACAGTGGTGGTGCCGAAGAAATCAGACCCGCCCCGGGGTTCGGTCAGGCATTCAGCGGCGAATATTTCACCGGCCAGCAGCGGCTTGACATACTTTTCCTTCTGGGCATCGCTGCCATGTAAAATGATGGCGTCACAGACCAGTTCGGCGCCCACTCCGAAGGTACAGGCAAAAATATAACCCAGAGTGCCTACTTCCTCCATCACCATGGCAGTGGCCACCCAGTCCAGGCCACGGCCGCCCCACTTTTTGGGATAGCGGCAACCCAGCAAGTTGCGTCGTCCGGCCTCCTGCAGAAATTCTTTGGGAAATCTGATTTGATCCTGGTCCATGTCCAGAATCATCTGCCGGGGCACCCATTTTACCAGCTCCCGAACCTCTTCCCGCAGTTCCAGTTGTTCTTTACTTAATAAAAAGTCAAACATTATTAACTCCCCCCTATATTTGCCTAAACTATTTCCCCTTGAAACCTTAATCAAAACCAATTGGCATAATTATTACAAATTGTAATATTGGGCAGCGACAATGTCAATCCCGGAGTTTTTGAGAGTGTCATGAAGATGACAATATATTTGTCATCAAGCTGACTTTAGGCTGTCGCTCCGACGACACGATGACTGGCTATTATTTGCTAGACTTATTATCATCATTAAGAATAATGATTATTGGCCCTCAATTCAGTGATGTACATAATTACACAAAAAGTATGAATATATCCTGAATTGAAAAAGATACTGATGATGAGGGGGTAGGTAATGACAAATTTGCAAAAGAAGTCATGTTAAGCAAAGAAATTTGGGGTAAAGGCGGGTGATTTGAATGTCTGGTTTTAACTATGCAAAGCTTTGGGATAAAATTTTTCATCCTAACAGAGCTAAACAAGAAGAAATTCAGAACAGGCTGAAAGAAATGCAAGAATTATCTAAATTAGCTACGGAAATTGGCAATAAGCAGATTTATAAAAATCTGCAGGTCGAAATGAACGAACTCTTTATGAAATATTTGACGTATGTCTTTTTTGATGGGCTGCGTTTTATAGCTCCACACTTTTTGCTACTGGCAATTATCACCAGTAAGGTGAGTTTTATATATTTACCCGTTAACTTGCCCCTGTTTGGAAATGAAATTGGAGTTGTGCTTTTGTACCCAGTAATGGCTATCCTGGCTCATTTTGCTTACAAAAGGTTTAGAAGTAAAAAATTGCAATTATCTTAGTATAATTAACATTAAATAGGGGGGAAAGTTTTAAATGGAATTTTCAGTATCTGGAGCAACCGTTAGCCCGATTGTGTTAATCTTATGGTCTTTGTTCGTTGGTTATGTGTTTTCCACCGTAGGCGCCGCTGGCGGCATCTTGGCCGGCGTAGGACATATCACTATCTTTGGTATGAAAAACGCCAATATGGTTAAACCCATGAACCAGGTATTAACCCTGATTAGTCCCATGATTTCAGCACCGCTTTACTTTAAAGAGCGCCGCTTGGTTGTACCCGCTGCTATTGCCCTGGGTCTGGGCGGTATCTTAGGCGCCTTGATTGGTTCTTATTTGTCTTCTACTTACTTACCGGATATGAAAACTTATAAGCCGTTCTTTGGTGCCATTACCCTGTTTATAGCCGTCAAGATTTGGACGGAAATGCTTCCCTCGACAAAGGAAAAACAGAAAACGATTAAAAAAGCCAACAAGGCTTTTGAAAGTAAAGTTAAGGAATTAAGAGCTGCCGGTAAAATGAATGAACTGAAAGATATCGGTGTAAAATTTAGTGAGATGGGTGTTAGCAATACCTTTAGTTTTGCCGGTGAAACCTTTAGGTACAACGTATTTTCACCGTTTGTTTTCGGAGGCTTTGTGGCTATAATCTCAGCTGCCCTGGGTGTGGGCGGCGGGTTCCTGCTGGTACCTTACTTAAGCAGCATGCTGGGCTTCCCCATGTTTATCGTAGCCGGTACATCAGTACTCTCCATCCTGGTTTCTTCCGCCACCAGTATTGCAAACTACGTGCGTATGGGCAGCAGCCTTGACTTCGCCATGCTGGGCTTTGAAGTAGTGGGCGTAGTTATTGGTTCTTACCTGGGACCTGTTCTTTCCAAATATATCAAGGGTGAATACCTGAAAATATTCCTTGCTGTAATACTTACTTATATCGGCCTTCGTTACCTGCTTTCCGCTTTTGGTATCAGCATATAGTGTTAGCAGTAATCCTAAAAAAAACCGGGTTAACAGCCATTGGGTTGTTAACCCGGTTTTTAATTTTAATTATATTTGCCGCGGCCAGTACATAATTACCAATACTCCAATTAGGGCAATAAACCCGCCGATTAAATCAAACCGATCAGGAATTACATGATCTATTTTCCAGCCCCACAAGATTGACAGTACGATAAAAATTCCGCCGTAAGCCGCATATACCCGGCCGAAGTTGGCCGGCTGCAGGGTTGGTATCACGCCATATAAAGCTAAAATAATAGCCCCCATTAGGCCCAGCCAGATAGCCTTATCTTCCCGAAGCCACAGCCACACCAGGTAACCACCACCGATTTCCAACAAACCGGCTAGGATGAAGTAAAATAAAGATTTGGCAATAATCAAAAATGCAGCCCCCTAAGTCCATTTTTAAAACTCATCTTTAATTTTACAATTTTTAGAATCGCTATGGCAAATATAAGCTTTAGATTTTAATATATACTGCCGGGGAGAACTGCATTTCATTAGTATTAAATTGACTAAATGAAAAGGAAGAGGCTTAAGCCTCTTCCTTGACTTCCTTAATCAGTTCCTCGACCGCTTTAACTTCTTTTTTAAGGTCGTTGAGGTACTTTTCTAGTTTGCCCAATTGTTCTTCTTTGCCGTAAGATTGGCGCTTTAAATCACCACCCTGACCACCGCAGCCGCATCCTTCCTGGTGGCTATGGCCCTGTGGGTGCCCGTTTCCCGATCCGTGTCCGGGGCCGTGCCCTTTGCATTGACACATTATTTGTACCCCCTTTCTAATGATTGGTTAAATTGTATAATGGATTTTATAGTAAGTCAAAACATAAGGCAAACTATAACTAAGTTAACAACCAAAATTTATCCACCAAAATTAAAAGTTTTGGCCTGCAAAGGGAGTGATTTTAGTAGAAGCTTGGTATGCTAGTGGAAATAAAAAGTGAGGTCTTCCGAATTTCGAAAGACCGCACTTTGCTGACTTATAAGCTTGGTTCTACCAGGTCGAAACAGCGTTTATAAATCCATTCGTAACCTTTTACGTCAATATCTCGCGGGTTACCTACTGTTTGCGGGTCGTTAAAAGCTTCCTTGGCCAGTCGGGGAATCATGTCTTCGGGTACACCCTGATCGGCCAAGCTGGGAATGCAAAGGTCATCAACCAGTTCGTAAACAGCCAGTACGGCTTCCTTGGCGGCTTCGTCCACAGACATGCCGAACGTATTTACTCCCATAGCCTGGGCAATACGAGCAAATTTTTCGGGCTCGCCCATCCAGTTAAATTCCATTACCGGCCCCAGCATGGTGGCGACACAAGGTCCGTGGGCTATAGGAATAATGCCGCCTAAGGTTTGGGACATGGCATGGGCGGCACCCGCCGATTCGCTGCCGTAAGATAAACCGGCCAGCATGGCGGCTTGGGACATAGCGTACCGGGCTTCTATATCCTGCCCGTTGGCAAAGGCCCGCCTGAGGTACTTGGCACAGTATTCGATAGCCAGCAAGGCCACAGAGTCCGTAATGGGCTGGGCGTAATGACAGGTGTAACATTCAATGGCATGGCACAACGCATCCATGCCGGTTCCAGCGGTAATAAGGGGCGGCATGGACACATGCAGTTCCGGGTCAATAACCGTCAAATGAGCGGCAATGAGAGGGCCGCCGGTATTAAATTTGAATTGCCGGGCCGGATCTGTAATCACCGCCCACTGGGTTACCTCGCTGCCCGTACCCGCAGTGGTAGGGACAGTGGTTAACGGTGGGATTCGTTTGCTGAGTGGCTTTTTGCCATCAGCGCACTCATATTCCAACACTGGCTCTCCGTGGGCAACTTCTACCCCGATGGCTTTGGCGGTATCCATGGAACTGCCGCCACCAACTGCTAAAAGGCCATTGCAATTATTGCCCAGATATATTTTAGTTCCTGCAGCTACTACCTCCAGCGGTGGGTTGGCCACGACGCCATCGTATAGCACAAATGAAACGCCGGCTTTATTAAGACTATCCACAACCGGGTCAATCAAACCGGCCGCACATACTCCTTTGTCGGTAACCACAAGAAGCTTGTCTACACCCAGGTTTTTAACTTCCTCACCCAGATATTGAACCGCTCCGATACCGTGTTTAACCGCTGTGGGCATCTCAAATCCCTTTAATCTGTTCATGCGCTCAAAACGCATATGCAAAGTATCTCCCCCAATTCAATTTAGTTAATTTATAATGTTTAATACTTTTTAAATTGTAACACAAATAAAAAAGTCTGTTCAACCTGGAAATTTGGCCAAATATGATTAAAAACACGGTAATTCCGATTAAGAATAAGCGTTTACATTATTTCTTTTGTATTATATAATTTAAATAATCTAAACAGCGAATGTGCTTGGTGTTTATTTATAAATCTTTGCTTATTTATAAAATTGAGAGGTATGAGCGGTATGGATAACAACGAATCCGGTAACATCAAAAACTTTACCAGCACTGATCCCGAAGCGGTGAAAGTAAACCATGCCAGGGACAAAGTTATTAATGGCATGGCTGAAACAATGGATTTATATGGTGTTACCGCTTCCATCGGTCGCCTGTATGGGACGCTTTATTTTCAACAAAACCCTATGACACTAGATGAAATGAAGGATGAACTGGGCATGAGTAAACCAAGCATGTCCCTGGCGGTACGCTCCCTTTTGGAGATGAAAGTGGTACAAAAGGTCTGGCAGAAGGGGACACGCAGAGACCTTTACGTGGCTGAAAAGGACTTTTTCAAGTTTTTTCAGGTTTTTTTCTCAACCAAATGGAAGCGGGAAATTGAGGTTAACCTGCAGTCTACTAAGGAAGCGTCAGAGGAATTACAGGCGGTACTGAGTGACCCGAATCTTCAATTGACACCGGAAAAAAAGCAGGAAATTGAAACATATAAAAAGCAAATTGACGACTCCAGGGTTTATTATCACTGGTTGGGTGAACTGGTAAAAAACCTGGAAAGCGGGCGGTTATTTGAATTAATACCCCCAACCAAAGTAGACTGATTCCCTAAACCCTCTGCAAGAACCAAGGGGGTTTTATATTTTATTAATACATTTAATACATATTAAATGTATAATACAGAAAACACATGGATGTTCGGGTTAACAGCACTTATATAGGCAATATAAACAATATTCAACTTTGACTTACTAGCTCGTTCATGGTTTTATTTAAAAGGCAGAGATTTTGTCAGAGGGGTGGGGGTAACAACTTATTATAACAGTATCAGTTGCTAGTAGCATTAATTTAAACAATTTAAAAATGTTGTAAATGTGCCACAATATGAAGGGGGAATTCAAGCAAGTGAGTAGTAAAAAGAGTTTGGCCATGATATTAGTTATCGCATTAGCCGCGGGAATTATGTTACTAACCACAGCATGTAGTTCAGGTGAAGAACAAGCGACGGATAGCAAAACAAAGGAAACCATTATTTTTGCCGATGCCGGGTGGGATAGCATTCGCCTGCATAATGAGATAGCCGGCATTATACTCCGGGAAGGTTATGGTTACAAAACCGATGTCATCCCTGGTGGGGAACCTTCTTCACTAATGGGCATTAGTACCGGGGACATAGACGTGTACATGGAAATTTGGACGGGCAATGATATCGACAATTACAACAAACTTTTGGCAGACGGGGACATTATTGAGCTGGCCTTAAATTTTGATGACAACGCCCAAGGCCTCTACGTGCCCACATACGTTATTGAAGGTGACCCGGACAGGGGTATTGAGCCAATGGCTCCGGATCTGAAAACTATCCACGACCTGCCCCAGTACTGGGAATTGTTTAAAGACCCTGAACAGACCAGTAAAGGCAGGATTTACGGTTCCATACCCGGCTGGTTTGCCGATGAGGTGCTGCAGGCCAAATACGAAAACTACGGTCTGAATGAAACCTTTAACTACTTCCAACCGGGCTCCGATACCGCTCTGGCCGCATCGATGACCAAGGCCATTGAAGCTGGTGAGCCGTGGGTGGGATATTATTGGGAACCAACCTGGATTTCCGGTATGTATGATATCACCTTGCTTGAAGATGAGCCGTACAGCGATGAGCTTTGGAGTGACGGATTCCGTTGTGAATACCCGTCGCAGCGACTTACTATTGCCGTCCAGAACCAACTGCCCGATCAAGCTCCCGATGTCACGGAATTCTTAAGTAATTACCAAACCAGCAGTGCACTGGTTGGCGAAGCACTGGCCTATATGCAGGACAACGGTGCTACCAACGAAGAAACGGCGGTCTGGTTCTTGAAAGAAAAAGAAGCACTTTGGACTGCTTGGGTACCTGCAGAGGTGGCTGAGAAGGTAAAAGAGGCCATTTAATTAGCAATAATCAAGTCGCCTAAACAGACAACTTGCTACAGAACTTTAAGTTGAGAGTACGCATTGAAGGGGGTTAGGTTGCAGTTGCTGTAAATATCCTTTTATAGTCACTGCAACCGCTGTTACATGGATAGTTTCCCTGCATCGATAAGGTTTGAACTTGGTGTTTACGTAGACATTTTTGTTAAGTGGCTGTACACCAATTTCGGTGATTTTTTTGACGCCGTCAGCAGTGTTGTTTTGTGGCTGATGGTTAATATCGAAAATATATTGCTTTGGCTGCCCTGGTGGTCGGTATTAATTATTGTTTTACTTCTAGGCTGGCGTTTTGTTTCGCCTATTGCCGGTGCCATTTTTGCACTGATGTTAGTACTGGTGGGATCGTTTGGTTACTGGGACCACATGTTGTATACCCTGGCCATTGTTATGGCTTCGGTGGTGATATCCCTGGTCATCGGGATTCCGATTGGCATTTTAATGGCTTATAGTACCCATGCCCAGTCAGTGATGCGACCGATCCTGGACTTTATGCAGACCATGCCCAGTCTTGTGTACTTGATTCCGGCCATCCTGTTTTTCGGCCTGGGCAAGGTGCCGGGGGTTTTTGCCACCACTATTTATGCCATTCCCCCGGTAATCAGGTTGACCGATATGGGTATTCGTCAGGTGTCCAAGGAAATGGTCGAAGCCGCCGTATCCTTTGGCTCAAGTTCATGGGATATATTGACCAAGGTGCAATTGCCCCAGGCACTGCCCGCTATTATGGCCGGAATTAACCAGACTACTATGATGGCCATTTCGATGGTCGTAATTGCCTCCATGATTGGTGTTAAGGGGTTGGGCATGGAAGTTTTAATCGGCATTCAGCGGATCGATGTGGGGCGAGGGTTTGAGGCCGGTCTGGGTATTGTAATCATCGCAATCATCATGGACAGAATTTCGCAGGGGGTTGCCAACCGTTTCAAGATTCCCAGTTAATGCCTATACCGCGAGTAATTAATCGGGCACCCGCAAGGCGTGCCCCTACGATTTTGTAGCAAATAGAAAGTGGGAGACAGAGCATGCCGGTAAAAATAGAAGTAAAAAATTTGACAAAAATCTTTGGCAAACACCCCAAATCGATCCTGGACAAAGTTAATCAGGGGTGGTCTAAAGAAAAAGTTTTAGCCGAGACCGGCCACACCGTGGGTATCAGAAACGCTTCATTCCAGGTCCACGAAGGCGAAGTATTCGTAATCATGGGTCTCTCCGGCAGCGGCAAGTCAACGCTAATCAGGTGCCTAAACCTGCTTAATAAACCTACGTCCGGGGAGATCTACGTGGACGGGGAAAATATCCTGGACTACGACAAGAAACAGCTGAAGAAATTCCGCCAGGAAAAACTGGCCATGGTGTTTCAGCATTTTGGCTTGCTCAGCCACCGGACCGTCATCGGTAACGTAGAATACGGCCTTGAAGTAAGGAAAGTACCCCGGGAAGAAAGGCTGAGCATCGCCAGGCAGGCCATCGCCAATGCGGGGTTGGCCGGCTGGGAAGATAAAATGCCCAACGAACTCAGCGGCGGAATGCAACAGCGGGTGGGACTGGCCCGTGCTCTGGCCAACGACCCGGATATTCTATTGATGGACGAACCTTTTAGCGCCCTGGACCCGTTAATTCGCAGGGATATGCAGTATGATTTAATGGAATTACAATCCCAACTGCAAAAGACCATTGTCTTTATTACCCACGATATTAACGAGGCCTTTAAAATCGGGGACCGGGTGGCCGTGATGAAAGACGGGGTAATTGAACAAATCGGCACTCCTGAAGAACTGTTGGATGCGCCCGAGAGTGAATATATTGAGAACTTTGTACGGGATATCGACCGTTCGAAAGTGTATCAGGCCAAGCATGTGATGTTTAAAACTACTGTCTTGGTGACTATTAAACAGGGCCTCAAAACAGCCTTAAACGAAATGAAGACTAACGGTATTTCCAGCGTCTTTGTGGTTGATTCGGAAAGAAGGCTGCAGGGTATTATCACCATCGACGATACCGTGGCGGCGATTAAAGAGGGTAAGACATTAAGGGATATCCTGCGTGACGATTTCTTTACCACCGACACCGAGGCATCCTTACAGGATTTGATTCCCAAAGCCACAGATACCAAGTATCCACTGGCTGTAATCGATGAAAACAACAAGCTGTTGGGTCTTATTTCACGTGTATCAGTGCTATCAGCTTTAGTATAGATGACATTTGGATTCGTAAATGGAGGTTTTAAGAAATTGCGAACGGTAATTCATTGCAACTTTGACTTGTGTACCGGATGCGCTATTTGTCAGATGGCCTGTGCACAGGTTAAAACGGGGGGAACCAACCCCCGTTCGGCTTTATTGGAGATTAAAAAAGAGGGTTTGATTTACCGGCCCGAAGTATGTGCTCAGTGTCAAAATGCTTTCTGTTTACAGGTGTGTTCCTTTGAGGCTATTTACCGAAATGATGAAAACAGGGTGCTCATCGACGCCGCTAAATGTACGGGGTGTGGGTTGTGCGTTGAAGCTTGCCAGATAAATATGGTGTCTCTTGACCAGCGGTATAAAAAGGCCATAAAATGTGATCTCTGCGGGGGCAACCCGGCCTGTGTGGAGTTTTGTCCCACCGGTGCTCTGGAAAAAATCACGCTGGGAGGGAATGCCGGTGCCTGATGGTTATATGAATAAGTTTTTGTTTGTCGATCTTACCTCGGGACACAGCAATGCAATTGAGGTGCCCAACTGGCTGCGGGATTATTTTATCGGGGGCAAAGGGTATGGCATTAAGCTGCTTAACGACCTGGTGCCCCGGGGATGTGATCCTTTAAGCCCTGATAATGTGCTTATGTTTATGGCGGGGCCGCTCACCGGCACCCTGGCGCCCTCGATGCGGGCCTGTGTGGTTACTAAATCGCCGCTCACAGGTACTCTGCTGGACTCCTATTTCGGGGGTTCTTTCGGCCACGAGATTAAATATGCCGGGTATGACGGCATCATCATCACCGGCCGGGCCGCTGAGCCTGTATACCTGTGGGTTGACGACGGCAGGGTGGAAATCCGCCCGGCCGCTGGCATCTGGGGCATGGGTACTCTGGAGTCAAACCAGGCCATTAAAGAACAATTAAATGATCGTTCAGTTAAAATCGCCGGCATTGGGCCGGCCGGAGAGAACCTGGTGCGCTTCGCCCTAATTTCCTGTGAATATAACCGCCAGGCCGGGCGGGGCGGTGCTGGTGCAGTAATGGGTGCCAAAAACCTCAAGGCCGTGGCTTTAAGAGGTACCCAGTCGGTGCAGGTGTTTGATAGCGACGCTTTTCTGCAGGCTGTTAAAAAAGGTTACCAGGAGCTAAAGTCCAGCCCCGATATTAAGGCGCTGACGGATGCCGGAACCGCTTCATCGGTGCCCTTTGCCAATGAAGTGGGTGTGTTACCCACGCGAAACTATTATGACGGTACTTTTGCCGGGGCCAACGAGATCAGTGATTTTGGGCAGAGCAAACATCTTTGGCTGCGCAGTGAAGCCTGTCCGGGCTGCCCGATACGTTGCAGTAAGGTGGGCTATATCCGCACCGGTCGATATCAAGGCACTGTTTCGGATATCGTGGAATATGAATCTGCCGCCATGCTGGGTTCAAACTTGGAAATTAGTGATATCAAGGCAGTGACATATCTAACGCACCTGTGCGATGAGCTGGGACTGGATAGTATGTCCACCGGCGGCGTGATTGGTTTTGCCATGGAAGCTGCGGAAAGAGGTCTCATACCGCTGGAAATTGAAGGGCAGCAGATAAAGTTCGGCAGTCCGCTGGCGGCAGAAAAATTAATGCAAGCCATTGCTTTGCGCCGTGGCGAACTGGGTCGCCTTTTGGCCCAAGGAGTACAGCGGGCGGCGGCGGAACTTGGTTCGGACGCCGAGGAATTTGCGGTGCATATCAAGGGCCTGGAAACACCGGCCTGGGGTCCTCGAGGCGCCACCGGGATTGCCCTGGCTTTGATGACCGCAGACCGGGGCGGTTGCCACCAGCGGGGGATGCCGTTGGGTGAAGACTTGAGCGGCGCTCTTTGGAATGATGAGCCCGTTGATCGGCTGGCCCTAACCGGTAAGGGCGAGATAGTAATCCACTACCAGAACTATCTGGCTGCGTTGGATACACTGGTCAAGTGTGACTTTGGGGCTTTCGGGATTCAGCCCCAGACTTATCTGGAGCTTTACCAGGCCTGCACCGGGCGGGATCTGGGCGGTGCAGACGGGCTGCAGCAGCTGGGAGCGAAAATCTGGAACCTGGGGCGGTTGTTCAATCTCAGGGAGGGGCTGGAGCCGCAGACGGATACGCTGCCGAAAAGGTTTACCCAGCCATTACCAAGCGGTCCGTGTCAGGGCCACCGGTTTAGCCCCGAGGATATGCAGGTAATGCTACAGGAGTATTACAGGCTTCGCTCCTGGAGTGCCGACGGTCGGCCCGGGCAGGAAATAATGAATAAACTTGGGTTATCTGATATGCAAACAATGTCAATAACTACTTAGGACACTTTTATGTCATTCTGAACGCAGTGAAGAATCTTAAGATCCTTCGCTATGCTTAGGATGACAACCCTAAAGTCTATTTTCAGGATAGTAACCAATATCATTATCGGAAGGCATGTGCGCAAAATACTATGCTGCCAAGATAAAGTAAGTTCCCAAAAAATTATTGACAATGTTAAAAACTGCAAATACAATGAAAACAACAATAAACAATTAATTTTTCAGGTGCCCGCAAGGGGTAAAAGGGAACCGGGTGAGAATCCCGGGCGGTCCCGCCACTGTAACCGGTAGTCCACCTCGTAACCACCGTTTGTCGTCCTTTTGGGGCAAGGCAGGCGGGAAGGGAGGCGCGGACGCTATCCCGGAAGTCAGGAAACCTGCCTGGAAATGCCCACCACAACCTCGTGGATAAGGATGGTGTACGAGTGTACATGGATTATGGAAAAGTCCATGCCGTAAAAGGCATGGGCTTTTTTTTTTCAGCAAGCCACAGGCCAATGTAATTTTTTGTATAGCAACTATAAAGCCAAAAGGAGGATTTCAATGACCCTGTTAAACAGTGCCCAGAAAGGAAAGACCACGCCGGAAATGGAACAGGTGGCGGCAAAGGAAGGAGTCGCACCGGAATTTATCAGGCAGGGGGTGGCCGAAGGCACAATTGTCATTCCACGCAATATCAACCGCAGCAACATTATCCCGATGGGGATAGGGACGGGCTTGCGCACCAAGGTAAGTGCCAGTGTGGGTATGTATGGAAGAGACGCGGAAATTGGTACTGAGATAAGAAAAGTCAAAGCAGCTTTAGAGGCAGGTACAGACTCCATCATGGATCTTAGCGTCAGCGGAGATATCGACAGCATGCGCCGGGAAACCCTGGCCACCGCTCCTACGCCGGTGGGGACTCTTCCTCTGTACCAGGCTATAGCCGAAGCGGCTGATAAGCATGGCTCATCGGTCAACATGACGGTTGAAGACCTGTTTGAAGTTATTGAGCGTCAGGCTACCGACGGGGTTGATTTTTTGGCCTTGCACTGCGGCACCACCATGAGCGTGGTGGAACGGGCCAAGCGGGAGGGCCGAATAGACCCACTGGTTAGTTACGGCGGCTCCCACCTGATTGGGTGGATGATTTACAACCAGAAAGAGAACCCGCTCTATGAGCATTATGACCGGGTGCTGGAAATTGCCCGCCGGCACGGTGCAACCATTAGTCTTGCTGACGGCATGAGACCGGGCTGCTTGGCCGATTCCCTAGACGGCGCACAGGTGGAGGAACTGGTGATTCTGGGCGAGCTGGTCAGGCGGGCCAGGGAAGCCGGGGTACAGGTAATGGTTAAAGGACCGGGCCATGTGCCTTTAAACCAAATTGAAGCAACCGTCAGGCTGCAGAAGAGCCTGTGCAAGGGAGCGCCTTACTTTGTCTTCGGCCCCGTAGTTACCGACATAGCCGCGGGGTACGATCACATAAGCGCCGCCATCGGAGGTGCCTTAGCGGCCTGGACGGGGGCCGAGTTTATCTGTTATGTAACGGCCGCCGAACACATTGGTCTTCCTGATGTCGACCAGGTACGTGAAGGGGTGGTTGCCGCACGTATTGCCGCCCACGCCGCGGATTTGGCCAAAGGAATGCCGGGAGCTGCAGAATGGGATTTGCAGTTGTCCCGGGCCAGGAAGGAATTGGACTGGGAAAAGCAGATCGCCCTGGCCATAGATCCGAAACGGGCCGGGCTGCTGAGAAAAGAGCGGACCGGAGATTCTTCGTCGGCCTGCGCCATGTGCGGTAAGTACTGTGCGATGGAAGTGGTGTCACGGTATTTGGGCAGCGCCAAACAAGGGTGTTAACGTATTCAGAATTCAGGAGTCAGAATTTCAGAATAATTTGAGACGATAAAAATTAAAATAGCAGGGGTGCATAACATGACACAGTTATCGAAAGCCCGGGCGGGCAAAATTACTGCGGAGATGGAAATGGTAGCTGCTCGAGAAAACCTGGACGTGGAGTTTATCCGGGATGGAGTGGCGTCGGGTAGAATCGTTATTCCTAAAAACATCAAGCGCAAGGAATTTAATTGCTGCGGCATCGGGCAGGGCCTTAGGATCAAGGTGAACGCTCTTATTGGCACATCTAGTGACCGGGACAACATAGAAGTGGAAGCGCGCAAGCTGGCCATCGCCCAGGAGGCAGGGTGCGACGGCGTTATGGATTTGAGTACCGGCGGAAATATCGACGGCATGCGGCGGCAGACCCTGGCCCAGGCCGGCGTGCCGGTGGGCACCGTGCCGATTTACCAATGTGGCATTGAAGCCATTGAAAAACGGGGCAGTGTTGTGGCTATGACGGACGAGGACATGTTTGCAGCCGTGGAAAAACAAGCAGCCCAGGGCGTTGATTTTATGGCTATCCACTGTGCTTTGAATTTCGACGTAATCAAGCGCCTCAAGGCTACCGGGCGGGTTACGGACGTGGTCAGCAGGGGCGGGGCGTTCCTGACGGGCTGGATGCTGCACAACAACAAAGAAAACCCTTTATATGAGCAATTTGACCGCTTACTGAAGATTTTAAAAGCTTATGACGTGACGCTTAGCCTGGGGGATGCGATACGACCCGGTTCCACCGCCGACTCACTGGACGGGGCACAATTGCAGGGTTTGATTATCGCTGGCGAACTAGTAGCCAGAGCTCAGGCAGCCGGAGTGCAGGTTATGGTGGAAGGCCCCGGACATGTTCCCATGCACCACGTGAAAACTACCATGCTGCTGCAGAAAAATTTATGTCAGGGCGCGCCCTATTTCATATTGGGCACCTTGGCCACTGATGTGGCGCCAGGGTACGACCACATAACTTCAGCCATTGGCGGTGCCATAGCCGGAGCGGCCGGCGCAGACTTTATCTGCTACGTAACCCCAGCCGAGCATCTTGGGCTGCCTTCGGAGCAGGACGTCAAAGACGGGGTCATGGCGGCTCGGGTCGCCGCGCATGCGGCGGACCTGGCCAGGGGAAACAAACAAGCCTGGGCAAAGGACATGCAAATTGCCCGGGCCCGGGTTGCCCTTGACCTGGACAGGCAAATCGCCCTTGCCATAGACCCCGGAAAAGTTAAAGCAGCTTTAGGCAGCGGGAGCGGCGACCATTGCTGCGCCGTTTGCGGATCGGACTGCGCGGCGCAGGTGGCGGCCAAATACTTTGGTATTGCCTGAACTGGAGCTGGGACATCTTTTAAGCGCATTGCAGTTTTAAAAAATAAAAAAATCATGGCCATCATGCATGACTCCGCTTGGGTGCCACGGCGTGATGGCCGGCAGTTTTTACTTACATAGTACTCCGGATAGTTAATTAAGCATTTTCTTATTTTCAAACTCTTCTTTAAAAGCTAGTAATATTTTGCTGTCCTCAACCCTTTTCTTACGCATATCCTCTTGAATTTGCTTGGTTTCTTCAATGCCTTTAACGATTGTCTCCCATGACTTTTGCAGTGTTTCAATACTAACAAAACTACCGGAAGCCAGTTTGGCGGTCATTTTGGACTGTAAAGCAGTATTTTGGGCATTTCTTAAAAGCAGTTCGTTTGTTTTATCATCCAGTGCCTGCATGGCCTTGGCTTGAACCGCCTGTCTCTTAAGCATGATTGATTGGATTAGGCATTGCTTGAATATGGGCAGTGTAATAATGAAGGCCGAATTTATTTTGCGAATTAAATTATAGTTACCGTTTTGAATGGACTTAATGCTGGGCATGGTTTGAATAGCGATATTTTCAGCTAATTTTAAATCATGAACCCGTTGCTCCATCATTTCCAACATTTGGTTGGCATTATTTACTGCCAACTGATCAAGCTGATTACCACTTTTTTCGGCTTTTTCTTGCATTTGGGGAATTATATTGCTTTTTACTTCGTTAATGGCCAATTCCCCGGCAAAGATGTATTGCTCTAATTGCTCGTAGTATTCCAGGTTTTTAACAAACATCTCTTCCAGACTAATATTGGTTGTATTGATTTCAGACTCATACTGTTTTAAGGTCACGTAAATCTTATCCACTTCATCACCCATGGTATGGTACTTCTTAAACAATGCTTCGATGGAATCTTTGGCCTTGTTAAACAATTTAGTTAAAAGCCCTTGTTTTTTTTCCTCAAAATCCTTAATATCGAACTTGTCCATAATCTGGTTAAGCTGAATCAGCATATCTCCGGAATCTTCCACTTTAGTGGTTTCCATGCTGTGCAGAATCTGATCGGAAAACTTGGCTAATTCCCCAGTAATGCTTGCTCCAAAGGTCATAATTGTACTGGCGTTGTCCAGATCAATTTGTCCCAATATATTATCTACCACCGGGGAATTTTGGACTTTTTCCGCCACTTCTTGTTTTTGTTTCTCCAAATCGAAAGGAACCACTTCCACTGCCTGTTCGGATTGTTTTTGCGGCCGTGTAATTTTCAATTAAGTTTCCTCCTTATTTTTTGTGAAAAATTATTTAGGAAAGAACTAAGTTTGTTTTCTTCAACTGGCTTAATAGTAATGTCAGGCGCTTTCAAATCCAGATGTACTGCTGGCAACTGATGGACATCCAACAATCCTTCCTTCAAGTTCAGTTCAATGTTGTTATAGTTAGTTGGTGTAAAAATGGCGATATCTATTCCGACCAGATTAAGAAAGGCTATAATTATTGCGTCTTCAGCGCTAAAAACATCCTTAGTACCGTCATAAATTACGAGCTTTGGTATATCACCTGGATAATCAAAGATTTCGATCAAATTTAATATGCTTTCATCCATGGTCAGGATGGTCATTAATATTTTTAAATGCAATTCTTTACTATTATTAATAAATACATTTGCTTTAATTAATTCTTCGATCTTGTTGATGATGGATTCTTGTAATGAAGTTCTTAAATACCCGTACTTGTAAAAATTACTATTAAATAGTTTTTCTCTATCTATTAAGCCGGAATCATTAATTAAAAATGCTGATGCATATAAATCCCGCTTGCTGTAACTTATTTTAGTGAAGGGAACATCGGTTATTACGTGAGTATTCTTAGTAGTAGCCAGCTTTATATAATCATGCCTATACTGTGCTAACTCCTCATGGGTGCCCTTGATTTTAGCAAAAAGGTTCGGTACATAAACAGTGTTGTCGACTACTTTAAACTCGGGTCTTATTCTGGCTTCTTCAGACCACAGGATTTGTAGTTCATCATAAGTGGTTCTAAGCGTAACTGGTTTGGTCAAACTATTCTCAAACTGCCAGGGTTTAAACAACCCTGCATCCCCGTTATAAATAACCTGCTGTATTTCCTGGGATGCATTGTAGGCAACGGTAGCTTTTCTAACTTTTCGTTCTTGCTTCGGAAACTGCTCCAATTCTGTACTAAGCTCATTTTGGATTAGTTTTGTGTGTTCTTGCTTAGCATCGATTTGTTTAAAAATATCATCTTTTTGGATATCAGAGTTAATATATAAAATATCACAACCAATTTTTGAGAAATAAATTAACAGGCATATCTCATGGGTTTTAATGTCTCCATAATATAAAATTTGCGGGCTATCTCTAAAATCAAATGATTTATACAAACATTTAAAGTAATTATTAATCCAGCCAATCATTTTAAGTGCAAAATTTTCTAATTTCGATATACTACTATCGGGCTCCAGTCTAGCAAACAAATTCATTACATCCATAAAAGCTGTTTTTATGGTATTGTTTAATGGCTGGCTTATGGTATTAGGCAAAATATCGGCATTGGTTATTTTGTTTATTAAAAAATCCTTTGCACTGCCATAAAACAGTGTTGTCTTGGCATGCTGCAATTTAGACCTGTAAATAGAAATTTCATTATTTCCAGGTATAGCTAATGGATTTGTTAATCTAATAAATCCATTTTGCCTGTTCCTTAAAGCTTTATCCAGTAGGTAAAGGTTATTGTAATATTCATCAACTGCCAGCGCATCTTTCCCTTTTATGCCAATGTATCTATAAAAATATACCGGCACAATTGGCGCTGGATGGCCAAGGTAGCCACTTCTTTTAATTAACGGTACCCGTATGTCTTTTATTATGTCGTTGGAACTTTTAAGTTTAACAACAGCGAAACAACCCGTGGTGAGCACTACCTGGCTCAATTGCTCCATATTGACCGGCTGTATAGGTTTACTAATTACTTTTATTGGCGGGCTGCTGAGCTTAATTTTAATCTTTTCTTCCTTGAGCATGGAGAACCGGTTATTATTGTCTACTTTTCGATATCCTTGATCGGAGTAAGGGTTGATATATAAAACATCGCAACCGATTTGGGATAACAAAATCAAGAAGTATACCGGGTGTTTTTTTATGTCACCGTAATATAGTATTTTGGGATTCCATGGGGATTTGGTTTGCATGAGACTTGGGATATACTCATGTATCCAAAGGATTAACTTGGAAACAAAATTTTTAATCATGCCTGCGTTGGCAGTCTTTTCTTCCTTTAGATACTTGTCTAGGACAATTTTAAAAGAATTTTTTATTTCCACGGCAGGTACGGGGAATAAGTTGGCCATTTCGATAATATTACATAAATTTTCTACCTGCGAACTATTAGCAGAAACTTCTAGTGAGGCAAAGGTTTTATTTATTTTGTCAGTTAGTTGTTCATTAAAAGGAATTGGAATTTTCTCGATAAAATATAGATAAAGATTACCCAAGTTAACTAGTTTTTGATTCAGCAGGGCTGTTTTATTGATAAAGTCTGTCTGGTTGTTGAAACCTACGATCCTATAAAAGTAAATATACTTTTTGTCTTTATCCTGGGAACGTTCTTTTAACGGCACCAGTATATCGTTATAGATGTCGTTTGATTTTTTTAAAATAATAAGTTCATTTCGATTAATTTCCATCCAGAAAACATGCCCTTTCATTATAATAATTCGGATGTATACCCCTATTATAATAGTTTAGCGATTTGAAAACAAACAACCAAAAAAACGCAATTCCTGGTAGCACATTTGAACCAGGTTGAAAATAATATAATTCCCAGTGCGTAGCATATTCCTGCTTTCAAAAGGCACAAGAAACAAGGAAGATGATTCCAGATTGTTTTTTCTAACCATACCACCGTTACTTGAATCATACCGGAACTTTTGCTTGTTCGGGTGCGTCTTATAAGAAACGACAATAAATCGGTTAATTAGCAAGCACAGGTATTAAAAAAGACGGCTTAATTTTCGGGAGGTATAGGTTGGTGAAAAAAATTATTGTTTTAGTTATGGCTACTGTTGTATTGGCAATGATGCTGGCGCCGGGCGCTGTCCTGGCGGACACGCCAAAGGTAAAATTGGGCAACGAGGTGCTGCTCGATAAGTACCGTCACCTTATCGATGGTAAAAAAGTAGGTCTGGTGACCAACCATACCGGGGTGAACAGTAAGGGAGTTAGCGTCATTGACGTGCTGGCGAAGGATCCCAGGGTTAACCTAGTGGCCCTATACGGGCCGGAACACGGTATCGACGGCAAAGCCAGTGCCGGTACTTACGTGGCTTCTTATACCCACCCTGCGCTGGGGATCCCGGTCTACAGTCTATACGGGTCTACCAGGAAACCTACAGCAGAGATGTTAAAGAATATTGACGTACTGTTATTTGACATTCAGGACATTGGTTCCAGGACATACACTTACATGTCCACCTTGAATTATTGCATGATAGCGGCCAAGGAAAACGGCAAACAGGTAATCGTGCTGGATCGGCCCAACCCGGTAGGCGGTGTGATTGTAGACGGCCCGGTGCTGGATGAGGGTTTCGAAACCTTTGTGGGGGTGGATAACCTGCCCATGGCCCACGGCATGACTGCCGGTGAATTGGCTAAGTTCTATAATCGGCAAATCGATGCCGATGTAAAAGTGATTCCCATGGAGGGCTGGACAAGGGAGATGGTATTCCAGGATACCGGGCTGCCCTGGGTTCCTACATCGCCAAACATTCCGGATCTGGATTCGCTGTTCGGCTATATGGCCACCGGCCTGGGTGAGGGCACAGGTATTTACCAGGGTGACAAGTTCAAGTGGATCGGCGGTAAAGGGATTGATGCCCATCAATTTGCCGGGTTAATGAACGGGGCTGGTTTACCCGGTGTGACCTTTGTACCCGAGTACAAGGGCGAAGCCGGCGGGGTGCGGCTGAATATTACCGATTATCACAAATTTAACCCAGCTAAGTCTGGTTTTTATGCCCTAGCCTACGCTCACTCTCTGAATAATTTTCAGGTGCCCAAAAGTAAGAGCAGCAGCATGAAGGACATGGTGATGTTTGAAAAAATTATGGGTTCTACAAAAGTGGGGCAGTGGCTGGAACAGGGTCTGACCCCCCGGCAGTTTGTAGAAAAATACACTCCGGCTTTAGACCGGTTCAAGGAAGAGAGAAAGCAGCACCTTATTTACGGCTCTAATACGTCTCCTAGTCCCGGCGGCCAGTCGGAGATTCTCGTATACGTTGGGGGCAACCAGGTGCTTTTTGACTCCCCGCCTTTCGTAGACGACAGCAGCCGGTTAATGGTGCCACTGCGGGCTATAACCGAAGCCATGGGCGCTATTGTCCAATATGACGAACTCACCAGGGAAATTTTCATCAGCGGGCGTGGCACATCGGTACTGTTCACTTTGAACAGCAGAACCGCCGTGGTAGACGGGGTGCATAAAACAATGGACACCACACCGGTGATTAAAAACAGTCGCACCATGGTACCCGCTCGCTACGTGGGCGAATTCCTCGGTGCACAGGTAGACTGGATTCCCAGCCAGCGCGTAGTCAAAATCAACTAAATTAAGGGGGTCAGGCCTGTCGTAACTATACTAACTATAAATTGTTTATAGTTAGTATAGTTACGACAGGCTTGACCCCCTCTTATTGGGACAGAATTTGTTTGGCCCGGGCTACGATGGGGGCCTCCACCATTTGGCCATCCAGTTGGATAACGCCGGCTCCTGCGGCTTTTGCTTCCTCGTAGGCGGCCACTATTTTTTTTGCTGCGGCCACTTCATCCGCGGTGGGGCTGAACACATCCAGTACAGGTTGTACCTGGGCCGGATGAATCACCATTTTGCCCTGGAAACCCATTTTCCTGGCTCTTTTGGCGTCTTCCCGCAGGGTGTCGGTGTCTTTGATAAAGGGGCAGACAGTATCCAGCGGCGGTTCGATGCCTGCAGCCCGGGAAGCGTTAACCAGTTTGGCGCGGGCGTAAAACAGCTCGGTCCCGTCCCCGGAATAGCTGGTCCAAATGTCTGCAGTGTAGTCGTTGCCGCCAAAAGCCAGTCTTTTTACCCTGGGGCAGGCCGAGGCAATGGCGCCCGCGTTTTCGATACCGCGGGCGCTTTCAATAAAAGGCACGAGTTCCGTGCTACCGTGTACCAGACCCCGCTCCTCTTCCAACAGCCCCGTGAGCCAGCTCACCTTTCGCACGTCTTCTGCGGTTTCGGCCTTGGCGAGCATAATTCCGGCCAGGCCGGCGCGAACCACTATCTGCAAATCCTGCAGCCCGTGTCTGGTTTCCACGCCGTTAATCCGTACATATGTGGGTGGTAACCCGGGTGATTGGAACACTTCTTGCACCACCTGTCTGGCCCGTCCCTTTTCGGTCGGGGCTACGGCATCTTCTAAATCCAGGATAACGGCATCGGCACCCAGGGAAAAAGCTTTATCGATTTTTCTCCGGTCCACGCCGGGAACAAATAAAAGGCATCTTAGCAGGGTCATGTGACTTTCCATCCTTCCCGTGGTAAAATTGGTTAATATTATTGTTCGCTGGACATGTTTCTATTCCTGTTTTACATGGACGGGAGGTTTTTTAGTATGCCGGACATTGCTTATGACAAGGTACTTAGCTTCCTGGCAGAAAAAGAGACGTCTGACTCGGGCAGTGATGATTTGGCCGGGCTTCACGACATTATGCTTATGTGCCGGGACGGCTTTATGGCCGAGGTTACTCGGAGGCAGGTTAAGAATATTGTGCCTGAGGTTTTGGAAGAGGAAGAGGACGAAGACGAGGAACGGGTGCTGGGTGAATTGCGCCGATTGCCCAAAGGTGGCGTAATTGTCAGCGATGATGGCCGTGAGGTATTTGTTCCCGAGGTGTGGGTTCGTAACCTGGGTATGGATCACGGAGACATTGTTTCCGCAGTTCCGCTGGGCATGATTGGCCAGTCTCCGCTGTTTGAATTTACCGTTGAGGAACGCCGGGGGTTGGATTATGAATCTGACCGGGTCAGTGTGATTGGACCTGTTGCATCGCATAGTGGCGAATGGTTCGTCTACAGCGAGGAAGAGGAAGAACTAATTACGCTAAAACCTAAAGAAGTGCGCAGTTTGGGGCTATACGAAGGTGATCTGGTAGAAGTGGCTTACCCGGCCGGGGATTTATCCGCTGCCCGGGTGGCCTGGAAATTTGACCCGGACGATCCGTACCTGGACGATCTAGCACCGGGTCCCGGGCCCCGCAAACGCCTAGCTAAAAAGCAACCGCCCAGAGACGTAGCCGACCCGGTGCTGGCCGGTAAAACAGTACTGGTAGTGGGCGGCGACCTGTACAAGGATGCCTACCGACTAAACTTTGAACGCCGGGGGGCCAAACTACTCTGGGAGACCGGTTTCCAGGGCGGTCAGGGCAAAAACATTGAATCCAAGGTGCGGTCGGCGGACGTGGCGGTGCTGGTTACGGATATGGCCTCACATCGCTTGCCGGATATAGAGTCTATGTGCAAAAGACACCGCAAACCTTTTGTCTACGCATCATCCCGGGGTTCGTCCGGTGTGGTGCGGTCTAGCCAGCAGGCCTTGATTAAAAGTGGCAAATAAACACAAAAAAAGAGCGCGCTCAATTATTTTCTAGGATGCGCGTTTTTTTGTGCCATTTATCAAGTTTGATCTAATTTGTAATTAGGTTATATTTTTAAGGAGGTAACAATTTTTATATTATAAAAGAGGATATTTACCTGTAATGGTAGAAATTTCTCGTTAGTTTTTTTTACACTTGGTGATTATTATCCTGCACGGAACAAGGAAGGTGTTGACCTTGTTTGACATGGAAAGAAAACACCAACTGGTATTACTTATCATGGCGGCCCTAATATTGTTCGGTGCTGGTTTCAAGTACGCCCAAGTTCAAGGCGACCAGGTAGATAACAATCAGTTAATTGCTGATGTCAATGTTTCCGGTACCGGGGATACTAACAATGCGGGTGAAAAGGATATGAAACCACAGGAGATTATGGTTCATATGGCAGGGGAAGTACAAAACCCTGGTGTTTACCGTCTTACTGCCGGTTCACGGGTGGTAGATGCGGTGAACATGGCCGGACCCACTGAAGCATCGGCGCTGGATTACCTGAACTTGGCTGCGCCGCTGCAGGACGGTAGTCAAATTATAGTGTACAGCAAGGATGAGTTTAACCAAGGTTTACCGGCAGGCGCGGGAAGCGGTACGAGAGGTCCGTCCTTGCCGGAAAGGGAATTGGCCGGGTTTGTTGGTTCATCCGGATTGATTAATATTAACACTGCCGGGCAGGCACAACTCGAAGAATTGCCGGGCATCGGCCCTGCGTTGGCTCAACGGATTATAGACCACCGGACTAAAAACGGCCCCTTCCTTTCTACTGAAGATATAATGGTTGTTTCGGGTATAGGTGAAAAACGCTATGAACAACTCATGGATTTGATAACTGTTTATTAAAACCTAGCGTAGTGTCTCCTGAAAAATTATAGTGACTGATTTTATTTTTTTAGGAATAACTACCGTAGTATCTTAAAGTAACAAAAATTACCTCCGGCAGTGGGCGCCGGGGTTTTTTTTATGCGGAGAAGGGAAGAAAGGTGGATAAATGTAATAGAACCGCGCCGGGAGAGCATTTATGGCCTTACTCATTTACAACTGTTCGCATGAAATGTCGTGTAGTAAACAATATTTTGTCGGCACAATGACCATTTACTTGTCATTGCGCTGACATCAGGCAAGCCAAAAATTTGATATTTTTTATTATAACAATAAGTTATTTTTAAAATAACTGCAGGTAATACAACAGCTATTTTAAAATCTGAACTTGCTGGAAATTGCGGACGTGATGGAACAAAGTAGATGACAAATTATAAAAAATGGGGGGATTTCGGTTGCTGCTAAATATTCAAGGTTTGTCGGAAAAAGAACAACTAACCTATACTGAAATTGGTGAATCACTGGAGTATTTATACAAACTGGATTATCATCCGGTAGCTGTAAAATTTTTCTGGGATCGTGAAGAATACGAAAATTTTCAGTCTGAGAAACTGCCTGGTCCCAAAATGACGATGTGCCAGATTGCCCTGGCTGCTCGGATGAACAATTACATTATCAAAGCCGATGCAGATAACCTTTTGTGCGGTAACGCTAAAACCTGTTTGGGTTTTCGCGAGGCCAGCGATGATGAAGTTGAAGGTCATGTGAAGTATACTGCGGACTGGGATTGGGCTAAAGAATGCTTGCTAGCCAAACCCATGCTGCCTTTGGGTAAGCTAAAAGGGTTTGCCATGGCCCCGCTGCATAAGGCACCGTATGACCCGGACGTGGTATTCATGGTAGTTAACCCGCTGCAGGCCTACCATATTCTAAATGATTACATAGGAGGGACTAAGTCTAGCCCCTCCTTACAGTTCAACCATACGGTCAATTCGGCTGTATGCGGCGGCATGGCATTCACTTATAATAATGAAAAGCCTAACATGAACACCATGTGCGCCGGCAGTTATACATCCGGTAAAACCGAAAAAGGTGAAGTTAACCTTTATATCCCCGGCAAAGATATCGGTGCGGTGGCAAAACAATTAATCAAGCGCACTGCAGTGTATGGCGGTGGTTCGATGGTGGGTACCCCGGGTCAGGAATGGCCGGGACTACATGTATGTAAGAAGTGCCCGATGGTTAAATATAAGGACGCCCAGTAAGTATATAATAAAATAAAAATCGTTTGCCAAGAGGGTGGGGACATTTTTGTCCCGCCCTCTTTTTATGTCTTGGGGCATGGCAAAATTAGTTGTGTATAATTACCAGTGATCCCTGTGGTATGTTCTCGAAAAACCAACGGGCGTCATCTTCGTCAAGTCTTATGCAACCGTGACTGGCGGGCAGTCCCAGTTTGGCATGTTCGTCGTCCTTGGTTTGCCAGCGGTCGTCCCGGGGTACAGAGTGTACCAAAATCTGTCCCGCCAACCGAACCCAATATGTAGCCCCTTCGTCGAATTTGGACGACCAAAAACTGTAACCACGATCTTGGGTGTAAAAATACCCCGTAGGCGTAGGGCTTTCGGGCAATCCGCCTGATGCAGGCAAGTATTTTATGGCATCGCTACCTTTATATACTATTACGGAATGCCTCTCTCCAAGTTTAACTTCTACCCACAGTTTTTCTCCCATAGGCACAGTATTAAAAGAAAAACGGTCCTCCATTTTTATGTGTTCCTTTGATGCTGCTCTAATAATTACAGTATAGGTTTTACTGGGCAGAAAAACGCTGGCGGGGATGAATGATGCCCTAGTTTTACTAATGACGATTTTACCAGGCACCATAATTCTATTTTCCCTGTTAAAAACTAATATGCTAGCTGAAGAGACCGGCTGGTTTAAAGTTACGTCAATGCTCTGGTATAACCGGGCCATTTTTTCATCCCTCGCGGGGCTGGTCTCAATAACTTCCGGGCGTGCTCCCGCGACCACCGTTCTAGACGACGGTTCACTGGTGCCCGGGCGGTAAAGGCCGGATAACAATAGGTTAGGGTACAATAACATCGCCATGCTAAAAATTGCAACCAGTGTAAAACTTACCGTAAGTAATAAAATTAAAGCCCGTTTATACTTGAACATTTTTGTATTCCTTTGCACTGAAATCAAAGTTTCATAAACCCAGATATATTACTATAGTTTTTTATTTTCATTTTATTATTTTACAAATTCATAGTATAATTTTGTTAATTTTATCCTTTCTATGTTATTTAATGAAGATAATAACTAACTATTTGACGGAGAAACCATGAACCGGCCTCTGTTAGTGGTAACCATTTGTTTTACTTTAGGTATAATATTCAATTCCCTGTTAGTGGTAGAATCGGGAATTATTTTTGCTGCGCTCCTGGCTGTTAGTTGCTTGGCCCTGGCTTGTTATGCCCTGTATCGGCGTGAAGGGGCAGCGGTTATACTGCTGCTTTTCGTGTTTCTGGGGTGGTTTTGGGCCGGGGTGGGTGAGCATGTTGCCGGCCGGGGGCCGGAACAATTTGCCGGACATTATGTGACGTTGGAAGGGACTGTGGACTCTGAACCACGGTACGGGAGCGGTGGGGATGACGCTGTTTATGTGTTAGCGGCCAAGACTGTGTACCTGGGGGAGCGTCGGGTGGAAACCACAGGGCTGGTACAGGTTAAAGTAAAGGGTAGCGGCCCGGTTTACAGTTACGGCGAGCAGCTGCGGGCTGATGGTTTTGTTTACCGACCCGGGGAGCCCGGCAATTTTGGGGCGTTTAATTATCGGGATTACCTGGACAGACGAGGCATCCATTGCCTAATGACGGTAATGGGGCCAGAACATATCCGGGCGGTGGCCAGTGAGGGTCGGTTGTCCCCGGTTGGCTTGGCCTTGGAATGTAAGAACGCCCTGCGGTTGGTAGCCGACAGCACCTTGAATCAAAGACAGGCGGCTGTGCTGGGCGGTATGCTTTTTGGCAGCAGAGACCGCATAGACCGTGCTACAAACGATATCTTTGCGGAAACCGGGGTGGCCCATGTGATGCCAGTGGTGGAATAGTGCAAGATTCCGAATTAGCATCTCCATTTTTACGATTGTTTGTGCCATTATTACCGGGTGTGCTATTACCGCCGCTCGGGGGATGGGAATTTAATTCTGGAATAATACATTCGATATCCAGGTGTATCGACCCGTCTTCTTTTGTATCAATCCATATTACCTTAACAAGTTTCATAAGGAATTCTCTTTTTTCTTTAAAGGGAGCATTTAATATATCATGTACGTTAATTCCTTGGTAACGTTCTATTAAGGTTTTTATTCCCTTAATCTTAGTGTCTTCCATTGCGATCTTTAGTTTTAGTTCTTCAGTTTGGCGTACCAAGTTCTGGTGGCGTTCTTTTATGCGATCCATCTCTTTGCCCAAGTCTTCTAATTCAATAAGCTCTTCACGGTAGGCCTTTAATATTCTCTCCTTCTCCTTGTCACAGCGGGATATTGCCTGCTCTATTTCTTTAAATTTTTGATTTAGTTCTTTTTTGGTATTTTCTAATGAGTTATCTTGAGAACAAACAGCTTCTTGCAGCCTGTCAGGATTGGACAATATGTCGATCAAATGTTCTAATACTTTGTTTTCCAATTCGGCACCCTTTACCCATGTAGCACTGCATCTTTTAAGTTCACGTTCCGGGTAGTGGATGGCGGAGATGTTTTTACAACAACGGTAATAATGTTTTTCGCTACGGGGTTTCCCAATTTTTTTACCGCTTTTTCGCTTATACAAATATTGCGTGGTTCCGCCCATGTCCCAGCCGCATTTTTTGCACTTGAGGATGCCACGAAGTAGGTATTGGCGCTTATTGGTGCGGTGTATCATGTTACGACGTTCTTTTAATAGTTCCTGGGCCTTATTAAATGTCGTCTGGTTAATTATTGGGGGCACAAAAACTTTAACGGATGTTTTTCTGCTTTTATAAACCCATTCCCCAACGTAAACGGATTTAACCAAGATTGAATATACTCTTTCACCGTCCCATTTCCCGCCTTTTTTAGTTGGGCGCCCGAGCGCTTTTAGAATTTTTGCGATCGATATGGTGCTATTGTCAGGTTTTATATATTCGGAGAAAATTAGCCTAACGGTCTCTGCTTCTTGTTCATTAATCATTAACTGTCCGTTTTCTCGATCATAGTCGTAACCGAGCGGTGGGTTGGACAATACTACGTAACCTTCCTGGGCGCGTCGCAGCTTTCCCAATTGTGACCTTTCGATAAAGGTATCCCTTTCCAACTGCGCTATTGAGCCCAGCAAGGAAAGCATGAACTTGCCGATTGGGTTTGAAGTATCAAAGGGTTCAGTCACAGAACAAAAAGCTATTCCAAGCCGGTCCATGTGGTCAACAATTAGAAGAAGGTCTTTTACGCTTCGAAAAAATCGGTCTATTCTATAGACAATCACCAGTTTAAATTTACCTTCTGAAGCGTCTTTAAGTAGTCTTTGGAGTGCTGGCCGATTTTGAGTGGTGCCGGAATAACCGGGGTCCACATATTCACTATAAATCTTATATTGCATACTCCGGCAATAGTTTTTCAGGAGATCCAGTTGGGATGCAATGCTAAAGTTATCCGCTTGTTCTTCTGTTGATACACGCGCATAAATCGCTACCGGAATTGACATTGTTGGTTTTTCTCCTTGTAAAATAAGAAAATAGGCTCTCTTTGAACACTTGCGTAATTGTCTTATTATGGTTAAACCGTGAGATAAAAAAGGGGCGTCTTTCTATAAATAATGTTGGTTTTTCATCGCTGGCGGTCAGATCGAGCAGAGTAGTCGATATCCTGATACAACTTTAATCAGATCCAAACCCATGAACTTGGCCTGCAGTTCAAACTTTTCATTTATTGTTCCGGTGAAATAACGTCTTCAAGCTCTTTGGAAACACGTATTAAGCATATGCACGGCGCGGTAGTTAGTCATACTAACACCCTCTGAAGAAGTAACTACTCTATTATAATAAATTTCTCCACGCTGGTCGTCGCGCTATAAAATTCGTAGTCACACTTTTCAAATTATCCTCTCCCGTAGAATAAAAACCTGGTGTTGCCAGGCAATAAAAATATCATCTTGTTAAAATACTCTTTAGTTACTTGCAGTTGCTTCCTCAAAATTTGATCCCACATGTAACCGTTCACTTGTCCTGAGCCTCTAACAGGGATAGAAAACAAGAACGAGCTATCATCCACGGGTCAGCTATTGTGCTTTCTCATATCGGGATTCAATAATAGGTTAATACAGTAAATTATTCTTTTTATTGTAATTGCAAGGTGCCAAATTAACATTAAATATATCCCGGCTACGTACCTTAATATCTGTGTGCCGGAAACCAAGCTTTTTCCACATAAAAGGTTGTGTTACTTCGAAGTAGTCAGCCAACTCCCAACAACTACGAAATTTTAGCTTTGATACGGCATATGTAAGTTCTGCATCGTTTATAAGGTAATTGGTTGCCCAGCGCATGGCCTGAGTTTCGTCTTTTGCGACGGTAATTAGGTCCTGGTATGTATCTGTGTTCATGAAATTCCTGCGTATACCTGTAAAATGATGACCCAACTCTTCCGCTAATGTGCATATATTTTTTCGATAATTATTTTTTAGGCCTTCATCTAGGAGTATGCAAGGTGCTATTGGATCCCAGATATAAAGTCCAATTAATTTATTCAGTGAGATTTGTCTTAAATTACGATATAAAATTGAAAGGTTTTCTTTGTTGGCTAAATCTGACAGTAGCTCTAATTTAGTCAATGTATGCAATATGCCTCCTTATGTGTAATATAATGGGACTATAAAATCAAATAATTTGTCGAAAATATAATAAGGCCACTACTCGTTGTCAGTAGTGGCCTTATTATTGCCTTCTTTATTTTTATGTTTAAGCTTAGCTTCCCGTTCTCGTTTGAGCTGTCTTGATTCTCGGATCCCGTTAATTATTATTTCTTCAAGTTCCGGTGTTAGTGGTATGCTCTCAGCATTTTCTAAGTGTGCTGCCATAGGTGTGGAACGGACGTCGATGTCTTCGTATGTTTCTGCTACAATATATAGTTTATTTTTTTCTTTGTCATGATACTCATAGCTTTTTTTGCTTAAGGTCCGTTTTTTAGGCTCCAAATTTTTTTCTCTTTCATTTCTTTCAACTAAAGCTTCACAAATATCAATGAAAACCTCAATTTGATTTGGTTTTAATTGTTGGGAAAGCTTAAGTAAATACTTAAGATCAGGAGGTAATGGATTTCCTTTATTGGAAAAAAACTCTGATAGAGTTAGTCCTAAAGCGTTACAAATACCCTCTAATTTATTTATAGAGGGAGTTTTTTTACCTTGTTCTATTTCACTTAAATATGAATGCGACATTTCAGTAAGTTTAGCTAGATCAACTACTTTTAATCCAAGTTTTTTTCGAATTTCTTTTAAGCGGTTTGCAATACTATTCATAAGCAGGTCGCTCCTAGCGAATTATGTATATATAGAATACCATGTAATGTTATGTTATTTCAAGAAAGCTGAAGGATTATCATGATAATTATTTAATACAATCGCTAACAGCGACGTTGGATAGTTGCAATCAGTCGCTGACAGAGACATAATTATCTATAGAGAGGTGGTTATAATGAAAATCATCAAAAACATTCGAAAGAAAAAAGGTTTTACTCAAAAAGCGTTAGCTTTAAAGGCTGGTATATCTCGTTCATATCTATGTGAAATTGAACAGGGATATAAACAACCTTCATTAGCTACATTATCAAAGATTGCTATGGCACTAGGCGTATCCGAGGCTACTTTGCTTATAAAGAAAAAAGAAGCGGTCTAGATAAACTAATTGCAAGCTTGGTAATCTCATGCAATAAGTTGTTGTTATTTTTGCAATAACGATCCTGACGTTTTGAACTTCGATTAATTAATTGAAAGAAAAACACCATATATTTTATTTACCCAGCTAGAAAGTGATGGCAGCGAGTAGTTATATTAACTAGTTAGGCAAAATGGTACAAATTACCTTTAAAGTTTTCTAATTTTTTAAGGAGTCTTTGAAAATGGGTAAAAAATGTAAGGAAAAAAAGTACATAATTACATCGCGGTTTGTTCAAACTTCCGATTGGCAAAAAGAATATAGGGATGGAATGGTAATTTTTATCAGAATGCTGGAACGAGCTGCAAAAGAATCTACTGATGAAGTTAAGAGGCGAACATCATTAAGTGGCTAATGACTTAAAAAGTTTATCGGAAAATATAATAAATTGTTAACGGGATGGGCGAGGGGGTAGGGGGAAAGTCCGAATTAGCGTATCTTGACGGTAGGTCCCCGGGCAGGGTAGCTGCCCGAAGGCGTGCCGTTATGCGGCGCAAATAAAACCGGAAATTTAGGCGGTTTAAACGGCAAAGTCGCAAGCCGTAAGCGATCCTTGATAATTGAATGATTATACCTCGCTTGTTTATGGTTAAAAAAGACATCTATAGGCGGGATGATGATTGTTTATAATCAGATTGGCAGATATCGGCAAAGAGAGCCGGGAATGAACGGCGAAGCAAATGGATGGTTGTTCACGTAGGTTTGAGGATACATCAGTTTAGAGCGGCTCTGAATTGTGTGTTTTCAAATACCACGTTAATAATAGCCAGGCGCCTAGATGCTAAGAGCTCCCCCAACCGTATAATTTACTCATATTTATAACACCGACTTGGTTGCCAGTGTTCGATTTATATTGCACGGGTTTATCACTAAAGGTGACGGCAAAGGGGCTAGCCGAGCTCCCCGAATAGGGTCAAAAGATATTACCATGTTATGGACAATCATGTTTATTATGAAAAACAGCGTTATTTGTGCGCTGTCGTACGGAGCCGGACAGTTATGCCGGCTCCTTGGAGAGCGCATTGGTAAACAGATAATCTATGGAGGGCTGGTATTGACTGAAATATTAGGTACTGAATCTGAAATTAAGTTAACATGGAGATGTAAGCCGGAATTGAGAATCAGGATGGTCAGATTAATGATTAAAAAATGTGGCCATCCCGGAGTAAGGGCTTTAGCTGAAGTATTAAGTATAAGTTACACTAAGTTATATGAAATTGGCGGATTGGAGGGGTGGATTAATAAGCGTAATTGCCAGCGAAGGCAGCGGCGCATACGGCAGAGAAATAAACTACATGAATATAGCAATGAAATTAAATATGCGCAAGAACATGTTGCCAATGGTGGAGGAAAACGCGGTAAAGGCGGCGGTCTACAGGATGCTGGTAAACGCGCGATTATGCAATCAATATGTGGCCAATGAAAACTCCCGGGTTATTATAGCCCGGGAGTTTTCATGACGGAATATAAGAAACTCTTAATTAGGGAGGTGTCTATATTAAAAAAATTGTTCAAAAAATTGAACAGGCGCGTTTAAACTTAGGCACCATGAAAGGTTCGTTAACAAGCCCCGAGGTAGTGAAGGCCAGCCAGGAACTCGACAAGTATATTGTGGCTTATTACAAAGAGCAGGGCCATCTGGTTCCGGGCGGAAAGGCGGCCGGTAGTTAAGCAATGTCATAAAATTCATCATTAAAGGCAATCACGGGGATAATAGTTTTCATCTATTTGACACTAAACCAACCTCATCTCCTTCCATATTAACTCGGGGTGTTTTCACTTCGAGTTTTCTTTTTTAAGAGGATGTAGCTATTGACAAGATCCAGCGGTGCCTCGATTTTGGTTAAAGCTAGCCTAAAACTTCTCTTATTGAGCTTTGAGGTAATATAAATAGAAAAATACAGCCCCCGGCCATCTAAATAGCAACCGGGGACTGCGCGCACAATGCTGCTCCGCGAGAACAGCATTTTTATTATGTCTCATAATTATGTTATTATACTAGCAATTCCGATTTTCCGCCAATATTACCAATAATAGTCTCTCTTTATTGGAAATATGGCGAAATTAGTTATAACAGAATTAATTTGATATTTCCCCAATAGGAGTGATACTATAATGAATAACGAACTGTTAAATTTTCTTAGTATTTTATTAGACAGAATAACAGTAATTAAGCTCTATCTGCAGATGGATTTAGAGAATAGTAAGGTTGATCATAAAATAGTTACTTTATTGGAGGTTGAGAAGGTAGAAAAAGAAATAAAAGAAATGGTGGATAAAATAATGAGGTAAACTGTTGAAAAGGTTGGTGTTTATATTGTCAGATTATATATTAATTGTGGATGACAATGAAAACATTCTTTATTTGTTGCATGAATTTTTAATAAAAGATGGGTATATTATAGAATTAGCTGGTAGTGGAGTGGAAGCATTAAAAATTATTAATAATAGAATTCCATGTTTAGTTCTTTTAGATATTAAAATGCCCGAAATGAGTGGCTTAGAAACATTAGCTAAAATTAGAATTATAAGTCCATGTATACCGGTGGTAGTGATTTCTGCTTATACTGAGCTGCATCTAGTTCAACAAGCAATAAAAGATAATTTAATCAAATACTACATAGAAAAGCCTTTCGATCTAGGTAAATTACGTAAACTGATTCAAGAAGTTTTACAAAGTCATAGTTATGTGCAAGAGGCGCTCTAATTAATCTTGCATACAGATCGCGGCCTGGACTAATAATAGTAAAAGTTCCTAATAAGAACGAAATTCGTGGATGTTAAATGTTTCAGACCTTGATCTGGGTGAAAGGTAGGAATTGCGTTACATTTTAAAGCGGTAAGGGGGGGCAAGTGGAGAGAAGTGCCGGTGCCGAACGCGACCAGAAAGGCGATCAAAGAGTGGTTGCCGGAGAGGAAAACAAAGTATTCGGGATATAACCCGTAGCTGTTTCCTAATAGAACAGGTGGGCATATCGTAATGATTGAGTACGCTTTCGTTTTTTAACTTGCAAGCACAGGCGTTTAACAATAATTAAATATCAAGCTCCTGGTTAGAACAGATGCGAAATTAATTCCAGAGTACCACCAGTTTAACATAATGTTCATGAGCCATTTTCAACCTGGACTACTCGACGGACATTAACTTACTCTCGCTTTCTGGACAGTTCATCAGGATTACTCATATCCATCGTCACCTTGCCGAATCTTGGTTGAATAAATTTTAAGCTAAAACAATATATTATTTGCAAATTAAACAAAAAAATTACAACAAATGTTGACTTATAATGCCAATGCTGGTACCATTTACTTACATTAAAAATTTGTCTAATTGCGTCTACTTTATCAACGGGAGGGAAAGTATTGAAGGCAACAGGCATTGTAAGGAAAGTGGACGAGCTTGGCCGCGTAGTTATACCTATAGAGCTTCGCCGTACAATGGGTATTGATGAAAAAGACCCTCTGGAAATTTACATTGACAATGAGAAGATTATCCTCAAGAAATACGAGCCTGCCTGCGTATTTTGCGGCATTGCCGCTGATGCGCGGCATTACCGGGGCAAACTGGTGTGCCGGAATTGCGCCGTGGCCATGTTCGAAAACATCAAGACCATGTAGCATGACGTTAAAGCTCGTTAATTAAGATACGTGTATTTTTTTGTATAATTCCCGTCCGGGTAGATCTCAGGCGGGCTTTTTTATGGCCTCATTTGCAGACAGACCATCTTGCGTCAGCAGCCACAATATGTTCATCCAGCGGCATGGTGGCCAATATTTCGGCCTTTCTATAGCCTTCATCCCGGGCCGCCTTCGTCCCCGGGGTGGCTGCGCAGTAAAGTGCCCAATAAATCTGGACGGGGTGTCTCGTAGCAATTCTTCATGCGGCCTGGTCCGTTCACTGGCGGCCAGGTCTGGGCACCGCTCAGGTTTTCCACCAGGTCTTCCAGAGTTATCAGAACCCCGGTTCGGCTTTAACATACTTGATGAAGAGAAAAGTTCCACCTAACAACGATGGGAATATAAGTTTTATTTTAATTTGTAAATTATTGCATATAACCCAAAAAGTAAACTACCGGGCAATGCCCGGTTTTTTTACTTTTAGCCCTTTTAAGGCTTCTAAAAAAATCAAAGGAGCTGTTTAAATGCAAAAAAATCCAGGCATAGCGGCGGTTTTGAGTTTCTTAATTATTGGCCTGGGCCAGGTGTACAACGGCCAGATTAGTAAAGGATTGCTGTTTTTTGGCGGCGCAATCGTAAGCGGATTTTTGACTATGATCATAATCGGTTTTATATTACTTCCTGTGATATGGCTCTATGGTATTTATGACGCCTATAAGACCGCAAATAACTTGAACGAACAGTCCAGGCGGGTGGTGTGATGTGATAATGGATGCCTTAAATGTATTACGGGAGTTTACCGAAAAGAATCCGGCGCCATGGCGGGTTTGTTTATGGACCATCCCCGAAGACGGCAGCGATCCTCAGCAAAAAACAGCTGGTTATTACAGCATCCTGGCAACAGTAGCCTATTTTCCAGACCAGGATCACGGGATGATGGTGTTGCACCGAGGTGCCGAGGGGGAGTTATCGATAAACCCAAATGGAATTACTAGTCTACCCTTTGAAATTCCCGGAGGTATATGCATACCCTACCAGGGCTTTATCGCTAACACTTCAGGCTTCATTAAAGAAACAATGATTACGATAACTAAAGAATCAGTAGAGGATGATAGGCCATGAAAAAGGTCATCGTATTGGCGCTACTGGTTATTGTAGTAACCGCTGTTCCGGCCCTTGCGGTGGCAGAGGTAAGTGAAATTCAACCGATAAGCCCTGACGAGCTAATGGCCAAGGTTAATAGCTTGGCTACTGACATACATGATGCAGGAAAACCGTACATTAGGTTACTTGGCGTCGCCGCTGTGGCTATGGCCGGTGTGCTGCTCATATTTAACCTGTTCACAAGACGTAACGCCATCGGCAACACCGTCAGCGTAATGGTACTTGTCCTTGTCGGACTAATGCTATACTTAAACGCTGATAAAATAGTCGGAATTTACCTTTGGATGTGTGACTATTTAGGAAAATAGGGAGGTTGGCTAATAAAATGCTTAACAAGATTAAAAAAATCCTGGGCAGGACGGTAGTCACTGTAACAATGTGGTGCATCATGGCGCAGGCGGTGTTTGCTGACACGACATCAATTTCCGAGAAAACAGCAGATGACGTTTCCGGTAGCATTATCGGATTAGTCTCTTCCATTACTAAACCACTCGGCGCCGTAGTGATCTTTTGCGCTATCCTAATTTGCGGATTTAAAATCGTTGCTACCGCAAATCAACCGCGTGAACGTGCCGAAGCACTCGGTGCTATGCCCTACATTCTTGGCGGCGGATTACTTATCGGTGGTGCACTTTTAGTGGCTGGTTTTGTGATGGGCATGTGGGATAACGTTCAATAAACTAAAAGTGAGGTACTATAATGAGAGCATTCCCGGTTCCCGTTCAAATAAACGACGAGGAAAGGATCATGGGGGGGATATTTACCCTGCGACAAACCTTATACCTTTGCATGGGACTAGCCCTTGGTGGGGCTAGTTTTTCTTTTACTTTCCTGCCAATACTGATCCGCTTTATCTTTTTTTTACTTATCCTGGGTGTTTGCGTAGTACTTGCTTTTTTTAAAATTTACGCTATGCGGGCCGACCAGTATCTTGTGTTGTACCTAAAATGGCGGTACAGGGTAAAAAAACACGGTCTAAAAGGGGTGCAGTTAATTGGGTGAACTAATTATGTGGCTCTTTTTAATGCTTTCATTGCTAGTGGCTATCGGCATCCCCATCGTGCTAAAAATGCAAAAAGAAAAGCAAACCGCAATAAACGATAAAGAGATTCCACAGAACCACGGCAAGGGTCAGACCCAGGGCCTAAAAGAACTGTGGGGCATAAAGGACATAAAAAAAGGTGTTATCATTCTCAATAATAACAAATACTGCATGGTGTCAAGACTGGCTGCCGCAGATTTTTTCCTGCTTGGCGAGGGCGAACAGACTATGGTGGAAGATTCGCTGGCTGCTGTGCTGATGGGCCTCACATACGACATTCAAACCCTGGTCACAGCCGAAGCGGTTGACGTGAGAAAGGCGGTTATGGACGTCAGAAACGGCCTCAGTGAGCTACATCCAGCAGTGCGGGATTATGCCAATAGCTACGCAACCGAACTAAACCGCCTGACTAATGAACGGAAGGTAGCGGTTAGAAACGCCTACGCCATCATTGCGTTCGAAACCGATATGGGGCTAGAGTACGCACGAAGCGAACTATATGCCCGGGCCTCGTACCTGACCGAAGGCTTGCGTTCGGCAAAGATTAACTGTGAACTACTGGACACCCCGGCCCTGGCCGACCTGCTCTATCACCTACTTAATCGGGGTAAGCTGTTTAGGCCTTCTGAGGCGGACGGTGCTGGTATCATGAACGAATATCATGTAGCAGAAAGGCAGGTTATCGAAGTTGCGATTTAATTTATATCAAAAAAAAACCGACCCAAAAAAAACAGAACAACCTGACGATATCAACATATTCGAGCGCAACAAGTTGAACGTCAAAGATCTGTTCAGTTCGGACGCGCTGGTAGAATACGATGACCGCCTGAGCTTGGGTGGTAAGTGGTGCCGGATATATGCTATCCAGGGACTGCCCCGGAAGTTAACCATCGGATTTTTGGATGAGATATTCTACCGAGCTGGTGATGTAGACTTAAGCGTCCATATGTCACCGGCACCTGACAAAGAAGTTATGCGATCGCTGATAACTATAGAGACCAAATACCGATCACAGTATATGTTGGACATGAAATCCGATAACATCTCTCGCCTACCCGAACTTGAAGCGGCCATCGCAGATTATAAAAGTATACGTGACCTAATCCAGCTAAACCAGGACAGGCTTTATTTTGTTACCATCTTAATCTCCGTACACGCCAATACCCAAGATGAACTGCACCGGCGCTGCGAGTCAGTCGAGGTGGTGCTGGCCCGTATGAATATATTGTCCCGTATCCTGGTATTTCGCCAGGTGGACGGCTTAAAGGCGGTTATGCCGACCTGTAAGATTAAAATTGATGATTACTGGCGCAACTTGACTACCGGCGCGGCGGCCTGCTGCATGCCCGCCAGCGCTACCGCTGTAGGGCACCCGTCGGGAATATTACTTGGCTTTAACACATCCACTCGGTCACCCATTTTTATTGATCGGTTTGCTGGTGAACGATTAATCAGTAATCAGCATTGGTTTATCTCTGGCGAATCCGGTTCTGGTAAATCGGTAACCACCCGCCTGGCCACACTTCGTGAGTCCGCTATGGGTGTCCGACATGTGTTCGTGGATCCGGAAAACGAGTACGTCAAGATGGTCCGTGACATGGGTGGCCAGGTGCTACGGATTGTCCCAGGTTCGTTCTCAGGCATGAACCTGCTGGAAATCGAGCCGAGTATTGAAGAAAACGAAACCGGCGCGAAAAGGGAAGTGGTCAATATCCAGGACAAAATTTCCGAGGTACAATCCCTGATCGCTGCCGTTATAAAACAACAGACGGGTCAAAGCCTAGGGTCTCGGGAGATAGCCGCCCTGGAAGAGTGCTTACGTAACGATTACCTGGAACGCGATATCACCACCGACCCCAATAGCCTTTACCAAGACGGGGTCAAAAAGATGATGCCTACTCTGACATCCCTGCAGGCAAAGGTAGCAGAAAAAAATGATATCCTAGCCGATATCCTAAAGCCTATGCTAAAAGACGGCAGCATGGGCATGTTTGATGGCCAAACTACGTTAAAACTATCCGATGCCCCAATGATCAGTTTTGGTTTAAAATCTATCAGCGTGGACTTTACCCGTTTTTTTGCCATGTATACGGTGCTCGGTTGGATCTGGCAGAAGTTTGCCCAAAAAGGCGGCCGGGCAGCTAAAAAAAGCGTGCTGGTAGACGAAGCGTGGATGTTTATGCGCTACCCAGAAGCGGCATTTTACCTAGAAGTGTTGGCCCGGCGTGGTCGTAAACACGGTTGCGGGTTGATAGTGGCCACCCAGCGATTTGAGGAATTTGCTTCTACCGCGCCTGGCCGCAGCATTATCGAATCGTGTGCAACAGTGCTGACCCTGCGCCAGGAAGAACATGCCGCCGACGCGGCGGTGCAGTATTTCAGGCTGACCGGCGGCTGCCGGGACTTTCTGACCAATGCAAAACCCGGTATGGGAATATTGAGGTTATCGGGCGCGGTTACTGCGGTGCAGGTGTCACCGGCACCGTTTGAGTGGCCCTATGTTGAAACAAACGTAAGTGCCTAAAAGAAGGGGGTGTACATATGAACCACAGGGAAGAAGATGGCGCAGCGGTTGTTTATCTTGCCCAAAACGGTGAGTTAGATCTGGACGGCGAAAGCCCACCGGAATTGATAGCACCGTTTATACGGTTCATCCTGGGGTTCTCTTTCGGGCTTGCACTGGGCCTGGCCAAGGCTCTTTTAATTATGCTGTGGCAGATCGGTTGTATACTATGTATCGCCGCCCGGAGGGGAAAACCATGATACGGCTACGGATGTTGATATTATTAGTGTTTATGCTGTTATTTGCGATACCGGCTTATGCACAGGTGCCCGAGGCACCACAAAATATCCAGGTAAGCGTACAAAACGATGATATCAAGGTCAAGTGGTCAGCGGTTAAAGGCGCTGATATGTACGCAATTTACCGGGATAACATTTTCATAACAACTCTCAACGCAACAACATATACCGATACGGGGGTTGAACTGGCCAAGATCCACACTTATAAGATTAGGGCCAGGAATAGTGACGGCTATTCTCTGGACAGCAGACTAGTTACATACCAGTCTGGCGGCACAGGAGCAACCAGCCCTGAAAATAACCCGGGCGGCGGTTACGGCGATCCATACGATGAAGAACCAGCCGAAGACGAATCTATCCCTGTGCCGGGCGATGAAGATCCGGTCGAAAGGGTACCCACCAGTCCGACAAGCGACGAGGGCGGTATGTTCGAGAGGGTAATCGCGACGGTGGTGGATGTTCCAATTAAAGTAATCAAATACATCGGCAACGCCGCCGGCATGAAACCCATTGACGAGCTGGTTTTTTTAAACGGATTGTCTGAGGGCGAAAAGAAACTCGCCCCATGGACAGAAAAAGAGATCGAGTTTGTTAAACTGTGGTACGCTGCTTTGGCCGGCATTATCATGCCCTTTATGCTGGTGATAATTATAATCACTGGTGTAAAGTTGACCACCGCCGGGATTAGTCCGGGCTTGCGAGCCGAGGCCATAAACAGCATTTGGCGCTGGTTCGGCGCAGTTGGGATAATACTGGTGGCACCGCTGCTGGTACAGACGCTCTTAACGCTCGTAAATATTGTTCTGGCCGGCATCCAAAACGCTTTTACTTTAGTATCGCAGGAGATTGGCTTTGAACGCACGGTTGGCGATTGGGCATCTATTAATGGCGGCTATTTTGATAGCATTGTCACTGGCTCCGTGTTGGGTACATCCATCGTTAAGGCGATGCTGGTGTTCCTTTTTTTATGGCTTAATATTATCTATCTCGTCCGCAAACTCACCGTAACAGTAATGCTCTGTTTCACCCCATTTATGGCAATATTTTGGGCGACTAACAAGAACGTTAACGCGGCCGGGGTATGGCTTGGCGAAATTGCATCCAACGCCTTCATGCCAGTCGCCCACGCCCTGGTTCTTTGCCTTGTACTCGGGTTCTGTGACGTTAAAAACGTTTCCGAAGGAACCTGGTTTGCGATACTGGTATTCATGTACACACTTATGCCAATCGCTGAGGTGCTTCGTAACTCTTTTCAAAGCCTATTTACCCGGGCATCGGGTCTAAACGAAGCCATGACCGCAAGAAACATCATGGTATCTGCGGTTGGTCTGGGCAGCATTATGTCGCTCGGTCGCGCGGGAGGTGCGTTAATGGGCGCCGGCTCAGCAGCAGCTGCGGCTGGTATGTCTATCGGCGGCTCATGCGGCGGATTGGCCCCGGTGTCCGTGCCGACAAACGGCACAGTACCAGGTATTGGCGTACCGCCAAATATCTACGGAAATTCGGTTGGGCAACCCGGTAACTATGGCTACGATACGACCGAGGGCCAGATGGCAAGCGTACCTTCAACAGACAGGTCAACGATGCGTACCATCGGGTTTAGCGCACAGGATGTGCCCAGGGCCCAACCACAGGCGGCATTAACTGCACCTACCCCCTGGGTTGGCTACGCTATGACCGCGGCAAATGTGGCAACGGGAGCATTCGGCGGGTTGATGCAGGTAGCCTCCGGGGCGGTACCGGGCGGGTATCAGGTATCCAAAACCATGACCAGCGCGGCGCAGGGTGCAGCCCGGTTTACGGTTGGGGCTAGCACGGTGATGGGCCAGGCACTTCACCAGCGCATGACCGGGCAAAGCAATACCATAGGCCAGGCATTACGCCAGGTGACCGGCGTTAAAGAAAACGGTCTTAAAGGCACCTTCATCGCAGCACAGCGGGCCGGTAACGTTGGGATATCAGCCGCCAAGTTTGGTAACCTACAACAACTACAACAATACCAACACCAAGGCAAGGAACAGCAGGCTGAGATTATGCAACCAAAACGGGTAATCGGCTTTAGGCCGCCCACAAGAGGTCTAGAATGAAAGCTTTCCTCAACATGGCAAAACAGGTCGCAAGGCAAATCGTTAAAAAAATAGTTAAGGCAATTGTTAAAAAGATATTGTTAGCTCTTTCTCCTGTGGCCATTGGTTTATTGCTGGCCATATTTTTTATAGCGGCATTTTACAGTGCGATGCCCCAGGAGAAAACGTTTACAGGCGTGGAAGCGTCAGAGCAGGACACCAAAATACGCAAAAAAATCAAGACGGCCGTAAACGTACAGAACGTGGCCGATTATTATATCGTTCCGGGTGAAAAAAGCGAGGGAAGTTGGTACGAAAGCGGTGGGGCAGAGACGGAGAAAGTTGACTACCTGTTAAAGAACGGCGTTGTTCGGTATATGGATAACAATGGCCGGGATGCAGAGCTGGCCAACACCTGGGGCGACGTATTTGCCATATTAATGTACGAAAACGCCCAAAAAAACCGGGCAGCTGAGTACTCACCGAATAAGATTGATAAACTTACAAAGGACCTGCACCCCTATTTTTACGTCAAGCGTTCAGAGATTATTAGGAAATACCCCGTCGAACAGGAAGACGGCAGCATCAAGATGGAGACGGATGTCAATAATATTTTCCTCCTGGTCGAGGCCAAGACTATAAGGGGTTGGTACCAGTATAATTACGATTGGAAAACCACGCATTACGATGACGGAGGCATCAAGAAATATGAAGCGATAAAACAAGTCATGACCCTAGAACCAAAGTGGGAATGGTTTTCTAACTATCTAATTGACTATTATAAATTTAAGCCAGATGAGAAGGCCGCTACACGCGAACTGGTGGTTAACGCCTCGGAAGCCTTTTCCGGCGAAAAAGAGTGGCTTGACTGGCTCCTGAGTTACCACGGCAATATGACCTGGGCGTCCAACACCATGATACCGGGCGAATTAATGAATTTTTTCCAGGAAGCTGAATCTATATACGGTATCCCCTGGTGGTTTTTAGCCGCAGCTGCGTTTAGGGAATCGTCTTTTAACCCGCTGGCCGAAAACGAATCTAGCGGCTGTTACGGCCTGATGCAGGTATCGCCCTCAAACTGGGCGACACATGCCCCGCAGTTAGGTTTCGATGTTGCTGCAGATCGAGATAACCCCCGGGCTCAGATCATCGTCGGTACCTATATGCTCAACGAAGCGGGTTTAAAGAGGGTTGATTGGAATGGTGATTGGAAAGAGCCGACCTTGCCGGTACTTACATTTTACGGTGGTTTCCGTGGGCTGCTGGCTAAAGAGAGGTGCCGCGAGGAATATGCCAGCGATATCTGGGAACTGGCCGAAAGGTTCCAAAACGTCAAGACTGGCTGGCCGGTACAAGGCGAGATAACCTCTCCGTTTGGCTGGCGTATTATTCTGGGCGTGAGGGATTATCATGAAGGGATCGACATCGGGGCCGCGACAGGCACCCCTATAACGTCGGTTTCCGGCGGCGTGTTGACCACTGGCTACCAGGCAGACGGGGCCGGCAACTACATCTATATCAGGGACGGCTATTACGAATACGCCTACTATCATCTTGCAGACTTTGCCGTTTCCGACGGTGACACAATACAACCGGGCCAGATTATTGGCTATGTAGGTAGCACCGGCAGATCCTCTGGCCCACATCTGCATTTCGGTGTACGAACCATAGGCGGAAGTTGGATCAACCCGTTAAATATATTGCCCTGAAAAGGAGTAAAAATCTATTGAAAGTGTTGATTGTATCCAGTAACCCTGATAACACCGTTCAGTACCTAAATCAAGCAGGTTACGAGGCCCTGCCGGTTTACGCCAACGACATGGTAGTAATGCTAGCACAGCAAAAAAACGTCAAGGTCGCTGTATATTTTCAACCATTTGCTGTGCCTGAGAGCCATGAAAAGGTACTTAAAGAGATGTTAGAGGCTCGCATACGGGTGATACTTGTCGCACCAAGAGAAGAAAGAATCGTACCCTACGCGGCAGCATTAGGGGTCTACGATTTACTATCCTTACCAGTAAACAACGAGGACTTGATCAATGCCATTGAAAACCCGGGCGATAATTTTAAAGCTGCTGAATGGGTAAATGGGGGCGATTATAATATCAAAGCTGATGTTGAAGAGGAAAACCATGAAAAAAAGGGGCTGATAGAACGCCTCCTGCCAAAAGGTAAAATAAGTGATAAAGAGCAACCTGCAAAAAGCAGATTCAGGTTGCCCGTGTGTGCAAAACCAAAAGCTTGCATAGAAACAAGTTTACCCAAAACAGTGAGTAAAGATGACAAGGACACCATAAGCACCATACTAAAATCAGCAAGCCAAAACCTAAAATTAAGTTTAATAACTAACAATGAGTTAGATAGAGCATTTGTAGTCTCTGTTATATCACCCTGGATACCAAACATCGGAACAACACGTCTGGCTATAAACTTGGCCAAATACATAAACGCCAACCTTTTTGACGCAGACTTCCATGGCCGTGGTCTTGGGGTGCGTTTGGGCATATCACCAGCGGATATGTGGGAGTACGACTGGCGGGACGGTGCTAACCCGGTTATTTTTAATAACGAAAAGTTAGCATGGACACTAGACCCCCACGTTGTAAACAGCGATAACGAGTTATCACAAAGGATGCAAGAAATTATCCGGCAGTCTGCTGGCAGTAACCTGGTTATAGATGCCGGTAGCGACCCCTTGGCCTGGTACGCAAAGTCTGCTATAGAACAATCAGATATCGTTTGCATACCTCTGGTGGCCGACCCTTTACTGATGGCCCGCGCAATCCCCCGTTGGCGCAAAAAGTTCGCCATAAATAAGCCTGCAGTAATAGCTCTAATTGGGGATGGTGATGCGGCAGAAATATCGGGAATGTTTGGTTTACCCGCTATTAAACTACCAGGGGTAACGGGAAACTTATCCAAGCTAATTAATGAGCTGATAAGTTTTGCTAACGCAGGAACGGTCAAACCACAAATAACCGTATATCTGGCCGGTCATTTTGAGCCCATTGACGTAAACGGAATACACTGCGGGGTTTACCCCGACAGTTTCGGCCTATGGAAAGCCGTGGAAGCTAACGGCATGCCTGACGCTTTGATATTCCAATCATCATCGGGTATCGAGCAGCTGATCGGAGAATTACGCCGAGATAACTATCAGCTGCCGATAGCTATAATCGGGAGCACAGATGAAAAGTATTATAACGCCGGTGCCGACGCCTGTTATGAAAACTTAACACCGGACTGCATACGCGACTTATTTACCCGGTCGGAGCACACAAGAAGGACAAACGAAATGGCCCAAACCGACGAACTAACCGGCTGTTATCGTAAAGCAATGCTGGCAACTTTCATTGAGAAAGAAGCCCGCCGCAATCGTATGACAGGTGAAACTTTTTCGATATTAATATGCGACCTGGATAATTTCAAGCAGGTTAACGACCAATACGGGCATCCAGTTGGCGACCTGGTGCTGAAAAGATTTGGTAGCTTTTTACGTTCTAACACTCGTCATTCGGATAAGGTGGTCAGATACGGTGGCGAAGAATTCGCGGTTATTCTTCCGAAATGTGATATCGGATCAGCCTTTGGGGTGGCCGGGAAACTGCGCCAGGGATGGGAAGAAAATTGTCCTATTGATGTGGGGAATGGAAAGAGTATAACCGTTACCTTTAGCGGTGGTATAGCAGATGTCAACAACTGTATGGATGCACCTATTGATATTATTGATATCGCTGACCGTGCATTGTATAAGGCAAAGGCTGCGGGGCGTAACCTTATTATGAAAGCAAAATGATTTTAATAAAAGCATACGCTCTACAGCAAGAACACTAACAGTTATTGTGTAAATAAAAGAGGAAGTTATAATGCTAATTATATTAAAAGTTTTAAATAAACAACCATAAAAATAAAAAAAGATGTTTTTTTAGTTTAGAAAATGCAACATATATACAAATGACAAATAATAGTTAATTGGGTAGATGCAACATACAGCTTATTGTATAATAAAGGTAGGCTAGGTAATAGATTAGTTGCAAGTGAATTAACACAAAAAGGAGTGATTTATTAATGAAAAAATTTTTTTGTCTGGTGATAATTTTTGCGCTAATCACTATCTTTTTGCCGACCGCACATGCTGGTTTGGACTATAAAGTAAACGTCAAAGTCAATGGTGAAATGATTGATTTCCCCGACCAAAAGCCTTTCATGGATACCAGTGCACAACGCACCTTTGTTCCGCTACGATTCGTATCCGAAGCTCTTGGGTGCGAGGTTGAATGGGATGGTAAAAGCCAAACCGCCATCGTTGATCGGGCGGGCACCTTCATCGAAATGAAAATTGATTCCAGCAAGCCAATAGTTAACAATGAAAGCAAAACCCTGGACGCGCCGGCCAGGCTAATGAACGGCAGGACGATGGTTCCGCTACGGTTCGTGAGTGAGGCGATTGGGGCATACGTAGATTGGGACAGCAAAACCCGGACGGTAATCATCACCGATTTAGATGTAACCGGGGAAGTGACCGATCCCGCAAACGATGATAACAGCAGGGGCAACAATAACATCACCGGAGGAACTATCATTAAAGTCGAAGACGGCGGCGGTGGAACTAGCACTAAACCAGCGGATGATACTCCACCCACACCATGGGGCATCTAAATACAAAATAAATCTTAGATAGTGGCGGTTGCGGTTGAGACAAACCTCAGCCGTCTTTATATTTGCAAATACTTTTACGAGGGAGGTTCAGCATGAAAAAATTATTATTTATAATGCTGGTAACGATGCTTTTTGCAACACCTGCTTTCGCCCAAAGCACCCCGGTGAACGAGATAAGCACATTCGGATTTACTAATGAAAGGCACAGACATTCAGTGATCCACGGCCCTGTACTCCATGGGATCATGGAACATTTGAAAGGCCCCAGCTATTCTCAACCGCTGATTTTAGACGGTAACAAGTGGGGAGGGAGATTAACAGACCACTGGGTGGCCGTTACCGTCGAAAACAACGTCATGTACGGGCTGCTTCTGCCCTCGACAATGGAAGCCCCACCGGCCCACATTATTGAACCCGAAGAACTCTGGCGCATGCCTTTACACGGCAGTAAGCCAACCAAAAGCCACCCAACTTTTTATGAAAACGACAAGGGCGAAAAATTCATTATTGTAGGTACCTACTCAAAATATATAGACATAATTAATGTAACGGACTTTAAAAACGTGACACAAGACGATTTGATATTACTTGAAAGCCCCCACGCAACAGACATAACATCCGCGCCACTAATACTAAACTGGAGTGGTCATGAAATACTTGTATGCACCAGCGGTAACACTGGTAAGGTGTTTATTACCGTTGACCCGTTCAATCAGAACCCTAAAGGATATTATATCAACGTGGGCCCGGGCCGCACATCCTCGTCGCCAGCACCCATAGACGGGGGTAAAGGCTTTGCCGTGGGTTTGGATGGAGGAGCAAACTACGGTGAGTTCCAATTATACTACCTGAACGAAATACTTGAAGAAAAAAACGGGGGAGTATTTCAAAAGAGCTACGAACCACATTTTAAAAAGAAACTCCAGAGCGGTTTATGTGCCAGTTTCAGCGTTAGCGCCGACCTTGTTTATTTCGGTGATCAGAAAAGTCGTATCTATGTGTTTAACACCGATACCGGTGAATTAAAGATGAATAATACACACCCGGCCGTGGGCATATTCTCCAATCGTTCACCGGCCCTAGACCTAAAAAACAATTTGTTAATATTCCCGGCTGTGGCAAGAGAAGAAGGCGGTAAAATCGTTGCTGTTGACAGCAATACCGGTAAAACAAAATGGGCGCATAGTTTTACATCCCGGGCCCAGACAGCCCCTATTGTAGTTACCCATTATGCCGGTACGGAGATATGGGCAGGTACCAGCAGCGGATACCTGGTCTCAATTAACCCTGCTGACGGGAAACGGAACTGGATCAAGCAAATGAGCGAATTCTTCCGTATGGACGATTATGCCTGGGGCATTTCCGGTGAAGTATCGGCCGCCGTTCCCTTCTACCTGGTATCAACGGAAGAAGGCGTAAGGGGCGGCTGGCTGGCTGATTACGTTGAATATGAAGCCGTGAATCTTGACCCGGGCATCCCCAAGGGTGAGAAGGCCATCCCCGGCAAAACTTATAACGGCACCGCGACATTCAAGTATGCCGACGGGTTTTGGGACTTCATGTTTGCCAACGTTGGCGTATTTTACGGTGATCAATATCTAAAACTCACTTATCCGGATGGCCGAGAGTTAGAAAAATTCGATTGGGCTAATGCCGGGTTGGCCGAATGGGGTACGGTCTATGAACTGCCGATGGCCAAAGGCGATAACATTACACTTAATTTTACCTGGACCGCCAGCGACAGTGATACCATGACCGCACTGGTAAACCTGGACCAAAAGCCAGTGAAAAAGTCCCGGGATGAAGTAAACCTTGATAATAATAAGATTGAAAAAACAGTTAATGTAGAAGTTCCCTGCACCGATATCTCAGTTACTTTAACCAGCCCGGACGCCAGTGACATATTCGCAGGCTATGATTTTGAGCTGGTAGCCACCGTCAAACGTGCCAACAACGGCCCCGATGTCCCGGTCAAAGTGAAAGTCGATCTAAGCGGCAGTGGCATAGATTCAGATAACCCGGTGTACGTAACCTTAAACCGTGGCGAATCACAGAAAGTTCCCTTCTTCGCCATACTAAACTCAGGCGGTTCGCATACCTACACGGTGACGGTGACACCCGTAGAGCCGGCAGGTATAGTGGATTGTGCACCAGGAAATAACAAGTCAAGCTATACCGTAAAAGCACAGGTGATAGAAGATGTGCCAGTAACAGACGATAAAACCAGGGCGGAAATAGTTTGGTAGCTATAGAAAAGCAGGCCGGGGTAATCCCTGGCCTGCTTTTTTTAGGGGGTGGTTTATTGAAAAAAATCTACCGGGACGAACGCGGTAACGCAATGTTAGAGTTTGTTATGATCTTTCCACTTTTCATCGGCTTGATTCTAGGTACAATAAACGTCGCTGTTCTCCTGAACAACGATATCCTTGCATCCTCTGCCGCTAGGGTAGCAGGGAGAACTGCCGCAGTGACAGGCAACCGTTTGGATGGCGAAAACAGGGGTAAAGAGCTATTTAGAAAAGCTGGCCTTGTGCAACTTGACGGTCAGGTAAGAATAACCGGCAAAGACTATGTAACCGCCGAAGTAACCTACCAGGTGCCGGTATTGGTACCCGGTTTTGCGTGCCTGTTTGGCGGCAAACCATGGGATGATGAAATCAAACTAAAGAAAAGGAATAGTTACTATGTAGAATACAGACATCGCTAAATATGGGGGTAAGGTAATATTCTGAACCAGATAAATAAAGACAATCGCGGCAGCGTTATGTTGGAGTTTTGCATAGCATGTATGCTGATCCTGTTAATCTGGGCGGGGTTATGTAACACAGCGTTAATCTTAAAAGACCGGCTGGTGGTGATTGCTGCCGCAAGAGAAACCGGTAGATACTACGCCGCCATCAGCCAGAATGAATCACAAGCACAAAAAAAAGGGTATGAAATACTCGCCAACGGGAACATAGCAAAAAACCGGGCAACTATAAAAATTTATAGGAATAATCCCAGTAGCAACCTGGTACGCTGCGAAGTAACTTGCGACGTGCCGGTGGCAATACCCGGCGCTGGGGCTTTGTTTGGAGGTGACGCATGGAAGAATCAAATCACCGTCAAGGAATCGGTCGTGTTCCGTCTGGAGACCTAATCCGTGACGAACGAGGCGTAATTTTGCTTATGACTGTCATCCTTTTGGTAATGTTATTGGTTCTGGCGGGTATTGGCGCCGATCTGGCCCGGTGGTACGTGGCAAACGAACAAAACCAGACCGCTGTAGACGCTGCATCACTGGCCGGAGCACTTAGCGGTGAAAGGTATGTCACAATTGAGGTACAGTATGCACATACCGAGAAAAGATGTAGCACAAGAGCTGATGGCACTAAAAGATGCCGCACGGTTTGCATATCAGATCCCCCGGTAACACGAACTGGAAAGGAAAAAACGCTGGTTGACGAAGGCGGGTGGCGACGGGGAACGTGCCGGGATCGCTTCCTGGGCTTTAGGGAAAGATGGATTGAATTCCCGGGTGATACAGAGTCTATTGCAAGTGCCGTGTTCAGTTATAACAGGCCGCAACTACTTAAAAGTTCTCATGGCGGCCAATTGGATAACACCCAGTTTAACGCTTACGATAACGGCAGGTATGCACCATCGGTAGTCGCACAATCAGAAGGGAAACTAGATACCTTTCTATTGCATTTAATCGGTATCAAAAACTTACCTGTTGGTAACTGCGGTCAGTCAAGCACCTTTTACGAAGTGATTAGCGGCGGGGTAAACCAGAGCAGAAACGGCGCACCGGAAAACGGTTGCCCATAAAACTAAGGGGTAAAAAATGTTTGTTAGTCTAAACCACATTGCCAAAGTATGGCATAATGTAGTGTGCATCGCGGGTGCCGCTATATTTTTTGCCTGGCTGATGATAAACGCTAACATCTTCAAGACGCTTTCTACTGTCGTTGTTATATCTTATCTATTTTATTTAATCTATCAAAACCAAAATATAATGCTGAAAGGGGTACTGAAATTTGGATTTTAAGAATATGCGTGCTAGCTCGCTCCGGACAAGCTCGCCCGGCGCGATTTTTATTTTTGTGGCGGTTGCATGTGCCATCATAGCAGGGGTATTGGTTGTAAACACACTCAGAATGGCCGTCCCCACCGTACCCGTTATCATCGCCAGCGCGGATATCGAGCCGGGGCAAACAATTACCGAAAATGTGTTGGATATAAAGAACTACCCACGGGCAGTGCTCCCGGATGACCGCATAACTGATAAAAACTTCGATGACATGATTGGCCGGCACGCTAGAACCATTATCGCCGCAGGCGACCCCGTACGCATGCGCCATATTGCTGAATTTACCCCTGAAGGAGGCACAGTGGCCGCACGGCTAACACTAATTGAGAATACTGATATGCGGGCAGTCACACTACCGGTTGAGGCCAGCGAAGGGCTATACGTTGAAACTGGTGACAGAGTAGATATTATCGGTACATTAGACGTTTTAGACACTGACGGACAAATAACAACTTCAAAGGTGTTAGTGTGGGCAGCACCGGTAATCTATACTCCCCCAAACACGGAGGAAACCGATAAGGGCGGCATCGTGGTGGCCCTTTCACCATCTGACACAGAGCGCGTTTCCCTGGCTATAGCGGAAGGTAAGCTATTGGCGGCGCTAAACCCGCTGGGCGAAGTATCAGGGCAAAAAAGTGCAGGGATCACTATTCATGAAATATTTAACCCGGGACAGGGGGAGTAAATAATGTGGATGGAAAACGACCAAACCATACGCATGATGGTGGTAGACGATGACCCGGACTATCGTGGGAAAATGCGTGCCGCTTTCGAGGGCCATCACCGGATTAGGGTAATAGCCTTAGCGCAGGGTGGGCGCGACGCCGTTGGGCTAGCCAGGGATAACGCACCTGATGCGGCGATCATCGACCTGGGTCTGGCCGATATGAGTGGTCTTGACGCAGCAGAGCAGATCGCCCGGGTATCACCGGGAACCGTAATATTTATTGCCACCGATACCCCGTCGATGGATTTGTATCGCCGAGCGACAGCCTTAGGTGTGAAACAGGTATTCACTAAAACCATGACCGCCAATGATATCGCTGGCATGATCGAGCAAGAAGTAGACGCGGTACGTGAAGATATGCGCCGGCAGTCGGAAACAATGCCGTTGGTAACGCCCGGTGCCGGCCCGGCGGGCCTGCGTAACGGCTCGGTGGCCAAACACATACCCCGGCAAATGCAGACATACAAGAAAACAGTAATAGCTGTAACATCCGGTATCAAAGGCGGCGTCGGTAAAACTACCACTTCTGTTGCTATATCTTGTGCTGCCGCTACGCAGGCTGATGTCGGGGTCAGGGTGGCATTGGCCGATTTCAACGAGTCGGGCAACATAACTGTTCAGCTAAACATGGGTACGCCAAAGAATTTGGCTGGCCGTAGTGTATTGAACTGGCAGTACATGAACGATAGTGCAACGGAAGATGAACTGCAAGAATTCATGGTCAAACACAGTCCCAGCGGAGTATGGGTGCTTCCGGCAGTGCCTACACCGGACAGGATAGTGGAATTGAACGAGGAGCTAATCAAGAAAGTCATTAATATATTGCGCCAAAACTTTGACCTGGTGATATGTGACCTACCGCCTTCAATCACCTTTGATGCTTCCTGGGCAACGATAATGCTGGCGGACTATGTACTGGTGGTAGTCTGCCCGGACGACCAGGAAATTGCAGGTATTGAACAGTTTAACGATACGATAAACCAATTAAACTGTGCTAATAAGTGTTACCGAGTAATCAATAAATATAACGAGCCTGAAAGTCTGAGCATTGCTGATATGAACAAGTACCAACCGTTTCCCATGCTGTCCAAATTTCCGTACGAACCGGGTGTTCGTCGGGGTAGAAAACTTGGGCACCCGTTTGTATTAAGCGATCCCAATAGTGAATACGCATGCTCGATTAGGGATGCGTTAAATAAGCTTTTCCCCGTATTCGGCGAAAGTTTCACGGGTCACGAAAAAAAGAAAAGCCGGGGATTGCTTAGCTCACTGTTTAGTATATTCGGTAAGAAAAGTGCTATCTAGGAGGGCAGAATGTTTAACAATAAACGTTCATCAATTAGCGGGTTACAAAACAAATTAGATCGAATGCGGGGTGACGGACACCAGGACGCCCAAACTGAGCAAGCAATGGATCGGCTGGAGCTGTTTAACAAAGTCCGTCCGCTGGCGCAGAAAAGAATCCGAGAAAGGATAACAACGCAGGAGTTGGCAGATAGGTTTGCGCCAGCGCTTAGAACGAAAGTAAAAAAGGAAATCCTTGAAATCGTAGAACAGGAGGCACCCGGGCTACCTAAACCCGCCCAGGTTGGTATAACAGAAGAACTGGTTAACGACCTGCTGGGTTATGGCCCACTCGAACCTTATTTTAGCGGGTTACTTGCAGATCAAGTAACTGAGATTAAGGTTGACAACCCGAGAATTATTTGGGTTGAAATTGATGGTAAAGAAACCCTTGCCACTGACGACAATGGAAAGCCCGTCACCTTCAGAGATGATCAGCATTGCCGTGATGTGCTGGATCGGATGCTGGCCCCCACCGGCAGGCGGGTGGATATCTCCAGCCCACGGGTTAAAGCGCGGCTACCGGACGGTTCCAGGCTGATGGCCCATATCCCGCCGGTGGCTGTTGACGGTACCACGTTCAGTATCAGGCGCTTCAAGAAAGGCTTGACCTTGGCCAACTTGGTAGAGAAAGGGGCGATGAACGAAGAAATTATGCAGTTTATATCTGCCTGCGTAAAGGGCAGGTTAAATGCAATTGTATCTGGTGGCACATCATCTGGCAAAACCACCATTTTAAACGCCCTGGCTTCAGTTATACCAGAGGATGAAAGTATCATCACGATAGAAGATCCCGCCGAACTGCAATTGCAACACAGACATGTAAGACGCCTGGAAGCAAAACCTAATAACGTTGAGGGCGAAGGAGAAGTATCCCAACGAGATCTGGTAGCAGACGCCCTGCGCATGGCCCCGAAAAGGATAGTGGTGGGTGAGTGCCGGGAAGGTGAAGCGTTTGATATGATGCAGGCCATGAACACTGGTCATGACGGCTCACTTACAACCGGGCACGCCAATAACGCTCATGAAATGCTAAACAGCAGGCTAGTTAACATGATCCAGATGGCCGATATGGGACTGCCACGCGAAGCTATCGTCGGTCAAATAGCTGGTGCTGTGGACCTTGTTATTCACATATGTAAGGATCGTACTGGCAGAAGACGTGTAGATCATATCTGCGAAACCACGGGCATTGTGGTAAGCGGGCAGCATGTAAATGTTGGGCTGCATGAGCTTTACCGGTTTGAGCAAGAAAATGATAACTGGGTAAGAACTGAGCATCCTTTCAGCCGTTACGAAAAGCTAAAATGGGCAGGCATAGAGCTTTCGCCGGAGGTGGTCAAGTGCTAGACCTTGGTTTACTTACCTTGCTTGCCGGCGTTCTGGTTGGACTTACGATATTGCTTTTGGGTACCGGGATACGTATCCACCGAATGCAGACCCACTGGCTTTATGTACGAGGGTCGATGAACGAACCAAAACCCAGCCGGTTATCCAAGTTGCAGCGAGAAGCCCTGGCGGCTGGCTTGGAAGTGTCCCCGTTGCATCTAGCTATCGCTGCTATTATTGGTGCTGCAATCGGTGTAGCAGTGGTAGGCGCAATAACCGGGATGGCTATTTTAGCTCCAATTGGTGCTGTATTCGGGCTTGTTGTGCCCGGTATTTGGGTCAAAAGAAGGGTAGCCGGTCGTGCCGCTACCTTTGAAGCGCAACTGGAAGTGGTCCTGGGCCAGATGGCCTCGGCTATACGGGCGGGACTGTCGACGCAACAAGCACTGGAGCAGGCAGCGCTATCAGCCATGCCGCCAGCTAAAGATGTTTTAGGCAAAACACTACACCTGGTGCGAACGGGCAGCCCACTGGTCAAGGCTTTGGAAGAATCAAGCCAGCTAATAAAATCTCGTGACCTGGAAATGGTAGCAGCAGCAACTGGCCTGCACATGCAAACCGGTGGTGACCTGGCCATGATTTTCGACCAGATAGCCGACGGTATTCGTGACAGGCGTACTTTTAGCGCTCAATTGGGTTCAGCCACATCAGAAGGTAGATTAACGACAAACTTTCTATTGGCCATGCCTTTTATTGCGGTTGGCGGCATGAGGGTATTAAGCCCGGAGTATATGGCACCGCTGTTTAATACGGTAGGCGGCCTGCAGGTGCTAGGCATATGCACGGGCCTGATACTATTCGGCTGGCTATTAATTAGGCGCATCGTTGACGTTGATTATTAAGGGGCGGGTTTAGATGACTTTCAATGTAATGCCGATTGCTATATTCGTGGCCATGGCAGTCTTTCTCGGGTTTATAGGGTTAAATTTAAAAAGGCGTGGCAAGTTCTCGCCGACGGCAAAAATCGTTAAGCAGAACCCGGTCGCTGAAAGCGGCAAGATAGTGAATCAGGGCTTGCTAAGCATATTACCGGTAGTAATGGTTGTCTACCCGGAGGACGTAAGATTTCAGACCGAGCGCAAGCTCAAGTGGGGCGGTATTGAAAGTATTACTGCTGGTGAATTTTTAGCTTATAAATTAACAACTGCCGCTGGTATACCCATTGCCGGGGCACTCGCGGGGGCTTTTCTGGGGATACCGTACATCTGGTTTTTGTTATTGGCCGGTGCCGGTTACCTGTTACCCGATATGTGGTTATCCTCAAAAGTGTCGGCACGCCAGAAGCAAATACGCCGGGACATGATGGAATTCGCGACGCTGTTTGCCGTAGTGCTCCGGGCGGGCGGTGACCTTTACGGTGCGCTTAATCGGGTGGGTAAATGGTTCGGTGGGGAAATGGGTAAGGAGGTGATGCAGGCCGCGCATGACATTGCGACTGGTAAACGGCGGACGGAGGCGCTCATGGATATGGCCGACCGCTGTGGTGTAGACGAATTGACCCAACTGGTACAGGTGATACTACAGGCCGAACGGTTTGGTACCAAAATAGCGGACGCCGTGCAACAACACGCAGCACAGGTAAGAATTATGAGACGTTATGCAGCTGAAAAAGTAGCGAACGAAGCAGCGGTGAAAATGACTTTCCCGATGCTTTTATTTTTTATTGGACCGCTAATGGTTTTATTAGCTTACCCAGCGTTCCAGCAGTTTGGCAAAATATTTTAATGGAAGGGGTTAAAGTAAAAATGACTGAAATAAAAAAAATTATCAATGATGAAAGAGGGGCCACGCTCCTTGAATATGCCGGCCTGGCCGTCCTGATACTGGTTGGTATTTGGGTGGCGGCAACGCAGTTGGCCGGTGGCGTAAATGAAAGATTCGAAGATATTCAAGATAGGATAGAACCTTAACATAAGGCGGGCGAATAGCCCGCCTTATGTTTTTAATAAGGGGTGATGATATGGATTATATCTTTTATTCCGGCTTACTGGCACCGGTGACAATCTGCGGAATAACGGACTTGCGAAAGGGAGTTATAAAAAATCAGGTTGTTTTTGTTACAGCGGTTATGGGGTTGATATACCACATGGCTTTGGGTCAGGGACTGGTGTATTCATTAACCGGCGCGTTAATCGGGTTCATAGCCGGGTATATCGGTTATCGCGTCAAAGGCGTCGCTGCCGGCGATTTGAAACTGCTTGTTGCTATGGGCGTCTGGTTGGGCGTTTTTGATCTATACTGGGTGTTATTTACCGGTTCGGTAATCGGTGTGATATGGGGCACCGTCAAACTATTAATGCACAAGGATTTTATGGCGACCATAAAAGAGACCGCTAACATTCGTTACGGAGTAGCTTGTCTAAGGAGGATACCTGAAGATTTGGACGCGCCGCTACCCAAAGATGCTATTCCTTTCGGTACCTGCCTGGCCCTGGCCTCATGGATGGTTTTAATTCTCAAACCAGTGATGGGGGGATTCTTTTGGTAGGTCTGTTCTATGCTGTTATATCGCTTGTAGCGTTAGCCTTTGGGTTTATGTATCCAACCTGTCTATCCAACGCGTGTGTGCAACTGTCCGGCGTTTTCGGTCGTTCCTGGTTCCTGTGGGGGGCTTTGTTCTATGCCTTGGCCGCTGCTCTTTGTCTTAAAAATGTGCAACGCAAACGTTATGTGATCGCTTTTCTGGCCGGCGGCGCTACGCTGCACACAGCGCTGATAGCATACAGTTACGTGGTATATGGTAGCATTTGCCCTGTGTGCTGGAAATTTGCCGTGCTGGGTATCATGTTACCCATTGTCTACTTGTGGATGCCTTACGCTGGTGCGATAACACAAAAAATATGGGTGCCCGCCAGGGTGCTGCCTGTGGTAATGGTTGCCATACTTGTAATTAACCCCATCGCGGGCATCGGTGAAAGCTCTATGACCAGGGTGACAGATCGCGGGGATGTTAAAGCCTTTGACCAGGACAAGGAGCATATTATAACTGTTTCAACAGCTAAAGGGCAGGTCATTAAACTTAATATTAGCCAAAAGCCGGTTTTATTTTTCGCTGTCTGGTGCCCGCACTGCGATGATGCATTGCGTGAGATTGCGGCACTACCTCGGCATGAGCGTCCTGATATCGTTGTTACGTACCTTGAAGCGGGCGACCATGCCAAGGTACCGGGTAAGCTGGCCAAGAACGGTTTGGGGGGTGAAAGATATTATCTTTCCGAATCGCCGCCACAATGGCTAAATTTGGTGCCAACGATTGCGGTATGGAGGAACAGTAAACTTGAACTGAATGAAGGTGGTTATGATGACTGAAAAACAGCTCATGTTAATTATAATCGTGCTATCGTTTATGTATGGAGCGATGACCGGCAGTTTTTTTAACATGCTGGCTTATCGCCTAAAAAACAGACTTTCGGTATTAACGCCGACCAGGTCGTTTTGTGACCATTGCGGAAGGGTTATTTCCTTCATAGACCTGATCCCGGTGTTTGGTTATGTATTACGGCGCGGCAAATCAAGTTGTTGCGGACAGTCCATTAATCCCGTATACCCGGCTATAGAATTATTCACGGGCGTCGTATGCGCTTTCACCATACCCGCAATGTTAAGGGGGTTATTGTAATGGAAACCGCATGGGTTGGTGTCTTAATACCGGCCACCATAAATTTTTATACCGACCTGCGCTGGCGAAAAATTTATAATGTAATAACCCTACCGGCCACAGTGGCCGGTATTCTGTATAATCTAATTTACGGTTCCGGAATCATTTTCAGCTTACTCGGTTTTGCTGTCATGTTTGGGATTGGCATTACCGGCTTTGCCGCAAATGGCTGGGGAGGCGGAGACGCCAAAATGTTGATCATGGTTGGCGCATGGGTGGGTTGGCATACGGCACTGTTGGTGGTGCTGGCCGGGGCGGTAATAGCGCTGCTTTGTTTTATCGCCAGACAACCGATAGAAAGCATGCAAGCGATAAGGGATCAGCTGATACGCATTTGGTTGACTGTGTTTTGGAAAGCAAAAGGCGCCTGGAAGGGTTTTAAAGGCATAGACCAGGCACCTGGTACAGTGCCATTCGGAGCCTGTCTTGCGGTGGGTTCCTGGTTGCTCATGTTGATTCATAAAATTTAAAAGACCAGGGGGTGAAAGTAGTTGCGAAGAATCAATTGGCCTTTAATTATAACCATTATATTGGGGCTGGGTGTATTTGCCGGCGCGTCCTGGTACGTTTTCCAGTATTCAATCAAAAACAGGCCTGTGGAAAAGGTGCTGGTCGCGACTAGAGATATACCGGCCTATCAGGTAATCGGGGATGATGACCTGCAATACCGCACCATACCCGCCGGCGGTGCGGAACCCGGGTCGGTGTTGGATCCTAATTACGCGATAAATAAAATGACCACGGTGTCACTGTATGCAAACAGGCAAATACCTAAGCAAACGCTTACCGAGGATATACTGGTCATAAGACCAGGCGAACGGGCGATAGCGGTTAATGTTGACATTGTCGGCACAGTGGGCAATAACCTGCAACCCGGTGACCTAGTGGACGTGTACTGGGTGCCGTCCAAAGACTTTCCCGGGTACAACATTGCCCAGCAAGCCCGGATCCTAAAAATTGAGGACCAAAACGGAAATCCGGTGATGCTTGGTAGACAGGAACAGCAATCCGGCGGGCTGGCCCAGGCCACTGAATTAAAACCGAACAATAGTTTGCCGGCCGTGGCTGTTTTGATAGTAAAAAACGAATACGTGCCTGAAATTACCCGTACTGTGGTCGAGGGGACCGTAGTGCTAGCCAAAAAAAATCCGACTGATATCTCATCATCTCATAAAGAAAGCAACAAAACCGGTGAGACAAAAGACGAGGTGAACAACAATAGCCTTTCAACTACTGAAAAAGGACAACCATCAGAACAATAAAATTAGAGCTGTGGGTGAGCTTGACACAAAGGAAGCTACCCAAATGATTCAGGAGATTTTGGGCGACCGGGAGAGCTTCGACCCAGAGGAAATTAAAATGCGTGATGAAGTGATGGACAGTGCCATGGCCGGGGCACCCGGCGCGAACACAATGGCTGTGAAGTATATTCAGTCGGTTATGGAACGGTACTCAATTTCGGTAACCGGGATGAATATGGTCGACGCGGCGTACGAAATATATAAATATGTCTGGGGACTGGATGTCCTGGAGGAGCTGTATAACAATCCCAACGTAGATGAAATTAGGGTCAACGGTACCATTGTTACCATCCAGTACCGGGCTAAAAATATGGAAACTGAAGTACGACTCAAGGATGCGTATCATGTGATGAAGATCATTTTACGGTTGATCCGGCACGACCGGGGGGTGGCCCTTACCGACTCCACGCCCCGCGTGGAGTCGATGCGCCGGGACGGAACGAGGATTACCGCAACCTGCCCGCCTTTTTCCAGGAAGCCCACTCTGGTTTTAAGGAAACCCACATTCAAGATGACACTGGATAACCTAACTCGGGCGGGCACACTAAATGATAGTATCTATAATTACATCAAATTGCTAGTTCAGGGCCGGGCCAATATCCTGATTTCCGGTGGTTGCGGTTCTGGAAAAACTAGTTTGCTCCGCCACCTGGTTAGTTTCATGCACCCGCGTTTACGCATTGTAGTTCTGGAAAACGACATGGAACTGAACCTAGGCGATCATTACCCTGATAGAGAGGATATTGTCGAGTTTGAGGAACACCCCGAACTGGGGCTAACACTTAAAGAAGCGTTTCGTACAGTGCTGCGTTATTCGCCGGACGTAATCATCGTCGGTGAGATGCGTGGGGTGGGCGAAGCTGATGAGGCAATAAAGGCTTGCACACGTGGCCACGACGGATCCCTGGCCACAGGTCATTTTACCAGCGTGGAAGAATCGATCGAGGGCACAGCTCTTATGCTTATTGAGGAGGGTAAGAACCTGCCTCTTTCTCTTGCCAAATTACAGGTGGCAAGGGCGTTTAACATCGTGATTCAGCTCTACACCTCTCCTGTGTATGGGGTGAAAAAAATAACTCGTATAGCGGAAATATGGCCCGAAGGGGACAAAGTGGTTATCCGTGACTTAGTGGTATGGCAGTCTCAACCGGATGACTTTTTATCAGGCGAATGGAGAATCATGAACCCACCCTCCGAGCGCCTAACCCAAAAAATGCACCAGTACGGGATCACGTCGGTAGATTTCCGGGAAGCGGGGGTGTTCGTATAGTTGTGCACATAACTCATTATATACCTGCCGGGCTTTCGCTATTGGCCGGGTTAGGTTTAAGTGTTGCTTTTGCGGCCGTTATTCTACCGCTAGTGCGCCGTGTAGTGGGAAAACTTGAACAATACATTTCGGACATTCGCGCCCAAAAAGCATACATGGCGGCCCCGAAGGCCATAAGAAAGAGGTTTTCTTCCCGAACCAAAACCCGGAACCGAAACTTACCGGGGTGGTTTGTTGGTTGGGAAGAACAACTTGAACACAAATTGACAGATGCCGGCCTGGCCATGCATGCCGTGCGCTACATACTGTTTATCATAGCCGGTGGTTTTATCGGTTTTTTGCTCGGCGTAGTGGTACTGAAAAACGTACCTGCTGCATTAATAATTGCAGCGTCAGCATTTTTACTACCAGAACAATATTTGGCTAGCAAGATTACAAAGAAACGGGAAAAGATTATCAACCAGTTAGCTCCGGCGGTGCGCATATTTTACGCAGAATATAACGACACACCGCAGGCTGAAAGGGCTCTTCTCATCACAGGAGAAAGAGTTAGAGCGCCTCTTGGGCCAATATTATATCAGACCGGGAGAAGGCTTGCGTCTAACCATAACCCGGACGAAGCTTTCGCTGAACTTGCCAAAAAGTTAGACTTCTATCATGGTAGAATGTTCGCCCAGTTGCTTAGGCAGGCTTATGATGACTCGGCGGTGGCACCCCTGTTTTCCAGGTTGGCAACCAAAATAGCGTCTTATCAGCAACTGTCAAAAAAGAACCGTTCCAGTCTTGCTTCCGAGGGGGTGGTCGCAAGACTGTTGAATGTGATGGTATTGCCTGTTTTCTTGTTTATGCAGTATATAGTACCGGAAACAACATCGTTTTTAGTTGGGCATCCAGTAGGACGTATTATTGTTACATTATGCTTTGCATCGATCCTGGTCGGGATAATACTGGATAGAATGTTATCGGAGGTTAAACTTTAATGATTGACTGGGTGACATTGGCATCAATCGGTTTAGCTGCTGTTGCGGGCCTGGGGCTGACTGTATCCCTAATTGCTATAATTTGGACGGTGATAAACGCGACACCCTGGGGGCATGTTCGGCAGAGGCTGAACCGGCTAACAAGATTCGAAAAAAAAAGCAAAATCAATATTAAGTTTAATCTTGACCGGCGGGATATTTACAGCTCACTCGCCGGTTTATTAATTGCCGTCACATTGTTGTGGGGTACTCCGGTGCTCCATCTGGGCGCCGGCCTCGGAATTTTACTTAGCCCTGTGGTTGTACGTCTTTACAGCTGGACACAGCGGGGCAGGTTGAAACAAATCAAGTTGCGTGAATGCGCGATCCTGTATGAGGCCATCGACCTGTATACCCATGCCGGATACACAGTTGAGCAGGCGCTAAAAATGGGAGCGGCGTTGACGCCATCCATCAGGCCTGCCGTTGAACGGTGCCTGGCCTACTGGCCCCAGGGTCCGTTGAGGGCATTAGAAAGAATGGGAGGTGATATCGGACTGGAAGAAGCGGAAATATTGATATCGGTTTTAATGCAGGCGGTTAAGGCCGGTCCGGAACGGGTTGCCGGACTACTGGGCGAGGAAAGCGTCAAGCTGGAAGAATTACGCCAAACCATGGCGGAAATAAAGATCGCCGCCAAACCTATATACATGACGGCCTATTACATACTGCCTTTGGCGGCGAACATGGGCATTGTGCTTTCCACTTTGGGCTACAGAATATTATTTACGCTGGATGGAATGAAAGCTGGAATGTGAAAAACTTTTGAAAGGTGCACTATTTATCATCATGAAAACATCTTAAAACCCAAACACGTTATAAAGGGAGGGTGAGAACGAATTAAATGAAGAACATTTTAATTTGCGTACTATTGTAGGTTGTTGAAGCCGGCCATGGATATTGTCTTTCCGGCCTAGTTTATAGACTGATGTTACTTGACGGAATGAAAACAAATTAAAAAATTATAGGAGGAATATTCTGTAATGAAAAACACTGTCAAGAAATTATGGAATGATGAGAATGGATTGACAACGATGGAAATTATCATAGGCACCGTTTTGCTAGGCGGCGCGGCTACCCTAGTCGGGTTCGCGTTGACATCCGGTTTCAGCGGAAAAACTGGAGATTTCGTCGGTGATTTGGAGGATCTCACAGCAATAAACGATGCGATAGACGATGGCAGCGCATATACCTATACTTCCGGAACCACCGGCGCCACCGGTATAATGACCGACGCGACCGGAAACTAATAAATATAAAAGGGAGAAGGGGAAAACCTTCTCCCTTTTATATTTATGGAGGTGTTTTCATGAAAAAGTTGCTTTTAAGATTAATTAACGATGAGAAAGGACTGACTACGATGGAAGTCATCATACTTACAGTATTATTGGCCGGGGCAGCCAGTCTAGTCGGTTACGCCATGACCGCCGGGTCGAGAGGGCTGGCTGGTAAAACATTGCAGGTGATCGAGGACGCTGACCCGACGTTGTAAAAAAAGGAGGATGTAACATGTTTAAACTATTCAAGAGGCTTATCCATGACGAAAGGGGGCTCACCACAATAGAGTGGTTGATTATAACATTCCTGGGCGCATCCAGTGCGGCTTTAGTAGTGTCCGCCTTAAAACCGAAGTTAGCAGATACCCACAACAATGTGATCAACAACATCACAGATGTGACGTCAAGCGGATATTAAGGGATCAGCGAGGAGCTACAGCTATACAGTTTTTGATCGTCTTTACTATTGCAACCTTTATGACCTTCGGAGCGCTAGATTATTGGATACTAATGATAAAACACCAGCAAGCAGAACATCTCATGCACATGAATCTGCAGCGGATGCAGGTTGAAGGGTACCTTACAGCGGCGGATGAAACAGCCATGATTCAAGCGTATAATGATATCGGCTGCCCGGTGGTATCAATTGAAGGCCCCCGGGAATTAGAGGGCGACCCTCGGGTTACAAGAAATCTTTCAACAAATGCTTATATAAACTTAAAAGTGATTACTAAACCCACACCAACACCGCTTTTTGCCGGTGTGCTGATCGGTGGCAGTACAGGTGATGATGCGTTTAGAATCGTTGTTGGAGGGAGGATGCTGTCTGAAAGAGTTAACCCGTAGATTGATAAATAATAATAGCGGATGGTCCGTTATATGGTTGCTGATACTTGTTCCCTTGTTTTTACTGACTGTTTCAACGTCCCTCGGAGTAGTGCAATCCGTTACCGGATCAGATATTGACTTGCAGCGCGCGGTTGAACTGGCTTCCAAAGCGGCCACCATGCAGGTAACGGAAGAAAGTCAGGCGGCGGGAGAACCTTTTATAAACACTTCTGCCGCTCACATGGCGTTTCGTAATATACTGGCCGAGAACATTGGTCTAAACGCCGACATGACACCAAAAACAGGCTCCATGGCTGGCACGACTCCCGATTACGTGCTCGTTGTTTATAACGGCTATGACACTTACGCGTATGAAGCACCAGGGGGGCATAAATATTCATTTGTCGGCGGCACTCTAACTGAACAACCAATAACAGGTATCGGTTTCCCGGCCACGTTTTCCGTTGACAGACAGTCTATATTGGCTGGCGCCGGCGGACCGGTAGAGGTCAAACTAAACAGTCCGGGCGCTATTGCTGTGGTGAATTACGAAACTGTCGAGATTGTGGGAAACGAGACAGTAGAGCCTGTGCGCTGGGCGGCATCACGAGTTTTGTGCCCCGGGGGTGGGTGCAGGTGGGGGAGTTAATAAAGAGAATTAGCCTCCATCTCTTTATTGCTGACTACATTTATATATCGCAATACGTCATTCGAAAAGCCCGCATTACTTTGAGATAAAGGGTAAGCGGGCTTAACACTATGATGAACAGTATGTTTATGATGTTCATAACTAAAGCATAAAAAATTTGGGGTATATTAATGAGGAAGCTATTTAGGCTTATCATTTTTTTATTAACCTCTTGTAATCCAAATTTTAAACATTTATTTCTTGTTTATCTTTGCGTACCATTAATCCTACACCAATGGCAACAAAAAAACCGATGATAGCGTCTATTATAACTATGTGCATATAAAACGAGTCGCTTAACGGCCCTAAATGTTCACGGAGCCAAATGCATATGTCATTACCAGGTTGAAAGATAAGTATCATTATCTGGCATATTAGAAACCCAAGGGTAGTCATAAACAATAAATTTTTTCTTTCAATCTTTTCGTCGAGTAACTGTCTGAAAAAGAAACCGACCAAAAAACCGGGCAAAATTAATAGTGCATAAAAGAATTGGTTAAGTATAAGTGCCGGAAACAAGATGCCCAGTGCGAAAGCGCCTGTACCTGCCAACCACAATTTGCGGAAAGGATAATGCCTCCGAAGTAAGAAAGCCAAAACAGCCATACCAATGGCAGCCTCCACTAAAAAGCCAAACCAGATAACTATAAAATTTAGCAAGAAACTTTCGGAAAATATCAAGTAGATCCCCAGTGTTTTAAGAAGACCACCAATCATAAAAGCAAATCCAGTTAGAATCGATATCACAGGAAGGTTAAATTTTTGGATAGGCTCATTCATAGAATTTACACCTTTCTCTTTATATACTATATATACATATGTCGCTTCTTGTTTAATATATGAAACAGCAGTTTATATATAAATCTATTGCTGCTGCTCTTCCACAATACGAACTAGTTTATCTATAATAACAATCTCCAGGCCATAGATTTATAAAGTTTATATAGCAGCCCTGAAAAGCAAGTGTATTAAAAATGTAATAACAAAAACTAAAACAACATCAAAACACCTTATGGGGGACTGCTTTTGGTCTTCGTTGTCTTTATTAGCCAGGAAATATGGATTGGGTCTCTTGTTTAAAGTATAGATTTCCATTAAAACAGTAGTGAAAGGCATTATTATTGGGTATATGAAGACTCTTATATCCTGAGATATAAGAAAACATGTCATGGAAGAGACCAAATACGAAAGAACAGCGGGGATACCGACTTTAATCCATTGATTATCAAATTTACTCTTATATTTTGCGTAAAAAAAACCCCATAAAACCCAATAAAAAACCATTATTCCCATACCTATCCCGCCATTTTTAAAGCTAAAAAAAGCTATAATAGCTTCCATTTGGTACACCTCCAAAGCCTGTTTGTGATGTGCATTAGCTAAAGAATGCGAACATGTGAGAAATCCAATTACTTCGGTTGATTGTTCAGGGTCTTAGCGATTTCTTTTGTGGAATTAGCAAGGGACTCGAAAGCTTTTGCGATTTTCCATATTGAACCAACTGCAATTACTGCAAGAATAACACCAACTACTGGAATTACAAACTTTACAATGAACATAAGGGTTATTGAAGAGTCCATTAAACTATTCTCCTTTCTTTTTTTTTAAAACCCTTCGCTAGAAAGTGAAGACAACCTCTATATAAATATAGACACGGCACGACATGTAAGAGTCTAATTAAGGATTAGCTCTCATGCACAGTTCAAAGACAATTAAACTTTTAATCTCCGTAGATATACGGAGTTTTTCTTTTTAAGGAGGCGATGCCAATGGTATTGTAAGCTACATTTATATGAGGCATAAAACAATAAACTCACTGCTGGGGGGTGGCCAGATTTCTATGCTCTGGCTGGTGGGTGTAGATGGAATAATTAATAGTTTTGAAAGTGAATAAAAAAGGGGGTTAAAGAAGTGTTTAAGATAATAAGATTGATTATTCTATATGTAATTTTACTTACCGTAAGCGTTGGTCAGGCCCACGCTGGCAGCTGGTCGGCTATTAATACCTTTTCGACAGCTGATAATATAGTTTATGCGGCAGCAGAGGATAAAAACGGGGATTTACTGGTTGCCACAAGTAACGGGATTATGAATAATAGTACCGGCGCACAACTATTGCCTTACACCAACGTTAAAAACATGATTCGCCTATCAAACGGTAACGTCTTTTTTATGGACTCTAGTTATAATTTTCATATTTGGAACGGTTCTACCGACACAACATACGCAAAGCCTAGCTATATCAGTTCCAATAATCCTCACTACTTCGAGGCCAGTCCTGACCCAGGTGGACGTGCCTGGTTTTCAACCGGCTCAACCATTTACGAGTGGACCGGCAGCAGTTGGACCTCAAGAGGTAGCCCGGGGACGATAACCGGTCTTGGAGTCGGCCCGGGAAACATTTGTTATGCCTCGGTTGATAATAAAGTTTTCAAATGGGCAGGTGGCACCAGTTGGGTAGACTACGGGATCACAGATTACGAGCGTTATTTAGGAAATGGTAATACACTTGAATACATTGAAAACTTTAGCATTATAGTCGACCGCAACAACGTCTTATATGTGGCGGCCGAAGCTCGTACCGAAGACAATGATGGAGATGACAGTGATAGGGTATGGCTATTTAGAAAAGCGCCAACAGATAGTAGTTATACCAAAGTAGGTGATTATTCAAATAGCGGTGGTAAAATAATTGACATGCAAATCGATCCTGCAGGTAGTATTTATATCATCTTCCACGACATGTATAGTGATGATACGCCGGAGGCATACAGTTACGGCGGCCCAAATCCGCCCAGGCCCTGGGAAAGAAGAGATGAAAATGCTGTGCCAAATGGTTCATATATGCTGTCTAGTGGTCACTGGTTAACATACGGCCGTTACGATGTAGATAATGGTTACGTTGGACCATATTATTATGGCACATTGAGGAAATGGGACGGCACCGGACTTCGCATGTATGCAACCCCTGCCGGTGCTAATGGATTAACTAACCTAAATTTTAAATGGTTAGATTATAATATAAGACAAACCAATATTCAACTTAGATACAGTTCCGGCCCGGTTATTGAAGAGTTTACCACCGGGGCCAATATGAATAATGTTGATATGCTGCTTTTAGCCAACGCCCTGGAAAATAACAATATGCAGGGTTGGACCAACTACACCTCCGGTGCCTCCGGAGCCAGTATCTCCAACGTAAGCACCTCATACGGGCCAGGAGTAAGGTTAAAAGCTAATAGTGGCGATGTAGGTAAAAAAATAACCTGTTTAACTAACCTGTACGAAAACCAGGCCACGTTGAGAGTGCGTTTTAAGGTCAATAAAAACAGTGGTTATCTGGTACCTAAATGGGACGCAAAGCTCAGTAATGGATCAACCCAAAGTGGAGCCTTTAGTAGCCAGAAGATCGATCTTAGCAATTATACTGTTGGTACCTGGTATACCTATTATTTTCATACCACATCGCCATCCGGTACCACATATATCGACGGCGGCACGTTGTACCTGCACGGTCAGGGCGATATAGATGTTGAGATTGCCGAACCTGCCCTGGTGCCCAGCCCGCTAAAACTATATGCCCGCAGTCACTGGAGCAGTACTTACAGTTGGGATATGTATTCAGGGTGGAGTAACGCTCTTACTTTCCCTTCGTATGCTCCAAATGTAGCCTTCATCAGCACGCCAGTCAGCTGGAGTACCACACGCGGAAAATCGTCGCTTCAGTTAAGTTGGCCGTCTGTACCCGGTGCTTCCGGTTATAAGTTGTATCTTTTTGACGGTAACACCTACCGGGTTAATGACTTGGGCAACGTAACCAGTTGGGACAGCCGCACAGCGAAAGTATTCCCATATGCCTCCGACCTTCCGGAAAATAACACCATCAGCACTGATCCGTTCCGCTGGGACGGTAGTGGCACCGACTTTGATGATAAGGGCTATTACCTGTACCGTAGTACGGTTGGCACCAATTATGACACCAATACAAATTACTGGTTCAAAGTAACTGCATATAATGCAGATATGGAGACAGGGGCAAGTTATTGGCAATATAATGCTCACAGCAACGATCTGGCCAACGCAACCGACACTGCAAACCCCACTGGCACCATAGATGTCATCGGTCAGGAAGGGTTGGAGAAAACCTTTAACCCCACAGTGACAGTTACTGTAAACGCCAATGATTCGGATTCAGGCATTCAGCGTATCGAGTTATCCAACAACGGCACAGGCTATACAACCATGTACTCAGTTGCTATAAACGGTGATGGTAGTACCAATATCAAAAATTATACTAATTCTTGGTCCTGGGATTTACCGTTAGGTGCGGGCACCAAGACAGTTTACGCCCGGATCACCGACGCGCTAGGTCGTCAAAAAGTGATCACCGATTCCATTGCCCTTGCCGACGACATGTTACCGCCTTCAATTACTCTAACAATCAATGACGGTGCCACTGCAACCACTTCCAATAATGTAACGCTTACCATAAGCGTTGCTGATAACGCCAGTACCGAATCACAAATGCAAATGGCCTTTTCTAACAACGGCAACTTGTGGTCCCCCTGGGAATCGTTTGAACAGACTAAAACATGGGATATTACCCACGGCACCTATGGTGGGACATCAGACGCAGGAAAAAAGAAGGTTTACTGTCGTATTTATGACACCGCCCAAAACACTGGTTTAGCCAGCGCCGAGATTGGCTACAACCCGAACCCGCCCACGGGCTCATTTTCTATTACCGGTGGTATCACCGGAACGTATAACGGTAAGTCAGTGATGTTTGTTTCCGCCGACACACCGACTATGAACATCAACGCGACCGGAGCATCAAAAATTCGCTTTGATTCTGGAATTGGTATGTGGAGTGACTGGGAGGACTATACGGACGCGAAAGAAATAGTTCTCGCCAAATCAAGTGGGGTATGCCTGGTCAGAATCCAGGTTAAAGACAATTATGGCGTAACATCGGAACCGGAAAAAGTACTTGTGGTTATTGACGGTCAAGCACCGGTTATTAATTCTTTAAAAACACTTTCGGGTGCCACAGCAACATCAGAAAGTACAATAGACCTAATTATTAGCGTACAGGACAACATCAGTAAAAATCTTCAATACGACATAAACGGCGGGATAATACAAGGCCTTCCGGTTGATAGTATCATAACGGCTCCGGTTAGCGGTAGCGGTCTTGTACAGGTTAAGGCAAATGTATATGACGAGGCTGGAAATAAATCATTTAAAAGCATCCCTATCTGGAAACTTTAAACTTCACACCAACTAAAGGCTCTGATTTAATCAGAGCTTTTTTATTTAATATAAAGCCAATGTAGGGGGGGATAAATTTGAAAAAATTCTACTTGCCGATATTTATAGGTTTACTAGTTGTATCCACGGCCATCGCCTGGTTGCTTATAAGTTCTCAGAACAGTAAAAAAGATATTGTTTCCGTCGTTGAGCAATTCGTGCAATACCTATGCAATAAGGAGATAGAGCAGGCCATAGCATTATCCACAGGAGAAGTAAACCATGCCCTGGGAAGTCGGGGCGGTGACCCGGTATTGACTGCTACGTTAAGAAGGTTAGACACGGAAGTCACTGCGCATAGCAAAAATATTGCTCTAGTAAACGTTACTGCTGATATACAACAAGTCGACGGAACATATAACACCACATGGTACCAGATATTATTAATAAACAAACAGGATAACTGGAAGGTGGCGAGGATACAACCTTTTAATTTTATGGGCGGCGTTATAGGAGGCAAAACCGGAAATTTAGAGTCTGCTCAAGTTGAGTATTTAAAAACGTCGTTTTTGGCATATACCGAAGCAATGGCCGGCGGCAACTGGGAAGAAGCCGGAAAGTATCTTGTAGGCCCGGCTAAAACAGCGCATAACGCATCAAATACTATCCTCAGTAAAGGACAGATAATCCAGGACATTAACTCTTTAGAACTTAAGCCGGCCTGGGCGAGTAAAACCGACATTATCAGCCGGGCAACCTACAAAATGATCAACAGGGATATCGAAGTTATCATTCATTTCCATCTTACAGACGGGGGGTGGAAAATAGCCGAGATTAGCAACATCGGGGGCGGTAAATAATGAAGAAAATTATATTAATAACAGTCCTTTTATTATGTTTTTTATCGGCACCGTTACAAAGCCAAGCCGCCGGCATTTGGGAATATTACATCACTGATGCTGATACGCCAGTCACCATTGACACCGGAGCTACCACAGCCGCAGTTGATATAGTCAACCACGAGATTACATTAGAAAAGAACTTGACGCCAAATGTAGTCTCCTTCTGGCCGGATGGCATGCTTGCCTATACAGTTTTAAAGAGCAACTCCGTAGGGTTTTATATGTTCGACGGCACTCAAATGGTCGAAGCATCATCCCTGGAAATACCGCTGGGCAAAAACCCACTGGCTCTAGCAACTTACTCAACTCTACCCGATATTGCCGTAGCCACGCCAACAGAACTGCGTAGTTATGTGTTTGACGGCAATGGCATGTCCAGAAATCCGGCCCTCGAAACTTCGGGATTGACAAATGCCGTCTCAATTGGCACTCGTGGTTATGACGTGGCCGGCCTTGTTGACAACAATGTGAAATACTTCAACTTTGATGGTAGCGGTATGACTGAAAATACAATATTGGAGCCATGCGAAGCGTTAAATAACCCCTTGCAACTGGCCCTGGTGGAGGATAGCTACGACATGGCTATTCTTGAACGAAACCAGGTGCGCTATTTCAATTTTGACGGGGCCGGGATGGCTGAAAACCCAACCCTAGCGGTAACGGGATTGACAAACCCAAAGGCGTTTGCAGTAAAAGAAACCGGCGAGGTCACCGTAATCGAAGGCAGCGAGGCGAAACACTATCAGTTTGACGGTGCCGGGATGGTATATAACTCTGCCTTATCCGTATCCGGCCTAACCGATCTTACAGCGGTCGCGTTCCGACCGGGTACCTGGGATCGGGTAATCGTTGACGGCACGCAGTTAAAATACTACGCCTTTAACGGATCCGAAATGGTGTATATACCTGAGTTATCGGTGACGGTTAACGACCTGCTTATTGGCGGATCATATACACCCCAAGGTATCGCTCAATCGTTGGGTTATAGTGGCGGTGTAACCAACCGTGTAAGGGTGCGGGCCAGACACAACCTACCAATCAACACGTCGGTAACCTGGTGGGTTACCGCAGACGGCACTAACTGGACGCAAAGTTGGCGGGTGAGAAACGATGGTGTTAACGATTATTGCGAGGTCTACAATGGCGGCACCTGGACATTAATAGGCGACGCTGGCATGGCCCTACCGGAAAACGATGCGACGGAATTGTGGGTCGAATTATCACCTGGTATCAACGTCAGGTGGCAGGCTGTACTCGAAACCGCAGATACCAGCGTAACGCCCAAAATCATCGGCGGCGTTATTCCGGCGGTGGTCATAGAAACTGACCACACACCTGAAAAGCCTACTGTAGACCCTGGTCCTGTCGGTTGCTATGCAAAAACGACCCCAACAATTACCTGGACGTTCAGCGACCCGGACGCGGGGGATACCCAGTTAGCTTACCAGGTGAATATACACCGGCAAAGCGATGGAGCTCTAATCTACGACTCCGGCAAGTTATACGGTTCTGATCAGGAGTTCACGCTCCCGGGCTCAAACCAACCAGACATGCCCAGTGCTTTATGGAGCTCCGGCGACTACCAGTACACGGCCAGAGTAAGATCCTGGGATAGTTTCGACCAGGAAAGCGAATGGTCCGGCCCAGCAGACTTTTGTGTGATAGCCCTGGAACGGTTACGAGTTTCAAAAATAGTGAGCCCGCCGCTAGGACAAACCGAACCGGATCCGGCAGACCCGGCAACACACATCATGGTGCCTGATAGTTTACCGGTTGACCAGCTACCACGTATCAAGGCCGGCTCCGAGGTGCAGATTCTCGTTGATAGCATCGGTCCAGTAGATAGCTTGATAGCACGCTTTCCTTACCTGACATACGAGGCGACAATAAAGGACGGCGCACAGGTGTCTGATAACCCGTCGGGCTCACACGTAAACCGATGGTTGGCAGAATTCTGGACCAGCCCGGATAAAAGCGAGGTGCCTGATGGAACTATAGTTCAGGCGTACCTCGAAGGAGACACGGCGGCAAACTCAGCATATTTAAAAACCGCGGCGCCTTACGAAATTAATCTGGCTCGTATTGAGGGAAGTGTTTTTGAAGACTGGATGGTTATCATTCAGGGGCGAGACTGAATTGATAAAAAAAATAGCGATAAGAAAACTTTAACCAACACAAAGCTGTTTATTTTAACGATAGTATTGTAAGCTGCTAAGCGCACCTCCTATATAAGGTGCGTTCTTTATTTTTTAGGGAGGTGAAATCGTGAATCAACAAAATTGCAGTAAATGCCCGGCATATAAACTATGCGCTGAGAATCCGCAATGGCGTTGTGATTTATGGAAAGCAAAAACGCCCAAATAAAAAGGAGTCGATATGCTCGTACATGCAATAGAAACATTATCGGGTCTATCAGATTTAAAGGATTCGTATCTAACAAAACACCAGCAAAATGTTTGTCTTTATAGTGCGGTGCTATTAAAAACACTGCACTTACCAGGTGATTTATTTGAAACAATCCGGCAATCAGCTTTACTACATGATATTGGCAAGATCGGAATCCCAAACAGTATATTATTTAGACCTGGTAGGTTAACCCACAATGAGTGGGAGATAATGAGGTTGCACCCGGTGACCGGTGCAGAGCTACTATCAAATAGAAACGGGAATTTGAATCCGTTTGTAAACAATGAAGTGATTAACGGAGTAAAATCCCACCACGAAAGATGGGATGGAGCCGGCTACCCGGACGGATTAAAAGGGGAGGACATCCCCCTGGTGGCAAGGATAATAGCCGTAGCTGACGCTTACGACGCCATGACATCTAACCGGCCATACAGAAAAGCTTTGCCAAAGGAAGAGGCAGCCAAAGAAATTATCAGGTGTTCGGGAAAGCAGTTTGATCCCAGGGTGGTAGCGTTATTCTTAAATACTAATGTTACTTTTTAGCACGGTGAAAGCCGTGCTTTTTTTATGTATTTTATAAAATCCAAAATAAGAAAGGTGGAGGATTAAATGAATTCACAAGAAGCACAAATTTGTCATTTTCCACAAAAGGAGCATGTTTTGGCGGTTGATGTTGGTTACGGTTACACCAAGGCGGTTTCTGCCCAGGGTAAAAGAATTTGCTTTCCATCAATATTTAGTTCAGCTAGAGACTTGCCCCTGGCTGAACTTTCGGATGGCCGTACCGGTCACACTGTTACCATTCAAAGGGAAGGATTGCAGACTGAACACTACTTTGTCGGTGACCTGGCTGTCAAAGAAGGCCGTTCCGTTCAATATACCCTGGATGACGTAAAGCATAAACACCCCGTACATGATGTGGTACTCCTAACAGCCGTGGCCCTTTTAGAACCCAAGGCGAACGGCAAGTTGATGGTTGGCCTTCCGGTTGATTACTATCGGGAACAGGGCCAAAGCCTTACCCATCATATTCAAAACTTGTCCGCCATGGTCTCCGTCAATGGAGGTCCGGAAACAAAAATTCATTTCGATGACGTAATGGTATACCCGCAAGGTGCAGGAGCATTGCTGGTTGCAACGGATATGCCTGTAGAGGGTATAGCTGCTCTGGTAGACGTTGGCCACAAGACCACAGATTGTGTAGCTCTGGAATTGGGAAACGGCACAAGCAGGCCGGTACAGTCCATGTGTATTAGTGTAGAAGCAGGTATTGTGCATTTACACCAGGCTTTGGCTGAAGAATTTATAAAACTAACCGGTACTCGCCTACCGGCAGTTTATACCGAGCAAGTACTGCGTACCGGTCGGGTATGGTTCAGGGGACGGGAACTAGATCTAAGCCTTTTTTTGACTGAGGCGCGCAAGGTGATAGCCAGATCCATTGCCGATAGAATACTTGCCGCCTGGGGTGACCGGGCAGATTTTGTGTGCCGGGTATACCTGGCCGGCGGCGGTGTCCTGGAATTACCGGAACTGCATAAGATGCTTCCTGGCGCTGTAGTTATCACCGACCCTCAATTCTCCAATGCTTTGGGATTTCTAAAAGCCGGTGTAATTAAATGGTGTGACGATGCGAACTCAATATTAGCAAGGCATAAGCTCTAATTTTAAGTCAAGACGTCACACCGATTTAGTGTCTTTAGAAAGATTGGTGTGACGTATGGCTCTGAAAGCTAATTCAATCCTTACTGACTGTAGAGAATCCCCGGTCGCACCTATTACAAAACAACGGTGTGACCAAGTAGTTAGTAAAACGAATAAAAGGCAGGCCGGAGTAAGGCTAAAGGCGGTCGCACCAAATCAATGCATATAAAACTACCTGCAACCACCCGGTGTTATCGCTGTCAGAAGGTGAAAAAGTGAAAGCAAGTTAGGCAGCCGGCACAGGAAGGAGAAAAACTGGTTGCTTATGTTTTAACAAGTTTATTCTGCCCAAAACCAGAAAGGAGGTCCAGCTATCATTGCGTGATCTTTTAAATAGGATCCTGCCGGTGGGCCGCAGGAGTGTTCTTTTCGGCACACACCAATTCCTATGGCACCCGCTGACGGTGTATATAGCATGGTGGTGGCTTTACGGCTGGCCGGACTGGAAGGAAACAGTTTGTATCTTCGTCCACGATTGGGGCTATTGGTCTATGCCTAACATGGACGGTCAAGAGGGAGGACGCCACCCGGAGCTTGGCGCTAACCTAGCTGGCCGCTGGTTTGGCCCCGAGTACCAAGAACTATGCTTGTACCATTCAAGGCACTATGCCAAAACAGCCGGCAGGCAGCCATCTAAACTGTGCTGGGCCGACAAATTTAGTATTGGGTATGAACCGCGCTGGTTTTACCTGCTTCGGGCAGTGGCCAGCGGCGAGATCAAGGAGTACCGTCAAAATGCCACCAGGTTTATTCCTGCGAATGAGTCACACCAAAAGTGGTTTGACTGGGTTCAGAAGTACCTAATTCTCGCCGCAGAACAGAATTATTCCCAAATTATATAAGAAGAAAGAGAGGTTTTTAATGAAAAACTGGATGAACGTAAGGGAGAAGTTGGGCGGCCAGATTAACGAGGGCGCCGACCGCAAGAAAATGGCCAGTATTCTAGGTATGACGCCCAAGAAGTTGACCAGGTTGCTGTTGGGGGTAAAGAAACCGTCGCCGGCGGAAACCGAGAAAATGACCATGCTAGCCAAACTATAGAGTAAGGGGGTTATAGAACAACAACTAAAGAAGGTGTGACCGGGGCAATGCAGGTATCACAAGGCATAAACCTTAAATTTAAATTAAAACGTCACACCGTTTTAATAACGCAAAATTATACGGTGTGACGTTAGGCTCTGAAAAACTGAACCAAACCTTACACCAGTAGGGATACCCCGGTCGCACCTATTACAAAAAAACGGTGTGACGAAGAAGGTGGTAAAACACATATGAAAGCAGGCCGGAATATGGCTAAAGGCGGTCGCACCAAATCACTGCATATAAAACTACCCGCTGACCACCCGGTGTTTTCCATCCCCGACGGGGAGCGCAGCCGTGTGGCCCGGGAGTGGATGGAGCAGGGGCGCCAAGTGCTGGCAACTGTGGAAGAGATTAAGCGGGACATTGCAGTCATTAAAGAAAATTTGAGTGGGAGTGAGCAGCGTGGACATTCGGATAAAACTACAGAAAAGAACAATCGTAACAGCCAAACAAACCCCATTGACCCAGCAGTATTCTTGGATATGTAGCTTTTATTCTGGAGGTGATAGCCACGTCCACTGGTAACGGACCTCAGCAAAAAACACTAATTATAAAAGACCCCACACTGCGCAAAGGTTTCACGACCATACCGAATGCTGTAATGTCTGCCAAAGGCCTTAGTATGTCGGCCAAATATTTATACGGCCTACTGCTATCGTTTGCCTGGCAGGATGAAGAATGCTGGCCGGGGCAGAATAAACTGGCCGAAGCCGCTGACTGTTCCGTAAAAACAATCGAAAAATACCTGAAGGAATTGAGGTCGTACGAGTTAATAAGCTGGAAGCGCCAGGGATTAAACAGACCCAACATTTACTATATAAACGACCTGGGTACCGTGGATCGCTTGATAAATCCGGATTTAACCGGGTGTTCCAATCCGGAATGGAAAGGGTGTTCCAATCCGGAATTAACCACGTGTTCCAATCAAGAATGGAAGACGGGTTCCATTCAAGAATGGAAAGGGTGTTCCAATAAAGAATACTCAGTAGAAGAATACTCAGTTAATAAAAATAGTTGTATTACCCTTTCGGGTAATACAACGGGGCAAAGCCCCGCAGCAGCCCAAAACCAGGAAGTGACAATTCCGTCCAACAAGAACCATATTGCTAATTTGACAAACGAATACCGTAACACCGGTGTGGTTCCTAAAGACGGAGACTATGCATTTATCGGCAGGTTGTATCGACGTTACGGTTATGCCAGCGTACTGGAAGGTATCAGTGAGCTTGGCATGGCCATGGCTGTGGAAAAAATTGATAAGCCGCTATTGTACCTGAAGGCTATTGTGGAAGGTAAAAGCAATAAAAAAGTTAAGGATAGCGATCCCGCCCGGGAAAGCAAAAAAGAGTTAATTAAATCCCTGTATAGGTCATGATACCGGAGTTGGTCAAAAATAGCTTAGCAGTGGCAAAAGGAGATTGTAATGGATTCTGAAAAAAAGATGGTTATCGCAGAAAAACCTTCGGTTGCCCGGGACCTGGCCGGAGTGTTGGGCCGGTTTACGAGTAAAGAAGGCTACCTGGAAAACGATGAGTATGTAATCACCTGGGCCATTGGTCATTTGGTGGAGCTCGCGGCACCGGAAGATTACAACCCGCAATTCAAAAAATGGTCTTTTGAAACACTCCCCATACTGCCCGAGACATTTAAACTTAAAGCAAATCAGGGAACAAGAAAGCAATTCAAAGTAGTTAAAGAACTTATTAAACGTTCGGATATAGGGCAGCTCATATGCGCCACGGACGCCGGCCGTGAAGGAGAACTTATATTCCGCTATATTTACCGTCTCTCCGGCTGCAAGAAACCGTTTGTGCGGCTCTGGCTGTCTGAAACAACCCCGGCTGCCGTAAAAAAAGGTTTTGCAAACTTAAGACCCGGTACCGAATTTGACCGGCTGGGCTATGCAGCCCAGGCCCGCAGCCAGGCTGATTGGCTAATCGGTATCAATGCAACTCGTTCGTTTACTGTCAAGCACAATAATTTATTATCTGTCGGCCGGGTGCAAACACCTACACTGGCTTTAATTGTCAATCGCGAACAGGAAATAAACAATTTTATGACCGAGCTCTACTGGGAACTATACGCTGAATTTACCAAAAACAATGGTGAAACATACACCGCCAGGTGGTTTAAAGGGGAACAAAACCGTTTTCATGATCCGCATGCGGCCAGGGCGTTACTAGACAGGGTTGACGGGCAGCCGGCTACCGTCCAGAAAGTGGAGGAAAAGGACATAACTGAACTTCCGCCGCTGCTGTTCAACCTTAACGATTTACAAAAGGAAGCCAATAAAAAATACGGACTGGCGGCAGCCAAAACGCTGGAACTAGCCCAGTCTCTGTACGAGACCAGGAAACTGCTTACCTACCCCCGTACAGACAGCAGACACATAACGAGGGAGCTGGCAAAAACCATTCCCGGCCGCTTAAATGCCCTGACCAACGCGGTTGATTACATGCCATATACCGCCACTGCAATGGCCGCCGGCACCCCGGGTAAACGTTATGTGGATGATGGTAAGGTGAGTGATCATACCGCGCTAATACCCACTGAAATTAAGCCGGTTTTAAACAACCTGCCTACGGATGAGCGCAAGATATACGATCTGGTGGTACGCCGTTTTCTGGCCATATTCTTCCCACCAGCCAGGTATAAGCAGACAAGAGTTGTAACCAAAGCCGCCGATGAAACATTTCTCATAACCGGCCGGGTGGAACTGGAGAAAGGCTGGAAAACGGTGTATGTAACTGTGGGAAATGACCCCAAGGAAGACGAAGATACGGGTGATATACCAGAACTAAGCCAGGGCGAAGCAGTACAAACCACCAAAACGGAAATCCAAGAAAAGAAAACCAAACCACCTAAGCATTATACCGAAGCAAGCTTACTGGCGGTGATGGAAGGAGTCGGACGGTTACTGGATGACAAGGATTTGAAAGAGGCCATGAAGGGGCATGGTCTGGGTACCCCGGCAACTAGGGCGGCCATTATTGAGCGCTTGATCAAAGTGGGCTATATTGAGCGCCAGAAAAAATCTTTGGTGCCCACCGCCAAAGGCGAAACATTGATCAACCTGGTTCCGGATATAATCAAAAATCCGGAGCTTACCGGTCAGTGGGAAAAAACATTGGCTGATATTGAAGCCGGCGCAGCTGATCCGGAAGAGTTTATGGCTGGGATTAAAAAGCTAACCTGCGAGATTGTTGACCTGGCCCGCAACCAGACGGCCAGCAAAGTGTTACAGTCTGAACGGGAAGCATTAGGTAAATGCCCGTTATGCGGCAAAGACGTAATCGAAGGCAACAAAGGTTACGGCTGCAGCGGTTACAAGGAAGGGTGCAAATTTGTAATCTGGAATAAGATAGCCGGTAAAAAGCTTACCCCGGTACAAGTTAAAGCTCTGCTGGAAAAAGGTAAAACCAGTATCATCAAAGGCTTCAAATCAAGGAAAGGCAATAAATTTGACGCAGTATTGCAGATAAAAGACGGCAAAGTGGAATTCCTGTTTAACAGCGAATCCGAAAAACAACCTTATGGCAAATGTCCGTTATGTGGCCAGGGCGTTATCGAATCTGCAAAAGGTTATAGTTGCAGTGGCTATAAAGAAGGCTGTAAATTCGTGATCTGGAAAGAAATTTCCGGGAAAAAGGTCACCGTGAAACAAGTTCAGGATTTATTGCAAAAAGGCAAAACCGTCTTAATTAAAGACTTTAAATCTAAAACAGGTAAAAACTTTGACGCAATTTTAGTGTTGCAGGATGGGAAGGTTGGATTTGAATTCAATAGGGGGTAGTGATGGTGAAGGTAATGGAGTTCACAATGCGGCTAAAAAAAACAACTAAGTGCAAAGCCTGTTACAAAGAAAACATGGACCGTATCGGCAGGATATACCTGCCTATCCCGTTGCTGGAAAAAATGGACATCGATGATGAGTTGCTGGTGCAACTGGCACCTGATAAAAATCTTCTACCACAGGGCGGGTATATGGCCAGGTTTGTGTACGACAAAGAGACAGCCAAAAAAATCAGGTATATCGAGGATATCACGGAAAAAGGAGATTTGGGAATTATATACATCAGCAAAAACATATTAGAAAGTATGGGTGTGCAGGACGAAATAGCCGTGCGTGTCGTGCCGCCTGGCGAAACCGGGGGTGCCTCAATTGCTGAGGGGTAAAACCCGAATACCTTTCGATGTAGGGCTGCCACTATATAACACCCTAGGTGAAAAAACAAAAAAATGTATTAAAAAGCACAAAAAAGTTGCGCTGCTACTGGGAAGTATACCAGTTACCGTGCCGCTTTTTTATTTTGCTGATGTTTGGGTATTAGGTAGCGCCGCAGCTGCCGTATCTGATATTCAATCATGGTGGTCCGGGGTGAATATATTTTCTACTTCGGAGCAGAAGGCTGCAGCTGCTGAATATGTCAACTTATGGCCGTGGTATCTATCCCATCCTTTTCAGGCCGGCCGAGCCTGGCTGACAAGGCCGTCGGAGACATTAACCTATCCTGGAATAAAGCACATATGGCAATGGCTAAACGCACTACTTGCCGTAGGCTCCATTACAGGTTACCTGGGGTGGCGTATAACAGGTCGGCAAAATAAAGAGAACAGTTCAACCCGCGTGCATGGGCTAAAAGTTGTAAACAACCCGGCATACGGCACCTCCCGCTGGGCCGGGTTAAAAGATCTGGTTAACTTTTGCGAGTTGGGGCCGCCGGTACCTTTAGAGAAAAACGCAGGTAATCGAGTTAGGTTCCCCGGAGGCAACTTAATCGGTGAACTGGATGGCAAAAATATCAGAGTAAATTTTGAAAAGATGCCGGATGACACCCCCAAGACAGCACCGCATATGCTTGTGTTTGGCGGTACTGGTTCCGGTAAATCATTTAGCATTGTGATTGGCAATATTATCGCTGCTGTTTCCGAAGGGCAGAGCATCGTGGTCATCGACCCCAAAGGAGAGCTATTCTCTACTACCGGCAACTGGCTTAAGCAACAGGGTTATGAAAATGTATGGGTACTAAACTTTATGCAACCGGAACACAGCCATCGTTGGGACCCGGTAATCGAGTGTCTTGACGATGCTGAAATTTCGGAAATGATAGACACCCTTTCAAAAAATGCTTCTAGTGGAAGTGACTCTTACTTCATGTTAAAAGCAATGGAACTGATGGAGTCAATGATCGGGCTATTAAAGGGCGACTTTCCGGTTGAACAACAGCATATGCGGTCCATAATGACCCTAGCTGCATGGCCGGAAGAAAAGCTGGACGAGCGATTCCGGGAAGCTTACAAATCCGGTAAAATCAGCCCGACAATTTACGAACGCTGGCGTGGAGTAGTAAAGAAAAATTACGAGTACGCCGTTTCCAACTTAACAGCGGTTTTGAAAAACCTCACTACAGCATCACTGGCGGCCATGATGTCCGAGCAGGAAATAGACCTAAACCAAATAGGGCAGAAAAAGACGGCATTGTTTCTCATTATTCCGACCGGCGGGGAGGGGGTTTACCTCAAGCCGATTTTGTCCATCTTTTATAAGTTTTTATTTAAAAGATTGGACAAGCTGGCCTTTAAAAGCCCTGGCCAAAAACTACCGGTGAAGGTTAGAAACATCTGGGACGAAATGGCTAACGTGGGCATGATTCCAGGCCTGCCGGAGATCATATCCACCGCCAGAAGTAAGGGTATCCATATTCAAATGATTTTACAAACCATTAAGCAATTAGAGTCCGTTTACGGTGTTAACGAGGCAAGTACGATACTGGGTAACTGCCCGACCGTTATGCTCATTGGTATTGCACCCGCCGACCGGGATTTGGCCCGGATGTTCAGTGAGTTATTGGGCACGGCGGCGGTGGAAGCGAAAAAAGTAAGCGAAGATTTGACCGTACCAGGAAAACATTTGTTTGAGTTAAAGAAAAAAACTCGAACAGTTATCGAAAGACCACTAATGTCCACGGATGAAGTAATGCGGATTGGCCCCAAGGACTCTGTTGCTATTTTGCAATGGTTTAGGCCTTTGTATCTCCGCAAAGTTGGCTGGATAAAACTCCCCCAGGCGAAGGAAATCAAAAATTGCGGCATGTTACCGGTGGAGCAAATGATTCCGGCCAGAAGCTTTGAAATAAGCCTGCCGGAAATTGAGACTGACATGGAAACGCATAAAGATCCTGAATCTGCACTTTGGATGCAATTAAAAAGACGCTCAATGGTTGAAAACGAAGATAACCAGCCGGCAACTGAACTTGGTTTATTGAAAAACAACATCCATGAAAACCAAAAACACGGAGGCAATACACCCAAACAACCCCAATCCCCTGATTTAACTAATGATAACGGTTACAAAATGAACAGTTATAACCAATTAAATCCGGCTAATGATTATTTAGGGGAAATTGAACCCCAAAAGAATCATGAGGCAACGGAAGAACTTGAGCCAACACAAAACAATGAAAATGTGGCGGAAAATGTAGATGCTCAAGGCTTTAATGTTAAATCACCATTATTTTAAAAATGCTTTAAACGAAAGGATGGTAGACATGGAATTCAAGATTGCACCGGAAGGAATCAAATTGAGGGACATTGATGTATGGGGGGACCTGTACGAAGCTATGGAAAGAGGCACTGCAGTTGAATCGGTGATAACAGGTGTAAGGCGTCCAAACGGAGATAATGGGGACGTTGAATGTTGGGAACTGGCTTTTGATAATAAGCCTGGAATAACCGGTTTTTGTAGTGCATTCGAATCCGGCCTGCCGGCGGGTACCCCGATAAATAATTTCGTGGGTCAAAGAATTGCCGGTAAGATCAGGCGAATTGAAAAGAAAAATTCTTCAGTGGTGCTCAGCAGAAAGGATGCGGTTGAGGGCTCTATCAATAGGTTGATTGGCCAACTAAAGCTGGATGAAGAAATAAATGCAATGGTGCGGGTGGTCAACAGATACCTTTACGTTGATATTGGCGGTGGTGTACTTATAAGAATCATGCAGGAGAAGGCCAGGCAGTCCAATGGAGTACCCCTGCATGTGCAGTATGAAGTGGGCGCGATAATTAAGGTTAAGGTTACTGCACTGGATAGGGATAAAAAATCTATTGAGGTTGAACCCGTTGATCCGTGGAAAGATCACGACTACAAACGGGGTGAAGTGCTCGCCGGCCAGGTTGCCAGTATAAAGGACAATCTGGCCTTTGTAACAGTCAAGCCTGGCATTATCGGCCGGGTTTATTACAAAAAAACAGATAGATACGATTTAGGCGACTATATCAAACTGCAAGTAACGGATTTCAACGCAGAAAAGCGCCTACTTCACCTGATCGTATACGATGCCGGCAGGATTAATGACAGAAGGCGCAACCGGGCTAAAGCCAGATCAAAAGGACTTCGGCGTCAGAAAGGGGGTAATGAAATAAGGACAACAGGTGGCTTTGATAGTATGCTCCAGGATCAAGCCGGTCAATCGCTTAAAATAAATGACCCAAAGGGTGAGATAGTGGAAAAACAGGGCTATGAGAGTGAGGACATCGGCAGCGTGGTGAATAAGGATGAGTAGGGATAGTGCATTTGCGTTAGGAACAGCTGTCAAATATTTAAAATACCCAGTTGATATAAGGAATTTTGAATATAACAATAGAATATACGAGACACTCAGCTATTTAAAAGAAGCAGAATATCTTCCAGTATCAACAATTGCCATACTTCTAGGTTGCTCCAGGGGTATTGCGCAAAAATTGATGGCTAAAATGTGGAAAGCCCGCCTGGTAAAATGTATAGAAACTGTAACTTATTCCACACCCAGTATGACATTCAAATTATGGATAAATTCAGTTTCTGGATTGCCTAAAAATGCAAACGAATCCTGCAGGCTGGCTGTATTGGGTGCTTTCTACGGCAGAATTAAGAAAGAGCAATCTGAGCTGGAATGGAATCTTCTCAAGTCCAGACGTGGCAAAACCCAAAAACATGTTTTCGCTGAAATGGTATATTTAACTGGAGAAAAAAAAGACAAAACCATCCTCCTTATCGATGCACCAAGACGTGGCGAGAAACCAAACCCGGAGGCGGATATATTTATATTTCCGACCCTGGAAGAAGCTAAGGTGCTTACACCAAAAGGAAAAAGATTTACAACAGATATAGTTTTAATGAACAAAAATATAAACTACTCAAATCTAGTTTCTGACCCGCTAGAATAGTAGCTAGGAGGTGACGGGCAGCAGGTTTTAGTTAAACCTGCTGCCTATTACATATGGAACTAACTAGAAATTATGAAACAATCTATTTTTGCCAGCAGTTAACCGGAGTAAAAAGTAGAAGATATAACATCAGGCCGGATTTGGATGAAGGAATGGAACCCGAAGTCAAGGGATATGTTTACAAAGAAACGATGGCCGGCTTTTTTCGCGCTTGGGCGCTAAATGAAATACATTTGGGACTAACGGCAAAGGTAAATGAAATGTTGGTGGCAGAGAGAAGCCAAATAATAAAAAAAGTAGGTCTGGACGAAAAAGAATGTTTAAAAATTATTGATGAATGCGTAGTAATGGGACTTCTTTGTGAAAATCGGATATTATTCAAGGATGAAGATGATATATATCTGTACATGATAGATACAGGTGGGATATTTGCATTAGAAGAATCTGGCACCCCTTATAACAAAGTAAACTTCACTATTAGTTTAGATCAGAGGTTGAAAATATATAGAAAAAATATATACTTGGTGGAAAATAACCTATCAGAAATAAAATCTGCAAACCTACACTTATTCGAAGATATATTGGGCCTTCCACAGCATGAAAAATTCATTGGAGCGACATTGTTGGTTGACATGAGCATTGCAACAAAAATAGGCATAACCGGACAGGTCACGGCTGAAATTAATCGTATAGTAAAACAAAACAATGCTAAAATTTACGACACCGCGAAGAAAAAATATATTGACATAAAATAACTGTCGTTTTATTATATCAACCAAGAAGCATTATACACTTTACAAGTTTAAATATTTTATTTTTTTACCTAAAATCTAAATATGTTAATCAGTAAGGTTTTTCAATCAAGCAACTCCAGCTTGGTTCGGATGGAAGCTCCGGGATGATGCAATGGCGAAAAGCTTGCATTCAATCGAAAGACCAGGGTTTGCGGAAAGTCCAGGCGAAAAGCAGGTGCACCGTAAATCAGCAGGGCGCTTATGTGAAAAGCGGCGTCATTATCCTTAACCAGGCGAAAAGCATTTAAGGGCGTACACGACCCGCACGCAGGAAGACGGGCAAAATGGCACATCAAAGCGAAAAGCTAGTATGTAGCCTTGTCTGGTTCCACTAGAACGGGACTCTCCGGTTTAAAGAAAAGCGTGTGCAGGCTGGACTCCTGCGGGAGACACGTGACCGGTAAACATGAAATGTCCCAAGCAGCGCTACAGGCTAGCCGGGCGGCCTGGCGTTTGCCCACTCGTAAGGAATCCGGTTGACCTCGAAAAAGGTAGTTTAATGCCAAGCTCACACAAGATTCATGAGTAGTGAGGTGGCTAAATTTTAAGAGCGTTATATGTCCAAATAATAGCTGTTGGTCAATAAGAATTCCTGTAAGAATTAACATAATTTGAAAGCTAAGAAATGTAAAACACCAGGGTGTTTTGTTTAATACAAAATACTTCTAAGGTGTTTTTTGTATTTTAAAAAAGAAAGGGGTAGTAAAGATGATGAACGAAGTATGGCTCATTGGAAGGCTTACAAAGGATCCGGAGGAAAGACAAACCCCCGGTGGCAAGACGGTAACAAAAATGACTTTGGCCGTTGACCGTGACTATGAGAATTCAGAGGGAGAAAGGGAAACTGATTTTGTTGATGTTATTGCCTGGGAGAAGCTTGCTGAGAATTGCGTGAAATACCTTGGTAAGGGCCGCCTGGTTTCCGTCAGGGGGCGGTTGCAAATTCGCTCCTATGACGACAGCCAGGGCATTCGCCGCAAGGCAGCTGAAGTGGTTGCCGAAAAAGTAAAATTCCTGGATAAGGCAAAGGAATCCAATAATGAGCACAAGTAAAAAAGAGGTGATTTGCATGCCACACCTGAGTTATAATAACCTTGAGGTGGTTGCTGTGGCCGTGCAAAAAGAACACTTAAAGGCTCTTATTGACCGTTTAAACCAAGAGCAGTTACAGGCACTTTGGGTAATATTAAATTCCATGACCTGGCCAAAAGATGAGTTGGCTTTAAAAGCATTCGAAGAATCCTTGGAAGAAGAGGAATTAAGCCCGGAAGAGGAAGCTTGTCTACTGGAAAGTGAAAAACAAATACGAAAAGGTATGGGGATAAAAGCATCAGATGTCTGGGATGAAAATGGAATATGAGATCATTTTCTCTCCCCGGGCGCGGAAAGACTTCAAAAAAATCGACAGAGAAACGAAAACCAAGGTCAAGGAAGCATTAAAAGGAATCTTGGCAGTTCCACCCAAAGGCGATATTAAAAAGTTAAAGGGATTTCAAGGACGGTTTCGTCTTAGAGTGGGTTACTGGCGAATACTATATTCCCTTGATAGAAAAATTGGGGAATTAATCGTCTTGGAAATCCTGCCAAGGAAAGATGCATATAAATAAAGCACTTAAAATGTGCAAGAAAGCAAGGGCGAAAAGGTTATGGTAAATAACTTTTTTGCCCTTTTTATTTTAGCAATGATTGTCAATAAATAATAAAAGGTGGTTTTTGATGTGTATAGACCTTTGACGGATGAGCAACTTTACAAGTTTGCGCCTAGCATATTTGCAGAAGAAAAACATGGTTCCCGTTCAAATAAATACACCTATATTCCTACCATTGAAGTCGTCAACGGGCTGAGGAAGGAAGGATTCCAGCCATTTTTGGCTGCCCAATCCAGAGCGCGAGATGAGATCAAGAGAAATTTTACAAAGCATATGATTCGTTTGCGTCATGCGAATCAACTTGCGGATAAAGAAGCATGTGAAATTGTGCTTATCAACTCCCACGATGGCACATCATCATACCAGATGATGTGCGGTATCTTCCGATTCGTATGCCAAAACGGTATGGTCTTAGGAGATACTGTGGAAGATATCCGCATCCCGCATAGAGGGGACATTATTGGCGGTGTTATTGATGCCGCTTATAGCATAGTCGATGATTTTGATACGGCCCAAGAGTCAATGGAAACGATGAAATCAACCCAACTGGCACTCCCAGAGGCTGAAGCATTTGCAACAGCAGCCTTGACTTTAAAATACGACGACATAGAAAAGGCGCCAATTTCCCCTGTTCAGGCACTTTCGTCCCGCCGTCTGGCTGACAAAGGAGAAGATCTCTGGACTACCTTTAGCCGGATACAGGAAAACGTAATCAAGGGAGGACAGCGCGGTAGATCAGTCACTGGAAGAAGGGTGTCGACACGGCCAGTAAAGTCAATTGACAACAATATAAAGCTTAATAAAGCCCTTTGGGTATTAGCGACCCAGATGGCTGCTCTAAAGAATTAGGATGAAATCTCAACCATTTTAAGTCTTTCCCGGGGACAAGAAAAAACGGGTGGTCTGCAATTGGGGCCACCCGACCCTGACAAACCAAGCGGTGGCAAAAAGAGCAAAAGTGGGGGGGGATAAAAAGATGAACATTTCAAAGATACTGGAAAACTGCATGGGAATAGAAAACGCTGATATAGAGAAAGTATTTAAAAACTGCAACTGGGAGAAAAAACTTGAAGTACCTTGCCCTGACTACGATGTTACAGAGGTATTTCGAATTGGGGATGGGGAAAAACTGCAAAAGTATTTGGAAGCTCACGCTGAAAACACTTCTGAAGTAACTCGGACACTGTTCCTCTTTAATGATTCCATTGGGTCCGGGGTTGCTGTAATTGAACAGCCTTGGACAACTTGAGATGAATATCGGTGAGATATAAGCAAGAAGCAATAAGCAATAAGCAGGGTTATGCCCGTTATCCTAACACATTCTATGGGAGGTGGATGGATACGGGCAATGCCCGTATCCGGTAACATGGAAGAATTGCGGATAGAAGCAAAAGAAAGTGACGAACAATACTTAATTGAAAAATGGTTGAAAATAGGTAAGCGTAATCCTTGGATTAGGAATGCCTGTGATCCGCCTTTTACAAAAGAATCCTTTTACCGTTGCGAGACATTGGAAGATCTGTATTATGAGTTAATTAAGGGTAATTGGTGTTTAGCACAAGCATTTTACTTTGGGAATATAGCTTTTATTAACCAGGTTGATGGCGGTGATGAATGGTTGGTTATCCGTAATGAGTTGCCGTTTGAAAGCATCACGGTAAAATATTTTAATTTTGATAAGTTTGTAGATTTTCACAACAGAATTAGAAAAGCAAATGATAAAACGTTAAAGAAATTGGAGTATTAAAAAACTATGAACGTAATTTTAGATAACTAGGGCTTATGCCCGTATCCAACACTAAGGAGGTGAATGGATGCGGGCGTGGCCCGTATCCGAAAAATGGCTAAATTATGTCCGTTCAGAAAGAGAAGAATTATTGTAGCAGAGAATGAATGGGAAGAACATTTTATGGAATGCCATCAAAAAGAATGTGCTATGTGGGTTGAGAATGGTTGCGGTCTGGGCCAGAATAATACGATAACTGACATGTCTACCAGCCAGGAAGCGACAGCAGCAGAAGAGATTGAGCAAAACGGTGATGGCAGTGATGGAGAAATTAAGCCAAACGATAAACTACTTGAAACCTCTATCAAAGTTTTGGAAGTAAAAGAGACCAACACTCCCGGTACGGTAAGGGCTTGGTGTCAGTATACGGATAACGGCAAAAAAGAAGCCTTTTTTGCAAAAAACGGCGCCGGCCAGGTTTTGCTGGAGTTAATTGGCAAGCAGGTAACAACAAAGTACCGCCGCATGGATAACGGTAGCGCATTTGCGGTATTTGTAAAGGCGGAAGAGTAAGCAAGGCCATACAGCCAGGAACTTTAAGGAGAACGATTTTGGGATAAATAATCCCTTGCGTTCTCCTTTTGTTTTTTTACATGTATTTCAAAAAGCAAAGAGGGGTAGGAAATGCGATCATATGAGAAGTTTATCAAAGCCAAGCCATCGAATCCCTGCCCCATCTGCGGTGTGGGTGCTTGGTGTGGTTTTAATAGCTATTTAGCAAGCTGCATGAGGATAAAGGAAGGTTCCTTCAAAGAAGTAACCATGAGCAACGGCCAGATTGCGTACCTCCATTGGCTTGATCCGGGCATGGTAAACCTGCCGGCGCCCACGAGGGATGGTTTAATAATCGCTGAGCAAACTGCACCAGTTGAAGTTCGTGACCGTGTGTATAGAGAATTTTTAAGGCTGTTATCGCTTAACGCGCGCCATAAGGACGACCTTCTGCGGCGTGGACTTAGTGAAAAGGACATAGAAGAAAAATGCTTTAAGTCAGTCCCGGAAGCCGTCCCAGTAGGTAATAAACCATGGAAGATATGCCGCAGGCTCATTGAAAGTGGTTATAGCCTGACCGGTATTCCCGGGTATTACAAAGCCTATGGCCCATATGGTGGCACATACTGGACCTTCGATCGGCAGCCCGGCTATTTCATCCCGGTACTTGACAACAAAGGCCGTATCCAGGCACTGCAGAGAAGGATGGATGACCCAAACCGGGGAGGCAAGTATAAGCTATTTAGCGGCCATAAACATCAGGGCGGTTGTACCTGCGGTACGCCGGCCCATATAGCCAGGCCGGAAAACCTAAGAGACCAACGGCTATGGATCACTGAAGGACCGTTAAAAGCTGATATTGCCTCTAAGTACCTGGGTGCAACATTAGTAGGTGCGCTTAGCGCGACTACATGGAAACCGGTTCTTGATGCAGTACTGGAATTGGGTGCAAAAGAAATTGTAATGGCTTACGACATGGACGCAGCAACCAACCCGATAGTGGCACGGTCGGAAAAGGCATTAAAATGCGAGCTGCTAAAGCACGGGTTAAAAGTACAACGGGCGGTTTGGGAAAACGGCAAGGGTATTGATGATGTGCTTGTGGCCATGCATAAAAGCAAAACGCTTAATAGCGCCGGGAGGTTTTAGTAAATGAAAATAATTTTAGAAAACGAAATGGAAAAGCAGGTTTGGGAAATTATGATGTCGGCTCATTTTAAATGGGAAAGAAATCATGGAGCCCAATTGCAGGATTTCATAAGTTTTTATGTTAATGAGCTGTACATAGAAGAAGTAATGGAAATTCTTGACAAAGAGGTTGAGACAAGGTTGAAGGACTTATATGGAAATGAGTACTTTTGTAGTGAAGATGAATATATCTTAAACGGGATAGATAACAACATTAAGTATTGGAATGATGATAGTTACTATGAGCCATATGAATTTCAAGAAATAGCTGATGAAATTAGTGATTGGATTAAAGATTATAGAGAAGTAAGAGAAGAAATAAAAGATAACAGAGAGGACATAAAAGATGAGGTTGAGGATGAACTAAGATCATTTTATTATACTTTTTTCAATGCACCGGAAGAGCTGATCGTTATATACAATGGTGAGGTAATCCCAAGGTGCAAAAGATAGTAATAATACACAGTTGTAGAGATGTAACCTAAATAATCGTGTAAATGGGACGGGCCATATGGGCCTGTAACCAATCACTCGAAAGGGGGGTTGGATACCGGGCTCGGAAGGCCACGGTGTCCTAAAAAATGGGAAAGAGAAGAAGGTTAACGCTTGAGAAAAAGTGCAATTTAGTGAGGGAATTTGCTGAGAAGCTGATCAATGAATTTGAAGAGAAGGGAAAATCTGAGAAAGATGTGTTATGTTCAATGGCTCAATGGGCTAAGGAAATGAAATTCCGGGAATACTGGTTTGCCATTGATACGAAACTACAAAGGCGATATGAATGTGCCAGTTGGTTCTGGATGGTGCGTAGACTGAGAAACTACCCGGATTATTGGAAATAGCTGATCGGTATTATAAGAGCTGCAACATAATAAAGTGGCATAAATAAACCGGGCACGCGCCCGTAATCCAATCATCTTTAAGGAGGTGAATGGATACGGGCGGCAGCCCGTATCCGTGAACATGTTATGGAGTGAGGAATATTTAAAACAGTATACAGTACAGGACCAATTCAAAGGACAAAGGACACTGGCCTCGGTGGCCAAGGAAGAGGTCATGTGTTATGGAGTTGGGACGTCGGAATTAACGGGCGTACTCGTTTCAATTCTGGGTGAAGTGCCCGATGAAACCTTGAATTATTTGATGAAACAAGGAATTCGAGCAATTTCGGAAATGACGCTCGAAGAATTAATGAATTTGTCGGGTATTGGAAAGGAAAAAGGGCTACGCTTGGCTGCTGCTTTTGAGCTGGCCCGGCGCTTGGCGCGGATCATGCCGGAGGATAAACCAGTAATTAGATCCCCGGAAAATGCCGTAGCCTTAGTAATGGAAGAGATGCGCCACCTGGACCGGGAGCATTTCTGGGCACTTTTGCTTAACGCCAAAAATCAGGTGCTGGCCCGTGAAGTGATTTCCATCGGGACGCTGAACTTTTCAGCTATTCATCCCCGGGAACTGTTCAAGGCGGCCATCAGGCGCAGCGCAGCAGGGGTAATCATGGTGCACAACCATCCCAGCGGAGATCCCACGCCTAGCCGGCAGGATATTGAGGCCACCACGCGTCTGGTGGATGCGGGGAATATTGTAGGAATCGACGTGCTGGATCACCTGGTGATCGGTGACAATAAATTTACGAGCTTCAAGGCCAAAGGATTGATTTGAGGAGGTTTATATTCATGAATATAACTTCAGAAGAGTTTAGGGAATATGTGGTTAGAGCATTAGGCAGAGATTTAACGGAAAACGAAAAGAGTTTTGTAGAACACATTGGTGGTCAACTGGCTGAGTGGGAACAAAGAAATATCATAGGGGCTATTTTTAAGGAAATAGCTGAAAAGTGGGAAATACACAAAAGAGTATGTTAAACAGTTGAATTACCTCATTTATGGCCTGGCATAAGCCGGGCCCCCCCATTGGGGGCATGTGTCCTTAGCTTAGTTCTAGTCAACAGAGTTGCTATTGTAAAGGTTTTAGTTATTCCCCTGGTGGATACCAGGTTATCGGAAATTGGTTCGGTAGAACCCATGCAGTGGAAACTGCAAAACAGCCTCATCTTCATTTCCCAATGAAGATACATTTTCCCCACTTTAAAAGGTGGCGGATCTTTAACGATGATGACCAGGATTAGGGGCGGCCTGCGAGTGCGGCTACGGAGCCCGGTCGTGAGCGCAAAAGCGCATGGGCATGCAGGGGCTGTTATACATTCGGAGCTGCGGGCGGCGAATGTATGGACAAAGCCGGTGGCACATCGGTAGATGTGGCAACGGTACTGATACGAAAAACCTTCCCGGCAAGGGAAGGTGATGAGTGGGGGCGGCGGTACGGCCGTAGGGTCGTTTATTTAGGACGGTAGTCATAAATAAACGACCAGAGGTCGTATGGTGTTGACCCTAGCTTTGCTATTGACTTGACGCGGCAGCGGCAAGGCGATGGCAAAGTTTGAGGGCCGGAGGCCTCGGCCAGGCTTCGGCGGCAGTCGGTGCCTGTTTGCCGACCGGAGGGAGGTATTGATTTGGCCAAGGTTAAAACTATCTTCCGACAGGTAGACCAGCTTTTTGCTATGAGCCGTAGGTTTGGCGAATCAAAAGAAAAGATTAAAAATCAGGGAAAGATGGCGGGGGCTATATCGGGAGGTAAGACTTATGTTGACTACCGGGCTGCCTGCATGAGGTGGGCAGAGGATCTGGCTAAAAAACGAGGTAGTAGTAAATTTCAGATTTGTAGCGTAAAACCGGAGGAGATTAAGAATTTTTTAGAACGGGTTGCTATGACACATCGGCCGGAAACGGTACATCAATACTGTGCGGCGTTACAAAAGCTGGAAAATATGACCATTGAAAGGTTTGGTAAGGTGAGGTGGAAAATAGATGAATTTGAGAAGCCCAGGAGAAAACGGGATGATGTGACTGCCCAACGCGGCCCTGCTTATACTACCCGTGAAGCAGACAAGTTAACCAGGGAAATTGCCCGGGTGGACAAACGTTCCGCGGATGCTTTGAACTTCATTCGTGCCACCGGCTGCAGAGCCGAAACAGTATTTGGACGTCTAGTTAAAACCGGGGGTAAAGTTGTTGTTAATGGAATGGTGGTCAAGGGGACAAAAGTGTCCAGGGATTTTAAAAAAGCCGTCACGACTGAAAGAATTAATCTGGCAAAGGATACCGTTACCCTCTGTGAGAAAGGCGGGAAATGGCGGACGGTTAAGTATGATAGGCGGTACCAGGGTCTTATGGAGAGATTGGTTAAAGAGAGCCCAAGGGGGCCGATCTTTGCTGGGTTAAATCAGAGCACATTATATGGCCGGATAAAAAACACGTCTCGTAAAGCGAGGTTTGTAGGGCGTGGGTTGCATGGGATGCGTAAAACTTTCGCTGTTCAGCGCCATAAGGAATATATCCAAAGGATTAATGATCTGGTTAATAAGAAAGATTGGCAAACCCTGGCAAGAGAGTTTTCGGTTCCCACTCAAAAAGCCCGTGCCATATATAAAAACCCTCATGAAAAAACAGTTGATAACTTGGCCCGTTTAAAACTATCATATGACTTAGGGCATAACAGAATTGAAGTTACTTACCGGTATGTGCCGAAAGGAGTTAACTAGTTTACTACCGGCTGCAAGGTGCCAAAGGTCATGGCTGGCATAAGTACATTAACCTTCCTGCCCGAGAAGTGATCAATGACATCCAAGAAATAAACCAGCATTGTTCGATCAGTGTGGTTTACCGGATGATTCATTTACGGGGTGAAGAGACCAGTGGGATTCCACATTGTCTCCAGATAGCAAGAGGGTTTCAATGTTTTTTTTGTGGCATTTTTAAAGCCTTTTCTACGAGAATGTAGAAAATTTTGTGTAGTGCGGCCGGGCAAGGTCGCTAGTTCTAGTGGGTGAAAGCCCCGCCAGAGTGATGCCTAACCAGCAACTCTGTAGCTAGTCCTTGGAATCTTCCAGGCAACTGGGGGCTTTAAGCGTAGGACGGCAAAATAGCGGGCCGAAAGCGAAAGCTGAAGTGATGAGCCTCGTAATCCTCGTAATATCAGTTGAGTATGGCCGATGTGGTTACACGCACAGAAGGTAATACCAGTATAGGCGTTATGGTGAGTCTTTACTGACACTTCGGGGTCTAAGAGCTCGGCACTTTAACATTGAGAATTAGCGGTAACCCGGGAGATCTTGTCTTTTCCTGGCAACGGGTATGCCCTACAAGCGACAATCAAGAATGAGAGGCAGGAAGCCGGATGACTCGGTTTAACCCCCTATTATTATAGCCTATATCCCAAAATCACCTGATTACATAGAATTTCAATACATTGCTATGTGATTATACTTTCCATGGAGGAACGGTGGCCTTGACAGCCCTAAGGGCTGCGGTGCCGCTAAATTACCGACCGCGGTTCCGAAAACATGCGACATAATCATCCCGTCGGAGATATATTGTGCCACAGCCCCTTTTAACGGGCTGTCAAGGCTACCCTACGGCGCCTAAAGCCTAACCCTGGGCTTGGCCTCAGGAACTCACAAAAAACATGCAAATTTAAACCTTCACTATAAATGGTTTTACCTACCAGTTGTTAATTGATCGATAAACTCCAAGGGTGATAAGTCATATAAGCTACCATGTAAACGGCGTTTGTTGTAAAAATCAATGTAAGCGGTAACAATTCTGGTATGCATCCTTATAGCTGGCTAACTCATGTCGGCTCAAGCAAATCCCTTTCCAAAATAGTATGAAACGATTTATTGATAATAAGGCCGTATTGGCGTTGTAAGCAGCGGGTTAATTTGCGGTACCCATACAAACTTTCTTCGCCGGCAATTAATTCCATAAGCCATTCTTTAATCTGCTCGTCACTATTGGCTTATTGGTTGCGTAAGCGAATACCCGGGGAATTTAGCAATAACCAAAGACAATATGGTTAGTGTATAGTTTGAGTACGCGGGGCTAGTTAATAAGGCAAACCCTAAACTTGCTCACCCATTAACAAATTTCGATAAAAATACAGCATCCCCCCACTCCAATTCACTCTTATGCTATATTATTGTAATAACTATACAACTTCCATCCGCATTAGTACCTTTTCAGCCTGGCCATATCAACCAATCAAGGCATTTTGCCCTATTGATTTTGACTTTTACCCAAATCCATGTTACCTTCCTGCCAACTAGTATCCCATACCAACAAACCAAACCTTTCTACTTTTTCCGCAAAAATATAAAGGATTTTGTTAATATGTGTGGTAAATTATAGAAAAGAAGCAAAACTGTTCTCATAAATAGGAGAGGATATTTTGTGGAAGCTAATAAAATTAAATTATTAGAATTCATTGGGTCAAGCAAGAGAATTGTGTATCAGAGGAATTATGACTGGAAATATATTGAGATCAATTTAAGTGCAATGCAATTCTAAATTATCGCAAATTGATTATTGAAATTATGATTTACAAAATGAAATTTTTTAAACTACGTGCATAGAAATTGCATAAAAAATAACTTTTATAGGCTATATAAAACAAACCAAAATTATTTAGGGCTTGCTGAACCGATCCTTTTTTCAATTAGAACACCATAATGGCGTTCCCAAAAAAGCCCGATTACTCTTAAATAAGTGCTGCAGAAAATAGAACAAAAGAACACGGAGCCTGTGCTCCAAGTTTATTACCAAGAACTGGAGACAAATCACGCTTTCGGCAGTCTCTTTTAGGCGCGTCATAATACGCGCCATGCCATAGCGACGCTTGGCTTCGCCAAATTTGCCCTCAACTGCATTACGTTCGCTGGCATCTTGCCGTTCCAGGCGTTTTTGTTCTTTCTGTATCTCTTTGTCAGCCGGCGGTCTACCTAGCCTCGGCCCACTGAGCCGGATGCCATGTTGTTCGCAGTACCGTAGATTCGCAGCATTTCGGTAGATTTTATCGGCCTGGACGGCTTCAGGATAGTGTCCGTACCTTTTGCGGTAGCATTCCACCAATTCGATTAAGGTTTTACCTTCATTGAAGGGTCCCAACTCAACTTTTCCACATAGGCGTAGCCGTCTACAATACTGATGGCCACTTTTGCACCGAACTCTGTATTGGCCGTGGCTTTACCCCGGACAATGGGACGTACATGCGGCTGGCTGATGCTGACAATGCGATCATTTATCTTGTGGGTGCGGTGGGTATGCATATGCAGCTGCTGTTCATAGAGTGCACGTATGATTTGTAGTGTTTCCTGGTGCTTCTGGCTCAGGTCGTGCCCATCACCGGCCATAGCAAGCAGACGATCTACGGCACCAAGATTGCGCCTCACATAGCGCAGCTGCTTGCCAACAGCTTTACGGATAGTTTTCTTACCGGGTTTCTTGTTCCGAACAATGCTGAGATAATCCCTACGGGCAATTTGTCGATAAGTGCGCGGTCTTTTGCCCGGTTTACCAAAAGTCTTGTGCATGATGTCGATAATGTCATCCAACTTCGCCCTGGCTTCGTTAAGCAATGATAGGTCAGTGGGGTAGCGTATTTCTGCCGGGGCGCAGGTAGCGTCCAAGATAAGTTTGCCTTTGTTTGCCGGGTATATTTTAAAGGGAGACAGTTCTCTTCTTGGTTAGTGGGTTCATCCGCTACTGTTCTATTGCCACCTGAAGGCGGTTTGGGCTTACTGTCGTCGTCATCCTTATCCCGCTTCTCTTCAGCTCCCTTGGCGGCACGGTAGATTTCTTCATTGATTTCTTTTATATTTCTGCGCTAAACCGCTTACGAAAATGCACCATAAGAGAAGGGTAAAAAGGAGGTTTGTCCTGTCCTGGTATTCCTGGATGCCTATGAAATACTGTAAGTAGGGGTTTTCTCTGATCTGCTCAACTGTTTCGTGGTCGGTGCAATTTAATTTTTTTGGGATGAGTATCGCGCCAAGGGCCATCCGTACGCGTTTGGCTATCTGTCCACAATTTTTAGGGAAAAGTTTAGCATAACGACCTTCAATGGTAGCCCAGGGAATGATTTTAGATAATTTTACTCAGCGATTGTTGGCATTAAGTTTGCCTTCAAAAGGGAGTATGAATTCTTCGAGATATATTTCCTTTTCCAATTTACGGAACATATTTTGCCTCCAGGTGCAAGGTTTTTGCATTAGTTGCTGTGTTTTCCATGCATCTTATTTCGACAAATATTCTCCGAAATCCTTGATTTTATTGGTTTTTTGTTCCGTTCAGCAAGCCCTATTTAAATTGATCTTCTGCATAAAATATGGATTTAACCGATGAATAGCTAATTAAGGACTACTAATTAGTTAAAATTAATTCGTGGAGGAGTTTATCTTGCTAAACCAATATGATATTGATTATATAATCAAATGCTTAAAAGATGGTCAGAGCATACCTGGTGAATACAAATATTCTTTATTTCCTACTATACAAATAGAATATGAACTTACTTATGCAGGGAAAATGCGTAAAGAAGATATACTATCAGATACCGATGAGATATCTAACGTGCCTTTACAAATTGAAAAAACTTATAATGGAGATGAACATCCTTCATCAAATGATGATTGGAAGAACCTTTTGGTATTTGGAGATAATCTTCAAGTATTAAAAACAATATATTATGACAAAGATCCGATTATCGCCAAAAAAATCAAAAACAAAATAAAACTTGTGTATATAGATCCCCCATTTGGAACTGGCGATAAATATGACGGTAATAAAGGTCAAAGTGCATACAGCGCTAAGCGAAAAGGTGCGGATCTTGTAGAGTTTCTCCGGCGGAGACTAATACTATTGCGAGAAGTAATGGCTGATGACGGAGTAATCTTTGTTCGTATGGACTATCATTTTGGTCATTATATTAAAATTATTATGGATGAAGTTTTCGGCAAAAATAATTTAAAAAACGAAATTGTTATCAATAGGGTTAAACGGTCTCTCCGAAACCTTACAAGATTTAATGTTAGTACAGAGTCAGTTTTTTTCTATTCAAAATCGTCTGATTACTATTTCAATAATCCCGAAACGCCTCGGAAATGCAATTTCTGCGGTAAAGAAAAAGAACCAATTTGGGATGATTTGACCTCACCTGGATTAAGAAATCCTCCTGAACGAGTTATTTTCGGGAAAACATATTTGCCGAGACGAGGAAGACATTTTACATATACCCAAGAAAAGATTAACGCTTTTGAAAGACAAGGAAGGTTGCGTTTAAATCCTGATATTCCCTATTATGATTTAGAGGGTAAAAAAATTGAAGCTCGCCCGGAGTATTTACAAACAGACTCTATTCCCATTGACAATAACTGGACAGACATAAAGGGCTATGCGTTTGCAAATAAATATCCAACAGAAAATTCTGAAGAATTGCTAAAACGAGTCATTGAAAGCTGTACACAAGAAGGCGATCTAATAATGGACTGTTTTGCTGGATCGGGGACAACTTTAGCTGTAGCTGAGAAATTAAACCGCAGATGGATCGGTTGTGACATTGGAAAATTATCAATGTACACCATACAAAAAAGGTTGCTGGAAATATCAAGAAGTAAGGATATGGCTAATCCTAAGAAAGAGTATAAACATAATACAAAAGCATTTTCTGTGGTAACCGCAGGTTTGTATGATTTAGGAAAGGTCTTTTCATTAACGGAAGATAAATATAAGCATTTTGTAAAAAATTTATTTGATATTGAGGATATAGACAAAGACAACATTAACGGTGTACCAATTGATGGAGAGAAAAGGGGCTACTTCGTCAAAATTTATCCGTATTGGGATGAAAAGATGCGTAATGCTGATGTTGATTCAGAATATTTACATGATCTTCATAGATACATAGGAGATAGAATTAAAAGCCGTTTTTATATTGTAGCACCTGCCAATAATGTTGCTTTCGTAAATAGTTATTATGAAATAGATAGTATAAGGTATTATTTTTTAAAGATACCTTATCAAGTAATCAAAGAATTACATAATCAAGACTTTAAAAAAATCAAACAGCCTCAGAGCCAAGGACAAATTAATGATTTAGACGAGGCAGTAGGGTTTCATTTTATTAGGGAACCAGAGGTTGAAACAGCATTGACCAATATTGATGGAAATTACTATATAACTCTGAAAAAATTTATGTCCGACTATAATATGGATGAGAAGGGAAAAGAAATAAATAACTTTGAGAGTTTGTCCATGGTGCTTATCGACAGCGATTATAGTAGAGATTTTATCATGAAGGATTATTATTTTACTAAAGATTTAATATCCAAAAGTAAAAAAAGCTCAACTCTACATAAAAATATTTCTGATGATGTTAGAAAAGAACTTAAAAATGCCAACATTATAAATATACCCATAAAAAATCCGGGTAAGAAGGTTTTAGCAATATATATTGACATATATGGTAATGAATTTAAAGAAGAGTTTTCTGTGGGGGTGCAGTAGATGGAGGGCGTTATTAGAAACAATGCTTCAGATCTTACTCTTAAGGTAAGATGTAGTTATGATGTGAAAAAACTAAATCTGTATGAATGGGAAGATTATCTGGATATTCTTTGCGGGAATCGCGATTATCAGAAAGAGGCTATTAAGACAGCTATCATATACTTGGCTTCAGGCGAGTATTCGAATATTGATCAGTTGGCAAGAGAAAATTATAAGAATAATCGGGATTTACAAAGACTTTATCGTACAGAACATGATTTCATCCAACATATTCCATTAAAAGGTAAACTATCGGGGGTTATTGATTTAGCAACTGCTACAGGTAAAAGCTATGTAATATATGGCATAGCACAAATTATGTTGTCCCTGAGTTTTGTAACCAAAGTTTTAGTTTTATGCCCTTCTCTAACAATTGAATCTGGTTTAATGGAAAAATTCAAGGAAAAAACTAGTGATGCAAGATTAAAAGCAAGCATCCCTGAAACTGCGTTTTTTAAAAATCCAAGAATAATTGATGCCAATAGCACCATAAAAGATGGAGATATTTGCGTAGAAAATATTCACGCTGTTTACGATGGAACAGGGTCATCCATAATAGAAAGCCTTAAAGGGTGTGGAGAAAAAACATTAGTTTTAAGTGATGAAGTTCATCATGCATATAATTCCAGTGGAGCACATGACATTAGGAAATGGAAAGCTTTTTTGATGAGTGAAGAATTGCAATTTAAATATTTGATTGGTTTTACTGCAACAGCTTACATAGAAAATGATTATTTCTCCGATGTAATATATCGCTTCTCCCTTAGAGAAGCTATGGAAAGAAGTTTCGTAAAACTTGTTGAATATGTAGCCGAAGATGAAAGCGGCGATCAATATGAAAAGTTTCAAAAAATATATGATAATCATAAAGAGTTTCAAAAGAAATATGGTGATATAAAGCCTATAACAATAATGGTTACAAAAGATATAAAATCGGCAGGATTTCTATATGAAGATTTTATAGATTTCATTGAAAAAAAAGAAGGGATATGTCGAGACGAATTTCAAGACAAGGTTCTTGTTGTAACGTCAGCGGCTAAACATAAAAAGAATGTTATTGCTTTAAAAACGGTTGATGATAAGAGTAACCCAGCAGAGTGGATAATTTCTGTATCAATGTTAACCGAAGGCTGGGATGTGAAAAATGTATTTCAAATAGTGCCTTGGGAAGACAGGGCTTTTAACTCAAAATTGTTAATAGCACAAGTATTGGGCAGAGGCCTTAGAATACCTGAAAATACAAGTGGCCAATCAAAGGTTAGGGTATTTAATCATGCCAGTTGGAGTAAAGGTATACAGTCCTTGGTGGATGAAGTGTTGGAAAAAGAAATGACAGTCTCTAGTAGAATTGTAAACTCAATTGACAAAAATAAATATAACTTTAAAGTTTATACAATTAATTACACAAAGAAAGAGCGTACCATTGAAAAAAAGGGTACTAAGGCCCAAGAAGTATTTGATCTAACAAACGGCATTAAACTGGTCTCTCAAAGCGAAAGGGAACCCAAGAAAACAACTTATGAGGATATAAAGGGACGTCTTCATTCAAAATCTACAATTATTCAAAAAGAATTAATATCCATTGATGAAGTCATCTATAGAATTATTGAGAGTTTTAAAGGACGTGCGTTGGAAGCAAAGTTGGTCTTCCCCAGTGGTGAGTACGAGCAAGAGAGATTACCATCTACCAAAGATATTAGAACGTTCATTGAAAAATCAATGAGAGATATAGGTGAGTATGGTTCATTTCTTACTTTAGAAAATGCAGATAAAATATATGGTCGTTTTAATGGATTACTTAGAAGGAAGCCTGCTACGCCTATATTGGAAAAGGCTGTGAATACCTTGGTGCCACTAAATACAGCAGATATGAAATCGGAAATTTCAAGATATGGGACTCTTGTTAGGGATGTTTCATTATTTTTCTCAGATAACTATAAAAGTGAAATAGAAGAGGATGAATTGGTTATTTTTGAGGCCGTACGTCAAGAATTAAAAAAACGTCAAGATAACGAAATAAACAGGTATAATTTCAAAACACCTGTTAATGTGGTTTTTACTACTCTTGAACCTGAGAAAAAGTTTGTGGAGCTTTTGACCAGCAACGGATTTTCTCAACATATTGATGCGTGGATTAAATCACGAGATAAAGGGTTTTACAGTATAGATTATCAAAAGAATAAAGGGAGTAAATTCAAAGCTTTTAATCCAGACTTTTTTATCAAAAAGGGTAATAATATTATTGTCGTAGAAATTAAGTCAGATAATGATGATAACATTGAAAATAGAGCAAAAAATAGAGCAGCTAAAAGACATTTTGAAATATTAAATGTAGAACTTAAAAAACATAAAATACCAAATAAGTACTATTTTACATTCTTAAGTCCAGTAGATTATAATACGTTTGCCGATAACGTCAAGGATGGTAGAATATTTGAATTGAAATTCCGTAGTCATCTTGAAATATTGCTAGAGGATTTTGATGATGAGTAACTGCCACAGCCAAAAAAGCAAGAAACACGCTTTGATTTATTTTAACACTCAAGTAAATTATCAGAAACAAGTACTTATGACTACCATCTCAATACCGTCACCTTATACTTCATTTGGGTAAGTATATCCTTAGAGCTTTTACCATTGTGGTCATGGTATTACCAGAGGTTGTGTACGCAGCAGCGATACTATGGTAGGGTTGGTTGATTCTCTAATCTGCTTACATACTAATCGCTATTAGCTCTTACTGCTGAATAACTCGTACTTAAAATAGCCAAGATTGATTTGTGTATTTATCTTTTCCCAAGGCAATGACATGTCTCTTGATATGATCGGTTTTACAGGATTAGATGTCAATGCTCTTTGTGTTGGCGGTGTACCCAATTTTTAACTCTGCTTTACGACGTAAAAAGATTTAAATAATGGTGTAAATCTGTAATTAGATTAATCCAGGGTAGGGCTTATTTAAAAGCCTATAAGGAGTTGATAAGTATGTTTGACAGTTTGTTTTATTGTGATGTAGAAAATGGTGGTAAAATATCAAGCCTAATAACAGATTTCATGGCTTATTCAGAAAAAGAATCAAAACAGGTGTATATTATTAAAAAAGCTTTAGGTACAGAAAACAAGTATGAATACTCATATAAAGAATCTGCTATTATTTTAGTCCCAAAACATAAAATTGTGGTGCTAAACTATGGTAATAATAATGATGATTTCGGGTATTTTTATGAGGATTTTATTGAAGATTTAGGTTACTTATCTGATAAATTTGATTATAAGAAAATATTAGGACGTCCTAGAGAATGGAATAGATTAATTGTAAAAGAAGAATTTTCAGGTTTCAGTATTAATAATTTTTTTCAAGAAAAAAGAGTAGAATATGCAGATGAGAGAAGAGTAGACCTATTAATATCTTTATTAATAGGTAGTATAAATGATGTTGATAAATTAGGAATAGAAAGTCCCCAAGCTTTATTGGATAAAGTGAAAAAGAAAATTGTTTTATTTGATGGCATGCAAAGCAGATTTATTTATGAAAATGTTGATAAACCAAGTGTGACAATTCAAGGGTTAGCTGGAACAGGTAAAACTGAGCTATTATTGCACAAATTACGAGAGACTTATGTAAAGGAAAAAGATAGTCGTATTGTATTTACATGTTTTAACAAAGTTTTAGCGGAAGATATGAAGAATAGAATTCCAAGGTTTTTTAACTTTATGAAAGTAGAGGAACAAATAGAATGGAATAATCGTCTTTGGGTTTTTTCAAGTTGGGGTTCACAAAGTAATTCAAATTCAGGGCTATATAGCTATATATGTTCATGTTATGGATTAGATTTTATAAGATACTCGTTTTCAAATACCTTTGATACAGTATGTCAACTTGCCAAAGAACAACTGATAGCAAACAAATTTGAACCGTGTTTTGATTTTATTTTTATTGATGAGAGTCAAGATTTTTCTAAAAGTTTTTTTGATTTGTGTACTCTAGTTACAAAAGAAAAAGTTTATATTGCAGGAGATATATTTCAAAACATTTTTGATACAGACATCGAAAACTCGGTAAACTGCGATTATTTACTTAACAAGTGTTATCGAACAGATCCCAAAACTTTAATGTTTGCGCATTCTGTGGGAATGGGATTATATGAAAAACCTGTAATCCGCTGGTTGGAAGATATAGAATGGGAGGCTTGTGGTTATGATTTTTCAAGAGAACATAAAAAATTTGTATTGAAGCGAACCCCTCTGAGGAGATTTGAAGACCTTGAATCAGAAGAAGTAAATAGTGTACAGCTTAGAAGCAGTTCGTCTAACTCTTTCATAGAAGAAATATTGTTATGTATTGATGAATTTAAAGAACGTCACACTACAGTCAAACCTGATGATATCGCAGTAGTGTTTTTAGGAAATAGAAAAGTTAATTATGAGTTAGCAGATGAACTTGTTTTTGCAGTTAATAAAAAGTATAAATGGGAAGCTTGCCTGGGGTATGTAGCCAAAACCAAAATAAAAAATCAATTGTTTATAAGTAATACTAATAATGTTAAAGGTTTAGAATTTCCATTTATAATATGCGTTGAAACGGGTAGAATAACCGATAATATTCAGCAGAGAAATTCTATATATATGATTCTTACCCGTTCATTCTTATCATCATATTTTATTGTAAACAGTATAAATAAAGAATTTATCGAAAGATACTCGCAGGCAATAACGAGTATTAACAAAGATGGTTTTATGAAATTAAGGGAGCCAAGCCAAGCTGAAAAGGAAACACAAGCAGAAAAGATAAAAATTGCTCTCTCAAAAAAGAAATCCGTTGAGGATATAATAAACGAAATAAGCAAGGAGTTTCCAAAACTGACAAAAAAACAAAAGTCAACTCTATACTCTACCATCCCAAATATTATTGAAAATGAAACAGAAGAAGAGGTTGCTAAAAAAACAAGAGGCATTATAAAAGTCTTTTTGGGAGATTGATATTATGAAATCATACCAGTTTCTAATAAATGATTATTTGATTGGTTGGAGAATGGCAATTAGAGAAAAAGCTGATATTATATTATTACTGATAAATACTATAAGATATTTGAATTACTTGACGTTAGATAAGTTGGAGACTGTGCCAAATGCAGATATTCAATTAATTATTCATGTTGATAAAATGAGTAGAATCTTATTGTGCAAAGAAGAAAAGATTCACACATTTCAATTTCCATTTTTAATTTCAGAGGAAGATAATAAACTAGTTGTTTATTATAAAGGACGTGATCTAGATAGCAAGGTTAGTTCGATTATATCAACAATATTTAAAAAAAGTGTACTATTTAATGAATCTATAGATTCTATGTTTGATTTGTATTTAGATGCAATGAGGGAATATGAGATTACTGATAATCTTCAAAGTGATTTTTGTTGGGATTTAGTTATGCATCTATTATCATTTGAGCCTGGATATTTAAGGTATGACTATGATTATGATAGAGAAGATGATATTCTGCATCCTCTAAATCATTTAGACTTTTACTATACAAATAATAATACATTTAAAATAGGGCTTAATGGAAGTATTAATAATAATGATTTAATTAGATTATTAGATATTAATCAACATTGTAAGTATCTAAGATAATGCTTTATTTTAATCTTGGTTAAAGCAATAAAAAAATTACTTTGTTAAAAACAAAATTACTATGCATCCGCCGACAAGCGGTCCGCCTCCACCCAAAATAACAGTAAAATCAAGGGTTTGCGGGTAGTTAAAAAATCTATGTAATAAAAGCGGCTGGCAAGTTAACACTTCCCAGAACGCTTACGTTAAACTAGCCAAATATACAGATTCTATAGTGTGGCTGACTTCCGATGACCGCAAGCTTCTGCACGCCGGCGGCGTCGAATTCTGTTACGTTGGCAATTAAGTTATGCTGCCAGGCGGCTTATTGCTGAGGCCATACAGAAAGCCACCGGGATAAAACATCCAGATTTTATTGAGTAATTGTTGGTGCGCTGGGAGGGGTATGGACCCCCGTTAAAGACCCACAAATTTGCATTTTCCTTGGTCCAGACTACGCTGACCAGTAATCAGGCCACCTTATATGAACTGCTGGACCAGTATGATAAAGACGGCACCATTTGGCTTCTGCCTGGGATCCGGAGTATGGTAAAATATACCACGTCCTCCCTGTGTATATATAGATTAAATTTAAGTGTTTTAAATAAATATCTGCTTGGTAACTTAAGGGTTATTTTTTTGCCCGGGCATTTTGTCAGCCCAAGTACATAGCCTATTAATATATTCACTACATAAACTATTTGCATTTTTCCAATATTCAATATCTATTTTTGCTATATCGCCAAGCTTGAAATTATATAAATTAGAACGAGGTTTCCCTTGGTCGTCTCGTTCTAAATATCGTTCATCCACAATTCCTCGATTATGTACATGAATGTTCCGCCGCATAACCAACTCAACAAGTTCGATGAGTTTATCTCCCAAAGAAGTATCTACGCATTCAACTCCCATCTTGCTTAAGACATACAGCAAATCTTTAAGATAGCGAAAACGAAGTTGTTCATCAATAACATCGTCACGAAAATCTTCAAAAGATTTATATCGGCCCATACGAGCCAAGGAAATTTTTTCTTTGGCACCCAAAACACCAATCAGATTAAAGAAGTTTTTTTGAAGAATTGATCGGGTAATATCAAACACTGCAGCATCAAATGCGGTCATTAGTAAAAGAAAGCCCTGTCTTAGAATGTTAATTTCTGATTCCGGTGAGACAATACGTTCTGTAAGTTCAAACTCAATTGATCTGTCCCTAGCGTAAAATAGATCATGTAGTTTTTTTTCTGATATGATGTAAATTGCGCTTTTAATTACAAAATCTATATGTTCGGTTCCTAATTCATCTATTTCATGACCCTCTCTAATCGCTTCTTCTTGTGCAATATAATAATTAGACCGGGCTGTATTTATTGCCTCATATGATGTGTCTTGCTCTAATTCACCTATAAAGAAATCTATCCATTCACCAGTATTAGAACGAGCATCAATATCATCAATACCATCTGGCCTTTCTAAAGATTTAAGATTAAGTTCTGCTTCTAATATCGCTTGGTTTAAAAAAGGTTTGATCTCGTGAATTGAGGTTACTAATTTTGATGCTTCTGTATGATTGTATGGTTCATGTCTTTTATGCAACTTTGTACTTTCTGGAATTTTTGATACCCCATGTTCTTGGAGTATATTTGAAACTTCTTGCACTTCTGAATCATACATTGTAGCCTTTATCTCGAGGAAAGATATATATCTATTTATATACTCTTGTTCTATATCAAAACGTTTTTTTATATCATGGATATCGTTTTCAATTGGTGTAATTTTAGATTTATCCAAATTTCTCAATACCTACCTTAAAATAAGTTAAAAAATTTGATATCTTGTGATTCGGCTCTTTGATAATAGTCCCTCCCATATTTTACTTTAGTTAAACAGATAAGGAAATATCGCATATATGCGTATATGACGTCAGCTATTTTTAAAACTTACAGTTAAACGCCTGGTAATAGCGTTGGCGCCAGCGGAAAGCCACCGGAGGCTGTCTCGGGTTCGGACCAAAATTTTTATTTATTATCATAATTATAGTTATCACCTCGTTTATTATTGGATTTTTTTAAAAGATAAATAAACCTTCAGAGTAACTATTCGTCCTTCTGTGACTCTCTTCCCTTCCTGCAGGCATACTTCTTACCCTCAGCCTTTTTATTTGGTACAACCTGGGTCTGCGGCTTTCTTTGCCATGCTGCCCGGGTCAGCTTAACTTTTTTCATTGTTTTTACCTCCGTAGCTTGTTTAAATTTATTAATAGAAAAATAAAACCACCTGTGATAAGAGGTGGTAAATTCAAATTGAATATAAAGTTAAGTCTTTACTATCTAAACTCCACCATCATTGGCCCATTTGAAATACCTTTTTAAATTGTTTAGGTGGCTATAGGGAATTACCTTATCATGCTGCAACCTTCCAACAACAATGCCCGGTGCTATGTTGAGACGTTCAGCGAAACTTTGAACTGACGAGTAACTAATATTCCCTTGATCAATAAATTTCTTGTACTCAACCTTAGGAATTAAAAAATCCGAAGCATACCCATTTGCGTCTTCTTCAAGCTCGCTTTCTAATCCATTATATTCCAAAAATACATCTCTTTTTTTATTTTGTAATACGTGTCTAGCTTCATGGAAAAAGGTAAACCATAAATGATCATCTGTTTTATATCTTAAGCTTAATTGAATTACAGCTTTTTGAGAGTTTAACCAATACGTGGCGCCATTAACTCTAGATTTTGGCATTTCTGGCACGAATACAACGGCTACGCCAGCATTAGAACAAATGGATGTCATTTCGTTAACAAATACATCAGGGGGTTCTTTAGTAAGATTTTTTATATTCTCTAAGGCTTTACGAAACTCAGAAGCTTTAAAAGGTTTACATTTAATATTATGGGAATCTATTTGTCCTTTTCTTATCCAAGCAGCAAGGGCACCAGGTTCACTTTTATAGGTAGGGGATTGGCGAAATACTATATGTCCAAAAGTGTTATGCCCTTCTATTATTCTTTTCCACAATTCTCGCCAGGCTTCAACTGTAGCAACTCCGAAAAATCTAAGAGCTTCTTTAAGTTGCTCAGTTTTTATACTTGAACCACTTATCCAGTCTTGCTTAATCATTTCATTAACGGGGATTTCTTTTAACCAGTCCAATTCAGTTTGCATGCGTTTTTTTTCTTCAATTTCTGCAAGTTTTTCTCTGTAATTAAGTTCTAGGTTATTCCAAAAACTTGCTGGAACACCTAGAACCCTTTCAAGTTGAAGGGCTGTTTCAGGTGTAATGGATGCTTTACCTTTAATAATTTCATTTATGGTCTTTTTAGGTCTACCAGTTCTCTCTGCCAATTCTGCCTGCGTTAAACTCAGATGTTCAATAGTTTCTAACAAAGTTTCGCCTGGAGGAACCACATAATCCGGATTATATTGTAAATAACCATTACTTTCTACCCCTCCGTTTATTATCTTTACCATGATAATCCTCCACTTCTATTATCAGAATAGCAGTTACTTCGCTTACATCGATTCCACCGTCACTTTTTATAGGGATCGGCTTATGGGCAGGTATAAAAATAAGTCGATATGGGTGTAGTAAGTCAACTGCGTATTGCCCCTGCCGGTTACCGCTTAATTCGTGAAGCCTTGGTGGTGGCAAGTGACTGATATCTGATAAACAGACGGCAGCACGTAATTCGCTTAAACGCTGTCTCACCTTTTTTGCTATTTCGTGGCCCCATTCTTTAACGGACTCCCGTTCATTATTACATGCCTTTTGCAGCTTTTTATATTTAAAGTATATATCCATTATAATCCCCTGTCAATTTCTTATTAACCCTCGGGGTTAATTTATTTTGGCTTAACTCAATTTTACACCCTATACTTGTCCTGTCAAGATGTAGACAATAATTAAATAACTGGCATATTTATTAGCCCCTTGGTATTGCGATCATCTAACACCGTGTTATAACAAAAATACTTTTGTATGCTGAACGTTGGAGGAAGAAGAAAATACATTGTAGAATTATGGACTTAAAACTAAGTATTAGGTGATTATTATGGCTGCTCGTATCGTATCACAGGATGAAGGGATCCGGTAAGAGTTTCGCAAGAGGATCCAGGCCAAAGTACAGGCCGAAAAGGATACCATGAAGCAAAAGATAGACGAAACCGTTCCCTCATTCTTTTCATGGGCCGTTAAGCCTTTAGCGGGCCTTGCCTTTGACATGAAGAGAAACAGTTACAACACTAAAGGTGAACGTGGTGAGTCCAAAGTTAGTACACAAGTCCGTAATGCTTTATCTGATGATTGGATCCTCATGAATGATGTCACGCTGGAACCGGAGCCTGAAGTATTCTCCCAGACTGACCATATAGTTATTGGTCCGCCCGGGATGTTTGTCATTGAAACTAAAGCATGGGATGGGGCATTTACCGGGTACAAGGACCTTTGGAAACGGAAAGAGGGCAACAAGTGGGTACCCTGCCACAGCCCGACAAAGCAAAACCTCAGGCACGTTAAGTTGATTAGAAAATGGTTGAGTCAAACGGGTATCTTTAATATCACGTTTCCAACGGAGAAATGGATATATCCTATTGTTGCTTTCACCAGAGCGTCCTGGTTAAAGACTACCGACTGCTCCATGCCGGTGTTTGATGGCGCCCGGAGTTTGGCGTCACATCTTCGCAGCCAAAAGGAGACTTACCTGAACGCTGAACAAATTGAGAAAATATCCATGCTGCTTGCTTATCCACAGCTTCAAACCGCGGGCGCCAATTATGGTTACGCATCCGGAAGAAATGTTAGCCTAAACTGCGACTGCATATGGTCAAGAGGTCGGGACTGAACATGAGGAAGGAAACGCCCCTGGCAATACCTTTGGGAACGATGAGCAGAGTGGAGGCAATGTGGAGACCGGCCGTACCCGTAGTGGTAAAATTTTTGTGCGGGTATATGGAAGTAAGGAAGAGGCTGAGTAAGTAAGAGAAGGGTACCAATCCGAGGGGAAAGAGCCCGGGCCGGTTAATAAGGACAAGTACCGGCAGGGTGTGTGGTATTTTTATTATAAATTAAAATGAGCCAAGGCTCTCAAATGGCATGAAAAAACGGGGGTGTACTATATGACTCGACAAAATGAAGAAAAGATTAGAGAAATAGAGAGAGCAATTGATGATCATCATAAATTATTCCCTATTTTTAAAAAGCCAATATCCACTGTTTTATTACATACTTTGCGAGTTTTTGAAGATATGTGCCGGCTCCCTGTTTTGATGGGAGCTTCAGAAACCGAGCTTTTAGAAACATTAGCACATAACAATTTGGACGCCCTTGATATGGCAGTAAAGTGGATCTATGAATGTTGCGAAACAGATAGCTCAGATATAAACTTACTTTTTTCTGTTGATGATTATCTTGAGGCCGGAGAATTGATAATGGAAGCCGGTAACTATAGGAGTGTTTGTGACTCGTATATACTCTGGTCGAGGGGAAGGCAAACATGCAATTTTTATGAATCAGAAAGGCTATTAGAGTTTGCATTTTCGGATTCAAAGAAGGGGACAATAGAGGCAGCCGACTTAGTATTAAGAGAAAAGAAGAAAACAACACTTTTAAAAAACCCTGAGGTGGTTGAGAGCCAAATAGAACTGTTAAAAATAAGAGACAAACTAATGAATTCTATTTATTTTAATAGAGAAAATTGCATTGTTTATAATATAACAGAAGAAATTTGGCAAGCTTTTTTAGGTATTGCAAGAATACAAATTAATAGTACAAGCGAGCTCCCTGAGGAATGGAACTTCACTTATTTTTCACTTAAGGAATTTAAGGAATTATGGGAAGTTCTTTTAACAAAGGCGTTAATACATAATTTTGCTTGCGCTTTATCAGGTGTAGAAGGGGGAGCGGTAGAAAGTGTTGTTATGGTTATACCGAAAGAGGAATTATGTAATGAAATACACTCAAAGACTAATTTATCAATAGATAAAGTAAACGACATATTAAATTTTATAATTTTTAATCCAAGCATAAAAAACAATGACGTTATTTGGCAGCCTTTGTTTTTAATAAATAATAAGTATATTATTTCGCCACACTTAATAATAACTAATAGTGTTGAAAGGAATATAATATCACTAATTAATAAAATAGATCAGGTAAGTTACTCAAGGTTATCAAATCTTAAAGAAGATGTTATGGCTAATTCATTGTCAGAGAGGCTTTTAGGTAAGTTGTTCCTGCTGCCCTATAATGCCCGAAAGCTGATGGTGTTGCCTGTCCAAAAGTTGCCATATATAATGATCATATCATGAAGAAAGGAAAGACGCCCCTGTTTAAATGTGCAACTGCGCCAACAGAA
>Ga0209347_1000138_pt1 | contig 208618 bp, 208 predicted proteins | sample AutmiccommuBRH23_FD_187382 | JGI IMG/M metagenome (GOLD analysis project Ga0209347, IMG submission 187382) | Deep subsurface microbial communities from Mt. Terri, Switzerland - Autotrophic microbial communities BRH/23 (SPAdes) (version 2) | ecosystem: Environmental > Aquatic > Deep subsurface... | reverse complement strand
GCACCAAGAATAATGTATTTCATTTTGGAAGCGTTTATTGAACTATATATTTTTAAAATTATGCTTATTTATAAGTGATTGATTTTAATCACTTTATTTGATTTATGCCTCCCGTATCACCTTCATTAGCCTGTGTCAAGTCTTACATAAAAAAATGACTTTCCCATGAAATCTTTTTGTGCCACAGGAGAGTCAGATAGAACGAATATCTTGTCTGGAAAGCTTCATCCATTCAATCGCAGAATATCTATAGCGGATAAAAGGGAAGCTGGAATCAGAATGGTTTTCTATTGTCTTGTAAACTCGATGCTCTCCTAAACCATTCTCTAAATGGAAGTTTAGCGAGCCGGAAAAAGCAGAATTTATTGAACTAATACGTCTGATATTTCCGGTCATGTCGCAAACCATTTTGTTCTACTAAGTACCACGCCCCCAGATGAAGAGCCGCACGGATGCGGCGGTCTTATACACTTTTCCATCATTGCTCAATACTCATCTATTCTATGTTACGAGAACTATGAGTTATATGTAGTTTTTTTTCACCAAAATATTATCCTGGTTAAAATTTGTCTTTGAGAGCAACCTCTAGCCGTTGTTTCCACATAGTGATTTCTTGTTCGTCCAATTCAATTACATCCTGTGAACTGTCCAGAATTCTACTGGAGTATAACTTTCTATCAGAAGGAGTAGTTTCGATTGGTCCCCAATAGGGAGCGGGGGCAATTCCGTTCGGTACCATCGGATTCTCCAACATTGAATCAATATTACCGTCGATTAATTGTTCTTCGGAAACTACCCAGGAATGATCCCATTCAAACCTGTTATCCTGGTTATTATGATCGATGTAAGTTGCTTTACCAATATGAACTTCCGCTGGTTTACCAAGAAAATTGAGGCCATGCCTAAGCAATACTGCAAAATAAATGCACATTTCGGAACGCCCACACCAGTTTTCATCAACTAACTTTGCACAGATATCTAAGAGGAAATTCCTAACCTCTAGTACTGGGTTATCACCTATTGACTGTAGTAACCTTGACGGCAAAGGTCGAGTTCCGTCTCTTCTTTGTTCCTCAATAAGGGATAAGATTTTATCCACATCTTTTTTAGGGATAGAAGATATACTCTGCATCCTGACTGAAGTCCCGAACGAACCAAAATTTGCTCTTTCGTACTTAATCTGGGTTCCTTGGTTTGGCCAGTGACAACGTTTAAACTTCTTTTCACTGCCGCACCAGCATGGATCATTTCTTCCCGTCTTTAAATCCATCTATATCTCTCCTAATTCCACTCTTTCAAACCGTGCAACACAATGTTGCGCCAATGAATGGTATTTCGTAGAACGTCCTGAAGGTTTGCGACTCGGGTTACTACCTTCATATTCTCCCCGATGTTGCAAACCCTCTGTTTAGACGCTAGTGCGGCAAAGACTATCTTTCATATATATTAAATACTCATTTTGGTATCTCTAGATATTAGATTTTCGAGATCGATTTTAATGATAATGGGGTCATCTTCTCTTACAATACTAATGATTGCGATATCCCATAAATCCATAATACCTAAAACTTCTTGGAGTCTTTTCACTCGTCCAGCGAATACCCAAAATCCATTTGTTTTTAGGTTTTCAATTGATTTTTTCATATTAAACTCTGCATGAATTATCTCTGCAGGTTCCAGAACGTCTAAAATATTACCGTATAAATCTAACAGTTGGTAAAGTTCTCCTATAAGGTTAACTTCGCCCTGAGTATTTAGTTCTGGTTTCAGAAGCTGATACAAGTGGGCCCCTCTGAAATAAGACATCAGTTCTTGTCCAGAATCCAATTTTACTAAAAATATTTGTGAGTCATCATGTTCCTCATCGTTAATAATTGCCATTCGCAATGTCTCATGAACCCAAGTTTCATGACTACTTTTCATATATTTGAGCCGTTCAACAGTGTATGTGTTTGCCTGATCATCTATCAACTTGTGATGATTTTTACATAAAAGTATTAAATTCTCATACTCATCATGATTTACCACTCCAACATAATTTCCCCTTGGTCCATTTCGACTCTTACTGACTATATGACATTCGTCACCGACAACTGCCGTTTGTTCTTTAATGCTTCCATCCATAACTAACTCTGTTTTACAGAAAGCACATCTATTCCCTGATTTTGCCCAGAGTATCTTTCTGGTCTTCTGTAAAATAGTCATAATAACTTTTCTCCTATCAGATGTTTTCCATGCTTTTTAAATGCCCAGCACTTGGGTCTAACGTCCCGAGTATTGCCGACGCGCCCCAACCACATTCATCTTTAAAAAGTGTCGGCAATACTCTGTAAATGATGTTGGTCACCCCCAGATTCAGGAGTCGCCATGGACGGCGACTCCTCAAATCCCGCAAAGCCAATCTTATGCTAAATATATTAATAATAGTGATCCATTTCCGATCGATACTCCGCTTCCATTTCAGCCTTCCATTCATTATGTACAGACATCATCGTATTTACAGCACTTAAAAAATATGCCAAATTGCCAAAGAACTTATTAACATTTTCGAAATCAAATTTCTTCTTATTCTTGAAATGAAAGTCAAGATGCTTATTTGTAGGATATCTAAATTTATCTGAACTTCCATCAACATTGTGAAGTTGAATAATATACTTTTCGACATTAAGCATAGTAGTATCCCCTTCTGGAGCATCTGCATGTTCTTCAATTTCATCTTTAATCAAATTCCATAAACCGAGGAGGCTATGCTTTTTATTGCTAATTTGTTTAAGTGCTTCTTGAGAAGTAAAAGAACACTCTTCAAATAATATTTCTTTTAAAGATAATTCTATGGCGTTTCTATATAAATAACACATTGGGATAAACAAAACATCTTTTAAACAAGTATTTTCACAAATTTGTTTATGAAAATACTCCGCAGATTCAGAATATGCTTTAACATAAGGATAAAATTTCTCTAAACTATAACTATAGCCTACTACACTCTGACCATAATAACTTCCACCTTCTTCAAGAAGAATTGGTTTATAGTCCTTATAATCAGTACATGAACCAAATTCTTCTTTATAAAGCGATTCTAATAATTCAAATGCAACTTCCATTTTATTTGCAAAAGCTAATAAATTAATATGCGTCTGTTTATCAAATACAGATGTTATTGAATACTTTTTAGTCGAATCAAAAATACTGTCTCTTTTTTCAATAAATATCCCAAACGGGTATCTGAAAGAATCTGATGCTTTATCTATTTGATTAATATTATCAAAGTATGATATTAGCCAATCATATGCATCCATATCTCTATCTATTAAACTTTGAACGAAACATGTAATAGTCCTCAAAATATCTGATAAATTGTGAAATGTATCTTTGACAAATGCTTTTCTATCTACTAAATGAACTATATATTTAAAACCAATAGTTTTTAAAATCAACTCAATACTATGTCTATATAAATAAGCTACTGAAAAAAAATAAGTATCTAACTTGCTTATATCAGCCTTTTCGAAAAGGTGCTCGGTTAGTTTGTGTGCAGATTTATAAAACATTAAAGCATACTCATAAAACTCCTCATTTAGTTCACTTTTATTATAAACTTCAATAGTATTGCTACCAATAATTCGATAAAAGTCAGCATCTGCGACCGGCCATTTCGTACCCATTTAAACAAATCCTTCCCATACTCTTAGAGATAATATCGAATAAGTGTATCTTGAAAAACTCCAAAGAAATCTACTCAACACGTGCAGGACGCGCGGCGTTTCCTGCTACAATTCCATTAAACGTTGGATTACCGACAGGTGTCGCAGAGACTTCCAAATCCTTAGAGTGTATACGACATATGTCGGGAATACTCCCTTATCCGTGAATCTGATTTGAAACATCAACTAGTAAGGTAATTTACGAATTACTGGCAACGGTATAAATATTAATTCAACAAAATAACAAGTATTCCTTCATTTAGGACAAACAAAAGTGATCCGTATATTCTTATCACTTGAAATATGAAAGGTGATAAATGTAAAATAGCCTTCGCTAAAGACCATCCTACGAATACGTGGTGCCTCTGCTAACGACGTGTCATTTTACGAACTATACATTCCCGATCATCCCGACTACCTGATTAGCTATTTCTTCTGGAGACATCTAGCAACTACGACACGCATAATGTTTGACGAGCTGAGCTTATCTTTTGAGTGTAAAATATCTTAAACTTTACCTATAAACAGCCGGTCGGGTTTATGGATAATCCTGCTAATAAAAATCAACTATAATTTTAGGAAAATATTATAAAAAATTAGTTCAAAATTACTAGCACTCTGGGGTAAGACTTGACATGGGACCCTGCATCGGATGCTTGAATGGGTCGAGGGCTGTGGCTCATAGGATGTATTCCTTTTGGGTAAGCCCCATCCCCTGATTTAGGGTAGCATCCTCGCCCCCATGTCAAGTCTTGCTTTGGGGTCGAATTTGATACTGAAAATGGGTACAACAAATCAACCAGACCGAAAGGTATCTTCTGGCCGGTTTCGACTATTTGCCGGAACTTATAAAAGTGATTATGCTGCCACGTATGACTCTTTCACTCTGGCATAGTAAATGCGCAGAAATTTATTTAATGCTGCGATTTTGGCAACCTTTTTATGCTTCCCTTCAGTTTCTTTCTTGAGCATATACTGGTAAACTGCGCCATCTTCAGACGGCTTATGAATCTTTATGCACGTCATAATTTCATATCCTGTTTTACGTAAGGACGCCGAGCCACGTTTGGATATGCTTCGCTTTGTAGCTGTGAAGTTGCCTGATTGAAACGGTGGTGCATCAAGGCCGGCAAACGCAATCAAGGCTCCAGCACTATGAAAGCGTCGTACATCTCCTATCTCTGCGATAAGCCTTGGGCCAAGTATCTCACCTACTCCGGGCATAGCCATGACGACATCATATTCCATTAAGGACTTTGCCAACGCTCTCATCCGTGCTAGAATACTGGCAAGGGTCGTGTCTATCATGTGCAGGACCTTAACAGCTTCCTCTACGAGCATTTTGGTCGATGGTGTATTGGAAGACAGAGTAGGGATGCCATCCAGTGCAAGGGCGTAGATTTTCTTCGCTTTCTCAGTGCTGGCTCGGTATCCTTTACTTTTAACCCAAGTGTTATAGTTGTTGATGAATTCAGACTGTGATTTACAGGTGATGTTGTCGAAGTGCCAGTATTCCTTTACAAAGTCACATAATTTATCTTGATCTGGCATATCAGATCGATTTCGAAGTAGAGTTTTAATCCCCGGCATTGTTCGATCCAGGAGATTTGTCAGCGTTTGTTTGGTATGGATACGCATAGACATATAGCTTAAGTATTGTCGATTGAGCGTTTTTAGCTCATCATACACATCCGCCGTTGGCGAGTAGTCTACGAGATGATACCAGTGATCGAAACCAAAATTCGCTATCTTAATAGCATCAAGCTTGTCCGTCTTGCCTTTACGGATGGCAACATTAATATACTTGCTCATTACCAGCGGATTAATAACAGCGACAAATATACCACGATCTTTGAGATATGTTAGTACCGGATAGTGGTAGGCTCCGGTCGACTCCATAACTACACGGGTTTCCTCCGTAAGTTTATTGATCCGATCTACCAGGTGTTTCAAGTCACTTTCCGTGTGTTTTACTTCAAAGGGCTTATGAATTTTCTCGCCATATGGCTTCATAAAACAGACTGTACTTTTCCCTTTTGAGACGTCAATCCCCACGCTAATCATACTACTCCTCCAAATATGTTTGTTGGCATCCATCCTCGCTTATTACCCATTCATATTGGTTAGTTACACGAAAGCCTCAACGGTTTCAACCTGCTGAACCGAATGCACATAACAAGGGGATGGCTGGCTGATTATCCTACGGATGCGAAATCCAATGCGAAGTACGCCAGGCCATTTCCCCCTATTATAAGTAAATAAGCACAAGCATCCAATCCGTTCATCGGATCGTTTACTCGTACTTATATAGTACCAATACGAGGTTCAAGCTCTAGTGTATCACTGAGGTTGAAGCGAATTATAGGAAAAGATTCATAATTCCATCATTATTTAATTTCTGATTCTTCATGCTTAAAAATTCCCCTAACATCTGTGTTAAAGACAATCTAACTATTTTGTAATGTCTCACAGAATTTCTTAAAGCTTTTTTAAAATCCCAAATGCATCACAGTCCGATATTCTGAAATGCTAGACGCAATTCTTGAACATCATTGTATCTATTATCTAAGTTCTTATCTAACCCCTTCAATACAAACTTTTTAAGTTGATCGGTTTCAAACTGTTCTATTTTTGTCCTGCCTGTTATGACGAAGTAGATGAGCCGGGTTAAAGCGTATGTTTCATGCTTCATTCTATAATTATTAAATCCAAAAATCTCTAAGTCAGGATCATTCAAGGAGCCTTTAAACTCCGTCAGCTTACCCATCAGCAGTAAGATTAAAAATAGGGTTTATTTCATGGATCATTCAAGGAGCCTTTAAACTCCGTCAGCTTACTTGTCAAATTACTTTCTTCAAGCTTAACCAGCCCGAAGTCAGAAACCTTGACAACAATGACATCTTCGTATTTTTTCAAAAGCACATTCTTCAAACTGATATCTCGATGTAACAGCCCCTTATTATGAATATACTCAAACGCCTTAAGTATTTGATTAACCAACGCTTTTCTATTTGCTGGTGTCAGCTTGCAATTATTAGCCATTACATGGTCGTATAGGGTATCGTCCATAAATTCAATAACATACTGGCGGTGTTTATCATCAAACGAAAGGACATCTACAATATAAGGAGAGTTAAGCTTTTTCATTTCTTCAAATTCTCGCAGAAACCGCTCATATTCTTTAGGTGTCAAATCGTCTTTAGCCCGCTTAATCACAAAGTGCCGATTATAGAACTCATCTTTATATTTGAACACTTTTGCATATGAGCCTTCACCGATGAACTTTAAGGCGAAAGTTGAAGTAACATCCTTTCGAACAATCTTAATTGGATTTCCTATTGTAAATATTGGCTCTATGAGAATTAATATTACTTTCTCTGTACCTTTAGGGATAGGACTTCCACCGGATTTTAGTAAAAAGTATTGCAATGTTCCAACACCTTTTTATAGTTTGGATGCACTTCAAATTGAAGCTCAGTGCTTTTAAGATTAATTTGGATTTCATCAATTTGATCAATCCAGTTGATAAGCAGTCTGCTCTCATTAGCGGTGTAATGCCCGATAAATTCTGAGTCTGCCCCATAATCATATTGAGGCAATCTTTCGTTAAGGTATTTTAAGAGCCCGTTTACCTCAAAATGTATTTTAGAAAAGATCTTCTTTAATCGAAGATTGGGGACTTGCCCATAGAGCTCTATCATACGATTGGCGTTTTCTTCTCCGTATTCTTCAAGCTTGTTTTGCAAGTAATTATCGATATTCACTGCTTCCCTCCTTATTGGGTCAGTTCATCTATTCTACCCGTCTTCCGAGATATTTTTCTTGTATTTTCCTTTTCTGGTTTTTGATTGCGTCAGAACACATCATACTTATGCTCAAATCATGCTGAATTAGATGTCAATGAAGAACCAGCTTTTCGTTGTGCTTATACTAAATATAAAAAGGACGTAAAAGTCTTGACCTCGTTGGGTGACCTAATTTTTTCAATGCTTTTGCCTCTATCTGACGAATCCGTTCTCTTGTCACACCCATAATTTGTCCTACTTGTTCTAATGTCATATTATCATCTGATGTAAATCCATAGCGTAGTTCCAACACTTTTCGCTCCCTAGGGGTTATTGTATCCAAGACATCATTTGCGATATTTACAAATAGCTTTCGGTCAACCTGAATAGCCGATTCGTCAATTTGAAGGTTGTCGTCTGAAAAGATGCACCCATTATCATCGTCCAACTCTTCTTCAATACTTAGCATTGGTTGCAAATATCGAATATACTGAGCCGCCGTATGCTCTTCTACATCCAGTGCTGTCGCAATTTCATGGACTAAGTTATCGTTATTCTCATTTCGTTCATATGGCTCAAAGATATATTTATCAATAATATCAGTAGCACTATAAAGCTTTTCTTTCATATGGGCAGGAAAATAAAGGTTTGTATTAGGCACCGCAGCTTCTCGCGAAATAACTTGTCTAATCCACCATGGCGCATAAGTAGAAAACTTGTTATGGGCTGATGGTTCATACTTATCAACTGCTAAAATTAGTCCAATATTTCCAAGCTGTATGGTGTCAGCTAATGGCAGCTTGTACTTATTTGATCCCCAAATCGCGATCTTAATTACGACCTTTAAGTACATTAAAATTATGCGTTCTTTTGCATAAGCGTTCCCATGTTGTGCTGGTATAATCAAATTATCAGCTTCCCTATACTGAGGTGGAGGAATCATCCTGATGGCATCAATATATGTTGCTAATCCGGGGTCAAATGTACATGCATTTTGAAATATCTGTTCATAATCCAGCTTACTGCGATCTGTGACAATTAGTTCATCATCTGAATCTTGATCAATGTAATGATTATCGTTCTCACGAACGATGCAGCCACAGGAAATCAGATGCTCAGAAACTTTTGTCATTTTAGCCATTGACAACATAAAGCTATCCGTCACTTCAAGAATATCATCATAGGTGATGTATCCTTTTGTAGCAGATAATTTCAGCAGAGTATCTATTGATTTTTGCACAGCTGTATGTGAATCCATAGCATAAATCGATCCTAACTTCTAGCTTTCATACATAAATCAACTAATTCGCTCGCAGGTATATTTGAATTGTATCGTTCCTCAAACTCTTCCATAAAATCGACAAGCTTAGCGGGATAGTCATCGCTATTTTTAGCCCCCTCAATGAGCTTTTCATATAGAACATCCACACCGCCTAAAGCATATTGATTGTACCATGCCTCATCATTTGCAGCTTCTGGTTTTCCGTAATATCTAAACGCTTTATCCATGCGCTTATCTAAATCCGGCTCCCTTTTAGTGTCAAGAAGCATGATTAGTCGATAATTATACCACATTACTTTTTCTTCACGAATCAAATCGCTATGGAATATTTTAGTAGTTTTATCACTTGATTTATCAATAGGTGTGTTTCGATTATAAAGGAAACCAATAATTGGCGCTATAATATAAACATCGCGATTAGTAGCAAATAACTTAGTTTTTGCTGAACCAAACTGTGCGGTCAAAGCGATGACCTTTTCTGCATGACTGGCGTGAAACGAATACTCTTTATCAAACATCTATCCATCCTCGCTTTCATTGAATAGTCGATAGAAATTCATTTTCTTTTAAGAAAGTATAGCGGCTGCCAACCTTTTGTCCTAGATACTCGTCAGCTAATTCACCATCAGTGTCTTTAATGAAAATAATCACCTGCTCAGCTATGCTCGGAAGAGTCTCGCTTACCGCCTTAATTCTACGCTTATCAAAAGCAGAGAGAGGAGCATCCATTACCAAGGGATATGGTTCAGAGGCAACAAGCTCTGTTTCCTCTCCACTCGCTCTAGCTAACTTTATGATACCTGTTATAAACGCAAAAATTACAGAAATACTTTGAGCAGTGGAGGTCTCAGCTCGCGCATTTTCTCCTGAATAATTATCTACTGTTACTTGAATGTTATATCGTTCATCGATAGCAAGCGAGATGCTTCCATTATAGATATCTTTGAAAATATCATTAATTGCGGATTCCAAATCATTTCTCGTTGTGGTTTCCTTACCTACATACTCGGCTGATACTTCATTATACATGTATTGTGCATAAGCCTTATATATCTCTATCTTACGGTTGTTTTCATCACGAAGGGTAAGCTCAAAACGCTCTGTCTCCTTTCGTTGCCGTGAAGTTTCAATACTACCTTTGTCCACTAGCAGTTCTTCAGATTCGTTTTTCCAGTTTCTTAAATGCTGCTCTAATCGGCCAAGTTCTTGCTGAAATTGAGCCGTATTCTCCATATTAGATAATATTTTTTCTATGGCATGAATTTCTCCCTCATATTCATCGATCTCAACATCACTAGAACGTATCGAGCTATATTCTCTTACTAATGATTCATATAAATCTGAAGAAATTCTTGCTCTCTGCTCGGTATCGTTAATAAAGCCAGCAACGAGCGTACCTATGAATTCAGGTGGTATAAGAGAGAATAGTTTAACCAGGTTTTTGTATGCTTCATTTGCAATTTTAACCTCAGTTCCACAAATACACTTTTGGTGTTCTAAAATAAAGTTAATGGTATCAGCATTAATTTCTGGGATATCTTTATTGGTAAAATCTGCAGTTTTAAGTACATTAATAGTATCTCGCATCATAATTCTCGAAAAATAGGAAGCCCCTTGAACATTGAATTGGCGGATCATTGCCGCTAATGCCGTCTTTTGCGAATTTTTAATTGCTTCAATTTTACGAAGTAATTTTTCTTTCTCTTTTTGAAGTCTATCTCCATCGGCATTTAGCCTGATCTTTTCTTTTAACACCTCACATCGCTCTAATGCTAGGATGCGCTCAGATTCTATTTCATTGAGCCGTTCGTCAATTTTATCAAGTTTCCGTTGATATTGCTCAATCTGTTGGGTATAAGTGGTTATTTTGGCATCGCTTTGTGCGTCATAATCTTTGTTTAGCAGGCCTATTACACTATTCTGTGTGGTGGGCTTTAAGTCTCTCATGGCATCTTGGTATGCGCTCAGCCCTAATAAGCCCTGTACCGCCTCGGCAAAGGTTTGACTACGGCCACGTTGAATTTCCTTACTCATGTTTTCTATACGCTCACCATCAAAGAAAAAGTAGCCTGAAAGTTCTTTGGGTAAAATTTGTTTAATGCGCAATTCACAATCTAATGGCTTAATAAATTCCTGTTGGCCATCCTTCTTATATGCCACTGATAGTACAGAATTATTAGAACGCACAGACCCGTTTCCAGACATTTTATATAATTGCTGGCGGATGACTGCATACTCAGTTCCATTATGTATTAATGTAAGGCAAACACGTACAGTTTCTTCTTGGTTTGGAGTCATCCGCGATATAACAATCTTATTGAGCATAGATTTATCCACGAAAGAAGTATCACCATACAAACACCAAGTAAATGCTTGTGCAAACGCCGTCTTTCCTGCACCATTATCCCCTCTTATTACCGTTACGTTACGTTCTTTATCCGTCGAAAAGGCAACCTCCGCAAAGCTAAACTGGCGAAAGTTTTCAAGTATCAACGATTTTAATAGCATTGAACTTCCTCCTCAATTAACTTCTTTATCTTCTTTGCCATTTCTGTTGGACTGGTTTGTCTAGCCCTGTTTTCAGTTTCCATTAGAATGATCTTCCGTAGTATACGTTTTGCTTTTTGTTCATCTATTTCAATCCCATTGACTTCCTTCATGTCTAATTTGCTCCTTTTCCATCAAATACAAAGTTGGTACTACTTTCGTAAAGGTGATATGTTTCTTTTATCTCTCCAATGATATTGCTTGCCTGCATGGGATTAAGCGAAATTCGTGAAAATTCCTCCATACGGTTCAGCTCATTGCGAACGATGGATAAATCACGCTTGGTCTGTTCGGCAGTTAATGAAGACACATCGCAAAGAGGTCGGGGTAACGTTACAAAATCATATATCTCTGCAAATTCCTTACCGCTTGCTAATCTCAGAACACGTCCGCGCCTCTGTATATATTCCTTAGGATTGGTTGTGCTAGCAAGAATAAAGGCAGTCTTTATCTTCGGAATATTAACGCCCTCGTCTAAGCATTTTATGGCTATGAGCGCCTGCAAATTTTCTCCCTGCTCAAATTGAAGTTTAAGGATGGCTCTTTCCTCAACATCTTCCTTCGAGGTAAATTGTGAAACTTTCATACTCAATTCATTGCCTAGAAGTTGTGTTATAACGTCTATTTGCCGCATATCTTCGTCATCCACCTCGGTAAAATTGTAGTCATCATTAAGAACCTTGGTTGCACCACAATATACCAACAAAAAACTCTCCTTCCTATATGGTAGAATTTTCTCCCGTAACATACTAATTTTCTCTGAGGCACCCGCCACAATCCTTGCCCTTTTTAGGGCTAAAATCTCACCGTATTTACTAAGCTTTAACTTGCCATCTTTCCCTTTAATTAGATTATGTACCATTTCAAAAGAGAGCTGTTCGTACCGCCTCAGTTCATCATCGGTTAGACAGATAACAACCGGGTGGTATTTATAAGGCGTTAGCTTTTTCTCCGCAATGGCTCTTTCAAGCGTATACTCAATGCATTTATCTCCAAAATATGAAAGTAGTTTATCCGTACCCTCTTCATCATTATGTCTTTCCAAAGTAGCTGATAGCGCAAGTCGATAGGTAAATCTTTCAGATAGCAATTTGCTAAGGTTAGCGGCTCCAAAGTTATGAGCTTCATCAACCATCAACAGTAATTCGCCCTTCACCTTGGAAAGTATGGTTTGCACTGCTGTTGATGAAAATGTGGCGTTAGTGCAAATAAAACAAAAGAATTGCTTCCCTGCTACTTTTAGTTTTTGGTCACGAATGGCGTTTTCTAATAGCCTCTTCCAATCCTTTTGTGCCGACCTACTGTACCCAATTATAGGTGACATGCCAAACAGTTTTATATCCTGCACCCATTGCTCAACAAGATGCTGAAACGGGCAAACAATGACAACTCCAATTTGGTTTTGAGTCGCTTTACAAAGCCTTGCAATAGCGCCAAGCCCTGTAAAGGTCTTGCCTGTTCCGGTAGCCATATCAAAGATACCTCTATAATCACGCCTTTCCCATTCATCTATGGCCTCAATTTGGTAATCATGTAACTCAACATTCTGTGGAATATCAGGTCCTAAACGATATTTTGCTGTTTTCTCTAATACGAATATTCTTTCTCCAAACTCATGCTTATCTATATCGTAATTGGGGGTTGCTTTTTTATATCTATCAATAATTTCTTGCTTTAGGTTTGGGAAGTCAACGATGCGTATATTAGGTTCACAATCATTCCAAATCGCTGCAAACGCATTTTCCTTTGAGGCTACACGGTCTTGTTCACCTTTCCAAGAGCAAAACACATCTATAGTTTCATAATTTATTTTCATAGCCGTTGCAGACTCATTCATCGAACCGGAAAAGGCAACCTTGTTGCCAGACTCGTCACAGATAATGCCCATCTTTTCATGGTACATTCCCATTTTATCCTCATCTTCGATAAAGGCTATTTTGATGTCTAACACGCCATCCGAAATAAGATTTGCTAAAAGATTAAGCCGGTCCTGCTCATACACATCTTTTGCTTCTCTGAGTTCACGCACTACAGCTTTTTTAATTATGTTATCTCTCAATTCATATCCTTTGCGTATTGCTTCCACATCTTCCGCTGATAAATATGGAGAAGCTACTAATAGCATATTGCCGCCATTTTCCACAAGTGCTGCTATGCCTTTAGATATTTCAACAAGCGCTGAGGACGAAAAAAATCCAACGGCTCTTTTATATGACACTGCTTGTTGTAATAAAGGAATATAAAAATCCTTAGCCATATTGTCAAGCAGTGAGCGATATTCACTTTTGATTTCTCTATCCTGCAAGCTCATGGTTTCACCTCTGTAATTTTTTCTAAGAATCCAAATATCAAATAATGATCTTAAGAACTTGATAAACTTTAACACAAATGAAGTTTAAATGTTTTGATTTTTATAAGGAGTTATACTTCACTCTAAGCCTTGAATTATTTCAACCTCGTAATCAACCTGTTGTAGCTTTACTAATGAATCTGAAAAGTTCATTACCATTCTGTGGTCTTTTTGAATAATCATGAGCCAAAGAATTCTTAATTACATCGAAAAGATTCTGATCATTATTCTTCCAATCATCTAAACATAAAATCCCCGTTGGATGGCGATATGTTACAATAAACCAAAAAACAGCACATAGTTGATAAACATCTGAATATTCACGAATAGCTTCGGTATTGAAGTAAAACTTATTAACAGCTTCTGGAGATAGCCAGTATTTTGGTCCGATTTTTTCATGATCTGTAGTTAAATCTAAGTGTTCGGATTCATCCGAATATGAACATAATCCTAAATCACTAATCAACCAAGTTTCTCCCTTAACCAAGATATTTTCAGGCTTAATATCTCTATGAATAGCATAATTATGTAATCTACCTAAGGCCTCGCTTAACCCTCTAAATTGAGGAGCATACGTCTCATAACCTATCTTTTCATGTTCCTTCATGTAGTCAAGCAAATTCCCATCTGCTTTCTCCATAATTAATAACCTTATCTCCTTAGTTTCCCTCAAGCTGTTTTCGAGCATTACCAAACCATCATCGACGTATTTGATAATATGCGGATGCTCAATTTCTTTTAACGCTCTTATCTCTTGCTCGAATCGGTTTATCATTTTGGGAGTCAACTGCAACATAAATTTAATTGCAAAGATACTTCCATCACTGCTTATACACTCATGAACTGTTGCATTACCTCCACGGCTAATTTGTTCGCCAATTTCATAACTTGCTCCTGAGTTTGTAATAATATCATTATTGATTAAATATGTGTTGTGTCTCCTTCCCAAGGATATAATCATAATTCTTCCTCTTCCGTAACATACGCTTGCAAAATATAATCTTTCAAGAAATTCTCTCTCCACTTTCGACTATTAATTGAATTAGCATCACTAAGACACCTCATAGCATATTCTCTATACACTTCTTCCTCACTATGAGGCTCAATTCTTTCATCAAGTTTCTTTAAAGATTTTCTGACCGACTCTAGTTTTTCAACTTTTAGTTCTTTTTGATCTTGGTTCAAATGTAAAATACAACTAAATAAAGAATAAAAATCTGCTTTTTGATTAAATCTGGTTTCGCTAATTGGAAAAACATCTTTGTCGAAAATTACCCCTATATCTCTTAATACTATTTTGAAGTAAGCAATATACTTGTCTTTTGACTCACCCATTTCCATGTAATTTTCACATAGAGTATCTAATTTATCTTTTTTATCCTGAATACCATCTACAATAATTGCTAATAATTCTTCGATATACTCTATATCAAGCATTCTTCGTCTTTGCTTAACCGTAAATACTTTAGCATCAGTAAAGAACTGGAGTTCAGCAAGATTTTCTGAGACCTTTATGAAATCGCCAGGAAAATCAGCTTTACGTAATTCTTGCTTATTCAGTTGAACTGTGTATTTATTAACTCTTGCATATAAATCTCGTATTTCTTCATCTGATGGATTAAATATTTCATTAATATCAACTTTATATCTTAAAATAGAGTTTTGAACTTCTAATGGTAAATCATTAAATTTATAACCTGCAAATTCTCCAACATATGGCTTATCTAGTTCCAACTCATTCTTTACAAATTTCAAAATAGATGTTAATCGCTGTTGCCCATCAATCACAATTCTATATGTATCACCATTCTTAATAGTAGATTTAATATACATTTTAGGAATTGGGATATTTCGCAGTATTGTGTCAATTAACATAATTTGCGCAGCTCTTGTCCAGACCTCATTTCTTTGAAAATCAGGTCTTAATTCCAACCGACTACTCTTATTCCAATCTCTTACATCAGATATCGGATGAACATATGATTGCCATTCCATTGACATTCACTCCTAACTGTTTATTTCAATAATCTCTAACACTTCTTGTAGCTTTTCAAAATCACTATCATCGTTAAAATAACTGACACTAAACCGAACCGTACCAGAAGGAAAAGTGCCTAAAAACTCATGAGCATATGGGGCGCAATGTAGTCCTGTTCTAACTGCAATATTGTGTTCGTTTAAAATCTGCCCGATACTGTCACTGCTGTAACCATCAAATACACAAGATACTACACCTATGCCTATTTCTTCATCTATCGGACTCACGATTTTAATATTGCCGAAAATCTTTAACACTTCTAACAACCTTTTATGATTTTCCTTTTCTTTTTCAAAAAGTGATTTGATACCAATTTTCTCAATCCATTTTAAGGCTGCATTTAATCCTGAAATCGCCATTATATTCGGACTTGCAACCTCATACCTCTCCGGAATGGTCTCTGGTAGGCTTTGGTTTGCAGAATCCACCCCAGTCCCACCATATAGCAAAGGCAATGGTTTTACTGCACTTGAGAAAATAAAGCCAGCAACACCCAACGGACCATATAAAGTTTTATGACCGGCAAATACTGCAAAGTCAATAGCCCCACTACTTAAATCGGTGTCTACCAGTCCCGCAGTTTGACACATATCAATCACATTGATAGCATCATAAGCCTTTGATAAGACACAAATCTTATCAATAGGAGCCACCACACCACATACATTGCTTGCGTGGCTTACCACAACTATATTTGGCCTATTCTCTGCAAACTGATATTTGATCTTTTCTAGATCATAAGTGAAGGTGTTTTTATCCACCGCCAAAGTATAGATGTTCAGCTTATAAATGCTTTGCAGATGGTTAATTACCCTTGTAACGGCGTTATGTTCAAAAGGCGATATATAAATGTTATAGTAATCGCCGATGGATAACCCTTGTAAAATGATGTTAAGAGCCTCTGTTGCTGTATGAGTAAAGACCACCTTTTTATTGGGACAATGAAACAAATTTAGTAAAAGTGTCCTTGTATCTGTTACAAGACTACTTGCAGTAAGGGCCAGCTTGTGCTGCCCTCTACCTACATTAACTCCACACTCTCGATAAAATTTATCGGTAAATAAATAAACTTCCTCAGGCTTTGGAAATGTTGTGGCAGCATTATCAAAATAAGCGATTCTATTCAACAGCAAAGCCCTCCTAACACATCTTTTCAAGCAATTCCATGAGCACCTGGCGCTTTTCCTGTTGAGAAATTGCCTGCCCCATTTCTTCAAGTGACGTTGTGATTTCGTTTAAGAGCAATTTTGCTCTGTCACTATATTCTGTCTTACTGAACGTCTTAACGACCTGGCTACCAGCTTTGTCCATAAAAACAATCTTGTACATTTCGGAATCATTTTCATTACCCTCTGTGTAATTATTATCAAAGTCCTCTACAGTTTCCTTAAAGGCAGTTAAATCTCTTAGGAACATTTCTATTGTGTTTGAATTCCAATCGTCAATTCGTAAAGCTGTGACAGCTTTACCTAATCGTTCCATAAAGATTACTTGATCATTAGTAATTGACTTCATAAGTTCAAGGATTTTACTCTCGTTATTAGCAAACAAAAAATTAATGGTATTCTCATCGAAAGATTCATACCAATCCTTAATAACAGATGTAAGACTTGCATTATTGGTGTTTTGTTTTCCAAATATGGTTTTGGCATCTTTAATCAGCGCATTGATAAGGCTGCCCTTTGCCAAATCAAAAACTTGTTTAGTCGCTCTGATATTATCAAGAACCATTAGATTAAACTCATTCATACCAAAGAATTTGAAAATTTCTTCAAAAAGATATTCTCTGGAATTGTTATTAATCTGTTTCAAACTGTTTATAAACTTTTTTTGTTCTCTCGGAACGGGTTTAATGGGCTCCTTGCTATTGATACCACAATAGATTGTGCTCATTTCTTTAGCGTACTTTGGTAGCGACATATACCAACGGTTCATTGCAAGCACAATAAAGGAAAAGCTGTTATATGCCTTTTCTTTCTCAAGGATATATTCACTAAAGATGTTTTCAAGTTCCGTCATGTACTGTGCTTTATCCTCGTTCCAGTCCTCTAAGAAAACCGAATATTCATCAGGGTTTTCATTGATGCTGTTTAAGAGATCGGCTGTGATTTTTACCTCGTTGTGGTTATTTTTTATAACCAGGTACTTTTTACAATGATGCAACACTGCGGCAATATAAATCGGGATAACACCTTTTTTCAATCCAATACCATTTTGAGGAAGAATCAAGGTATTATACAGCGCACGGAAACTCTGACCACCGGCCACATTAGCGCCTGTAAAAAAGTTTTGTATGGTAGTCAACATATTCAGCATATTTTCATCATCAGGGTTTAAGTTGATAACTGGAACACTGTCGGCGTTCTGCAAAACACCTGTCTGAATTAGGGTACTTCGCATAATGGATACATCTTGTCCTGTACCGGTCAGCCCTAAGTTAATATCCAGTTCATTTTCCAAAAGACCTATAATCAACTTTGTACGGCTGTTGATGGCAACCGTCGGGAGTACATTCTTGTTGATAGATTCGTTGTTAATAACCGGAGTATAAGGATAGATGTTCTCACAAATTTGGGAAAGTAGAGCGGAAATCTGTGCTTTTCGGTACAAACTCTGTTTTTCACCCATATAAAAATATTCCGCGCCACCTGTTTCAGGTCTTGCGTAAGAGAATATGAAGCTTCCTATAACTTCCTCTAAATCTTCAATATAGATTTCATACTCATCGGCAAGCAAATCATCATCTATGACAAGGGATTTAAGTTGCTTTACTGCACTATACTCATATGCGATCTTTCCAATTTCGGTATATCTTTTCGGTACAACAAAAACAATTCTATTGTGGTTGTGCTGACTGCTCAAAATCGCCTTTTTAATAAGGTCTATTTCTTCTTCGCTTTTAGGGATTATCGCATAAATCACTCCGGTTGCATCAGTATCTTCAATTTTTCTTTCCCAATTCTCCACAGACCAAAAGTCAGAACTGTCGATAAAAACAAAGTCAAAATAACGGGTAATTTCCTTCTCATCGTTATAACGAGTTGGATACATAAAGCTGTCAAAAGTAGATTTATTCAATATCTCCTTTACGCTTAATATGCTTTTATTTTTCTCAATAGTTTTTGTTATTTCTCCAGGGATATCTACGCCACTACTTTCTTTCAATTTTAAATAGTTATTGCTTCGCTTTAAATAAATAATACACTCTTTGTCAATCAGTTCAGACAACACGTTGCTAATTGCTTTTGTGTTTCCAACACAGTCTTGGAAAGTATCGGAAATAATATTAAAAATAGGTGGCAGTTTTTCAAACTGCTCAATGATATAAATAAGTGAAATCGTCTTAATTATCTTTGCCCCAAGAGAGTCTGGCTCAACCTTTAAAAGTACGTTAGAAGTGAGCTTATACAGCTTATGCGTTTCGCTTGTATAGGGCTCTTTTCTAAGTAGTGGCTCAAAATAGTCATAAATGTAATCGGGGGTAAGCATGGGAAAATCACCCTCAGCTATTTTCAAAAACATAGGCAGGGTGTATTTCTGATCCGATGACAGAAAAGTAAATAAGGTTCGCTCATTCTGAGCAACCTTCTCAGACAATCTGGGCAATATAAATGTTGAGATAGGATGCAGAGGATAACATCCCATGATTGCTGTCTGCACCATATTCTCGTCTTTTTTATCCAACATTCCATTTGCAGTAAAACGTTGGGTCAAATCATTAAATCTATTTTGGTTTTTCTCACAAAATGCATTCCAAAATGTCTCGTCTTTCTTGATAACAGCAGTAATAATCTCGTACATCTGTGAAAAGTTGTTGTGAAGATTGATATGCTTAAATCTGCCGGACACACCACGCCATCCGTCTACCTTTTCTTTTGGCAAGTTGTTGTCGATGTAATTAGAAATATCCTTATGGCAAATGAGCATCAAATGAATCTGTTTATTTCCGCTACGGTCACACTTTTCAGCAAAGTCCTGTAATAGCTTAATGTCACTAATGGTTGCATTCGCAATGCTTGACTCCAAGTATTTGCTAAACTCGTCATAGATAATGTAGACGCCGTCATAACCTTTCGTTTGAAGCTTTTCTACTACTTTTTCATAAAGTTCTACAACATCAAATCCGAGAAACGGATTAAAGGTGCTACCGGAAGTAAGGGAAGGATATAATTTTTCAAAACGTTCATAAGCATTAACATCATACTCTTTCAGTGCTAGAATAAAATTATCCACTGGTTCACTCAAATTCTGTGCAAATTTCTCGAAAGTTTCAGGATATTCTTCCTTCCAAAGATGCTCTATAGTATTGATAGAAGCCTTAAAGTTAGTTTCCGGCATCAAATCTACTAAGTTTTCTGATTTTAAGGCCTGTTGCAAAGCATTAAGAAAAGACTGTGTAAGACTTGCGCTGCTTCCACTGACAATGATGGGGAGCAGTTTTTTATCACTGTTTATATAATCAACCGCAAATTCATAAAGATTTGGATTGTGTATTTTCATTTTCCTTAGGAGCATTTCAAACAAAGCCATATTTTTCTTAAAAAGAAGTGACATAAGCATAAGAATTATATGCGATTTGCCCTTACCGTAAGCCCCAATCAATATTCTTGCCCTTTGAGCTACATTTTGGGTTGTACTAAGAAGCACATCTTCCAAAACATCAAAGGACGACATAGTTGGAATAAAGTTTTTTACTTTTTCGTCATCATGTAAATCATAGGCAATGTTGACAGAGGTTTGAAAGCCTTTGGCAACATCAATCTTTTCGTTAAACATAAATATATTATCTCCTAGCTTGTGCGATATTTTAGTTGTTAATTGCTCGGTAATATTCTCTAATACACCCCAAAAAGTCTATTTCTTTTTCGATCCGTACAACATCAAGTCCAGCGGTGCGAACCACCTTGATGTACCCCATAAGTTCAATTTTATAAAGTAGATTGGTTAATGTGATTATATCCAAGTTAAATACCTTACCAGCGTTATAAGAATTGTTTTGAATCGCTGAAATTTTTATTTCACCTTGTCCCCCAGCCTGATCCAAAATAACCGCAAGCAATATCAGTGGATGCAAGGTATCCTTTTTCGGGGTGGCTTTTTTGTATATCTTTTCTTTTTTGTTAACAATGTCGATAAGCCCAAGCTCACCTAAAGGACAGTCGATATTGCTCTCTGGCTGTACCTTTTCAGGATTAGATTTGAAGCGTGGAACATAGGTGTTAACAATACAATTGTAATCATCCTCTAATGAACGCTCTGATACCTCATCATCATTTATGCGAATATAGTTATTTAATTGCACTACAAAATCATCTCTTGTAAACTCAGACAGTTTAAATTCGTTAAAGAAATAGTACCAAGCAGTGGCTTCCGTTTTGTTAGTGGCAAGTTTATAGTGGAGAAGCCATAATGTACCTATTTCTTCCATATAAGGATCGTTTTCATAAACAACTATACCAAAATCAGTGAAATTCTGCACCTTTCGTCCATTAGCTGGTTCCTCCGTAAGTCCTACTGCCTGTAACCAATAACGCAACGCCTTTACCATATTGGCCCCTATACCTAAAATATCCATAGGGTTTCCATTAGCACCCATGAAAACCTGTGGGTCATTTCGGACATTTTTCATACCTTTATTAAGCCAACCTTTTCTGATAAAAAAGGTATCATGCGCTCTAAACTTCATTATTTCACTCCTAAGCCTCAATCTTTAGTTCTCAAATATTTTTCCATTGAACAGCCGCCCTCTAAATACTTCGCTGAAACACACATCTTACACCGCTTGCATTTTTGCTTATTAATAAAATAGGTATCGCCATGGATCGAGATAGCGCCATACTTGCAAAGGGATTCACATTTTAAGCATTTTCTGCAGGCGTTGAATTTCTTAACCTGATAGCCAACCATACGTTGTAAATCATCGTGCTTTGCTACGTTCAAGGTCTTGATTTTTACCGCATAATCATATCCAGCCTGCGAAAACGGCTGAATAGATAGTATGGGTACATTAGTTTTAATATCTATAACAATGGTTTCATTGATGAGCTTTCTGCCTAATTCCGGTGCAATTATGCCGAAAGGATTAAAAAGTTGAATAAAGTTATCGTTTATCGGCTTGTTTAGCTTATAAACCTTAGCGTTTTCTTCTACAGTACAGTTGGTGAATTTTATCTTGACGTCCTGAGCTGCAATAACACCATTGCCGCCTTGTCGGGCTTTCCATTTACCTGAATCAACATAAACTTCTGGATCTGGCTTTCCAATTTTCTTTGCAAAGTCAACCAAGAAGTTCCTCCATCTCTCGGCCTGCTCAGACATATAGATCTGTGAAAGAAACTTTGCTCTATCGTTATTATTCGGACAACACCAACAACCCACGCGATCATAGCCTAACCGGTATGCATCGTTAAAGTCTAACTGTTCTCCCAATATGTAAAGCCATATTTCAATGTCTTTCCAATAGAAAATAGGGGACGCAACCTTTTGTTTCTGTATTTTAACTGCTTCTGCGTTATCTTCAATCCGCTTATACTTACTTCGGCTTACAGATTCACACTTGCGGATGCCGTAAAAGGTCAAAATACTTCTATTACGATACATATTGTTTAAAACACGGGTTATTGGACCCGTCTTAAACATAGAACAACACCAGCGAAGCATACGAGCTGGAGGACCTATGTCTTCACATACTTTGTAAAAATCCTGTTCTCTATTTTTAGCCACCTTGAAAATTGCTTTTGGATTGTTCTTTCGAAATCGATCTGCATACTCCAACGTAAGCGGAAATTCTAAAGTTGTATCTCCAAAAATATGCACAAGTCTCGGATCGCTCAAGGCTCTCTTTGACAAATCTGCTGTAACCGTTGAATCCTTACCGCCTGAGAATGAAATAACTATGCTTTCAGGAGAATAGTTACTTGCAGCAGTTTGAATAAATGAATACGCTTCGTCTTTAAGACTATTTAGCCGTTCTTGATTTGCACAAGTAAATCTGTTAATGAAAAAATTATAATACTTATAGCTATTATGATCTTTATATTTTTCTAATTGCTGAATGACCTCATTTACGTCAACTTGATGAAATAGGGATAAAGGAATTACCTTTGACTCCCCATCTATATAATATCGGTTACCTGAACACCAGACTGATCTCTCTATATAAGCTAACGGCTTGTCAATAAGTATCTCAAGCAATAATCGTTCTTCAGGAAATACTGGCCGTAAGTCCACACTTAGATAAGCCGTAGTGCTGCCACAAACTGGGCATGTAGTTTTACTTAATTCATTCGCTAACTTAATAATCGGAGTTCTACATTCTTTACACCAATATATCTCAATAGGGATGTCTTGTTCTGTAGTGCCTCCACACAGATCGCAAACCTCATCAAAAGCCTCTCTATTACATTTTTTACACCACAAAACATCTCACCACCAATTCCAAGTCAAATTCATTATACAATATAAACTGGACAAAAATATGACAGCAGCTTTTTTGTTAATCAAATTTCTTAAACACACACTTACCAGAAACCATTTTCGAATAAAATGGTTTCTCGGCAAAGTCATCACATGTTCCCCATCATAAACAATTCTTATCTAAGATTCAACACGTTCCCCGAATACTCCTCCTAAATTAACAAATATTAGAAGAGTCAATAGAAAACAAAAAAACAGACCGTCCAATAAAACGATCTGGCGAATTTTTTTGTGATCGACCTAACAAATATTCTAACGCCCCTGTACGCCGAGACGCCACCTCGGCGGGGGCTACACCATGAGAACGATTCGGAGGAGAGGGGCGGCAGCAAGGGGCTTAAGGCGATTCGGGTGATTTCGTTGAAAAATCTCTGTAAACCGTCGTTTGAGAAAAAGGATTATGGTCAAGGTGCTGGAATTCCGGTACTCAAGACAATCTGGGACTTATTTGACCTATCTTTGTTGTTTTCACAATCTGGAATCCGTAAACACTCGGGAATTTCAGCGTGGCCTCTGGCGTTTGCCTACCTCTGCGGCCTAATTAATCATTCAGATTCCGTCAGTCAAAATGCTAAGTTTTCACCGAAGCACCCTTTTTACGACAGATTCTTTCCGGAGAGATCATCTCCCAAAGTGCCTTTAGTAGATTTCTTTCCAAGCCTTTTCAGTGGCTCCGGTTTTCCTTGGGCAGGCTTTGATCGATTACAGGAAAATTCGGATAGTAGACTGACTGATGGAGATATCATCGCCTTAGACGATACCAAGGTTGAGCATCCTCACGGTAAAAAGATCCTCTTTCTCTGTTGGCTCTTCGACAGTTCGGATAAGCGCCATGTATGGAGCATTAATCTTGTGTCAACCCTAGCTGCCTTAAAGAATGGCCTTGAATACCCCATGCTGTGGCGCTTTTGGGTCAAAGCCAGTCAGGAGAATGAAAAACAAAGCAAACTTGATCTTTCTAAGCAAATGCTCTTAGAGGTACGTGAGCTGAACAGTGCCAGACTGTGGGTTGTCATGGATCGCTGGTTTCTTAGCAAGAAATTCCTAAGATGGCTTATGGATCAGAAGTTTGACTGGGTTACCAAAGCCAAACGTAATACGGTGTTATTCAGGAAAATCTACGACCCCGTGCTCGGCAAGGAACATTACGTCAAGCTTAATCCAAGCAAATGCTTCGTTAAGTTTATCCCCGGATTCGGGTTATTGGCAAAGGCTCCATCCTAAGTATTCCAGACATTTATATCAAAATTCCCTATGGGACCTTGACCCGAAAGGGAAAACCCATCACTAGTCAACGTTTTCTACCCATAGCCGCCATTGCATCCACTTATGAGAAGCAGGCAGCCGAGGGCAGCGTAATTCTTCAGGAGGCAGAATACCCGGCAACCTTCAAGGATGCGTATCTCTTGATAAGTAACCGAGTCGATGCACGGGAAGAAGCTGCAACTGCCTATGCTAGGAGATGGAGAATCGAAGTTTTTTACCGTATGGCTAAACAGTATCTTGGATTAACCTCGTGTTATGCTCAGTCGGAAGCCGCCCATTTCGCACATGTGGAGCTCTTGTTCACGGCAAAAAACCTTCTTTGTTACGCTGCTTGGGAGTGCAATAAAGAAGGCGCCGAACAAGCCCCATCCCTCTGCAAAGTGGTCAGGTACTTTTTCAACGCCGGCTGTCGGATCCACTGTAGCGAGCAGTTGATCCAAGTCTATTTTGACACGGCAACCGAGCGTTTTTCAAGTCATATTGATAAATTTTGGCCACGATCTTTGGAACTCAGGTTATGGATTTGGGAATATTATCCTGGAACTGCATAACTCCTGTATATAAAACTTAACGAATCTTTGTTTTTATTTTCAGAGTGGTACATCTTACCAGATTTTTTTGTAAAGGTATGTTCAAAACGACAATTTCGACTGTAATCCTTTTAAATATATTGGCAATCCTTTGCGATAAATTGATAAATATAGCTGGTTAACTGTATCTAATATAGATTTTAGTACATTCTCAGCTTGTTTTTCATTAATTGCGACTAAATTCTTGGGGTGAATTAAACTGTTTCTTAAACTTATACTTTGTTTAATATTTTGATGCCATAAATCTGCATTTGTAATAATTTTTCCAGAAAATTTACAATAAAGAAACTCAATTCGATCAATAACTCTGTATATTTTTAACTGATTTCCTAGTTCAAATTTCCCTTTATTAAACTTAATGTCTTTTTCGGCTAATATTGCTTGCTCTTGTAATGGTAAATCAGGTCGGACTAGTAATTCTTCAGCAATAGCATTGAGAAAAGCTTCCAGGGAACTCATGCCTAGAAGGATTGATGCATGCAAATAAGCTTTTTTTTCCTCATCACTTTTTGATTCGTTGGCCTTTTCAAAAAACCTAGTTGCTTCTTCAAAAAGATCAACCGCAAATTCATCAAATTCCTGCATTTCTCATATCCTCTTTTCCGCCTCAATTACATCAAGCGTCGCCTGTTTTGCATGATATTTCATTATAGCTAAATCGACAACAGGCATACTAATTCCTTGTCCCTTTTCTGCTTGTAAAAAAAACAGCTCTGATAATCTGCCCCTTTCTTTTGCATCTGTTCGAGATCCTAAACCGCGATAGTTTGCCGGGTCTGTTTTATGACGTGCCTTTGCAAGCCGAGGAGCATTTAAAGGATCTTTACGATTAGTAAGGGCTAAACTATAATGTCTATCTAGTCGTACTCTGTTTTTGCTTAAGACTCCTGAAATATATGCCCATGCAGCTAAAATTGCGTGGTTTAAAGCTTTATCAGCGTACTCTCTATTGGTTTTTTTGCCTTCTGAAACAAAATATGCGTTTTGGCTTTCGATTAATTTTGCAAATTCTTCTCCAGCCTCAGCTAATTCTTTATCAACCCACATATCGGGCTTACTTTGTTTAAGTTCTTCCCACTCGGTTTCAAGTCCACCTGTTTTAGCAATTACCGGCATTGTTCGTTCTTTGTCAAAATTATCAGCATTAACTTTTTGACCCAGATAATAGTTCATAATAAAAGTACGTGCACCTCGAACTGTAATTTTGCTACCACGCTGTTTCTTATCTGCAAAATCACAGTGTTCATCTAATAACCGGACTTTTTGGCACCAATCTCTTAGTTCAGGGCCTTTAACAGTTTCAAACATCCGATCTAATAAATCAAATGAGACAGCAATATTAGTATTAGAAATCAACTGAACGTCAAGCCTTTGTTCAGTATCCAAATCAAAATACACTTTGACCCCGTGCAATTCATTGATGTTCTCTGCAAATGCTTCTGAAATTGCTATAAACCTGTGCTGTCCTCCAATGATCTTTAACGGGTGTTCTTTGTCAAAAGTTATATTATATTCTGCAACAATATTGCTAAAAACACGATGGTCTTTAGCATCTTGTTTCATTTGTGTAAAAGCAACGTTATCTTCAGTTAAGTCTCTATTAGCACGATATTCTGGTTGCAGGTCAGGATCTAAGGGTGCATCTATTGTTCCTAATTGGGTAAGTTTTTCAGCCCTGATATGACATTCCCAGAAAATGGCCTTAGTCATTTTGTCCTGCAAAATATTAATTTGTTCCTTTTCTAAAGGATTAAACCTCTCTGAAAATCCATTTATTTCTTGTATGATTTTAGAATTATCATTGTATTCTGATTTAAAGTCTACAAAATCTATTCTCATAATAATTCCTCCTTTAGTTCTAATTAGGAACTTTCCACATTTTGTCTTTTTTCATAAGCAAATGAATTACACAATGTTTAGCTTAACTTTTATCTATAGATTAAGGCCAGGTTACATCAAATTCTTTTGAACTTCCGCAAATAGACAAAATGGCTACAAAGCCATTCCTCCAACAATCCGCGCATGGAAGCGTGGCTTTTTGCATACGGTTAAGTGGTTTGCGATGCCTAAATTGCTCTCGTTTAGAATTCTAAAAGTTCCCTAAATATTCCTGTCAAAATTTGAATATCAGAAAGTAATAACAAGAATGTCAAGAACATTCTTGAAGTCGAAAGCGGACAAGCAAGATTGGCTGAAACAGCAGCCAGTTATCTTTATAGCATGCTTATCTAAGCATTACTTTCAATTATAAAATTAGCAATAGCTACGATTGATCATCAGCGTCATTTAAAGGAGGAACCTTGATTATTGGAGTAAATGCCTTTTCGTTTATTTTTATCATATTGTAACTTTTGGCATCCAAACTTTCGATCGCAATTCTCGTATCCGTATCCTTAATTGTTATTCCGATAATGACCTGTTTCCAACCCTCAACGTCAATTATTCCTTTGAAGAATGCCTTCATATTCGATATCACGATACTGTGCTGATCAGGCTCATCAAATATCAAGATGCCTGGATGATTTCCAAGATGAGTATTTGATGTTTGAAGCAAAGCCATCGTAAAGGCCCAAATAGCTCGAATATTATCACTAGCTGATGAATCAAATTTCATATCGAAATTATTGATTACAGGCAAATAAGTATCTCGTGAAATAGATATATCATCTATATTTGAGACACTTTTATATCCATATGTTCTAAGATCATTCTTGAAATTACTCTCAAAAGAACTTAACTTTTTCTTGTCTTCTAATGTAAATTTTTCTTTAGGAAGTTGCTCCTTCTGGTCTAAGTATTTTTTCCAACGTTTTGAAAGCTCCGTAAGTTTTTCCAGAGAATTATCAACTGTATTCTTGAATTTCTCTAATTCTTGTATCTCATTAGCTAATTTAAGTTTTTTATAGACAATAGATTCCGATAGTTCTTCGTCTACCGCATAAAGATCGCTTCTTAAAGAAAGAGCTAATCTTCTGAGGGTAAACAAACTCGCCTCAAAATAAGAAATTGAATTCTTTAATTCCTCTTTAGCTTTGGAATGACCGTTCAGTGCAAATTCAAACATTTCTTTCTGAGCAACTAGATGCTTTATATTTTCATCAATGCTCATTATATGAAATTCATTGGCCAAAGGTAAAAGTGTATCAGAAATGGCCTGATTGCAAACAGGGCAAATACCCTTTATTATTTCAGACCCGATGTCTGCTCCAAGGTTCTTTAGCCTTGCGGCGTCTTTATTATTAGCTATGTCAATCTTGATAGTATCTAAACTCTCTCTAAGGCTTTTTATACTTGCATCTTCCATGCTTAGCTTTCTTCTAGCTTCATTAACTTTGTTAGATATTAAATCGATTTGCTTCTCTGTTTCATCAAGCTCAACTTGCAGCTCATCAAAATTATCTACAATTTTAGGCTTTAGGGAAGAAAGACGACTCAATTCATCTCTCAGGTTTGAGATGTACGAGTTTATCTCTTGTCTATTAATGTACTCTATGGAAACCTTACCCCGTACAGCTTCTTCAAGAATTCGTGGTGAGCTGGGAAACCCTGAAATTATGCATTGCGCAGACCTGCTGTCAGCAATGAGAGCCTGTACGATATTATTCCAAGACTTTTCAATCTCATTTTTTTCATCTGTTAACCTTATCTTTGTCTTTTCATTTTCAATAGTATCTAGATTAAGTATGTACTCAACAGTGCGCTGCTTGGCCTCTTTTATCCCTAAATTAGGCATTCCTGAAAATATGTCTGCCCATCCACGCTTTTGTTCAATAAACATACTTGAAAAAAGCAGTTGTAAGTACAATTTGCTTTCCGAATCACTGTAATTATTAACGTAAGGTAATTCTAAACCCAAATACCGTTCTAAAAATGTGTGAAACCCCTTTTCTCGAATTGCAGAATTGGGCATATGTACATACATATCATCATAATCCACAGAACCTGTTTCCAGATCAGCAAGGCAGCCATAAAATACTGTAACTAGGCGCGAATCTCTATTTTCCATTTTTGCAGTACGATACAAGGTAATGATATCCGTTCCGTTATATACTTCCAAGTATACTTCAGATTCAAGGGTGTTAAAGGTCTTTGAGTTGTACTCAATGGAGTTCTTATACGCTGAAGTCAGAACCTTTTCGCCCCTGCCGCCTATTATCTCTTCAAAACCGAGAGCATAGTATATCCCCTCAATCACTGAACTCTTTCCACAAGTATTGTCGTCGCTGGCAATAAAATTAATGCCTTGCATGAAGGTATGGTCAAAGCCAAAATCTTGTTCCGCAGTGCGTATCGTAATTTTTAATCGATCAATTTTAAGCATTTGAATACCTCCACAAAGACATTATGTCCTTTATTTTAGCCTCTGTAAGTTTGTTTGAAAGCGTATAGAGTCGCTCTTTTTCTCGCGCCATCAAATCAGTATCTTTGTCAATTTCGCTAACGAATTTTTTGCCTTTGTCCGTCAAGCGATATAATCCATTTGCCTGTTGTGCAAACATACTGTCTGCCAATGCATAGTTCAAAGCTCTGTTTACTGCGGGATCGAATCGAATAGGCGTATATTCATGGGTTCTATCATTTGCGAAGTCGATTAGTATATTCATGTCACTTTCAAACGTTAATGCTAAAGAGATCATGTGCAGCTTTAGAATGGAGCATCCACCACGTCCACATGACTTTGCTAGAATTAAGCACAACTGCGCGACCTTATAACTTATTCGGTAATTATAAGGTACTGCCTCAGGTCTATCAGTAAATAGAATTTTATCAACTGAGTCAAGCAACTTATCCATATAAATCACCCTCTTCTAAATTCCATTGGACAATCCGCTAACCACGCGCCAACCATATCATGTTTTAATTCCATTATCGATGATGTAGTAAAATACTTGTCAAATTCACGACTCAGTTTTTGCTCAAATTCGCCTAAAATCTCATTAAAGATACTCATGTTGAGTGAGCGATCTTGATTCATTTTTGTCCTTAAACTAACCTCATTTTTACATGCCCGCTCTAGCGTATAAATGTGCTCATATATTTCCGGAAAATCAGCCTGCAGCATCCGCAAAACCTCTATACCCTTAATATAATACGCGACATATGCTCCAACTACATCCTTAAAGTCTTCATCATCATCGTTCACTGGATTCATCACAGCTTTGATTTTCCGTTGTATGTTATGTACTTTTTCAGAAGGGCATTTATCCCAAGGTATAGTGTCAAAGCTTTTGACAACAACATTTAGCTTTGTATCCGTTATTGTCTCTCGTATAATCTTAGAAAACTCAACTTTGAAATCTTCTGCTACTTTAATCACAATCACAAAGTTGTCATCCAGATGATCATATTCTTTTGGTTTGCCAGATTTCCCTCGAAAAATTTCATTCCGCTTAGCTGTGGCATGTTGCAATAGTCGATTATCCTTATAGAAAGGAACCACATAATGCCACTGTTTTATTATGGGTACTCCAAGGTCTTTCAGTCTCTGTTTATAGGTTTGATCTACCAATTTGTTTATATCTTTTGTAAGTTTATCGCGCTGATGCTCATACAGCTCATCATCATTGTACTCACGCTCAGGGCAATAGCATTGATACACGATGCCTGTTTGGGTATAACCTTCGATACCAGCATCACCCCTGTATGTAGCAGGTATTTTTTGATAGTTATCACTTTGGTAACGTATGCGATAGCATGCATCGCACCATTCTTCCCAAGCATCTCCAGTAAGTGGAGTTTTAATAAAATTCAAAATCATGCTTTAGCTACCTCCAAATGCCTAAAGGAATTGAGTTTGTCAAATCCGGCTCATTTTGCAGACATTTTATATCAACTATCATTTCTGAACTGTCCGAGGTTAACTGAATTTTAGCCAGACTCAATTGATTGTAAATTTTCAACAGTACAGCTTCTTTATTTATAAAGAATAGCTTTTCGCCAATAAATAAACATTTTCTTTCACACACATTGATACCTCCTGTAGCTTGTCGTCGCACATGAAAATCATTAGAAGATTTTCATTTCTTCAAGCTTTGATCATTGTGGACCAAGACATATGGCTACAGAAAATTATATTCGTGTGTACCCTGTTCTTAGTTCTTAGTTGCATTTTGATTCAGGTTTTACAGCATCTTTTGGTATTGCCCAGGTGTTGTCAAAACGGATAGCACCTGAAATCTTATCTTGAGCACATAACACCTGCGCCCGGCCTGCGATGATTCCCCATTTTTCGGCTGCCTTTTTCACAATAATATAGTCCACAAAAACAACCTTCCGGAGGAAAATCCTGTATATTTTATTATATATCGAAAAATGAATAAAACAATGCATTCACCGAAAAAGCAAAATATCTCTCGGAAATTACAGATTAAAGTCACATATAAATTTGTAGGCAAAGCTTTTATGCAGAAAAGCTCCAACATAAGCGATAGAGCATGCTTATATTGGAGCTTTTCTACACAAATGTTCATTACTGAAATTCTTACACTGTCATCATGAAACCTATAATGTCATTAGCCGGTTTAAAATTCACCCCATTGTCGGCGGTAATCAGGTTCACTCCATAGTGGTTCATCCACTCCACACATTCCATGGTCTTATATACATCGCGTCCAATCCGGCAAATACTTTTTGCCAGCACTATGTCTATCTGCTTAGCTTCAACCACTTCCATAACCTCTTTTAAGCCTTTACGGTTAAAATCCAAGCCGCTTCCTTGTTCGGCAGTAATGCTAACGACCTCCCAACCTTGTTTCCTCGCATATTCTACCATCTGCTCCTGTTGAAACTTCAAAGCCATGTCATCCGGGTTAGCTACTCTGCAATATATCCAAACCCGATTGCCCTGTTTATTTATCTTATTTTTCATCATATCATCTTCTCCTTTATCCTGTATCCCGCTTTCATTGCGGGATACAGGTGTTGTTATAATCTTTAAAATTCCAAACAATCTCTATCGCCCCATTGTTGTAGACGCGAATGACTTGAATAAATTCCTCCAGCATTTCCCTGGTCAGCTCTTTTGCAGACGCAAACCTTTGACAGCTTTGCAGTTCAGTATCTTCCTGGGTTTGAAGGTTTTCCTGATTAACCGCCTTCTCCCAGCGGAGGATTGAAGCCTCCGCTGACGATATGCTTTCCGAATATTCCTCTTTTCGTTTCAGGTATTTGTCCTTCGGGATTTTCCCGTCGCAGAATTCCTCATAAGCCAGTATCTTAGCCAGCTTCCATTTGTCCAGCATGGCACGCTGTTCTTTGACCTGCTTTTGCAGCTTAGTGATGGCATCGCCGGCTTTTTTCAAACGGCCTTCTTTGGAAAGGATGCACTGGATAAGCCGGATTTGTGCGTCTATGGCCGACAGCAGTGTTTGCTTAAGTGTCTGCTCGGAGAGCTTTACCGTTTGGCATTGCTCGTTCTGAGCAGCCATTCCTGCTTCACAACGATAGAAATATTCCTTGCGAAGCAGGTTTCTTTGCAGGCTATGATTGCACTGAGCGCATTTCAGTTTCCCGTAAAAAATATGCTTCGGCTGATTTGTCCAGCCAGGTATGATTCTTGTTTTGGATTTAGACTGCACCTTTTGGAACATTTCCTCGGATACAATGGCCTCATGGGTGCCTGGCACGATTATCCACTCGCTTTTCGGCAGTGTCACGGTTTTTTTAAGGGAAATGTCCACCTTTGTCCGCTTGCGGCTGACCAGCTTTCCGGTGTATCGTTCATCGTATAGTATCCGCCTAATGGCCACCGACGTCCATACCGTCTGGTCTCCCGCGACCTTCCAGCCCCGGTCTTTGTCGGTATGGTTTTCCCTGCGGTACATCAGGGGAGAAGGAATCTTCTCCTTATTCAGAGTGATGGCAATCTGCATGAAAGAGATACCTTCATATGCCATATGAAAAATCCTTCTGACCACAGCGGCGGCAGGTTCGTCCACTACAAGGCTGTTTTTCTTCTCTTCTGACCTTGCATAGCCGTAAAAGGCAATGGCGCACAGGTATTCACCTTTTTTGAATTTCGCCTGCTGAACGCTGCGGATTTTCTCGGAGATATCCCGGCTGTAAAGCTCATAGATCAGCGTTTTAAACGCCACATCCATTCCAATAGAACTCCCGTTGCTCTTGATGCTGTCGTAATTTTCGTTCACCGCGATAAACCGGACACGGAGAAAAGGGAATATCTGATCCAGGTAGTCGCATACCTCAAGAAAATTTCTGCCGAAACGGGAAAAATCCTTAACAAGTATGCAGTGGATTTCCTTTCGTTTTACCCTGTCAAGAAGCCGCTTTATGGCAGGACGGTCAAAATTGGTGCCGGAAAATCCGTCGTCGCAAAATTCGAGGATCTCATCCTGCGCAAATTCCACATGGTCAGCAAGGTAGCTGTGGAGCAAATCCCTTTGGTTCTTGATGCTGTTGCTTTCGCCTTTGTTTTCATCCTCTGAGGAAAGGCGAATATAGAGGGCGACTTTTTTAGACATTACAGACACGCCCCCTCTTTATAAGGAAGGATTTTCTTATATTCGTCGCCGTAGTTCCATACGATTTCGATACTGTTGTAGTCAGATACCCAAATGCACCGGATCAGCTCCAAGGCCATTTCTCTTGTAATGGACGTTTTGTCCTTGTATTTTTGAAACGCCTGAATCCACTCGTTTTGAGGGGTCAGGGTTTTTTCGTAGTTCAGGCTTTCCCGTTCCAAAGCATTAAGCTCGGTTTGCAGACGTTCGATATCCTCATCGTAGCTTTTTTTAGAATACAAGTATTCATCCTCCGACAGCAGATGGTCTGTGTAGGATTCAAACAGCGAACCTTTCAGGAAGGTGATGCGTTTCAGCTTTCGACGCGTGACGCTGATTTTTTCTTCAACTTCTTTTTGCGACGTTTGAAAATCCTCCTGCCGGTTGAGCCTTTCCAGCATCCTTTCCATATCTATCGATAGGTCGATCTGGCTTTGAATGGCGGCATGTACCGATTCAAACAGCTTATCCTCCCGCACCGATTTATTGGTACAGATCAGGGAAAGGTTTTGGGCATACACCCGGCAGATAAAGCGGTAGCATACCGAGCCGGCCTTGGAAACATCCTTGTACCGAACCATTTTGGTTTTGCAGTCGTCACAGTAAAGAAGGCCCCTGAACACGTTTTCTTTATTGGAGATGGCTGCATATTTCCCGTTCAGGGAAACGCGCAGGCGGTTCTGCTCTTCTTTGATTTTTTGCACTTTGCTAAAGGTGTCCTCGTCAATGATCGGCTCATGGGTATCCCTTACAACGACCCAATCAGACTGCGCAATCATGGTGATCGGCTGCCCATCGTACAGGGATTTTCTGCTTTTCCCCTGCGCCATATGCCCCGCATACATCAAATTGGAGGTTATCAGCTTGATGCTCTGTCCCTGCCAGATGGCGCCGCTCCCGGTAGGTTCTTTCTTTAAAACACCCGATAGATAACGATATTTTGCCGGGGATGGCGCACCCATTTGGTTGAGCCTTCGGGCAATGATGTTGATTCCTAGGCCTTCCGCTTTCCAGAGGAATATCTGACGGGCTATGTGGGCCGTATTGGGGTCGGGCACCAGCCTGTGCTTGTCATCCTTGTCTTTCAGGTAGCCATAGGGAGGATAGGCCCCGATAAATTCGCCGTTTCTTTGCTTTACCGCTAACGCTGAACCGGATTTTTTGGAAATGTCCTTGGCATAAATATCGTTGATCAGGTTTTTCAGCGAAACGATAAGGTCGTTCCCGTTTTGACCGGTCAGGCTGTCGTAGCCGTCGTTCACGGCAATGAAGCGCACACCGAGAAACGGGAATATCTTTTCCATATAGTGGCCGGTTTCAATGTAATTCCTGCCGAGGCGGGACAGGTCCTTCACCACAATACAATCCACTTTTCCGGCTCTCACGTCGTCCATCAGCCGTTCAAATTCGGGGCGTTCAAAGTTGGTTCCGGTTCGTCCGTTATCGCAGTAAAGGGAGTATATACGCATGTCCGGCTGCCCATTAACATACTTTTGCAGCATATACTTCTGCATTTCGATGGAATCGCTGTCCTCTTTGCGGTTGTTGTCCTCAACCGAAAGACGCGCGTAAATCCCCGTGCTATAGACTTTTTCAGGCTGCTGCACAGGCATGGTGTCGGCGGCAATGGCGGATACTCTGCTTTTTCTCGCCATTTACATCGCCTCCCTTGTCGGCAGGAGCATGGGAATGGGCTGGATCCGGTTTACATTCCCGATGGTTTCCACCATCCGGTCAAAATCATACTGATACTTGAAGTGAATATCAACGCGCATCCCCTCATGGACCAGGATTTTGTCAATGAGTGTTACGACGATTACCCTTGTCAGCTCAGTAATGTCCCTGTACTGTTTAAACCGCTCGATCCATTGGCATTTGTCGCTCTGAAAACCCAGGATGGCGTCGATTTCCTTCTGGAGACGTGCTTCGGCGGCTAAGGCGTCCTTCCGTCTGCCTTCGTACATTTCTTTCATTTCCAGATACTCGGCCTTGCTGTGTATACCGCTGATCATGGATTCATACAGGCTTGCCTTAAGTAAATTGCAGCGTTCGATTTCTTCACGGTTTTTGACAAGCTGGGCGTCGATCTTTTTGACTTCGTTCTGCTGAAAGGGCAGGGTATTGATATAGTGCAGAATACGCTCTACATTGATGATGTTTTCAATATGGGTTTTCAGGGATTGGAATACAGCCTGTTCCACCGTTTTTTCTCTGATGCGATGGGCAGTACATTCTTTTGATGTCCGGTTGCTTCCGCACATATAATAGGTGTAGGTTTTCCCGTTTTGGCAAACGCCGTTGCGCACCATATTCCGGCGACAGTCCCCACAAAAAATCAGGCCGCTGAACAGATAGACCGTTTCCTCGGCGGGTGCGACCCGCGTATCCCGCAGGAGCAGGCGGTTGACTGCCCGAAAATCCTCCGGGGCAATGATGGCCTCGTGGCTGTTTTCCACCCGTATCCAATCTTCCTGGGGCTTTAGTATCTGGGTCCGGATTTTGTGGTTGGGGGTGCTCCGTTTGCCCTGCACCAGTGTTCCAATATAAAATTCATTGCGAAGGATGCGCCCCACCGAAACGGCAGTCCATTTAGCCTTGGGGTTGGTTTGAAATCCACTTTTGTAGTTCATCCCGCAGGAGCGTTTGTATTCCATAGGGGACAGTATCCCCATTTCATTGAGTCTGTCGGCTATACGCAGCTGGCTGATACCTTGCAGCTTCCATTTGAAAATATCCTGCACAACCGTAGAAGCATATTCATCCACCATCAGCCTGTGCCGGTCGTCCGGCGCCTTCAGGTATCCGTATACGGCAAAGGAGCCGATGAAATCGCCTTTTTTGCGTTTGATTTCAAGCTGGCTCCTGATTTTGACCGATATGTCGCGGCAATAGGCGTCGTTTACCAAATTCTTAAACGGGATGAGTATCTTGTCGGAGGACGACTTGCCGCAAAAGCTGTCATAGCCATCGTTGATGGCGATAAAACGCACACCGAGGAACGGGAATATCTGATCGATATACCGCCCGGCCTCCACAAAGTTCCTGCCGAAACGGGACAGGTCCTTGACGATGATGCAGTTGATTTTTCCTGCCCTTACTTCTTCCATCATTTTATGAAAGTCGGGACGTTCAAAATTCACACCGGAATAACCATCGTCCACCCGTTCCGAGCAAACACAAATATCCGGCATACCTTTCAGGTAATCCCGGATCAAATCTTTTTGGTTTACAATGCTGTCGCTCTCAACCTTGTCACCGTCCTCTTTGGAAAGGCGGACGTAGATCGCAGCATTGAAAATCTTATTGCCTGTTAAGTTTTCCATAATGGCAGCCTCCTGATTGTTGAAGTTCATCAGCAAAAACTTTCAACAACCGGGCGCCACCGATTTAAGTGCCTATTTATGCTTGATGATAGCATAAATCTAACCACGCGTCCAGATTGAATTCCAAAAGCTTTGCCATCAAATTGCAAATTTTCATTTCAGGCTCCTACAATGATTTTAAATAATGCTCCAGCCGGTCTTCCAATGTCGCAGTTGTTTCCGAAAAGCTTACCTTGACAATCGCCTTGCCGCATTTGTAGCAGTAAGGATTTTTGATTTGACGGATAAAGTCCCTGATCCTTTCGGATTGGGGCAGATTTTTGTCTATTTTCACAGCGCAGATATCCACCAGCGTAGCCGGATCAACCGTGCGTATATCAACATTTCGCATAGCTTCCAGATCAAGCTTCGATGCATTGTCCATTGCTTACCCCTTTCTTTTCAACGTAAAAGTCGTTCGTCTTTTCTATTGGCAATTTGGACATTAAGGCTTAGTACCTCTCCATTTCTTCGTCGTCTTCCTGTTCCAGTTCAGGAACCGCCTCCACCGCAGGAAGCAAATCCCGGACATGGCAGCCGGTACGTCTTAAAAAAATGGCTTGCAGCGCCATCTCAAAGTTTTCATCATCCAGCGTATTTATCAGTTCCGAAGGAGAAACCTCCATAGAACCGTTAAAAAGGTTGGCCGCCAGCTTGATGAGCTTTATTTCGCTGCTGGGAAAATCCTGGGCGGACAGCATTTTTTCAAAGTCGATGCCCTCCCCATTAATAAAGCGGCGGGTCTTTTTATACAGGTCGTTCTTAGTGGAGAGCAAAATATATAAGGCTGACAGGTAATAGTTGTCAGCCTTTCCGTCGGGATAAATCCGGTTTTTCTTCCGCAGGCAGTACAAAACATTCTGGCGGTGGGCTTCATCGTGAAAAAACGTCATAAACGATTCCTCCTTGAATGCCGCTATCGTCAACACCCATCATACTTTGAAAAACATTGTTTTATGAAAAACGGGAAAGACCGACATAGGCGAAAAAGCCGACGCACAAAAATACGGCCAGGGGTACGCTCTTTTGCTTTGTCGCTTTTGCGTAGATGCAGGCGGGAAGAAGCGCGAAAAAGAGGATGACTACAAGACCACACAGCCCGAAACTAAAGCCCATTGCCGCCGTCAGCTTGATATCGCCGCCTCCGACGCCGCCATATTTGACGGCAAAAAATAACAGGCTCACACCGGGCAGCAGAAACCCTAAAATCCTTTCAAGCAAGGGAATATACGGCGTATTAAAAAGAGAAGCGGATACACCGCCGATCAGAAGGACTGCAATCCATGTCCAATCGGGGATGATCCGCTTCCTATAATCCGATACTGCCGCCCACAGGATGGGAACGGCGCAAAGCAGCATATTCATCAACTCCCTGTAGTTACATCATCGGAATACATGCTGTCAACCACGAATATTTTAAGCTCCCCTCCGGTAATCCATTTGGACAGCGTTCCTCCAGGCGAATGCACGTCGGTGACAAGAAGCTGCACAATGTAGTCCTTGTTGTCAGGGAACCACACCGGCACGTACTGCTTCTTATATTTAAAGGGTGAGGTCGGGTTTTCCCTGAAGGTAAAATGGTTTGTACCGTCGGCCATTAAGGGAATGGCCGTTTCATAGCGGTACTGCGGCAGGTATACCTCCGCGGTCTGTGGCACAGTAATCAGCTCCGGCCTGTCATAATCGGTGTCCACGGTGGTCGTGACGTTGATTGAAAAGCCATAGCCCGACTTGAGATAGCCCTTTGCTTTCGTGTCGTAGTCCAGCGTGGCAGTGACTTTCAGCTCTGCGTAAAACTGCTGCCATACAAATTGACCGCTTTCATAGCGCTGCTCCCACCAGGTGACTTTCGGCTGGTCGCTTCTTTGTGGCGGCACCGGGATGGTTCTGCTTTCTTCCGGCTCATCATAGGTCACGTTTTTGATAACAGCCCGTTGGGTATAAGTATTGTTGTTGGTGGAGCTTTCATTGTTCAAAGTCCGGTCAGGGTTGATGGTGGCAATCAGGGTAATGTTTTTATCGGCCTGAACGCTCGGAGTATCCCATTTAACCGCCACAACGTTCCAGGTGTCTTGTTCCATAACAACGGCATCCACACGCTTCGACAAAGCAAGTTCGGGGATTTCCAACAGGACAATGACCTGTTTTCCGGGTGTAAAGTCCTGGCTTCCCTTGTTGGATACCTTGATGGTCGTAATGACCGTCTGCTGCTCCTTGTACTGGTCGGGCGTGATGCGCTGCACATCCAGGTCATAGGGACGTTCCAATACCATAATCTCCGCTGTAACCAGATTGTTGCCTGGGTTGGTATCCTTGTATTCGGCAGGCGGTATTATCTGCGCTGACAGATGGATAGTTGCCCCTTTTTCTCCCGCTGTGGCTTTAACAAGGAACACCTTTTTCTCATAGGCTTTAAAATCCGCCTGGGACGGCACAGTTAAAACCGTGCTGCCGTTGATGGAAGCGTTTAAGCTCACTCCTGACAGCGCTTTGTCCGTGGAATTGGCAAAATACACGGTAAAGCTGTATTCCTCCTGCTCATAGACCATAGGCGGACTGGAAAGGTTTGTCCATACGTCACACGGCATTTTCGCAGGCACCTCCGGGTCAGTTGGATTATCAGGATTGTCGGGCGGATTATCAGGGGTGACAGGACCGTCCGGTGGATTGTTAGGATTATCGGGATTGTCCGATGGGTTATCGGGGTTGTCGGGTGGATTGCCGGGGTCTGTCGGGTCGCCGAAGGATTTTGCCACCACCGTTATTTTTGAAACGGCGGTGTTGTTGACCGGGTTTTCATCCCGAAAGCCATCCGGCGCTCCAATATTGGCCCACAAGTTATATACTTCACCCTTGCTTCCCGCCGTAGCTGTGATAGTGAACGATTTTGTTTCCTGGGGTCTGAAGTCACAAGTTTTGAGAATTTGCATCAAAGCGGCCTCGTTGTTTGTCCCCTGCAATACTGCATTTTTCAGTTCCGTGCCGGATTGGTTGGTAAAGCTTACGGTAAAGCTGTAGCTCTCATGCTCATACACTGTAGGCGGCGTAAGAATACTTGCGGATAGATCGCACAGCTCTGGAGAGACGGGAGGGGTATCCTCCGGTGGGACGGGGTTATCGGGTTGCTGCGGGTTGTCTTTGGGTTCAGGGGTTTTTGAACGCTCCGGTGCAGGTTTCTCAACCACCCGGATGTCCGTCGTGGCCGTGTTGTTGGAAAGATTTTCATCGATGAAGCCCTCCGGCACACCGATATTGGCCCACAGGTGTATCACATCGGCAGAGGTGTCGGCCTTGTGCCGGATGGTGTAGGTTTTGCTCTCATTGGGTGAGAAGTCTTGCATTTCAGGAATTTCTTTCATCAGGTCGTCATCCACCTTGCCTTTGAGTGGTACGTCATAGGCCGGATGGATTCCACTGTTGGTAAAGGTCACGTTAAAGGAATAGCTGTCACCCCGGTACACTGTGGCAGGAGCGTTAATCACAACCGAAAGGTCGGCGGCATCCTGCTTTTTGAATTTAAAATAGAAGTCTGCTGCCGGAATTTTGTAGTTGATTGGTTGGGTAATGCTGGTTTGGGTCTTGCTTTCTCCGTCAGCATACCCGGCAGCCTCCGGGGTGTAATCCCATTCCAGCCCCAGGTAAATAAAATTGCGGGACAGGGGGATGTCCTCCTTTGAAAAGGTTACGGCGGTGGTCTGGTAAGGGTAGAGAACTTCCGGTACTCCCTTGTCCTGTGCCGACAGCTTTCCGTAAATCTCCTGCTTTTTTTCATCGCACCAAGCAGCTTCGATATCAAGCTTTACGGGGGCCTGATAGGAAATCGCCGTGTTTCTCATAGTTTCAAAGGCAATCAGGGCTTTGGGCGTCCAGCCGTAGCCGGTGGTGAGACGGTCAAAATTCTCGTCCGTGTCATAGGAGCCATAAATTTTGCCCGTTGTAAAATTGTGAATTTCCACCACCAGGCTGCCCTTTAGCGAATAGGTTTTACCGTCGCTCCTGCCGATCAGGCCGGCTATTCGCTCCTTTTCATCCTCGGCAACGGTATTTGCGTTTTCCAGCCGAATGCGCTGCGGCGTGGGAAAAGACTTTATCAGCTTGTCGCCCTCATAGATTTCCTGAATATTCATGGCTGTAGTGCGGTAACGGATGTCATAGACGGCCCTTACCTGAAACACCACATTAGCCGTAACAGTGAAGACGGCACCTTTGTCCGTTTTTGCGGTGATGGTGTACGCCCCGCAGTCGGCTTTATCTTCTATTGTTAAAATGCATGCTGACGAAGTCGCCTGGGTTTTACCCTTGTATGTTGCTTGAACATCCGTTATTGTACCCACCTTTGCGATGGTGTCGATTTTCACCTGGGCGGGAAATTGTTCCACGGCAACCACTCCGTTTTCGCTGGCCAGGCTGTCTACCGGAGCCGTTACCGTTATCTCTATGTCGCTGTCCGTCATGGCATAGGCATTTACCGACAGCAGCATAAAGCACAGCAACATAAAGGGCAGGGTAAATAATGCTTTTCGTTTCATTGGGACCCCCCTTAATCAATTCGGCTGTTGCTGCTGGATATGGTAAAGGGCAGCCGTATTTCTCCCGTTAAAAAGTTGAAGATGCTGCGGGTTCCAATCCAGCCCTCTATGGTAAGGCGAGGCGGGCTTTCCGCAGCCGAGAAGGTCCGTATTTTAAGCTGGTACACAAACCTGTTGTCGGAGTATTTGTTAAGCTCCTGGTCCAGCTTCATGTTTTGGTTAAAATAGTCGTACAGCTCCTGCTCTGCGATGGCGGTGTCCATTTTTGCGGTGTCATCCCTGCGGTATTCGTCCAGGATGGCATACTCCACCGCTGAATTTACCCCGCGCTGCAATTCATATTCCACCTGCTGGTACAGGCTTTCGAGCCGAAAATATTCGATGATGATGGCTGAAAGGGTCAGGATGACAAACACGATGATAAAAATGAAAAATAGGGTGTCCCCTTTTTGACTTTTTAGGATTCGCAGGGCTTTTGCCACACAAATACGCCTCCCTCCTGTATTTTTCGTTGTCAGTCCGGAACCTTCCAATATTTTTCCGACATGCCTGCAATCCTCACTTTCATGGGTATGATAATCTGGACGGGTGGCGCGAAAGAAGGTCTGAAAATGGTGAATACATGGTTGTACTCCATATCCACAGTAAAGGTATCCCTTAACTGGATTCTTTGGTTCTGCTCGTCACAGTAAGCAACATCTTCGATGATCATTTCCGGCGACAGGCCAGTCTGCTCTTTTAGCTTGTAAAACACATCATAGACCGTATCTGATACCTGCCCATCCAGTTCAACCACCCGGACCACTCGGCGGCAGATATGGTTAAGGTTCAAATACGTGGTGAAAATGCTCAGAAAGGACAGCACTGTCGCCAGCAACGTGATAATTACAAAGGTCTTGATAATCAGGTCGTAGTAAGAGCTGCCCCTTCTGTCAGATAAAGGCAAGAGGGGAGAAAATCTCCCCCCTATGCCCCGGTGCTGCCTGTTCATCTGACTTTTCACACCTCCCGCATGAGCGGATATACCTGTTGCGTCTGCCATCAGCTCAATAAGCCGGTAATCTTGCTGACAATGCTGTTCCAGATAGTGGTAATCGAACCCTGGTACAATGTCATAAACACCGCGCCCACAACCACGACGATCAGCACCACAATCAACCAGCCCGTCATTTGGTCACCGGATGGATTGGTCAATACCTTCCTTGCCTTCAAGCTCGCTAACTGCATTTTGTTTTTCAAGGTTCTCAACATAATATAAATACCTCCATAAACATTTATTTTTGGGGATATGAGTTTCAAAGGAAAAAGGGGGAATTCTACCCCCATGCCTCAATGGTCTTTTGAGTTTTTGACGATTTTAGCTCAGTAAGCCGGTAATCTTGCTGACAATGCTGTTCCAGATAGTGGTAATCGAGCCCTGGTACAATGTCATAAACACTGCGCCCACGACTACGACGATCAGCACCACAATCAGCCAGCCCGTCATTTGGTCACCAGATGGATTAGTCAATACCTTCCTTGCCTTCAAGCTCGCCAACTGCATTTTATTTTTCAAGGTTCTCAACATAATATAAATACCTCCATAAACATTTATTTTTTGAATTTGGGTTTCAAAGGAAAAAGGGGGATTCTACCCTCATGCCTCAATGGTCTTTTGAGTTTTTGACGATTTTAGCTCAGTAAGCCGGTAATCTTGCTGACAATGCTGTTCCAAATGGTGGTAATCGAGCCCTGGTACAACGTCATAAACACTGCGCCCACGACTACGACGACCAGTACGACAATGAGCCAGCCCGTCATCTGATCGCCGGACCTGCTCCGCAGCAGCCCTTTTGTCCTTAAAAAGGCGCTTATGATTCTGCTTCTCATGGGTATTAACCTCCTTTCCTCTGTGGTTTGGATTGGGTTCGTCCTGTTGCTCATGCTTAACCTCCTGAAAATATAGTTGTATTTGAAAAGGGTTGCCCCGTTTTCACTTATTTGCCCTCCAAAAAGCTAGAAGCGAGAAGTACAAGGCGCACAAGGCGGAAAGCCCGGAGCATACTTCCTGTATGTGAGGACTTTCCGACCGCAGTGCAACGCTGTAATTCGATGCTTATCGCCTTTTGGCACTAAAAAAGTCCCCCCATTGACGTAATCAAGTGAGAGCCGATGACATATAAAAGGCTGGCAAGGGTCACTGCCACCAGGGGGATGGATGCAAGTTTGATTTTGCCGGGCAGCCTGTTGAGGTTTTTCCGCAGGGCTTCCTTTGCCTTGAGGTCCATATCCTTGGCAAGATACATCAGCGCTTCGCCCTGATGCTCACCGCGGTACAGGCCGATGAGGGCGTTGACCAAAAAGGACACCTCCGAAAGCCCGACGCGTTCTTTGAAGTTCCGCAGGGCGGTTTCTATGTCTTTTGCCTTCATTTCCATCACCAAGACGGCAATATCATAGTAAAAAACTTCGCTGGATATCTTCAGGTAATCCTCGAATATCTGGATCAGGTCCACCTGCACAACTGCTTTTTCGTTGTTTACCCTGATGTCGTCCAGCTTGTAGAGGATGGAACGGACAAAGCTGGGAAGCTCCATTTCAATCAATCTTTTTTTCTCTTTCAGCTTGTCTTTAAGGTCGGTCACAAAGTGAAAATACACCACCACCGCAAAGATAAGGATTACGGGGGCGATGTTCGTCGCCCCGGCTGCCAGGAGCAGAAGCAAAAGCGGCAGGGTGAAGGCGGCACAGATGAGAGCCCGCGCGTGATATTCCTTCGGTGTCAGGTCAAGCCCTCCGCGCCGCAACATGGATGCCATTTTTGCTTCCTCCTCCGGGTCGATTCGTATAAGCCGGGATACCGGCTTTACCAGGGGCATGACAAAGAGGTTTAATAACCTTGCTCCTGACTGTTCTTTTTCTGCCTGTACGTTTTTGATGTTTTTCTTCATACTCGACCTGGGTATCTTGAGTATCTGTCGGCAAATAAGAAAGCCTGCCGCAGTCAGCAGGACAAAGACAATGATTTTATATAGCAAATTTGAACCTCCTATCTGTTTGCTGGTTTTGTCACCTTCATTACGTAGAAGGAAGTCGCAAGGGCGGTCAGCAGCATAACCACAATCAATAGCTTCCCGATGGTGGTTTCCGTCAGGATGGCAAACCATTCGGCATTGGAAAAACGCATGAGGGGAATAATGCTGAACATCATGCCTACCGTCATCAGGTAATCCCTCCAGACCCTCACCATCATGCTGTCGCTTTCGATTTGCATCGCTTTGGCGTCGTTCATGGACTGGATGATGGGGAACAGGGCGAATTTCAGCCGCCGGTCATGGTAGCAGAGGATGAGCATTTTAATCCACTCGGCAAAATACCGGTTCTTTACCTTTGCCGACAGGCGGTACAGTCCGTGCTCCACATTGGGGTTGATGAGCCGGATTTCGGAGACGAACTCGTCAAAGGGTGTCGGCCTGCGCAGATTCACGTGGATATACCGGTTTTTCTCCTGCACATAGGTTTCCACCGCCTTGATGATGTCGTCACATCCCGCAAAGGCATTGGTAATAACGGACATGATGTTCTCCAGTCCTTCAATCTCTTCCCTTGCCGCCCTAGCACTTTTTATGGTCAGGTAAAAGTAAGGGGCGGGGACGAGGCAGACCGCCATAACCGCTGCCAGTCCGGAGTTGCTAAAAAGCAAGCTTCCGGCCAGAAACCCCGCAGTAAAAGCCGCAGCCATCATCAGGATGAATTTTTTCAGCGTGGTGCCGGTCTGCCGGAACAGGGTTTGGAACCGGTGGTCGATCCGCTCGGATATCTTCAGCCTGGCCCCCGACAGGTAAAGCCGCCGCTTTTTCAGGGGGTTTTTCTCCATCACAAAAGGATTTAGTTTCAACAGGAGAAAAAGGGACAGGCTAATCAATGCAAAAATAATAGCAAGAGATAGCTGAATATTATTCATGGTCGGCCTCCCTCAACATAAACCCGTTTCCTGCAAAACGGCGGATTTCCTTTAACTCAACGCCACCTACCAGCAGCCGTTCGGCAAGGGTGGAGGAGATGCAGCCCAAACGCTTGTGGTTTCCCACGACCTTTACGATTCTTCCGGCTTCATCCCTTTCATATTGGTCTACTTGATATTTGAAAAGGGTATTGCCTGTGACTCCGCCGTCTTTTACTCCGGTGGCTTCAAACACCTCCATGTACTTGCGGGATTTGTCGGGGAGCTGCATCTTAAATACCATAATAGGGAAAGCTTCCACGATGTTTTTGAGCAATCGTTCCTCCGACAAGGACGTTCCAGCCTCTAGGCACATGGTGAGGATTCTTTCATAGGCCGTCCGCGCACTGTTAGCGTGGAGGGTGCTGATGATGGTGTGCCCCGTCCGTCCGGCCTCCTGCACCGTCAGGGCTTCCTTGCCCCGCATTTCTGCCGGCACAAGGATTTCAGGGTGCAGCCTTAATGACAGTTTTAAAAGGTCCAGCATAGTGATGGGGTTGGGTTCCTCCTTCGTGAGAAGGTGAATCACGTCATTCGTCATCACCCCGTTTTCATCAAACTGTGTCAGGGTCAGCTCGCGGGTGTCCTCTATGGTCACAATTCTTTTGTCCTGGGATACACAGCTTAAAACATATCCCATGTCAGAGGTTTTTCCGCTGCCAGTGGCTCCGGCCAGGGCGACCGATATGCCATTGTTGATGCATAGGGTGAGAAAATCCAGTTCATCCGCCGTGGCCGTATTCCAGCCGATGAGGTTTTCCCGTGTGATGTAGGAGGGCTTTTGCTTTCGGACCGAAGCAATGGCTCCGGCGTCAGGGTCCACACAGGGGGCGATGGCGCCCGACATGCGTATGCCCCGTGCGATAAAACTGTCCCCGATGGGCTTGGAGCCGTCCAGGATGACGTTCCCAAACCGGCTCATTTTTCTGGTGATGTTGGCGCAAGCCTCCGGGCTGCCGAAGGTGGATGAAAGCCGCACCTTTTTGTCCTTGTATAAAATCCATATACCGTTATAGCCGTTGACGTTCACTTCTTCCACTTCATCATCCTTGAGATAGGAGGATAAAAGCCCCATGCCAGCCATATCGAAATATACGGCGTCCACCAGCTCGGAGATGTTGGCAATTCCTTTCGCCACCATATGTTCACTGTTCAGATACTGCATAATCAAATCTTTCAACTTTTCCTCGGCTTCCTCCGAGTACAATACCTGCGCCAGCTCGGTGGAGTGGTTTTTGGCGATGATCCGCTGCAGCTTATCCAGGATTTCGCCATAGTCCTGGGCCTCCAGGCTGTTTTCTCCGCTGTCGGAGCGCTGCTTGTTGGCCCTGTAAATCAGCTCATTGATTGAAAACTTATTATTCATCATGCTTTGCCTCCGCAGATTTCCTCGGATATTTGCTCCAGCACCCTGCCGTACCGCCTGCATACTCTGTCGTGCAAGAGATAGATAGGCGTCCCGGCGTTTTCCAGCTCGCCCGCCCGTTTTACAAAGGGCAGCTCATAGGCAAAGGAAAGTCCCATCATACTTTGAAAGACCTTGTCGTCAAACTCGCCGTTGGGAGCCTGCATGACATGGATTTGCTTGCCGGCAATGTGCAGCTCCCGTACAAAATCTTCTATGCCCTGATACCACATTTGCGCCGCTATAGACGGCTTGTGCAGGGTGTAAATCTTTTCGGCCATCCAGAGCCCTGCACCGGATACTGGGTTTGCAAGCTCCCCGGCACCATCAATGATCAGGATGTCGAACACCAGGGACGCAGCGGTAATCATCCGCTCCACGCCTTTAAGCGTCACTGTGTCGCAAAGAAGGCCGGTGTAGTGCGTGGGAGCGGACAGGAAAAACAGGTTCTTGCTTTTCTCGTATTCTGAAAATTTCTCGCCGATGTTGGGATTATCCTCATGCAGCGCGTGAAACAGGCCCTTTTCCGGCGGGACGCTTTGTCCAAAAAAGATTTGAAGATTGCCATAGGTCAGACTGGAGGAAATGAGGCCCACCAGACAATCGCGGCTGGAAAGGGCGCAGGCCAGGTTGACCGCAAAGGTGCTTTTCCCGCTGTTGTCACCGCCCCATACGGTGACGATTTTACCGCTCATGGCTCATCCCCCTTTTTTCAAAGATTAAGTGCAGCTTGCCGGTGTACTCGGCTTCGATAAGCTTGGTTGCCTGAGCTTCGGTGACAATCAGGGTGACGGCTTTGGGGATGGGGTCACTGGAGCCTTGCTGTTTTTCTGCTTGCTGCTCCCGGACCTGGGCAGTGCTCTGCGTGCGGGAATTTTCTACGCTGTAAACCTCTAGCCCTTTCAGTTCGGGGTAAAGGATTACCTGTGAAGAAGCACTTTGACTTGTAGTCCCTTCATTCTTTTGGCTTGAAAACACGGCCACCGTCACAATGTCGCCGCTTTGCAGGTGGGAGGAAAGTCCTGCGGCAATACTCGGCACACTCACAGTAACCAGGCGCTTATTCTCCACGGCAATACGGTCCAGCTTTTCATCCGCGATAAACTCACCGAGCTTTTGGAAAAACAGGTAATCCCCTTTAGCAATATCGGTCTGTGCGATCTTCCCCACAATCAAGGTCTTGTCTTCGACAATGCCGTCGGGCAGGCCGAAGCTTCCCACCTCCACCGCAGCCAGTTGTTTGTCCTCTATCCTGGTTCCTGCGGGGATATCCTCCGCCGCCCGGAGCACCGTCACGGTCGCGCCCTTGTCCGCGTAAAGCTTTGGCAGCAGCACAAAGGAAATGGCTGCTGCCAGGATAATGCAGAGGGCACTTAAAAATATCCGGTTTTTAAGAATTCTCAAGTCATCTTCATCCTTTCCTAAAGGTATGTGGCAGGTAAAAAGCTTAATTATTTATTCAAAATACTCCGCAGCCTTGACGCTTTTCACAAACTCCCCAACCTCGTCAATGGACCCGACCAGGGTATATCCGAGGATGGAAGCCAGCACCCTGCGATGGTATTTGCCGTACCTGCTCGCGCGATAATCCAAAATGGCGACCACTCCCGTATCGGTTTCGCTGCGGATCAGCCGTCCAAGACCCTGCCGGAGCCTGGCAATCATCACCGGGAAGGCATACCTGTCAATAAATTGGGAAAGAGAGGAAAAGTCCTTCTTCTTGTACTCCATGATGGGTGACGGTACGGGAAAGGGCAGATTGATCACGATGATTGAGGACAGGATATCGCCGGGGAAGTCCACGCCCTCCCAGAAGGAGCCGGAAGCGAAAAGGACACCGTTCCGGCTTTTTCTAAACGCCTCGGCAGTGTTCTTTGTCCCCTTGTGCATGGTAATAAGGGGGAAATGGGTGATTCTGTCCTTCAATAGCTCATGCACAGCCGATAGCAATTTGTAGGAGGTGAACAAAATGGCGGTATGGCCGTAGGTGGCCTCCACCAGCTTTTCAATTTCATCCGAAACGGCGGCTATGTACCGCTCGTCGTTTTTATCCGGAAAGGGTATTTTCTCGGAGAGATAGAGCCTTGTGTTGCTCTTATAGTCAAAGGGTGAAGGCGTCCGTATCTCCGCCAGCAGCCAGGAGGACAGTTTACCGATGCCTGTCTGCTCCTTGAAAAAGCCGTAGCCTGTGTCGTCGGTCAGGGTGGCCGAGGTCAGTATTTTGGAGGCCATGCCTTTCCACAGCACCTCATAGAGCAGAGCTTCCATGTTGGTGGGGATGGCGGCAAGCTGCCATAATCCGTCTCCGCCCTTCTCCAGCCAGTAGATGATATCCTTCGGCGCCAGAAAGGTTTCAATTCCGCCGCTGATTTCCCGGTGCAAGTGCCCAAGCTGCCGACAGCAGATATCCTGAAAGCAGGTCCGATATATCTCGTCAAGGCTGGTCTGCAAATCCCGCATAGCTTGTTTGACGGCGGCATTGAACTTCACGTTTTTCCGCCGGTTTTCCTCCGTTTCATCCGTGGGCAGGGTTTTCTCAAGCTCCATAAACAGCCTTTGGTTATGAAAGGCCAGGTCATCGGTTAACAGATAGGCTTTTTTGTGATAGGCCTTGTTGCCGGTGGTGTGGTTGTGGAGGATTCGGATAAACTCACCCGTCAGACTGCTTGAAAAGGTTTCTCCCAATATCTGATAGGCGGCGTCCAAGAGTTTATGTGCCTCGTCTATGATATGAACGCCGCATTTCGGTATCAGAGGTGCAAGTCCCGAATACTCCCGTTGCACATTGGCAAGATAGTAATTGTGGTTTGTCACCTGAAAGGTATAGCCGTCTGATCTGGCGCGGCTGATATGGTCGATATACCGGCACCTTTTGTAGTAGGGGCACTTGCGGTCGCAGTCCCTGGGCACGTTGATTTTGCGGACCACATGCTGTTTGATGTCGGGGTAGGCGTCCAGGTCAATATCGCACTGCTCCAGTGTCTTTGCTTTTAACTTTTGATAAAGCCTTACATCCATTGAAATATCGCTGTTTGCTAGATAGCCCATGAAATCCGCGTAGCGTTCCTCACAAAGATAATGCTCCTTTCCCTTTCGAAGTACGGCGGTAACGGGGCTTGTGATGATTTTATACTCCATCAGTATCCTTGAAAGATCCGGGATAAACTTCCTTATGATGGACTGCTGTAAATCAATGCTGGAGGTGGTAATGATAATGGGTGTCGGGTTCATCGGACTGGCAAAAACATAGGGGCTCGCCCGTCTTTCCTTCCCCTCGTACAGACCGTAGACAATGGCAGCCACAAGGTAGGCAAGGGTTTTGCCCGTACCCACCTCGGCTTCGCACAGGGCGACCTTTTTATGCCTCATGCTCTCGAACATCATCACCGACAGTTCGATCTGCTTGTCCCGCACCACATAGCCGTATTCCGGCAGGAGCTGCCTGAATATGGCTTCAATCAGAATTTGGGGCTGTGGTGGCAGCACAAACTGATATACCTTGCAGTGGAGTAACTTTTTAACAAGGCCTGGATAGTCTGCTTCGGAGAGCACAGTTCGGCTGATTGCCAGCACGACTGACTTCTCGGTGGCGTAGTTCAGCACGGAGTATGTAAATCTTTTTCCCGAAAATCGGAAATAAACAATATATCTGCCGTCCAGGGTAAAGAAATAACTGCTGTCAGCCTTTATCCTTCCGGCCAGGATGTACTTTTCCAGAATGGAATAGTCTCTCGTAGTTATATCAAACATTTTTTATCTCCCTTGAATTTACGAAAATATGAAAATGCCTAACGACAGAATGGTGCGCCGGAGCACCAACGGTTTCGAAAAACATAAAGGCGTCAATCGCTTTGTGTCCCGGCGCAATAGTTCTGCCGTCAAACAAAAATGGCAAAAGTATATGTATCATACTTGTTCACAACGTCCCTGATACAAGGGTATGTACCGGTCTGCTCCTTGCTAGAGAGCAACATATCAGCCGGCATGGGTATCAGTTTCCAACCCAAACCAACATGATCCCGTCATTCATCGCAGGCTGCCCAATGCGGTGAGGCGTTCAAGGCAGAAGTATCATTGTGTATCCCTTTCCCCGTCATCGCCATTCAGCCCGCAACAGACTGATTCAAAGCCGGGTGTAATCGCTCGCATTCCATGCGGAATGGTCATGGCGTTCCCGCTTATGTGGCTTGCCGCTTCTAAGCGGCGGGAAAGGTGGTTTTCCCGATACACCGTATATGCACTTGTCAAGGAACAGCGAGGGAGATAATGAAAATAACCCCTCACTTCTTTAAGGAAAAAAGTGAGGGGGTGGTCGGAATTATTTTTAAGTTTGTAGTATCTTTTTTAGCTTGCCGAGTATCTTCGTTTTTCTATCATGCAGGGTCGTCTTTGCAATTCCGAGCATAGCGCACAGTTCTCTTTCGCTTTTGCCCTTGAAAAACAGCGTATAGATCAGCAGCCGTTCCTGCTCCGTCAGCTTTTCCATCGCCGCGGACAGCCGGGAAAGCATCTCGGCCTTGATAAGCTTGTCCTCCGCGGATTCCTGTGTCTGCGATAATAAGTAATCTATCTGAATGCCTTTTTCCTCGCATTCTTCATAGGATAGATTATTTCGCTCGGAAAGCTTGTCCAGATAGATTTCGCGTTCTTTATTGTGATAATATGCCTTGTAAACTTCCTCGGTTACCGGGATTCGCTTCTTATTGACAAGCAGGGTGTATGTTTTGTCCTCCTGCATTTTGATTCCCTCCGTTTCTGATTTTTGAATTTCTCAAAATCAGAAATGGAGGGAGGAGAGCGGCACCCTACCGACTTGACAAGGGTGTCAAAGTATTTAATTGCAACCTGCGGTCGAAAATTCAGATTTTTTGTCAAATAAAAAACCGCAATTTGTGGCTTACAAATTGCGGTTTTACGGCTTGTATGAGGTGTATTGAATTGTAAACTTATTGGGGTCTGCGTGGAATTCCGCATAGGTCTAAGGTACATATCCGTGTCGGAGAAATTAATCTCTGCATGATAAGTGCCTTTATATCTTTTTAGTTTAGCTACTCTAGCCTTTCTATTATTATTAAAATTCCATTTGCCATTTGCCAGCACCTCACTCACATGAAATGATAAATAAGGCTATAACGGTCATATTTTATTGAAATATGTCATTGTATTACTGGCATCAAATTATGGAATTCCCTCGTTGCGTCTAAAACGCAAAAAGCCTGCCACTAAGGGCAGGTTTAGACACGTAGTCTCTGCGGTAGCCAGGCTATCATAGTGCTGGTAAGCACCTTAGACCCTATGGCTTTGCGTCCCTGTCTTTTAACAGGTTTGCCCTTAGCGCTGGTAATTCATTTATAAGCTATTTGCATGAAATTGAAGCATGTAAATTTACCTAATACCAATAACTTGAACCCGTGTAAGAAGTCTGTTCTACCAGGACATCATCCTGATAAACTGCTCCGGTTGAAACTAGGCGGTAATAATAACCGCTCATTACATACCACTTTTGATTCAGATAGCCGCTGTTGCTGTAAGAAGTGCTTGTCCAGCTATTGACTGTCTGCCAGCTTCCATTGATGTATTGTTGAATGCTGGCATTAATGACTACTTTGTTTATATTGCTACGTGCATAGAGGCTTGTATCAAATTGAGCTAGTCCGCTGCCGGAAATTTCAAAGGAATTTGTGAATTCCGTAATGCTGACCCATAATGGTCCTATTTCTAAGTTGGTTACTTGATTTGTCCCGAGGGCAAACGCCTGCATGGGAGCCACGCAAAGAATTAAAAGTGACAGGACGAGTACTGCTGCTCTCTTTCTCATAAAAATCACCTCCCTTCATTTATCCCTTCATACAAATAAACGAAAGAAGGTGGCTTTTTGTTACACTTTTATTGGGAAAATTTCCATTATTTTTTACTTATACTTTCAGCCATTTTAATCATCTCTGCTTTATCTGCTTCTCCTATAAGAGAAAACAGAAATTCTTCCTTCCAGACAATACTGACAAGTCCTTGTTTCTCGGCTAAAAGTGCATCGCTGTTGTGTATCGAAATATTTTGTACAGTGGCATCTTCTGTATCTACTCTTAGGTCTATATCGCTACTTCGATACTGGGTGAATCGAATGGTTTGGCCTTGCTCATTTGAATAATAAATAGCATTTAACATATCACGTTCTTCTGTTTTAACAACTTTAAAACCATGGGAAATGTAGTTGGGAACATATCCACTCCAGTTCGGCGGGATTTGCTCGGTAGCCTGTTTTGTTTGACCGTTATTTTCGTCTTTCGTTTGGATGCTGGTGTATTGATTCTGGATATTCAGAATGATATTTAATGCTTTCACTCTTAAAGCTTGAACACTAGCCACGACTATAGTAAAACTCCCTAACAAGACCAGCAAGAAGATCGCTGCTTTTGGCAGGAACCTGACGGTCCTTTTTCTTATTTTGTTAAAAGTTTCTTTTCTGTCATGCCTGGCAATCAGCCTCTTCATTTTTCGGTCAAATTCGGGCGGAAGGGCAAAATCAGGAGCAGAATCATCCTCAATCGGATTCTCAGCGATTATGTTTTCGACATGACAGGCAGCAGCATATTCGAAGAGTGCTTCCAGCATTTTTTCCTTTGCTTGCACCTTCGCTGATTCTTGTTCACTCATGATTTGTCGCCTCCTGTTCCTGAGATAATAATTTGATCAGACTCTTTCTGGCCCGGTGAAGCCGTGTTCGGATGTTTTCCGGTGTAATATTTATAATCCGGGATATTTCCTCATCTTTATAGTGATAAAAAAATTTAAGCGAAAGAATATCGGCATAAGACGGATGTAATTCCTTAATTTTTTCTGCCACTCTGGTAAATGTTTCATTATTCATGAGAATTTCTTCAACACTTGGTCCCGATTCGGGTAAATCTTCTTTAATCTCTTCAATTGAAACGCTGTATTGCTTTTTCCTCACTCGATAGATATCAATGGAAACGTTTCTAACAATAATAACGAATAAAGCCTTTATTTTATTACAGTCAGTTCCAATGATCTTTTCGAGATTATTGGAAATATTAATAAAAGCTTCCTGAACAGCGTCCTGAGCCAAATGTTCATCATTTAAAATCCTATATGCTACCTTATACATCCTAGAAGCATGTTCTTCATACAAAGCTTCTAGGATGCTGCGGTTTTCTATTTTTTGTGTTCGCAGTAAAATAATTAACATGCACTTTTCTCCTCTTGCCATTTACTTTACATTAGCGGTTGCGAATATCATTGTCATTTTTACTTCAATATCTCTTGCCGCCTTTAATTCACCCAGGTTAATGGTTCCTATGTCCTTAAGTTTGGCCGGAATTTTCCGGTAATGGTGTATTTCCCGGGTAGAACTCTGTTGCCTTCATTATCCTTGTAGTCCCAGATTTCCGAAAATGAAAGCCTTTTCATATTTTTTTAACTTAGCATCCACAATGACCATAAAAGGCTTTGTCATGGGACCACCTGTACACTTCTTCTCCATTTTGGTTCGTAATCAAGATATCGAATTTCTGACTGGAACTGAAGGATAGGACAGGTCTTGCTCTGCGATATTCTGTAGCGAGAAATCCAGCTTGAGCGCATCATTTTCCGGGGTTATATCCAGTGTTGTCTTTAATAGATCTGTAACGGGCTTTTTCGCTTCTGCTTCTTTGGGTACGATCAGGTTCAAAGACTCCGAACTTCCTTTCTTTGTTTGGGCCGATTCGATTTTGATAATACTTTCTTCATTCTTTACCTGGGCGTCAAATTGAACCTGGATACCCTTTGCTCCGGCATTGCTGGCTGAAGGCAAACAATTTTCCGCCAGTGTTACACCCTGAGAATTGCTTTCGCCATTGTCTACACTCTACACCGGATGAAGGGAACAGTGAAGCTCATGACCAGCACCAGGATAAAAATAACCATTGGTCCTTTTCCTAAACCTCCTCCAAACAGGTTCATACTTTAATTTCACCTTACTCTCAGCAGAAAGACGATGAAGATCGAGTAAGAAAGAACTTACTCTCTGCTTTGATACACTCTTCCTCTGTCACTAACGCATCGTAATGAAAAGCCCTTCCTTCTTCTTGGAAACCGAGTGCCCCCTTTTTCACTAATCTCCCGATTAAAGTCTTGATTGTGTTTGGTTCCCAATCTGTCGATTGTTCTAAAGCCTTAACGATCTCATTTGCGGTCTTTGGGGGTACATTTTAACCCAACAGCCCAAGGCATGGTTTTGAGGCGGTCCAGCTAGAAGAATAACGAACATGCTCCATATAAGCAGACTTTTTCTATTCACACTTCTCCCTCCCAACCTTTTAGTCCCTAAATTTCCACCTCAAAGGGAACGTGAGCCCTTTAACACCGACCGCTCTTCCTACTGCACTGTATCAACAAACATCATTTCGTTCTTTGCTTTCCGGCCAAGTGGAAAATCCTGTAACATACCATTTGTCTTCCTTTTTTACCAGTTCATGAGGTCCTCTGAAATATCCTCCGTTCAGGATAACTGATGCCCTGCTGCGGGTATCATTCAGTTTAAATGTCATTGATATAATTGATAGGAGTCTAAACTGTTTACTCCACTACTTCTTGTTTGTGGCATAATTTTAAAAAACTACTCACCCTGTTGCAAGAAATGCCGTACCCTTACATCTACACTACGCCTAGTGCTGACAAAAAAAAAACCAGGCCGTAAAAGAAAAGCCCAGGATTGAGTTAATGACAGGTTGGTTGCAGTTATTTACCGAAATCTGCTCGCTTTAGGCTGGGTCGTAACCTACTACCGACCAAATACCTGTATTGTCTTGTTTCACCAAACGTTTCAGGTACACTTTTCGTATTGGGGTGCTATCTCCCACCACCTCAACAATGGCTACCTTCTGAGTATTTTGGATAACCCTCAGGTTTTCCCACTTGACTGGAAATTCACCTTTAACTCCGTTCGGAGAAATCCTTAAGCTGACATATGTCATCGTTACTTGGACAGGGTCTAGTTGCCAGGGAGAATGCCCTTCGTCAACACTATTTTGGTCATTTTTGGTGATTTCCAAGTCAACAGGAACAACATCTTGTGGTTTCGTAAGGAACTGTAGGTCTGACGATGGCAGAAGGTCCTGTTCCTGGCCTTGTGAATCGTAGTACTTGTCGTTTTGCATATAAAGTGTATCTTTTAAATAGGCTCCAAGTACAACCTTGCCGTCAGGAGGGATAGCGTACTGAGCGACGGTAACTACGAAATCCGAGCCTTGCTTGAGCCTATCTTGGAAACTGCCTGCGTTTTTCAGGGATTCATTAAATACGATTTCCAGGGTTTGTCCTGCCTCGTAGTAGCTATCTACTGGGTCATTCGGTAGCTGGATATTTTTTGTCACTTGGAGAACGATAGATTTCAGCTCATCCGAAGTCACCGCAAGTTTAAGTATAGTACCTTGCACCCTCCGCGTTCTGGCAACCACTTGCCAATTCTTGTTGCCTGTATTTCCGGTTGCGTTTACGTTGTTCTGTGATTTGTACTTATCCTGGTTGAAAATTCCCCCAGGCTTTAATGTAGGTACAGCTAGCAAGCCTTTTTGTCCCTTGCCTTTCCCTTGTAAAGTGAAGACAATAGTTGCCGTTGAAGTTTCGATTATTTTGCCTGTTTCTTCGATAAGTTTATGACGGAAAGTTGACCAATCGCCATCAATCGGTTTTACCTCGTCAGCCTTTCTATCACCTAGTTCCAATTGGTTCCCCTTATCGTCGAGGAACGAGAGGTACAAATCACCTTCTGCCAGTTTGTATCGGCCTTCCACCCAAATAATGTGTTGCCCATGGGCGTAATCACTAATAGTTTTGGTTACTTCCAGAGTTCCAGGTATGACCTGCCTTACTTCATCTATCTCAATTGGACGTGAATCTCCTTGTTGTTGCTGAACCCTGTTATCTGTATTTGCTTCGTTGAGGTTAGCAGTGCTTACAGTTCCCTTAGAACTCGTTAGGCCTGTAATGCCAACCACAACAAATAAGATAATCGCGACAGCAGACCATTTCCACGAATTTTTACTGAACATCGTTATCATTCTAATTCCCCTTTTGATATTAGACTTCTTATTTGCCATTTACTTTACCCCAACCGAAATCAACATCTTCGAAAGACACTGAATTTTCGCCAACGTCGAAATGCGCCTTAGCCGCATCCAATGGTGTAAATCTATACCCACTAATATAAAAAATCAAAACCGCCATAAAAAATAAAACTATGCCCAGAACAATGCCAATGGTAAGTTTTTCTTTTAAAACCTTCTATATAAGTTTCCAGAATCCCTTTAATAATAAAGATTATTTCAAAAAACTCTAAATATAATCGAGAACTTATAACACAAATACTTAACTTCCAAATCCTCCCCCCGTGTTGATCAAGGATACGGTGGACAACGGATAATCCTAATCCAGTCCCTTTCTCTTTCAGCGTAAAAAAAGGATCATATATATAGGGCAGGTCGTCTGGCGAAATCCCAGGTCCCTCGTCACTGACGGCGAAGCCTACAAAGCCGTCTTGCTGAACTCCCTCTAAATGAATCACACCGCCCTCACCCTGAGCATCAATGGCATTAAGTAAGATATTTAAAAAGACTTGCTTAATTTGATCCGGGTCCACCTCAACCTCTTGGTCGTTAATAGGATCTCGAGCTTGTTCTAACTAAATATGGCTTTGCCGTAGAGCAGGCTGAATCAACGTGACTCCTTCATCCAAAAGTTTCCCCAACGTAATCCTTCCCCGTACTGGTTCTTTGGGCCGAGCAAAGCTCAGGAACTCACTCACTAAGCGATTTAACCGTTCACACTCTTCCAGAAGCACCCGACAGTATTCCGAAACAACTCCATCGTTGCTTTTTTCTTGGACCAACATTTGGATGCTCACTTTCATAATCCCCAAGGGATTACGTATTTCATGAGCTAACCCGGCACTCATATGCCCAAGCGCCGTTACTCGTTCCGTCTGCCGGATTTCACCTTCTAATCGTTCGCGTTCCTGCCCTTCTCGCTTTAGCTTCTCCACCAACTCTTTTTGAACTGTTAGAGAAAGCTGATATTTGCGTTTCGCCTTCCGCTCCTCTTCAGTCAAGAAGCCTGTTAACCAACCGATAACGTTAATTAATCCGACTTCTAACCACTGTGTATACTTAGCGGCCGGCGTTAAAGTATGTTGAAAATGCGTCATGAGCGCTAGAAAAGCAGCGTAATGACAAAACTTGATATGATCCCACCTGCAGGTCCAAAACGCATTGCCACATAAATCACTGGGAGATAATAGGCGAATTGCAGAAGAATGTGATAATCCACTTCGTAATGATAATTCGTGTAATGAATAGTAGTCAGAACCGCGATGACAAGCCCAATAGCAATGAGGTCAAAGAGAGCCCGGGCACGGTTTTGTGCAGGGGGCGGGGGCTCAAGCATGAGATTCAGCAAAAGAAAACCTCCACCTATCCTTGTTTCCTTGAACCAAATGTACTCTCTCGAATATTTCCCTAAATCCCCCAGTGAGGATCTATTCCGTATTTCTCTAAACGGTATATAAAGGCATGCCGAGATAGTCCTAACTGTTTGGCAGCCTTGCTTTGGTTACCTCCCGTTTGTTCCATGGCCTGCTGGAGAAAGGATTTCTCTAGTTCTTCGAGGGAAACCCCCTCTGGAGGTAGCTCAAAGAGTCCGGGGCGGCCCTTCTCCTCTTTTGAGATGGTTTTAAAAACGGGCAACCCATCCGACCCAATCACCGCTCCTTGGGAAATAATCACCATACGTTCCACCACATTTTCCAGTTCACGCACGTTTCCCGGCCAGTCATACGCCATGAGTTGAGTAAGGACTCCCGGACCAAGAGTCTTGCTTTGCCCATACGTTCTAAGTTTCTTTAAGAAATGTTCAGTAAGGTAAGGGATATCCTCCCGACGTTCCCGTAAAGGAGGAATAGAAATAGGAAAGACACTGAGACGATAGTAAAGATCCTCCCGAAAGCGCCCTTCCTGGGCCTCTTTCAGTAAATCCCTGTTCGTCGCCGTAATAATCCGCACGTCCACCTTGATGGTTTTCTCACCGCCTACCCGCTCAAACGTCCGCTCTTGAAGAACCCTTAACAACTTAGCTTGAACGTTAAAGGACAGTTCACCGATCTCATCGAGAAAGAGTGTACCACCATCGGCTAACTCGAACCGGCCTGTTTTTCGAGCATGAGCTCCTGTAAACGCTCCTTTTTCATGTCCAAACAGTTCACTTTCCAGCAATGTTTCCGTCAATGCAGCGCAATTCACTCGAATAAACGGTCCATTAACGCGTGGACTTAAGGTATGTATAGCGTGAGCCACCAATTCCTTTCCCGTCCCCGATTCCCCTTGAATAATAACCGTTGCAGGAGTATTGGCGACTCGCTCCACTAAGTGTTTAACCTCTTGCATTGATTCACTACTCCTCACCAGTTGCCATCCATCACTTTGAACCTCTCCCTTTAAATAATCCACCTGCTCACGTAGGCTTTCCACTACAAAGGCCTTAGAGACTGTAATGAGAAGTTCTTCAATATCAAAGGGTTTTATCAAATAATCGTGGGCTCCGGCCTTCATGGCCTCGACCACGGTTGCGGTACTTCCGAGCGCAGTCATCATGACAATCATTAAATCCGGATAATGCTCTTTCAGCTTCTTAAGAAGACTTAGACCATCCACCTTTGGCATTTTCAAATCCACAATAACTAGATCTGGTCGTTCAGCCAAGGCCCGATCTAAGGCGAGTTGCCCGTCCTCCACTGTCTCCACATCATAGCCGGCTTTACTTAATGCCCGTTCCAGAACCCAGCGCAAATTCTCTTTATCATCCGCAATTAAAACCTTTCGCATAGTCACTCTCCTCGATTGCGGGATTTCCTACACCATAGTGCGGGAAATCCCGCAGTTTTTTAACCTAAAACTAATTTATTTCATTTCATCATAAGCCCTCTATATTCTTATTGAAAATTTCCCTTAAATTAAATTTTAAGTTTTATTCAAAGTTTAGGACTATTCTCGAATGGAATAACTCGAATGTACACATTAAGTGATGTTCATTCACTCAAGTTTTAGCGGTTTTAATGAATTATGTGACAGGTCAAGGTGTCCTTTGGTATGGCGCTTTGTTGCTCTTTGTCTATGGGCTTAGCCACGGAATACCGTTAATTATTGCGGGTACCTTTACAGCCGTTGTAAAAAGTCTTCCTCGCTTACAAAAATGGGGTCACTATATTACGTATCTAAGCGTTGGACTACTCATAGTGTTGGGTTTATACTTCTTAAGATATCGATCTTTCCCTGGACAGATTCATTTTTCCTTTCAATAATTTGAAAATCCGTCCCCTGTGACGGTATAAGAATTCTAAAACCTTCTTAGCTTCGTACTCTTTTACCTTCATGAAGAATGTTATAAACACCCATTTTGAGCAATGTATGTGTTCCATACCTCTATCATGTTCCAAGACTTAGTTCCTTAGTCCAGAATTGCTAAAAGGACAAACAAGAGCCACAATGTTTATGCTAACGATATAAGAAACATATTGGTCAAGCAATTCGAGACTAAAATGCCGCAGAGCTAATAAATAACATATCTTGATAATCTATTGGTACACGTCGCGCATCAGCGTGGTAAAAACAGTTCAGCCAACTATTACGGGCCTCAGCGAAATTGCCGAAGATAGCCGTCCTCTTGTATAATGATCTAAATACATTTTTGATGGGAGCTTGAAAACTAATGAGAATTTTACTAGTCGATGATGAAAAAAAAATCACGACCGTACTCAAAGCCTATCTTCAACAGGAAGGATTTCAGGTAAGTACGGCCATTAACGGCCTAATCGCTTTAACCATGTTTAAAGAAAATCCTTTTGATCTACTCATCCTTGATCTAATGCTTCCAGGCATGTCTGGGACAAAAATTTGTAGCGAGATTCGCAAAATTTCCTCTGTTCCTATTATCATGCTCACCGCAAAAGTCGAAGAAGAGGACCGCATCCAAGGATTAAGTATCGGTGCGGATGATTACATTACGAAACCCTTTAGCCCACGAGAAGTGGTTGCCCGTGTTCGGGCCGTTCTACGACGGACCAATAACGAAACTTCACCCCTTGCTGACGTAATTTCCTATGATAATGGCCTCACCATCGATAACATACAGCATGAAATCCGGCTTAACGATCAAGAAATCTTGTTAACTCCAACCGAGTTTAAGATCCTTGGTGCCTTAGCGAAACACCCTGGACGGGTGTTATCTCGAGGTCAATTGGTGGAAATTGTCCAAGGGCACGACTTTGACGGAGATGACCGCGTGATTGATGCCCATATTAAGAAGATTCGGCAAAAGATCGAAACGACTCCCAGCAACCCACAAATTATTATGACCGTTTACGGTATCGGCTACAAATTCTATCCAAGTGCGGGGGGATAAGAATGCGTACTAAATTGTTTCTTTCCACCCTGATCATCGCGATAATTACTCTAACCTTTAGCATGCTTTCCGTGAAACTTGTCTTCAACCAACAGTTTAGTGTTTATTTAACCCAGGCGAATGAAACAATCTTAGAACAGTTACCCTCTCGTCTAAGTGCCCTTTATCAGACCAAGGGTACTTGGGATCCTACGTCTCTGGACGAAGTTACTCACTCCCTCCCAATGGGTACAGTTGTTACTCTGACAGATCCGAACGGCAAGCTCATCGCCACGTTAAGCTACACCATGGAAGATATGATGCATGGACAAGGCGAAATGGGCATGGGCATGGGTATGGGTATGGGTATGTCCTCCTATTCCACGACAAGTTGGAAAACAAAAACCCTTACGGTGTCAGGACCCCTCGGGACTTTAGCCATCGCACAGGTCCGCTACCCTGCAACCGCACAAATTCTCAATCCCCAAGATGTCCGCTTCCAATCCTCAGTCTTTCGCTCTCTACTCTTCGCTGGAGGATTGGCGCTTCTATTTGGGATTATTCTCAGTTACTTTACAAGCCGTCAACTCGTCGCTCCACTCAAACGATTAACGAAAGCTGCTGATCGTATTGGTCATGGGCACCTTGACGAACGCGTTTCCGTTCGCTCCAAAGACGAGGTAGGGCAACTAGCGAACGCTTTTAATATGATGGCCGACAATTTGGATCGCCAAGAAACCCTCCGCAAACAGTTTACCGCCGATATCGCCCACGAACTGCGCACTCCCTTGACCTCGATCAAAAGCTATATTGAAGCCTTTCAAGATAACGTCCTTCCAGCTAATCAAGAAAATCTCTCCTCCATTCATGAGGAGATTGACCGATTAGTAGACTTGTCCAGCGATCTAAAAGACTTAAATATAGCAGAAATCGGTGCTTTAAAGCTAATCCTCGAACCTGTGGACTTAAAGCTTCTTCTTGAAAAAATCATTCGCAGCCTTTATCCCCTCATCCAGGAAAAGGAATTAACTCTAAATTGGAACGTCTCGGAAGAATCCGTGACTACGTCCGGAGACGAGCGCCTTCTGACCCGGCTCTTCTACAATCTGGTGCATAATGCTTATCGGTACTCTAACGCAGGCGGTCAGGTTACCGTCGTGCTTACAGAAACACCGGATTTTGCTGAAATTAAGATTACAAACACAGGTATAGGCATCTCGGAAGACGACCTTCCTTTAATATTCGAGCGTTTTTACCGAGCTGACAAATCTCGAACCCGTGAGACAGGGGGAACTGGAATTGGTCTGGCGCTGGTCCGCCAAATTATAGACCTCCATCAAGGCACGATCACCGTACAGAGTGAAGTCGGGCATGAGACTGAATTCATCGTCCAGCTTCCTAAAGAGATAAAAGTAGTGGCTGAGGATTAGATTTCCTCAGCCACTACTTTTATGTTTCCATTTATGCCACTTCTTAGGACTTATCTTCCCATGGATCCCATCATATTGTTGCCGCTTGATTTTTGGGCTGGCTGTTGAGAAGCGTTAGAATTGTTCGGTTTGTTCGTTCCAGTCATTCCTTGCGTGTGTTGGGAACTATTCATCTGGTCATTCATTTGAGTGTTCATAGGCATATTTTGCATTTGAGTATTTATCGGCATGTTTTGCATCTGAGTATTTACTGGCATGTTTTGCATTTGATCATTCATGGACACGGCGGAACTCCTCATTTGATCGTTGACATCTGTCTTGGATGGAACTGTTTGATCAGGCTGAGTGGTTTCTACCTGCTCAACTTCGGTGCTTGTGACATCATTGTTGTTCATATAGGCCTGTGCAGTCGAAGCTTTTGGCTGCATATCCGTGGTATTTTTGCCAATTGTAGTAGCGTTTACGATCCCTGCCAATCCAAGTACCATAACCATTGATAATGAAACCATTAAAACTCTCTTCTTCATAATTCATTCAAATCCTTTCATAATTCGTAACTTGGTGTTTACTTTGTAACTCTAATACTTGAAGCAATTTGTGATCTTCAGTCTGGCTGTCACCTCCTGTAGTCGCTAAAGTATTCGTACACCTGTTTAATTATCAAGGGGTAGGTTGAAAAAATTTTTTAAAAGTCAGGCATGAGACTGAATTCATCGTCCAGCTTCCATAAGAGATCAAAGTGGCTGAGGAATAGCTCCTCAGCCACTTTTATTTAGAACATATGCGATATCAGATTCACCAACTCATGGACAAAAATCTGTCGCCTCAGTTGATTCTGCCTTAGAATATATATGGATCTCAGCATATTGTTACTCCAGATGTTTAGTCTATTAACTGTTTATGACTTTATAACCAGCATCTTCTACGGCCTTAATAAGTAATGAACGTTCAGTCGTTCCTAAAACTACTGCTTGTTTACTAGCTAAATCGACTTCTGCTTGAGTAACACCAGGTACATTTGATAACGCTTTTTCAACTGAACTCTTGCAGTGACCACAAGTCATTCCCTCAATTTTTAATACAGTACCATCTTGTGGATTCAACGCATTCCCTCCAGAATGACCTTTATTCGAATGTCCACAGCAACCACTCATTTCAACATCTCTCCTTTTTTAAAAGGTAAAATCTTTGGCTTGTTATCTCCCTTTGCAATGAACCAAATATATCGTACAAACTGGTGTTATGATTCCAAAAATCAGCTCAAAATATCCTTATTTAAAGTTAGAACTTGAATTAACACAATTTAATTTTGTAAGGAACACAATTCATTGCCAACTTAAACACAACGGAGTCTTGAAGTCGGGGTCTTCTTGCTAACGTTTGATAAAATTATGTTCAAAAAAACCGTAAATTTCTCATGAAGAAAGGACCCTGATTGATGTTCAGGATCCCTTCTTATATGCAACGCATCCAACTGTCCGGCATTACTAGTCTACATTTTCTTATCGAATCCGTCGAGCGCCTAGATAACGTTTTGCCCAATAGCTATCCGACAAGCTCTGAATATCTACTCCTTTACTAGCAGCTCCGATTGTACGCCCTCCACCAATATATATCCTCACATCCGTAGCACCAGGGGCATAGGTTTGGAAAAAAACGAGATCTCCAGGTCTTAACTCATTACGGCTGACAGGTGTGCCAAGTTTGTACTGATCGGCGGCAACTCGAGGTAGAGTAATCCCGGAAGCTTTGAACACATATTGCACAAATCCGGAACAATCAAATCCTTTTAGACTCGTTCCGCCCCAAACATAAGGAATCCCTTGTAAACTTAGGGCACGGCTAATGAGCTTGTCAACATCTAAACTTCCCCTAGACACTTGGGATACTGGAACCTGTTTAGTCCCAGAGGCCACCTTCAGCGAAGAAGCGCTAGGCTTTTTAACGGTCTGAGGTTTTTGAGTCGTCTTGTCCACGGTCGCTGGAGTTTTCGTTTCAACAGGAGTTGACGTTTGCTTTTCGTCAGGAAGATTATTACTTTCAGGTTGTGACACGTTCGTTTTGACCTCGATCTTAGGTGTCCAATTAAATGCCTCACGCATTCTCTCAGAATATACTTTCGATGTGGAAACTGCTAAAGAAGGATTTTTGAGTAAGGTAGTTTGAACTGTATCAAACTTTGGGACATCCTGAGAATTGAGCATTGCAGCTTGAGATGGGGTTATCCCCGTTAAGCTGCTTGTCAAAATAACACCCGCAAGGGCAACCCCACTAAACCACTTTTTCTTGGGAATTAACACTAAGTTGTCCACCTTTCTTTACTTACGAGGTTAGTTGACGGATTCGGGCTAAGGTGTAAGCCCTACATGTTCTACACATGATTCACCCCACATGAAATCCCCCGTTCTGAGCATCCAAAAGCTCAGATTCAGCACTTTAATTATTATGTTTCACATTAAAGGTAATGTAAGAATGGAATGAAACGATCTCAACCCCCTTCTGAATACCACTTAATGATACTACACAAATATGAATTCCCCATGAACGGGAATCTCTAATTGACGATCACTTCACGCGAACCTATTCTCAGACTCGAACATATACTTTCCTAAAATGCTAAAGGACGTGAACGGATATGGTGGTCTCGCCAGATCTCCCCAGCTTACCCTTTATTTTGAGAAATGGAGTAAAATACTTTGAGTTAATTGCCCAACCCGTACAACGGGAGATTCTTCCTGGACTCTACATTAATGCTTGGGGATATAATGGTAGTACACCCGGACCGACTATCCATGTTTATCCAGGGGACTTTGTCAATATTCGTGTTTTCAACAGGCTTCCCGAATCAACTAGCGTGCACTGGCACGGTTTAGATGTTCCAAACGTCATGGATGGTGCCCCTGGTATGACAACTAGCCCTGAGATTGGACCCGGAAACTATTTTGACTATCAATTTCAGATTAATAATCCACCCGGTACTCACATGTATCACGCTCATTTGGATGCGCTGCGTCAGGAAATGATGGGCCTACAAGGCGGCCTGATTATTTTGGAACCAGACCAACCAAGCTGCGTTCATCGTGATTACTTCCTCATGTTCCAGGAGTTCCATGTCGACAAACAGCCCATGCGAGGATATACACCCGGTGTCTATGATCTCGATCCTTACAATATGGACTATAATTTCTTTACAATTAATGGGCGATGTTTTCCAGACACCACGCCACTAGAAGTCTGTATTGGTGAGAATGTTCGCATTCGTTTGAGTAATGCCATGGAAACCGCCCACCCAATCCATCTCCACGGCCATCAATTCTATGTAACCGCTTCTGATGGCAACACGATTCCTCTTGGTCAACGACTTTTGCGAAGCAATATATTAGTTGCTTCTGGAGATACTTGGGATATTGAGTTTTCGGCTAATAATCCCGGTCAGTGGCCTTTTCACTGCCATATACCGCACCATATGACCAATAACATGTCTAAATCGGGAGGCGGGATGATGACAACGGTTCTTTATAAACAGTGAACTCGTTCAGCTAAAGCTGAACATCGAGGCTTCAGGTACGAAAGCCTCCTGAGACGATAGTCTCCAGTAACGAAAGCCTCCGGTAACGATATTCTCCAGTACGATAGTCTCCAGTGGAGAGTATCGCCGAAGCCGCAAACCCTCAAAGGAATACCTACCGGCGTAGGATAGAGTATCGCCGAAAGCGCACAGTCTTTAACAAATACATTCGCGCTGAGGATTGGTTTCGCCGAAGCAGTCTATCCAATAAGGAACACTCCGCGGCGAAGGATGGACTCTAACCCCACCTCTGAAGTTTACGAAGAACTTGCTAGATAACAAACAACGGTATGTCTGGTACTAAAGAGAGAATAGCTGTTAGCTAATAAAAAAGGGCAGTTTCTCCCATGGGGTAACTGCCCTTTTGTTGCTTTCGCTGGCCAATTCCCTTTTTACTTTGCGTCAATAGTATTTAGAATCGGTCCCTGCCAGTTTTCAAACCAAACCTGACCTGTGTATCCATTAACATCAAGTTCCGCGTAATCCTTACCATCTTTCTGAACCATAAATTCATAGTAACCAGGAGCCAGTTCCGGTTTTCCGATTGAATATCCTTGGCCCAATTTGGATACGAACTCTTGAGCACTCTTCGTGGCCTGTTCTTCGCTGACTGTAACCGCCCCGTTATTTCCCCAATTCATATGTCCATATTTTGTATTCCACATAATATTTGGACCCATGTCAGTTATGATCTGTCCGCCATTCTTGTAAACCATAACTTCATAGGCTTTAGCCCCTGTCGCTCCCTCTTTGAGCTCTACTTCATATCCATTTGCAAATTCATAAAGTTCGGCCACAACGACGTCTTGGTTAAATTTTTGAATATATGCCTTAGCAATGGCTAGTGCTTGATCAGATGTGGTGACTTCGCCATTTGTGAGGTCTACACCTAAGCTTTTTGCATCATAGCCGCCTCCCATCATGCCATAACCGCTACCGCCCATCATACCGTAACCGCTACCGCCCATCATACCGTAACCGCTACCGCCCATCATACCGTAACCGCCACTGTATCCATTAGCACCGAAACCTCCCATCATGCCATAACCACCACCATATCCATTAGCACCGAAACCTCCCATCATCCCATAGCCTCCACCATTCCCATTAGTACCGAAGCCTCCCATCATTCCATAGCCTCCACCATATCCGTTGGGTCCTGGAGTGGTAAGCACATCAGAGTTATCATTTGGGGAAGACAGTGCTAAAGTTATAGGTTGAGGTGTCCCAAGCTGACTACTCTGTGTCGTTGTTTCAACTGTCTGTGTGAATCCAAGAGTTTGTCCCAACGATTTCACGGCACCTGAACCAGAGGTTAGGGCGAAAGCCGTACCCGAAAGCGCTATCACGCTTGCAATTGAGAGTCCTACAATCCATTTTGTCTTGTTCATTTCTTTTTCCTCCTTTAATTTCAACCAAGAATGTTTTCACAGCAACCCTGTCTTTATGTCTTAAGTATATTTAATCAATTCGATTATGCTGTGAATGAGTTATGAATTTCTTATGAATTTTCTCTCGAATTCGATAAAACTCATAACAAAACTGTGAATTTCCCATTAAATAAGGGACTCTGATTGATTCAGAATCCCTCTAAGCAATAAACTGATTCGAACTCCACAGTGCTGAAGTCCAATTGAGTCGATAACGTGCGCCATCCCCTCGAAAATCCTAATCCGAACCGTTCTCTTCTGACGTTAATGGCTCAATTTTATGACAATTGCAAAAAAATCAAGTATAACAACCTTCTTTGCCCAAGCCCCTGGGCTTTTTTTAATTCCATAAACACCTGATAATCTTCCGTGCTGCCAGTGGAAGCTAGGACTAGCTACCATAATTTCTCTAATAGAACCAAACAATATTATGGCTTCTGTTCACAAGAAATTCATAAGTTTTTCATAGTAAGTTCATAAAAATCTGGTATCTTGAGTCTAGGGCTCCCCATGACAATGCAAGATTGGAAATCACGTGGCTTCAATTACTCCAGCAGGAAGACTTAGTCTTCTTTTCTATTGCTACGAGATTGTCGCTCATGTTGACTCTATAAATATTCTAATCGTCCAAGCAAACTTGACTGGATTTCTAAAACTCGGAAATATTCGGAAAGGCTCAGACCCTGAATAATCGGTCTGAGCCTTTCCAGATCTTACGGCATTCGTCCGTACACCTACGGCACATATATTCACCTTCCTGACAATGATTATCTTTCATTGAAAAAATCAAGCAGCCATGTAAGCTGCCTGATCTCAACTTATCTTCCCATACTTCCCATGGATCCCATCATATTGTTGCCACTTGATTTTTGGGCTGGCTGTTGAGAAGCGTTTGAATTGTTCGGTTTGTTCGTTCCAGCCATTCCTTGCGTGTGTTGGGAATTAATCATCTGGTCATTCATTTGAGTGTTCATAGGCATGTTTTGCATTTGATCATTCATGGACACGTTCGAACTCCTCATTTGATCGTAGACATCTGTCTTAGATGGAACTGTTTGATCCGGCTGAGTGGTTTCTACCTGCTCAACTTCCGTGCTTGTAATATCATTGTTGTCCATATAAGCCTGTGCGTTCGAAGCTTTTGGCTGCATGTCCGTGGTATTTTTGCCGATTGTAGTAGCGTTCACGATCCCTGCCAATCCAAGTACCATAACTATTGATAGTGAAACCATTAAAACTCTCTTCTTCATAATTCATTCAAATCCTTTCGTAATTCGTTACTTAGTGTTTGCTCTGTAACTCCAATACTTGAAGCAATTTGTGATCTTCAGTCTAGCTGTCACCTCCTGTAGTCGCTAAAGTATTCGTACACCTGTTTAATTATCGAGGGGTAGGTTGAGAAATTTTCTTGACAAACTTTTTTCACTGGGTACCCCCTTAAATTTCTGATACATATACGAAAATATCCATAAGTGGAGGGGTAGAAGTGCCAGAATTAACGATTCAGCAAACTTTACTACTAGCCAAAGAAGGAAACGAACTTATTAGAGAAGAGTTTATACAAAATCACAAGCCATTTATCATGAAAATCTGCTTCAACATCTGTAAACGCTATCTCACCTGGGGACATGATGACGAGCTAAGCATCGCTCTAGTCGCTTTTAATGAAGCTATAGACAGTTTTAAACCTAACGACGGAGCGTCTTTCTACGGTTTTGCCAAAACAGTTATTACTCGACGGTTGATAGACTACTTTCGCAAAGAGTCTAAACATCAAGTACTCTCTCTTACCCCGTTGGAGGCTGACAAAAATGATCTATATGATTATGATTCAGCATCATCTTTTGAACTATATAAAGAAGAAGAACAAAAAAATGATTTTGCTGAGACAACAAAAAACTATACCATTGTACTAGCCGAGTACGGAATAACATTGGAAGACTTAGTCGAAGTTTCCCCGAAGCATAGAGACAGTAAGTCAACTCTTTGGAGAGTTGCCCAAGAGCTTTGTGAACACCCTAATTTATTAAAACACCTAACTAAAACTAAGCTTTTACCGCTCAAAGAGTTAGAACTCCTTACAGGCGTGAAGCGAAAGGTTCTAGAAAGAGGTAGAAAATATTTGATCGCAACAGTTCTAATTCTATCGGATCCAGAATTCGTATCTTTGAAAAGTTTCACTCAGATAGACCAATAACTTAAAGAGAGGGGTTAGCTTAATGAAGAAGACGAGAGGCATTGTCATGAAGACATCAAAAAAAGCCACCATCCTTTACACTGAAAGCGGTGACTATTTGGAAATCAAAACGCCGAAGACCACTCCTGCCCTCGGACAGGTTATTGAAATCGAGCTACCTGTGCATAAACCTTTAAGTCATAGACTCCTCAGATTTGGTTCTATCGCGGCAATCCTGCTACTCGCCTTAACTCTAAGTGTCTACAATATAGTCTCAGTGCCTAATACTGCTGTGGCTGCTGTTGTGATGGATATGGACACAAGTTTGGAACTTTTAATTGACCGTGATGCTAAAGTTCTTGATGTAATCGATGCAACTCAAGGGTCCGGAAATACACCTTCGAACCTTCAGCTTCAAGGGATGGACATCTATGCTGCTGTAGACCTGATTATCGATAAAGCGAATAATCAAGGAGTATTTAATCAAGGTAACAACCTGATCCTGACGAGCATTATACCCATGGATAACCAACCGGTAGATGTTATCGATCAATCGAAACTCCGAGACTCTATCGAACGCCATATGCTTGAGAAAAACATCTCTGCTAACATGATGGTTAGTAAAACAGATGAAAATACCCAAAAAACAGCTCAAAGCCTTGGTATGAGTGTGAATCATTATCAGATTTACAAGCGTATTCTGGAAAAAGGATTAATTGTCACTGCTGATGGTTCTAATTCGAAGGATGCCCTTCATATGTTGACCGAGGCAAATACCACCTTAGTTTCACTTTTCCCGAAAGAAAGCATGTCGGTATCTCCCCAAAGCGGAATGCACGAAGAAATGTCCAACTCGATGAATAATCCGATGACTGGTGAAAGTACCCCAACAAAGAATTCCTCTGAGTCAGGATCAAGTCAAAGCTTTCCCAACAAAGCTGAAGAGTCAACATCTTCAGGATACACAATGCCTGGCAGCCAACATAAGAGCGGTGGTTCGTCAGAATCTATGCCAATACCTATGCAAAATAACTCAGGCAGTTCAGATGGCTCTGGAGAACATCAAATGATGCGTTAAGGCCCCGGATGCAGTATACAAAACTCCAGAACGAAATTATCAAGGCTCAGAACTATTAAATGTTCTGAGCCTTGATAAATGTTCATCCGTACAAACATATGTACTTTATTTTCTTCATAAGTCCCTATTCAGTCTCAATTACTTCAAACTTATATCCCCTGCCCCACACTGTGCTAACAAATGAAGGTGCACCGGGAACTCGCAATTTATCCCTTAAGCGATTAATGTTAGTATCTACTATTCTCACATCACCATAATAATCAAATCCCCATACACTTAACAATTGCTCTCTGCTAAATACTCGCCTCGGAGACCTAGCCAAAATAGATAAAAGATCAAACTCCTTGGGTGTTAAAAAAATTTGTTCGTCCAAAACAAAGACATCCCGGTTAAGTAAATCCATTCTCATTCCAATGAAATTTAAAATATGCTGATCCGGTACAGATCCGGTTGAGACTCTACGCGAGGCGGCTTTAATCCTAGCTACCAGTTCCCTGGGGCTGAAGGGTTTTCCCATATAATCATCAGCCCCTGTTTCTAAGCCGAGGATTCTGTCAACTTCTTCATTCTTTGCCGTTAACATGATGATAGGAACTGTAGAAGACTTCCTAATCTCCTCACAAACTTTAACACCGTCCATTATTGGCATCATTACATCGAGGATAATGATATCCCAAGGTTCAGAGCGGAACTTTTTCAGTGCTTCTTCGCCATCTACAGCTTCACCGACTGTAAAACCTTCTTTTCTTAGATATATACCAATTGCTTGGCGGATTTTCTCCTCATCATCGGCAACTAGGATTCGTAGATGGTTCATGCTGACTTCCTCCATGCATTTTCTTTTCCGTTTGCAAGATAATCGTAAATAACGTTCCTTCAACTGGTTTACTCCAGACACTGATGTGCCTCCATGGGTTTCTATAATTTCGGAATTACCAACGTCTGGAGCTGCCTCCTCCTCCACCTGAACCACCGCCACCACCGAATCCACCGCCTCCGCCGCCTCCTCCTCTGCCCCGGAATAACATTCCCAAAATTAAACCGAAGAAGAAACCCTTAAACAAGCGCTGGTCGACATAAAACAACAGGATGATCAGGATAAAGAAAATAACTTTAGCCCAGGTTGGCAGGGGCTTATTCGCTGCGGATGAAGATGGATCGGGTAACACTTTTGGCGAATTGATTTCTAAGGTTACTTGATACTCTTTAGCCACCTCCTGAGTTAAGGCACTGTATCCATTCAGGATTCCCTCGTTATAATCATTCTTTTGAAAATACGGGATCATATACTTATCCTGAATCTGGCCAGTCTTAGCATCCGGCAAGGCTCCTTCCAGTCCGTAACCGACCTCAATCCGAGAGACTCGATCCGTTGGAGACACAAGAATGAGCAGACCATTGTTCAATTTCTCATCACCGATCCCCCATCCCCGCAGGATAGCTAAGGCATATTCCTCAGGTGATGTTCCGTTGAGGCTGCTTACCGTGACGACCACGATCTGAGCTTTCGTTTTTTGCTCCAGCGCGGCAGAGGTTCGAACAATCATTTGTTCCGTAGTTTGATCCAGAACATCGGCCTGATCTAAAACGAAAAATTCGCTACTCGGTTGAGGGATAGAAAGGTTTGCTGCCCTTAAAGGGGATGCTATGGTAAGTATTAATAAAACTAACAGCGCAAGAAGGGGTATCCTCTTCATGGGGCTTCATTCCCTTCGTAAAACCTTCTTTACTTTTAAAATTTAACCGCTGGGACATTGTTTACATTGACATTCGGTTTGAAGTATTCTCTTTGCCCAAAGCCAAAGATTCCGGCATAAAGTGATGTGGGTAACGTCTTGATTTTGGTATTGTAGCTCTGAACAGAATTGTTGTAGTCCATTCGAGCGGTAGCGATGCGGTTTTCTGTACCAGCCAGTTCATCTTGTAAGGCACGAAAGTTTGCATCCGATTTGAGCTGCGGATAGCTTTCGGATATGGCTAATAATCTTCCTAGAGCACCGGTTAATGCCTGATCAGCCTGAGCTGCATCTCCCACAGTTGCAGCACCCGCTAATTTTGCTCTTGCTTCAGCGACCGCAGTAAAAACTTCTTTTTCCTGTGAAGCATATCCCTTCACGGTCTCCACCAAATTGGGAATCAAATCTGCTCTGCGCTGCAACTGGTTTTGAACCTGACTCCAGCTCCCATTAACATTTTCTGAGATCTTTACTAGGTTATTGTAACCAGAGATCAGCATCACTACCAAAAGGATAATTATACCTACTGGAATTAACCATTTTTTCATCATGAACGCCTCCTATTTGTTCTACCCAGATTCCCTCTAGTTTAACATTAGAACAAAATTTTCATTCATCAGTGGTGCCGCTATGCGGCATGGGGGTCTGATATATCAAAAAAGGCTTCCCCCATGGGAAATCATAGAGCGCTCAGTTAATGATAACTGGGCGCTCTAAATCGGGAAGGCAACTAATGTTAATGCAATTCAATCTTACGACTGGGATTTTTCAGGTGGCATTTGCAACACCTATTTCTTCAAAACCAAGGTGTTACGGCTTGAAGCAAATACTTTGGTTCGAGTTTACCCAGTGATATTGACATTTTCTTTGTTATCTTCTTTTATATCACTGACTACACTATCCTTAGCCGTTTTGAATTCCCGCAGAGCTTTCCCCACCGAACGACCCACGTCAGGCAACTTACCTGGTCCAAAAATGATCAGAGCCATCACCAAGATAATCACTAATTCTGGAAAACCTAGACTGGGCATAATCTATACCTCCTTATTTTCACTTACCGAATCCCGCTACACCGGGATGGGTGGCAATAAACTCTTTATCAATTCCTTTCTCCGGACTGATCACATGTACGGCACAACCAGTGCACGGATCAAAGGAGTGGATAATCCGTAACAGTTCGATCGGTCGCTCCGGATCCGCTACTTGGGTACCGATCAAAGCCTGTTCTAAGACACCTGGGACTCCCTTATCATCCCTGGGGGATGCATTCCAGCAAGTAGGGGTAATTACCTGATAGGAGCTTATTTTTTGGTCACTAATGCTTAGCCAATGGCCGAGTCCCCCCCGGGGAGCATCCGTTAACCCAATGCCAGTACCTGAATCAGGAGGGGTAGTTATCTTTTGATAAGCACTAGGTCCAGGAACAAGCTGATTCATCCATCCCGTAAGGGCTTCCGCAATCTTTTGGGTTTCCAGAGCCCGAGCTTTAATCCGGTCCATAACAGACACCTTGCCATTGTAATAACCGTTTATATTCATCCGGGCTAAGGGACCAAGTTCATACACCTGGTCTTCATAACGGGGTGCCTTTAGCCAGGTATAAGCTCCGCTTTTACCGTAAGCAGGAGTTGTCTGGCCCTTTGCCGGGTTTAATCCACTGGGGCTGGAATAGTACGAATACTGTACATACTCACTAATTTTATGGGGATCCACACTTTCACTTACACCTTTAATGAGTCGTCCACTCTTAAACAGCACCTTACCGTCTGCCTGATCAAAAACACCATAACTAAGGAAATTGCCCGGGCCTTGACCTATAGCGAAGTAATCGCTGTACGCGCTGGTTAAGGTCTCTACATCCGGCAAATATTTATTGTTTATGAAGTCTTTGACGGTTACCAAGTAGCTCTTCATTTGACTTATTAGCCCAGCCTCGAGGGGCATCGTTACGCCGCCGGGAGCTATACTCATAACGTGAGGCACCCTACCAGCCAGGATAGCCACCATTTCCTGCGCCTGACGACGGACTTTTAGGCCTTCCAGGTAATTATTGATTAGGCGTTGAGTTTCCGTACTATTGATCCGCATGTCTACATCATATCCGGGTGACCAAGGATTCAGTTGGGGACCAATAATATAATCCATTAAACTCAAATGATAAAAATGCAGGATATGGTCTTGTAAATAGTTGCCTGCCTGAATGATAGAACGTTGCAGAGTGGCTTGTGAACTAGGTGTAAAACCCATGGCTTGTTCATTGGCTTTAACCGAAGCAATGGCATGCGAGACAGGGCAAACCCCGCAAATCCGTTGCGTAATGTGGATCGCATCCCAAGGATGCCGATCCTTCAAAATGTTTTCCATATCCCTAAACAAGTTACCTGTCATATAAGCCGTAGTAACTTTATTACTGCTGTCCAGCTCTACCTTCACTTTTAAATGACCTTCTACCCTGGTTACCGGGTCTATAGTAATAGTTTTCGGCATAATTCTGATTCCTTTCTTAAGTTAAGTTACTAATTAACTAGTTTTAAACTTATACAACTTTGATTTAGACCTAATTGAATTCACAATGCCGGAACTCTGGTTGGAACTAGTATCACCGGTACCCATTCCGCCAGAGCCCGTTCCGCCAGAACTCATTCCACCTGATCCCATTCCATCAGAACCCATGCCTCCGTAATAAAAAGGCCCTTCTGGAAAACTCGGAGAAGCACAACTTATGCATTGCATGTCAGCCTTATCAATGCACCAGTTCACACCGTTATTCCATTTAAGGAGAGGACAACTGAAAGTGGTTTCAGGTCCTTTACAACCAATACCTCTATAGCAGCCAAAAACACCGTATTGATCCGCCATTGCTGAATGACGGCGAGGACAATTATTGTGGACTGTCGTGGGATAATATTCGACTGGCCTACCATCACTATCCAGTTTGGGTATGCCTTTGGTTAACAAAGTTACAATCGTTCCAACCATGGTTTCCGGATGAGCCGGACAAGCTGGTAAATTTATGATTGGTTTTTGTGTTCTCCCATTCAAAACTTCTTTGACTGTCTTAATACCTGTGTAAATCGACGGTTTGACTACTCCTCCATAAGAAGCACAGGTGCCTATGGCCAGAATATATTTCGCTTTTGGTCCTAATTCATTCACCGCATCGAGCATGGTCCAATTTTTTCCTTTTTTGTCTGCAATAACACAATAATTACCATTTGTGCTTGTCGGAATACCGCCTTCGATACAGAGAATAAATTCCCCTTTATAAGCAGTCGATGTGTCAATGATTGAAGTAACAGCCAGATCACCTGCTGCGGTGGCAAGATTAGGATGATACTTAACGCTGATTTGGTTCAACAGCACATCGTCGATTGTGGTCGGCTGGGTGGCGTTAAGTAGAGAAATAGAACAACCCGTACACATGGAACCTTGCAGCCAGATAACCGGCGGGCTGGTACTTGCAGCCAAAACCTCCTCAACTTTGATTAGATCTAAAGAAGTGAGTCCTAAAGCCATAGCAGATCCGGCAGCCCACTTCATAAAATCTCGTCGACTAATTTGCATACTATAACCTCCATTTTATAAGCATTTATTAAACTAATTTGTTTTTTATCTATCTGTAAAGTTAGGGTCACCTCCTATCTATATTTCAATAATAGGCTATTAGTTTGAATATCCTTTGAATAAAAGTTCACGTTTTTGTAATAATTGAGTGATTGTTATGATTAAATCCTTATACATGCCTTGAAATGGAATGAAAGGCATAAGAAAAAGACCATGAAGGAAACGCCAGGCTTCAGCCCGTTTTCTCAACCTTCATGGTCTCAGCCTTCTTAGTAAATAATTTTCCTGCGCCCTGTTTTCATCCTGGGGACGTGTTCACGAGGCTGGGATAGCGGAAAAACCCGCGAACACAGCCGGGCGGTCCTCAGCCTCGCATTGATTGCGCTCCTATACCGTCATCGCAGGACAGGGTTCGCTCGGTCGAGGCCGAGCAGGAATTGCTGCATCTACGGTTGCAACCCTGTACGCTGCTCGTGCTGCTTACGCCACCCATAGCGGGTCATGCCCCGCGGCTTGTACACCGACAGTGTCGTGGTTACGAGCAACACCAGCAAGCCAACCCCCGGCGTGGAGGAGTTGGCCCTGCAGCCCGCCGAGATTGGCACTGCCCGTCTCCGCCGCTACGTCTGCTAGGAAGCTCACTGTCTGCATGTTCCCCAATAAGACTTTGGTGGCAAGGATGGTTAGCAGGAGTTTGATAAGGACCCAATAGTACCGGAACAAGCCCCACTCGGTGCCCAGTGACATGACAAGCCCGGTTAGCAGCGAGGCGAGGGCTAACGGGACGATGGCGAACCAGCCGCTCAACTCCATCGCGATCCAGGCGGCACGTACCGTCTGAGCATCCTGGCTGGTCAGAGCGGCGACGACGAGAGCTAGGTAAGCAACGACTGCGCCGAGCCAGCCGACCGAGAAAGTGACATGCGCGGTGAGCGCGAACTTGCGGAGGCCGGGTGTCATGGTCATAGCTGTTTCACTCCTTGTTCTATGCCGCTGGAGGACGGCATGTGACGACTTGGGCCGTGTTTACCACCGCCGCCGGTGAGTTTCAGGATGACAAACAGCAGGATCAGGACGATGGCGATGATCCCAGACACCTTCACCCAGCGTGGTGTGCTTGGTGGTCGATCCTCGGTCGGCCTCACGCCGGTGTCGCTGTTGGAGTTTGGTAATTTACTCATTGAGTTATCCTCCTCTTTGTTTTCATGATCTCTTAGTGCAAAATCAGTATAGCAATGTTTCATGAACAGACGATGAACAGAGGATTACTCTTCTTCATGTTTTTTTGATTTGTTCTGAGCTATAGGGAGTGTAAAAGTAAAGGTAGTACCTCTTCCTACTTCACTTTCCACTTGAATCTCGGTTTGATGAAGATCTAAAATGTGCTTAACAATGGACAAGCCGAGCCCTGTACCTGCCTTTTTAGTTCGGGCTCTATCTGCTTTATAAAATCGTCCCCAAATAGATTCAATGTCCTCTTGCCTGATTCCCGGTCCATAATCCCGAATTGAAACCACCGCTTGTTCTTCTTTTTTCAAAATCACTTCGGCAGAACTATCTTGTGAGGAAAATTGTACTGCATTTTGAATCAAATTGACGATCACTTGATCAATCCGATTCGGATCAGCAAATACGTGGATGTCTTGTGCTTCTTCCGATATCAATTCCACATTGACTTGGTTTTTCACAAATTCAGGTTCCATGCGAGCCAAGACTTGGCGAACTAGTTCCGACAAATTAAAGATGACAGGTCGGATTTCGAGCTGCCCTGCTTCTATTCGGGCCATATCGAGAAGATCATTTACCAGCTTAATCATTCGCTCGGTTTGTTCTTTCATAATCGTAAAATAATGGCGTTTTCGTTCGTGGGGGATCGTATCATCCAGAAACGCCCTGACAAACCCATGAATTGATGTAAGAGGAGAGCGCAAATCGTGGGAAACATTGGCAACAAAATCCTTCCTCATCTGATCCAAGCCCGACAACTCCTGAGCCATATAATTGATCGTCTCCCCCAATTCTCCCAGTTCATCACGCGTCTTGATATTAACTCTTTGATCAAAGTGTCCCCTAGCGAGATGGAGGGCAACCCCATTCATTTCCCGAAGTGGGGCGGTAATTCTTCTAGAAAGGTAGTAGGTAAAAAAGCCTGTAATGGCAATAGAAATAATAGAGGCCAATACAAACAAGTACTTCATTTGGTTAAACTCTCTTTCCAGTCCATAAGAAACCATGACAATTGCTTTTTCTTCAATCGATGCATCTCTGTCAATCGGAGAAGCCACTATAAATATATGTTGATCGTCATACTCTTCCAACATCTTGTGGGTAGGTTGTTTCTCTCGCAATACCTCACGAATGATTTCTCTATCCACATTAAAAGAATCATCGCCAATTTGGTATAACAATGTGCCGGATTCGTCGTATAAGTAAAAAGCCTTATCCTGTTTGGCAATACTGAGCTCAAGAGATGAAATGATAATCTCCCTGCTCCAGCCGTTGTCATAAGATTTTTTGATATATTGAACCACCGTATGTAATTGGTTACGATCTGCACTTTGATGTTTATTGATTAGATCGTTCAGAAACAGCAAATGGGAAGCGATGGCAAACACGAAAAACGATACGAATAATATCAGGATATATGTGATCAACAGCTTCCAAAAAACGCTTTTTCTTCGTATCACTGGTTGTCCACCTCAAATTTATATCCAACTCCTCTTATGGTTTTTACCATCCAATAAGGGTTGGAGTCCCCCAATTTTTCTCGAATCCGTTTGATATGCACATCGACTGTTCGGATCCCCCTCAAAATCCAAACCCCATATTTGATCCAACAGCTGCTGACGTGTGAACACTTGATTTGGATGCGAGGTGAGAAAATACAGCAACTCCATTTCCTTGGGTGGCAACACGATCTCCTGTTTCTCACAGGTCACCTTGTATTGTTTAAGGTCAATCTTCAACAAGGGAATTTCAATGATCTCATTTGCATCTAACATCGGATTGGCTCGCCGCAGTACCGCTTTTATCCTCGCCATCAGTTCGTTCGGATCAAAAGGTTTCACCAAGTAGTCATCCGTTCCTAGGTCGAAACCTTTAAGTTTATCGCAGTTTTCGCCTTTCCCGGTCAACATAATAACGGGAGTTTTATCAAATCTCCTTATTTCCTTGCAAACTTCCCAACCGTCCATTTTAGGCATCATAATATCGAGAATGACAAGATCAGGAGGGTTATCATAAAACATTTCCAGTCCTTTCATTCCATCGTTTGCAACGTTAACGATATACCCGCTTTTTTCTGCATATAAAGTGATCAACTCACAAATATAAGGATCATCTTCAATGACTAGAACTTTAACTTGCTTGCTCATCATCGGCCCCTTAATCATTTACATCAATATTAGCATCTATTTATGAACAGAAAATGAACAAAATAAAATACTACCAGCCATGTTCACATTGTGTTCATGTTTCTTAAATAGACGAAGGAATAGCCCATGTGGTTTTAGACGACAATCAAAGTAAAAAAGTTAGGCTTATTAAATGATAAGGAGAACAGACAGCATTTAAAGCTGCCTGTTCTCTTCTTGCATGGGATACTTACTTATTTTGCAGTATATCACGACGGTGGTTATATTCTTCTGTATCAAGTTCACCGCGAGCATACCGTTCACGTAAAATGTCCAGAGCATCCCCCCGGCCACCCGTCTCATTTGGGGCGTGTTTGCCTATACGCCGAAATAGATAAACCCCGAGGACGAACAAACCTATCCAAAAGATCATTTGAATTGCCATACCGATTAAGCCCATCCACCAATAACCTCCACCGTAAGTACCATAGCCACCCCATCCATTCATCATAGTTTGCATTCCTCCTTTATTTAACCCTAAAATTATCTCATGAATTAGACTTGCACGTTATTGTTATTTTTTACAAAGTTTAATAAGAAAATGCAACCGATCATAATTAATCAGGCATTTTCTAGATGCAAAACCTTCCAGAATAAGTATGAGATCCCCCAGCTAATGATGAACAAAACAACCAGCACATAACCCATATTGCCAAAGTTCAAATCCATAACCCACTGCCATTGGCCGTAGTTTAACCCTAGTTTAGTGATAAGAATTTGCCCCAACTCAATAATTCCAATAAACAAGGCAGCAACAACGGACAGTCCGGTGACTGTAAGGTTGTAATAGATTTTGCGCAAAGGTGTGGAAAAGGCCCAGTTATAGGCTGTGGTCATAAACACTCCATCAGCGGTGTCCATTAAACTCATTCCCGCCGCAAACAGAATTGGCAGAGCCAAAACTGCACCCACAGGGATCGATTGAGTAGCCGCGTTAGCTGAGATTGCAAGCAAGGCCACCTCTGATGCCGTGTCAAAGCCCAATCCAAATAGAAAACCAAGCGGGTACACATGCCAGCTTTTAGTGATAAGGCGGTAAAGTGGTCCACAGAAACGGGATATTAGCCCTCTGCTTAAAAGAAGTTGGTCTAAGTTATTATCATTATATTTCCCTTCACGCATTTGGCTAAACAGCCGATAAAGATCGGCCCAAATGTACAGGTTTAAAATTCCGATGAGAATCAAAAAGCTTCCTGAGACAGCAGTGCCAATCAGACTACCTACTTCTTTCAGTTGAGGAATGTTTTGTTGTGCCCAGTTCATCGATACTACTGTAACTATGGTCATAACCAAGACAACTGACGAATGGCCCAGCGAGAAATAGAAGCCTATTCCTGTAGGGTCTGATTTTTCCTGTACCATTTTCCGTACTGTATTATCTATGGCCGCAATATGGTCTGCATCAAACGCATGCCTGAGTCCAAGAGTATAAGCTAAGAAGCCAAGTCCCAATAATTGCGGATAATTGCCAGCGTTGAAGAACAGTAAACTCAGTCCTAGTATGTGTATTCCTAATACGGCACTGCCGTAGCGGAGCCACTTGGCTCTGCTTATTCCGTCATATTTGCGATCAGTCATGATATTATCCCTCTTTCCCGATATTTAAATGCTTATGTTATTTCTTAATAAAAAAACCATGAAGGAAACACCAGGCTTCAGCCTGTTTTCTCAACCTTCATGGTCTTAGCTTCTTGGTATATAGTTTATCCAGCGCCCTGTTTTTATCCCGGGGACCGTGTTCAGGAAAGCAAGCTTGCGCTTCAGGCTACTGCCTCTTTTTCAATTAAGTCTATAACCTGAGGCAGCATAGTTACCATTTCCACTGACAGCCCCAGAGATTCCTTAATCTCCTTTGGTTCAATGCCAATGATGATAACCTCGGGATTTTTCTCCATCAATCCAGCGAGTCTGACCAAATCAAGGATTTGTGTATCATGCAGGGAGATATCTGAACTGGTATAAGCACCTAACTGTTCGGGCTTAAGGCGATATACCGTACCCGGGGGATGCCCACCAGACAGACTGTCCACAACAATGACCCGCTCATTGGTCAGAAACAACTCTAACATATCCAGGGTGGAAGTACCCCCATCGACTAAATCTACATGAGGTAAGGATCCCTTCTCCTGCAGTGCCTGAACCACCCGTACACCTATCCCGTCATCTCGTAAGAGGATATTTCCTATGCCGAGGACTGCCGTCTTTTTCATCTGCCAACCTCCATCTTGATGTTATGGGCAATTCAAATCGATACACGAATTATAATTAATCCATATGAAGAACCCTTGAATTAAAAATCACGTTTTTGTAACATAGTTTATTTACATTTCCTTGAATTTTAGTTCAAAAGCAAAAGACCTAATATCCTTGTTTTTAGGATATTAGGTCATTGCGTAAACCCTATGTGTCTATCTGGTAGTTTTGTGACTTTTATAAACTACTTGGTTACAAAATTTTAATATCATATCTCCTGTACAAGTGACTGTTTTTTTCTTGCGGAAACTTTTTCATAGCTGTAAATCAACAAAATGCTCAATTCGTATAAGCCGAATACCGGAAGACTGGCCGCGGCTAAAGTGAAAACATCCGGTGTCGGAGTGAGTAGGGCGGTAACTACGACAATCGCAAGACCTGCCAATTGTCGCTTTTTTTTCAGTGTTTTGGAACTAATAACTCCCAATAAAGCCAGAACCCCCATGATTAACGGTAATTCAAAGACTGCCCCCATCGCTAGAATCAGCATGATTACAAAGGAAAAGTAGAGGTTAGCTGATAAGGTCGCCACCATATACTGTTGACCTGTGTTCAATAAAAACTTTAATGTCGTGGGAATGATGACCATATAACCAAACAAGACACCCGCTGCAAAGAGAAGTGTGGCGACAGGGATTACCCAATAAACGATTCTCCTTTGAGCATGGGTGAGTAAAGGAGATGCAAAACGGATGGACTGCCAAAGGATTAATGGGAAGCACACGATGAAGGCGCTGAAAAACACCACCTTTATTTTAGCCATGAACCCTTCCACAGGGCTGAGAAAAACCAGTTCCCGTTGGCCCAGAGGTTGGGTTAACAACTGCACCAAAACATCAGCTTTAAGATAGAACACCACCGTGACCACCATCAGTGCCAGCATAGACAAGGCTAAGACTTTGCGCGCCCGCTCCAACCGATCAATGATTTTAACGTAATTAATTATCAGCTCTCTCACCCCACTTTTGTTGCCATGGTTCAATAATAGCCTAATAGTTTGAAAATCCTTTGAATAAAAGTTAACGTTTTTGTAATATTTGGTTGTAGTGAATGGTACCGAAGTCCCGATGTTCAGCTTTAGCTGAACGAGTTCACTAACCCATGACCTTCTTTTTCATCACCGGAATGACGATCGGCATAAAGACAATCATACTCAGGATGAAAACCCAAACCATGCCACCAATTCGGGCTACAGCAGTATAGGTAGTTCCGTTTACCCAGGTGATACCCAGAAATATTAAGGTTATCGCCAGCGAAAGTGCCGTATAAACCACGAAAGACTGCCTAGCGGCTTTTGCTTCTAACTCGTTCATAGTAAAACCTCCTCCTTAGCGTGCTGTTTGTGGTTGGGGTACCAATTGCGCACTGGTTTTTAACTGGTCCTTCCGGAACGATGGTTGGTAGCGTTTTAAGAATAGTGTGTTCATCGTTACCGATACCGAACTCATGGCCATAAAGAAGGAAGCAAGTTCCGGACTAACTAAAAACCCTGTGAATGGATATAGAATACCTGCTGCTAAGGGAATCCCTGTGATATTGTAAACGAAAGCCCATACCAGGTTCTGTTTGATCTTGCGCATGGTGGCTCGCCCGATTTCAATGGCTCCTACCACATCGCGGATATCACTCTTGATGAGGATGATGTCGCCTGTTTCTTTGGCAACGTCTGTACCGGAACCAATGGCAATTCCCACGTCAGCCTGAGCTAAGGCTGGAGCATCGTTGATCCCATCTCCAACCATGGCTACTTTCAGACCTTTCTCCTGAAGCTTGATTACTTCGGCGGCCTTATCCTGGGGCAGTACTTCGGCAAGCACTGTCGTGATTCCCACTTGCCGGGCGATGGCTTCTGCCGTCCGCCGGTTGTCCCCGGTAATCATGGCTACTTGCACACCCATTTGCTGCAAGCGTTCCACGGCTTCTTTGGCATTTTCCTTCAGGATGTCCGCTACTGCAATGATTCCAGCTGCCTTACCGTCAACAGCGATCAGCATAGCAGTCTTGCCTTCTTCCTCAAACTGCTCCATTTTTTCATTCAGGTTTCCGATATCAATCTTCTGCAGCTTCATCAAACGACGGTTTCCCATCAGGATTGTCTGTCCTTGATAAGTTGCTCGCACACCATGTCCCGGTATCGCTTCAAAATCATCTGTATCTCCAACAGACAATCCTTTCTCTTTGGCCCCTCGTACGATCGCTTCACCTAATGGGTGCTCAGATGGTTTTTCCGTGATCGCCGCCAGCCTTAACACATCGTCTTGGGCAAAGCCCTCTGTCGTATAGACGTCAGTCACAGCAGGTTCCCCTTTGGTCAGAGTCCCTGTCTTATCGAAAATAACCGCATTAAGCTTGCTGCTGGATTCTACAGCATCGGCTCCTTTGAATAAAATACCGTTCTCCGCCCCCTTACCCGTACCAGCCATTATCGCACTGGGGGTAGCCAAACCGAGAGCGCACGGGCAAGAAATGATCAAGGTCGTCACCGACAAGAGAAGGGCGAAACCAAAGACACCGACTTCCGCTAAGCTATAGGGCGAGAAAACAAACTGGCTTGTCGGTAAGAAGTAAGCATCGTAACCAACAAAGAACCAGAAGAAGAAGACTATCAACGCGAGGACATGTACCCCGGCGATGAAATGACCGGCCACAAAATCCGCTAATTTTTGGATGGGGGCCTTGGTAGCTTGGGCGTCTTCCACCATTTTGATGATTTGGGCCAGAGCGGTTTCGCCACCAACTCTGGTTGCCTTGAATTTAAAAGAACCTGTCTTATTAATGGTAGCACCAGTGACCTGTGAACCAGCTCGTTTTTCCACCGGCATGCTTTCCCCGGTGATCATCGCTTCATCCACCACTGAATAACCGTCGGTAACTTCTCCGTCCACCGGGATGCTTTCCCCGGGCCGTACAAACACGATATCTCCGATCTCCACCTCATCGACGGCAATCTCTACTTCTTCACCATTGCGAATCACCCGCGCTGTTTTGGCCTGTAAGCTCATCAGATTACGGATCGCCTCCGAAGTTTTACCCCGGGTGAGCGCTTCCAAATAGCGCCCCAAAACGATGAACGCAGTCAGCAAAGCGGCTGACTCGAAAAAAGCAGCTCCTCGCCCGCCAAAACCAGCATCGGGCCAAAAGGTATTGATGGTTGCAATAAGATATGAGGCCCCAATCCCAGTTGCGTAGAGTAAGTTCATATCGGTTGCGCCACGTTTTAGTCCGTTCCAACTGTGTTTAAAAAACTGCCAACCGGGAATGAAGGCGATCGGTGTGGTCATGGCCCAAAGGACATAAACATTACCCAGAAACTCTGGTACAAAATAGGGAAAGATCCACATATCCCGGAACATGCCAATCATCACCAAACTGGCTAAGGGCCAGGCAATCCACATATTGCGGGTTTGGAACCGGAGTTCCTTTTGACGCGCCTCTTTCTCCCGGTCTAAAGCTTCCTGACCGGTCACCTTTTCGCTGGCCTCATAACCCAAAGCTTGGATCTCTTTCTTGATCCGGGTTTTATCCACGGCTCCGGGGTAAAACTTTACCTTGGCCGACTCCGCCGGTAAATTAACGACAACAGAGGTGACTCCCGGCATTCCCTTCACGGTCTTCTCAACTTTAGCGACACATGCCGCACAACTCATACCGCGCACAGTGAGCAAGACTTCCTCCTCCGGCACCTCGTAGCCGATGTCTTGAATTAGTTTCACCATCTGGGGTACTCCGGTCTGATCACTCGCATAAGTCACAGCCGCCTTGCTCGAAAGCAAATTGACGTGAACTTCCTGCACCCCAGCCATGTTTTTTAGGGTTTTTTCCACTTTTGCCACACAAGCGGCGCAAGTCATACCCTCTACCGGCAAACTTACCTGTTCAAAATGTTCGCTTCTTGTTGTTTCACTCATAACGTTTAACCTCCAATCGGTAATCTGACTTAGATTCCCTTTCGCTGTTTATTCTTTACAGAAGATTATCTGATCATGCGGAACACCGTTTTTAAGACTTCGTCTACCACCGCTGTGTCAGCAGCTTCCAACCGTTCCCTCACGCATGATTTCATGTGTTTTTCCAAAAGCAACTTAGAAACCCCATCGAGGGCAGACTGGGCGGAGGAGATCTGATTTAAGACGTCATCACAATATACTTGACGCTCGATCATTCCTTTAATGCCCCGGATTTGACCCTCAATCCGGTTCATTCGGGCGATAAGCTGTTGAATCGTCTTTTCTTCATGATGACTCCTCAGGTTGCCGTCTTCTTTCGTCATATCCTGATTACAACAAATTACTTTAATCGGTTCGTTCATTGACTCACCACCCTTCTCATATAGTATAGGGGTCTACCCTATATTCCTCGTTAAAAAAATAAACCATAATTGGCTCGGAAAAATAAAATGTGTGCTGTTCAGATTAGGATGATACCACCCCCATCCATATTTAAAATAATAGACTATTAGTTTGAAAAACCTTTGAATAAAAGTTAACGTTTTTGTAATACTTACGTAATGATAAAACACAAATGTGTGTCTTTGATGAAAATAATATGAATTACTTATGAAACATAAACATTTAATATTCTTTTTATTTTTTTGCTGTTACTCATGTAGTCCTAGCCGACGTCTCAAGATTGGTTGAACGACTCAATCTATATCAACATCTATCTCATCCATCATCTCTTGTAACGCCGGAAAAGGTGATAAAGCCCGCCGTAATATCCCCATCAAATAAGCGATACACACCCCGTAATTAACTATCGGCACCCCGGCCTCCTGCACCTTCGCCAGCCGCGCTAACATTTCGCGCCGGGTGATCATACACCCTCCGCAATGAACAACAAGTTTAAACTCAGAAAGGTTGGCCGGGAAGCTATTCCCGTTGCTAAAATGAAATTCCAGCTCGCCACCCACCTCCTGGCGCAACCAACGTGGTATCTTGACTTTGCCTATATCATCTTCCGTGCTGTGATGGGTACAGGCTTCGCTGATTAGCACCTTGTCTCCTGGACGTAGTTTGGCGATGGCTTTGGCTCCGGCCACCAGTGTCAGCAAATCTCCTTTATTACGGGCAAACAGAATAGAGAAAGACGTTAAGAGTACCTCAGGCGGAGTGTCGGCGTCCGCTTTGAGAAAGACCTGGGAGTCCGTGATCACGATTTTCGGCTTACGGTTCAAAGTGGCGATGCACTCTTTTAATTCTCTTTCTTTGGCGACATAGACCATGGCATCATGGTCCAGAATATCCCGGATCGTCTGCACCTGGGGCAGGATCAAACGCCCTTTGGGGGCCGCCAAATCAATGGGTACTACCAGAACAGCCAGATCACCGGGATCCAACAAATCTCCAACAATTGTCTGCTCATCCCAGGCCACCGGTGCGTTTCTAACCATGGTCATTTTCAGCTCCGCTAGACCCGTACGCCGCAAAGTGCTGGTCATAACCGGCTTAAGCCCGAATTTTTCTTCGATTTCTGCCGGTTCATCGGCCGGAACCGAGCGTAAATCCGTTTTATTCAGTATTACGATCAAAGGTAATTTTTTTTCCTGCACCCGCCGGGCAATTTCCAGTTCCAACTCCGATATGGAGTTACCGGTTACCAAAACCAGAAGCACCATATCGACTTGTTCTAGCACCTCCAAGGAACGCTGCACCCGTAGAGCACCCAATTCACCGCTGTCATCGATTCCCGCTGTATCAATAATCATCACCGGACCCAATGGCAGGATCTCCATTGCCTTAAAAACCGGATCCGTGGTAGTACCGGGCACCTCAGACACCAAGGCAATCTGTTGATTGGTCAAAGCATTAATCAAACTGGACTTACCGACATTGCGACGGCCAAAAATGGCAATGTGCAGGCGGTTACCACGTGGAGTAGTTTCCATGATTTTTTCTCCTTATCTTCTAATCCGACCCGGCCGGGTCACCTTGTCCGCTCTGATGATTTCATCCAGTTCTTCGGCCGTAAAGAGCCCGGCAGCCAGGACAGTATCCCGCACCGAACGTCTCGAAGCCAAAGCTTCTTTGGCCAAAGCAGCAGCCACATCGTAACCCAGCAAAGGGCTGATAACCGTAATGATTCCGGTGCTGTTATCCAAGTACTCGCGACACTTGGCGGTTTCCGCCCTGATGCCGGAAATACAACGTTCTGCCAGTAATAACATTGCCTTGCTCAGATTGTGCATAGCCGGCAATAAATTCGCCGCGATCAAAGGCAAAAATCCGTTTAATTCCAGCTGCCCACCCTGAGCAGCCAAAGTGATCGCCAGATCCTGAGCCATGATCTGATAGCCTACCTGAGTGACTAGTTCCGGCAACACGGGATTGACCTTACCCGGCATGATTGAAGAACCGACCTGTAAATCCGGCAGTAGGATCTCACCCAAGCCGGCACGCGGCCCGGAAGATAGTAGGCGCAAATCGGCCGTGATTTTGATTAAACTGGTGGCATTGGCTTTAAGCAAACCGGATACTTCGACAAAAACATCGGCATTCTGCGTTCCATCAATCATATTCTCCTGGCGTGCCAAACCTAAGCCACTCAGTAAGCGCAGGCGCTCGATCACCATATAGATGTATTTGCGGGACGCATTTAGCCCAGTGCCGATGGCTGTGCCGCCTAGGTTGACCTGGCGCAGCCTCTCTTCCACCTTATACAGGCGCCAGCGGTCACGGGCGATGGCTTCAGCCCAAGCGGCAAATTCCTGGCCCAGGGTTATCGGCACGGCATCCTGCATTTCGGTGCGCCCCACTTTGAGAACGCCGGCAAACTCCGCTTCCTTAGCCTGTAAAGCGCCCTGAAGGGTGGCACATGACTCAGCCAGGTGCCGTAGGAGCCTGATGGCGGCAAGACGTAAAGCGGTAGGATATACGTCATTAGTTGACTGAGACATATTCACATGGTTTAGGGGATGAACCAGGGAATAATCTCCCTTGTTTCCGCCCAGTAATTCGATCGCCCGGTTGGCAATGACCTCATTCACATTCATATTGGTTGAAGTACCAGCCCCGCCCTGCAAAGCATCTACAATAAACTGGTCGGCGAAGCGTCCTTCCGCCACCTCAGCCGCCGCCTGCGCGATGGCATTGCCTAGGGTCGGTTCTAATTCCTTCAAGGTCAGATTGGTTTCAGCCGCTGCCTGTTTTACCAAACCTAGGGCTTTGATTAACTCCGGGTGCACGGGCTGCCCGGAAACACTAAAGTTTTCGGCAGCGCGCAACGTGTGAATCCCGTAATACGCTTCCGCGGGAATCTCCCTAGTTCCCAGCAAATCCTCTTCACGGCGGAATTTCACTTCTATCACCATCCCAAGTATCCGATTCCTAAGACCCCAACTTCTTGTAAGAAAAGAAAACAATACTTATTTCACTGAAAAAAACACTATAACTTATTTCATAATTCGTTTTTGTTTTAATTCATGGGTTCGGATAAACCGACTGCTGTCACCCCGGCTGAGGTCTGCTGCCATGCCAACGGAATTAATCCTCCGTTCAATACAATACCGGCACTTACCCGACTCATCATTCAGACAAATCTTATTTTGATATAGTTCATAAAGTTTCCTCACGGAGGAGGGCGTTAAAAGCGGCATCACAACGTTAGCCCCTGCTTGGAGGGCAAGCTCCCGACCTTGCGGGTGCAGGGTGCCCATGGCTGTCGCAGCGGGCAATAGAGACTCCGGAAGCAACAAACGGGTTAAAGCAACCATTACCAGGGTATCTTCAACTGTGCCTCCCTTTTCCCCCTTCAAGGGGGTTTCAGAGTGGGGAATGAAAGGTCCAATTCCCACCATATCCGGTTCCAGCTCTTGGAGATAACATAAATCTTCGGCAAGATCGATATGACTTTGTCCCGGTAACCCGACCATAAACCCGGCTCCCACCTGATACCCTATTTCCTTTAGGGCCTGTAGGCAGGCCAAACGGTTCTCCAACTTCATAGTAGGGTGTAGTTTAGCATACAACCGTTCGGAAGCGGTTTCATGCCGCATCAAAAAACGGTCCGCTCCTGCTCGAAAGTACGCTTCATATTCGTCTCTTTTTCTCTCCCCAATGGACAAGGTAATAGCTACGCCCGGAAACTTATCTTTAATACGTCTGATGATCTTGACAATAATGTCTTTGGTGTACCATAGATCTTCGCCGCTTTGCAGGACAAACGTCCGGTATCCCAAATTATAACCTTCCTGACAGCAGACCTGGATCTCCTCTGGGGTTAAGCGGTAACGCGAAAGCATAGGGTTAGATGCCCGAATCCCACAATAGAGACAGTCCTGTCGGCAGTGATTAGAGAACTCAATCAGTCCCCGCAGGTACACCTCGTCACCGTAATGCTTTTTTTTAGTCTCTAATGCATAGCCAAAAAGAGTTTGCCGATCCTCATCTTTAAGGTTTTGCAAAAGATAAATAATCTCTTCTTTTGTTAATTTATTGGTATTAAAAGCCTTTGCGATCAGTTCTAACATCCCTACCACCATCTTTTTGGAAGAATTTTTTCTTTGTAATCATAGATAAATGTCCCGTTCCCCCAGTTCCAACCTTTTGAGAGCCTCTTCTGTGTAATTCCGGATCTTCTCACTCTTTATTTCCTGTAAATGTTTCAGGATTGTCTCTTCGCCCACTTTCTGAGTCTCCGGTGAAGCATAATCCAACAGATATTCCTTAAAGGTGAGAATAGCGTTAGGCTGACAGACATTTTGGATCTCGCCGGATTTGGCCAGTGCCATAAACCTGTCCCCAGTTCGTCCCTGACGGTAACAAGCCGTACAATAACTTGGTAACCAACCCGAGTTACAGACACTATACAATACTTCATCCGGACTCCGATGGTCTTCGACTTCAAATTGGGGAGATTTCTCCTGGTTGGTAACGGCAGGATGGTCAGTTGTTGTCTTGTCCTGTTTTTCCGCTTCTTTAATGTATCCGCCGACACCGGTACACGAACCAGCGGAAATTTGGGAAATGCCAATACTCAGCAATCTGTCCCGCAGTTCCGGTCTCTCCCGTGTGGAAGCAATCATACCGGTATAGGGCACTGCTAAACGGATGATGGCCACCAACCTCATGAATTCCTCATCACTGACAAGGTAAGGGAAAGTTTCATAATCTACCCCCCGGGCTGGGCGCAAGCGCGGTACAGAGATTGTGTGCGGCCCCACGCCAAAGCGTTGTTCCAGATGTAAAGCATGCATCATCAAGCCTAAGACTTCGAATTTATAGTCATAGAGCCCAAATAAGACCCCAAAACCTACATCATCAATCCCGGCGGTCATCGCCCGGTCATGAGCTGTCGTATGCCAATCATAATCTGCTTTGGGGCCAGCGGGATGCATCTTCTGGTAGGTTTCCCAGTGGTAGGTTTCCTGAAACAAAATATAGGTGCCAATACCAGCATCTTTCAACAATCTGTATTCTTCAACAGTAGTGGCGGCAATATTGACATTACAACGCCGGATACTGCCGTTGGCGAATTTGATGTCGTAAATGGTCTTTAAGCAGTCCACTACGTATTCAATAGGACATTCCTCCGGGTGTTCACCGGCTTCCAAAGCAAGCCGTTTGTGACCCATGCCCTCTAAAACCTTTACCTCTCCTTTTATTTGTTCCATAGTAAGCTTTTGCCTGATGAACTTGTTATCCCGTTTATAGCCGCAATATACACAGCTATTGATACAATGATCGCTTAGATAGAGAGGTGCAAACAGAACAATCCGTTTTCCGTAGATTCTTTGCTTGATTTCCGCAGCTACTTCGTACATCAGGCCTGTTAGTTCTGCATCTTCGTTTTCCAGTAAGACAGCAACTTCGAGTGGAGTCAAACCTTTCGCTGCGCGAGCTTTGGCAATTATCATTCGAACTTGAGCAGTCGTCGCCTGTTTCCCTTGTTGCAGTAAATCCTTAATCTCCTGATCATAGATGAAGTCAGCTGCTTGCCATTCCCGATTAAATGCTTCTCTTCTTGATAAAGTCATCCTTTTCACCTTCCTTAGCTGGCAGTCTGCATTCTTACAGACAAATTCCACCGCGTTATCCCAGACAATCCCTTTTTGTGGGCAAATGTTCGTTATATATACCTCTATCCGTGTAGTGAGTATGCAATAACTCATGTGATTTGTGTCCCAAGGGGTGTCCAAGAAATTCTGCATATAAAGACTGAATCAAAGGATTCTCATGAGATTTTCGGAGCTGTTTACCCTCGTCTTCCTGATAAATTGCCGCTAAACGTTTCCTGCGAATTTCGGCTGTGGTCGGTCTCGGTTGACCTCCGCCACTAATACAGCCGCCGGGACAACCCATAACTTCAATAAAGTGATAAGGCGACTCTCCTTGAGCGATCTGCTCCATTAAGATTTTAGCACCCTTAAGCCCGCTGGTTACAGCAACCTTAACCGTCACACCGCCCAGGAACTTATACTCAGGCAACGGATTTTCAATTACCAGATCAGCTGTCTTAATTCTCTCCAAACCGACGATCGGATGGACATGAAGCCCGTCAAACGGAAGTTCCCGTCCGGTTATAATTTCATAAACTGAGCGTAGGGCGGCTTCCATAACTCCGCCAGTAACACCGAAAATATCTGCTGCACCGGTCGATAGACCCAGCGGATTGTCGAAGTCGGATTCCGCCAAGGCCCGAAAATCAATCCCGGCCTCTTTAATCATCCTTGCCAATTCCCGAGTCGTTAGAACAGCATCGACATTGGCCTGGCCACCATTGGTCAGTTCCGGCCGGGTTACCTCAAACTTTTTAGCGGTACAGGGCATGATCGAGACGACAAAAATATCTTCCGGACGTATCCCGACCTTCTCAGCATAATAGCTCTTTGCCAATGCTCCGAGCATCATATGCGGCGACTTACAAGTAGAAAGGTGGTCAAGTTCAGCCGGGAATGCGTGCTCGACAAACTTCACCCATCCTGGACTACAACTGGTAATCATCGGTAAGACGGCACTGCTGCCGTTAAATACTTGCTGGATACGCTGCAAAAATTCGTTGCCTTCCTCCAAGATCGTCAAATCCGCCGCAAAATTGGTATCAAATACATCATCAAAACCCATCTCTCGCAAGGCGGTAACCATTTTTCCCGTTACCAGAGTCCCCGGTTCATAACTGAATTCTTCCCCCAGAGCAGCCCGAATCGCCGGAGCTGTCTGGACAATAACCCGTTTCTTGGTGTCATGCAGGGCGTTCCAGACCTTGGTAATCGCGTCCTTCTCCTGCAAAGCGCCTACAGGACAAACAACCGTACACTGACCACAAAAGGCACAGTTTACTGAATTCAGTTGCAGAGCCGCTGCTGGTCCGATCATTGTTTTAAAGCCCCGCTGCTGAGCATTTAGCACACCAACACCCTGAATTTCATTACAAACGGTTATGCATCGGCGGCATAAAATGCATTTCGAGGTATCCCGCATGATGGAAGGAGATAAATCATCGAGGACACCTTTGGACTGTTGCCCGTTAAACCGCACTTCTTTAACTTGAATTAATTCCCCTAGTTTTTGCAGTTCACATGACTGGTTCCGCTCACAGTTCAAACAATCTTTCGGATGGTCAGAAAGCATTAACTCATAAAGGAGCTTCCGGGCTTTTTGTACCCGCTCCGTTTTAGTGTGAACAACCATGTCCTCTCTAACTGCGGTTATGCAGGAAGCTTGTAAATTTCTAGCACCTTCCACTTCCACCGCACATATCCGGCAGGAACCATATTTATGAACCCCTTCCAGATAGCACAAGCTAGGAATTAAGATATTATTCAGCTTGGCTGCTTCCAGAATTGTAGTTCCTTCCTTAACAGTTATCCTTTTATTATTTATAGTTAGATTTATCATTGTTTGCCCTCCTGTCATAAATCGAGCACTTAATTCAAGTATTGACTTTTTGTAAATTCCAGCATCTCGTTCGGGTCTTCACCCGGAATACCCATCATATTTCCGAACCGGGTTCCAAGCGTTACAGCAACGGCTAGACGCTTAGGCCGGAGAACTTTTCGGGACGAGTTTTTTTTGCGCATTTCGACATGCTTGGCAACTCTTATCCTGAATGTGTTCCTCATACTCATGGCGGAAATACTTAATCGTACTCAGAACAGGGTTGGGTGCTGTTTGTCCTAAACCGCAGATGGCTGTCTCCCTGATGTTTTCTCCTAATTCCTCTAACAGTTCGATGTCTCCTTCGCGGCCTTCACCTCGCATGATCCGTTCAAGTATTTCCAGCATACGCTTAGTACCAGTCCGGCAGGGAACACACTTACCGCAAGACTCATCTTGCACAAATTCCATAAAGAAACGGGCCACGTCCACCATACAGGCATCTTCATCCATAACGATAAGTCCGCCTGAGCCCATAATGGCTCCGAGTTTGATTAACGAATCGTAATCAACAGGAGTGTCAAGATATTCCTTAGTTATACAGCCGCCAGAAGGACCTCCTGTTTGGGCAGCTTTAAACTCTTTCTTTTTAGGAATACCGCCGCCGATTTTGAAGAGAATGTCACCTAAGCTCATTCCCATGGGAACTTCAACCAATCCGGTATTGACTACATTACCGGCAAGGGCAAATACCTTAGTCCCCTTGCTACTGGCAGTCCCATACTGTGTAAACCACTCACAACCGTTTAAGACAATGGGAGCTATATTGGCATATGTTTCGACATTATTAATAATTGTTGGCTTGGCAAATAACCCGCTTTGGCAGGGGTACGGTGGTTTTTGCCTTGGTTCGCCGCGTTTTCCTTCTATCGAATGCATTAACGCCGTTTCTTCCCCGCAGACAAAAGCACCGGCACCAATGCGAATTTCTATATCAAATGAGAATGCGCTTCCCAAGATATTCTCCCCTAACAATCCGGCTACCCGGGCTTGGTCAATCGCGTGTTCCAAACGTTCCACGGCCAGTGGGTATTCAGCTCGGACATAAACATAGCCTTTGTGGGCACCAATGGCATATCCGCCAATCATCATTCCCTCTATGATGCTGTGGGGATCTCCTTCCAGAATGCTGCGATCCATAAAAGCACCAGGATCACCTTCATCAGCATTGCAGACGATGTATTTAACACTACCAGCGGCTTTTAATCCAGCTTCCCACTTCACTCCTGTGGGAAAACCTCCGCCACCACGTCCGCGCAGGCCTGATTTTTTGATTTCGTCAATCAGACTTTCCGGAGTCATCTCGACAACCGCTTTTGCAAAAGCCAGATAGCCGTCTCTTGATATATAGGCCGGAAGAGAAGAGTGATCAATTGCTCCGCAGTTTCGCAGGGCTATTTTTACCTGGGCTTTAAAAAAGTCAATATCCTTCAGACAGGGTACCCGTTTCATAAGTTGACGGTCGAAAAAGACTTTATTCTCTACTATTTTGCCGTCGATAAGATGAGACTGGACGATCCCCGGAATATCAGCAGGCTTTAGCCTGGTATAAAAGGTTTCGCCCGGCGAAACTACCATCACCGGCCCAATATCGCATGAACCGATACATCCCGTTTCAAATACGACGACATCCTGTTCTAAACCGTGCGCCTTGAGGGAATTGAGCAAAGCATCCTTAACTGCATGACAGTTAGTAGAGATACAACCTGCGCCGGAACAAACCAAAACAGTATAGTTGTATTTGCTGATAGCTTCATTGTAACTTGACCGAACTTTCACAAGATCTTCTTTAGTATTGATATAGGAAAATGCGACTTGCACGACAATTCACCCCTTACTTATTCGTGTATTCACCAAGAATGGTATCCAACTCTTCAGGATTCACCCTCTGATAAACTGTGTCATTAACCGTCATTACTGGAGCAAGACCACAAGCACCAATACAACGCGCTACTTCCAGGGTAAAGAGACCTTCTTCCGTTGTCTCTCCCACTTTAATGTCTAACTTTTTCTTTAACTCATCGACGATCTTTTTAGCACCACGTACATAACAGGCAGTTCCCATACAGACCCTGATCGTGTACTTTCCTCGAGGACGTAAAGCAAAGTAGGAATAAAACGTGACTACCCCATAAACCTCAGACAACGGCAACTCCATTTTTTCAGCTATGAATTGTTGCAGCTCAAGTGGCAGATACCCGAAAATTCCCTGGGCTATGTGCAGAATCTGGATTAGACTACCTTCATGAGCTTTGTACTCTTCGATGATTTCCGCGATCCGTTGGTACTTCTCCTGGTCGTCTTCCAGACAACACGTGCATGTAGAATTAGACATTACCGAAACACCTCCCGAAAAATTACTTGATCCAATACCTAACCAAACTGCTTGATGATATGGGGCTAGGCCCTTGAATCGATACTTGAATTATAAATAATTAATTTGAAGAACTCTTGAATTAAAAATAACGCTTTTGTAATATTCTCTTCAAAACGGACTTTGAAAGCCCGTTTCCTGAAACTTCATTCCTTGCTGCTTTGCCATAATTATTAGTTGCTTTTTTCTATATTTCCTTGGATCTAGGTACAAAAACAAATGACCTAATATCCTTGTTTTCAGGATATTAGGTCATTGTATGCCCAGTTTATTCTTGTTTACAATTTTCCCCATCTGCTACATCTTGATGTTTATGATTATGAGACATGAATTTCATCATTACTAAATGTCCCAATGGACAAGCCAATATTAATAACACCCATAATCCATTTTTTACACCTGAACTTTGCAAGTTTAACGATGACAGTACTGCTAGCAGAACAATCGGTACCAAACAGCATAGTAACATTAAGATGCCATGTGATAAATGTCCACCTTTATTTTTCATTTTGCGCCCTCCCATTATGCTCATCACTTCCTGTGAATTATTTTGTCTCATGCATAGTTAACATTTTCTTTCTTCATCTTGTTTTTTTCCATAAAATAAATAACCCAGATGCTCGATTCGTAGAGAAGAAGTACTGGGGCAGAGATGGCCACTAGAGTTAAAACGTCTGGGGTAGGTACGATCAGACCTATGAGGAGAAGGACTCCAATGTAGCCATATAGTCGCGTATTTCTAAGCTTTCTTGATTTTACTAAGCCCAGCCGGCTGAGGGCTATCATTACGATGGGAATTTCAAAAAAAACACCCATACCAAATGTTAATAATAATAGGAAAGAAAAATATTTACCACCCAGAAGCATAGGGTTAAGGTAACCCTCTCCAACCCCCATAAAAAATCGTAGTACTAAAGGGAAAATCACTTGATTACCAAAACCTGCTCCCAAAGCAAAAAGGATCAATGCCGGTGGAATGGCAGAGAAAATCGTCTTCCGTTCTTGTCGAGTACAGCCTGGCATAATAAACGCAATGGCTTGGTAAATAAGCACCGGCAGGCTAACCATAATCCCCCCTACGACTGCTATTTGAATCGTTGTAAAAAACCCATCAGCAGGACCGATAAAGTACAGTTGCTTTCCACTTAAAGGAGCCGTAAGCCACATGATAACTTTATCCATATTTAGATAAATCACGGTGGCGCCGGCGAGCAGCGCCACAGATGAAATAATGAGACGGTATCTGAGCTCCCCCAAATGATCTGTCACTGTCATCTGCTTATCCATATGCCCCTCCTTTTCGAGGAAAATTTATAATGTATTTACCGAATCTCCTGTGGTTCTATGCCGAGGATGGTAACCTTAGGATTTTCTCGATACTTGAATTATAAATGACCAATTTGAAGAACCCTTGAATTAAATTTAACGTTTTTGTAACATTCTCCTTGACGCTTTTTAAGTCCGTTTCCTTTTCTACATTACTTGGATTAGGTTCAAAGACAAATAACCTTATATCCTTGCTTTGTCGGATATAAGGTTATTACGTAAACATGATTCAAGCTTGTTTCTAACAGATACGCGGCAGTTGATCAGCTACAAGGACATCAACAATCCTCTTACCACCAATGCCTGTCTTAAGGTACACTTTACCGACAGGGCCATTGACCACTTCACCGATTACCGCAGCATCCTGTCCCAGCGGGTGTTTTCGAAGGACATTCATAGCTGCCTCAACCTGCGGTTGCGGCACCACGGCCAGAAACTTACCTTCGTTTGCCAGATATAGAGGGTCTAATCCTAAGATATCACAGGCTGACTTCACATTTCCCTGAACGGGCAGGGAATCCTCATCTAAACCAATACCCACACCGCTCTGCACGGCAATTTCATTGAGAGTCGTCGCTACTCCACCCCGTGTAGGGTCCCTAAGCACCCTAATACCTGGTACCTCCAACAATAACTCTTGGATTAACCCGTTGAGCGGAGCACAGTCACTGCGGAGATTATCAAAATTAAGTTCCGACCGCCTGGCCATAATGGTCATGCCATGGTCGCCTATCGTCCCATTAATGATGATCTTATCCCCTGGCCTGGCGTTACTTCCTGACACATCAGCCCCAGGAAGTATGACCCCAATACCTGCCGTATTGATAAAAAGCTGATCAGCACAACCTTTAGGTACGACTTTCGTGTCGCCGGTAACAATTAGCACACCGGCTGCTTTAGCCGTGTCTGCCATAGACTGGACAATCTGCCTAAGGCTGGCCATCGAAAACCCTTCTTCTATAATAAATCCTGCACTTAAATACAAGGGTCGGGCACCGCTCACAGCTAAATCATTGACTGTTCCGCAAACAGCCAGTTTCCCGATGTCTCCGCCAGGGAAAGTCAGGGGAGAGATTACATAACTATCTGTGGTAAACGCAAGTCTCTCCCCGGGTGTCAAAAACCGAGCTGCATCGTTCATCTCATCGAGTAAGTCATTACTAAAATAGTGATGGAAAAGCTCTTTCACGAGTCTTTGGGTGTATTTGCCACCGTTGCCATGACCGAGCAATACTTTTTCTTCTTGCATACGTTCCTCCTTCAAAAACTATTACTAGAACAAGAACACTCATCTGTGTCCACTTAATTATGGTACTTATAATACGCACCACAGGTACCCTCTGAGGAAACCATGCACGGCCCTACAGGTTTTTCCGGATTGCAAACGGTTTTAAACAAAGAGCAATCGGGAGGTATTTTCTTCCCTTTGAGAATCTCGCCGCATAGGCAACCTGCCGGACCGGCGTTTTGGCTTTCCTCCAGGCCAAAAACTAAGCGCGCGTCAAAGTTTGAGTATTCCGGCTTGAGTACTAGGCCGGACCCTGGTATCGTTCCTATACCCCGCCAGGTGACGTCTGCTAAAGTAAATACCTTTTCGACCAAAGCCTGGGCCCGGATGTTTCCTTCTTCAGTCACCAATCCCCCGTACACATTAACTAACAAAGGTTGTTTATTTGCCGCCAAGGTACTAAGTTTTATTAAAGCCGCTAACATCTCGACGGGTTCGAAACCTGCCACGACAGCCGGAATATGGTATTCCTCTCGAAGGAAGCTAAATAGGCCAAATCCTGTAACAGTAGAAACATGACCTGGTAAAAGAAACCCATCCAAGGATATTTCCGGATCATTCAACAGGGCTCTTAAGGCATTCGGCACTACCTTATGCGCAGTCAGAAATGTTAAATTAGCGAGACCTTGCGTGGCTGCCCGCTCGATCGTAGCCGCTACAGTAGGAACCGTCGTTTCGAAACCAACTGCTAGAAATATTATCTTTTTGGCAGGGTTTGATCTGGCTATCTCAAGGACATCGAGGGGCGAGTACACAATTCTGATATCCGCTCCATTGGCTTGGGACTCAAGTAACGATCCTTTACTCCCCGGCACCCGCATCATATCTCCAAAGGTCGTAATGATTACATCGCTGTAGCTGGCTATTTCCTGAGCCAAGTCGACATAACCCGGCGGAGTTACACAAACAGGGCAACCCGGTCCGGAGATGAGTCTTATTTCAGGCGGTAGCAGAGACCGGATACCACTGCGAAATAAGGCATGGGTATGGGTTCCACATACTTCCATCAGCGCTACAGACCTTGTCAATTTAAGCTGACGGAACGTTTCCCCAAGTTGTGCTCCTACTTCCCGAGCCTGTTGTTTGTTAATTATGCTCATTTGTTGCCAACTCCTTAATAAGCTCCCAAGTTAACGAGGCCTCATACGCATCAATGACTTGAACAGCGAAACCGGCATGGACCAACACGTGGTCGCCTACTCTTACCGGAGAAACCAAATCTAATCCCACTTTGATTTGCGTATCCCCAATTTTTACGGTTCCAATAGTTTCATTAATTTCAATGATCTCTCCCGGTACTCCTAGACACATTAAAACGACACTCCTTTCCTTATTACCTGCCCGGCGATGACTGCTTGTCCTAGAGAAATCCCCCCATCATTAGCAGGCACCTTGCTGTGCGTATAAACTTGGAATCCGTCCTTTTCTAAGCATTTCACAGATTTATCTATGAGCAGTAAGTTTTGAAAAACCCCACCGCTTAAGACGACATTGTCGATTCCTGTATCGTTCCGGATAAGCTTACAGGTTGCCAAGATTACATCAGCAAGAGTTTGATGAAACCGCGCAGCCATAACCTCTATAGCTTCGTTAGCCAAAATTTCACGGATGATTTCTTCAAACATGGGCTTAAATTGGATAGTCCAAGGCCATGTGGCTCTATTGAGTATGAACCTGTACCCCTCACAGTGAAGTTCAGGTAATGCCAGTTGCTCCAATTCAATTGCTGCCTGGCCCTCATAGCTGATTTCCTGGCGCACTCCCACTAGGGCTGCTACCGCATCAAAAAGTCTGCCGGCACTAGACGTCAAGAGGTTAGCCCTGCCATTTAGAATTAAATTTTTAACAATGCCCAGCTTGTACGAATCAGTATCCTGAAAAGGCGGCAGTGGCATTTGCGTGATGTTTTGGTCAAACATAGTCAACAGATAACTAAGAGCCATGCGCCAGGGTTGTTTTATAGCAGCATTTCCTCCAGGTAATGGTACATACTCGAAGTTCGCCCAACGAACAAAACCCTGATAGTTTCCGGTGAAAAACTCCCCTCCCCAAATTGTGCCATCAGTTCCATATCCGCTGCCATCAAAAGCAACCCCGATGACATCACTCACCACCCCGTTTTCGGCCATACATGAAGCGATGTGGGCATGGTGATGTTGGATAGGAAACTTGGTTAATCCCTTGATATCCTCAGCGTATTTAGTGCTCAAATAGTCAGGGTGTAAATCATAAGCCACCGCTTGCGGGGTAAGGTTAAATATTGTTTGTAGGTGATCAACGGCTTTCTCGAAAGCAAGCATATTACTTAGATTCTCTAAATCTCCGATATGCTGACTTAGAAATGCTGAATTTCCTTTCGTTAGACAGACTGTATTCTTCAACTCAGCCCCTAGAGCCAAGATATTATCGATCTCAAATGGCAGTTTCACCGGCAGAGGGGCGTACCCCCGGGAACGCCTCAGCATCCTTTGTCGCCCTTTGAAAAAACGGACTACTGAATCATCCGTACGGATATGAATCTCCCTGTTATGGGTCAAAAAGTAATCAGCAATGGAACCGAGATTGGCGAGTGCTTCATTGTCTTTGTATTCAATGGCCTCCCCGCTACTATTCCCGCTAGTCATGACTAAAACTTCCGAACCGTTTTGGAACAACAAATGATGCAATGGCGCATAGGGTAACATCACTCCCAAGTAACGGTTCTTAGGCGCTACATCAAAGGCTACCGCCGAATCATCCTTTTTTCTCAGCAAAACAATGGGGCAACGTTCGCTTATTAAAGCGATTTCTTCCTCGTTTGTTATATCGCAGTACTTCTTAACCACTTCTATATCAGGCATCATTACAGCAAACGGTTTGGCGTCCCGATTTTTCAGGTTTCTCAGCCTTTGCACGGAAGTCTGGCTTAAAGCATCACAAACCAGGTGGTAACCCCCCAACCCTTTGACGGCTAAAATATGCCCTTGCTTAAGCAATTCTACTGCTTTCTCGGGCGCATCCTGTGCTGCGACCTGCTTGCCTTGACGGTCTAACAAGACAACTTGCGGGCCACACGCTGGGCAGGCATTCGGCTGGGCGTGAAAACGGCGATTTTGAGGATCATAATATTCTTTAAGGCAATCTGGGCACATAGGAAAGTTGGCCATAGTAGTATACGGACGATCATAAGGTATATCTTGAATGATGGTAAAACGAGGGCCACAGTTCGTACAATTGATCAACGGATAGCGGTAACGCCGGTTCTCAGGGTCATTTAGTTCAGCCAAACACTCTGGGCATATAGCCACATCCGGAGAAACAAGTGTGAATTTTATTTCTCCCTTCGCACTGTCCTTAATCACAAAATCCTTATAATCGGCCGGTGGTAACTTCGTTAACGTGATTTCTTCAATAACGGCTAAAGGTGGGGCCTCAGAACGGATCCGTTCAGCAAAGCTTTCCAGAAATACTTCTTTTCCTTCTGCTTCGATTTCCACACCCTGGGCAGAGTTATTGACCCACCCAGTTAGATCTAATGTTCTCGCTAAGTTATACACAAAGGGACGAAAGCCCACTCCTTGGACTACCCCTTTGATCAGCATATGAATTCTAGCTCGATATTCCTTTATAGGCATTTCTTTATTCTCCTATATTTCCCAATAGAGTAATTACCCCAAATGAACCCAACCCATTAGGATGCATCTTGAGCATTATCTATACCAGGAAAGGCTTCAGGGGTTCCTTCAGCGAGCTCTTTCTTTTTATTTATCTGTTCTAAGAGATATTGAGCTAATTCCGAAACACCCTGACCGGTGCGACAGGAGAGAGTAAATGCTTCGAGGCCGGGATTAATAGTTTTAATGTCCCCTAGGGCTTGTTCGATGGAAAAGTTAGTCTGCTCTATAAGATCTATTTTGTTTATAACCACTACTTTGGCCCTCTGGAACATGGCCGGGTACTTAATAGGTTTATCATCCCCTTCAGTTACACTGAGAGCTACCATCCTAATTTCTTCACCCAGATCATAGCTTGCCGGGCATACCAAGTTACCAACGTTCTCAATGATGAGCAATTCAAGTCCATCCAAAGGAAAGTTACCAAGGAGTTGTTTTATCATGGTACTATCCAAGTGACAACCACCACAGGTGTTAATCTGGATTACCGGTATTCCCTGCTTTTCAATGCGTTCTGCATCCTTAGAGGTATAGAGATCCCCTTCAATGACTGCCATTTTAACTTTGTCTTTAAGTTCCTTAATGAGGTTTTCTAAAATGGATGTTTTCCCTGCCCCAGGTGATCCCATAAAGTTAATAACATAAACATTTTTACTCTTAAATTCCCTCCTTAACTCTTCAGATAGCAGGTCATTAGCTTTAAGAATATTTGAAACTACTTGAACTTCTTTACTCAATTCTATCCCTCACTTTCTCCGGTCACTGTGTTTACAAATAATTCATTGCCGGTCAGCATCTCGTACTCCGGTCCTTCTTTACATTTACAGTTTAAATTCACGATCCCTTTCAATGATTCTCCACAACGGATACATCTCCCGGTCACCGGCACCTGGGTAATAGTGAACTCCGCCCCTTCCGCTAAAGAACCTTGGGCAAAATATTCAAAGGCAAAGTCCAGTGCCGCAGGTTCTACGCCAGAAATCTCCCCTGCTACAACATTGATCTTGGTAATAGTTCTTAAACGGTGTTTGGCAGCATTATCGATGATGATATCGAAAATACTCTGCATAATCGAAAGTTCATGCACTGGTAACATTCTCCTTGTTATCTTCTTTTATTTCACTGACTGTTACAGCATTGACTACACTGTCCTTAGCCGTTTTGAATTCCCTCAGAGCTTTACCCACCGAACGACCCACGTCAGGCAATTTGCCTGGTCCAAAAATAATCAGAGCAATCACCAAGATAACCACTAATTCAACAATACCTAAACTAGGCATAATCTATTCCTCCTTGTAAAACTGTTTGTTTGTTTCACTCCAGCAGGTAGGGCCTCCATTCATAAACTGTTTGTCTTACTAATTTGTTTTTTATCGATCTGTAAAGATTAGCACCCCCCATCCATATTTAAATAATAGGCTATTAGTTTGAATATCCTTTGAACAAAAGTTAACGTTTTTGTAATACTTAGGTGACTAATAATAGAATAGGAGCGATTTCTCTCGCTCCTATCACGAAAACGTTCAAGCGGGCCAATGCACACAGTTCTTCCATTAGGTACGTCTTTGTAGGTCTTCCACTCTCTTTTTTTTATTATATTTTCTCTAATATGTTTACTATTATGTAAAAACAAGAACTTGCAAAATAAAAAAGTCAATTCTAACAATAATTGCGACCGGTAAAACTACTGGGCGTGTTGCTTTTTAATTTGGGATTTACTCTGTCACAGCATTAGCCCGATAAGAGCAATGAAAAGCAAAAAATAACTGGGCTGCCTCAATTGGTTTCAGCCCAGTTAAACTTATTCATTAATTACTACTCTGACCTCCCATCATTACCGTATCCACTACCGTTTCCGTTACTTCCCTGACCTCCCATCATTCCGTATCCACCACCGTATCCATTACTTCCCTGACCTCCCATCATTCCATATCCACCACCGTACCCATTACTTCCCTGGCCTCCCATCATTCCGTATCCACCACCGTATTCATTACTTCCTTGGCCTCCCATCATTCCGTATCCACCACCGTATTCATTACTTCCTTGGCCTCCCATCATTCCGTATCCACCATTGTATCCATTGGAACCCGGAGTAGGATTTGCCGCATTAGAGTCGGTATTTTGGGAAGATGGCGTTGAAGTTTCAGTCTGTTGACTTGTTACAAGTTGATTTTGGGGTGTATTAACGGCAGGAGTCCCCGTGGTAAGGGCAAAAGCCGTACCCGTAAGTGCCATTATCCCTGCAATTGAGAGTCCTACAATCCATTTAGTCTTTTTCATTATTTTGTTTTGCCTCCTTTAATTTTACACAATACTATTCTTACAACCTTCATATCTCAAATTATACCCAACCAATTAGACTATGCTGTGAATGAGTTATGAATTTCTTATGAATTTGAGAGAATGTCGTAGATAGACTCTATTGTCAAAGAGATAGGCTAGCTTAATGAAAAAGGCGAATGCATTGTCATGAAGACATCGAAAAAAGCCATAATTCTTTACACTGCATAAAATCAAATATCTTGGACAAAATAACTTTGGATAATAACTAGAGGAGGTGCATAATTATGGCTCCTAAAATGGAAATAAAATGTAGCGTAGACACCTGTCATTACTGGAAAAGTAATTACTGCCATGCCGATAATCTTGAAGTAAACGCCCAAGGTGACGGCATAGCAAATTCCAGTGACGGAACATGTTGCACTACCTTCAAAAAAGCTTAAAAACGGGGAGGCATTGTTTATAAATGTCTCCCCGTTTTTTTATAGTTGAATTGAGCAACGATACCCATTTGGATATCCCCGAGCTTAGCTAGACTTGAGAATGGAAAGTACTATCGATGGCTTGCAGAATTTGAAAATAACGAACCGTTTTTTATCCTATCTCCGTGGAATCAGAACAATTTAGTTAATAACGAGTATGGGAAGTTTAAGTAACCCGATTCTCAGTGATCATTGAGAGTCGGGTTATCTTTTCTACATTGCAAATGCTCGACATTCCATGGCACAGTGTAAACAGATGTGGGCACATTTTTGAGACTCCTTGTCGGTAAATCGTGCACATTCATTTCCACATGCTTCACATATACTCGCGCAAAGGCCTGCTAGTGCTTTGCTGAATGAGCTATAGCGGGCAAGGTATTTGGCAGTTAGTGTACAGACATCAGCACAATCTCGCAGTAGTTGTAATTGTCTATGCCTTAAATGGAGATCTTGGGAATGCCATAAGAAGATGAGTAACCATGTGTTCACACGTTACTTGTCACGGTAGAAGCACCGGTTACCCGGCACTCCCCGCACAGATCCCGGCGTGCGAATTTCCCGCACCGGGCTCTTCAAAAGTACTCGCTTCCGTATTTCCGGCATTAAAAATCAAAGTGAAGTTGTACTAGATCAGACTCGACAATTCTTGGTTTTGGAACTCCATATCTTTCCCAACATGCGTCAAACTCGGCAAGATTGAAACTACGTCGCTGACTTCTTCGGTTAAGCCATTTGTAAAAAATTCTCTTTACGTGTTCATAAAACTTGCTTAAACTTCTGAAGTTCCCTATTAGCCCATAATAGTTGGTATATCCTCGCAGTTTTGCTATAAGTTTGGGAAAGAGCTTTCTCAAACGCTTACTTCGCATCTTTTTACACCATTCTGTGAATGCTATTATTGATTTCCTTAATTTCCCTGGTGCTGTGCGTCGTTTGATGATGGCCTTTCCTTTGCGGGATACTCCCCAGCGAAATTCAAAACCCAGGAACTCAAACTTTGTCTTATCTTCTTGGCGAAATCGTGAGAAGATTATGATGTTGGTTTTCTCCTGCGCCAGTTCCAGTCCGAATTTTTCTAAGCGTTCTCCTAGTTCTTTGTAAAATTTCACTGCTTCTTGTTTAAATTGAAAGGCGCACACGAAGTCATCTGCATATCTGCAGATATAGGTCATGCCTTCGCAAGACTGCTGTACTCTCTTTTCAAACCATAAATCCAGTGCATAATGTAGGTAGATGTTCGCTAGAATTGGACTGATGACTCCGCCTTGTGGGCATCCAGTTACTGGATGTTTAACCATTCCATCGGTATCCAAAACTCCTGCTTTTAGCCATTTCTTGATCAGTCTCAAAAATGCTTTATCTGCTATACGCACTTCTAGCATTCGGATGAGCCAATCATGATCAATAGCATCAAAAAAACTTCGGATGTCTGCTTCCACGACGTAACCATATTTCCCACAGATTAGTTCCTTGGTTAAGTCTTTTACTGCTTTTTGGGCTCCCGTATGAGGACGATATCCATAGCTATGGGCACTGAATTCAGTCTCATATATAGCCTCTAGCATCCTCGCCGCTACGCGTTGGGTGATCTTGTCCGAAACCGCTGGTATCCCTAGCGGTCTTTTCTTTCCGTTGCCTTTGTCGATGTACACTCTGCGCACTAACTTCGCCCGGTATTGTTTACTCTTCAACTGCTCTTCTAGTTCACCAAGGTTGCTTTCCAATTCCTTGGCGTATTCCTCAGCTGTTATTTTGTCAACACCCGCTGCAGCTTTCTTCTTAAGGTCGTAGAACGCCTCGCGCAGTGATTCTTTGTTGAGCAGTTGATATAAGTTTCCAAACTGGTGTGTTTTGTTTTCTGTTGCCTTCTTTGCTATTCCCCGCAGGGAGGTTTGCCAGCATTTCCCCGATCCAACATGTCCGGTGCTGGTTTCCTTTACAGGCTGCATACTTTTGTCCATCCCTTCCCCATGTGGTCGGCTTTCCCGTCCTCGGAGTACTATGAATGAATCCGAATCCCTGAAATACCATTGGCCTTCCTCTTTTTCAATTGTCCGGCCTACCTGTCTTTACAACAGGAGCTTCAGGGCACCTCCCAAGTTCCCGGTTCATCTTTCCATACATGCCACGTTCTTAGACCCCGACAGACCCTCCGAAACCTTGCCGTTAGACGGTTTCATTGCTTGGACTTCCATGATTGTGACCACGTCGTCATCTGTTCTTTGTCTGTTTCCAGACTGTTTATAACGGGGCTGAATATGCTTCAGGAGATACGGCTCCCTGTGGCCTACATGGTGCTCTGTGTACACTTCACCTAGCGGTTTCCCGTTTCGGCGCAACACTTGATAAGGGTGGTTGGCTAAACCTTACCCTACAAGGACTTTCACCTTGTCAGACAATATCCGAACTTTCTTGGCGTACCACAATCTTGAACAGTTCTTGTGATATTAGTATGGTGCATTTGATGTGTATTCATTGGAACCATCCTTTCACACTTCTCTGATTAGATTATGATTTGCACTATTATTTGTGTATGTACAATTCAGTGGTTATCGAAGATTTAAATCATAGATGGATCGATTTAGCATGTTATTAGGACTGTGTTATTGGTCTAGACAAATATCCGTTTTTGTAGTATTCTTCAATTATGATTAATATCCCAGTATTTCGCTATGTTTATAAGGTTTAGGTTATAAATAAAGCTTGGGCAGTGGATTAAAATGAACTAAATGTAACGTACCAACTGAAAGTTTAAAGGTTCTCCTGAGTTACACACCCAGAGAGGTTCACAAGATATTCACATTTAATTCATAGGTTATTTAGATGAATGATATATATTAGTTAAATAAGCCCTTTGCCTCTCCTCTTTTGTATAAGGCTTTCTTCGGAAAGCCTTATCAATTCTCAGAAATAAATTAGAAAATGTATCTAACAATTATTAATGGAGTGAAACATTATGAATAAAACAAAAAAGCAAACAAAATCTTTTATTTATTATTCTGTGGCCGCAATGCTGATTTTGATGCTGCTCAATGCATTTGTATTTCCAACATTATTGGAACAACCGGTCACGCCGGTTGACTACAGCACCTTTCTAAACCAAGTAGAACGTGGAGCTGTAAGTGAGGCAAAAATACAGGATACTCAGATTATTTTTACTGCCAAAGATGAAGCTGAACAGAGCATCACATATTCCACGGGAACTATCAATGATCCGGATCTGGTTAATCGTCTGTACAGTGCAGGCGTAAAATTCTCTCAGGTCATTCCGAAAGAGAATTCCCCTCTGTTTAATTTCCTTTTGACATGGATACTGCCCCTAATTCTCTTTATCGGAATCGGGCAACTGTTAGCAAGTCAGATGCAAAAACGTATGGGCGGCATGAAAGGCATGACTTTCGGTAAAAGCAATGCTAAAATCTATGTTCAGGCCCAGACAGGCAAAACCTTTGCCAATGTAGCCGGACAGGATGAATCGAAAGAGGCACTCGCTGAGATTGTCGATTTTCTTCACAACCCCAAAAAGTATTCTGAAATTGGCGCAAGTCTGCCTAAGGGCGCATTGCTTGTAGGCCCTCCCGGAACAGGTAAAACTCTACTGGCAAAGGCTATAGCCGGAGAAGCAAAGGTTCCCTTTTTTTCGATTTCAGGCTCTGAGTTTGTAGAAATGTTTGTGGGTATGGGTGCCGCTAAAGTGCGTGATCTATTTAAGCAAGCGAACGAAAAAGCACCTTGTATCGTATTCATTGACGAAATTGACACGATCGGCAAAAAACGAGGTAACGGCGGAATCGGAGGTAACGACGAACGTGAACAGACCCTAAACCAGTTACTCACCGAAATGGACGGTTTCGATGGTAAAAAAGGTGTTGTCATACTCGCTGCTACCAATCGCCCCGAAACTTTAGATAAAGCACTGCTTCGTCCGGGCAGATTTGACCGCCGAATCCCAGTTGAGCTTCCTGATCTTGCAGGCCGCGAGGCTATTTTAAAGGTTCACGCTCAGACGATTAAAATGGAAGACAATATTAATTTTAAGGCTATTGCACGAGCAACCTCAGGTGCTTCAGGTGCAGATCTGGCTAATATCATCAATGAAGGGGCACTGCGCGCAGTTAAATATGGCAGAACACGTGTCGAACAGGATGACTTAGAAGAATCTGTTGAGGTTGTGCTTGCAGGTTATCAACGTAAGAGCGCGGTGATTTCGCACAAGGAAAAAGAGATTATTGCCTATCACGAAATTGGTCATGCTCTGGTTGCTGCAAAGCAAACTGATTCAGCTCCTGTGCATAAGATTACCATCATTCCAAGAACATCGGGTGCACTTGGCTACACCATGCAGGTGGAGGAAGGCGAGCGTGTGCTGATAAACAAGGAAGAGGCGTTTAATAAGATTGCCACCTTTGCCGGAGGTCGCGCTGCTGAGGAGTTGGTTTTTGGTACTTTTACATCAGGAGCGTCTAATGACATCGAACAGGCAACTAAGATTGCCCGCTCGATGGTCACCCGGATGGGTATGAGCAAAAACTTTGATATGATGGCCCTGGAGACTGTGAATAACCCATACCTTGGAGGTGATACTTCCCTTACCTGTTCTGCTGAAACAGCGGCAAAAATTGATGATGAAGTACTAACCATTATTAAGAGTGCTCATAAAAAGGCAATCAGTATTCTGAAAGAAAATACAGATAAGTTGCACGAACTGGCGTATTACTTGTTGAACAAGGAAACTATTACGGGAGAGGAATTCATGGAGATTCTTTCACGTGGTTAAGACTGACTGGGTTTTTAAACTCAATGAAGTCTAAAGGCTCAGACCCTTAATAATGGTCTGAGCCTTTCTTTTATCTAATCAGACCCCAATACCGTTTAGCGGCACTATCGATAACTATGGAGGGATAGGTTAAGAAAATTTTGACGGGACTTTTTCCCCGGGTACCCCCTAAAATTTTTGATACATATTCGAAAATATCATTAAAGTGGAGGGGTTGAAGTGCCAGAATTATCGATTCAGCAAACTTTGACATCTATGCTGCTGTAGACCTGATTATTGATAAAGCGAATAACCAAGGAGTATTTAATCAAGGTAACAGCCTGATTCTGACGAGCATTATACCCATGGATAATCAATCGGTAGACGTTATCGATCAAGCGAAACTGCGAGACTCTATCGAACGCCATATGCTTGAGAAAAACATCTCTGCTAACATGATGGTTAGTAAGACAGATGAAAAAACTCAAATAACAGCTCAAAGCCTTGGTATGAGTGTAAATCATTATCTGATTTACAAGCGGATTCTGGAACAAGGATTAATTGTAACTACCGATGGTTCTAATTCGAAAGATGCCCTTCATATGTTGGCCGAGGCAAATACCACCTTAGGTTCACTTTTCCCGAAAGAGAGCATGGCCATATCTTCTCAAAGCGAGATGCACGAGGAAATGACTAACTCAATGGGAAATCCGATGACTGGTGAGAGTACACCAGCAAAGAATTCCTCCGCATCAGGATCAAGTCAAAGCTTTCCCAACAAAGCTGAAGAGTCAACATCTTCCGGATACACAATGCCTGGCAGCCAACATAAGAGCGGTGGTTCGTCAGAATCTATGCCAATACCTATGCAAGATAACTCAGGCAGTTCAGATGGCTCTGGAGAACATCAAACGATGCGTTAAGGCCCCGATACAGTATACAAAACTCCAGAACGAAAATATCAAGGCTCAGAACTATTAAATGTTCTGAGCCTTGAAAAATGTTCATCCGTACAAACACATGTACTTTATATTCTTCATAAATCCCTATTCAGTCTCAATTACTTCAAACTTATATCCCTGCCCCACACTGTGCTAACAAATGAAGGTGCACCGGGAACTCTGTTTCGGTGCATGAACATAGAACCCTTCTCCATTGGCGCTATAGGCCTTTTGTAATAAGTGTTGTACTTTCTTCTTCTCACTTTCGCTGAGTGTTCGACGTATTAATTTCAAGACAACTGTCTGCCATTCTTTTCTTAACATGGGAAACGGTATAAAGTCGTAGACTTTCCATTCTTCTTGTTTTTTCATCCCTCCCATGGTTACTAGCATATGAACATGTGGATTGAAATTCATTCGGGCTCCAAAGGTATGTAAACCGGCTATTATGCCAGGTGTCACTTTATGTTTCTTCTTAAACCAGTCTTGAACAATCTTTACTGATTCATCCCTGAGGTCTTTCAAGAGTTCTCGATGCATCTGGAAGATTACTCTTAGCCTTCGTCGATGGTAAATATAACATGACGATGATCGACTTGTACGACCTCTTCAGCTATCATTCTGCTCCATTCCTCTGTCTCGCCACTAGAACACGTTGTGCAAAACCGTCCTTTACAGTGAAACGGCACGATCTTCACATCATGACATGCTTCACAGACTAAAAGCTTAAAACCATTTTTTAGATCACCGCATCTATGAAATTTCTCTACTTCTTTTATAACGATGGCTCGTAAATGTTCTTTATGCTTTTCTGCGAACGTTTCCTATGTTTATCGAAAAATATATCTCTTTGAGTTGTGAATTTCTTATGAATAAAATAACTATTTTTTGTTTAATTTGTTCTAAGACCTTACGCTATGCCCGTGGAGAGAGGAATAATATCATCTTATGTTTGTCACACTAACTAGAGTTAGAATTTTTCGTAAAGAGCTAAAGAGAAAGGATTTTTATGGACAAAGAGACTTTGTTAACTCGCAAAAGATATAATCGCACTTCAAAGTTCTACGATATTATGGATCGGATGATTAAACCCGACCTAAGAAAAAAGATACTTAAACAAGTTAAGGGCAAGGTTCTTGAAGTTGGAGTGGGAACGGGAAAAAATCTTGAATATTATCCACCCAATTGTGATATTACGGGTATTGATCTAAGTCCAGGTATGCTTGAGAGGGCGAAGGAGAGGGCTCAGAAATTAAAGATTACTGTTTCTTTACTAGAGATGGATGCACAAAACCTTCAATTTCCAGAAGGAAGCTTTGATACTGTAGTAGCGACCTGTGTTTTCTGCTCTGTTCCTGATCCGATCAAGGGCTTAGAAGAAATTAAGCGTGTTTGTAAACCGAGAGGGAAGGTCATACTTCTAGAACATGTCCGAAGTGATAATCCCTTATTAGGAAAGATTATGGATCTCTTGGATCCTCTAACCGTGCGAATGATAGGTTCACATATTAACCGTAGGACAGTCGAGAATATTACTAAAGCTGGCTTAAGGATCCGAAGTATAGAGGATCAGAATATCCAAATTTTAAAACTCCTTACTGGCGTGAAGCAAAAGGTTCTAGAAAGAGGTAGAAAATATCTGATCACAACAGCACTAATTCTGTCGGATCCAGAATTTGAGTCTATACTCCTACCCTTCTATATAACGGAATGCCAGCGATGAAAAAGGGCCAGCGTTAATATTTTTAATGCTGACCCTTTATGTTACTTTACATTTTACCTTCATAAACCCTATCGAACTTCCAGCTCTTCAGTCGGCACCTCAGGATCTAGCTCTTCAGTCGGTTCCACAAGCTCAGGCTCTTCAGCCAGTTCCACAAGCTCTAGCTGCGGAGCCGCGGTTCCTCTCCCACTTGTAGTAGTGTGAGTCTCGCGATGGATCAGCTTTGTACTTTATGTCTCAAAGTATATTGGATTAATTCGATTATGCTGTGAATGAGTTGTGAATTTCTCATGAATATTGTTAATCATTAAATTGACATATATAGCAGGGATAAATTAATAATTCTAATTGTCAAAAAGGCAGTGTCTTTGTGTTGAGACACTGCCTTTTTTCTACATTCTGTTAATTCTCATTTTGTGGTGTTCTTTGGCCAAGTATGGCAAATCCACTTACTAAAGAGATAAAAGTGACTGAGGAAATAGATCCTCGGACACTTTTATTTAGAGTTTTTGCATTTACTTGGTAGAATCAAGAAACAGATTCCTTGTGTAAGAGTTAAGTTCTGATCTCCGCTTCTAACGACAGAGCCCCGATTTCTAGGTGAGTTCTAGTGTGGTGAGGTCAAAGAGAAGCTTAATCAATCTTAAGAAGTCTTGCATTTATAGACACGATTACAGTGCTTAATGACATTAAAGCTGCACCTAAAGCTGGACTTATAACAATTCCTTGATTATACAAGACGCCTGCTGCTAACGGAAGTGCAATAATATTATATCCTGTAGCCCAAATTAAGTTCTGGATCATCTTTTTATAAGTAGCCTTTGAAAGCTTCAAGATCGTTACTACATCTAGAGGATCACTTCTTACAAGAATAACATCAGCAGTTTCAATAGCAACATCTGTACCAGCACTCATCGCTATCCCTAAATCTGCTTTAGCTAATGACGGTGCATCATTTACACCATCACCGGTCATTGCAACGATCTTACCTTCTTTTTGAAGTTCATCAATTTTAAAGGCTTTTTCTTGAGGGAGTACTTCAGCAATGACTTTATCCATGTTAAGTATGTTCCCTACATAAGAGGCAACTCGTTGATTATCTCCTGATAGCATAATGGATCCTACATGCATAGTCTTTAATGTATCTATCGCTTCCTTAGCTGTTTCTCTTATGATATCTGATAATGCAATATAGCCTAGCAGTAAATTTCTTTCTAACACAAATATGACTGTTTTACCTTCTTGAGCTAGTTTCTCGTAATGTTTTTCATCAAAGGCTATCTTTTCAGACCGCATATAGCCTGGACTCACAACCATAACTTCTCTCTCTTCTATAGTTGCTTTTAAACCTTTGCCAGGCAGGTTTTGATAGTTTTTAACTTCCTTCATCTTAAGGTTTAATTTCTTTCCTTCTTTGACAATGCCTCTTGCAATCGGATGTTCTGAGTTTGATTCCACTGAATAAGCAATTGAAAGCAGTTCATCCCGAGATATTCCAATTTCATGAATATCAGTTATTCCAAATTCCCCTTTAGTCAACGTTCCTGTTTTATCAAAAACGACTGCATTCAATTTTCGGGCGTTTTCGAAGGCCGTTCTATCTCTGATCAATAGGCCTCTTTTTGCCCCTATACTCGTTGACACTGCATTAACAAGAGGGGTTGCCAGTCCTAAGGCATGCGGGCATGATATTATTATCACAGTAACCGCTCTTTCTATGGCAAAGCTTAAATCCTTTCCAATGAATATCCATGAAGCAAACGTTATCGTTCCAGCTATAACAGCTATATAGAATAACCATTTGGCTGCTACATCGGCTAATTTCTGTGTACTTGACTTTGAATCTTGAGCTTCACGCACAAATCTAATAACCTGTGAAAGGAATGTGTCATCTCCGACCCTTGTTACTTTAAATTTTAGAATCCCTTCTCCATTAATGGAACCACCTATAATTTCGTTTCCATTTTCTTTCTCTACAGGAACGGATTCTCCTGTTATCATTGACTCATTAACTTCGGATTTTCCATCATATACCAAACCATCGATTGGTATTTTCTCTCCTGGTTTTACTAAAACTGCATCTCCTGCTTTTAACTGTTTTACAGGAATTTCGATAGTCTCGCCGTTATCTTTAATAAGATGTGCCTCTTCAGGCATAAGCTTTATAAGTTCTCCCAGAGCTTTTGATGCTCCCATAACCGATTTCATCTCAATCCAGTGACCTAAAAGCATAATTACTATTAAAGTCGCTAGCTCCCAGAAGAAATCATTACCTTTCAGAACAAATACAGTAAGCGTACTGTATACATAGGCTACTGTTATAGCAAGGGCTATTAGGGTCATCATTGCAGGTGACTTTTCCTTAAGCTCATCTTTGGCTCCTGTAATAAATGGTTTCCCTCCATAGATGAATAGTATTGTGGATAGGGCAAACAGTATGTATGAATCTGCAGAAAATCTCCAATCAACCCCCAGAAACATCTGGATCATCGGGGATAGCAGTAGTATAGGCACCATAATAATTAATGAAACGAAAAACCTTCGCTTAAAATCTTTTACCATCATTGCATGATGATCATGATGTCCTTCATGCTCTGGGTCTTTATGTGTGGTATGATCCTGAGTTTCATGTTGATTCTCTTGATGTTCGCCATGCTTGTTGTGCCTTACTGGTTCATATTCTTGGTGATCAACATGACTGTGATCCATCTGTTTGTGGTTGATTTTGGAATTATCTCTTTGATCCAATCGTGAGACTCCCACTTCTACAAGTGGGAGTGGTACTCCCGGCTCTGCTTCGGTGGGGGTAGAGTCCCCCACCGAAGACTCGATGTTCAACTTTAGTTGAACGAGTTCACTATTTTCAGTTTGTTTATTCAAACTATGCATCCCTTTCTACATTAGTTAGTCAATTCACCTGCCTTCTTACTCTTTCTGTATAGAGCATACTAAATCCTTCTTAGAAATAATTTTTATTTAGAAGCATTTAGGCTATAATATTTGTTCAGCAATATATCGAGTTGGACGCTTTCCGATAAAACAATGGGGTCAGTTAGCGAACTTTTCTGATCGGCGATGATGTTCAACTTTATTCTTTGTTCTTCGATCTCTTTTAGAATTTGCCACATAGCTATCCTCCTTAGATTTTACACATTAATTTTTCGTTAACTTTCCTAATCTCAGCTTTGGAACTCCAAACATAATCGCGATGAATGCTATATATTAGGGAATATCTGAAGAGTCCCTGTATAACTACTCTGTACGGTTGACTAAAACAATCGTCCATATTAAGGGCTGGCTAAGATTAGTTTAAGGATTGTTGGTTTTTGATCTACAATTTCAATGATGTGCAAGCCTGCAGCTTTCACATTTTCTACAGTCTTTCGATTGATGTGTGGACCCATCATTTTCACGGTCAACGGATCGAGTAAATCCATTATTTTTCCCAATAATGGATTATCACTTCGAACATGTTCTAAAAGTATAATCTTTCCTCCCACTGAATAACCGTCGGTAACCTCGCCGTCGACCGGTATGCTTTCCCCGGGTCGTACAAACACGATATCTCCAATCTCAACCTCATCGACGGCAATCTCTACTTCTTCACCATTGCGAATCACTCGCGCTGTTTTAGCCCCCATGTCCTGTCGCATGGGGCTTCTTTACATACCCCAAAGGCAAACGAGGCAGAAACTTAATCAAGAAACCCGTTAATTGAGTCAACTTGGCAGCGTAAAATCACATACGACCAAAAAATAGCATGACAATTTAAGATAACCCGTTCTCTGTACTTATTGAGAATCGGGTTATCTTTGGAAACGACTAAAATCAAAAAACTCTGCGTGCTCCAATATAACGCTTGGACCAATAGCTTTCAGAAAGACTATGGATGCCTACCCCTTCGCTGGCAGAACCGATTGTTCGTCCACCACCCATATATATCCTCACATCAGATGCCCCTGGTTTATAGGTGGTAAAAAAAACCAGATCTCCAGGTTTAAGTTGATCACGGCTGACAGGAGTTCCCACTTTATACTGTTCAAACGATGTTCTGGGGAGAGAAACGCCTGATGCCTTAAATACATACTGAACAAAACCCGAACAATCAAAACCGGCTCTTGTCGTACCACCCCATAGATAAGGAACTCCCTGTAAACTCATAGCCCGGCTAATTAAAGCCGATGAGCTCGAATCGCTTCCCCGTGAATAGGCGACAACTACTGGCTCACGTTTTGGCCCTTTGGCTACAACTTGGGGGACAGAATCTTTTATAACCTTCTCGTCCACTATCGTCTTGGTAATTACTTTGTCATTCTTTTGTTCGTAGATATACTTGATTTCCTTTTCTCCGTCACTTCCTGCTTTGATTATTTTTGTTTGGCCACTGGCAAGGTTTGTGTCGATTTTCTCAACTTCCTCGAACGGAATGATTTCTTTATCTGTCCTGGTCCCTTTACTCACAACCGTTAAGTACGGAGAAACCTTTTCTATGTTGATCGTTTGACCTGGTTTTAACACTGAATAAGGCGTTGCCCCAGGGTTAGCAGCCAAAACTTCACTTATTTTGAGGTCATTTTTACGAGCAATAAGCCACCACGAATCATTGGGTTGAATAGTATAGTTAGATTTCTGCACATTTCCCCTCTTAAGCTTTTCCAGAGCCTGTTCATAAGTGATAACTCTTTCCGGAGAAACACTTACCGTGTTTGTCCCTATCTCTTCCTGGAATGATACGGAGGTAACCTGATTTGTCTCATCAGACTGAGCAAAAATTTCTTGATAGGATTTTAATAATTTATTACTCTCCTCCTGACTAGGAAGAACAAAGATCGGATTATTAGCGACCGTTAGCTCATTTCCTTCGATATAAACTGCTAACTTTTCGTTTAGATTCTCTTCAGAAAGTAGCTTTAAGTCACCATTTGATAATCGTCCAGTGGAATACTCAATCTTGTCATCTGTTTTAGCTGTGACACCTAAAGCGGCTCCCTTATCGGCCAAGATTTTATCGATAAGGTTTTGTGCACTGTCAACATTGGGAGCAATCCCAATTGTTTCCCCGTTAATTATGATATATGCTACCGAAGTTGTGGACTGGTAATAATATGCCCCTCCCCCTAGCATCAATAATATTACCAACGAGCTTCCGATTACTTTTGGTGATTTCCATGGTATTTTTTGTATCCATTGGATAATGTCGTGTCCTAGCATGTTAACCTTCAACCTTTTCATTATCTACCTCCGAGTTAAGATCAGAAATGTTGTAAAACTCAAATACAACTTATTAACATTTTAAAAGATGGATGTGAAGAAGTTATGAACGTTTTGGGATTACCTTACGTTATATAAAAACATTCCTCTAAAAACGAGGGAGGATTGGACAACTCACTGCTGGGTGATTAAGCTTTGCTGTACCCTCCGGGCCAACACCATTTCTTCTTGAATGATTTTATGAGTCATTTGCAATTGTTTTATTGCTTCTTCCAATTCCCTAGTTCTATCTTTAACTTTTTGCTCCAGGCCGAAGGTAAGCTCATTTATGACTGCTTCTCGATTGGCCAACCCCTGTGCCATATCATTAAAACCCAGAGCCAGATAGCTAAATTCGTCTGTACCAGTAAAATGAACCCTGGTGGTAAAATCACCGGACTGAATCTTGCCCATGCCTGTGTCCAAAAGATGCATCGACCGGGTTAAATAGCCGGAGAAAAAATAACCTATAGCGGTGGCACTATTCTAATTTTTCTTAACGTAACTGGATTATTTCAACTTGAAGAGATGACGAAAAGCTCAGACCTTATTAATCGGTCTGAGCTTTTCTTATTTCTATATGGAATTTTATGTCAGTGACCATAATCGCGCTGGGGGTAGGCAAGCCATCCACCTTATGATCGCACTAAAAAGTGGCCGAGGATTAAATCCCCAGCCACTTGATCTACTTCTTTTTATTCATGGTCCCTCAATCGTCCAATACCATCGGCATCTGTGCAAAGTTACGGATAGTTAAATGACCTTGTAACCAGCATCATCTACGACCTTAACAAGCATTGAACGATCTGCCGTCCCTATAACAACTGCTTGTTTATGAGCTAAATCGACTTCTGCCTGAGTAACACCAGGAACTTTCAATAACGCTTTCTCAACGGAACTCTTGCAGTGCCCACATGTCATCCCCTCAATTTTTAAGACAATCCCATCTTGGGGATTCATGGTATTTCCTCCGGAATGACCTTTATTCGAATGTCCACAGCAACCACTCATTTTGTATCGCTCCTTTTTTACTACAATTTTAAGTTCTTGTCTCTACCGGCTCTGAACATCACCATCGCGGCTCCAGTAAAAACGGTGTTAAAAGTTCACCATCGCACTTCCAGAACTGGTAGCACCATTTCCGTTGGTCATCATGTTCCCTCCAGAATTATTCATAAATTGGTTCATTTTATCAAGATTATCTTGCCCCATTTGGGCCTTTACATTCGGGTCTGAATTCATAAGATCTTGCATCGCCTTAACATCCCCTGTTTCCATGGCATTCTGCATCCCCTCTGAATTATGGAGATTTTGCATGGTCGTCGAATTCATCAACGTCTGATGCTGCTCCGATGAAAAGGTATTTTGCATAAATCCCTGCATTTGACCGAACCATCCTTTACCTTCTTGTTGGGTCGTTCCAGCTATAGCCGGTATAGCCATAAGCCCAACTGCCAATATTGCGGTTCCTGCGATTACCGTGATTTTTTTACTGAATTTTGTCATTGTTAATACCCCCTTGTAAATCTTCATTCTACTCTTTTGCTTCATTGGCTTTGTTGTTCTTCCATGTCCTTAGTGTAACTCTGGGATACGATCATCTCATGAAAAAGTTGTGAATTTCCCATGAAGAAAGGCTCTTGTTTATACCGATACCCCTCCAAACACCTTCTTTTCTGTAGGTAAGATAATCGTAAATATTGTTCCTTCACCTAGTTTACTCCAGACACTTATGTGGCCTCCATGGTTTTCGATAATTCTATTGAACACTAATGCAGGAACTAACTTACATTCAATTAATACCTTACGTTTACTTTTCTATTTTCAGCTTTGGAAAAAACCCACCTGTTCTATTGACGTATCCCAAGTATTCTTCCCCAAATCTCTCGATTGAATCTGCCTCCTCACGTTTTGCTAACTTAACATACATAGTTACCAAGATGGGAAACATGACTAAAGTCAAAATTGTTGGCCACTGGAGGAGGAATCCAAACATGATAGCGATGAACGCAACGTACTGGGGATGTCGTATTACATAATACGGTCCAGTTGTGGCAATCTTGTTTTTTCGTTGGGCCCGGTATAAGAAACCCCAGGTAATAGCAAGAAATACGAGCCCCCCTATAATTAACCAATCACTAATTGTGTGTATCGGGTACTGATGAGGATCTCCTTTGAGCCCTAGCAAACTGAACCAGAGATGCCCTGAGTCATGTGATGGTATGGCGAAGCTGGGGTATTTGCGTCCTAACCAACCTGAGAGCATATATAGAGTTAAAGGAAACCCATACATTTCCGTAAAAAGTGCGACAATAAAAGCCGAAAAAGTACCAAATACACGCCAGTCAATAGCATTTTTCGGTCTAACGAAACTAAACGCAAAAATAATAAATACCAGTGAGTTGACTATGACAACTGACCAGAACCCGTATTGATACAAGATACTCACCTACTTATTTTTGTAATTGCCTTAGGTTAATCCATAACGCCGTATTGGCGAAGCTTTACTAAGTTAGTTCATATTCGAAGTCGTTGAAGCGTCATAATCCCGCGGTTTCCAGTCTTTAAGATCGTCTTCATTAATAACGATTTTGCCGTTTTCCTCATCTACAGAATAATTTAATTCTTGAGGTGGATACTTAGTACATCCACCACCTAATCCCGTTAAGTCGGCGAGACTCCAACGGGTAAAACATACATTACACACTAATACATCCCCTTCGATGTGGAATTTACGGGAATAGCATGGTTCGCAAAAACTGCTAGCCACCATCACCCTACCCGCTGGGGATAAATAAGCCATCACAGGCAACCCTTTCTGACCATTACCTATATCAAAATTGGGATCATACATAGCGTAAAGAATTTTGTTTTTCTCTAAGTCGTTAAAAGATAGTTTAATTTGGCCGTTATTAATCTCTGCCTTTACCTCAGTCATTTCAATGGTTTTATCCGTATAATTAACACTTTTTCCTATTGAGTATTTGTCATCAAATCCGGGAATTGCCTCTTTGGTTGAGAGTACAATAGCTACTACCCCCACTACCAACAATGTACAAAGACTAATCAAGACCAATTTCCGCCGTTTTTTACTTTCTAATTCTAGCGCCTCTAAACGAGCCCGCTTCCCTACCAGATCAGCCATGCCGGTTTCCTCCTTCCTCTCAATATAATGGAGAGTCTACTTTAAGGCCGTCGAAGAACTATTTGGGCACCTTATGAAGATTTGCTGCTAATTAGTTCTTTTAATAGTTCAAGCTCTTTCTGGAGTTTGTCTTGTCTTTTACCCAGACGCAAACTGTACCCGAAGATTAACACCCAAATTATCGAATAGGCAAGAAATAAATAAAACAATATATCCATGATTGCACCCCCGTTTGCGATTCTTGATTTCTTATCCGCCCCTTGATTTAATTAAACAGTCCCTCTTTTAACCGACGAATCTCTGCTTTCATCCTTTCAATACGGACACTCCGCATCATAAAATAACAGTACAATAAGCTAAAAGCGAACAGGCTGGCAAAGAAAGCCAGCATCATGTCAGGAGCTAATCCAATTCCTTTCGAAGTGACCAGAGCGCCGGGATGCATAGTTCTCCACCAACGAATGGCAAAAAAATTAATTGGCACGACCACAAAAGCCAAGATGCCAAATACTGCAGCGAGACGTGCTTTCTTCTCTTCCTCGCCAATAGCCGAGCGAACCTTGCCATAGGCCAGGTACAAAAACCATAGGATCAGAGTAGTGGTGAGACGTGAATCCCACGTCCACCAGGCATTCCAAATGGGTTTAGCCCAGATAGGGCCAGTCAATAAAACGATGGTTGTGAAGACTACACCGATTTCCGCAGACGTATAAGCATAGGTATCCCAGTTCGTTCGCCTAGTTAGCAGGTAAGCGATACTGGCAACAAAAACAACTCCGAAGGCCATCATTCCGACCCAAGCCGAAGCAACGTGAAAATAAAAGATTCGTTGAACATCACCCATCGTTTTTTCTGTGGGCGCATAAACTAGTACTAAATATAGAGCTACAAACACGGCAAGAAACGTTGACCACGCTAATACCTTTTCTATTAGACTAGTGCGCGTGTTTTCAGTCATAGACTACACCTCCAGCAAATAATCGAAGAGAAGCATAGGTAATACAGTAAAGACCACCCCGTAGACAACCAGAATCTTAAGAAATAGATCCGTACCGCTTCCCACAAGACCAAAACTGTCTTTGGTAACAATCACAGCACTAAGCAATACTGGCACAATTAAGGGAATCAACATAATTGGCATAAGCATCTCTCCGGCTTTTGTCGCTGAAGACAAAGCCGCTAAAAAGGTACCCACAGCCATAAAACAATAAGTGCCCAGCAGAAGGACAATGACAAACAAACCTAACTGCTGTGGTCCAGGGTAATTGAAAATAATGAAGAATAGAGGAACTGTTACACCTTCTACAATAACCATGAGCAAGAGGTTCATGATCGTTTTAGCAACGTAAATAGCACTACGATCTAGGGGACAGAGCATCAACCCATACAAACAGTCATTCTGTTTTTCCGCAGCGAACGATCGGTTAAGGCAGAATATCCCGGCGAAAATTATGGTAATCCAAATGATCCCCGGCAAGACCTTGCTCATTAATTCTTTGTTTAAATCAATAGCAAATCCGAAAACCACCACCACCAATAAGGAGAATACTATCATCGTGCTCAGCATTTCCTTACTCTGTAGCTCACTTCTAATTTCTTTCCAAAGTAAAATTCTCACTTTCCTGATGAAGCTCATTCGACTCCTCCTATAAGCTCCAAATACCGACGTCTGAACTCTTCTCTCTTTAGCCTTCGGGGATTGCAGGAGTAGGCGATACGACCGCCTACTAGAATCAAAGCCTGGTCACTTTGTTCCAAACCCTGCTCAAAATCATGGGTAATCAGAAAAACTGTGTGTTTACTTTGGGATAACTGACTCAAAATTGTATTTAAAATCCCTTTAGCCATTTCATCCAATCCAGTGTAGGGTTCGTCCATTAACAAAATGGAAGGATTATGGACTAGTGCGCGCGCAATTGAGAGTCTCTGCTGCATACCTCGAGAGAAACTATGGACTGGCTCACCAGCCGCAAACGACAATCCCACTTCATTCAGTAGTTGTGTAATCCGTCGCTTTAAGTCTGGCACTTCATACATTCTTCCGTAAAACTCTAAGTTTTCTCGCGCCGTTAAGTTATCATAAAGAAATGAATTATGAGATATCATTCCTATCTTACATCGGAGAGTTGACCCGTTTTCCCTTACGTCCTGACCATTAATCAGTACCTGACCACCAGAAGGTTTACTGAGCATAGCCAGAATTTTTAGGGTCGTACTTTTACCAGCCCCATTAGGCCCAAAACAAGTAACGAATTCTCCAGGGGCGATTTCCAGATCAACTCCCTTTAAAATTTTTTTACTACCGATTGTTTTTGTTAGGCCCCGGGTTATAATCAAACATTTCATCCCCTTGAATTACACGATTTGCCTCAATTCAGTTTTACTATTCCTCCTCAGCATAGGTATCCTCTGTATCTAGGATAGCCAAGGCAACGTTTGCATACTTATTTTTTAAAGATCGGTAGTCTTCCTCGGATAGCTTTTTCATATGATAATCAAATTCAATTTCACTTAAGGTACTCATAATTACATCTTTTTCCGTTAACATCGTTGGACTCAACCATTCTGCTTGCTTCCCTTCATCTCCATGACCTTTCCAGATGGGATAGCCAATCAACGTCAAGGATACCAACACCAATAACACAAGTATTAAAACTGCATACAAAGGTTTCAACCTCCAAAACACCCTTTAATATAGGGTTTACTACCTTATAAATACTTCTTTAACTCTTCGTCTAAACGACGAGCATCCTCCTGATTAAGCGGGGCAACTTCTTCTTCCCTTAGGGATGAACCAACCCATTTTTCTAAACCCAGGTAAATAAATGCACCCCCACCAATAGTGGCCACAAACGGTCCAAGCCAAGCAATCCAATTGAATCCCCTTTTGGGCGGTGAAGCCAACACTTTGTCTCCATATACCTCTGCTAGATAAGCATACGTTTGTTTCTTATCCAAACCCTCTTTGAACATCTTTTCTCGGATAACGCCCCTTAATTTTTCGGCAGCTAACGTTTCACAGACTGCCAAATTCATCATACAGCCATCAAGAACACATATTACCCCACTTTCCACATCCAAAGGTATAGGGCGTGTTTCCCAAGTCTCGCTGCCATGGGCCGTTATAGGGGAAAACAACAAGGCGAACAAGACAATGATAACTGGCACTAATCCCAATCTCTTCATACTACCCCCTCCACCCTCTCCTTAATGACATCCTGCCTTCGAAGGTAGTGAGCCCCAGATTGACTACCGCGTCCGGGCCAAAGTGCAAAGATCGTACCGAAGATCAGGACATAGCCTCCAATCCAAAGCCAGGCAATCAAAGGATTGATAAAAATCTTGAAGGTCGCGCTCCTATCCTTTTGCCAATCCGCCAGAACAATGTACAGATCTTCTTTTAAAGTCGTGCGTAGTCCAACCTCAGTAGAGGGTTGATCTGAGGTTGGATAAAAAACTTTCTGTGGTTCCACTACGCCGAGCAGACGGCCGCTATACCGATCATAGACGCTCAACGCGGCATAGACAACTTGACGTGAATCACCCAGATCTTTTTGGGATAAATGGTTGTAAGTCAATTTGTAGGAACCTATCTCGAGGGTTTCCCCGATCTTAACAGTTTTGGTCAAATCAAGATTGTAAGTGTGAGAACCCGTAATTGCGATCAACATTAGCACCATACCCAAGTGAATAATATAACCCCCGTGACGCCGTCGATTGCGCATTAATAAAGTAACTATAGCCATCAGGAAAGACTCCCCGGTTAATCTCTTCCGCACCCGCGTTCCCTGGATAATCTCCAGTAGAATAGTAGAAATACAAAATGCCGCTATCCCATAACCGGCTAAAGCATAGGGTTTTCTAATCCCTAGAAGGAATATGTCCAGTATAGCTACTGCTGTAAGAACTGTAGGCAGCAGGAAATTGTCGAGCAAACTTTTTGGAGTCGCCTTGCGCCAGGCAATTAACGGGCAGATTCCCATCAGAATAAACAAAGCTAATCCTAAAGGAGCACTGACTGTATTAAAGAAAGGCGCTCCCACTGAGACTTTTACTCCCCGGACGGCTTCAGAAATTATCGGGAAAATCGTACCTAACAAGACTGCGAAAGCTAAGCCAACTAGTACTAAGTTATTTATTAAAAAACTGCTTTCCTTAGAGAGGAAGGCCTCGAACGAGCGACCCTGGGTAAGGAAGGCACTCCGTTTAACAATCAAGATTATACCAATAGCCAACATCAAGACAGTAAATACTAGGAAATATCGCCCTAATTCGTTACTGCCAAAAGCATGAACAGACGTTAGTATGCCGCTGCGCACCAAGAAGGTTCCAAATAGGGTGAGCACATAAGTAATAGTAACCAACGCTAAGTTCCATACCTTCAGCATGTCTTTGCGCTCCTGGATCATAACAGAATGGAGAAATGCAGTACCGGTTAACCATGGTAGTAAGGAAGCGTTTTCCACCGGATCCCAACCCCAGTAGCCACCCCAACCTAACTCCATATAAGCCCACTGCGCTCCTGAGAGATTACCTAAACTTAGAAATAGCCAGGCTAGGATCGTCCAACGACGAGTAATCCTAATCCACTCATCTCCGGCATTTTTGGTAATCAGTGCCGTCATCCCGTAAGCGAAGGGTATGGTAAACCCGACGTAGCCTAGGTAAGTAGTGACCGGATGGATTACCATGCCTGGGTTTTGTAGCATCGGATTCATACCTGCTCCGGCACTTACTATAGCTCCTGGGTACCAGCCACTAACCCGTTCAAAGGGATTCGTCAAAAACGCTAGAACAAAGAGAAAAAAGGCTGAGTTAAAGAGCAAAATTCCACTGGCATAAGGCGCCATCAGCTTTCCTTTACGCGAATAGGCAACGATTACCGTATACCAAGATAGTAGGAACAGCCAAAGCAACAAGGAACCGGAATTACCCGCCCACCAAGCAGAAAATCGATAGAAGCTCGGTAAATCACGACTTGTGTATTCATAAACATATTTGATGCTGTAATCTCCACTCATGAGAAAGAAGATTAGGATTAAGCTAACCACAGTGCTGAGAAAAGCCACTGCTAAAGTTGCACCTTTAGCGCTCCCCAATAAGGCTTGATTCTTAGTACGAATGGCCATTAGGAACGCGATCATTCCATATATACTCAAAACCAGAGCCAAAACTATTGAAAAATAGCCTACTTCAGCCATTTGCGTACATCACTCCGATCTTGATTATTGCTACCGCTTTAGTCCTAGCGATCTTAAAAACTTAGTAACCGCACCCTCCTGCTGAGATTGGTCTGCCTGCTCATATTTGGAAGGGCACTTGAGGTTAAGATTATCGGCCTGGAAAGTGCCATCCTTGTTGAACTTACCTTCCACTACAGCCCCGGTTGCCTCTTGGAAATTATCGGGTTTGACATCGTTATAAATCACTATCAATCTCTTGTCGGGAGAGTTTTCATCATAGATCTGAAACTTAAGTACGACCGGGTTACTTTTCCCGTCAAAGGTTGCCGTAGTGACATCAATTTTTCCTTCAATACGGTAATGCTTGCCAGGATCAACACTACCATTGATAGCTTCACTTACCTTTAGATAATAAGCTGCATTAGCAGTGCTAAACCCGGCAACTATCAAGTAGAAAACAGCGGCCACAATTATAAGGATGCCAGCAGTTACTTTAAGGTTTTTTTGTCTCATTTACACGCCTCCAGTATACTACTTACTATCTTCTTTAATTTCGGCCAAGAGCTGGTTATAAGTGTCCACATCAATCTTGCCATCTAGCAACATTTGCCGAAGTTTCCTTTTTTCTTGATTTCCAGCTTCCGCCTTACTAAGCTTTTTAGATACTGGCCCTTTTTTCTTGGCTACGGTCCCTTTATAAGTACCCTGTGCAGGTTGCTTATCCCTATTGAGGCCTAAGATTAGGATACCGGCCAAGATAGCAACAAACAACAAGATAGGGATTAGGACCTCCGGTTTACTAAGCTGACTATTCCATCCCGGTGATAAACTTTGAGGGTTACTCTCACCGATTTGTGGCTGGTCGAAGCTTGGTTTATTATCCGGCTTGGTATAGTCAACTTTGACAGCTACATTATCTTTAGGCGTCTGATTTTTATAGTTAAAGGAAAATCTATCCAACCCTTTAGAATCTTTCCCAGTCATACTTGCAGCTGGAGTCGTGACAAAATTACTAGCGTTTTTCGGGGCTACAATGTTTAAATCCAAGTTATCTATATCATCTGTCGGAAAAAATATGTAGTTAAACGTCTTGTTTGGAGCAGCCGAACCATTATCGTAATAAAATTCTAAATAGGCCGGATACTTCTGGTTGGGAGCGATGTCTTTGGTGATTTTCCAACTGAGCTTCACTTTGTTATCGTCTAGATCCTGAGTAGTATACGGCTGGCAGTCATGACCCCCCTGGTCAGTAATTTCGCATGCCATACCTATTTCCGCTCCCTTAGGGATGATAAAGGAAATAAGGGTGTCTTTCTTTATAGTTTCAGTGCCAGGATTAATGAAGTCCCCTTGATAAATTACTAACGTTCTTGGGGCATCATATTCTGGTTTGACGTCTACTTGAAAGTTTGTGGCCTTTAGACTACCACTCTCTGCCCACGCAACATTAGGGCTAAGGTGACTTATACTTAAGCTTAGGAGAAGTAAAACTATCGTTAAAAGCAATTTTGTATTTGTTTTCACTTGTTAATCTCTCCTTGTGTTGTGAAGTTGTCCATTCCTTAATGCCCTAGATTAGAACCTCGATCCAATAGATGTGGCTTAAACTCAGGTAAAGAGGGATAGAGGGCTACCCTATCCCTTGGTCAAAAAGGAAATGTTTTATAACATAGCATCACGAAAAATTAACTTAAAGCCTATTTGCTCTTATGACCACTGCAGCAACCCGCGTCACCTGTACTTCTATCCTGTAGATCTTTCTCAGGACTATCGTGCCGTTGCCCATGTTTCTTCCCACCGCCACAACAACCCGCTCCCCCTGGCCGATGCATAAAGAGCATTATAGCGATGAACAAGAAAACCCACCAATTTTGACTGATAAATTGCCACATTTTTCAATTCCCTCCCAAAGTAATTTATTCACTTCCACTAAACCCACAAAACGATAAATGTGTTCACATGCCCAGAGGCAAACGAGGCAGGAACTTAGCCAAGAAACCCGTCAGTTGAGTCAATTTGTCAGCGTAAATCACATACGAGATATAAAGCATTAGGAGGCCGGCTAGCCGTTCAACAACAATTTGCCAGCGACGCACCCTCTGCAAACTCTTCATAACCCAATTAAATGACATCCCTGCGATCATATACGGAATAGCCAGCCCTACGGAAAAAATAAACATAACTAACATTCCGCTGAACGGATTTTGAGTAGTGCCTGCTAAAGCTAGAATAGAGTAGAGAGTCGGGCCAATGCAATGGGAACAAGCAACGGCGAACAACAAGCCGACAACAAAGGATGACCAAGCACTGTATTTAGCCTTATTCCTTAACTTTTCGTAGAAGGCTGGTTCCCAGTGTAATTTAGCAAGAAACGACAGATTGAAAACGCCCAAAAGCTTAAGCGATAAGATAAGGACAACTGTGCCACCCAAAATATTAAGCACGAACTGCCATTTACTGAGTATTGCACCAAGCTCTCCCGCAGCAGCTCCGGCAGCAGTAAACACCAGAGTAAAACCGCCGATAAAGGCTAGGGTATTCTTCAGAACTCGGCGACGCAGGAGTGCGTCCATAGCCGTCTCTTTAAGTTGATCAGAAGTCAGCCCTGTAATCAGAGAAAAATAGACTCCTAACATCGGAATGATGCAGGGCGAGAGAAAAGAAAGAATTCCAGCAGCAAAAGCAATTGCTAATAACGACGTAGTCAATGAATCACCCTGCTCTCGGTTTTAGTAAACCCATGTGAAGTTACGCATCGGAACTCTGACTAAATTCTTAATGACAAGTGTAACCTGACTGCCGGGTTTCAGTTCACTTAAATCTGTACTTTGTACTCCTATTTCAGCCGAAACGTGATGACCTTCTCCGCTTTTATTTAAAACTTTAACGACAGCTGGCACAGTGGTTCCACTAATCTTTAGTTCAGTATTCTCAGTAAAATCGAAATCATCCAGATTGGTCATATGATTGCTCATCGATACCGCAAATTTCTGCATCGAAGAATTTGAACCTTCTTTTTCCCAGGTAACGGTAACATCTACTCCTCCTTGGGTATCAAATAGCGGTGCACTCTCCGAGCCAGCGACCGAAGGGCTGGAAGAACCAGAGTTGTTAATACTGGTTGTATTAGGAGCTTGCTGCGCTTGATTTTGCGTAGCTTCAACTGTTTGGAGACCCCACCAAACACCTGCCCCTAAAATAATAATTAACGCAGCTGCAAGTACTCTTACCTTCAATCGTCTCTCCCCTTTACGAATAACAAAATTCCTACATCCAAGACATTTCTCCCTAGCAACTTGTCTTACTATCCCTAATAATACTTACACAATCCGACTAAGCTGTGAATGAGTTGTGAATTTCCTATGAATAAAATAACTATTTTTCGTTAAATTTGTTCTAGACATAAACATGAATAGTATAATCCTTACCAAATGCCAAAAGGGCAGTTTCTCCCTGTGAAGATACTGCCCTTTTCTAGCCTACCCTCTAGGCACCTGCTGGCCTCGCGACTTCCAAGTTAAGACAACGACGCAGATGGATCTCTTGGATCCTCTAACCGTGCGAATAATAGGTCCACATATTAACCGTAGGACAGTCGAGAATATTACTAAAGCTGACTTAAGGATCCGAAGTATAGAGGATCAGAATACCAAAATTTTAAAACATATTGTTGCGGAACCGTAAGATGTATGGATAACTTATATTAAATAGCAAAATTCCTCCCACAAAAGAGGGAGGAATGCAATAAGTCTTAAAGCACATTAATGCCCGTGGATATCTTTCTGTTGTTGCGGCTGCTGTTGTTGCTGTTGCTGAGATGGTGGGATGACGGCTGAGATCGCTTGCGGCAAGGATGTAATAACCAAAATAATCGAGATAATGGAAGATATAAGATACACCCACGCTGAAGGACGGTCATAACTCCACTTACGTTTAGCAACAAGAATAAACCACACTGAAACAACGAGGGAGACAAGTAAAAAGATGATCTTTGTTGACGGAGATAGTGATAATAGACTTGAGCTTAGAGTGGTTAGACCCAATGCAATCAAAAGAGTATGAACCCAGTGGTGGGAAGAAGCTATAATTGCAAACAGAACTGAACCAATTGCTTTGATTATGCCTCTATCCTTTTTTGCTTTTACATCCAGAATTACTTCGCTTTTGCTCATATGTGACCCTCCTTAGTTACTTCTACATCCTCAGTGTAACTCTCTAATTCGAGGATCTCATGAAAAAGCTATGAATTTCTCATGAAAATTACTGTACCACCATTTTCTTTGGTAAGATAATCGTAAACATTGTTCCTTCACCAGGTTTACTCCAGACACTGATGTGGCCTCCATGGGTTTCGATAATTCTCTTGACTATGGCTAATCCCAGTCCAGTCCCACCCTGGGATCGACTTCTGGATTTGTCTCCTTTATAAAACCTCTCCCAAATCATCGGTAAATCCTCAGACGCAATCCCTATGCCTGAATCTTTTATTTCAATCAGCACATTATCAGCCTTGTGAGCTATGGTAATTACAATTTCTCCCCCTCTAGGAGTATGGCGGATGGCGTTATCCAGTAGATTGATAAATACTTGCTTAATCCTATCACTATCTCCCCAAGCAAGCGGAGTTTTTCTGCTTATGTGAAATATCAACTTAACTCCTTTTTCTTCAACCAGCGTACTAAAATTACTTTGCACGGAAGAAGCAAGTAATTTTAGGTCAACATAATTCATTTTAAAATCTTCATATCCCTCTTCCATTTTCTTTAAATCTAAGATATCTGTGATCAAACGTTTGAGACGTGCAGTTTCTTCATAAATATTATTTAAGTAAGAATTTTTTTCATTGACATCAACAGCAAGGTCATCCTGTAAAGCTTCTGTAAAGGCTTGGATAATGCTTAACGGAGTTTTCATTTCATGGGATAGATTGGAAACAAACTCCCTACGCGTCTGATCTAATCTTTCCAGTTGGGCCAGCTTTTCCTGGAGTTGACCGGAAACTGTATTCAAAGAATCGGCCAGAAGACCGACTTCATCATTGGTATTAATAGTTATCCGACGGGAAAAGTCTCCGTTGGCCATCGCCAGAGCAACCCGGCTCATGCTGCGTAATGGCTCGGACACCTTTTTCGAAAAGAGGTAACTGAGAGTTATTCCGAGGGCGAGCCCACCCACAGTCGAATAAACTGTGATCGTCTTAAAGACAGCTAGTTGCCCGGCCAATGGTTCGATTGGAACATGAATTACGACCGCCCCTATCGAACTTTGGGGATCCGTCACCGGAACACCTACCGTAAGAACCTGGGTATTGAAGAAGGGGTTATTACCCTTGTTAAAAACCGTTTCTCCGTTCAACAGCTTTTTTATATCATCTTCAGTTAAAGGACTATAAGTAGGATCAGTAAGTACTAAGGATGTGTCTTTGGTACTTTTAGCAAAACCCTCAAATGTTTGGACAATACCATTCTTGTCATAGACCATGATATTTCCTTCAATTAAATCAGAAGCTAGTTTTACTTTTAAATCCATCGCCAGACTGTCATTTTCAGTGCTAGTAAAGTTGGCCACCTTTTTAGCTAAAGATGTTAATTGTTTAAATTGTACATCGTAGTAAATTTTATCCATAATGCTCATATGAAGAATCCCAGCTACCCCAATGACGATTAATGTGAGGATATTTATCACTATCCAAAGCTTTGTTACAATGCTGTTTGACTTCATCCTCATCCCCACTTCATCAATCTTCGTCTGCACTTTGAGTTCGAGCTTGCCAAAGTTTATCCCGCACTTGACGCTCAGGCCTTCACTGCCAGTTTATCAAATTCAAAACCGTTTCGAACATCGTTTTTTTTAATCCTCGTAGTACTTAAATGATAACGAACTCCACCAAAGGTTCTTCCCCAGGGTTACTTCAGCCCGACCATTGTAAGCACTTAACTCATTATCGATATAGAGGGTTATTCCCGTTCGGTTTTCTACAGAGTAGTTGTCCAGTGGACGACGTGGATGCCCAAGTTCCATGTCTGGACTTGGTAACGTGCCTCCGCAGCATCCCGACAGGGTGCCGCGAAAGATTATTATTTCTCCACCTTTGCTTTGAATGTAACGTGCCGCTTCCGGCGCAATATCGACTTTCAACACTGTTTTCCCTCCCCTTTTACCTAAATTTAAACTGATTCGCTAGTGATAAGTTTTTCCCGGAGCATTATATTCTAACCTCCACCTATGCCTTTAACTTCCCACTAAAACATAGGTACTCTAACAAGAAAAAAGGCCAGCGATAATTTTAAAGCTGACCCTTTTCGTTACTTTTACATTTTTATCTTTTTACTGAGCTTCTGGAGTTTCAGGTGTTGCCTCTGCTTCTGCTGCCTCAGGTGTTACCTCTGCTTCTACTTCAGGTGTTACCTCTGCTTCTACTACTTTAGGTGTTACCTCTGCTTCTACTACTTCAGGTGTTACCTCTGCTTCTACTACTTCAGGTGTTACCTCTGCTTCTACTACTTCAGGTGTTACCTCTGCTTCTACTGCTTCAGGTGTTACCTCTGCTTCTACTGCTTCAGGTGTTACCTCTGCTTCTACTGCTTCAGGTGTTACCTCTGCTTCTACTGCTTCAGGTGTTACCTCTGCTTCTACTGCTTCAGGTGTTACCTCTGCTTCTACTGCTTCAGGTGTTACCTCTGCTTCTACTGCTTCAGGTGTTACCTCTGCTTCTACTGCTTCAGGTGTTACCTCTGCTTCTACTACTGTAACACTCACGGCTTCACTCATGGCCTTGTCTGGTGCTTTGGCAATGATCGAAAACTCATCGCCTTCAGCGAGGGTTACTCCATCGTTTAAGGTCACCGTGTAGGTGCCTGTTTCATCAGCTATCGCTGTGCCAATTACAGTTCCATCTCTCATGACGCATACAAAAGACTCAGCATCAGTAGTTCCTGAAATCATGGTTTCTCCAGCCCTGACCATTTCCATTACTGTCGGCTGTGTTGTTCGGACTAGTGCTGCAGCTACCGTGACACTCGTGGCGTTACTCTCGGTCTTGTCTGGTGCTGTGGCCGTTATCGAAAGCACGTCGGCTTCAGCTAGGGTTACTCCGTCGCTTAAAGTCACCATATAAGTACCTGTAGTTTCATCAGCTGTCGCTGTACCAATTTCGCTTTCGCTTCTCTTGACGCTTACCGTTGCCCCGGCTTCAGCAGTTCCAATAATCATGGTTTCTCCAGCACCGACTGTTCCCATGACTGTTGGTTGTGATGTTTGCGCGTCGACCACTGTGACACTCACTACTTCACTCATGGCCTTCTCAGGCGCTTTGGCAATGACCGAAAGCACTTCATCTTTAGCCAGGATTACTCCATCGTTTAAGGTCACCGTATAGGCACCTATTTCATCGGCTGTCGCTGTACCAATTACAGTTCCGTCTCTCATGACGCATACTAAAGCCTCAGCATCAGTAGTTCCTGAAATCACGGTTTCTCCAGCCCTGACCATTTCCATTACTGCCGGTGCTGTTGTCGGGTCTAGCGCTGCGGCTACTGTGACAATCGTAGCGTTACTCTCGGTCTTGTCTGGTGCTGTGGCCGTTATCGAAAGTACGTCGGCTTCGGCTAGGGTTACTCCGTCGCTTAAAGTCACCATGTAAGTGCCTGTGGTTTCATCAGCTGTCGCTGTGCCAATTTCAATTTCGCTTCGTTTGACACTTACTGTTGCCCCTGCTTCAGCAGTTCCTAAAATCATGGTTTCTCCAGTACCGAATGTTCCCATGACTGTCGGTTGTGTCGTTTGTGCTTCGACTACTGTGACACTCACGGCTTCACTAATAGCCTTGTCTGGTGCCTTGGCAATGATCGAAAGCACTTCGTCTTTAGCCAGGATTACTCCTGCGTTTAAGGTCACCGTATAGGCACCTGTTTCATCAGCTGTCGCTGTGCCAATGACGGTTTCGCCTCTCATGACGCAAACCTTTGCCTCAGCATCAGTGGTTCCTGAAATCATGGTGTCACCAGCCCTGACCATTCCCGTTATTGTCGGTGGCGTTGTCGGATCCAGCGCTGCGGCTACTGTGACACTCGTGGCATCACTCTCACTCTTGTCTGGCGCTATGGCCGTTATCGAAAGTACGTCGGCTTCGGCTAGGGTTACTCCATCGTTTAAAGTCACCATGTAAGTGCCTGTGGTTTCATCAGCTGTCGCTGTGCCAATTTCAATTTCGCTTTTTCTGACACTCACCGTTGCTCCTGCTTCAGCAGTTCCTAAAATCATGGTTTCTCCAGCACTGACTGTTCCCATGACTGTCGGTTGTGTTGTTTGAGCTTCGACTACCGTGATACTCGAGACGTTACTCTCGGTCTTGCCAGGTGCTACGGCAGTTATCGAAAGCACTTCGTCTTTGGCCAGGATTACTCCGTCGATTAAGGTCACCGTGTAGTCCCCTGTGTTTCCATCAGTCGTCGCTGCTCCAATTTCGGTTCCGCTTCTCTTGACACTTACCGTTGCCCCAGCTTCAGCAGTTCCTGAAATCATGGTGTCTCCAGCTCTGACCGTTCCCGTGACTAAGGGTTGCTCTGTTTTTTGAATGACCTCTCTATCTGTATCACGAGACGTTCCACTTCCATCAGATACAACTGGAATATCGCCCGGTTCTGTAGGAGTATCCGTCGTTGTTTTACCGTTTACGGTTCCACCGCCACTTACTTTAGTACTCCCAGTCGCAGAACTCAAAACCGTAACTTCTGCCCCACTTTTTACAACGATTTCGGATGTTCCCTTTGTCTCCAATTTGTCGATTTTACCTGATAGTACGGTAATGGACGAGTTATCATTAATAGTTACACTAGAGAACTGTCCTGCTAACTGAATTGAATCTGGAGTTGTCGCCCCAGTCACCTTAACAGTAGGAATAACCGCGCCATCTGCTGCCGTTAGTCTTACACTCCCGCTCAGGGAAACATCGTTAGAGAATGTTCCTTGGAGTTGTACATTAATGGATGCTTCTCGTTGAGGCTGCGCGACCAATGACCCTACGTTCGCTCCACTTTTTGATTCTACAGCAGCAGTAGATTGAATTAATGTAGACCCTAAAATTGTTCCTGTTTCTGCCACTACATGAACATCAGAGGAACTTGACACGACTAGACTATCTGCTTTGGTTTCTTTTAAGTAAATACTGCGGTCTGCACCCGATAGAACTACAATTCTAGTGGCTTGCACGTCGTCTAGAGTAGCAGAGCCGTCCTTGCCTGGATCGAGAAATAGCGTACCCTTGATACGGATATTCTGTAACGTTACGCCTTCTGCATTGACTAGAAGGTTCCCGTTGACTGTTTTATCCCTAAATGTTGCATTGGGAGTGCTTAATTCCACAGCCCCGTCTAAAATGTCAGACTGGCCGGGCTGGGCATATCCTAAGCTTTGTATGGCTGAATCCGATATTACAGCTGTTCCACCTAGAACTACAGGATTCTTAAGGGCTATATTTGTCTGGATATACCCTTTAGTACCGTCTGGAACTGTTTCTTTATTAGACAAGACAATTGCACCGCCCAATTTGGCTGCCATCGGAGCACCTGTCAACGAGTCAATAAGGCTTGTATCGTTCCCATTTGCGAAGAACATGCTGCCCCCGATAATAAGGTTTTCGAATTTCTTTAGTACTTCTGTGTTTGTATCAAAACGATCATATCCACCGAGTCTCGCCGCGTTTGGCAGTGTATCCTTTACAGAGTCGGATACAACCGCGGTTCCGCCAATGACATAGGTCTTGTTTATTCCTGATGACTTAATGAAATCTGACACAACTGTCGGAACTGAATCCTTATTAACGAGCAGAACTGGAATTCCTTTGGCAGCCGCAATTGGGGCAATTGAAATTGCGTCGACATTAGCATATGCATTTGTGACCACAACTTCTTGAAAGGGTTTGATCGTTTGGATTTCCTTTGCGATATTTACAGCCGTTTCATACCGATCATAACCACCTATCCGCACAGCTTGAATACCAACTGCGCTAAGGTCACTCTCTACTTTTGCCGAAATGACTGCTGTTCCACTTACCAAATAAACTTTTTTTACTCCTAGCTTTTCTAATTCTTTCATTGTGTCAGAAGGTACTGAGTCTTGATCTGCAAGAAGTACTGGTCCATCGACTGCTTTGGCAAGACTTGACGAAGCAAGCGCGTCTACCATGTTTAGATCACCCGATGGTGCTAGGACTGCTGTGCTGGCCGACTGCCACCCATAGTCTGCGATCTGAACTGCTGTGCCATACCTGTCATACCCACCAAGACGAGTAAGAGTATTGATTAAGCTCTGAGTGGACTGAACATTGTACGTTGATTTTACTTGCGCCTCGTTTGCCATAGCGACTGCGGGAGTTAATCCAGCAGTTACTGTGAGTGCAGTGATAGCTAGTGATGCGACAAACTTATTAGGATAAAATCTTGACACCTAATTTCCTCCTTTTTTCTTTTTTTATCTTATCTATATCCAGAGATATTCCCTAGATATGGCAATTTTTTCTTGCCAATGTAATGATACCTAATCAGTTCGACAAAGCTGCGAATTTCTTGTGAATTTCTTGTGAATTTAGAATAACAATATTGTCATTTTTCTTGATCCGCAAATGGGAGTAAGATTTACCTGCATTACAAACAAACTTTCCTTTCTCTAAAGCGCAAATAAGCACACACGCGAAAAGTGGCTGAGATTCTTTCCTCAACCACTTTTATATAACAAATGTCAAAGGGCAGTTTTTCCTGTGAAGCCACTGCCCTTTTTTATGAGATTCCCTTCTACTTAACTGTCTCCCAAATCTTTTTTCCGGCTTTGATACTCCGCTGAATCTATCTCGCCACGCGCATACCGTTCACGCAGGATATATCTATTCCACTATGCTTACCTAGCGTTCCTGTATGAACCTGTGATGCACTGCGACGAAATATATAGATACCCAGTAGAATTATCCCAATCCCTAAGATGAGGAACGTTCCCTTACCCATCCACCCATATCCCCAACTTCCATAACCACCGTATCCCCAGCTACCCATCAATGAATTCCTCCTTCAAACTGATTTTCTATAATAGAACCTTAGAATATTGACTTTCATCCATACATCATCTAAGATCTCCCCTATCACTCCCGTTCCTAAGTAATAAACTGATTCAATTATTCTTAATAAAAGAAACGATGCGGCTAAGTTAGGTCGGAGAAAATGTGGCTTGGTTATTAAACATCCTCAGCATACAAGTCATCACAACATGATCACCCTCTACCAGGACCAGCTCCTGATCTACTTGATTCTGCGCAAGATATCTTTGAGCGTCGGAAAAGATCTTTCGAGCATCGATTATACTTTTGTATTTTCCTACGATGCCGTTTGACTTCTTTCCCTTCAAGATAAGCATAGATAATCGTCCTTTCGTAGGCTACCTTTTCGAATTGCTTCTGAGCTACCACTACACCGTAAGATCTTAGTGAAAATCCCCCAATGCTAAGTGAATAAAATTTGTGCCTAATTCACGTTCCCCCTCTGAGAATAATAATCAAACTTTAAAATTCCCATGTATAAATCCTACTATATCAATTGGATTATTTGATGAATAAACTGTGAATATCTTATGAAGAAGGAACCCTAATTGATGTGCTTCCAGATCATTCCCTCACCCTGAAGACCATTTGCTGCCCAGAATGAAACATCTTTTTCTCATAGCTACTTCCCGAACAACAAATTTACTTGAACAAATGCAGGATATTTATTTTTGGTGCAGAATGATACAAAATTAAAGAGATTTGTAGAACATAGAGGAGTGAATTGTTTGAAATTGGAGAATAAAGGGCTGGGTTTTCAGGTCACAGTCTTGATGTTATTTATTGCATTGGCTGCAGGGGTTGTCGGAACCATCGGAATTTACGGGATGTATCAAATGAACGATACTTCGAATATGGTTTATGAACAAGATGTGATTCCTTTGAACCAACTCTCAGAGTTACGTTTCGATGCCCAAGGCTATCGTACTGATGTCGCCTTCGCGGTCAGCGCACGCACCCCGGAAGAGCGCCAAAAATTCTTAGCGGATATTATTCAGAAAAACAAAGATGTTGAAGAACATATGGCCAATTATGAAGGTATATCTAAATCGAACCAGGATTCAGATTCTTGGAAACAGTTTAAAGCCGCCTGGAATGACTATGTAGAATCATCAAAAGTTACGATTCAGGCCATAGCCGAAGGACGAATTGAAGAAGCTAGAGCTCATATGTATGATGTTGATGAGAGCAAGCATATGTCGGCTGGGGATATTATTCAAAAGTTAGTGAACTCCAAAATGGATGAGGTAAACATGCACAGTACGGTAACCTCAAACGAGATCTTCAAGAAGGCAACACGCATTTCAGTCATTCTTGTCGTGATTGATGTCTTAGTAAGCTTCGTCATTGGCTGGTTTTTGAGCCGGGCCCTCGGCAAAATGATGCGTAATTTTGTGCACAATGCCAACGAAATCGCCTCAGGGGATATTGGCCAGAGGAAGAAGGCCCCTTGGAAAGCCTGGAACCGTGAAGGGGCTGAACTTCTAAAGGCCTTTGGCGATATGGGGATCTCTTTGAGAGCTACCATTACGAAAGTAGTCGATATGGCGAGTCAATTGGCACAAACCGCTCAGGAAATGCGCTTAGGCGCCGAACAATCGGCTCATGCGGCAGAACAGGTCGCCTCCTCGGCGACTGAAATTGCAAACGATGCTGAAATGCAAGTCCAGGAGATGACGCAAAATCATGATCGGATAAGTCTAATGATCGATGAACTAAACCAAACAGAACAAGATGCCGAAAAAGTAAACCTAGCATCCAGTCGTTCCGCTGAGCTTTCGCGCAATGGAAATATCGCCCTCGGACAAGTGGTCAAGCAAATGGATGAAATAGAGAGTCAAGTTCATAGTCTGAGCCAGGTAATTGGAGACGTGGATGAAAAGTCCGAGGAGATCGCTAAGACGGTACAAATCATCGACAGTATTGCTCAACAAACCAACCTCTTAGCATTAAATGCTGCGATTGAAGCCGCACGTGCTGGAGAAAACGGTCGCGGATTTGCGGTTGTTGCAGAAGAAGTCCGCAAACTTGCCGAGCAAGTTCAAACAAGCTTAGTTGATATTTCTCAGCGAGTACAGGAAATGCAACGGGCTTCCCGGAGCGCCCATCAAGGGATGAAAACCAGTGTGGATAGTGTAAATCAAGGAAGTGCTTACTTAAAAGAAATTTCCAATCAATTTACCGTAATCCTAGGTTCTGTGGAAGAGAGTGCAGGATTGGCTCAGGACATTGAAACCACTGTGCAGAAAGTACAACAGGACGGTGAGCAAATAAAAATTGGCATGCAAAACGTCGTAAATCAGGCTGAATCCACCTCAGCGGGCACACAGACCACAGCTGCCGCTGCAGAGGAACAAAACGCCTCTGTCGAGGAATTGTTCGCCTCGGCAGAAAGCTTAAACGATTTAGCTAAAGATTTGAAGCAGTTAATGGATTATTTTAAACTATAAACCTATCAGATTTTAAAGACTTGATGAGCATTTTGCATTATCTGAGAAGCCAGAAATCTATTACAGGAATGTAACGACGCTTAATAAGACACAAAGATTTTCAAGAACGAATAAAAGTAGACTGAAGTGTGTAAACTTGGTCTACTTTTATTCGTTTTGTACGCTTATTTTATTTTCAACGCGTTCTTTATCCCATGATCTTTTTCTTTAATGCCAGAACTCCGAGTCCTAGGTTTCTTTCTGTTCCCTAACCGAAATAGCAATCTTATAGAGGATTGTAAGAAGCAGCATCCCAATCGCATAGACCCCCAGTGTCACAGATATCTCGGTGTAGGTTATCACATACTCAGTTACTCTATCAAAAGGATTTGGAATAAATCCGCCAATCACCAGACCCATTCCTTTGTCAGTCCAATTAGCTGCAATGATCGCTACAAGGGCTAAGGACAAGATTTTATCATTCTTTCGTGTACTCGGAAAAAGCAGCAATCCAATTCCTACAAAGGCAAGAATAGTGGCTGTCCACATAAAAGGAACCAGTCTTGTATGGCCCTCAAGCCCGACGAAGAGATATTTAAGAGGAGCCTTGGCTTCGGGTATATTACTATAAAAGGCTGTGAAAAACTCAAGCCCGTAAAAGAAAACATTTGCTATCATAGCATAGGTAACAATCTTGACTAGCGCTTGAATGGCACCAACGCCCGGGTCTGGGTCAAATCTACTGACTCTTCTTACCAATAAACACAAAAGAATCAGAATTGCTGGGCCAGCTGCAAAAGCGGAGGCCAGAAATCGTGCTGCCATAATCGCGGATAACCAAAGATGCCTGCCCGGTAGACCAGCGTATAAGAACGCTGTCACCGTATGAATACTGACTGCCCAAGGGATGGAAAGGTAAATGATCGGTTTTACCCACGCCGGAGTTGGACTTCCTTTGCTTTCAGCGCCAAGTGTCGTCCACCCAATCACAATGTTGAGCACGAGATATCCAAATAAGACCAACATATCCCAAAACATCATGGAATGGGGGCTTGGATACAAAATGACATTCAAGACTCGCAGTGGTTGACCCAAATCGACAATAATAAATAGCATACTCATGATCACAGAGGAGATCGCTAAAAATTCACCGAGGATGACCATCTTACCAAATTTCTTAAAGTCATGAAGATAATAAGGCAAGACAAGCATAACAGCAGAAGCAGCGACACCCACGAGAAACGTAAACTGGGCGATGTACAAACCCCACGAAACATCCCTACTCATGCCCGTTACTCCTAAGCCATAGCTATATTGCTTAAGGTAAGAGTAGAAACCTACCGCAATTATAACTAGTAAGAAAAAAACCCATGTCCAGTATCGTCGACTACCTTTCAAAGCTCTTTCAAACAAGCTCCCCACCCCCTACTAGGTAGTAGACGCTCGGTTGGGTACCCAGCTCAGGTTTACGCCGAATCGTGTATTGCGAACTAACAATTTTTTGCACCTCTGATTTGGGGTCATCTAAGTCTCCGAAAATTAACCCTCCCTTGGACTTCTCCACACACGCTGGCATTAGACCTTTTTCCAAGCGCTCCACGCAGAAATTACATTTTTCCACGACCCCCTGTGTTCGTGTGGGAAAGTCTGGATTTATCTCCTTGATAAAAGGCCTTGGATCCCTATAATTAAAGCTTCTCGCTCCGTAAGGACAGGCTGCCATGCAAAATCTACATCCAATACAACGATGCATGTCCATGTCAACAATTCCATCGGGTCTCTGAAAAGTAGCCTCAGTGGGGCATGCCTTAACGCAAGGAGGATTCTCACAATGATTACACAAAATTATAAAGGGATAGTTTTTGACACTTTCTTTCATATATCTGTTATTCTGGCTAGGAAATGCATGTTCATAATCCTCATTCCATATCCATTTGATCTCCTCTTTAGGATTACCTAGGGATGGAACGTTATGGACACTATGACACGCCTCAATAACTCGATTATAGTCTTCTTTGGTTTTAAATTTCCTCATATCTACAACCATAGCCCAACGTTTCGCTACCAGACCTTGTCGAGGTGTTTCATATTCGGAAGCCTCCACTTTCCCGCGGAGTCCGGTAATAACAAAGGTTCCTCCCAGTCCTAAAGCGGTGACCATACCAGCTTTTTTTAAAAACCGTCTTCTGTTTAGACTCATTTCGCGGCCTGCTTTGGCCAAATATGGCAACTCCAACAGTTCGGATTTACGGCTGTATGTGTATGGCATGAAACACAGAATTGGTCAGACTCTTTTGAAGCCGGATCAAAATGACAGTTCACGCACGTTTGAAGACTATTTTCGAATGACTTTCCTTGACTATTAATATATACCGTTTTGCCATTGCGCACGGCTTCCTCTCTCCATTGGCTCAGAAGTTTCATATGATTGGGCCTCATCCATTCTACAGGCTCGACACATTGCTTAACCGCTAATTGCTGGATAGCTGGAGTATTCAGATTTATTACAGGTCCCTTGTTAGATTTCCCTATATTATAGAAGAACGGTAAGCTCATTAAAGCAACAAAGACAACAAGCGACGCAATTATTTTTCCTCCTTTGTACATTATCCATTACCCTCCTTTTGCGGTATGTAGGATTACCCCTTTAGTCAATGCCTCTCTCTTTCTACCACTTATCAGTAACCTGCAACCGCAACTCTTATATGCCATTGATCCTTACATATTATCTCTAAATATATAGTCGATTATGTAGACTGAGTTCAAGTACGTTCACAATACAAAGCAAAGTCGGAAAAGAGAGACTGAATTCACCATCTAGATTTCTATAGAGATAAAGTGGCTAAGGAATAGATCCTCAGCCACTTTTATTTTATCAATAGTGAACTCGCTTCCTCGATGATCAAAGACAAGTAACTGGTTCGATTAATCCATTATTCACAAGAAATTCATAAGTTTTTCATAGTAAGTTCAAAAAGATATGCTATCTTGATCAAACAGGTGACAACTTGAATAAAAGAAAGGAGATGTCACATGAAAAAACTAATCAGCTTAGCTATCCTTGGTGTTTTTCTGATGTTAGCACCAGCCCAAACAGTTCAGGCTGCAGTGGGGGATACCTTGTTAAAGGTAGGAACAACTGGTTCAGATGTTGTTCAACTACAAACTGAACTTAACTATCTAGGTTATGACGTCGGCATAGTCGATGGAATCTTTGGATCAAATACTCAGACAGCAGTAAAAGTATTCCAATCTGCTCAATCCTTGAGTGCAGACCGAATCGTAGGTCCCATTACTGGTAACCAACTTAACTCTCTTTATGCAACCAAAGTAAGTCAAAAGAGTAATACCCAATCCCGACAAGAGAAAGCAAATGCTATTATCGCAACTGGTAAAAAGTATATCGGTGTTTCATATTTATGGGGTGGGACATCTCCTGGGACAGGTTTTGACTGTTCAGGTTATGTACAGTATGTCTTTGCCCAAAACGGGATTTCTTTACCAAGAGTTTCCCGCGATCAGTACTCGGTCGGAGCTTCCGTGGACTTTAATAATCTCCAGCCGGGAGACTTAGTCTTCTTTTCCATAGCCGGAAATGGAAAGGTCGACCATGATGGGATCTATATTGGTAACGGCCAATTCATCAACTCTTCCAGTTCCAAAGGTGTTACCATTTATAATTTTGGCCCCTATTGGAAATTGGTTTATGTTGGTGCTAAACGAGTATTCTAATCGTTTCAATCAAACGTAACTTGATTTTGTACTTGGGAAGATAACAAAAGCACAGACCCTTAATAATCGGTCTGTGCCTTTCTTTATCTTATCCTCGGCATCCGTTTGATATAACAATGTCACTGCCATTGTTCTTGCCCATGTATCTGCCCTTTCCGATTACTCACTGCTGGGTGAGTCAAACGAACCTCACTAGCGTGTTTCTCTAAATCATTATAATTCTTTCTTAAAATATCCGATAACAACTCGTGATCATGGAGTAGGTTAATTAAGACGTGCTCATCTTTGGTCTGGGTGGTTTGGGTATTGGTGAGAATACTGAAAGGCCGATAAACGAGTGCATCTTGAATTTTTAATGTCTTGAATATTTTCCGGTCGCATTCACTGCTGACAGTCAACGAAGAGATAATGCTAATTCCAAGTCCTGCCGAGACCACTTGTTTAATCGCCTGAATACTTTCTAGTTCCATAATTACATTCAATTGATTCAGATCAAACCCTCTCTCTTTAAGGGCCATCTCCATCACCTTGCGAGTCCCGGAACCTTCCTCTCGTGTCACCAGACGCTCATTTGGGAGTTCAGCTAAGGTAATGCTATTCTTTGAGGCCCAGGGGTGAAAATGAGGAATCACGACTACCAATTCGTCATTCCAAAAATTCTCCACCTTAAGGTCTTTATGCTGAGGGGCTGTCCCCCCGATTAGGGCTATGTGCATTTTTTTCTCTGAAACATCTTGAGCAATCGACTCCGTATTACTGATCTTTACTTTGAAGTCCACGTCTGGGTAGGTCTTAGACAAATACGCCATAATATTGGGAAGAATATACTCTCCAATCGTTAAAGTCGCACCAAGATAAATAAGTCTTCTCTGATTAAGTCTTTTCTGATCTTTTGCCCGGACGCTCATCTCCTCTTTTAAACTCGTAAGAATGTCCAAGATACTTCGAATACGCGCATAGAAAATTTCACCCTCTTTGGTCAGAGTAACCCCTTTATTGGTACGGTCGAAAAAACGAACACCATACTCGTTTTCCAGACTCTGAATCTGCAAACTGATACTGGATTGACTCATGTGGAGATTCTTAGCTGATAACGTAATGTTATTGGTTTCTGCCACCTCTTTAAACACAAGAAGGTGTTGTTCCATGATGATGCAGCTCCCTTCCTAAATCCTAAATCCTATATCCACTATATCTATAATTTAAGTTCTCTCCACTTACGAATGCATCCACCTTAATTTTAATGTCCGACTTTTAGGATGCACAATCTCCTACTAGAAATGGTTGTCTTAAGGTACTAAAACTATACACTTAGCACGTTATTAAATAAAAAAATTAAGACATGCCCTTTTAACAGACAAGCCTTAACTATTTTTTATTATATTCCCATTTCAACCTCAACGTTAGAGCCCTTTTTCTGCAGAAGGCTCCATAATGACCGACGCGTTATGTTTGGGCAAAAAAAACGACGCGCTTTTAATCTATTGCTGTTGCCCGCCTAAAATGAGCAGTCGCTGCCCCCCATACAAACCATTAACGCTAATCATTTTTAATTAGCTTTTTTTCAATCAAATCACATAATTCATTAAACAATACACCGTCTTCAATTTTCATGTTCGCTTTACGCAAGTATTTTAAAAACTCAATAGGAATGCTTTCTTTCGAATCAACCTTATTTGCTACTATGAATTCATTTATTACAATTGTAATTGTCCCCCTATCTTCTCTAATAACTATTTGCATGTTTTAGCCTCAGTTCTTTAAAAATAATTATATGATTCCACTGCATAAACCCAGAAATTGCAAAAAAGGTTTTCTTACCATTTGAAAAAGTCATTCGTCTATTCACACTTCCTATCATTGAGCCATTTCCACTCCGTTATGCAAAATTTATTATCATCTATCCGTCACTGGTCTTTCAGTGATCGCTGCTTTATGTATTGGTTTGATAGAATTAACTCAGAAACTTTCCCTCTTAATATCAAGGCGATGGTATGCTATCCTAAAATAGAGGATTATACATCTACTAAGTGAGGAATAATCCTTGAATTTACAAAATTCCCAATGAAAAGGGGCTGTAACAAAACAAGTTGCAACCCCCTTATCAGGTTATATAATTGGCCCACTTCCAGTTACACAATGTCTGGATCCCCTCAATAGAGTAGTGCTCTCCTAAGCATAAACAAACTTACTAATTATTAACGACCCTGTAACCAGCCTCATCAACGGCTTTTGCAAGGGATGTACGATCAGCGGTTCCAATAACCACTGCCTGTTTATGAGCTAAATCCACTTCTGCCTGAGTAACTCCAGGGACTTTCAATAACGCCTTCTCAACTGAACTTTTGCAGTGTCCACAAGTCATTCCCTCAATTTTTAATACAATCCCATCTTGGGGATTCAAGGTATTTCCCCCAGAATGGCCTTTATTCGAATTTCCACAGCAACCACACATTTTTAACAATCGCTCCTTTTTTTACTTAGAAATAATCTTTAGGTCTTTGCCTTAATTAAGGTAGTATCAAATAGATTTCAGATCCAGCAATTCCTAATGTTAGAAATTCATCATGTTGCTACCTGTATTTACTGTTCCACTTCCATTCATCATAGAGCTTCCAGAATTGGTATTCCCGCTTCCGTTGCTCATCATGTTTCCTCCGTAATTATTCATGAATTGATTCATCTTATCAAGGTTATCTTGTCCCATTTGGGCCTTAACATTCGGGTCTGAATTCATGAGATCTTGCATCGCCTTAACATCCCCTGTTTGCATGGCGTTCTGCATCCCCGTTGAATTATGAAGATCTTGCATGGCCGTTGAATCCATTAAAGTTTGATGTTGACCTGGTGAAAAGGTTTGCTGCATGAAGCCTTGCATTTGACCCATCCATCCGCTGCCTTGTTGCTGAGTCGTTCCAGCGAGAGCTGGTAATGCTATAAGCCCTACTGCTAAGGTTGCGGTTCCTACGATTACCGTGATTGTATATTCCCCCTAATTTAATCTTCATTCTACAATTTTGCTTCATTTAGTTTACTGATCTTCCATGTCCTTAGTGTAACTCTTGGATACGATCATCTCATGAAAAAGTTGTGAATTTCTCATGAAGAATGAAATAAATAAACCCTTCTATCTGAAGGGTTTATTTATTTGCTTTTGCTAGCTCATCTATTATAGGTTTATGAAAGAATAAGAGGGAGTCTATATTAAGGGTGGAATAGACGAAATATCTAAGTTCCAATGCCAAGAGTGGAAATCTGCTCCAGACCGGATTACCACTGTATCAAACCCTGTCTTCCAACGCTTGCTTTTCTTCAGATACAATTTCAATATATTTTGGCAGTCCCACCATTTTAAAAACCTTTTCATAATGGGGGTTTAGATTGCAAACAATAATTTTTTGATTATTACTTTTCCTTGCTTCTGATATAATACCAATTAATATAGCAATACCTGTGCTGTTAATGTCCCCCACCCGGGCAAAGTTATATATAAATTTAATGGTACCCCGGCGAGACGCCAAGGTGTAGGAAGAGATCATTTCCTCTTCCCCCTGCCGGGTAAGGTCTCCTGATAGGTCGAAAATTAAAGTTTTACCTCCGGCATCTCTGGTCTTTACATTTAGCTGTGTTTCCACGGGCATTCTCCCTCCAATTATTGAAGTATTTCATTGATCCTTTGTTGAATTAAAATACATAATCAATCTGATGGTTTTATGTTGAGTTCCCGTCAACAATTCCACCTTATCCACCAATTTCTGCATGATAAAAAAACCCCACCCCCGGGTAGTACACTTACCCTCCAACCGGTCCTCCAAGCTGGGAGGTTGTCCATTTATAGTAATCGGCCACCCACCGGAATCCTGGTCTTCTACGTCAACTTGTAGTGCCTCCGGCAACTTCTTGATAATAACCGATACTGGTTTACCGGATATGTAACTATTGCCATGCTCCATGGCGTTGATACAAGCTTCCTCCAGAGCAGTTTGCAAGTCCATCACCCTACTTTGACTTAAACCACATCCTACAGCCATTTCCCCTGCCCCCTGCAGGGCTATCTTTTCAAACCCCGGCACACTGGGAAAGGTTATCAGCACCGTATCCTCCGGCCAATTTTTCAATTTGTTTCACCTCCGTTGGCAACTTGTCCCTGTAATGCCACGAGAGTAATATCGTCATATTGATCAGAACTACCAGTAAAAATATCCAGCGTGTTTTGCAAATAAGCCACTGCCTCGTTTAATTCAATCGGGGCTGTTTTAACTAATTCCTCGAAACGTTCAAATCCCCAAAACTCTCCTTGGTCATTAGTGGCCTCCACCAGGCCGTCACTGTAGAAAAATAATATCTCACCAGATGCTAAGGAAATGGTAATTTCTTCATATGTGCTATCCTCAAAAACCCCTAAGGGCAAACCGCATACATCCAGATACCTTACTTTCTTCTCCGCCGGACTGAAGAGCAGTGGCAGCGGTCCGCCTGCATTGGCAATACGACAACATTTATTAGCCGGGTCTAAAATGACGTAAGTCAGAGTCAAAAACATTCGCGGGGGCATCAATGGGATGAGCAACCTATTTAGTAGATTAAGCGTCTCCCCAGGAGTAACCTTTCCCTTGGTTGCATTATGTAATGCACCCATACCCACGACCATCATTAATGCCGCCGGCATCCCCTTGCCTGTTACATCACCTACTGCAATGCCCAGCAAATTGTCTTGGAGAGGGATAAAGTCGTACAGGTCCCCTCCTACCTCTCTAGCCGGAGTAGCCTTAGCTGTAATACTCCAGCCGGGTAATAGTGGAACCCTGGCTGGAAGAAAACTTTGCTGCACCCTCCGGGCCAACACCAGTTCTTCTTGAATGATTTTATGAGTCATTTGCAATTGTTTTATTGCTTCTTCCAACTCCCTAGTTCTATCTTTAACTTTTTGCTCCAGCCCGAAGGTAAGCTCATTTATGACTGTTTCCCGGTTGGCCAACCCCTGTGCCATATCATTAAAGCCCAGAGCCAGATAACTAAATTCGTCTGTACCAGTGAAATGAACTCTGGTGGTAAAATCACCGGACTGAATCTTACCCATGCCTGTGTCCAAAAGATGCACCGACCGGGATAAATAGCCGGAGAAAAAATAACCTATAGCGGTGGCACAGATAATACCCATGGCAGCCAACAAAGCTATCACTATTTGAATATTATTGGAACTGTTCACTACTTCTTTTGTATATACAGCCTGTACTATTAACGCCTGATTCTCCTTGGTCCAAGCAAAACCCAAAAGTAATTTCTTTCCTGGCAAATACAGCCAACCTTCAGGGTGTTGCCTTGTTTGTTGCAGTATTTCTACCGTGTTCAATGGGATGTCGGAAATGTTGGAGTACAAAATACCTCCTTGGTTATTTATTAAGATTAGATGTCGATTAAAGTGGGGTGCCATCATTCGCAAGTATTGATAATTATTTTGTTGAATGAAGGATAGTCCGGTCATAGCAATATCCTGAGCATTTGCGGCCAGGTTATTCCCCGCTTTTTCCTTGTCCGAAACGTCAAGCTTATACCAGCTCACCCCTGCTATAACTATTAAGGGCACCACCGCCAATAATATATATGAAAACATAATTTTTTGTTTAAGGGTAAATCCTCTGGCTATCCTTGTTGAAAAAAGTTGATCCATTTTATCAAATTGAAAATACGCTAAGAAAAAACGTCTGGTTAAATTTTCAGTCAAAAATATTTTTAAAAGAGAATGACTGGCACAAAGATAGATATTTAGGATAATCAATATTAAGGCTTCCGACGGGGTAAAGACATGTCCCCCTGAAGCCATATAAAACATAGTAACCCCAGGTATAATAGCAATACAAAGGGTATGAACCAATAGTATCCTCAAAAAAAATAGTAAGGGCAGTTTTTTTATGTAAATCAAAGCTTCCTGGTTTTTCCTACAAGAAACTTGGAAATGCTCTGGGTCGGGTAAGTCTCGTAAGGGTGTTAAAAGCTTTTTCACTACAAAAAGATCCGTAAGGCCAGCCAATACCACCCCAAAACCCAGTGGGGCAAACAAATGCTGGTAATTCAAGGAACCCTGGGGATGAATTACAAGGTATGCCGGTATCCCAAGGATAAACAAGAAAAGAAGTCCAATGCAGCTTTGTTTAATTTCAGACAAGTAAAGTTTTTTATAGTTATTCATAGCTACTTCCTCTCAATACTTCCTGATATCTTGGATATTTACCAACAAGATATCTTTCCACCGTCACACCTCCCAACCAGGTAGTCCGGAGCGTAAATACACGGATATACCATATTTACTCTCCTAATCTTGCCTTAACGAAACAAAAGTATCGAAATAGTCAGTAAGTAGCTAACGGCTCCGGCAAAGGTTAGCACCGAATACTTTTTTTCCGTTGCAGTTAACGCCCTGCGAGATGCTCCTATACAAATTAAAGTCCCTATAAAACCCGCTGACAAGACTAAAATCCTCAAAAAACTTAATAATGAAATTAATACTAGCTGACTTTCCACCACACCATTCATTAAATGGTGTAAATATAACAGCAAACTTGGCAGCATGGGAAGAAACTGTAGTTGATAGGCAAAATGCGCGGCCAATACCAGGGGTATCAGGCATAATACTAACCTTATTCGGGGCATTGCTTCCTCTTCAGTCAAAAGGCTACGTATGGCCCACCAGCCGGCAAACCCTGTACCAAAAACAATCGCCCAAAAAATAATGGAAAAGGTAGCGATACTATTATGTATAAATTGGTATTTGTCATAAAGTAATACTGGTATTAATTGTGCCCCGAAGATAAGCACAAAGATGGCCATACCACGGTTAACATGGCGGGTAAGCCAAATTTCCCTGGCAGGCGGTCTAATATTAAGCATAATGGAACTATGCGGACAGTTTATTACACAGTTCATACATAATTTACAGGCTACATTGTTATCCACAAAAGATAAGTGCTGGAATAAAGGGCAACCCGCCACTCCCTTACTTCCTTTATAACAGTCAAAGGTAGTGCATTTATGACGGCATATTTCAGCCTTGGAGCGCAATTCCAAGGGGGCTACCATGGAACAAACGGAAACCATGCCTCCCAAAGGACAGATATGCCGACACCAGGTATGCCTGGGGTAATACAAGGCCGCCAAAACTGCGCCTAGGGTAATAACGAGCAATAATAACCCCGTGGCCGGAGGAGATTCCCTGATTCTGCTTACTTCTTCAACCCAGAAAATAAGAGAAAATAATAACGACATAATGATGTAATCGTATTGTTTGAGAAGACGGGGCACCGGCCGATTAAAACTAAAACGTTTTTGAACCATATCTGCCGTGCCTGCAAAGGGGCATATTGAGCAGGTGAAACGTCCTGCTAGGGCAGAGGAAAAAAGCAACGCAGGCCAACCTATGGACCAGACGGCCCCTAACACTAGGGTTCCCACAATCCCGCCCTGAGTTGCGGAAGCCACTAGTATAAAAATCCAAAGGCCACAACTAGCTGCCACCTGAGGTATTCGAGGGTATATACGGTTTTTAATTAGCCGGTTTACCGACGGAAATTGCAGTACATCCAGCGCTATGCCGGGGTTTTCCAAGATTACACCAGTAAAAATATGCTCAGCGTTTATTTCCCCGCCATCGGCTAATACTAGTGCCCTCTCCAGTATTTCCTCAAGTTCAGCCACATTGGATTGGGTGTATTTATAGTTTAGAAGCTTTTCCTGGGCTTCCTTGGTTATGGTAGGCAATGGGTACTGGTGTTTCTTGGTCAATTTCCTTAAAAGTGATGAACAAAGTAGAGGAATATCCCGCATTCTATCTCTTAGAGAAGGTAACATTAAAGAATTAGCTAGAAGACGGGTAAATTCATCCGTATTTAATAGATCAGCCCAATTACTGGGCTCAGCGGGTTCCCTAGAGATGATCATTATTCTGACATCCAGCAGATTATCTTCCATGTAGGCGGCTAGTCTAATCAGCACCAGGGGACTCAAAAGGTCAAAATCCTTTAATATTAGAGTACCTCCGGCAGCAAGTTCCAAGTAACCGAACCTGTTTAGCCCCAATCCTTGAATAAAGCCGCCAATACCACCAAAAATTCGCTCTCCTAACTCATCATCCAGCATATCCCCACATTCCACAGTTATGAAAGGCCTAATATTGTCGTCGTTATCTCTATGGATAAGCCATGCCAGCAATTCTTTACCTGTACCTTTTTCACCGACTAAATATAGCGGTTGCCTTAATGGAGCCAATTGGCTGATGAGCTTTCTGTATTGCCTAATTTTTTGGTGGTTACCTGCCAATTCCACGTGTTTGTTTTGCTTTTCTTCCGTTAAGAGCCGGGCATAAAGGTTTTCCTTGCGACGGTATACCCAGTTTTTCTCATCCGCTTCTTTCAACCGGGTAATTAAATCCTGTACCATTATATTAAAAACTTCCGGTGTTTTTTGGACAATTTCCGAAAAAGCTGCCAAAGGCAAAATAAGCACTTGCCCCCTTTCCAGGGCCGTCAGCTGATAACCTGGCGCTACGGTATCCCCTGTGGGCAGTTCAAGCACCGGAAAAGTAGCATTTATGTCAGAATCCAATATCTCTTGGCTTTCCTCATCGCCAAAAGAAAGCCGTAAGCGCCCCTTGATCGGTAAAAGCCATTGCCCCTGAGTAACTTTTCCTGTATGTATTTTTTCTCCCGGGAAAATCTCAATGACCCGTCCCAATTCTATTAAGTCTGCCATGACTTTAGCATCTATATTATCTCTGATAATAGTCATTTTATTGCCTCCCAGGTTAATAAATGAGCATCTATTCTCTTTCGCGTCTTATATAAGATTAATAGTAATTAATGGATATTTCATAGTTATTCGACAAAATTCAATAGTTTCCTTTTTTTGAACTAACTTTCTGTTTTCACAGAACAAGGTCGAAAGCGCGATATAACTTGCTTCCAACCTTATGATAGATTATATGTACATAGGGAATAATCCTCTATGTATCTGGAATTTGTAAATGTGAATGAGTCGCGAATTTCTCATGAAGAAGGGACCCCGCTTAAAAAGCAGAGTCCCTTCTTTTTAAATTTAGATCAGGAGGGCATTGTCCCTTGGGATTTATTTTACACTTAGAGCTTCCTTTACCAAGGGTTGTAGGGCTGGATCTTTTAGCATGGCTGCAAAGGTCGCTTTCATTTTCGGATCGGACATGATCTGTACCATAGGCTTATACATTGATGGATTAGACATAATACTCACCATATTAGCCTGGTTTTCACTACTCCCCATTATACCCATCATATTATTTTGTACGTCGCTATCTTTCATCACATCTACCATCACAGGCATCATTTGTGAAGACCCCATTATTTTTACCATGGACTGGCGAGTATATGGTGAACTAAAAACATTCATCATTTCCGTAGGATTGCTCGTCATATATTGAGTCATGTTGCTGGTGTTCATCATACCCTGATTTTGGCTGCCACAACCAGCTAGACTTAACATGGCAATAGAAATTAGAGCTACAAACATTATAACTTTTTTATTCTTCTTCACAACCATCATCTCCTACTCTTTAAATCGCTTTAAATAATTTCCATTCATTAGACAAACTAAACCAAAGGGCAAGGGCTCTCATCCATTACAATCTAACAAATGAGCGGCTAGCAGAGGACAAGAAGTAAAAAGAATGTCCTCCGGCTGAATAATACGAGATAAACACGATAACTTTACAATAGTTCCTAAAAGCGGTCACCTCCTTAAAAGACTGAAGTGCTAGCTCGATATTGTACAATTCTTACCACTATTTTTAGCTTTTAAAAGCGCTTGGTCTGAAGCAACAATAACGTCATGAATATATTGCCCATCGTCCGGATAACTCGAAACGCCCAAGGAAACAGTTATCTGGGGATATGCTTGATTATCAAGTTGACTTATTTCCGACCTAATTTTTTCAGCCATCTTCATCGCGTTCTTTTTATCGCAATCCAATAAAAGCAGGGTTATTTCCTCCCCGCCATATCTATATACTCGGTCGGTCGCGCGGACACAGGCTCTAATAGTCTCTCCTACCTTTTTGAGTACATTATCCCCAATGTCATGGCCAAAGTGATTGTTGAAATCCCTGAAATTATCAATATCGAGAAATATTAAGGAATATAAGCCACTATAGTCAAACTGTTTTATATCCTGATCAAAAGCCCTTCGATTTAGAAGTCCAGTTAAGTTATCCGTCATCAGGCTAACCTTTAATTGTTGGTTTAACCTTTTAACTTTCTCAAGCCTTTTATAAAAAAGAACAGCCACAATAAAATTCGTTAACCCAAACGAAGCTCCCATTATGATGCAATGCAAAACAAGATTATTGAATAATGGCATATCCATGAAATACAAGAGTACTACTGAATAAAGTATCCCAGTAAATACCATAGCTATTAACAGCCATAATTTACTCATACGGTAAAAACTCCCTCTTCTTAAGTGATCGCCAAAAGTTTCTTTTCACATTCTAAAAAAGCTTCCACCACCTCCGGATCAAAATGCTGGTTTTTATCCGCTACAATTCTATTCATCGCTTCTAGATGGGAGAGTCCTTCTTTATAAGATCTCTTAGATCGAATTGCGTCATACGCATCGCAGAGGGCGAAAATCCTTGCTTCCAAAGGAATCTCCTCACCCCCAAGTCCCTCAGGGTATCCTTTTCCGTTAAATTTCTCGTGGTGATATGCGCATATATTCATCCCCATTTCGAGAAAAGACTCCGTTAAATGGTATTTTTCAATCGTCTCTCTGAGGACATTTTGACCAGTGAGTACGTGTTTCTTCATTTCATCAAACTCTATATCCGTCAATTTGCCATTTTTCAATAAAATAGCGTCGGGTATTGCTACTTTACCAATGTCGTGCAACGTGGCCGCGTAATAAAGATTGTCTAAAAAGTCACGAGTAATAACCTTTTTATACCTTTTATGCGTGCTTAATTGACGGGCTAAGATCACGGCATAATCTCTTGATCTTTCTAAATGCTTCCCCGTCTCTGGATCACGCCCCTCTGCCAAAGTGGCAAGTGAAAAGACGATAGCCTTTTGGGTGTTAATCGTCTTTTTCAAGACTGAAAAATTTGTAAGGATGCTGAACACGACTAAGCTGAGAAATAACAGAAACAAGGCTCCGAACAGATAAATTAGTTTACCTAAGGTTACTTTCAATAAAGGATATTGATGATATGCGGCAATAATAAATGGTTGATCGGCAAAGATCTTAACCTTGGAATAATGGATCATTTCCAGCTCAGTAACTGGGTACCAACCAGAATTACTCGTTAAGGCATAACCAAGGTTTTTGATATTGAACGTTCCAACTTTCTGATCGAAGAAAATATCTACGCCATCATCCGTATGAATAAACAATTGGTTGTTGGGGAGTATCTCAAAAACGTTGACTAAATCAAGATCAATGAACAAGACTCCTTTTTTCACCGCTCTATCATCGGATAAAGGCAAAGCAAGTGTCATTAATACCTGCTTCGTTATGTTAGTCCCTTCTTCTTCTGTCGCGAAATAAATTGACGAAAGTGCTATCTGCTCTTTCTCCAATGCAACAGCTTTTTTAAAAAGTTCCCTATGTATCTCACGATTACTTAAGCCATTAGGCCAAAAAAGTGGCCTTTTCGTTTCGCTTTCTACCTTTAACATCTCTGCACCAGACAGATTTGTGACCGTCATCTGGTACGATTGTTTACCCTCCAAAAAACCCTTGAGCACTTTCTCTGCTCCACTTTTTTTTAGCGGGTCAAAATCTTTGGCAAAGTACGATTTTATATCTGGTAACGCTAAGACAAAGTCTAAGTCCCGCTGAAGATCTGAAAAATAATTGCTTATAATCGTTTTCCCCGAAGTTACTTCAGCCATGGTTTTTTGACTTCTCCATTGTGCTTCCTCTTCATAGACCTGTCTCGTCCCTAGGTATAAAGATATCCCGAAACCTACTAACAAAAGGAGGATGACTATGAGATATACCAGGTTCTGGCGTATTAATTTTCTTATTAAGAATGAATCTCTTCCTAGCTGAGTAGGGAAACGCTTCATAATTTTGTTGTCCTTTGTCCTTAATTTAATAATACCAATGGTTCCCACTTGACATAACCTATTATAGCAGTTATACAGCCGAAGTTGTGAATAAGATATGAATTTGTCTAAAAAAATATAATAATGGGAGTTGATATGGTTCAGTAAAAAGAATAATACCCAACCCCGCCAGAGAAAACAAATGTGTATTGCAACTGCTAAAAAGTATATCGGTGTTTCATATTTATGGAGTGGGTCATCTCCTGAGATGGGTCTTTACCTTGGGGAGATGACTAAAGCTCGGACCCTTAATAATCGGTCTGAGCCTTTAGTCATAGCCATGTTCAACAATCTGCGGGACAATTCCAAGTTCCCTAATGCATGTACACTATGCGATACCAACCCCGCCGCGACAAAGATCAAAAGCAATCCTGTCACCAAGAAGAATTTCTTCAGTTCCAATTTTACAGTCGATTTGAATAACAAGACTTCCATAACCGCTGCCAAAATTAAACCGATAACGGCCCCAATCAGTGAGAAGAGATGATGAGTTCATGAAAAAGGGACCCCGATTAATACTCATTCGGGATCCCTTTCTTCCTAAAAACGACCAGAGAGATTTATACAGTAACCTATTTTTTGGCCTCTGCCGGAACAACAATGGGGGCCAGTATGCTATCTTTGAGCATCTCAACACATTGAGCCATATAAACTCCGACTTTTTCCGAAGGATCCATTGTCGGGATACCAAGTGCTCGGGCGACGAGTTCGGTTAAATCCATTTGTTGGACCTCCGTTCCCATAGCGTGACAGGTTGCGTTAAATTGTGATCCACACCCCGCACAGTTGGTCACGAGGTATTCCAACCAGTTGCAACCGCTTCCTCTACACGTTTCATTCCGCTTTGAGCAACCGTGGGCAAGGAATCAAACGCAGAAACGAGTCCACAGCATAACCCCTCTTCCTTGATGTGTTCCATTTCGCGAAATTCAATGCCCGGAATAGCGCGAATAACACTTCGGGGTTCATCATAGTGCCCAAACCAACGCCCAACATGACATGAATCATGGTAGGTAATCGTGTTGCTTAGAGGGTCCGTAAACTTCAGGCGGCCATCCGCGATAAGCTCGCTTAAAAAGACAGTGATATGCTTAAAGCGAATGTTACATTCAAGCCCCATTTCCAAGGCCATTTGCTGATAGTTTTCATTAAAAGTCGCGTAGCAGCCTGGGCAGGAAAAGATAATCGTCTCAATACCGGCTTCTTTAAACATTTCCAAATTCTCTCCAACAAGGTTTTGGAAGTCTTTCTTATATCCTCCTAAGGTTAAATAAAGTCCACAGCAGCGTTCACGCTCCCGGAAATGAACAAAAGGAATTCCGAGATGATCCATAATACGGGTCGCGTTTTGCGCCATATTGTCCATGATCGTGCCTGCCCAGCAACCGGACCAATACGCAATTTTACCGTGGGTTTCTGTTGGAACATCCAGCCACTTTAAGCGGTCTTCCGCAGGGACGCCCCAGAAGTTACCCGTATTAAGCACGTTGTCACGGATGATTCCAAGGCCGGTATTCTGTAGTTTATTCTTGTTGAATTCGTAACGTAACGCCATCCAGTGGTGGGCATTATGAGCGCGGATTTGACAAACGGAGTCGCATTTTTTGCACGTGGTACATGGATAAAGTGCCTTTCCAACTTCATCGTCCATCGGAAGTTTACCCTTGATATGTTGGTTAAGAATAAAATATTTGCCGCGTGGAGAGTTACTTTCCCAGGGAATAGCATCAAATACCGTACAGACATTACGACAATAGCCGCATTGTGCGCAGGCAAACGTGTCATCTGTCAACCCGTCGTCGAGCGGCGAGGTAAAATCATTCCCTTGCCACTTCATGAGTAAACGCCCGGCAAGTCCAATCAGGCCGCTCCCAGCATTCGCAACTTTCATGGCCGTGGAAAGCATCTTTGTTGGGGATTGTTTATCCATTGAGATAGGAATTATCTTGCCAGGATTCATGATCCCCTCGGGGTCGACAAATTGTTTGAAGTCCCAAATATTTTTTAGGCGCTCTTCACCATAAAACGTTTTGGCGCGATCGGTAAAGTACATCCCGACGCTAAAGACTTTACCCCCATGTTTTTCACCACTATCCATAACATCCAAGGCACAAGCGTAAGCCAGCGGAAAACCAAGCTTTCTTTCGTCTGAAAGCATAAAACCTAAGATGGAGATTTGGTCATGCCCAACCATTGTTCCCTCAAGGGCAAATTCCCCTTTGAATTTACGTTCGACTTCTTGGACAAAGGTAGCAACTTCTGTAATTGGAATGACTACCTCACTGGCAACTAAGGTCGGACCAAGCTTTTTGAAGCGCATGGGATAAAACTTATCGTTCCACTCCTCAACTGCTAATTTCTCCCGCATAATTTTTCCACTATACTTTGTTGTGAGCTCCCGAATCGGGTTCTCTACAGAAGACCGACGGGGTTTTGGAAAAACCATCGTGACCAAATACTGGTCTTCGGGCAAAACATAATGCTCAAGGGCCTTTTGTTTAAGGGAAACATAAGCTGGTGTGGATAAGCCGACGTTCCAGAGCGGCACATTTTTCTCCGAGAGGGCTTTCAAAAATTCAGAGGCGCTTTGCATGTTCGGAAAAGCCGAGAGGATCACACTCTCTTCATCTTTTTCCCGTGCCCGAACTGTAACGCTCACGATCGATCCCGTGATTCCGCATAAACTGTAAACCTGGAACAAATCCTCGCCAACAAACGTTTTTAAATGACCATTGGGTAACACTATCTCCACCGAGACGATGTTCTGAAGACAGTCTCCAAATTCATAACTGCCATACCCGCTCCCTCCCTGAGCAACCCAACCAGCAACTGTCGAACTGTTTGAACTCGAAGGAAACGCCCGCAATGTTAATCCGCGATTGCTTAACTCCTTCTCCAAATTGCTCCAGATTACGCCAGGTTCAACCGTAGCCGTCATGTTTTCCGTATTGATATCTAGGATCTTGTTCATTCTGACGAAGTCCACAACAATTCCGGCCTTTACTGGAACACTGCCCCCAAACCCTGCAGTTCCTGCACCTCTGGGTACAACGGGAATCTTTTCTTCCTTAGCAAGTTTGGCAAGTGCTATAACGTCGTTCACACTTGTGGGTTGAACAACGCCATCCGGAGTACACCCAATCATTGCCCGAATTTGTTCAGGCATGATCCCCATATCATGAGAGTAAACCACTCTTTCAACTCTATTAAAGCGCACACGATCACTAAATATCTCTTGAAGTTTAGACATCTGAACCGTCGTTAGATTTTGCTTCACTTTATTGTTCTCCTTTCAATTTGCAGCACTACCATACGAGTTTAATAAATTTGCACAAATACTTAATAAATGTTCAAAAAAATAATAGCTAATTCTCAACAAGTGCTTATTTCCACCAATCTACCCCTTCCTTTAACACCCCATTTTTAAACCATTAGTTCAAATTAAATGAACTTATTTTTAATGATTGCCAACTATTTCGACATCATTTCTTTGATTCCTGCCCGCTAATTAAATAAATTTATGTTTTTCATCTCTGCCGATACAAAAAAAATAGACCTCCCGAGTTAGGAACTCAAGAGGAAATAAATTCTCATGTCGATTGAGCGGATTAGAGGAAGTGCTTAATCCAAAAGTGATCGATTCCGTTTATAGAACTGAATATAATTAAGAATAAATTTTAAATCTCCCGCTCCCAAATCCCTAACTGCCCGGAGGACTGATTGTACCCTTGGATCTCCCAAGAGAGACAAGACATCAGTATTTAACGAGGCGACTAGGTTATCTACATCTTCTTGTTCTAAGAGAAAATAACAAACCGATACTCCCAAAGCCTTAGCTACATTTTCTAATGTATCTAAAGATGGCTCAGCCTGATTATTCTCAATCTGACTAACCATTGCAGGAGTTATTTCTGCCCGATCTGCCAAAGCAACTCCAGTAAGCCCTTGTTTTTCCCGTTCACGACGTACACGTTCCCCCATCGAAAGCGCATCTGCCGATTTCTCCAAAAAATATCGCACTGTGACACTCAAAGCCTCACCCAAACGGTCTAACGTCTCTAAGTCAGGTTCCTCTGTCCCCTCTTCATAGGCCTGAATGCGTTCTGGCGAAATTCCCGATAGTTCACTGAGTTCTTCAATCGTTAAGCTTCGTCCCCTGCGAATAAAGCTTATTTTTTCGCCGCATACCTTTTCCGTACCAATCTCAAATAGATAGGTGGGAGAAATATTTAAGACGTCGGAAAGTTTCTTCACCATTGCTACCGATGGCTTCTTTACCCCTCGCTCAACTGCACTCAAAAACGAACAAGAGACTCCCAACTGATCTGAAAGCACTTGAAGTGTGAACCCTCTTTGTTTGCGAAAATCCCGGATCATTGTTCCTAAAGCCATATTTCATCCGCCTTATTTTAATTAGAATCAACCTTTATTCGTGTTGATTAAGTAGCCCCTTAAAAAAGATATCTCATTTAATATAGCATAAGTCCAATAAACGTGTATAGCCCTATCACGATCAGTGATAGGGCCGTAACCAATATTTGCTCTATCCCACTTAGGTGGAAGGTCTATTAGGCTTAACTTACAGCTTGGTTTTATGACAACTGGTACAGTTAGGGCGATCTAGATGCTTTGTTATCTTTGCACCGTTAGCCCCGCTTTCATGACAGGACTTATAGTCCATGTCTTGGGTAACCTCATGAGGAATGGCAGGACTTTTAGATACCCTTTAGCTAAGCCAGTTCACTTTCTCGCAATACTCCTTGGCAAAGTCAGAACAGCGGCAGAAATAAGGACAATAACAATCATACCCACACTACTCCACTGTCCCGAAGTCCAATTGAATAGATAGCGTGCACCATCCCCTCGTAAAAATTCTAATCCGAACCGCCCTAGTGAATAGAGTACAATATAGGTTAAAAAGAGGATGCCCCTCGGCAATTTGCGCCAACGCGAAAGGATTATGATCAGCGCAAAAACAACCATGTCCCATTGCCCTTCCCATACTTCTGCCGGCCATAAAGGTTGGCTGCCATAGGCATCATATGCTGGAGTTCCCGAGGGATAAACCAAACCAAAACCTTGATTAGTCGGGCTACCATAGGCATCCCCATTAAGAAAGCAAGCAATTCTTCCGATCCCCTGCCCTAAGATAATCCCAGGAGCGGCAATATCAGCCATTCTCCAAAAATCAAGCTGATGCTTACGAGTATAGATCCATCCTACAATAAAAGCCCCAACCAGACCTCCTTGAATAGCCATACCGCCGTGCCATATCATAAAGCTTTCGGCAAGATGGAGGGAATAATAGTCCCACTCGTAGAAAAAGACCTGCCAAACACGTGCTCCAATAATGGCTCCAATCACAGCAAAGAGAACCAAGTCTAAAAGATGCTGGCGGTATTCCTTCTCAGAAGAGGCTAAATGATAAGCTACCGCTAAACCAATTAATATGGCAATGGCTACCACTAAACCGTAAGATCTTAGAGAAAATCCCCCGATGCTAAATAACGTTTGCAGCAAATCTTGTTCCCCCTCTTTTTAATTCATAGTATTTATACCGGATTAGTATAAATTAATTGTAGGTTTCCATGTCCCTTTTGTCAAGTACACTCTTTATACAAAAATTCCTTGTGCCACAACATACTCATCCAAAAATTCAAGATCCGAATATGCCGTTAGCAGGAGTAACATAAAAGTGGCTAAGGATTTAATCCTCAGCCACCTTTTGGGCTACTACTCATTTACCCTCAATATCCTTTTTCCGGCTTTGATACTCCACCGAATCTATCTCACCACGCGCATATCGTTCACTCAGAATGTCCATTCCACTCTGCTTACCTAGCCCTCCTGTATTAATGCGCGAGTTATTACGACGAAATAGATAGATACCAAGTAAAATAATCCCAATCCAGAAGATGAGCATTCCTATCCCCATCAACCCATATCCACCGCTTCCATAACCACCATATCCACCATATCCACCATATCCCCAACCACCCATCATATTACCCCAGCCACCCATCATATAAATTCCTCCTTTAAACTAATTTTCTGTAAATACAGCCTAGATGCTGACTTCCATAAAGTAAACCTTTGTTATCCCTTTTTAATGGATATTCGCTGCTTTTGGCCCAACAGTTCTTGTTTCCTCTCAAGGTAATCCTCTCTATCAATCTCACCCCGTGCATAGCGTTCATTCAATATATCTTGTACAGTGTGCGTATGAGATTGATGGTTCATGCAGCGTGATTCTTCAAAATTTGATGAATTAAACAAGTAAAAAGCTACGATGACTAATAGGATTAGACCAAACATCATATAAAATCTCCCCTTTTAATTAATAGGTTTGAGATGCCATTGTGTTTCCGTTGGTCATCATACTCCCTCCAGAATTACTCATGAATTCGTTCATTCTATCAAGGTTTTCTTGCCCCATTTGAGCTTTAACCGCCTGATCTGAATTCATAAGCTCTTGCATTTTTTCAACATCCCCTGTTTGCATTGCATTCTGCATCCCCGCTGAATTATGGAGATTTTGCATTTCGTCCGAATTCATAAACTCTTGGTGTTGCTCTGGTGAAAACGTTTGCTGCATGAATCCTTGCATTTGCCCAAACCATCCGCTCCCTTGTTGCAGGGACGTTTCGGCTAAAGCCGGCAAAGCCATGAGCCCTAGGGCTAATGTTGCGGTTCCTAGCACTGCGGTAATTTTCTTACTAATTTTTTTCATTTTGTATATTCCTCCCAATTAATTATTAATTTACTGCTTTTGTTCGTCTGATTTGCTGTTGTTCCATGTCCTTAGTGTAACCCTCGGATACGATTAACTCATGAAAAAGTTGTGAATTTCTTATGAAGAAGGGACCCTGAATGATCAGGATCCCTTCTTCAAATAGTTCGTGACTCCCCTTCCATATCTCGCCTCGTGGACAGCGTTCACGCAGAATATTCAAAGCACTAAGACTTACTATGTGCTTCTATACGAACCTGAGTGGCATTATGGCGGAAGGTCAATAAATCTTAGATTACTCCTTGACTTTATGACAACTGGTACAGTTAGGCCGATCTAAATGTTTTGTTATCTTTGCACCATTAGCCCCGCTTGCATGGCAGGACTTACAGTCCATGTCTTGGGTAACCTCATGAGGAATGGCAGGACTTTTAGCAACTTTTGGTGCTGGTTCTTTGGTTCCGCCACACCCCACCAGAATTACTGTTAAGAAAACCGCCAGGATTAAAAGAAGTCCGCGTTTTTTCATGCGATCTGTGTCAACCTTCCATGTTCTAGTCTTACTCTCCGCTGCGCCAGTTCGCCTATTTCATTGTCATGGGTAACCATGACAATTGTGTGCCCTTCCCTGTGAAGTTCCTGGAATAGCTCAATCACTAATTTTTCATTGTCTTCATCCAAATTTCCTGTCGGTTCATCCGCTAAAATTAACGCAGGATAGTTAATGAGCGCCCGGGCAATGCACACCCTCTGTTGTTCTCCACCGGAAAGTTGGCTAGGCAGGTGTTTGGCACGTTGAGCCAAGCCTACCCGCTCCAGGGCTTTGAGGGCTTCCTGTTCGTCGGTGAGACTATGGTAATACTGGGCTACCATTACATTTTCCAGGGCGGTAAGATGAGGAATAAGGTGAAACTGCTGGAATACCAAACCTATTTTTTCCCTGCGAACCTCGGTTAATTCTTTGTTCGACCGGGCAGTTACCTCAATTCCATCGATTGAAACAGAGCCACTGGTTGGTTTATCCATACACCCAATAATATTAAGCATGGTACTTTTTCCGGAACCGGAGGGACCCATGATGGAAACCCATTCCCCTGGGGCGACGCTTAGATTAAAATCCTTTAAGGCGTGGACATTGCCGTAGGATTTAGTGACATTCTTTAATTCCAAGATGTTCATACGTTTCTCCTTTCTACTCCCCTTTAAGTACCAAGGCTGGTTCAATGTTGGCCGCTGTCCGTACGGGCATGATCACTGCAACCCAGGCTACCAGAACAGATAAGATGATTACCGCTATAAGCACTGAGGGCCTAAACGTAATATAGGCTTTAAATACACTCAGCCCGATAACCTGGGCAATCCCCCATCCCACCAGGGAACCCAGCACCCCGCCAGTCATACCTAGGAGAGCGCTTTCCCCTAAAAACTCACCGGCGATGGCTCGGTTGGTCGCGCCTAGGGCCTTGCGCAGGCCGATTTCCCTTCGCCTTTCCATGACCATTGCCATCATGGTTGTGGAGACACAGAGCAAGGTTGAAGCTAGGATTACGATGACTACTAGGTAAACCAGGGTTCTAATTTTCTCAAGGATAACGCCCTCTGAACGGGCAATTTGCTGGATAGGGTTTGCTTTAATGCCCGGCTCAGACTGGCTAATCGTTTCTGCCAAGGTGATCAACTCTGCAGAATTTCCCATGACGCTTAGATAGGCAGTATGAATTTGCCCTTCTTTGCCCAGAAGTCCTTGGGCTTTTTCTAATTCCAGAAACACCTGATAATCTTCCGTACTGCCGGTGGAAACCATGCCCACTACTTGTAAGCTCTCAGTTTTTCCTGTTTCCTCCGCGGTTATGCTCAGTTTCTGCCCGACGTTTAATTCTAACTGTTCCGCCAGAGCGGAACCTACCACAATCTGGTTATTTTCCCTGGGCCAAGCTCCATCTAAACTCCAGTAAGGACTAACCTTTTGGATCCCAGAAAAGTCTACTCCAACCGCCACGAATCGTTGCTTGTTACCTGTGACGATCCCATATAGGTAGGGAGAATAACCAATTGTTTTTTCTTGGGGCACCTGCTCCAACACTTGGTTTAGTTTTGCTAACTCCAGGGTGCTGCCTTCTTGCTGCTGGGCAGGTACTAGCACCAGATTGGCACCGTAACTGCGCAGTTCTTTGCTCATTTTCAGGGTGATATCATTATAAACACTTAATAATCCAGAAATCACCCCGATGCCCAGTACTAGGGCCAGCAGGGCAATCGCTACACGGGATTTTCGGTTTTTCAGGGCTGCGGTAACCATTCGTAAATACATAGCCTGTTTCGTCATTTTTTAACCCCCATTACCTGCCATGCAGTACTTCTGCGGGGCGCAGGTTTACCAGCATGCGAATCGCGGATAGGCTGCCCAAGAGGGCAACTCCCACAGATAAAGTTAGTACAATCGGAAGAACCATTATTTTTATTGACAATCCGGAACCAAATACCGCTTGACCAATAACCTGGGCAAAACCTAAGCCCATTAGGTAGCCCAGTACCCCTCCAATGATTCCGCTGATGACTGACTCCGCTACAAACAAGGCGATAACCTGCCAACCTTCCGCTCCCAGAGCCTTGAGTAAGCCGATTTCCTTACTGCGCTCCAAGACCTTGGTAGTCATGAGGCTTGATATCCCCAGAGCGGCGCTGAGCAGAGCCGCTGCCGTTAAGAGCAACATGAGCAGCTGAATCTTTCCTAAGATCAATCCTTCCGATTCAGCAACCTGCCGGATAGCATTGGCCCTTACCCCAGGCAGGATTTCTTCGATCTGATAGGTGATGGCGCCAACATAGGCTGTACAATACCATCGTTCATACTCTTCGCTGGTCAAAGACTGAAGATCTTTTGCTGCCCGGCGGGCCAGTTCGTTTTCCGGAGTGGTCAGAGCGCTTACCTCCACCTTACTTACCTTACCCGAGGTTCCCTGTAGTTTCTGGATGAGGGCTAAAGGCACAAATACCTTCCGGTCATCACCGCTCCCACTGTCAAAAACCCCTGTTACCTTAAGGACTTGTTCCTTGCTTCCAGACGGAGTGTTTACCAGAACCTTTAGGTTGTCTCCCTGTTTAATCCCGGCCTTTTGAGCCAATTCCGTCCCTACCATGGCTTGGTTTTCCGAGCTGTCATCTGCCCACTGGCCATTTACCTTCCACCATGCTTTGAGGCTGACGGCACCCGTAACGACCTTTTCCCCTGCGGGAGTCGTAATTTCTTTGTTAAACCAGGTACCCACCAGAACGGTGTCTTGGTTCCCGGTCGTTGCCGGTTGTTCTAGGTACGGAGTAAAGGAAAGAATATTATTGGCCCAAAAGATTGTTTTCAAGCTGCTTAAACTTGCTTCTTCAAGGTAAGCTTGACCCTGCAAGGGATTGTATTCTACCCCGCCGATGTTCAGCGGGACAGTTTCCACCCTGGGTTCTACTAAGATGTTGGCTCCGTAGGTTTTAAGCTCCCGGTTCACCTTATCCCCGATATCCAGGGAAATATTGAGCATAGAACTAGCCAGAGATGCACCAAAGGCGATGGTTACCACTGCCAAAAGTTTACCTTTCAGGCCTTTGGAGAACGATTTTTTCAACATACGCCAGAACATGCTGTCACCTCTATTCTATAAACACTTGTTCTTTTTGCATTATATCGGTTGTTTTTATCAGAATACTGCCATTTTCCACCTTGTTGGGGAAAGGAATAGGATTACAGCCCCCAGGGAAGCCAATGGTTTGCTTATTGATGATTACATCACAATTTAGGCAAACCACGTTATCACCCCGTTGGTAATATCCCACCACCCCGCAGATTTCGCAGGCATCCAACCCTATGCCAAACAACCCGTTCCCTTTGCCAACAACGATAAAGCGCATCGTTACATTATTCTGGGTAACAAAGTTAAAGCGGTGCAGCTTGTTGTCATTTACCTGAGTCACCGGAATTGTAATTACCCCGTTTTCCGCCTGCACAGGGACCGGAGGGGAAAGTTTGACTTTTTTATTAGAGTAGACTTGTCCCACCCCTAAGAGTGTCCCTGTAGTTAAAATAAGTACTCCGGTAACTGCCAGCCAACGAAGCTGGTTTCGGTATTCCGCCAGGAACTTCCGCCTTAGAGCAGGGTTTTCATACTCCTGCTGAACAGGTTTCTTGCTACCCGCTCTGGCCAGTATCACCTGTACTGCAACCAGTAACACCAGAGCATAGAAAAAGAGCGGGTAGTAGGTGTTAATCGCCGGGGCTATCACAGAAACTAACACCGGAGTTACCGGGATATATCCCAAGGTCATTCCCAATTGTAACAAGCTGATCAGATGACGAACTAAGACAATCGTTACCAGAGTTGCCGCAGTGATGATCACTAGTTGCTTGTTCATTTTTCGGGTTGACTTAAAATAGGACCAGCCGAACAGGGCTGCCAGAAAAATTCCGAAGAGTGCCCCGATTACTTTCAAAATCAATTCCGTATTAATAAAGCTACGAGCCTGCACAAAAATTTTCATAGGAAAGCCCACCAACTCTATGCCCTCAACCGTAACCAGCAGGACTGTTGTTAGCAAAACCAGAGGGCCCATCGCAAACTGAGCGGACTTAGACTTTAACGCCAGGCGACCTGTTAAGATTAACAATGCTAGAACCGGAAATATACTGCTTAACCAGGCAAACTCAAACAGCTCTCGATTTCCCCAAAAGTCGACTCCATACACAAGGACTGTGGCAAAAACCAAGGCTAAGCCGGTGCCGATCCATACATATTTAACTTTGCTCTTCATGTCAGGCAGCGTTAGATAAAGGTAAAGTAAGAGTGTAACAACCAACAATCCTGCTTCAAAACTACTCTTTAAGGTATAGTCCAAAATCCCTAGCAAATTTTCTCCCCCTAGCCAAAAATAATTAATGAAAAGAGCCCGGTCAAGAAACCGACCGGGCAATGCTTAATTACCACTTACGGGGCACGAAGGAGAAGTCCCAAGATACCTCGATGGGTTTAGTCCAGTATCTACCCGGAACCCCGGTTGCTTTATCGACATGAATTAAGAAATCCCGTTTTTCCGGGGACTCGATTGTATACTTTACTGTATAGTTACCTGCTCCCAACATCTTCACGTTGGCGCCATAGTGGGAGCCATCTGCAGCATTCATAGGCATAAAGCTGCCGGACTGTTCTTTACCGGTATCCTTATTTTTCAATTGATATTTTACAGTTAAGTCAGGTACGAACTCCCCAACTCCAAAGCCCAGGGAATTATTCTCCAAGGCAGAGATGTCAGCTTCCAGGTGGATATCGGATTCAGAGGGTTTAAGGCCTGCTTTTTGTACCGGTTCCATTTCCACAGGCTGGAGATATATCGGAGCTATGCTCATGCCCTCCACTTCTTGGGCATCTCCAATCGGGTATTCCCGGAAGGAAGCATCGCTTGCTTTGGCCTCCTCCTGCTTTTGGGCTGAGTCAGTTTGGGCAGTCTTCTGTTCAGCGGTGGCAGCTGGTTTATTTCCTGCTCCGCAACCTGCCAGGGTTAAAGTTCCTACAATTAGAATGGCTGCAAGGCTAAAGTGTTTATATTTTTTCATCGGTTTTTCCTCCAATTTCAATTCTAAATGATCTTCATATTCATTTGTTTATGGTCGATGATTGTTTTATCTCTTTCATTTCCTCAAATTGTAATGATATCCTTTCTCATTTCAACTAAGCCCTGCTTTTCTATTTTTGGCTTGATATGCAAATCCGGCGACAGCAATGGCCAAAAGTAGCAGTTGCGGGGCCAAGGTTTCCCAGGTGGGGTAAATCCCCAGCCAGGCTACAGTGGGAATGTTTACACTGGTGGAGCTTATTACACCGGCAGTCTGCAGTTCCCCTACTCCCTGACCAGCGAACACAAAGGCTAGGTAATAGAGCAGGAAGCTTGTCCCAAGGAAAAAGGGTTTCATGGGAAGCTTAACACTGGCGTAACGAATGATGGCAAAGATCATGCCCAAGGCCAGTATACCTACCCCAAAACCGGCTAAAACCATACTCAAGTCTGTAGTACCACTCATCATAGCTTGGTAAAACAACACGGTTTCCGCTCCCTCCCTGTATACTGCCAGGAAGGCTGCGCTCCATAGGGCAAACGTGCTGCCCTTATTCAGGGAACCCTGTACCTTGCCATTTATGTAGTTCTGCCAGCGTTGGGCTTCGGACTTACTTACCAACCAGTAGCTGACTGAAAACAGCACCACCACTGCCAGCAGCATGGTAGCTCCCTCCAACACTTCCCGGCTAGCCCCACTGATACTAAAAACCTTGGTCAGGACCCATGCGGTTAGCAAGCTTGCCACTAGCGCAGCAGCAGTACTCTGGTAAATTACCTTGACCTTTTCTTTGTATCCGGATTTAACCAGGTAGGCAATGATTGCTCCGATGACGAGGATCGCTTCAAACCCTTCCCTGACGATAATTAAGAAGGAAGCTAAAAACGCTCCGAATCCAGTGGAACTCTCGCTCAGATCACCGTCAAGGGTTTTGGCGTCAACCTGCAACCCGCTAACCAGCTGTTCAATCTGCTGCTTGATTTGGGAGGCAGGCACCCCTTTGACCATGTCCTTTTTTAGCTGTTTGAAAGCCGTCTCCACTTCCGCATTGCGCTTAGCGGAGATATTCAATCGGACTGCCTTCTCCATTTGACCACTTTCATAGGGTCCGAAGTAAGCCTCATCCACCAGGTTTTTCGCCCCAGCCATATCACCCTGCTTATAAGTGGTATAAGCATCCTGCAGATGTTTATCGATTTCCTCGACCACACCGCTAAAAGGCTGACCTGCTGCCATAGCCGCAGGCGCTAAACCCAAGATAAGTATTAAACCTAACAACACTACGGCTAACTTTTTTCTCAAATGTCAATCTCCTCCCCAAAATTTGATTTTGATATTCATTATCAATAAATGGTGAAAATGATGGGTCCTTTCGGACCCGATCTTTATGATTAATATATGATATTCATTCTCAGTTGTCAATGAACAATTTTTGGATATCAGTGCTCATTTTTTATTTTTCTCCTAACACCATTTCTAACTGGTTTAGCTGAGCCTGAATCTTTCTTTGCCGTAAATCCAGGTATACAATATAGCCAAATAATAATGTCCATATCACAGCATATCCCCAAAACAGATGATTCATTTTAGAACCTCCTTAATAGGCCTTCAGGGCCTCTCTTTTAAGATTTTGAATTTTGCGTTCCATCTGCTCGATAGTCTTGCATTGTAATAGTAGTACTAAATAAAGCAAAGTAAACGTTAATAAACACACCATTAAGGTAAAAATCATAGAGGGTGGCAGGCCAATTTTGTCGGCCTCAAAAACCACTGGATGGATGGTTCGCCACCACCGAGCCGCCATGAACACGATCGGCACGTCTACAAAGCCAATAATTCCAAAAACAGCAGCTAGCCTATAATTTTTTTCATTTCCTTTTGCCGAATTACGGATAATTAAATAAGCTAGGTAAATAAACCATAATATCAGTGTGGTAGTCAACCTAGGGTCCCATGTCCACCACGTACCCCAAGCAGCCCTTCCCCAGATCGGACCCGTAATCAACACGATTGCAGTAAAAACAACCCCTACCTGGGCTGAGCTTCCGGCAATAATATCATACACTTCTGCTTTTGTCTTCAAATACATAATGCTTGCTACAAAAACTACAAAAAACGCCAAAAAAGCTACCCATGCTGACGGAACATGAAAGTAAAATATTTTCTGGACAGGCCCCATTTGCCTCTCTACTGGGACCCATTCAAACACTAAATACAATGCAGTTAACATTGATACAAAGGTCGAACCTAAAAGGATTTTTTTCAGCAAAGGTATTAATATCATTAATCCACCTCCATAAGGTAATCAAACAGCAAGAACGGCATGATTAGAAAAACCAGATCGTAAACCAGGATTAGTTTGATCCACGGAAGATATTGATCAAGGGTTAATCCAGTAAAAACTGCCGAAGTTGCTTCTATCGCAGCCAATAATACTGGCATTAGTAACGGGAATAAGATAACGGGCAGCAACGCTTCATTTGCTCTGAGATTACTGGTTAAGGCTGCTAGAAAAGTTCCAACTAGAATAAAGCCAACCGAACCGATCAACATTATAATAATCAACATACCTAGTGATCCCTTTAGATTAAGATCATAAAAGATGAAGTACAAGGGAAAGGTTATTATCTCCACAAAGAGAAGCTGCACTAAGTTGCTTGCAGCTTTTCCGAGATATATCTGGTATGGGGCAATGGGAGTTGACAAGATGCCTATTAAACAGTCATTAAATCGTTCCTTTGCATAGGTACGGTTAAGACCCAGAATTCCGGAAAAGATAAGACTCATCCAAATAAGTCCGGGCAAAATTTCCTCGACAGTCTGTCTTGACGGTTCGAAAGCCATGCTAAATAGGACTAAAATAAGCACCGAAAAGGTAACCATGGTTACAATAGATTCCTTTGCTCGAAACTCGCTGACCAAATCCTTTTTGAAAATGGTTGTGATTAAAGCCAGCTCACTACTCATTTAACAGGCCACCTTTTCATGGTAAATTCTTTTTAGATCCTCAGATAGAAGATTCGACCTGGGAAAATCAGCAGCAATCAGCCCTTTATTGAGAATTAATATTCGATCGACATCGTTCATACCATCTTCAAAACTATGAGTGACCATGAGGATCGTTTTGTGATTGGACTTTAAGTCTCTTAAAACGCCTTGAAGTAAACTAATACCCTGCTGGTCTAATCCTGTAAAAGGCTCATCCAGCAATATTACCTCAGGACTATGAATTAACGCCCTTGCTATGGATAGTCGCTGAAGCATGCCTCGTGAAAAGGTATAGACCGGCTCATTTAAGGCTAATATGAGACCTACCTTTTTAATAACCGTAATTATTTGCTCTTCCAGATTGTCAATATCATACAAACGTCCGTAAAACTGCAGATTTTCATAGGCTGTAAGCTCTGGATATAAGAAAGAGCTGTGTGAGATAATGCCAATTTTACGTTTTAATTCACCAGGAGCATTAACTATTGATTGATCCCCAATTTTAACTTGTCCTGAATCCGGTTTGGAAATCAAGGCTAGGATTTTCAAAAGGGTCGATTTTCCTGCCCCATTCGGTCCTAAAACTGCTACGAACTCACCCCTAGGAATCCTTACAGAAATGTCCCTGAGTACATTTTTACTACCATAGGTTTTAGATATATTAATCCCTTCGATCAATGGTTCATCCCCTCTCTTCTTCCATTTTCTTAAGAAGAGCCTGGTAACTAGTTAATGTCTTAGTATATTTGTCCTGATTAATCTTCCCTTGTGAAAATTGTTCTTCAAGTTGACGCATTTTGTTTAAGATTATTTGCTTTTTGATTCCTTCATTCGCCGTATCAACGTTCGCTTCATTTTCTTTAACCTTGGGTTGGTTTTTACGGCCTCTGTATAGGAAGGTACCTGGAATAATTACGAGCATTAAGCCAATAAAAGCAACCAAGACGTGAGGATCAAGGCCCTTTAACGTGCTTTTATTCCACTTTGCCATATGGCTCGGCGTATGAAACACTACTTTATCCTGGTATCCTGAGCTAAGAGTGGGGGTTGCCTGAACCCCCAAAGCAGGAAAAAGGGAGAAAACTGTAAGACCACCTAAAACCAGAAGCCTTTTAACCCAATTCATCGGCATCTGATCCCTTTAGACTTTTTAAGTCAGCTTCGATTTCTTCTTCTAATTTTCTAACCAGATCCTTTTCGTTGACCCCAGAAACTTTGTCCTTATCTTTGAGAAGCCGTACAGCTTTTTCTTTATATAAAGCTTTCAACTCCTGATAATCATCGACAGTTAGCTTATTCATATTAAAGTCAAATTCGATTTCCCCTATGGATGACATGACTATTTCTTTTTGTTGTTCATAGCCAAGGGGTTTATTTTTTGCCGGCTTAACCTTCAAGTTATGAATATCCTTCTGTATTAAAGGGTATCCGATAATTACTAAAGCGCCTGCAATCATTACTAACCCTATAACAACTTCCAATCCAACCCCTCCTATAAATACTTTTTAAACTCCTCTTCTACTCTAGCATCATAATATTCATCCAGTACCCCTGGTTTAATTTTTGCATGACCTTTTTTTACGCTTGGAACTTTGACCCATCTACTTAGAGCTAGGTATATTAAGGATCCCCCCATCACAATCCCCAGGAAAGGGATAACCCAAGCCATTAGATTAAAGCCTTTTTTGGGAGGGCTTGTTAAAATTTTATCTCCATACTGATCCACATACGTTTTAATAATTTGTTCCTTGGTTTGCCCTGAGGCCAGTTTTTGACGAATATCTTCTTTTATTTGCTGTGCAGTAGAATCTTGACAAGCTGCTACTGACATAGCTTCGGCAAAACAGGCTGGGCAGATTAAAGCGTTTTCAATATCACTTTGAGCACTTGCCAAAGCAGGAGAAATGTTAAGAAGCAGAAAGCTAACAAGGACTAAACAGGTCAAACTTATCCTTCTAACTAACCCTCTTGCCATAGGACACCTCTCCTCTCCCTATATATCGACTTCCAACTCCACTACCCTTTCCGGGCCATAGGGCAAATATAACTCCTATGGCAATAACCCATCCCCCAGTCCACAACCATTTTATCTGAGGGTTAATATGGATTTTAAAAATTGCTGATCCATCCTCCTCCCATCCTGTTAAGAGAACGTACAAGTCTTCCTTGAACGTTGAGATGATCGCTGGTTCCGTCATGGGTTGTTCTGATTTTGAGTAAAAAACCTTTTCCACTTGTAAATTCCCCATATATTTATTATTGTGGATCACGTTCAAGTCTGCGTAAACAACCTCCATATTATCCCTGGTAGTTTGCTGGAGTCCCTTAAAAGAGATAGTATAGCCTTCAACTACAGCAGTTTCTCCTGGCTTAAACGTTTTAATAGCTTCGGTGTTAAATACATTTGAGCCAGTGATTCCAATTATCATCATTACAATTCCCATATGAATCATATAACCACCATAGCGCCGTCTGTTTTTGGTTAAAAGCTTAATTAAAGATACTATGAGATTTTCTCCAGTCAATTTTTTTCTTACCCGAACACCTTTGAGAATATCCTGGAGAGTAGAAAAAATTACAAAAATGCAGATGGTATAGGCAATTAAAGCATAAGGCTTGCTAATTCCTCCAATAAAAACGATCATTAACAGGCCTATTATCGCAATGATCCATGGCCACATGAAATTTTTAGCTATATTTTCAAAGGTGGCCTTCCGCCAAGCAATCAAAGGGCATATTCCCATGAGCAAGGTAAATGCTAAACCAATGGGAGCATTAACCTGATTAAAGAAGGGGATTCCCACAGCAATTTTTTCACCGACAACAGCTTCTGAAACGATAGGGAAAACGGTTCCCCAAAAAATACTAAAAGCTGAGCCCACTAGGAGTAAATTATTTAATAAGAAGCTGCTTTCCTTCGAGATATAAGATTCAAACTGATTTCCTTGGCGAAGCAGGTTGATTCTGTCAGCTACCAGATATAAGGCCGCTAAAATTATCAAAGAAGTGAATATCAGGAAGTAAGCTCCCAAGCTGGAATTACCAAAGGCATGAACTGAAGCGACAACTCCACTTCGTACTAAGAACGTCCCAAAGAGTGTTAAGCCGAAGGTAATAATAATTAGGACCATGTTCCATATCTTGAGCATATTTTTACGTTCCTGGACTATAACCGAATGAAGAAAAGCCGAACCGGTTAGCCAAGGCATTAACGACGCATTTTCTACGGGATCCCAGGCCCAATACCCACCCCAGCCTAATTCTACATAAGCCCATTGGGCTCCAAATAAATTACCCAGTGTTAAAAACAACCATGAAATAAGGGTCCATTTTCTAGTCAATTTAATCCACTGGTCACCGGGATTTTTCATAATGAGGGCGGCCATTGCGAAAGCAAACGGGACTGTGAAACCGACATATCCTAGATATAGCGTAACCGGATGAATCACCATACCCGGATTCTGAAGCATGGGGTTCATACCCATCCCATCTAGTGGTGGGTTTAGTACCTGTACAAAAGGCTGGGAAACAAAATTTATCATAAACAGAAAGAATACACTGACCACCATCATAATAGGGCTGGCGTAGGGTATAAACTCTTTATTTTCTTTCGATGCTGTAACAATGGCTGCTAATAAAACGAGTATCCATGCCCAGAATAAAAGCGAACCGGAATTACCCGCCCACAGGGCCGATAATTTATAGATAGCAGGCAGATCCTGACTTGTATATTGGGTTACATATTCAATGGAAAAATCGCCGGCTATCAAAGCATAGATCATAGCAACTACACTAATCGTCGTGAAAAGTGCCGTTCCATATACTGCATTTTTAGCGCTGAGGAGATATTTCAGTCCTTTATTACTGTTAAACAAAAAGAAAGCAACTAGGGAATATAGACTTAACCCTAAGGCGATCAACAACCCGATAGTACCTATATTGGCCACAATTTTGTCCTCCCGATTTTTTAATTACTGTTGTTCTTCATATTTTGAGGGACATTTGGTCATAACTTTATCTGCCAAAAAAACTTGTTCGACGGTGTATTTCCCGTCCACTATGACATCAATCCCATCATTAAAATTATCAGGCTTAACTCCTTTATATAAAACTGGCATAGTTTCTTTTTGATCTTCTGAGATAATTTCAAACTTCAGTTCTGCCTTTGAGGGGTCCCATTTTACACTTTGACCGACTAATTTACCACTTACTTTAAGATTTTGTTCCCCTAATTTTCCTTTATCTGCGCTAGCCGTCACTTCATTAATGGTCATATAATACGTTTTGGCATTGTTAAAACTACTGATCATTAGATAGCCAAAAGCACCTAGAAGAACCGAAAGGGCTAGTATAAGCTTTAACTTCTTGTGCATTATTACCCCTCCCCCTAAGAATCTTCCTCGCCCTTAAGTTCAGCTAATAATTGGTGATAGGTTCCCTCGCTAATCCTTCCACTTAATAAGGCATCTCTTAATTTCTTTTTTTCAGCCTTAAGTTTGCTATGGCTTGGTTGTTTTTTGTTCGAATTTTGCATTTTCCTAATTTCCTTATCTATTATAAACTCTTCATCTTCATAATCTTCTTCACTGTTTCGGTTTATAGGAATATGCTTACTATTCATAGCTTTATAGATGATTAGCCCTAGGACTCCGACAAAAGCCGCTATGAAAAACAATACTATAGCAGCGCTAGTTCTTTTACTCTGTGTTGATTGGGTCGGCTGACCACTTTGACCTTGCTGCTCGCTAAGGGGAGCAACTGAGGGGTTGGGATCAGATTTAGTGTAACTGGCCTTGATTTGTACATTATCTCCCGGTTTTAGCGTCTTAAATTCTTTCTTGTAAATGCTGAAGCCATCGTAACCAGGCTGTGCTTGTCCAAAATCAGGGGTAACAACCATGTTCGAGGCTTTTTTGGGCTGGAATACGGTTACTTCGGCTTGCACGACAGGATATTCAGGAATATATTCGTAAACGAACGTTTTATCAGGGTTACCCTGCAAATTGTTGTAATAATACTCTATTTGAACAGCTTTTGTTTCACCAGGTTGTAATGGTGTAGGAAACTTCCAGACAATTTGGTCATTTTTTTCGCTGTGTTTTACAGTTGGTTCGACATGATTATCTCCCTTACTCTTATCTGCTACAGTATATTTTTTGGAATCCTTAGGAAGATTCCAGACAAATTCTCCTGAGTAGGGCTGGTCTGACGTATTTTTAAAGTCAACGGAATAAATTACTAAGATATCCGGTGTATCGTACTCTGGCATCACATTAATATCCATGTTAATAATTTCAAGTTTAGCCGTTTCAGCATAGGCGGTTTTTGTACCAATAACTAAGCCAAGAAGAATCATAAAAGTAAAAAACCATTTTTTTGCTTTGAATTGTCGCATATTCATACCTCCAAGATTTAAACTACCTCACTAAATTTACCTTAGTCATGTGTCAGAAGTATGTCAGACGTCTGTCAGAAATGTAACATTTAAAAAGAAGGCTATGCTTTAAGTCAATGTTGAAAATTGATTGATATATTTTTATAGATATTTAATTTAGTACACACTTGTATTTTAAGGCGAAATATGGATTATTTATATTAGGCTTATAGACAAAGGAGTTGATGACGATGTATGTTTATGCTGGCAATGATCATATTGCTGCAGTTACGGATAAAATTGATGCAGATATTCATAACCATCTAATGCTTCAAATATCTATTTCCTTTCACAATGAGTTTAATATATCAGTTGCTGAAAAACAGTTTGCTTGCAAGGGCATCATTATAAGTTCAAATACAAATCACACCTTTTATAGTAATCAAGATGCACAATTTTTCTTATTAATTAATAACACCTCTGTCATAGAGAAACAATTGAACCAGAAGTATTTAAGGGGTCAGTTGTACTATGTTATTGATGATGAGTCAATAAACTTAATCCGGTGCTTACTGCGGCGGTATTATCCTATTCTGGATAAAGAGAATTACCTTAAGTTTTATACACAACTGCTCCAAGTATTGCTGATAAGCTCAGACGTCAACATCGCTATGGACGAGAGAATTACAAGCCTGCTTTCTCAAATTACAACCTGTACCAATCCGGAGCACAATCTTGAAGTAATGGCAAAAAGCGTGTTTTTATCGCAAAGCCGATTATCCCATTTATTTAGAAAGGAAACAGGTATGCGCTTAAGTTCGTACATAGTGTTACATAAATTACAAAAAGCGATGTTCTACATATTTTCTGGCAAAAGCATAACCGTGGCCGCAAACATGGCAGGCTTTGACAGTTCATCACACTTTGCGGCGGTATGTAAAAAGACCTTGGGGATGTCTGCCAGAGAATTGAGCGAAGATAGCGTTTTTTTGAAAGTAACCACATACTAAAAGACTTATAATCTAATAAAAGGAGGCGTTAGCGTGAAAAACTATTTAAAGGAAACGCATTTATTAGATTATAATCATCCAAAGATACAACAGCTTATTGCCGAGAGAAAATGGGCTGAAAAAGACGAGTTTGAAATAATTAAACAAATTTATAACTATGTGAAGAACGAAATTGTTTTTGGCTACAATTCAAAGGACGAATTTAATGCATCTGAAATTTTAGAGCAGGGCTATGGTCAATGCAACACCAAGTCTACCTTACTTATGGCCTTACTTAGGGGCGTTGGCATACCAACAAGGATACATGGTTTTTTGATTGATAAAACCATGCAAAAGGGTGCACTGGTGGGCTTAACCTACCTGATAGCCCCTGCAAAAGTAAGCCACACATGGGTAGAGGTATACTATAACAGCAACTGGATAGCACTTGAGGGTGTTATTCCTGATGAGAGCTATTACAATGCGGTTAAAGATAAACTGCAAAAGCGTGATGGCGGCTACTACGGTTACGCTATTGCTGTAAAAGACATCCGTGCGGATAACTTTTGCTTTGTAGGTAAAGATACCTACAGCCAAAGCCTTGCAATTACCGACGACGTTGGCATTTTTGATTCGCCAGAGCTTTTTTTCGAAAAATACAACAATACTCCCTCACCTTTAAAAAAATTTTTGTTTGGGAAAATATTATCCAAAAGGCTGAACAAACGGTTGCAGAAAATCCGAAATAGAGAATGAACTATAATTACACCATTTTGCAAATGAAACAGTAGTCCCAACACACCAATTCTCAGGATTTTAGCAGAAAACCAGACGGTTTCTAACATACCTATGTTAAAAACCGTCTGGTTTACAATGCGCTTTTGTTCAGTTCAGTAAAAAATCAAGTGCGTTGATTTGACGAATCCCGTTATGGGAAGTGGGACTAAGCATATTAGGAATAATTGACGCCGCGCACCTTTAATTTTTGATTCTTTAAAAGCAAAAATAGATACCATTGCCAGTACGATGGTATCTAGCAAATTTATTATCAGTCTCAAAATTACTCCTCCTTTTGAAAATTTATGACCTAGCAGTTTCGTATAATTGCTATCGGCATGGATGCCATGAAAAAGGGCCATAGGCTTTGCTAATCACAGGGGTGGTTGAAGTATATAAAATCTACTCCACCCTGTTCCCTCGGTATTTTCTCACTACTCCCATCGACACTAATGAAGTTTTCCTTTCCCTGGAGCTTTAGTATGAACTTTTGCAGTACCTCCCTGTTCTTGAACTCTTTCTCCTTGCCCACCAATTGACCTTTTCTATTAACCTCAGTCCATTTTAAAACTATCATCTTTCATTCTCACCCTTCATTTTTTCTTTAGGTTTCTGTCAAGGTGATCTAATGTGTTCTGCTTTTCTAAGGTGATCAGAGTTATCTAATCTTTCGGTTTTTTAATATCTTATTAAGGAAAAGGCCTTCGGGGAAGCATAGACAGGCCTGCTCTGCTTTCTAGAATACATTTAAATCCACTTCCTTTTAGGCCCAACCTTTACTGATCAATTCCCCAGTTAACACCGTAAATCAATTTCATCAGGCTTAGGAAGATCAATAACAGACCAAATAATAACATTCCTAAAACCGAAGAATCAAATGCTCCTATGATAAGTGAAAGGATCGAATCCCAGATATTTTCGCGAACAGAGTTCGTTCTCCATATTTTTGCTCCCCAAATAACGAACCCTATTCCAACAATTAGCATAAAAACGTAGAGAAGTATCATAGCTAATTCCTCTCGTAATTTTATTGATTATTACTTGAACCACTTATCTTCGAGTTTGCGGATAAAGACTATTGCGATGAATAAAGCAAGATAGCCTAGCCAGTTATTCAATCGTTCCAAAGTGCTTACAGCTACAACGAGAATAATCACAATTAGAATTAACTTGATATGTCTCAACTGCTTCACCTATTTCATTGCATAATCTACTTAAAGTATATTATGTCTCTCAGTGTAAAAACTTTATTGATAATCCCAAGACGCTGAGCTGGCGTTTCAACTGCACCATTCTTAGTCTTTACCGTCAGACAGAAATTATAAAAGGTCCTTAGAATTGTCAGTGCATACTGAGCATACTTAGGATTACAGTTGGCGTAAATATAGCTTTTGCCTTCTCCACGAGCAGTCATAAGAGGTCTTTCCAAGACGGAAAAAACCCGCTGGTCAAAATTACTTCATGGAGAAGAGGGCGAAAAAAAGGCAGCACGGTGGTGCGAAAGGTGTGGGTACCAGCGGCGGTATCGTAACTGCTCCGGCTTACGTTATATTTGGTTCAGGAGATTTTAGCAAGCTCAAACCTGGCGATGTATTGGTAGCCGTAACGACCACCTCGGCCTGGACTCCATTGTTTGCATCGGCTTCCGCAGTCGTCACCGATATCGGAGGGCCGCTCAGCCACAGCAGTATTGTAGCTCGCGAGTATGGCATCCCGGCGGTCATGGCCACTCGCTAAGCCACCCGTTCCATCAAAACCGGACAGATGGTTACTGTAGATGGGACCAAAGGAACGGTGACATTGGATGAAAACTCGTAACCCTACGGATTTTAAGTTTTAATCTTCTGGTATTTTCCTCAGCTATGGATTGGTATTGCCGGTTATGCTGTTTGTTTCCCGTAAAATAAACATATCGTTCATTACGATTATCGGAATTTAGTGTTGCATAAACGTCAGATTATGTCTTGTTAATTCGTCTTAAATAACTAGAAGGAGTGTGTTATGAAGAAACTTAGAATCGTTTTAGTGATGCTTATACTTGCATTGATTGTGTCAGGTTGCTCTAATTCTGGGGTTAGTCCACAAATTGAATCAAAGGGAAATACGGTTACAGCTCAGTACGCTATCGATTATGATACTTTTACCACTGCCATGAGAGCAAAAGGTTACTCACTTGAGGAACTACAACCCTCTCAGAATGAGATTAAGTTCTTCAGTGTGACTGCAAAATCTATCAAGGTTAATGGCGACCTTATTTTTATCTACGAGTTTACAGATAACGCCATTGCAAAATCCGAATCACAAAGAATTACTAGCGATGGACAAATTGGCAACAGTATGATTGATTGGATTGATAAGCCTCACTTTTATCTACAAGGCAGAATAATTGTAGGTTATATCGGAAGCAATAAAACAATATTGGATGATTTGGCAAAGATTATCGGGGACCCGATTACTGCTACCTAATTTGACAATAGCAGAATGTTGAAAAGTGTACTAATAGGGGGTAAACCCTATTAGTCATGGAGAAAATAAACAGTAAAATATAACTGAGCCAAAAAGAAAAAACCAGATAACTGCTGCCTGGTTTGATTTTATTATGAGCTAATTAGCTTTTCAGTTTACATCAATTTTTTAGAATCTTACGCTAAAAGTAGAACCTTTGCCTAGGACGCTTTCTACCTCTACTTGGCCGCCATTTTTTTCAGTTAACTGTTTAACAATGGCTAATCCTAGACCTGTACCACCCGTTTCACGGCTTCGATCCTTATCTACTCGGTAAAACCTGTCCCAAATATGGGGCAGATCTCTTTCAGGAATTCCGAGCCCAGAGTCACTTATTGATATGCTAATCATTTCCGCACACTCTTTTAACAATATCGATACATTTCCGCCTTGTGGTGAATACTTAATAGCATTATCCACTAAGTTTACTATGATTTGCTTGAAGGAATTTCTATCGATTTTTAAGAAAATAGATTTTTCTTCAGATATGACTTCAATACTGATAGAATTTTCTCCAACCCTCGCATTGAAGCTTGTTAACACATTTTCAATAAACTCTTTTAGCTCGATATTCTCAGGGTACAGAGGAATCTCCTCTTCTGATCTGGACAAAATTAGAAGGTTATTAACCAACTGAGCTAACCGATCGGTTTCATCATTAATAATCGTTAGAAATCTTTGCTGGGCCTCGGGGGTTTTGCCCTTGTTATCAATTAATGCTTCAACAAATCCTTTGATCGAGGTTAAGGGGCTTCTTAATTCGTGAGATACATTGGCAACAAATTCTTTCATTCTTTCCTCATTGGCTTCAACCTTACTCGACATATCGTTAAAAGTTTTTCCTAGCTGGTTTATTTCTTCAATTCTCGTATCCGTCGGAACAGTGACCTGCTTTTGACCTTTTGCTATTGATTTTGAAGCTTCGGTAATGGTCAATATAGGCCTAGAAAGACGCCTCGATAGTATTACCCCTATTAGAAAAGCAATGGCTAACGAAATAATCCCCGCTGTCAAGACCATTTGAGAAAGGCTGGCTAAAGCTTTATTAATTCCTTGAATTGGAGAGTAAAGAATTATGGCCCCGATTACCCTTTCCTCTTGTAAAATAGGGATTATTACCCGAATAACTGGTTCCTGAAAATATTGAGATTGCCCTTTACGTACAGATATACTGCCTGATTGCAGGTTGCTAAGTTCTGAAGCCTCTAAATAATTCCCTTCGCAGTAGTCATGATTTGCGGCGGCAGCTATAACCGCTCCTTTTTTATCGACTACCCAGACCTCAGTCCCCAAGTTCAAGTCCAAACGGTTAACCAGATTGACAAAATCATGGGGGTCCACTTTTTCAACGAGAAAGGGCTTAACCACCTGGGCAATATCCTGCCCTTTAATAGTTAGCTCCCTTTCTTTCTGCTCAAAAAGGTAGTTATTAAACATAAACGATAAGCTTACCCCTATGACAACCAAACTTATTACGACGATAAGGATATAGGAGCCAATCAGCCTCGTAAAAATGGTTTTCATTGATTTGGCACCTCAAAGCTATACCCAATTCCCCTCACTGTATGAATGAAAATGTGGTTTTTTTCTTCATTATTGATTTTTTTCCTCAGCCGTTTTACGGCTGAATCTACTGCCCTAGTATCGCCTACATAGTCAAAACCCCATACTTTATTCACTAATTGTTCCCTAGTAAAGACTTGCCCCCTATTTCGGGTTAAAAAAGCCAATAAATCAAATTCTTTAGCGGTTAAGTCAACCTCCAGCCCGTTTAAGAGAACCTGATACTTTTTAAAATTAATTTGAAGCCCTGGTAAGTTAAGAAAATCATCGGAAATACTATTCCCTGTATCGGTGGACTCCGCAAATCCTTTTTTTGCTTCCTTACCTATTAAGCTTCTTCTAATTTGCGCTTTAACCCTAGCCAAGAGTTCTCTGGGACTAAAGGGCTTCGTTATATAATCTTCCGCTCCTAATTCAAGGCCAAGAATTTTATCAATTTCTTCCCCTTTTGCAGAAACCATGATAATAGGCACTTGACAGAAGGTTCTTATCTGCTTGCAAACTTCCCAACCATTTAGTACTGGCAGCATTATATCTAACAACACTAAAGAGGGTTTATCCGTTTGGACTTTCTCTATTACCTGAAGACCATTTTCAGCATGAATAACGATGAATTCTTCTTCCAAATAAACCTGTATTAATTCCCTAATTAAAGGGTCATCATCCACTACGAGGATCTTTAACCTGTCTTCCACATTAAAACCCCCTTCCAATAATACTACTCAAGGTGGACTCGACGGCCAATTGCTTGTAAGTGACCATAAAGTTATTTCTTTCTTCACTGATACGATTCAGACCATATCCTCTTGCATATTTTCGTTACTATTGCCTTGGTGCCCAGAGCATTACAGAGACACCAATCATACAGATTAAAGCTCCAATCCAATCGTAAACATCAGGTGTTTTATGATCTATTCCCCAACCCCAAAGCACTGAAAGAATAACAAATACACCACCGTAGGCAGCATACACTCTTCCAAAACTAGGAAACGTTTGAAAGGTAGGAATTATCCCGTATAGCATAAGAATAAGTCCACCGATAATTCCGTACCATACTGGCTTGGCCTCACGTAACCAAAGCCAAACTAAATATCCCCCACCGATTTCTGCTAACCCAGCTAGAAGAAAAAGAATTATTGTACTAAACATAAATTCAACCCTTTGTAATAGCATATTTTATGTATTTCTATTATAAGTTATCAGCTCAACTATTACCAAAACAATTACTCTCGCTTATTTTTTACTCCACCCGTAAATTCAGCTTGCGATCGGCCCAATTTAATAACAAACACTTGCCTAAAGAGTTTGTTAACCCTACTAATACGTAAGAAATCAGAAAAATAATCTTTAAACACATAACATAAAACACGGAAAACCCTAAATGGGTTCTCCGTGTTCGCTCTCTATATGGATCTTTCTAAAGCGAAGTTCTTACCACATTCCTCCATAGTAACTAGCTCCGCCCCAACCACATCCATAACCGTAACCGTTGCCATAACCTGGAGCATACCCTGGATTTGGCGCAATCTGACCCTGTTGTTGGCTAAACTGTTGACGATATTGGGCAGTAGCGTCGATGTTGGCTTTTGTGGCATCTGCCTGAGCCTTTGAGATCTCTCCTGCTTCTGCATATTTATCCACGATCTGCTTCTGAGTCTCTGTTATTTGTTTGTTGAGTGCATCGATTTCCGCTTTTTGTTGATCCGAAATAGCTGCGTATGTAGGAACAGCAACCAAAGCGAGAATAAATACCGAAGCAAAAATAATTGATAACCTTCTTTTCATTTCATTGCACCTCCTTTCCATTGTCTTTACTAGTATAAACAAGTTTCTTTACAGGAAAATCACGGTAGATTAACATTTTTGTAACATTATAAGTTCATAAAACAAATTCAAATATAAGGTAAAAAAACTGGGCATTGCGCCCAGTTTAACTTATCAGCAAGTTTTATCATTCATGACCAGATTGGCTACCTGACATATGATTCTCAGACATATTAGTATTATGGTTCTCGTTGTGATTAGTGTTATAACCATTTCCGTTCATACTATTATGCAATTGTTGGTGTTGTTGGGGATTCATATTAGAATGTCCATCATTGTAATAATATTGATTGGGTTGCCCTGTGGTGACGGGTGCAGAGGTAACGGTTTTTGCAGGAACGGTTACAGGGGTACTTGCTGGGGTAGCAACCGGAGCAGCAACTGGAGTAACAGCCGGAGCAGCGGCCGGAGCAACAGCTGGAGTAGCAGCCGGAGCAACAGTCGGTGCAACAGCCGGTGCAACACCGGAATTCGTGTTCATGACCATTGGATTAGGATCGTTTTTAATCCATTCGGCTATCTTTTGCTGATAATCCGTGGAGGTGGCAGCACCGGCTACACCGACTGCTCCAACTATTAAACCAAGTGATAAGGCACTTACCATGAATGTGTTTTTAATGCTTCTCATGAAAATCATCCTTCCATTATAAATCTTTGATTACAACAATGTGTTGTTCATCCAGTTATTCGTTAAGGCAGACTATTTTTTGAGGGTAGGTTAAAAAACTTTTTAAATTTTAGATATAGTATAGAGTTGTTATTTTACGCCCACGTCACAGATTCTTAACATTTTTGTTAAATAGTCACCTTTTTTATACATAGAAACCAAAAAAACTTGACAATCATATTATTAACGACTAATATAACGATATAAATATTAGCGCCCACTAATATATCAGGAGGGGGTAATGGATATGGATTATATGGATATCAAGGTTAAATTTGTTAAAGGATTTGCAGATCGAACACGTCTTCAAATATTGGAGTCAATAAAACACCAAGAAAAAACGGTATTGCAAATTGTCGATGAAATTAACGGAAACCAATCGAATGTTTCACAACATTTAGCCTGTTTAAAAGGGTGCGGCATCGTGACATCACGTCAAGAGGGTAAATTCATTTACTATTCGCTGCGTGATGAACAGGTCAGAAGCCTGCTTAATATGTTCGATGCTGTCTTAGGCGATGTGGAACAGCAAGTCGCCGCCTGTGACAAAAATGAAAAATGTCTTTGTGGAAAGGGTGAAATTAAATGTTTAACCAACCGAAAAAAGATATCTCTTTAGAAGCTAATAACTGTTCTTGTTGCGAACAAGATACTAAGAATATGTTTCCGATACTATTGGAAACGACTGCCCCTAAGACTTCAAACTGCAGTTGCTGCGAACCAATTGAAGAATCTGACAGCCACGATAAAAAGGCTGAACTTATACAATTTCCAGTCTCCACTGTGAAGAAACAAGCAAGTACTCCACTTACCATGATTGAATCGCCTAACAGCGGTTGTTGTAGTGATGATTCATGCGGTGTCGAGGACAGAGAACTTGATAACAATGAGGTGCTTTCTGGGCACATTTTAGAGTTTCAAGCTGAAGGTATGGACTGTCCGGTCTGTGCCCAGACTATTGAGAAAAGTTTAATTAAGATTTCTGGTGTAAATCATGCTAAGGTCAACTATAGTACTTCAAAAATGCAAGTTGCGGTGGATAATGGGGCACTCCTGGAAAGTATCCAAAAACACGTTCAGAAACTCGGATTCAAGGTCACACCGATTACACAAACTAAGAAAAAGGGTCAAACATTCAATATCGAAGGAATGGATTGCGGAGTTTGTGCCAAAACCCTGGAAAAACATCTCAGAACCTTACCGTCGGTAAGAGAAGTAAGTGTTAATTTTTCAACTGGTAAGATGCACATTGTCCATGATATGACTATAGAAGAAGTCATTAAAGCAGTGTCTAAATCAGGATATAAGGCTAGCCTGGTATCGAGAAGTAAAGAAAAAACGATTATTCCGGTTCCAGCTACAAAGAAATTCAGCTTATCTTCAAACGCAATTTCAGGTATTCTCTTAGTTTTGGGATATCTTGGTGCCTTAACCCACGTTCCACAGTTAATTTCTATACTGCTCTATGCAGCATCGATAGTAATAGGCGGCTATAAACCTGCCAGAAGTGCCTATTACGCTGTTAAAAGTAAATCATTAGACATGAACGTACTCATGACAACCGCTGCTTTTGGTGCGGCAATTATTGGGCAATGGTTGGAGGCGGCAACGGTAGTTTGGCTCTTTTCGCTGGGCACTACCCTGCAAACAAAAACGCTTGCTAAAACAAGAGACTCGATTCGTAATTTAATGAGCTTAACGCCACCTGAAGCCTGGTTAAAAATAGACCAAGATTTAGTCCGTACTTCAGTTGACGATATCTCTATAGGCGATACGATAGTTATTAAGCCTGGTGAAAAAATCCCCCTAGATGGGGAAATTGTCTCTGGAACCTCAAGTATTAATCAGGCTACGATTACTGGTGAGTCCGTTCCTGTAGATAAAAGTGAAGGTGACACAGTGTATGCCGGAACAATCAACGAGAACGGTTCTCTTGAAGTAAAGGTTACTAAATTGATTGAAGATACGACAATCGCCAAAATCATTCACTTGGTTGAAGAGGCACAAGGGAAAAAGGCTGAAACACAAGCCATAGTTGACCGTTTTGCCAAGATTTACACGCCTATTGTATTTGTTTTGGCAATGCTGACAATTGTCGTTCCACCTTTGTTAGGATTAGGGACATGGAGTGATTGGTTTTATAGAGGCTTAGAGTTACTTGTTATCGCTTGCCCTTGTGCCTTGGTTATTTCTACTCCTGTGGCAATTGTATCGGCAATCGGCAATGCAGCAAAAAATGGAGTCTTGATTAAAGGGGGAACTTTCTTAGAGGTTGCCGGCACTATCAAGGCGATTGCTTTTGACAAAACAGGGACTCTCACCGCCGGCAAACCAAAAGTCTCCAAAATCATTACGTTTAAAGGTTCTGAGCAAGAGATTATAAGTGTTGCCAGAACCATTGAGGAACACTCTCAACACCCGATTGCGTTAGCTATTATGGACTATGCCAAAGCTAATAACATTTCTAGCCAAAAGGCAGACTCCTTCAAGGCAATCGTAGGTAAAGGAGCACAAGCTTCCATAGAGGGAACAGAATATTTTGTGGGTAAACCGCGTTTATTCCGCGAACTGGGACTATCCATTGAGCGTGAAGTACAAGACTGTATTGAGACTTCCCAAAATGAAGGAAATACCATCGTCATGGTCGGAACTAAAACTAAACTTTTAGGGATAATTCTAGTAGCAGATTATGTTCGCGAAGTAACAGTTACAGCTCTGAAAAAACTTAAAGACGTTGGCATTGAGCAGATTGTTATGCTAACCGGAGATAATGAAGGAACCGCACGAAAAGTGGCCTCAGAAACAGGTATTGATAGATATTTCTCCGAATTGCTGCCTGAAGATAAGTTAAATACTGTTAAAAAGCTACAGCAAGAATATAATGTCGTGGCAATGGTTGGCGATGGCATCAACGATGCCCCTGCCTTGGCTACCGCTAATTTAGGAATTGCCATGGGAGGAGCAGGAACGGACACAGCCATGGAAACTGCAGATATTGTTCTCATGGCAGATAATTTGGAAAAGCTTCCTCACACCATCAAGCTAAGTCGACAGGCTCTAAGAATTATTAAACAAAATATTTGGTTCTCCATTATTGTAAAGGCTGTCGCTTTAATGCTCATCTTCCCAGGCTGGCTTAGTTTATGGATGGCTGTATTGAGCGATACTGGAGCAGCTTTGATTGTTATATTTAATAGTATGCGACTGATGCGTATGAAAGAGTAGACTTATTCAACATTCGCCGGTACCTCTTTATCGATAACCTTTTTGGGGATCATAACCGGCGAGTAACTCGACCATTCTGTAACGACGTAGTAATACTCAAGTCTGCAGGCGTCTCGATCAGACGTGTTGCTTACCAATTTACCAACACCACCAATCCCTATATGCATTATTCCAGCCATCGTTATGAGGACGATTATACCAATAGTATTTAGGCTGATAGTTTGGATTCATCGGACTGTACCACAATCCACTCGCATCAATGTTAGTCCTAGTGGAAAATATCTTATGAATGAATTATTAGATACTAAAGCTACAGTCCAATTGGCCGCAAAGTTCGGATGAGCACACAGAGAGGGATTGGTAGGGATTCGTGATAAAAAACCAAACGAGAAGACGGGCGAAATGCATAGTCTTCTCGTTTGGTTTATGCGTTTTGAGATTAATCAGTAGATTTTATCATTCATGACCAGATTGGCTACCAGACCTATGATTCTCAGACATATTAGTATTATGGGTCTCGTTTTGATTGTTATGCGTTTGTTGGTGTTGTCTTGTTGTGACAGGTGCAGGCGTGACAGTTGCTGCCGGGGCGGTTGCTGGGGTGACAGCTGCTGGGGTTGTTGCTGGGGTGACAGCTGCTGCTGGGTGATTTGTGTTATGCGTTTGTTGGTGTTGTCCTGTTGTGACAGGTGCTGGGGTGACAGTTGCTGCCGGGTCAGTTGCTGGCGTGACAGTTGTTGCCGGGTCAGTTGCTGGCGTGACAGCTGCTGGGTCGGTTGCTGGCGTGACAGTTGTTGTTGGGGTTGTTGCTGCTGGGTCGGTTACTGGGGTACTTGTTGTTACAGTTGCAGTAGTGCTAGGGTCCACAGACGTTGCTGATGTAGCAGCACTAACTGCTGCAACCGCTCCGATTACCAGGCTAAGAGACAATGTACTTACCATTAGGGTATTTTTTATGTTTTTCATCAAAATCATCCTTCCTCAATCTAATTACAATAATCCATAAATCAACTACAATGGCACTTGTTTTTTTAACCTAGCTTTAATTTTTTCCTAATGACCACCCCTCTGTCTTCAGCAAGTTATTCGTAACTATTTGTTCATTTTCAGGGGTAGTTTAAAAATATTTAAAGAGCAAGTTTCACTCTGTTTTTTTATTCATGACCAGATTTGTTAAAGTGTCCGTTGATCTGGAATTATTAGTTATTTATGCAACAAAAATGAGACATTAATGTGACAATCCTGTAACATTCTATCCCCATAATGGGAATAGAATGTTTTTTTCTACCCCCAAAAACTGCTTCAGATTTACGAAAAACTATTAAGTGGAGGGATTAAGGTGCAAGAACAGGTTTTGAGAGATACCTTAATATCAGCCAAGAGCGGTGATCCTCTCTTACGAGAGGAACTTATACGATCTCATAAAGCATTTATAGCCAAGGTAAGTTCCAAAGTCTGCGGCAGGTATTTAACCTGGGATAATGACGATGAGCTCAGCATTGCTCTTTTAGCTTTTAATGAAGCGATTGACAACTTCGATCCTCAAGGAGGTGCTTCTTTTCACAGTTTTGTTCAAATGGTGATCCGCCGAAGATTAGTGGACTATTTTCGCAAAGAAGGCAAACATCAACATCTTTCCCTCTCACCCATGAACCTAGAGGATGAAGACCTGAGCCGCTACGATCTTGATACATCCCAAGAGCAATATCAAGAAAACGAGAACCAAGAGGTCTTTGCGGAAGTTGTTGAAAGCTACGTCCGCGTGCTATGTGACTATAAAGTGACGTTAGATGATTTGGTAAAAGTCTCCCCGAAACATAGTGACAGTAAGCAAACTCTCACAAGGGCGGCCTTAGTTTTAAGCCATAACTCAGAACTTATGGCGCATCTTCAAAAACATAGACTTTTACCCATTAAAGAGCTGGAGATATTGACCGGCGTAAAACGCAAAGCCCTAGAAAAGGGACGAAAATATCTTATTGCTCTGGCTCTCATCTTATCTGAGCCGGCATTTTATCCGCTAAAAACTTTCATGCAGATTCCAGTAGAACTGGGAAAGTAGGTGAAGAAGTATGGAGAAAACCAAAGGCATCGTGATGCGAACCTCACCAAAGCTTACTGTCATCTTCACAGAGAAAGGTGACTTTTTGGAAATCGCTACTCCTAAAGAGCCGCCAAAAGTAGGCCAAACGATTGAGGTGATTATAAAACCTCAACGGATACCATCATTCCATAATTCCTGGCTTAAATATTCGACTGCAGCAGCAGTTTTATTAATTGTATTGAGCATCACTTCGTTCCTCTTATTCATTCCGAATATGGCGGTTGCATCCGTTGCGCTGGATATCAACAAAGGTATCGAGTTGCTTGTTAACAACCAAGGCAAGGTTATCAAAGTGCGCGATGTCAATGGAGGTTCAAGTATAGTGGAAGGAATGTCCTTCAAAGGGTTGAATGTATATCAAGCCGTTGATTTAATCGTGGAAAATGCCAACAATAAAGGAATGTTAAATGAGACTCAAAACCTAATTTTAGCCAACGTGGTACCGGTCAATAGGTGGGGAAATCAATTGATTGATTCCGAAATACTCCGAAACTCAATCCGTGATGAAATGATCCGCAGGAACCTGTCAGGAAGTGTGGTTGTCGGTCAAACGACCCAGAAAATCCAACAGGAAGCCCAGCAACAAGGAATGACGGTTAACAGTTATTTAATTTATGATCGATGTGAAGAGAAAGGTATCGCTGTTCAACCCGATACCCTCCGCAATGATGTGCAAAAAGCTCTGGTGGATGCGAATGTTAGTGTAGCCAGCCTTTTCCCTGAAGAAAGTTTGGAGGTAAGAGCACAAAACTGGAAAGGTAACCTCGAAGCTACCAAGCCAGAACCAAATGTACAAAGGGGTTCAGAACACAACCAACCTTCAAATATGGAATCAAAGACTACAGAGAACCATAGTAATACGGACCGTTCCAAGAACCAGAGCCAATCATCCGCTGGCAGCACCTCTAGTAATTGGAGCGAACCCAGTGAATCCAGCCATTCTCCAGTAAATCAACCTCCACAAGAAACATCCCATGATTCGACAAAACCGAGTTCCGACCAAATATCCCCTGACCACAGCACAACGGAAAGTACCACACCACCACAACCTACGAACCCTCCCTATAACGGGGAAACAGATCAAGATCAAAATCATCCCACAGAGAAAGAAGATGGATTAAATACTCAGCCCCAATCCAATTGGCCGCAGAGTACGGGTGAGCACACAGAGGAGGATAGAAGGGATTCATGATAAAAAATCAAACGAGAAGACGAGCGAAATGCTTGGTCTTCTCGTTTGATTTTAAGCTTGTCACTCCTTCGGATTGCCAATCTGCGTTCTCTGCTGAAGAAAGCCGTAAAGTGCAGGAATCATCGAAATCAGAACAATCGCTAAAATAACTAGCGTAAATTTATTCCTTGTAGCGGGAAGGTCCATTTTGTAAGTCAGTTATATTAACGCAAATAATCCAAAGGATTGGTTGTGTCCCCTTTGACAATAACCTCAAAATGGACGTGCGGCCCGCTAGAACGCCCGGTTGAACCCACCAATCCAATCGTTTGACCCTGAGAAGCCGTCTGTCCGGCAGAAACAAGAAGTTTCGAGGAATGGGCATAACGTGTCATAACTCCGTTTCCGTGATCAATAAGAATGCTTTTCCCATAATTCCCATTCCACCCTGCACTAATCTAATACTGACTTGTCTGTTCCTCTAACTTTATGTAACGTAAAAATAACAAAACTGTGACAATCCTGTAACATTCTACACCCATAATGGGAATAGAATGTTTTTTTCTACCCCTCGAAACTGTTTTAGTTTTACGAACTACTATTAAGTGGAGTGATTAAGGTGCAAGAACAAGTTCTGAGAGAAACCTTAATATCAGCCAAGAGCGGTGATCCTCTCGTACGAGAGGAACTTATAAGATCTCATAAAGCATTTATAGCTAGGGTAAGCTCCAAAATCTGCAGTAGGTATTTAACCTGGGATAATGACGATGAGCTCAGCATTGCTCTTTTAGCTTTTAATGAAGCGATTGACAGCTTCGACCCTCATGGAGGAGCTTCTTTTCACAGTTTTGTTCAAATGGTGATCCGCCGAAGATTAGTAGACTATTTTCGCAAAGAAGGCAAGCATCAACATCTTTCCCTCTCGCCCATGAACCTAGAAGATGAAGAGCTGAGCCGCTACGATCTTGATACTTCCCTAGAACATTATCAAGAAAACGAGAACCAAGAGGTCTTTACGCAAGTCGTTGAAAACTACGTTCGTGTGCTCTGTGACTATAACGTAACGTTAGATGATTTAATAAAAGTCTCCCCGAAACATAGTGACAGTAAGCAAACTCTCACAAGGGCGGCCTTAGTTTTAAGCCATAACCCTAGACTTATGGCGCATCTTCAAAAACATAGACTTTTACCCATCAAAGAACTAGAGTTACTGACCGGCATAAAACGCAAAGTCCTAGAAAAGGGGCGAAAATATCTTATCGCCCTGGCACTCATCTTATCCGAACCAGATTTTTATCCGCTAAAAATATTTATGCAGCTTCCAGAAGAACCGGGAGAGAAGGTGTAAGCAAAAATGGAGAAAACCAAAGGGATCGTTATGCGGACTTCGTCAAAGGTTACTGTCATCTTCACGAAAAAAGGTGACTTTTTAGAAATTCCTACTCCAAAAGAGCCACCTGTTGTAGGTCAGACTATTGAAGTCGATTTAAACCCGAAGCGATTATCTGTGTTTCATAATTCCGCCTTGAAGTATGCAACTACAGCAGCAGTATTATTGCTTGTTCTGAGCATCAGCGTTTTTTCCCTCTTATTCATTCCGAATATGGCAGTAGCCTCGGTCGCTCTAGATATTAATAAAGGCATCGAGCTTTTGATCAATAAAGAGGGCAAAGTTATTAAAGTACAAGATGTCAATGGTGGTTCAAGTATAGTGGATGGAATATCCATCAAAGGGCTGGACGTGTATCAAGCCATTGATTTAATCGTAGAAAACGCCAATAATAAAGGAACGCTAAACGAAACTCAAAACCTAGTCTTAGCCAGCGTGGTACCGCTAAATAAGTGGGGAACCCAAATTATTGATACCGAAAAACTTCGAAACTCCATCCGTGATGAAATGACTCGCAGCAACCTGTCCGGAAGTGTGGTTGTCGGTCAAACGAACCAGAAAATCCAACAGGAAGCCAAGCAACAGGGCATGACGGTTAACAGTTATTTAATATATGATCGATGCGAAGAGAAAGGTATAGCTGTTCAACCTGATACCCTCCGTAATGATGCTCAAAAAGCTCTGGTGGATGCGAATGTTAGTGTAGCCACCCTTTTCCCTGAAGAGAGTTTCGAGGTAAGAGGACAAAATTGGATAGATTACTCCACAGATGCCAAGCAAGAGCCAACTGTTCAAAACGGCCCAGAATACGAACATCCTTCAAATATGGAATCAAACACTACAGAGAACCATAGTTATATGGACCGTTCCGAGAGCCAAAACTGGTCATCCGGCAGCAACTCCAGCAACTGGAGTTCACCTAAGGCTTCCGGCAATCCTCCTGTAAATCAACCTACGCAAGGAACATCCCCTGATTGGAGCAAACCGAGTTCCGGCCAAGTCTCCCCTGACTACAAGATGCCGGAAAGTTCCACACCGCAACAACCTGCGAACCCTTCCTATAACGAAGATCGGGATTATGAAAATCCAGATGAGGAAGAGCACGACTATTATAATAATCAAACCCAGTCCAATTGGCGCCAGAATTCGGGTGAGCAGTCAGAGCGGGATAGAAACGGCTCGTGGTAATAAAACCACTCAGATAGAAAAACACGGGGAAGCCTCAATTGGTCCTCCCCGTGTTTTTTATTAATTTGACAAAACCGCTTTTACCACATTCCTCCGTAATAACCATTACCGTAATAACCGCAACAGCCGTAACCATAACCGTTGCCATAACCATAACCTGGAGCCTGCTGCCCGGGTTGACTTGGGGCTGACGGTTGTGCCGTCCAATATGTTTGCGGATAGGCTGGCGCTGCAGAGGCGATAGGTGCCCCTACCGTAAGTAAAGCAACACTTACTAAAAGAACTCGGGCTATTTTAGATAACTTCATTCTGTTTCCTCCTTTCTACGTTGCTAAGCAAAGTATAGAGTTGTTATTTTACGCCCACGTCACAGATTTTTAACATTTTTGTTAAATTGTCGGGCATATTGATCACTAAGCTTCTTCATCACCTTCCCCCATCATCCTTTGCTTGATTGGAAAAATGTATTTTATAACTCCATTTTATTATGCCGATTTACCAGCACCACCAATCCTTATAGGCATTATTCCAGCCATTATTACGAGGACTATTATACCAATAATATTTAGGCTGATTGTTAGGATTCATCGGACTGTACCACGATCCACTTACATCAGGGTTAGCCGGTTCCCTTACATCCGGATTAAGTTGAGCTTGGTTCGGGCTAGCAGTAGGGGCTAGCTGCCAAGGACTGGGTGCTGCAAATGCTCTTGATAGAAAAAAACCTGTAACAAATAGAGCAATAACAATAAATATTAATAATGCCTTCCTCTTCATTGTAGTCCCTCCATTTTCGATTCATAAATAGATTCTACCTTAAGAGAATTACATGAAGTTAACGGATTTTTAACATTTTTGTTAAAATACCCTGTCCTAGTGGAAAACATCTTATGAGTTATGAATTTTTATTTATTTACTTGAGTATTAAATATAAGTATAAAACCTTTAAAGATTACGAGGAAACGAGGGAGGAAAGTATGGAAATCAGTGCAACTCTGTGGGCTGCCTTTTTAGCTGGTATGCTCTCTTTTTTTTCACCGTGTATGATACCCCTGCTGCCCGTCTATACTTCACAGATGTCTACTGCTATTTTGGAAAACAAGGGTCATTACCGTTCTGGTTGTGGTATTTCACTGCAGATTTTCATCTTTACCATTGGATTTATACTGGTATTTGTAGGCCTTGGTACAGCATCCGGCTTCCTTGGTAAATTTCTGAATATCAACGAAACCATGTTATTAAAGGGTGGCGGCATCTTTGTGATACTCATGGGGTTAAACCTCCTCGGTTTGCTTAAAATAAATTTGCCGACCAGGCAAAAGATAACCCGTCGAAATGTGAGCAAAAAAAATTACATAACATCTTTTTTCCTGGGCATATCTTTGGCCCTGGTGTGGACCCCCTGTGTGGGCCCGATATTGGTCTCTGTTCTGACCGTGGCAGCTACCACCAATTCTTCCATAGCGGGAAGTGTATTATTAACAAGTTATTCACTGGGAATGGTCATACCCCTGCTGGCTCTGTGTCTGATGTTTGACAGATTTCCCAGATTACAAAGGATTTTAAAGAAATATTCCGGCATTAGCCTTAAAGTAAGCGGGCTGTTTCTAATTTTGCTGGGGTTGTTAATGTATTTCGACAGGCTTCAAATATTAACGAATGTTTTCTGATTAGAAATAACTGTTCAGGGCCTTCCTTCAGAACGGTTTTCTTAGTCATTTGCTCGCACTCCGGAAATTCTTGACGTCTCTAAGGCTAAGAGAGAAGCGTTCTTAGGATTCTGAAACGTAGTCAGAATCCTAAGAACAACATCCTTACGAGAGTCCATTTTAATTTTTCCATATCATTTATTCCTCTACTTGTGTTACCTCTGCTTCTGCTACCTCAGGTGTTACCTCTGCTTCTACTGCCTCAGGTGTTACCTCTGCTTCTACTGCCTCAGGTGTTACCTCTGCTTCTACTGCCTCAGGTGTTACCTCTGCTTCTACTGCCTCAGGTGTACCCTTTAGTACCGTCTGGAACGGCTTCTTTATTTGACAGTACAATTGCACCGCCCAATTTAGCCACCATGGGAGCACCTGTCAACGAATCTATGAGGCTTGTATCACTCCCATTAGCAAAGAACATGGTACCACCGACTATAAGGTTTTCGAATTGTTTTAACACTTCAGTGTTTGTATCAAAGCGATCAATCCCACCAAGCCTCATGGCATTAGGCAGGGCACCCTTTACAGAGTCTGAGACAACTGCCGTTCCGCCTATGACATAGGTCTTGTTTATACCTGACGCTTTAATGAAATCAGACACAACTGCCGGGACAGAATCCTTATCAACTAGCAGAACCGGAATACCTTTGGCAGCCGCAATTGGGGCAATCGAAATTGCGTCGACATTAGCATAGGCATTTGTTACTACTACTTCTTGAAAGGGTTTAATCGCTTGGATTTCCTTTGCGATATTTACAGCCGTTTCATACCGATCATTTCCGCCTAATCGTACGGATTGAATACCGGCTGCGCTAAGGTCGTTCTCTACTTTCGTAGAAATGACCGCTGTTCCACTAACCATATAAACCTTTGTTACTCCTAGCTTTTTTAATTCAGTCATTGTGCCAGAAGGTATTGAGTCGTTATCGGCAAGAAGTATTGGTCCATCAACCGCTTTGGCAAGACTCGACGAGGCAAGAGCGTCTAGCATATTCAAATCACCAGATGGTGCTAGGACTGCTGTACTTGCCGACTGCCACCCGTTGTCTGCGATTTGAATTGCTGTGTCATACCTGTCAAACCCACCGAGACGAGTAAGTGCATTAATTAAGTTCTGGGTAGTCAAAACATTGTAGGCTGATTTTACGTTCCTCTCGCTTGCCATAGCTACCACAGGTGTTAATCCTGCAGTTACTGTGAGTGCCGTGATTGCAAGCGATGCAATAAACCTATTAGAATAAAATTTTGCCTCCTAATTTCCTCCTCTTTTTTTCTGACATTACAAGAATCTAAGCATAGTATAGAGTTGTCATTTTACGCCCACGTTACAGATTCTTAACATTTATGTTAAAGTAGTCTACGAATCAGCGAGGAAATTTGAAGGGACAGATCAAGATCAATCGCAAAATCAAAAACATCCCATAGAGAAAGATGGATTTTAATACTCAGCTCCAGTCCAATTAGCCGCAAAGTTCGGGTATAAAAAGCGAAAAACCAAACGAGAAGACGGGCTAAATGTTTGGCCTTCTCGTTTGGTTTATGCGTACTGAGATTAATCAGTAGATTTTATCATTCATGACCAGATTGGCTACCAGACCTATGATTCCCATCCATATTAGTATTATGGTTCTCGTTGTGATTAGTGTTTTAACCATTTCCGTTCATACTATTTGTGCTTTTACTCGTACTGGATGTTTGAGCACTTTGGCTCGGTTGAGTGTTATACAATTGTTAGGGATAACTTAAGCTCACCGCTCACCACTCGCCCAAGCACGAGGCAGATAGATCCACCAGAGCTCATTTTTGATGCCATCCGTACTGATCGTATACACGGTTACCTTGTTTCCGCAGACTTTAAACTCAGTACAACAATCTGTGCAGAAATACTGATCCTTGCCGATAATTCTTACCGCCCGGCTCCGACACTGAATGCATTGTGTTTGTTTCTCGTAAGAGCCCCTGATTCGTTTTACTGGATGCGCAATCTTCACTTTTTCCGACTTGGCTTTTTCACCCATCTTTTCACCTTCTCTCATTAAGTTCGCTGAACATATTCCATAAGTACCGTAAAAATACGTACTTTCAGATACGAACATGTCTGTTCTGCAACATCAATGGCAAACACATAAAAAAGGACAAGCACTGCGTTTGTGAGTTTTCCATAATTATGCAGCCTTCAATTCATTTTCGAGAAAAACAAGTATTGTTCGGGGGCTATCATTAGTCTGAAATTCAACGAAATAAAGTATGGATACATCATCACTGCCTAATTCGATTTTTTTAACAACTCCGGCAAGTCCATTGAAATCTTCGTTTCCCTGATCGTTGATTTTTACAACCTCACCAATTTTGTAAATTGACATGTTATCACAGCTCCCTTTCTTTCCATTTCGTAACCCTAACTCATTGAATAGCTTCTGTTCACTAAACAATTCGTAAGAGTTTAATTTATTTTGGGGGTAGGACATAATAATTCTCAAAACCTAAAAATCGCGATCGGCGGTTAACTTAGGCTACTGTTTACTATTTTATAAGAAAAGTTTCACAACAAAGTCACGGGTTTTTAACTTATTTGTTATTTTCCTCTCTTTTTAAAAACATTTTTGTTATTTTTGCGTTGTGTGACAATCCTGTAACATTCTATACCCATAATGGGAATAGAAAGTTTTTTCTACCCCTCAAAACTGTTTTAGTTTTACGAACTACTAGTAAGTGGAGTGATTAAGGTGAAACCGGGAGAGAAGGTGTAAGCAAAAATGGAGAAAACCAAAGGGATCGTGATGCGGACTTCTTCAAAGGTTACTGTCATCTTCACGAAAAAAGGTGACTTTTTAGAAATTCCTACTCCAAAAGAGCCACCTGTTGTAGGTCAGACTATTGAAGTCGATTTAAACCCGAAGCGATTATCTGTGTTTCATAATTCCGCCTTGAAGTATGCAACTACAGCAGCAGTATTATTGCTTGTTCTGAGCATCAGTGTTTTTTCTCTCTTATTCATTCCGAATATGGCAGTAGCCTCGGTCGCTCTAGATATTAATAAAGGCATCGAGCTTTTGATCAATAAAGATGGAAAAGTTATTAAAGTGCGAGATGTCAATGGTGGGTCAAGTATAGTGGATGGAATATCAATCAAAGGGCTGGACGTGTATCAAGCCGTTGATTTAATCGTAGAAAACGCTAATCATAAAGGAACGCTAAACGAAACTCAAAACCTGGTCTTAGCCAGCGTGGTACCGATAAATAAGTGGGGAACCCACATTATTGATACAGAAAAACTTCGAAACTCCATCCGTGATGAAATGACTCGCAGGAACCTGTCTGGAAGTGTGGTAGTCGGTCAAACGAACCAAAAAATTCAACAGGAAGCTAAGCAACAGGGAATGACAGTTAACAGTTATTTAATATATGATCGATGCGAAGAGAAAGGTATCGCTGTTCAACCTGATACCCTCCGTAATGATGCCCAGAAAGCTCTGGTGGATGCGAATGTAAGTGTAGCCACCCTTTTCCCTGAAGAAAGTTTCGAGGTAAGAGCACAAAACTGGAAAAATAACTCCTCTGATAGCAAGAAAGATCCAACTGTTCAAAATGGCCCAGAAAACGAACATCCTTCAAATATGGAATCAAACACTACAGAGAACCATGATTATATGAACCGTTCCGAAAACCAAAACTGGTCATCCGGCAGCAACCCTAGTAATTGGAGCGCACCTAAATCTTCCAGCAGTCCTCCCGTAAATCAACCTTCGCAAGGAACATCCCCTAACTGGAGCAAACCGAGTTCCGGCCAAGTCCCCCCTGACAACAAGATGCCGGAAAGTTCCACACCGCAACAACCTACGAACCCTTCCTATAACGAAGATCGGGATTATGCAAATCCAGATACGGAAGAGCACGACTATTATAATAATCAAACCCAGTCCAATTGGCGCCAGAATTCGGGTGAACACTCAGAGTGGGATAGAAACGGCTCGTGGTAATAAAACCACTCAGATAGAAAAACACGGGGAAGCCTCAATTGGTCCTCCCCGTGTTTTTCTTAATTTGACAAAACCGCTTTTACCACATTCCTCCGTAATAACCGCAACAGCCGTAACCATAACCGTTGCCATAACCGTAACCATTACCATAACCTGGAGCCTGCTGCCCAGGTTGACTTGGGTCTGCCGGTTGTGCCATCCAGTATGCTTGCGGATAGCCTGGTGCTGCAGAGGCAATAGGTGCCCCTACCGTAATTAAAGCAACACTTACTAAAAGAACTCGCGCTATTTTTGATAATTTTTTCATTCTGTTCCCCCCTTTCTAAATAGCTAAGCAAAGTATAAAGTTGTTACTTTACGCCCACGTCACAGATTCTTAACATTTTTGTTAAATAGTTGGTATGTTGATTACTAAGCTTCGTCAGTTAATGCATCATCCACGATTTACCTTCACCACCAATTCTTATAGGCATTATTCCAGCCACTATTACGAGGACTATTATACCAATAATATTTAGGCTGATTGTTAGGATTCATCGGACTGTACCACGATCCACTTACATCAGGGTTAGCTGGTTGCCTTACATCCGGGTTAAGTTGAGCTTGGTACGGACTAGCAGTAGGGGCTAGCAGCCAAGGACTGGGTGCTGCAAATGCTCTTGATAGAAAAAAACCTGTAACAAATAGAGCAATAACAATAAATATCAATAATGCCTTCTTCTTCATTGTAGTCCCTCCATTTTTAATTCATAATATAGATTCTACCTTAAGAGAATTACATGAAGTTGACGGATTTTTAACATTTTTGTTAAAATACCCTGTCCAAGTTCGGGTATAAAAAACCAAACGAGAAGACGGGCGATATGTTAGGCCTTCTCGTTTGGTTTATGCGTACTGAGATTAATCAGTAGATTTTTCATTCATGACCAGATTGGCTACCAGACCTATGATTCCCAACCATATTAGTATTATGGTTTTCGTTGTGATTAGTGTTATAACCATTTCCGTTCATACTATTTGTGCTTTTACTCGTACTGGCAGATAGATCCACCAGAGCTCATATTTGATGCCATCCGTACTGATCGTATACACTGTTACCTTGTTTCCGCAGACTTTAAACTCAGTACAACAATCTGTGCAGAAATACTGATCCTTGCCGATAATTCTTACCGCTCGGCTCCGACACTGAATGCATTGTGTTTGTTTCTCGAAGGAGCCCCTGATTCGTTTTACTTGATGCGCAATCTTAACTTTTTCCGACTTGGCTTTTTCGCCCATCTTTTCACCTTCTCCCTTTAAATTCGGTGAACATATTCCATAAGCACCGTAAAAATACGTACTTTCAGATACGAACATGTCTGTTCTGCAACATCAATGGCAAACACATCTCTCTACGGGCATAACGCCCAAAATTCACGTTAGTTCCTGACCTGAATCCAAGACGCCCTTTAATGCAGCCAGCGCGACCTCAAGCTGGGCATCGTCTGGCTCTCTTGTGGTTAATTTTTGTAATAACAAACCTGGAACAATCAGCCAACGAAACCACGGTGATTCTATATGCCGTGAAGAGAATTTCAGGATCTCATAAGCTATCCCCGCAACTAAAGGCATAAGAAGCATGCGGGAAAGTAAGCGCCACCATAAGGGATGCAATCCTACAAAAGCGAACACAAAGATACTTACAACAACCACAATTAAAAGGAAACTTGTCCCGCAACGCGGATGCAACCTGGAAAACCGACGCGCATTTTCTGCCGTCAGCTCTTCCCCTGCTTCATAGGTGAAAATTGCTTTATGCTCTGCCCCATGATATTGAAAAACCCGCTGGATATCTTTGAGCCGAGAAATTACCAAGATGTAGAGGAAAAACACAACGAGTCGTATTGCCCCCTCCAAAAGATTCTGCCACACGACCCCAGAAATCTTTCCTCGAAGCAAATGGGCCATTCCTGTAGGCAATCCGACAAAAAGCAGAAGACCTAGGCCAAAAGCTAACCCTATGGTCAACGCTAATTCCCAAAACCCAAGTTCTGTTTCACCACTCTTTTCTCCGCCCTCTTCCCCTTCCATTGAACGGCCAGCTGAAAAGGTTAAGGCCCGCGTTCCTACAATCAGAGAGTCCACTAGTGCTACAAACCCTCGAAGCAAGGGTAATTTAAAAATAGGTTTTCTCGCCCATGCATTAATCTCCAGGCGCGTAACCTCAATCTCGCCATTTGGTAACCTGACCGCAATAGCACTCTCACGAGGTCCACGCATCATTACCCCTTCTATAACGGCTTGACCGCCATATTGGACCGGCCTACCCATCTCTCGTCCTCCTCATCTCTGAATAGACTCTAGGCAATCGCCGAGCCTGTTGGGACAAAGGTTTCCTGACCCAACCTTGTAGATTCAACCCTTGGTACACCAAGGACTTGTTGACTAACTTGAACGTAATTTTTATAGTTGGCTTTTATATCATCGACTATTTTTTTCTCCTCAGAGTTAATCTTCAATTGGTTCGCTTGTTCGAGGGCATCATTTATCTTCTGATCAATTGCTTCCATCTTGTTCCTATTCTTAGAGTCTTGAGTCACTATATAGCTCAACTCGGACATCCAGCGTTCCGCCAGACAATGATGATTCAACTGCATAAGTCCCCTACCTTTTTTCCTAAAAGGATTTACCCTCTCCTTTCAATGTTGTTAAGCAAAGTATAGAGTTTTCATTTTACGCCCACATCACAGATTCTTAACATTTTTGTGAAATAGTCTCTAATTTGATATCTCATGGTTATCGACAAGCCCATATGACCATGATTTTAGTTCACAAAGTTAGAATTTTCCTCTATTTCGTTATCTATATTCAGAAGTACGATCAACAATTTTTTCGATTCTAGTTTATTGTTCTATTTTCCTACCGTCTTAAGTGAAAAAGTAGGACAGGCGCTTATTGTAAGCCTTTGTCCTACTCTAGCCTCATCTTTTTACCAGCCATGTTACCGAACATATTAATGGTTCGATCCCTTTAGTATGATTAAATTTCAGGATTGACCTTTTCCTAGCACCTTGCTTTTGGCTAATCCGTTTTCATTAAACGCATTGCGTCCATTACCAAACTATATTTCTTAAATTTAACTGGGCTGACTCAAATTGACTCAGCCCAGTTAAACAATTCAGTAGATTTTACCATCCATGTCCGGTTCGGCTACCAGACCCACCCATATTGGTATTACGGCTCTCGTTATGATTAGAGTTATAACCATTTCTGTTCATAGTATTTGTGCTTTTACTCGTGCTAGATGGTTGAGCAGTTTGGCTCGGTTGTGTGTTATGCCATTGCTGGTCTTGTTGGGAATTCATATTAGAATGCCATTGTAGGTCATCATTGCAGAAATATTGACTGTTTTGTCCCGTAGTTACAGGTGCGGGGGTGACAGTTGCAACTGGGTCGGTTACAGGAGTGGTGGTTGCAGCTGGATCAGTTGCAGGAGTAGTGGTTGCAGCTGGGTCGGTTGCAGGAGTAGTGGTTGCAGCTGGGTCGGTTGCAGGAGTAGTGGTTGCAGCTGGGTCGGTTGCTGGAGTAGTGGTTGCAGCTGGGTCGGTTGCAGGAGCAGTGGTTGCAGCTGGGTCGGTTGCAGGAGTAGTGGTTGCAGCTGGGTCGGTTGCTGGGGCAACGGTTGTAGCTGGGTCGGTTGCAGGGGCAACAGTTGTAGCTGGGTCGGTTGCAGGGGCAACAGTTGTAGCTGGGTCAGTTGTAGGGGTGACGGTTGCAGCTGGGTCGGTTACAGGGGTAACAGTTGCAGTTGGATCGGTTGCTGGGATGACGATTGCACTAGGAGTAGTTGTTGTTACAGTTGCAGTAGTGCTAGGGTCCACAGACGTTGCTGATGTAGCAGCACTCACTGCTGCAACCGCTCCCATTATCAGCCCAAGAGATAATGTACTTACCATTAACGTATTTTTTAAACTTTTCATCAAAATCATCCTTCCTTAAACTAATTACTAAAATCCATAAAAACTACAATGGCGCTTGCTTTTTTGACCTTGCTTTGTTTGATTCTTTTCCAATGACCACCCCCTGTCTTCTTCAGTAAGTTATTCGCAACAGTTTGTGCTTTTTTGAGGGTAGTTATTAAAAAATAGTAAGTAAAAGTATGTAATGTTTTCCCCAATCTCGTATTTTACTAATTTTCAACGTAAGAAAAACTTCTATTAAATGGAGGGGAGCAGTATTTCTACCCGAACCCCTCCATCCCTTCGATTCGTAGTGGATATCTTCCCCCCGTGCTGATCAAGGATGCTGTGCACAACAGATAACCCCAACCCTGTACCTTTTTCCTTCGTCGTAAAAAATGGGTCATAAATATAGGGCATGACATCCAGCGAGATACCTGGTCCCTCGTCACTGACGGCGAATCCTACAAAGCCAACTTGTCGAACTCCTTCTAGCAGAATCACACCGCCTTCCCCCTGGGCATCGATTGCATTGAGTAAAATATTTAGGATCACTTGCTTAATCTGATCCGGATCCACCACAACCTCTTGCTCGCCAACCTGACTTGGTGCCTGTTTCAACTCAATGTGATGTTGTCTCAGGGCAGGCCGGATCAAGGTAACTACTTCGTCCAAGAGTTTCCCTAACGGAATCCCCCCACGCACAAGCTCTTTAGGACGGGCAAAGAACAGAAACTCGCTCACCAAGCGATTTAACCGTTCAGACTCTTCAATAAGTACTCTACAATATTCTGAAACAACCCCATCGTCACTTTTTTCCTGCGCCATTAGTTGGATGCTCACTTTCATGATCCCCAAGGGATTGCGTATTTCATGAGCCAACCCGGCACTCATATGCCCCAGTGCCGTTAAGCGTTCCGTTTGCCGGATCTCACCCTCCAATCGTTCACGTTCCTGCCCTTCTTGCTTTAACTTTTCTACCAACTGCGTCTGAACTAGCAAAGCGAGCTGATGTTTGCGTGATGCCTTTCGTTCCTGTTCAATCAAGAATCCTGTTAACCAGCCGATTCCGTTAATTAAGCCGATTTCCACCCACTGCATATACATGGCAGATGGCGCCATTGCCTGGAGATATATCATCAACGGTAGGATGAGGACCGTAATGACCAAGCTGGATATTATCCCCCCAGCAGGGCCAAAACGCATGGCAGCATAAATCACCGGGAGGTAGTACGCGAATTGCAGTAGAATGTGATAATTCATTTCGTAATGGTAATTCGTGTAGTGAATGGCCGTCAAAATCACCACAACAAGCCCAATCGCGATAAGGTCAAAGAGAGTCCGAGTACGATTTTGTGCAGGAGGCTCATGATTTAGCAAAAGAAGATCTCCCTCTCTATCCTTTTATCCACCCTAAACACCCCATAAAAATCTATTCCTATTTTAAACACCTACAAGAGTAGGACAGGCGTCCATTGTAAGCCGCCTGCCCTGAATCGTTAAAATAATTCGCTCTTTAAAAAACTCGCCGGGCACCAACATAAACGGATTTCCAGTACGGTCCAATCACATAAACCGTAACCCCTTTAGACGACGAAGCATTGATAAATTGCCCATCGCCGAGATAAATTCCGTCATGACTTACTACACCGTCACCAGTAAACGAGAAAAAAACTAAATCTCCAGGTTGAAGGTCTTCAAAAGCAACCTGGCTCCCTGCCGTATATTGATCACGTGAAACCCGTGGTAATGTGATTCCGTTTTGGGCAAACACATATTGAATATACCCCGAACAATCAAATCCAGTTTGAGGTGAAGTCCCACCCCATAGATACTTAACTCCAAGATATTGTTTTGCAGTAGCGATAATGGAATCGACTTTATTCTGACGCTGCTTTACTAAATAAGCCTCATTGAGCGACTTTATGGTCAATGGTCCAACGATTCCATCGCCCACCAAACTATGTGCCTGTTGAAAATTTATCACGCCCTGTTTTGTTTTACTTCCAAAGATACCATCCACTTTCCCTACATTAAACCCCATATCATTAAGTATTGTCTGTAGCTCTACGACATCTGCCCCCGTGGATCCTACCTTAAGTAAAACATTCCCCAGCGCTGCCTGGGCAGGAGTTGACAACGAAAGTGAAAAAATTATTAAAAAGAGTACAAGGATAATTTTGTTCTTCATTCTTCTGTTCCATCCTTTCAAGATTAACATCTCACAGGTAACGGAATCTTTGAAAGAAACTGGTATAACTAATTAATTACATTTCCGGTTTATATTATTAAAATGATTCATGGCACCACTGTTACAGTAGCAATTCTTTTTTCCTCTTTTGATATTCTTTCAAATCAATCTCACCACAGGCATAACGTCCAAGTAAGACATCTAAGGCCTTATCTTGTTCGATAATTCGACGTATAAGAATCCGAGAAGCTATCCGCCGAAATATATTTATAATTAAGGCAATCAATACTATCCAAAAAAGTAATTGGATTGCCATCCCTAGTATCCCCATCCCCCAAAATCCGCCAGCATAAAATGAGCCCCAACCGCCAAGCATAACTCACTCCTCCTTTCCGTGAACTTTCCATCAAAACATCCACAATAAAGCAAGGTCTCTTTCAACGTTGTTAAGCTAAGTATAGAGGTTTCATTTTACGCCCACGTCACATATTCTTAACATTTTTGTTAACGTAGCCTGCTGGGCTGTCAAAACTGCAACTAGATAGATTACCTGCGTACAGCCGTCAATTGCATTAGAATCTCTTTAAAGGGTTTGTTTAATGTGAGTTTTCTCGGGTTATATTAATTAGCTGACCAGTTAAACCCATAAATGAGTGAACAGGCGCCTATTGCAAACCGCCTGCCCTACTCTAACCTCATTTCTTTACCAACCCATGTTACCAGACCAGTTACCGGACATTCGGTCTCCATCCCAGCAATTTCCATTGTATCCGTTGTATCCATTGTTATAATTTTGCGTCGGTTGCTTGGGAGCAGTTTGTTGCCTTTGTTGAGTCACTTTGTTAGTACTAGGAGGAGCGACCGGGGTAGCAACCGGAGGAGCGACTGGCGTAGCGACTGGCGTAGCAACCGGGGTAGCACTGGTATTCGTGTTCATAACCATTGGATTAGGATCATTTTTAATCCAGTCAGCTATTTGTTGCTGATAGTTCGTGGAAGTGGCAGCACCGGCTACACCGACTGCACCAACTATTAAACCAAGTGATAAGGCACTTACCAAGAATGTGTTTTTAATGTTTTTCATAAATAATCATCCTTCCTTTTTAAACCTTTTATCACGATAATGTTTTAAATCAGTATCATCGCTTAACTTGCAAACTTATGTTAACCACTCTCTTCTTTCTTTTGACCACCCCCTGTTTTCATTCAGTTATTCGTTAAGGGAGAATACTTTTTGAGGGGTAGGTCAAAAAGTATTTTACATTTCCGGCCTTACCTGTATACCGTTATTGGAATGATTCCGATCTAGTGTTCTTACTATATCTGCTCTGCAGCATCTATGTTGGTATTGGCAGTATCCACCTGAACCTTGCAATTTAACAAATGCGATTTTCTTGAAAGGCGAGCTGTTTGGTTTTGCTGTTTTGGTTTGACCACCATAAACGTATAAAAAATAGGACAGGTACTTATTGTAAGCCACCTATCCTACTCCAACGTCATCCTTTACCAACCCCCGTTGCCGTAATATCCACAACCGTAGCCGTTACCGTAATAACCGCAACCATAGCCATACCCGTTACCGTAGCCGTTACCATAGCCATTTGGATTTGATTGATTCGGTACCGGCGGTTGAGGAGTTGGTTGAGTTGGTACCAACGGTTGAGGAGCAGTTTGTTGTATACTGCCTTGCGGTGATTGATTTTGGTTACCACTATTTTGGGTCGCGTTTGTGTCAGCTGTCGTTGCAACTGATGTACTGACTGGCGTTGCAACTGGTGCACTGACTGTTGTTGCTACCGGTGTACTATCTATCGTTGCTACTGGTATACTATCTATCGTTGCAACTGGTGTACTGACTGTCGTTGCAGAAGCGGCAGTAGCATTAGTAATGTTGGAGGTGGCAGCACTGACCAAACCGACTGCACCAACCATTAAGCCAAGTGATAAGGCACTTACCAAAAATGTGTTTTTAATGTTTTTCATGTAAAAATCACCCTTCCTTTTTAAACCTTTGATTACAACAATGTTATAATTCGTATCATCGCTTAACTTGCAGACTTATGTAAACACTCACTTCTTTCTTTTGACCACCCCCTGTTTTCATTCAGTTATTCGTTAAGGGAGAATATTTTTTGAGGGGTAGGTCATTGTTACCGTAGCAATTCTTTTTTTCGCTTTTGATATTCTTCCAAATCAATCTCACCACGGGCATAACGTTCATTCAAAACATCCAAAGCCGGATCTTGTCCGGTAAACCCTCGTGTATGAACCCGAGAACCTATCCTCCGAAATAAGTATATAATTAATGCTATTAATACTATCCAAAAAAGCAATTGGATTCCCATCCCAAGTATCCCCATTCCCCAAAATCCGCCGCTATAAAATGAGCCACAGCCCCAACCGCCAAACATAAATCACTCCTCCTTTCCGTAAACTTTCCATTTAATTGCCAAAACAATGTTTTCCTTTTAACATTGTTAAATATAGTATAAAGTTATTATTTTACGCCCACGTCACAGACTTTTAACATTTTTGTTAAAGTAGTCTGCTAAGGCATGAACTACTTGTAGAATTACCTCAGCCCTGGAATGTTGGCTTTGGCGGCGAAACATCTGAACCTTGTAAATTCAACAAAATGCAACTTTCTTGTAGGGTGCTTGAGGTTTTGATTTGCTCTCCATAAACACATAAAATTGGACAGGCCCCCATTGTAAGCAGCCTGTCCTACTCAAACCTTATCTCTTTACCAATCCATGTTCCCAGACCCAGACCAGTTGCCGGACATCTGGTTCCCAGTCCAGCTATTTCTATTGGATCCATTGGTATTTACACTACCGTCTTTTTGCGCATTTTGCCATTGTTGCTGCATTACTGCTTGATTTTGTGGACTTACACCATATTGCTGCATCATTTGTTGATCTATCTGGACACAGTTATTGATCATTTGGTTATAGAGATCGTTTTGGCTTGCAACCGGGGTAGTAGCCTGTGGAGTAGCTGCCGGAGTAGCTGCTGGAGTTGCTGCCGGAGTTGCTGCTGGAGTTGCTGCTGGAGTTGCTGCTGGAGTTGCTGCTGGAGTTGCTGCTGGAGTTGCTGCTGGAGTTGCTGCTGGAGTTGCTGCTGGAGTTGCTGCTGGAGTTGCTGCTGGAGTTG